>ERZ857972.22-NODE-22-length-245433-cov-25.490093_pt1 | contig 245433 bp, 224 predicted proteins | sample MGYA00519757_ERZ857972 | MGnify/ENA primary metagenome ERZ857972 (study PRJEB31778, sample SAMEA3449383) | human gut metagenome | biome: human gut; feature: human-associated habitat; material: faeces | place: United Kingdom | collected 2010/2012 ...
TCTATGATCGTATCAGCAACGATATGAGAGAAGCATTTGAGGGCTTAACCGAGTTCTGCGACAGGCTTAATGAAGCGGAACGCTTCGATGAGGCACACCTATTACCTATTGCGCTGGACATATTCGGCAATGAAAAACTTGATGTAACATCCGAGTATGTCGGTATGCGAAAGACAGCAAAGAGCAAAACTATGGTTACGGCAAGAAGAATGTATTTTGATAATTACTACAGTTTTGTTCTGACGGATTTCTTCGAGGGATTGCACTACGGTCATTATACGAGAAGGTGTCCGATCTGCAAGCGCTATTTCCTGATGACTTCTGCAAGGAGGCAAGTGTACTGCAACGGAACTGCGCCCTATACGCTGAAAGGAAAACCAATCACCTGCCGTAAATATGCGGCGAGGATGAAGGAAAAGGAGCTTTCCGAAGGCAATCCAATCAATCCAATTTACAAGAGTCGCTGCTCTGCAATTCGTGTAGAACAAAAAAGAAGCACCATCACAGCAGAGTTTGCTGCAATGGCGCTGAAGGTTGCTAAAGAGTATTGGCAAAGGGCAAAGTATGACGACAACTACGCTAACGGTCAATACAAAGCAGATATGAAGCGTGAAAATTTATATATGGAAACGGACAGGAGATTAAAGCAAAAGTGAGCCATATCGAGAAAAAAGAATTTGAAATATACCGCATTACTCCACCACCGCCTGAATGGGATTTGCAGGAGTATATTCGGCAGTATGTCCGGACCGGCGATGATAATTATTTCTATTGGTTCCTACACTATTACGAGCCGACGCTAAATGAAAAGGCGAAATCTTTTAGGAATAAATACTCAATGGAAGAACACTTTGCCGATATAAAGCAAAGCCTCGTAACAGGCTTATGTAAGGCTCTGATGAAATACGATATTTCCATAGCTCCTTTTCTGCCGTATGCTCAGAGGTATATGGAGCGTGAGGCGCATACCTATATCCGCACAATGCGGACGGGCTATTCCGTGCAGAGCGAATTTGAATATGCCCGACTTCGTAAAGTGATGGATATTTTCAATCATTCAGGCGGTGAATTTACGGAGGAAACCATTTCACAGGTCGCAGCGCAAATCGGTGAAAGCTATGATAAAACAAAGTCTATCATTGAAGGCGGTATTCTTACTGAAAACTATGTAGATGTTCAGAGTAACGATGAGGACGACGAACAGACAACAGATTTTCTTCTTCCCGATTCCTCGCTCAATCCTGAAAATATCTATTTCAAGCAGGAGCTTTATGATAAACTGTATGAAGCCTATGACAGCTTGGAATACACAGAGAAAATAATGCTCGCCCAACACCTCGGCTTTTGTCCTGATTGTTTAAGCACTCGCTACTCCGACAAAACCGATTTGGATGAAAACGGCAAACCGAAAGAAAAGCCAATCAAGCCGCTGCCATATACCGACATCGCCACCGATCACGGGTTTAGTGATGCTGATACGGCTAAGAGAGTGTGTGAGAGGGCGATAGCCAAACTAAAAAAGTCCATATAACAAAAATGCCCCGCTGTCGGATAACAGTTAATGTGTTATCTAACAGCGGGGCTATAATTTGCACATTCGTATTTTTTGATAAAAAATCCTACAATTTGGTTGATAATTAATCGCTGTGCTTTTCGGGTAAAATAAATATAAGTTTACTCGGAGGTAAGACTATGAAAGGAAGAATACTAACCAAAGAAACTATAACGGGTTTTATTAACCATCTTCATTTGGAAGAAAAGAGCGCAAACACAATAGAGAAATACGCTCGTGATGTTAATGCGTTTTCGGCGTATTTGAACGGTAAAGCAGTTTGTAAGGAGATTGTTATTGAGTACAAGCAAAACCTTATTATCGAAGGATATGCTGTGAGCAGTATCAATTCTATGCTTGCTGCTGTGAACAATTTATTTGATTACTTGGGTTGGGTTGAATGCAAAGTTAAAGCAATCAAAATACAACGGCAAATTTACTGTCCCGAAAACAAGGAACTGAGTAAAGCGGAGTATTTACGATTGGTAGACGCTGCCGAACGCAACCACAATCATCGTTTGAATATGATTCTGCAAACGATTTGCGGCACGGGTATCAGAATCAGCGAGCTGCAATTTATCACGGTTGAAGCAGTGAAAAACGGTACTGCTGAGGTCGCTTGCAAGGGTAAAAACCGTGTAATTTTCATTGTAAAGAAGCTAAAGAAAAAGCTGCTCCGATATGCTGCCGAACGACATATCAAAGCAGGGGTAATCTTTATAACTAAATCAGGTAAGCCGGTCAACCGCACAAACGTATGGCGAGAAATGAAGGCCTTGTGCAAGCAGGCTCACGTCAATCCGGACAAAGTGTTTCCTCACAATCTGCGACATCTGTTTGCAAGAACGTTCTACAAACTGGAAAAGGACATTGCCAAGCTCGCCGATATTCTCGGTCACAGCAGTATCAATACAACGAGAATCTGTATTATCTCAACAGGCTATGAGCACCTAAAGCGTATGGAAAATATGCGATTGGTATTATAACAACATAATGTCGATTATGTTGTAAATTAATGATCGTCGCTAAACACAACAACATAGTTTCAGAGAATAAAAGCGCAAAAATACCAAGCCCTTAAAACTCATTTATTTAGGAGCTTGTTTTTCTATGTCAATTTTCAACAAAATAATAAATCGTCCGTACTTTTTTAGCAAAATATGTTGATAAAATACGATTTTAAATGTATAATAGTCAAGTACGTTACAACATAATCGACATTATGTTGTTATTTCTTATTGAGTGAGTGATTTTTATGCTGGTTGGATATACAGGTTTTGTTGGAAGTAATCTATGTTTGTCTCATAACTTTAATTATTTAATAAACAGCAAAAACATAGAAACTGCTTTTGGTGTTTCACCGGATACTTTGATTTATTCGGGAGTTCCTGCTGAGATGTTTATTGCTAACAAATACCCCGAAAAAGATAAAGCAATTATAGATAACGCTGAAAACAACATCCAAAATATCAATCCTAAAAGAACAGTTCTCATATCGACAGTCGCTGTTTACGACTGCACGGATAATCTTGATGAAGATTATGTTCCTGATTTAAATTGTTTAACACCTTACGGAAAGAATCGGCTCGCTCTTGAAAAATGGGTTGAAGAAAACTATAAAGAACATCTTATAGTGCGTTTGCCGGCAATTTACGGCGAGAATTTAAAGAAAAACTTCATCTACGATTATATCAATTATATTCCTGCTATGCTCACAGAGAAAAAATACTCTGAGCTTTCCAAAAATGATTCTTTGATTATGGACTCCTATTACCAATTAGATAATGGATTCTATAAATGCAAAGAAATGGACAATACTGTAAAAAAGAATCTGAAAGCATCATTTAATTCAATCGGGTTTTCAGCTTTGAACTTTACCGATTCAAGATCTGTGTATCAGTTTTTGTGGTTAAAGAATTTGTATGGCTATATCACTGATTGTTTGGAAAAAGGAATAAGAAAAATCAACCTTGTTACGCCTCCTGTAAGCGTTTGTGAGTTATATGAATATTTAACAGGCGAAGTTTTTGAAAACATCACAAACAAAAAGCCTTTTGACTACAATATCAAAACAAAGCATTATGACACAGGATATATTATGTCAAAAGAAGAGGAGCTTTCCCAGATAAAGCAATTTATAGATTCAAAGGTTGGATAACAGTGAAAAGAATAAAGCTTTCAATATCAAACTTAGCGTGGGATTATAAGGATAATGAAAAAGTCTACGAATATTTAGCTAAAAAGCATTTCAGCGGAATAGAGATAGCTCCCACCAAAGTATTTCCCGAGTCTCCATATTCTCATATTGATGAAGCGGTAGATTATTTCAACAAAATAAAAGCAGATTACGGATTAGAAGTTTCTTCTATGCAATCAATTTGGTATGGGCAAAAAGGGAATATTTTCGATTTCGAAGAAGAACAGTTGGCACTAAAGCAATATACATTTCAAGCAATAGATTTTGCTTCTGCAATAAAATGCGGGAATCTGGTATTCGGCAATCCGAAAGCTAGAAACAAAGGCGAACATCATAATGATCAAGATTCTTTCAGTTTTTTTAAAACTATTTCCGATTACGCATATCAAAAGAACACCTGCATTTCTTTGGAACCAAACCCGATAATTTACGGAACAGATTTCATTAACAATTCAAAACAAGCATTTGATTTTTGCAGAGATTCAGGTTGTGAACACTTGCGTGTGAACGTTGATTTTGGAACCATCATTTACAACGAAGAACCTTTTGAATGGATAGAAAAGAATTTAGATTTAGTGAATCACATTCATATATCCGAACCGTATTTGAAAAAAATCGAAAAGCGAGTGCTTCACAAAAAGCTGAAAGAGATTGATTTCAATAAATACATTTCTATTGAAATGGGACTTCAAAACTCATTAGATGATGTTTTTGAGGTCATTGATTACGTTGCTGAGGTTTTTGAGTGATGAAAAGCGGAGTACCAATTTACATAACTGATGAATATAGACCGAAAGAAAAAGAATACTGCGTTCTTATCCCTATCATAAACGAAAAAGGTCGAATTGAAAAAGAATTGCAAAGAGCTTATGATGCCCAAGTTTATCAATTTGCTGATATTGTGATATGCGACGGCGGCTCAACCGACGGATGTACTAATGAAGAAGAACTGCAAAAGTTCAATGTGAACACATTATTAGTAAAAAAAGACAAAGGTAAGCAAGGCGCACAGTTGAGAATGGGGTTTGATTGGGCTCTAAACAGAGAATACAAGGGCTTTATTACTGTCGATGGAAATAATAAAGACAGTATTGAGGATGTTCCTTGTTTTATCGAAAAGCTGGAAGAGGGTTACGACTTTATTCAAGGCTCAAGATTTATCAAAGGCGGAAAGGCAATCAATACTCCGTTGTTCAGATTGATTTCCGTGAAATTGATACACGCACCTATTATCAGTCTAACAGCTCACAAAAGATACACTGACACGACCAACGCCTATAGAGCATACTCAAGAAGATATATCGAAGATGAGAGAGTTGACGTATTTCGAGATATATTTGATACGTATGAGCTATTAGCATACCTGTCAGTCAGAGCCAATCATTTAAAAATGAAGACCTGTGAGATCCCCGTAACTCGTGAATATCCTCTCGATGAAGAAACACCGACAAAAATAAAGGGGATCAAGGGGAATTATAACTTATTTAAAATATTGATTCTTAACATGTTTGGAAAATACAAGCCAAAGAAGGTGCGCCAATGAAAAACTACGATAAAATAATAATCGGCGCAGGTCTGTACGGATTATATTCTGCTTTGTTTTGTGCTAAACAAAATGAGAAAGTAATTGTTTTGGAGGCAGATGACGCTCCATTTAAAAGAGCGACCTACATCAATCAAGCTAGAGTACATATGGGTTATCATTATCCCCGCTCCATTTCTACCGCTCTAAAATCCAAGAAATACTTTGACAGGTTTTTGCAGGATTATGATTTTTGCATATTAAAGGAATTTGACCAAATCTATGCGACCAGTTCTAAATACAGCTGGACAAGCGCCTCTCAATTTAAAAAATTCTGCGATAACGCCGGCATAAGATGCGATGAATTAGTTGCAGAAAGATATTTCAAAAACGGAATGTGTGATGGAGCTTTTCTAACAACAGAATACACTTATGACGCACACATGTTGCGAGATTATTATTTATTGGAACTTAACAAACATTCAAATGTTGAAATAATATATAACGCTAAGATATCAAAGATAGAGAAGTCTACAGACTCGTTCATTGTTGAGTATAATTTCAACAGAATCAGTTCCTCGTTCATATTGAACGCAACATACAGTGGCGTTAATCAAATACAAAAATTAGCTGGATTTGAACCATTTAAAATCAAATATGAGCTTTGTGAAATCATTCTTTGTAGTGTTTCCGAAAACTTTAAGAATATTGGCTTTACGGTAATGGACGGTCCGTTCTTTTCGATAATGCCATTTGGTAAAACGGGTTACCACTCGTTAACTTCGGTAACCTTTACCCCACACATGACAAATTACAAAAGTGTTCCAAATTTTCCATGTCAAAAGAATTCCCACAATTATTGTACTGCACAAAGATTGGGAAACTGCAACAATTGTGCTTCAAAGCCTAAAAGTGCTTGGACATATATGTCAAGACTTGCAAAAAAGTATCTCAAAGATGAATATGAGTTTAAGTATGAAAAATCACTATTTTCTATGAAACCAATTTTGATGGCTTCCGAAATTGACGACTCACGTCCAACGGTAATAAAGGTTAATTCAAAATCCCCAACATTTGTTAGTGTTTTATCTGGCAAGATAAATACAGTCTATGACTTAGATGAGGTATTGCAAAATGATAAGTAATAAAGAAGAAAATTTCATCTCGGCTATTGTGTATCTACATAATGACGAAGAATTCATCAAAAAATTTGTTAAAAAGATATCGTCATTGCTTAATACATATTTCTTGAATTATGAACTGATATGTGTGGACGATGGCTCGGTTGATAACACGATTGAGTGTATTAAAGATATTGCCAACGATATCGATAATTGCACAATTTCGATTGTAAAGCTAAACAATCATCAAGGATATGAAGCCGCAATGAACGCAGGTGTTGATATGGCGATTGGTGATTATGTGATTGAATTTGATTCCGCAATTATTGATTTCGATATATCTCTTATTATGGATGTTTATTGGAAAACGTCGGAAGGATATGACATTGTATCGGCTTCAAACACGCTGTATAAGCGTACATCCTCTAATCTGTTTTACGGTGTTTTCAATAAAGGAGCTAAACTGCAATATCCCGTTCATTCAGAGAGCTTTAGAATTGTTTCAAGACGTGCTATTAACAAGGTATACTCTATGGGCAGATCGGTTAAATATCGGAAAGCTTTTTACGCAAACTGTGGTTTAAAATCTTGTTGTATTGAATATGATGGCAAAAAAGAGTTGTTGAAATATAAAGAATCTAACAAAAATCATAGAACCGACACAGCTGCTACATCACTTATTCTGTTTACCAATATCGCATATAAGATTTCGTTTGGAATAAGTTTGTTTATGATGTTTGCAACGGTTTTTATGGCTGTATATGCAATAGCTACTTTTATTTCCCGAAGGGCTATCGAAGGCTTTACAACCACAATGTTGGTAATGACCGGCTCGTTTTTTGCTGTGTTTGTCTTGTTCGCTATTGTAATCAAATATCTCTCGGTGATAGTTCAAATGTTATTCAAAAAGCAGGATTATCATATTGAATCAATAGAGAAAATATCCAAGTAGGTTACTGTATGATTAAATCATTAAAAGAGAACGGAAAAGGCATTTTGTTAATGCTCGTTTCGTCGATATGCGTTTGTACTGGACAATTGTTTTGGAAACTTTCAAGTAAAGAATTACTGTTCCTATTATTAGGCTTCGTTCTATATGGTATCGGTGCAATTGTAATGCTTATAGCGTATAAATATGGCAGCCTTTCTGTATTACAGCCAATGCTAAGTTTTAATTACATATTTACTGTAATTCTAGCTCATTTTGTTTTGCACGAAGAAATAGATATACTGACGTATATAGGAATATCTATAATTTTCGTTGGTGTTGTTTTGATAGGAGGCGGTGACAATTAAGATATTGTTATATGCGCTTCTGATAGTGATGACTTTAATGGGAGCAGTCGCTGCATTTTTTCTAAAAAAAGCGTCTGGGTTTAAAAACATAACGGAATTAATTAAGAATTACAATCTTTATATTGGGGCAGGACTATATTTGCTATCTGCAATAATAAATATCATTGTTCTGAGATATCTGAACTATTCGGCTGTCTTGCCACTCACATCCATAACTTATGTATGGACAATGGTTATTTCCTATCTGTTCTTAAAAGAAAAGGTTGGAATCAAAAAATTATTAGGTGTATCATTTATTATAACAGGATGTATATGTATAGTGATATAGTCAGATGGATCCGGTATTCCATTTTATTGTCTTTGCCGTCCTATCGTTATTATTGATTTTTTCTATAGCTTTAGGTGAATTGATCAGAAAAAAACGTATACCATTAATATATAAAAATCTAATCGTTGGAGGAATTCTAAAAATGTGTAGAATCAAATCATTTATCAAGAAACCGGAAGTTATAGTCCTTTCATTAATATTGATTTTTAGGGTAGTCTATTTTTTCTGCCTAGATTATACTTTCACTCCGGATTCCTATGAATATATAGCCATAGATGGATTTTCGTGTTTGCAAGGCAGTATAGACAGATACAGATTACCTGTTTATCCGATGATTATTGATATTTGTAAAATTATATCCGGTGAGCATTTCGCATTTTTAGTATGTTCTGTTCAGCTGTTAGCTTCGCTGTTAAGCATCGTCGTTCTGTATTTGACGATTAAAAGAATTACTGATAAGAAATGGATATGTCTTTTCATCACTTTTCTATATGGGACATTAAAAGCAACTACGGGATGGGATAAAACCTTGTTAACAGAATCTCTTTCTTTGTCGTTAACAGTCTTTATTGTTTTTGGTATAGTTTCGTTTGTAAAAACAAAAACCTATAAGTACGCAGCTTTAACAACGATATGTCTATTGATAGGTTGCTTTCTCAGAGCGATTTTTGTTATTTTCACCGGCTTCTTCTTCGGCTTTTTGGTATTAATCACCATTCTTCCGGCAAGAAAAACTGATCCAATTACCCCAAAGCAAAGAAGGATTAACGCTAAATGTTCTGTGACCGCAGTTATACCTATTGTTTTAGTTTTTGTGTATGCATTTATGTTTAATGCTCAATATGGAGGTTTCACAATCAGCGATTCTGCTTTAGGACAGCAATTGTATATTGTTATTGAAAATGGATATTACAAGGATACTTCCGATAAAGAACTTCAGGAAACAGCAGATGGTATAAAAAACTCCATCGCTGAAAGCAAGCTAACTAACGAAATTGATTCTTTTGTAAATAATCTATTTAATAAGTCACACAACAAAGAAAGTATAAAAAAAAGGCTTAAAACGGAGTTACCAGAATTAGGTAAGGATATTATTCTTGATCCATCTATTGAAAGTGAACTTGATAATATCATATACAATAGAAAGAAAAACGAATACAATTGTAGCTATACAAACTCTACTACTTTATGTAGATGGTTCATTATGGAAAACTATGATAGAAACAGAGTTAAAGAATTTGTAAACGAAGCTAAACTAAATCATTTAAAATCGTATATTATAAATATACCTTTAAATACTTTTGAAAGCTTTTCAAGTTATAAATGCATAAAAAGTTCGGCAATTGCTAGCTTGGTGTCACAAATAACCGATAATTTACTATTCTTTTTGAACATTACGGTTTTACACAGTTTGTTAGTTTCATTGATTGAATTATTATCATATATTATAATTCTAATTAAACAGAAAAAAGCTGATTGGATAAGATTAGGTTTAGGAGTTTTTATCCTATCAACTGTATTACTATCAATCTTCGGTACAAACGGAGAATTTGCAAGGACGGCAATTACGGCATTACCTTTTATGTTTGTAGCATTCGCTGTATATGTCGAGTGGTTTTTCAATCGTATAATTAATACTCTTAGCGATAAATCGAAAAGATAGGAAAAAGAGCGAAGATAAAAACATTACCTTCGCTCTCAGCAATTATATGTATATCAATTCATTATTAAGAATTTCCTCTGCCCGATTGCGGATATTGTTCATTTTCTGTACCCACAGCATTTGATTCTCTGCTTTAAGCTGTTCGTTTACGCCTTCCTGTTTAGCAAAATGCTTAACGAGCCTGTCAAGCATTTCATTTGCTTCTTCGTCAATATCGGCGAGATGAGCGGTGAGGGTGCAGCTGATTAGATAATTTGTGTAGATAATCGGGTGATGGTTTTTGAGATACCGCAAACGCCGCTTTCCCCAAATGCCGATTTCAACATTTGGCTGTTCCGGTAATTTCAAATCTGGCAGTAAGTAATCGCCTTGCTGTGTGTATGTAATCTTTGCAGCCATAATTATACCTCCTTGACCTTGATTATCTTGACTTTGGCTTTTGTGAGCTTGATCAGTAGCTCGTCGATGATGTCAGTGTACTTGCCCCGTAAGATGAGGTTGTTCCTTAAATCAATCAGACTATTGATGACCGTGCGCCGTTCATCGTGCGATAGATAAATGTGATACTTTGGATTTCTCATTGTCAATTCCTCCTCGACTGTAATTTTGTATTCACATTATAGGAAAAAATGAATAAATCAAAAATGTACGAGCGAGAAATGTGTGTAACTGCCGATAAAACCTGAATTTTTCATAAGTCCGTTATGAACACTCGCACCAAGCAAAAACGGCTTAAACACTATGTTTAGGCTGTTTTTCTTCTTTCTAACACTCTTCTGAACTCTCCTGTTCTCTCCTGAAAACTCCCCTGTTTCGGGGTCAATTTGGTTCAAAAATTGGTTCAAAAAAGGACTGCTTTTTCAGGCAGTCCTTAATTTATATGCTGAAATCGGCAATGCTCTTTTGCTGATATTTCTGCTTCAAGTGTATGTATGTATCTTCTGTGAATGATACGGAAGAATGGCGAACCAACGAAGAAACCAATTTGCTGTCGCCCTTTGCGTTATCTCTGATTTGATCTTTATCTCTTCAAAAATATTCCTGTCTTTAAGTTTTTTCAGATTTTCAGAGCTTAACATTATCTTTTATCCTGTCTTTCATCTGTGATTATTTTAGCGATTTCGCTGTATCGCTTAATATAAGAATGACAGAAACAAAAATAAAATGTTTTCCCTCATAACTTTTTGATAAAAATAAAACCGCAACATCAAAAACAGTGCTGCGGTTTTGAAGATAAGAAAAAATGTTAAATACGATTTTCTATATTAAATTCTTTGTAAAGAATTTCTGCCAATGCAAACATCATCGCATTATATTTACTCCTGTTTTGGAACAAAGAAGCATACGCCTCGGTCTGCTCTACATAACTGTCCTGAGCAACCTCGTCAAAAGTTTTCGGGAAGATGTTTTCTTCAAATATCTTCCGGTTTGAAGTTTTTGCGACCTTTTGCAACTTCTTATCGTCCTTTAACTTGTCGTGCATACCGTTAATAGATTTTGAAGTGGTAGAAATAAATGTTTCCACAATAATCTTTGCTTTTTGAGAGATATTATAAGGGTGCAATTCTTCAAAACGGCGAATAATTTTTGCAGCACGAGAAGCAGGAACTTCCGGGTTGTCGGGAATTGTTTTTGCAATTTTGAAACAAGTGTTGTATGTCATATAGTTTTGAAGGACATCCATAATGAATCCTTCTTGTATTGCCTGTTTCATTGAATATATATGGAACGGATGAAAAGAACCGTCTGCATATTCTTTGCCGAACATTTCAAGCGTCTGCTTTTTTGGTGTTGCGGTAAAAGCAAAGAACGAGAGATTTTTGTGCTTACCGTGTGCAATCATTTCCTGCACAAGTTTATCGTTTTTGTTGTTTTGATGCTATTGGAAAATTTAACCCTTCGTTATTATGTATAGAATAATAAATATTCATTCACTGCAATCGCATTATATTTTATGTTTCGGATTTCAGCGGCAGAGTGATTCCAACCTGAAATTGACTGTCGTTGTTTGTAATGTTTATTGAACCGCTGTTGTTGCTAATAATCTTCATAGACGAGGAAATTCCTATTCCCGGACGGTTGATTCCTTTTGAGGACATAAAGCAGTTGCGAAATTTCCTTATTTCACCGTTGAAGGTATTGCGGATAACTATAAACAAATGTGAGCCTTTAACGGTACTGCTGACTGAAACTGATTTATCACCGCAGTTCTGATTTTCACAGGCTTCAACAGCATTTTCAATCAGATTTCCAAGTACAGTGCAAAGTTCAACATCCGAAATGTCAAGCTTTTTCGGAATTGTGAGATGAAACTGAGAGCGGATGCCTTTTTCATCCATAATTCCGGCGTAATATCTGATAAGTGCGTCAACTGCCGTGTTTTCACAAAAAACAATGCTTTGAGCACCCTTATCGCTTGTAATTTCATATGAAAGCTCCGATAAATATTGCTTGAGCTCATTATTATCGCTGCTATTTACCATACTGTTGATGACTCTGATATGTTGTCTGAAATCGTGGATAAGCCTGCGCTTTTCCTCATACTGCTGTTTTATCTGCGCAGAATATTCAGTCTGCATTGCAAGCTGTCGTGTCATCTGTTTATTTTCTTCTGCAAAAGCCATGCTATAGGAATAGCTCTGAATAATTTCTTTTAACAGCATAAATCCGATTGAAAGCACAAGGGCAAGACAGCCGTATTCGATAAATCTCCCTCCGTAAATTGGCTCGTACATCGGAAGTATTCTGTCCCAGACGCACGAGCTTGCATAGAACAGCGATGCATAAAACAGAGGTCTGTAGTTTTCATTGTATTCGCTTGTACTGTGCCAGCCTGTTATCAGCAAGTATCCTGCCGTCAGAAGCTTATAGCAGAAAATAATATTTGATAATAAATCAATAAATACCCCGCTGACAAATGAAGCATTCATTGTGTAAGTAAAAATCAATATGCAGAATGCGGCAGAAACTGCCGAAGAAATTACATTTGTTATGTGACGTACCCTGCAAATGCGGTTGCTAACGAGGATTGTCAGAAATAAAACTATATATCCGCTTGTTGTTTCTATTGCATACCACGGAAACACGGAAAGAGTAAATCCTGTGTGAAGAATTGGGTATCCGATAAATAATATGGTGAAAAAACACATCAGGGTATAAAGCACGGCATTCTGATGTTTAAGCCTTATTGCAAAGAACAGGCAAAAAATCATAATGAACGCTACAATTGAAATCACCGCAAGGTGCAAGCCCAGATTTATTCCACGCTGATAATTAAGTGCAACAGGTGTTCCGAAAGAGGGGGGGTAAACCATTCCTCCGTAAATGTATGACTCATTGTTTACCGCAAGCATTACAGTAACCGCATTACTTCCGGAATGGTCAAAGGTTATCATTCGGTTTGCTGTGACTGCATTGTAATTATCTTTTTCGGGAGTACCTATACTGATGATTTCCTCATCATCTATGTAAAGACGATAGGCACAATAAATTTCGGGCAGATACAAAGCGTAGGTTGCAGTTTTTTCGGGAAGAACAAGCGTTAATATATATGTGCCGTACCCGTGCGGAGCAACTCCGTTTTCGTCAGTAAGTCCTGTATTTTCTCCTATTGAAACGTATGTGCTGTATAATTCTGATGCATTTTCGTTGTACTGTTCGGGAGTCAGCAAGACGTTTGGATAAAATCCCCAGCCCCTTATCAGAAAATTTGAAGGGTTATTATCTAAATCATCTTCTGTTAATATCAGCATACCGTCTATAGGCTGAACAGAGCTTTGCGTATATTTATTGTCAACAGAATATATTGTTATGAAAAAGAGTGAAGAAAGAATAATTGTAAGAATAATTCCGATATACCTGACAAATGGACTGTTCTTTTTCATCTTTTTCTTCTCCTGAATAAAAGCACGGCAACTGTGACACAAGCTGTTAATAAAACAAGTACCGCAACGACAATTAAGAACAGATCAACACCGCTTGAGCCTTGGTCAGTTGTATTTATATCTGTATTTTCAAAGCTGCTGTTTTCGCAGGTTATTTTGAAAGTTCCTGTTTTGCCCGTAAGAAAGCTTACGGTATTGCTTGCTTTATCGTAAGTGCTGTTTATTACTTTTCCGTTGTTTACTTCTTTAACTGTGATGTTGCCGCTCTCATAATCAAACGGGGCGATAATTTTCATTCCTTCAATCAAGGTGATTTCGCTGTTATTAAAAAATATAGTTACAGTAACAGTATTTTCATCTGTCTTGATTATCTCAACGCTGAAACGGTCATTGTCTGATACATTAAGCTTTTCTATTGTGTTTCTCGGAATCTGAACAGTGATACCGCCCTTGGAAAAAACAGCATAATCGTTGTTTTGCAGTAAAAGATTTAATCTGTAGCCTGAAATGATGTCCTTTGTTTCGGTGACAATTTCTGTGAAATTATCGTAACCCTCATCATTGTTATCATCATATATTTCAGTCTGTGACTCAGCATAGTTGTGGGTGGTATTTTCAAAAACGGTTGTTGATTCAGCTGTGAAATTTTGCATTAAATCGTTTGTACTGCTTTGAATATTAGAAGTTGATTTTTTCGGACTTTCAGAAACTTTTGATTTTTCTTTTCCGTTTTCGGTCAGATCTGTTTTTTTGTTTTCGTCTTTAGATGAATTATCCTGAGCCGATTCATCATCTCTATACGGCAGAGTATAGTCGGGAAGAGAATTCGAGCCTGCGTCTCCTCCGTCACGGTCACCGCCCGTAAATTCAGAAACGATAATGTTATTTTCTTCATAATAAATATGTATGTAATTTGAACGTTCTTCACCGCATTCAAGATAAAAATAATAGTGACTGTAAGAATTAAGACTGTTGTTGAAAATACGGAATATTCCTCCGCCTGCAACTGCAAGGTTTTCGTCAGCAGGTAAAGCGGTATATTCTGTCAGTTTATTATGCATCAGCTCATTTTCGCTCTCAACATAGTAAATCTGAACTTCACTATCCTGATTATGTAAATAAACGCCCATGAAACAACTAAGGTCCTGTCCGATTATCTGTATTTCAAAATTATCGGGGTTGCTGATTCTGACGGGGATTTTTATGGTGCGAAGTTCATCGGATATGAAAAATTTATTTTTGTATTCATCGTCAAGTGCAAACATAGCAGTAACAGTATATTCGCCCTCGGCGTTTATATTTACGTCGCTTATATCAAGGCTTTCAAGGATAAGTACAGCTTCGTCCCCGTATTCAGTATATCCTGTAACAAAGCCCAAAAAATCATACCAGTATTCAACTGTTTCGTTCCAGCAGCCTTCATCGCCGACAGCAATCATTACTCCGCTTTTGATAAGCTGATAATTAAAAATATCAGTTATTTCAACGGGTGAATCAGAGTCAGGAATTACCGTAAAGTGAATGATAACAGTATCAATTACACCGTCTGCAAAGGTACAGCCTTCAGGCGGTATTATTTTGCCGACAATTTCACGATATCCGAGTTGTGATGTATCTGCATTATCAAAACTCCATTCGATTTCAATCGGTACGGTATAATTTTTTCCGTCATTGCAAACGGTCATTTCCTGCTGTTCTATTACTTCAATTAAATATGAAAAGTCATTTATATCGTAGCCTTGCTTAACTGTTTCTTCAGGTATGTTTGCAAGTATACTGCTGTTTGAAATATTGGTGATGACGCCGTTTTCATATTCCGGAAGTTCCAATGCGTCAGCACTGAGAGAAAAGACTGTCAGCATAACTGCCGACAGAATACAGGCAGTTAACAGAGCAAAGTGTTTTTTGAAAGGTATTGCTTTTTTCATAATTTATCTCCAAGGCTGTTGTATGTATAGCCGTACCACTGTGCCTGAATGTTTCGCTTGTTTCGTCTGCTTATCGGCACAGCTTCACCGTTATTCATCATAAAACAATCGTTTTCAATGTCCTTGACGTGCTGAAAATTTACCATAACTCCCCTTGAACACACAGAAAACCTTCTGTCGCTTTTAAGGGAAGCAATGAATTCGCTGAAATTTGTATAAAGCTCTATTACATTGTTGCACAGGTGTATCCATGTTGTGTGTTGGTAAACATCGATATAATAAATCAGTTCTGTTTCAATACTGTGGACAGAGCCGTTTTTCTTTATGCTTATCATCGGTACGTTATAGTCAGGTTTAAGCTTGCATAATTCCATTGCGTGTAAAAATTCTTCGTCTTCTATCGGTTTTATGAGATAGTACACGGCATTAACGCTGTAGCTTTGGCGGGCAAATTCCTCGCTTGTGGTCAGAAAAATTATTTTACACAGGTTGTCCGCTTTAAATATTTGTTTTGCAGCATCCATACCTGTGATTTTATCCATATATATATCAAGAAATACAATCTGAAATTTACCGACCTCAAAATCTTCTAAAAATTCTTCGGCGCTTGAAAAATCCGTAAGCTCGTATTTTATGTTATTGCATTTTGCGTATTGATTCAATTTCTCGTTCAGTATATCTCTGTCTGATTTTAAATCATCAACAATCGCTATTTTCATATTACTTACTCCTTGTGTAAAGTTACCCACACTGATTATATCACAAAATAATAAATAATTGCAAACCGTTCGTGCTGAATTAATGCATTTCGTGATGAGGTACTTTAAATTTGTAATAAAGATGAATATAATATTTAATAAATCGCTTTTTGGTGATTTCAGCAAATTATATTTTGCGATAATTTTGTATTTTGAAAGGAGTAAAATTATGAGTAAAAGTGTAGCATTAGTAATTACATTTTTTCTGGGAGGTATCGGCGTACATAGATTTATGACGGGAAAAATCGGCACAGGCATTATCTGGCTGTTGACAGGCGGCGTGTGTGGAATCGGCTGGCTCGTTGACTTTATTATGGTTCTCTGCGGTAAATTCACAGATAAAAACGGCAATGTCTGGGGAGAGTAATTTTAGAAGAATATAACACCTACCACTTATATGACAAATCTGAGAACGCAATTTCTTTTTTTATTCTCAGATAGCTTTGGAAGCACTGATTAAATCGTTTGTACATATTGCGCCGTCAGATTTTTCGTCAGATTGGACAAATAAACCGCAGTAATGCTGACGCATTACGAGGATTTTTTGGGCAATTTGGCGGAAAATATGCAAGCAAGATGTGCAAACAACTCTCAGTGTGATTTAATCAGTGGTTCCCTTTATTTTAAGGGGAGATTTTATGGCATTTGGAGTGAAAATCAAGAGCATAAAAACGAAAAATTCATATTCTATTGAAAGCTTTTACGAGGCAATCAAGGACAAGAAGTTTACAGCAGGCGAACCATCGCTTACAAAGAACGGTATGGCTCTGATTATTACATTTCCGCCGCTTGACAGTCAAAATCAGGTGTGGATTGTGAAATCGGGCTTCAACAAGGAGTCTAATAAGTTTTCTGTGCAGAAAGCTGAACAGGCAGGTCTTGATAATGCTGCGGCAAACGCTATGATTAACATGGCATCAGGCGGACTTTTCAGCTTCGGCTCTTTCGTCGGCAAAAAAGCCAAGCAATGTGAAAAGTTGGTTGAAGAAACAGCCAAAGAGCTTGATGAAATGGGACTCTGATTTGTTTAAGATAACAAATCTAAAAGAGGCAGAGTAGTAATGAATGAAAAAATAAAAAAGAAAAGAGATCCCGAGAAAATTCTTGAAATAATTGTTGCAGTTTTTCTCGGAATAACTGCGTTGGCTACTGCGTGGGCGTCATGGATAAGTTCGCTTCACGGAGGAAATCAGGCAACAAATTATACAAAAAGCAATAATCTTTCCTCTGAGGGCAATTCAATGTATAATGAAGCGGCACAAAATCTTATGCAGGATATGATGCTCTGGAATGAAATAAGCGACGTCTTAATCGAATCTTCTTATGCTGAGGAGAAGAATGATACTGAGGCTGTTGAAAAGTATGACTGGAAGATTGAAAAGCTTCTTAACGATAATTGTTCCGCAGAGCTTGCCCAAGCAATCACTTGGGCAATGGAACAGGGTGAGGACACTTCTCCGTTTGATAAGGAAGGCTTTACAGACAGCTATTTTACTGATGCAAAAGAAATGATTGCAGAGGCAGACAAGCTTCTTGAACAGGGCAAAAAGGACAACGCTAACGGTGACGCTTTCGGACTTGTAACAGTTATCTATTCGGTAGTTCTGTTCCTGCTTGGTGTAGTGGGTACATTCAAGCGACTTCCAAACAGATACGTGATTCTTGGGGTTGCGATTGCAGGATTTTTGTTTGCAACAATATTTATGTTCACTATTCCAATGCCGACAGGCTTTAATATTTTAAGCTATTTCGGCTTGGCATAATAAAATAATAATTTTAGAAAGAGGTAATTAAAATGAAAAAAATAGCATTATTGCTTGCGCTTTGTATGATAGGTACAGCAGTATTCTGCGGTTGTGGCAGCAAGGACAATGAAGAGAGTTCAGCTAATGAGTCGTCAGTTTCTCAGAGCGCTGAATCATCAGACACAGCTCAAGATGACAGCGCTGAAGTAAGTATAACAGGCACATGGGGAATTTCAGAAATTCTTGACGCTGACGGCAACAGCCAGACATTTGAAGAGTATTGTCAGGCTAAGGATGTAGATCCCGAACAGGTAGGTGGTAAATATACTTTTAATGATGACGGTTCGGCAATAGTTACAGTTGCCGGTGTAGATGTTGAGGGCAGTTACGAATTTGACGGCTCAACATTAACACTTACAACAAACGGTACGTCAACACCTTACACATACAATGCAGAAAAGGAAACCCTTGAATGTACCGATGCAAGCACAGGCGCTACAAGCGTATTGGTAAAACAATAACGGGTATATATAAATTTGTTTACCAAAAATATAATTGAGTTAAACGGCTTAAACGTAGTGTTTAAGCCGTTTTTGCATGGCAGGTACAGAAGGTCTTGAGCTTTCGCAGTTTTGATGCTTTTTATGCTATTGATAATCGCCTGCTTACTTTTTCAGATATTGATAAATTTTTAATGTATAGCCTTATAAAAAGTTATATCGCCGAACGACAAGTGTTCTTACCGGATTATTATTATAGTGTTTCGCATCGGTGAATTTGATTGCGGCTGTTGCCTGATTCCTGAGCGATAATCTCGTCAGTTCGTAACTTTGTCCCCACTGGGGACGAAGTTAAATCAGTACGCTTTCCTTGCCTTTTCATAGCTTCAAATTACTTTCAATGATCTCTCCGGATTCAAATATGCGGACACCAAAATCCTCCAATCGTTTGCAATCATCGTCATTTCTTACAACAGCCCAGCCCACTGAACCGATTCCGATATCAAGTCCAATTATATATTTCATAATTCTCACCTTTCTATTGACAAATATATTTTTCAATATTATAATTAAATTAAAACTTAGAAATTTGATGTATAGGTTTATCAATATTCATCAAAACAAACGCAATAAACCATTTTTTATAAGTTTATCAATATTCATCAGAGTTCTAAGATAAGGCAATATGCCGTAGGGTAGTGGAAACCCCTTTGCACCACATACTAAAGACAACCTTAGGGTTGTCTTTTTTATTGTCTTCTCGTCTCTTATTTTATCATATATCACATTTTATTACAACATATTCAGCGATTTATAGTAAATTTATTATAACGCAAAGCATTGTCCCATTGTCAGTACTATGGACCGATTAAAAATAAAACAGGAAAACAAAGTGACAAATACGCATTTTGTTTTCCTGTTTAAATTATTTTATGTTTTATTGTATTATTAAAAGCTTCCGCACATCAGAGCATTTTCCAATTTTCTGCATCAAACACACCTTTGGTGGTTATTCTCAAGCTTGGGATAACTGGCAGACTTAGAAACGAGAGAGTCATAAACGGATCAATGCTTTTATCCGCACCGAGTTCATATGCAGATGACTTTGCATTTTCAAGCTTTTCGTTTACGGTTGTCAGCGGTTCATCGGACATCAAGCCTGCAATCGGGAGTTCAAGCAGAGCCTTGATTTTGCCGTTTTCAACAACTGCGATACCGCCCTTACTGTCCTTGATTGCGTTCACGGCAACGGCTATATCGTCATCATTACAGCCGACTGTGATAATGTTGTGCGAATCGTGGGCAACCGAGGTTGCTACTGCACCCGATTTCAGCGAATAGCCTTTAACATAGCCGACACCGATATGGTTTGTGCCTTTGTGACGCTCAATGCAGGCAATTTTCAGAATATCGTTTTCCACATCAATTTTATCGGCTGTGCCGAGATTGCGTGTGAGCAATTCACCGCCGACAAGACCGATAAGTCCGAGTTTTCCGTCAACCTTGAAACTGCTCGGCGTTACGCTGTCAAGGTGGAAAGTGTCAAAGCATTTTTCGGCAAGCTTTTCATCAACTGTGGGAACAGAAAAGTCCTTAACTTCGCCGTCAAAAACAAGCTTACCACACTTGAAAACAGTTTCAACATTGAAATCTTCAAGATTATTGACAACAACAATATCGGCAAGATAACCCGAAGCAATCGCACCTTTGTTATTGAGCAAAAAGTATCTTGCGGCATGGTGGGTTGCTGTTTTGAGGGCAACAATCGGATCTGCACCGTTTTTCAGCACCTGTTTTACAATGTAGTCAATATGACCGCCGTAAAGCAAATCACTTGGATGCTTATCATCTGTTGCAAACATACACCTTGAGTAATACTGCTGAGTCAAAAGCGGCATAAGCGCCTTGAGATTATGAGCGGCAGTACCCTCTCTTATCATAATAAACTGACCTTTTCTCAGCTTTTCAAGGGCATTTTCAAAGGTGGAACACTCGTGGTCGGAATAGACACCTGCGGCAATGTATGCGTTGAGGTCATTGCCCGAAAGCTCAGGAGCGTGACCGTCAATTTTCTTGTGATGAGCCTGCGAGGTGACAATTTTTGAAAGCACATTTTTATCGCCGTTGATAACACCGACATAGTTCATCATCTCTGCAAGTCCGAGTACCTTTTTATTATCCAAGTACAAGTCAATATCCTTGCAGTCAAGCTCCGCACCGCTCTCGTCAATTTCTGTGGCAGGCACACATGACGGCATCATAAAATGAACATCAATCGGCAAATTTTGCGATGCCTGAATCATATATTCAACTCCGTCAATGCCCATTACATTTGTGATTTCGTGAGGGTCGGTTATGACTGTGGTTGTACCGTGGGCAACAACTGCCTTTGCAAATTCAGCAGGAGTCACCATTGAACTTTCAAGGTGAATATGTGCGTCAATAAAGCCGGGGAGAACGAGTTTTCCGCTGACATCAATCTCTGTTTTACCGTCATATTTTCCGACACCGGCAATCAGTCCGTTTGCAACGGCTATGTCACCGCACAAAAATTCATTTGAAAACACATTAAGATACTTTGCGTTTTTTAAAACAAGGTCTGCCTTTTCCCTGCCTGCCGCAACTGCAATTATTCTCTGCTTTGCTGCAAGCTGTCTGTCTGTTTTCTGTCCGTATATTTCCTGCATAAAAGCACCGCCCTTCTTATATATATTTACAAGATTATAGCACTTTGCAAAAGCCATTTCCATAAGTATTTTTCACGAATATTCTTCGCAATTTTTTGCTAAATTGCATAAGATATGTGCATATTTTCATCTGTCAGGCTACATTATTTAGGTAAATGTAGCTCATTTATATAGTTTATTTTCATCATAAATTTTCTGTCATTACCTGCGGGCGGATAATATCCTCCCGTCTGCAAAAATAACCGTAATTAATAGAATTTCCATAGTGATATATAAAATAATCACTATGTTTAAAATTCAACTCAGATTTAGCAATACTATCCAATGATAACAAAAATTATTTCTTTGCGTTCTCAAAACTGTTAAATCTGCTAAAGTTTTGACAGCACAAAAGCTCCTGCCGTTTTTGATTAAAAAGAACAGGAGCTTTAATGGGTAAAATTATAAAAAGCACTGGCTCAAACTATGTACCGAACAAGGTAAATCAGTACATGAGTTTTATTTTCATCTGCTCACAAAACTCAAGCCATTCCTGTGACGGCCTTTCGTCGGTAATCAGATAATCGATCTTATCCCAATCCAAAAAATTGACAAACGCAGTATGGTTGAATTTTGAATGGTCTGCAAGTAATACCACACATTCGGCACGGCTTGCCATCTCAGACTTCAAATCAGCCTCACCTTCGGAAGAATCAGTTATGCCTCTTTCCATATCAAGCCCTTTGCATCCGAGGAGAACAAGGTCAACATTGTACTTTTTCATAGCCTCTTTTGCAGGTTTTCCGTAGAAAGAACGGGTTTTTTCATCATAAAGTCCGCCGGTTGAAACCAGCTTCATTTTACAAGTGTCGAGTTCCTGAAAAATCTGTGCAGAAAAGGTAATTGCGGTAAGATTTTCATTGTCCTTAAAAAGCTTAACAGCCTCAAGAACAGTTGTGCTGTTATCAATCATCATCGTGTTCACACCGATAAATTTATCAACAAGCAGCTTAGCAATTTTCTTTTTGCCCTCAAGGTTGATTCCCTTGCGTTTAAAGAAATGCACTCTGTCATTCTGAGAAGTTGTGTTAAGAACAGCTCCGCCGAAAGTTCTGGTAATGATACCGTCATTCTTCAGCTTTTCAAGATCACGCCTGATAGTTTCTTCGGTTACATTATATATTCTGCTTAAATCCGAGACGAAAACCTCGCCTTCGGTTTCAACCTTTTGTCTGATTTCGTCAATTCTCTTTGCCATAAACATTTCCCTCAACTTTTATTACATACTAACATAATTATCAACAAAAGTAAAGGGAATTCGACTGTTTTTACAATAATTTTAACAATCGGGAGCGGATTCCTTCACCCTATACACAAAGGTGTATTAAGCAACCCTTAATTATTATTATTGAAAAAACATATTATGCCCGAGCGTAACATTGCAACCGTTCGCACAATCCCGTAGGGCATTTACAAAATCTGTTTTTCCATACAAATAAACAACAACTTCCATATACAAAAAACAGTCGGGAAACAATGCGTTGCATTTTGCAAACTGTCTTCCCGACTATAATTTTCCATTTTCAAATTTCAACTTTCAATTTAAAAAACTTACTCTCGCCCTATTAAGACTATCTGCACGAACATAAAAAGGCTGAAAGAACAACTATGCTCTTTCAGCCTTTGATTATAATTTTATTCTGTTTTATCGGATTGCCGAATTATTTGAGTGCGGCGATTGCGGCCTCGATAAGAGCAATCTGCTCTCTTTCCTTTGCGGCCTGTCCCTTAACCTTTTCAATTACAGCCTCGGGAGCTTTTGCAACAAAGCCCTGATTGTTAAGCTTGCCCTCGCTCTGTGCAAGACGCTTTTTAACCTGTTCAAGCTCTTTGTTGAGTCTTGCAAGTTCCTTTTCCCTGTCAACAAGCTCATCCATAGGAATGTAAATCTTTGCGTCTGCCGTTACAATGTTTACGGCACCCTCAATTTCAAAGCTTTCTGCAACTTCAACCTCACTTGCTGATGCAAGCTTCTGAATGAACTGTGTGCCGTCTCTGAATGTGTCGGCAAACTTTGTTGCAACATAAACCTTTGCTTTTCTTGACGGCGGAACATTCATCTCTGCACGGCGGTTACGGATTGCACGGATTGCATCCATAATTTTTTTCATTTCATCCGATGCCTCGGGATAATCAAGCTCTGCGTTGTATTCAGGGTACTTTGCGAGCATTACTGTTTCGCCCTCGTGAGGAATTGTCTGCCAGATTTCTTCTGTGATGTACGGCATAAACGGATGGAGAAGTCTGAGAATTTGATCAAGCACATAAAGAAGTACCTGTCTTGCATTCTGAGCGTCCTCACCGTCACTTGAAAGTCTTGTCTTAACAAGCTCAATGTACCAGTCGCAGTAGCAGTCCCAGATGAATTCATAAATCTTCTGAACTGCAATGCCGAGTTCAAACTTCTCAAGATTTTCGTTTACTTCTTTTGCAACTGTGTTGAGAGTTGAAACAATCCACTTGTCCTCTGTTGTGAGAGTTTTCGGAAGTTCATTCTTAACATCGTGGTCGTCAATGTTCATGTGAACATAACGGGATGCGTTCCAGAGCTTGTTTGCAAAGTTAGCGCAAGCCTCAACACGCTTGTCGGAATAACGCATATCGTTACCGGGTGTGTTGCCTGTTGCAAGGAAGAAACGGAGTGCGTCTGCACCGTATTTGTCAATAACTTCAAGCGGATCAATACCGTTACCGAGAGATTTTGACATCTTGATGCCGTTTTCATCTCTTACAATGCCGTGCATAAATACGGTCTTGAACGGAGCAGAACCCATATTTTCACAAGCCGAGAAAATCATTCTTGCAACCCAGAAGAATATGATATCATAACCTGTTACAAGAGTGCTTGTGGGATAGAAATATTCAAGTTCGGGAGTTTTGTCGGGCCAGCCGAGTGTTGAGAACGGCCAAAGTGCCGAACTGAACCATGTGTCGAGAGTGTCCTCGTCCTGATGAATGTGTGTACTGCCGCACTTACAACACTTTTCGGGTGCGTCCTTTGCAACCATAACTTCGCCGCAGTCATCGCAGTACCATGCAGGGATTCTGTGTCCCCACCAAAGCTGACGGGAAATACACCAATCCTTGATGTTCTCCATCCAATGGAAGTAAACCTTTTCAAATCTTTCGGGGATGAACTTTGTGTCGCCCTTGCGGACAACATCAATTGCAGGCTTTGCAAGCGGAGCCATTTTTACAAACCACTGTTTTGAAACCATAGGCTCAATTGTTGTGTGACAACGGTAGCAAGTGCCGACATCGTGAGTAAGCTCTTCAACCTCTTTGAGAGCGCCGATTTCTTTAAGGTCGGCAACAATAGCCTCTCTTGCCTCCATTGTTGTCATGCCTGAGTATTTTCCGCAGTCGAGAACCTCGGGTTCGTTTTCGGCAAGTTGTCCCTTTGCCTTTAACTCGTTGTATTCTTCAACATCCTTTGCACCTGTAAGGTGACCGTCATATGTAAAGCAACGGACAATCGGAAGATTGCAACGCTGACCGACTTCAAAGTCGTTAGGATCGTGTGCAGGAGTGATTTTAACAACACCCGTTCCCTTTTCCATATCTGCGTGTTCATCACAAACAATCGGGATTTCCTTGTTAAGAAGCGGAAGGATTACATGACAGCCGTGGAGGTGCTTGTAACGCTCATCGTCCTTGTTGACGGCAACAGCAGTATCACCGAGCATTGTTTCGGGACGGGTTGTTGCGATTTCAAGGTACTCGCCTGTTTCCTTAACCTGATAGAGCAAGTGCCAGAAATGACCGTTCTGCTCCTTGTATTCAACTTCGGCATCCGAAATTGATGTACAGCAATGAGGACACCAGTTTACCATACGGTTGCCACGGTAGATTTTTCCGTCATTATAAAGGCGAACAAAAACTTCTTTAACAGCCTTTGAACAGCCCTCGTCCATTGTGAAGCGCTCACGCTCCCAGTCACAGCTTGAACCGAGCTTTTTAAGCTGACTTGTGATTCTTCCGCCGTACACCTTTTTCCATTCCCATGCACGCTTTAGGAATTCTTCTCTGCCGATATCCTCTTTAGTGATACCCTCTTTACGCATTGCCTCAACGATTTTAGCCTCTGTAGCAATTGACGCATGGTCTGTACCTGGGAGCCAAAGTGCGCTGTAGCCCTGCATTCTTCTCCAACGGATAAGAATGTCCTGAAGTGTTTCGTCAAGTGCGTGTCCCATATGCAGCTGACCTGTGATGTTTGGCGGCGGCATTACGATTGTATAAGGTTTTTTATCTTTGTCAACCTCTGCATGAAAGTAGTTACCTTTCAGCCAGAAGTCGTAAATTCTGTCCTCAAACTCTGACGGGTTGTAGGATTTAGCAAGTTCCTTTGCCATAGTCATTACTCCTCTTGATTTATTGTTCGGATAAACCGAGTTCATATACCTTTTTATTATCTCATTTATGTGTCGATTTGTCAATTATCCGCAAATAAAATGTGGCATATAATTTCAATTTTATAACATTTAAAGTTTGACGAATAAAGCGTAAAATGGTAAAATATACTGCATAAGAGGAACAAACAAATTCAAGGGTGTGTATTACAAGGGTGTGTATTATATGAAAGTCAGGGTTATGTGCCTTGTGCTGTGCGTGTTTGTTTTCGCATCAATTTTCTGCGGATGCGGAAGCAACGGAAATACCGAAATAATCGGCAAATGGGTACCGACAACAGCAAAGACAGACGGCGAAACAATTTCATACAGCGAGCTTGGAATTGACGAGGATCAGTTTGGTCTTGATTTCAAGGACAGCAGTAACTGCACGGTTACCCTTGCAGGAATTTCGTGTGATTCAGCCTACACATTCAACGGCACCTCCGTTGACCTGACGGTAAACGGTACGGCATACAAGCTGAGCTATGACAGCGGTGTGCTGACAATGGTGCTTAATTATGACAACAACAGAATTGAGTTTTCATTCACAAAACAAAGATAGTTTTACAAATTAAAAATTGAAAATGTAAAATAAAAAATTTTCGGTCGGGCAGTTGCTTTGCAAAACGCATAGCTATGTTGCCCGACCGTTTTTTATATATGAAATTTTCGGTTCGTTTGCAACATTACTTATTTGCCAAAGCATAAACCTTAATCGGCACATTTTTTCTTTTGCAATTCTCTATAACAAACCGTGTTCCGTGTGACATACCGTCCCAAAATGCAATAACTTCATCGGCATAATCAATTATTTGCAAATTCCTTTTCAAAGGTGCTGACCGCCCGTATCGTTCGTATTCGGGTAAAAATTCTTTTAGTTTAATATTATGTGTCTTAGCGTAATTTCTCACACTTCTGTCAACACCAATAGCACCACCGCTTACTATTTCAGTTGTATTCTCAGGTAAATAATCGCCTAAATTATTCACTGTAATACTTCTTGAGCCTACTATCGCAATTTTCATTTTTTCACACTCCTAAAATTATGACACCATTATGACATCATAATAGCACCATTTTCGTTTTGACGCAATAATTACATTAAAATAGTGTCATAATAACATTTAGGAGTACCGATTATGGATGATAATATTTTACGATACACTCTGAGAGTTAACCGCACGCTTTTTCAGAAATTCAGATATGTTGCCGACTATGAAGGTCGTTCTGCAAATCGTGAAATTGAGCAGTATATAAAGCAAAGGGTTAAGTCCTTTGAAGAAGAACACGGCGAAATTGAAGTAAAAAAGGATTAAACATACGCATAGATTAACACCCTTTCGGAGTATTTCCGAAAGGGTGTTTTTTAATCGAACAAAACAATTTTCAACTTTCAATTTTCCATTTTCAATTTACACAAGAAACTTTCCTATCACCGCAACTGCATCGGCATGACACAACAGGTTTGCGTTTTCACGCACTCTTGCCGCTGCGTTGCGGGATTTTTGTCTTTCACCGTATTCCGACAACACCCGTATCATATGCTTCGGCAATGAAAAATAATCAAACACAAGGTAATAATTTCCCGACATTTCGTATGCGGAGCTTTTTCTGCAACATATGTTACTGCGGTACAAAGCCTCTACCGCATTCAGAAAATCCGACGCATTCGCCATTTTCCAGCACAGACCGCTGTCGGACTTTTTCAGCCTGTATTTTCGTTTTTTCGGATTTGCCGTAACGAGGATACAACATTCATCGCCGAGCAGAAAAGCCTCTATTTTCACATTTTTACCGTTCGTGTCAAGTCCCGCCCTGCAACAGGCAAGTCGCATAAGTCCGATAATCACCTTTTGATTATCCTCGTTTTTAAAGCTCATTTTTTCGAAATCAAGCTCAAAATTCTCCATATCCGATTCATCAAGCTTAATCAGCAGTTTATTATCGCCGAGTTTGTCAACAGTCAAAATACTCCCTCCCCTAAATTCCGATACACATACATCTGTTTACATATTATGATGAACGAAGCACTTTTGCAAGTAAATATTAATGGAATAAAATTTGGCTGTTTTTTCACACATAATTGTCAGGTTTTGCGTATGCAATGCAAAAAGGTTGCCAATATAACAATTTAATGCTACAATGATGCCGTAAGATACAGCCACAGAAAATAAAAAGCAAAAGGAATGATTTTTATGCCAAACTGGCTTAATGACGCTGTTTTCTATGAAATTTATCCGCAGAGTTTTTGTGACACCAACGGTGACGGAATCGGTGACATCGAGGGTATCATCAGCAAGCTTGACTATGTAAAAAGCCTCGGTTGCAACGCAATCTGGCTCAACCCGATTTACGATTCACCTTTTATGGATGCAGGCTATGATGTTCGCAACTATAAGAAGGTTGCAGAGCGTTACGGCACAAATGATGACCTTGTTCGTCTTTTTGACGAGGCTCACAAAAAGGGAATCAAGATTCTTCTTGACCTCGTACCCGGTCACACATCAGACCAAAACGAATGGTTTTTAGAGGCCAAGAAAGCCGCAAAGAGCGAATATTCAAACCGTTACATCTTTACAAAGAGCGTATGGGACGCACCGCCGCAGTACCGTATGATGTGCGGACTTTGCGAGCGTGACGGCAACTATATGGTAAACTACTTCAGCTCACAGCCTGCTCTTAACTACGGTTTCCACGAAATCACGCATCCCGAATGGCAGTTGCCGTGTGATCATCCCGACTGTCTTGCAACGGCAGAGGCTATGAAGGATGTTATGCGTTTCTGGCTTGACAAGGGTGCTGACGGTTTCAGAGTTGACATGGCTGACTCACTTGTTAAGAACGATGACGATAAAATTGCAACGGCAAAAATCTGGCGTGGGGTGCGTGATATGCTCGACACGGAATATCCGAATGCCGCAATGGTTGCAGAGTGGTGCAATCCCGAAAGAGCAATCAACAACGCAGGTTTCCACATGGACTTCTATCTTGACCACTACGGAAACGGCTACAGCAGACTTTTCCGCTACGGTGAATTCGGCGATCAGGCTGTTTTCAATCCTAACGGCAAGGGTGATATCAAAGCATTTGCAGACGAATATCTTCCTAACTACGAAAAGACAAAGGACAACGGCTACATCAGCTTTATGACAAATAACCACGATATGCCGAGAGTTACGGCATATCTTGATAAAGAGGCTATCAAGCTTGTGAATGCATTCATTTTCACAATGCCGGGTGTTCCGTTCCTCTACTACGGTGATGAAATCGGCATGAAATATCAGAAAGGCATCGTAAGCAAGGAGGGCGGTTATTCAAGAACAGGCTCCCGTACTCCTATGCAGTGGAACAGCGGTAAGAACCTCGGTTTCTCAACAAGTAACGAGCCGTATCTTGCAGTTGATAAGAGTACCGACGCTCCGACTGTTGAGAATCAGAAGGACGATCCCGACAGCATCTACAAGGTTGTAACAGACATCATTGCACTTCGTCACAAGTACGATGACCTTAAAGGCAACGGTGAGCTTGAATTTATGTATGAAGAAGGCAAAATTCCGTTTGCATACAAGAGAGGCAACCTCGTTATGTACTTCAACCCCCTCGGTGAAAGTGCAGTAATGAACGCAAAATATACAGGCAAAACAGTATATGCCCTCGGCAACGCTGAATTTGCAGACGGCAAAGTAACAATGTCACCGCAGAGCTTCGCTCTCGTAGAAATTGACGGCTGATTAAATATAATTTTATAGTTTAAGCATAAAAACACCCTTTCGATAAATTCCGAAAGGGTGTTTTTTTACAAATCAGTAGGGGCGCTCATTGGGCACCCGCAAGTAACGGTAGAATTTATATTTTTAGATAAATTATTTGAATGTCACAATGAAACCGCCATAATGTAGGGGCGAACCGTGTTAGCAACGCACACGATTGAACGTATTGCGTGCAAAACAGGATACATATTTTTGAAAAAACAATACAAATTACATTAAACCGAAAGTTTCATCAAGGCGGGCGCCCAATGAGCGCCCCTACAGGATTGTATGAACAATTACAATGTTACGCTCGACCATAATTTTCCATTTTCAATTTTAATTTAATTAAGCAACTATTTCTCCATATTATGCGAAATTATTAAGACCGACAATATATTTCTGAATAAGAGTTGCATCGACAACAGAAATTTCGTTGTTATCGTTTACATCTGCCGATTTTTTCTGAAAATCTTTGAGATTTTCCAGACCAACGATATATTTCTGAACAAGAGTTGCATCGACAACAGAAATATCACCGTCACTGTTTACATCGCCAATCGCAAAAATTTTAGCATTCCGTATTACATCGGAATTTGCAACTATGACCGTGTATTCTCTGTCTGCATGGGCATTTTTTGAAACCTTCATCGTGTATGTTCCGCTTGCAACACCCGAAATTGAATATTTGGCGTTGTTGCCTTTTACGGTTGTTTCATATGCTACCTCGCCCGATTTTATAAGCTGAATTGTAACCGTATCACTTTCGGACAGATAGCTTTTTACAGTACCTTTTACAGTTTTCAGCTTTGCCGTAGTGGGTTCTACAGTTGTGGGTTCCTCTGTAGTAGGCTCTACAGTAGTAGGAACTTCTGTTGGCTTTTCGGTTGTCGGAGTCTCTATAGTAGGTGCTACAGTAGTAGGCTCAGCAGTTGTTGGAGCCACTGTTGTAGGTTTAACAGGTTTTTCACCCCTTGATGTGATTGACACATCATAAGAAAGATATGAAAAATCTTTCAAGTAATCATACTGATTGTTAATCCCTAATCTGAGATCGATAAGAGAGAAATCAAGAGCACTTAGTTTTGTCTTTTTTATTACATCATATACGATTGAAATAATTTTTCTACCTTTTTTTACCTTTGGGCCATAGTGCGAGCTATCAGTTGTCATGCCTTGAACAGGTATCCTTTTATAATAATATTCACTAGCTTCATCAATTCGAACCTGAAAAACCCAATGGTTTTTAAAACCACTGTATTTTACCATTTCGAACGGATAATTGGATTCAAAACAATAGTATGCGCAACCCTCCGGGATATCTTTTGCAAAACTGTAAGTAACTATCACCTGGTCGCCTGGATAAAGAACCGTATCATCTGTGTCAAGTGCCTGACAAACCGTTGTCAACCCCGACAGACTTACTATAATAAGCAAAACTGTCAATAACAAACTTTTAATTTTTTTCATTTGAATTTCCCCTCTTTGTTTTATTTTATTTGATATATAAACAAATAATTTTTCTGCCGTAAATTCACTATTAGAAAACTTTTATATAATTTAGTTTTTTGTTTTGTGAACACTTGTATTATACAGTTTTTGTTTACAAAACGCAAGTACCTTAGAATATTTTTATCAAAAACTTTTTTTGAGGTGAATATAATGTTTGATTTCGGATTAAGAATACGAGAACTTAGAGAGTCAAGACATATGTCGCAGGAAAGCTTGGGCAGGAGAATCGGCAGAAGCAAGCCTGTCATAAGCAATTATGAAAACAACATCAAATATCCTCCGCTTGAAGTTTTGATTTCAATTGCAAATGTGTTCAATGTTTCGCTTGATTACCTTGTTGGCATAGAAAAGAAAGACGCTCTCTACATTAACAATCTGAACGAAACGCAGTCGAATATAATGAAACTGCTCTACGAAGAATTTACCGATTGCAATCTTAAAGGCAAAGAGCTTTCATCACGCCAACAAAAAATATTAAGCCTGCTCTTAATTGAGTTTTTGAAATGAAAACCAAATCAACATTTTGACATATAAAAACACCCTTTCGATAAACTCCGAAAGGGTGTTGATTTTTTAAAATGAACAAAACAATTGTAACATTGTAAGGGCGAACCGTGTTCGCCAATTGATTTGTGTGCAAAACAATACATTTTTACAGTCGGGCATAATAAGTTTTTTACATTACAAACTATCTACACGAATTGGGTGCAGCGACACGCTGCCGGCGGCTCGCCGTGCGGTTTATTTAATTGGGAACTCGGGTTCTGCGTAGTTGCCCAAAAAGCTGAATTCGGGCATCTCTTCGCTAAGCTGACTTACAAGTTCAATAACATTTTCACTTCTGACATTGCCCGAAAAGTCGAGGTAAAACAGATATTCAAACTGTCTGCCCTGACGGGGACGGGATTCGATTTTTGTGAGGTTAAGACCGAGCGAATTGAATCTGCACAAAAGACTGTACAGCGATCCCGTAACATGAGGAAGCGAGAAACAAAGACTGATTCTGTTCGCATCTTTGGGTATGTACAGCTTTTTGGAGATGACAATAAACCTTGTTGTGTTCTCGTCATTGTCCTGAAGATGATTGTCAAGAACCTTCAAGCCGTATTCCTCACACGCTTTGTATGAACAGATTGCCGCAACATTGAGGCGCTTTTCCTTTGCAACATCACGGGCGGCAATTGCCGTGTTGGAGAATGGAACAGAATCAAAGCCGTGGTCGGCAATATACTGCGCACATTGTGAAAGTGACTGCGGATGCGACCACACGATTTCAATGTCCTCAAAAGCAGATTGTTTAAGACCTGCAAGGCAGTAGTCAATCGGCAAATCAAGTGCCTTTACAATGTAAAAACGGTGCTTGAGAATAAGGTCATAAACTGCCGAAACAGAGCCTGCGCTTGAGTTTTCAACAGGAAGAACACCGAATGCAACCTCACCGTTGTCAACGGCAGAAAATACATCTGCAAAGCTTTTGTAGTTGACAGCCTCGCCGTTCGGGAAAAGTCTTAAGGTTGCCTCATGACCGTTAGCACCCTTGATTCCCTGATACGCAACCTTGATTCCGCTTGACGGAATATCCGTGCTTGCATTGTTGATAACGCTTTTAAGCTCTTTGCCGCTGCCGACAATGTTGTGCTGGAGCGCCCTTGAAAGCTCCATAATGTTTGAGTAGAGAAGTCTTGCGGATGCGCCGTATTCGCCTCCCTTTTCTTCAACGGCATCAAGAATTTCATTCTCTCTACCCTCATTAAGAACGGGAATGTTGTTTGCCTGCTTGTAGATGCCGACATCCCTTGCACAATCCATTCTCTGCTTAAAAAGCTCAATAAGCTGATTGTCTATTTTGTCAATATCTTTTCTGATTTCTTTTAAATCTCTCATAAAGACCTCACATAAGGTTAATAATTGCAACAGCCGTAACAGCCTCAATAACGGGGACTGCTCTCGGCACAATACACGGATCGTGTCTGCCGTGAATAACAAGCTCTGCATTTTCTTTTGTCTGAAGATTTACAGTCCTTTGCGGTTGTGAAATTGACGGTGTAGGCTTTACGGCGGCACGGAAAATAATCGGCATTCCGTTTGTAATTCCGCCCAAAATACCGCCGCAGTTGTTTGTTGTTGTAACGACCTTGCCGTCTTTGTATTCAAACGGATCGTTCGACTGCGAGCCTCTCATTGTTGAAAGCTCAAAGCCTTTGCCGAACTCAATGCCCTTAATTGCGGGAACACCGAAAACAGCCTTGGCAATAACGCCCTCAACACCTTCAAACATCGGCTCACCGTAGCCTGCGTCAATGCCTGTTACGCAACATTCAATTGTTCCGCCGATGCTGTCCTGTGCCATTCTGGCATCTTCAACGGCATCTCTCATAGGTTTTTCGGCAGTTTCGTCAATGAGTGCAAACGATGAGTTGTTCAGCTTTTCAATGAGTGCGTCATCAATTTCCGTCGGACAGAAGGAGCTGTCGGAAACATTGCCGATACTGCTGATATGGGCGGCAATTTTAACGCCCTTTGATTCAAGAATCTGACGGCAGACAGCACCTGCAAAAACAATCGGTGCTGTAAGTCTGCCCGAAAAATGACCGCCGCCGCGAATATCGTTTGACGCATTATATTTTACAAAGGCTGTGTAGTCGCTGTGACCGGGGCGGGGGCAGTCGAGAAGATTGCCGTAGTCACCGCTTTTTGTGTTGGTGTTTTCAATTACGGCACAAAGCGGAGCGCCTGTCAGCTTATTGCCGAGCATACCCGAAAGAACCTTCGGGAGGTCTTTTTCTTTTCGAGGAGTTGCCGTTTTATCCTTGCCCGGAGCACGGCGGGCCATTTGAGCGAGAACCCTGTCAAAGTCAACCTCAAATCCTGCCGGAAGTCCGTCAATTACAACTCCGATTCCGTTACCGTGGCTTTCGCCGAAAACGGAAATTTTTATCTTATCACCGTAGGTCGAGGACATTCGCCTTACCTCCAATATTATTATAATCTATGTAAAAATCAGGGTAACTTTTGTTGATTGAAAGCGCATAGCTTGACTCAATTTCACCGTTGAGTCTTACTGCGCAGACACCTGCCGACATTACAATTCTGTGGTCATTAAAGCCCTCGCAGAATCCGCCCTTGAGGGTGTCAATTCCCTCTATGACAAGTCCGTCAGGCAACTCAGTCACCTTACCGCCGAGATCGTTTATCAGCTTAGCGGTTGCCGTAAGACGGTCACATTCCTTTATGCGAAGTCTTTCGGCATTGTAAATCCCGGTTGTTCCCTTTGCAAATGCGGCACAAACCGTCAGCACGGGTACAAGGTCGGGAATCTGCGAAGCATCAATGTCAATTGCATTAAGCTCTCCCTTTTCAACGGTTACGGAAGTATCCGTCTGCGTTACCTTTGCACCAAACCGTGCAAGCAACTCGGCAATCTTCCTGTCACCCTGTGCGGAATTTCTGTTGACGCCGTTCACAGTCACCTTTCCGCCGAGTGCGCCTGCAACCATAAAGAAAGCCGCCTGCGACCAGTCGCCGTCTGTTGTGTAATCATGCGGAATGTATGACTGACCGCCCTTGATGTGCCAGCCGTTGTCGGTTGTTTCAATTTCAACACCAAATTGTGCCATAGTGTGAATTGTCATATTTATGTAGCCGACGCTCTCAATCGGAGATGTCAGCACAATGTCGCTGTCACCCTCAACAAGCGGAAGAGCAAGCAGAAGTCCCGTAATGAACTGCGAACTTACATTACCTGGAATTTCAAAAGTTCCGCTTTCAAGCCGACCGCTGATTTTGAGCGGCAGACCGCCCTCGGTTTCACACTTTACTCCTGCTTTTGGCAGAGCCTCCGTGAAAATTCCGATAGGTCTTTCGGGAAGCTTTCCGTGACCGACAAAGGTGGCATTAATACCGCCGGCTGCGGCTACGGGTATGAAAAATCGCAAAGCACTGCCGCTTTCGCCGCAGTCAAGCGTTACATTATCTGTTTTAAAAATATTTGTACCGTCAACAGTCAGCACTCCGTCCTTTATTGAGGCGGTGCATCCCATATCCTCAATCACGCCGATTGTCGCCTTAATGTCATTTGACAGAGCAACGGGCGCAATTGTGCATTTGCCCCTTGTGAGGGCGGCGCAGATTATTGCACGGTGAACATCGCTCTTTGACGGGGGAATGTTCACTTCGCCGTTTGGTACAAACGGAAGATACCGTACATACGGCTTACTGCTTTTGTCGGTTGACAAAGCCATACTTCCACAGCCTTTCATTAAAATATGTTTACCGTGTTACGGTGTGATGAAGTCGAGCAAATCGGAAATTGCAACCTTTTTGGTAAAGCTTGTGCCGATTTTCTCAAGCAAAACAACATTGATTGACGAACCCGAAGTTTTCTTGTCTGTCTGAGCCGCCTCGGCAATTTTTTCAAGGCTTGCGTCATCGGTAGTCGGCAAGCCGTAGGTTGCACAAACTTCTTCAATCTTGTATGCAGTTCCCGCCTCGGTAAGTCCGTGCTTTTCGCTTGCCTTTGTCATCATCACCATACCGACGGCAACTGCCATACCGTGTGTGATGCCTGTATAGTTGTAGATTTTTTCGATTGCGTGACCGAGTGTGTGACCAAAGTTTAAAAGCATTCTTTCCCCTGCTTCCTTTTCGTCACGGTTTACTACATCACGCTTAATTTTTACACAGGTTTCAATTACATCGTCAATGTGTTCAAGAGCGTCGCCGTTTGCAAGCATTTCAAAAAATTCGCTGTCCTTGATACAGCCGTACTTGATAATCTCAGCCATACCGTCTGTGATGAACTGGTCGGGAAGAGTTGAAAGAGTGTCGGGATCAATCAAAACAGCCTTTGGCTGATAGAATGCACCGACAAGATTCTTGCCCTGTGCAATGTCAACGCCTGTTTTTCCTCCTACAGATGAGTCAACCTGTGCAAGCAGAGATGTCGGAATCTGAACAAAGTCGATTCCTCTCAGATATGTTGCGGCGGCAAAGCCTGCCATATCACCCGTAACACCGCCGCCGAGTGCAACGATAAGGTCTTTTCTTGTCATCTTAAAATCTGCAAGTGTGTCATAGATATCTGCGATTGTGTTAAGATTCTTTGACTGCTCGCCCGCCTGAAAAACATGGGCGGTAGTCTGATAACCCTGCTGTGAAAGAGAGTTGAGAACTCTCCATTTGTACAGCGGAGCAACATTTGTATCTGTTACAATAGTGATTTTTTCTGCATTTGAAAGCTTTTTGATAATCTCGCCGCAATTATCAAGGATACCTCTTTCAATCATAATGTCATAGGGACTTCCCGTGGAAACATGAATAGTTTTCATAAAAGTTCTCCTTCCTCTTTATTCTCCGAGTGCCTGTTTGACCTCTCTGCCCTTTTCAAGAAGTGCCTTGAGAGCGTCGGCATCTTCGGCACTTATTGCATCTTTAATTTTTGTAATATTATCTATAAGTATATCAAGCTCGGAAATGAGCGGATCTTTGTTTTCAAGGAAAAGCTCGCTCCAAAGCGTTGAATTTATGTTTGCAACTCTCGAAACATCTCGGTAACTTCCTGCCGAAAAGCCTTTGTGGTTCGGACAGCACGGACTTAAAACATATGAACACGCAAGCACATGCGGAAGCTGTGATGTGAAAGCAATCATTCTGTCGTGTTCTTCGGGAGTTGTGATTTTTACTGTGCCAAAACCGATTGATTTTGCAAAGTCGGACAACATATTTACAACGCTGTTATCAGCCTTGCACGGAACGATAATGTAGCTTGCGTTTTTGTAAAGGTCGGCGTCCGAAACATCAAAACCGTTTGTTTCCTTGCCTGCCATCGGATGACTGCCGGCAAAAACAAAGCCGAATTTTTCGGAAAGCCTTGTCATCTGCGGACAAATTGCCCTCTTGATGCCTGAAACATCGGTTACAACCGCACCTTTTTTTATGTGTTCGCCGTACCTTGAAACATAGTCAACAACCGCCTGCGGATACATTGAAAGGATAATTAGGTCTGCGTTTTCAAGGCTTTCATGTGTGCCGATTTCATCAATCGCACCTTCTTTTAAAGCCTTTTCGGCAGTAGATTTTGTTCTGTTGATACCGATTACACGGTGGTCGGTGTACTTTTTTATCGCCTTGCAAAAACTGCCGCCGATAATTCCGAGTCCTACAACTGCAATATTCACTGCATTAGCCTCCGTTTGTGTATTCTTTAGTAAAGTTAATTAAAGTCCAAATCGGTACGGCTGAAAAACCGTACCGAAAGTAAAAATCTTAATTTAATTTGTCAACAGCCTTTTTTAAGCCGAAAACCTTCTTTGCAACTCCGTCAAACTGCTTTGGAGTAAGTGACTGCGCACCGTCCGAAAGTGCGTGCGGCGGATCGTTGTGAACCTCTATGATAAGACCGTCTGCACCTGCGGCAACTGCTGCCATTGCAAGCGGTTCAACAAGCCATGACTTGCCCGACGCATGGCTCGGATCAACAATAACAGGAAGGTGAGAAAGCTTTTTGATAATCGGGATAGCCGAAATATCAAGAGTGTTTCTTGTAAATGTTTCGTATGTGCGGATACCTCTTTCGCAGAGCATAACCTTATCGTTACCGCCTGCCATAATATATTCGGCACTCATGAGCCATTCTTCGATTGTTGCGGAAAGACCTCTCTTGAGAAGGATAGGCTTGTCAATTTTGCCGAGCTCCTTGAGAAGCTCAAAGTTCTGCATATTTCTTGCACCAACCTGAATAATATCCACATTCTCGAACATATCAATGTGTGATGCTCTCATAATTTCTGTTACAATCGGCAGACCTGTTTCTCTTCTTGCTGTTTTGAGAAGGTCAAGTCCTTCTGCCTTGAGTCCCTGGAAAGCGTATGGTGAAGTACGAGGCTTGAATGCGCCGCCTCTGAGAAGTGTTGCGCCCGATGCTTTAACATCCTTTGCAATCTGAACAATCTGCTCCTCGCTTTCAACAGAGCAGGGACCTGCCATAATGTGCAGACTGCCGTCACCGATTGTTACATTGTCATTGATTTTAATGACCGTATTGTCGGGGTGGAACTTTCTGTTAGCCTTTTTGTACGGCTCCTGAACTCTCTTTACATTTTCAACAATGTCCTGAGCGTCAATATACTCAATGTCAATCTTTGTTGTATCGCCGATAAGACCGAGTACGGTTGACTGAACACCGTCCCACTTATTAACCTTTACATCATAGCTCTCTTTGAGCATATTTGTGAATTTTGTAATCTGCTCCTCTGTTGCAGACGGTTTTAATACTATAATCATTGCTTTAATTTCCTTTCAATTCACTTTTGACGAAACGAATTGAAGTTCGTCATATTTCTTTAGTCATTTTAGCACTTTAAAGCGTGATAGTCAATAGAATAAATGCAGAATCAAGCGTTTTTATGCGGTTTTTCAGTCACATCTGTTCCGCTTACTGCGTCGATTATCGCAAAAGCGGTTTTTAACGGCGTATTTTTGCCCTTTACCACAATGTCGGCAGCGGCATGATAAATCGGATATCTGCTGTCGTAGAGGTCTTTCATAACCCTGTCCCTGTCCGGACGCTGAAGCAGTGGTCTTGTTGTGTCGTTTTTAAGACGGCTTTTGATGATTCCCAGCGGAACATCAAGAAAAACAATCTTGTCCTTGCCCTTGAAGGCCTCAACATTTCTCTTGAATGTAAACGCACCGCCGCCCGATGCAATTACAAGACCTTCAAGCCCTGCAAGCTCAACACAGGCGTCATGTTCCATATCACGAAACTTTTCTTCGCCGTATTTTTCAAATATTTCGGAAACTGTCATTCCTGCTTTTTCTTCAATGTATGAGTCCATATCAAGGAATTTTCTTCCCGATTTTCTTGCAATGTTTTTGCCTACGGTTGATTTTCCGCAACCCATAAATCCGCATAAAACTATGTTGTTCACTTTAAATTTCTCCGTTCATCAGAAATTCTTTTCAAGCTCTTTTGCAGAGTCGATACAAAGCTGAGCAATGTCGTCCTTGTCATAAACAGAGCCGTCCCAATGTTCGTGAGAAACAACTGCCTGCCATACGAGCATTGCCATTCCGCTTTCGGCTGTTGCACCGTTTGCCCTTGCCTTTTTAACAAGCATTGTTTCAAGCGGATTGTAAACAGCGTCAAATACATTTGCACAACGGTTTATTACACTGTCGCTTACAGGCTGATTTTCAATCTTAGGGAACATTCCGATAGGAGTTGCGTTGATAAGCACATCAATGTCACCCGAAAGTTCGTCAATAAGGCAGAAGCTTACATCGCAACCTGCAACTGTTTTTCTGATTTCATCGCATAAAGCCTCGGCAATTTTCAAATCCTCTTTTCTTACGGCAAAGAGGAGGGGCTGTTTTTTGAGAACAACCTCATACGCCATTGTTCTTGCAACGCCGCCGCAGCCGATGATTACGATTCTGCCGTTAAGCATAATTCCTGCCGCATCAAGAGCCTTTAAAAATCCGTCCGGATCTGTTGTGTAACCCTTTGAAATGCCGTTTTTGTTTGAAACCGTGTTCACACTGCCGTACATCTCAGCCTTTGCGTCAATTTCGTCAAGAAACGGAATGACTGCCTGCTTATGCGGAATAGTAATGTTAAATCCGTCAAGTTTTGAAAGGGTATTTTTAAATTCATATTCAAGATTTTCGGGAGCAATGTCAAGCTTTGTATATTCGGCTTTGACGCCCTGAAGTTCAAAAAGTCTTGTGTGTATAAACGGTGACATTGTGTGACCGATTGGGTGACCGATTACGGCAAATTTCTTGGTTTCCATAATAAAAAATACCTCCGAGGTTCATATTTTTAGCTATGCAGAAATAAACTTAAAAGAAATTATTTATGCAAAAATCAGAAATTTTTCAAAAAAATTTCAAATATATATTGACAAAGGGGTAAATAATCAATAATATAAGGGAAGTGAAGCAATCCGTTTGCTTTCATACCATTGTAGCATAAACTAAGTGCTTTTGTCTATAATTTACTTTGGACAATCAATATTTTTACCGGGAGGAATTATTAATGGTATTAGAAAAAGTTAAGGCAATTCTTGCTGAACAGTTCGATGTTGAAGAGGATAAGATTACTGCCGACACAGATCTTCAGGAAGATCTCGGCGCAGATTCACTCGATGTTGTTGACCTTCTTATGTCAATCGAAGACGAGTTTGAGGTTGAAGTTCCCGATGAGGAAATCGAAAACATCAAGACAGTTGGTTCACTCGTTTCTTACATCGAGGCTAACTCATAATTTGCTCTTGTTTTTTCGCACTTAATTTTTGAGAGGTCGTTTTTACGGCCTCTTTTTGTTTTGCTCAAAAAGGTTGAAAATTTGCAGATTTAGTGTATATTGAAAAGGCTGAAAATTTAAAAATTCAGGCTGTATCAAAAAGGTTGAAAAATAAAAGAATTAGTGTATAATAGTAATGTTATAGATGTTATGACAGCCGTGTATTCGGCATTTTGAAAATGCAAAAAAATATGTTAAAAAATAAGTAAAATTTTATTTTACGGAGGGAATATAATGGCAAACAACAAAAAAATGGTTGAAGCTATCACAAGCAGAGATGAGGACTTTGCAAAATGGTACACCGACATCGTTAAAAAAGCTGAGCTCGTTGACTATTCGGGCGTAAAGGGCTGTATGGTTATCCGCCCCTACGGCTATGCTATCTGGGAAAATATTCAGGCTGACCTTGACCGTCGTTTCAAAGAAACAGGTCACGAGAATGTTTATATGCCTATGTTTATTCCCGAAAGTCTTTTACAGAAAGAAAAAGACCATGTTGAGGGCTTTGCCCCCGAATGTGCATGGGTTACTGTAGGCGGTCAGGAAAAGCTTCAGGAGCGTCTTTGCGTTCGTCCTACATCGGAAACTCTTTTCTGTGAACATTATAAAAAGATTATCAACACATACCGTGATCTTCCGAAGCTCTACAATCAGTGGTGCAGCGTTGTAAGATGGGAAAAGACAACCCGTCCGTTCCTTCGTACATCGGAATTCCTCTGGCAGGAAGGTCATACAATGCATGAAACCGAAGAAGAAGCAAGAGAAGAAACGCTCAAAATGTTACATGTTTATTCTGATTTCTACAAGGAAACTCTTGCTATTCCGGCAGTAATCGGCAGAAAGACAGAAAAAGAAAAGTTCGCAGGTGCCGAAGAAACCTACACAATCGAGCCGATGATGCACAACGGTGTTGCTCTTCAGGGCGGTACATCACACTACTTCGGCGACGGCTTTGCAAAGAGCTTTGGCATCACATACACAGGCAAGGACAACAAGCTTCATTATCCGCATCAGACATCATGGGGTGTTTCTACAAGAATGATCGGTGCGCTCATTATGGTTCACTCTGATGATGACGGTCTTGTTCTTCCGCCGAAGATTTCCCCTATTCAGGTTGCACTCATTCCTGTTGCACAGCACAAAGAGGGTGTTCTTGAAAAGGCAGAGGAGCTTAGAAAGGCACTTGCCGAAAAGTTCAGAGTAAAACTCGATTCTTCAGACCACGCTCCCGGATGGAAGTTTGCCGAGTATGAAATGAAGGGCGTGCCTGTAAGAGTTGAAATCGGTCCTAAGGATATTGAAAAGAACCAGTGCGTGGTTGTTCGCCGTGATACCCGTGAAAAGGCATTTGTTTCAATTGACGAGCTTGTACCGTTTGTTGAAAACCTTATGGTTACAATCCACAACGATATGTATGACCGTGCTCTTAAAAACACTCAGGAAAAGACATTCACGGCAACAACATTTGATGAGTTCGTTGACACAGCCAAGAACAAGCCCGGCTTTATCAAGGCTATGTGGTGCGGCGATACAGCCTGTGAAGAAAAAATCAAAGAAGTTACAGGCGGTGTAAAAAGCAGATGTATCCCCTTCAACGAGGAGCATCTCTCGGATGTATGCGTATGCTGCGGCAAGCCTGCAAAGCATATGGTATTCTGGGGCAAGCAGTATTAATTTGTAAATAAAGTCAATAATATTTTCGGAGGTGACGGGAATGCAGTCGGTTGATTTGAAAAAGCGTAGGCGTGCAGTAAAAATTGCAAATGCCGTAAACAGTATCGAGGGTGTTCCTGCCTCTGAAAGTTCAAAATTGTTGTCAGACCGTTGATCAAACGGTGAAATAACAACCGAACAGATGAAGACAGAGTTGCTTGTAAAATATAAGACATCAATAGTACAATGACAGGTTCGGGACGCTAAGGTATGATATAAGCCTTACTGTCTGCTCGTAAGAAAAAATAAAGGTGGTGAGAAAATGCCAATCAAGGTACAAAGTAATCTTCCGGCAATTAAGGTGCTGGAATCGGAAAATATTTTTGTAATGCCGAACGAGGTTGCTCTCAGGCAGGATATCCGTCCGCTAAAAATTCTTATTCTGAATCTGATGCCGACAAAAATCGAAACCGAAACCCAGCTTTTAAGGCTGCTCGGCAACAGTCCTCTGCAGGTTGATATCGAGCTTTTGCAGATGGCATCACACACCTCTAAAAACACCTCTCCGCATCACCTGACAACTTTTTACAAAACATTTAATCAGGTGAAGAACGAAAGCTTTGACGGAATGATTATCACGGGCGCGCCTGTTGAACAGCTCGACTTTGAAGAGGTCGATTATTGGGGTGAGCTTTGTGAAATTATGGAGTGGTCAAAGCATAATGTGTGTTCAACATTCCACATCTGCTGGGGTGCTCAGGCAGGTCTTTATTATCACTACGGCATAAAAAAGCACCTTTTGCCCGAAAAATTAAGCGGAATTTACACCCACAAGGTGCTTGTTCCGCATCACAAGCTTATGAGAGGCTTTGACGATACATTCACAATTCCGCATTCAAGACATACGGGAATTGATGAAGAAATGTTGAGAAGGTGCAGAGGGCTTGAAGTACTTGCGGTTTCCGAGATTGCAGGTTCATGCGTAATTTGCAGTCGAAACGGCAGACAGGTGTTTGTTACAGGTCACGCAGAGTATGACCGTGACACCCTTGCCAAGGAATATTTCAGAGATAAAAACAAGGGACTCAATCCGAATGTTCCCTACAATTATTTTCCGAATGACGATGCGTCAAAAACTCCGCCGATGATTTGGAGGAGCAACGCAACCTTGCTCTACACAAACTGGCTCAACTATTTCGTTTATCAGGCGACTCCGTATGACCTCCGTGAGCTTATCAACAGATATCCTCACTAAATTAAATACAAAATCAACCCCGAAGTGCCAAAACTTCGGGGTTTTGTTATGTAAAGTGTTGTATTTATCGTGTACATTATGTTATAATTACCTTAATTGTACATAATGAAAAAGTGCAAAAAATGAAAATCTGCAATGAAACAGGTGTTTTTATGGAGAAAAAGCGTACCGTAATCAAGGTTGGTACTTCAACGCTGACTTATGAAAACGGAAAAATAAATTACAGAAGAGTTGAACAGCTTTGCAAGGTGCTTTCCGATTTGCAGAACCGCGGAGAACAGGTTATCTTCGTTTCTTCGGGTGCTATTGCTGTAGGAATGGGCAAGGCAGGTCTTGACAAGCGACCTACCGAAACCAAGAAAAAACAGGCTCTTGCCGCAATCGGTCAGTGTGAGCTTATGTTTATGTATGACAAACTTTTCGGCGAGTACAACCACTCTGTTGCTCAGCTGCTGCTTACCCGCCACGCTGTTGAAACAGAGCAGAAAAGGCAGAATGTTATCAACACAATTGACGAACTTCTCAGAATGAACATTATCCCCGTAATCAACGAAAACGATACCGTTACAATTGATGAGCTTGAGGGCAACAATTTCGGTGATAACGATATGCTTTCCGCAATTGTTGCAGGACTTGTTGCCGCAGACAGACTCATTATTCTTACGGATATTGACGGTCTGTACGATTCAAACCCACGAACAAATCCAAATGCCAAAAAGCTTGATATTATCGAAAAAATCAATGCGGAAATTTTTGAAATGGCGGCAGGTACAGGTTCAAACCGTGGTACAGGCGGTATGATTACAAAGCTTCAGGCGGCTGATTATGCCACAAAACGAGGTGTTGAGGTCAGCGTTATCAACGGCTCAAATCCCGAAAATCTTTATGAAGTAATTGACGGAAACAAAATCGGAACAAAATTTTTACCTGTTAAATAATCGGAGGAAAATTATGACTACACTTGAACAAATGGGCGCAAAGGCAAAAGATGCGTCAAGATTTCTTATGACAGCCGGTTCAAAAAAGGACATTGCCCTCGGTGCAATTGCAGACGCACTCTGCGAAAACTGCGAAGAAATTCTTGCAGCTAACAAAATTGACCTTGAGAACGGCGAAAAAAGCGGTCTTACGGCGTCACTTCTCGACAGACTCAGATTGTCTGAGGAGAGAATCAACGGTATGGCTGACGGGGTAAGACAGGTTGCGGCTTTACCCGATCCCGTGGGAAGAGTTCTTGACGGCAGAACCCTCAAAAATGGCTTGCAGATTGAAAAGGTAACAGTTCCGATGGGTGTTATCGGAATCATCTTTGAGGCAAGACCTAATGTAACTTCCGATGCGGCGGCTCTTTGCCTTAAAGCAGGCAGTGCCGTAATTCTTCGCGGCGGTAAAGAGGCTTTTCATTCAAATATGGCAATTGCAAGGGTTATGCGTGACGCACTTGAAAAGGCAGGATTTCCCCGTGACTGCGTAGCACTTGTTGAGGACACAACAAGACAGAGCGCAACAGAGCTTATGCAGCTTTCCGATTATCTCGATGTGCTCATTCCCCGTGGCGGTGCAGGACTTATCAAAAGCGTTGTTGAAAATGCAAAGGTTCCCGTTATCGAAACAGGCGTGGGTAACTGCCATATCTATGTTGACAAGAGTGCAGATATTGAAATGGCGAAAAATATTGTTTTCAACGGTAAAACCTCTCGCCCATCTGTATGCAATGCGCTTGAAACATTGCTTGTACACAAGGATATCGCAGAAAAAGCTCTGCCCGTAATCAAAGCAGAGCTTGATAAAAAGAATGTTGAAATCAGAGGCTGTGACAGAACAAAACAGATTCTCGGCGACTGCGTTGTTACTGCTACGGAAGAAGATTATAGAATCGAATTTCTCGATTACATCATTGCCGTAAAGGTTGTTGACAGCCTTGATGACGCAATTGCTCACATTCAGAAGTACAGTACAGGTCACAGCGAATGCATTGTGACAAGCGACTACAACAGTGCAAACGAGTTCACGGCACGAATTGATTCTGCGGCGGTTTATGTAAACGCATCAACTCGCTTTACCGACGGCGGAGAATTCGGACTCGGTGCAGAAATCGGAATTTCAACCCAGAAGCTCCACGCAAGAGGACCTATGGGACTTAACGAACTTACAAGCTCAAAATATATCATCAGAGGAAACGGACAAATCCGATAATCACATCAGAAGATACATCAGCGCAAGCAGAACTGACGGATCGGTGTTTTCCTCCATAAGCAGTATCACAAGCAAAAGAATTAGGCTCTGCTCCTTGTTTTTGAACATCAGATTCAAAAGACCGTCATCCTTTTTCGGAACGGGCGGTTCGGGAAGTTCGGGCTTTGGTTCTTCCTGCTTTTCGGGTTGTTTCGGAACTTCCCTTCTTGGTGCTTCACGATTGAATTGCGGCTTTCGGTGCATCTGCTGCGCTCGGTTAAAAGCCTCCTCTTCAAAACTCGGCAAAAAATCACCTCCTGTCAGAACAATCCGTTTTCACGCAGTAACGGCATAAGGCGGAATAATTTCAGCATCTTTTCGGCTTTGTCAAGCTTTTCCTGCCGTTCATGTGAAAGAAACGGTCTGAGCGAATCAAGCAGTCGGGTGGTGTCATCGCTGTTGTTCAGTGAGCTTAAAAGCGGTGCAAATTTGGCAATTGTGCCGATTGTGTCGTCACCGCCCAGCACTGACATAAGGTTATTTTCGGGCGGTTTCGGCTTTGGCGGTTGTTTTTGCTCACCCGTCAGACCAAGCTGTGCTCCAAGACTTTGCACCTGTTTCATTGCCTCGGGGTTCTGCAAAATCTGATTGAGCTTATCCTGTAAATCAGACATATCATTCACCGCCGAGCAGTTTCATCAGCGCCTGAGCCTGCGGACTTTGCAAAAGTTTCTTTGTTTTTTCGGGATCCGACAGAACGCTCTCAATCTGCTTTGATTGATTCGGATTTGTATTTTTCAAAAGATTTTCTATGTTACCGCTTTGTGCGGCACTTTCAAGCTGTTCCTTAGAGATACCGTACTTTTTCGATACCTCACCGAGCAGTTTATTAACTTTTTTATTATCAGACATACCAACACCTCAACATATACTATGCGGAAATTTTATTTTTAGAACGGAGAATTTTCAATGCGTATTTTGGTAGTTTCGGACACTCACGGAGATCTTCGCAGTCTTATCAAAGCCGTTGACGCACAGCGCAAGGCGGAAATAATTGTTCATTGCGGTGACGGTGAAGAACAACAGCGGTTTTTAAAAGATAATTACAAAGACAAAATGATTGTTGCCGTAAGGGGCAACTGCGATTGGAACAGCTTTTTTCCGTCAAAGGAGATTTTTAAAGCCTGCGGTAAAACTATCTTTGTGACACACGGACATCTCTATGACGCAAAATCTGGACTTTACCGCATTACCTCCGCCGCAAGAGAAGCAGGAGCGGATATTCTCCTCTTCGGTCATACACATATGCCTCTCACACTCTATGAGGACGGTCTGTATATTATGAACCCCGGTTCATGCCACGGATACTATGCGTCCTACGGCATTATCGACATCACCGACAAGGGCGAAATTGTTACCAATACCGTAGCCTTAAAATAATTGTGGAAATTGCAAAAATAAAATGATATAATAAATGTGATAAATAAGCGGAGGTGGGATTTTGAATTTTGACGGTTTCGATTTTGACGACAATATAAAACAAACCTTCAACACCCTTGATATTCAGGGCAGAGTTCCCCACGCTGTTGTAATAGAAAGCAGGGACAGTGAAAAGGCGATGAACCTTGCCGTGTTTCTGTCAATGTATGCGGTGTGTACCGAACCCGTAAAGCCTTGCGGTCATTGTGAGCAATGTCACAAGGCAAAGAATAAGGCACACGCCGACATTAAATATGTTGAACTTCCAAATGACAGAAAACAAAATTCAATTGAGCAGATGAGAGAGATAATCGGTGACTCTGTCATAAAACCGAATGAGGCAGATGCAAAGGTGTATATCTTCCCTTTTGCCGACACAAGGCTTTCGGACATCGTTCAAAACTCGTTTTTGAAACTTCTTGAAGAACCTCCGCAGAATGTATATTTCATTATGCTCTGCGAAAACTCCAAGAAACTGCTCCCGACAATTCTCTCCCGCTCAAGTGTATTCCGTCTGAAAACAAAAGATGTTTTCAGTGAGGATGCGGTTGCAGGTGCAAAGAAAATTGTAAAAGGAATTTTATCGACACGGGAGTACAACCTTATGCAGGCACTCTATGCCCTCAGCGACAAAAACCTTGCGGACGAAATTCTGCTTGTCGTAAAGCTGATTCTGCGTGACGGAATGGCAAAAAGCGTTGGAGCGGATGCGGTTTTTGACGAGGAATGTGCCGGGGAGCTTGCAAGACGATTTACTCGGGCAAAGCTGATTTCTATGATTGAGCTTACCGAGAACGCAAAACTGAAAATACCGAAACACATAAATATAAATCTCCTCACAACTTGGCTGTGCGGAGAATACAGGAGGATTTCATGGCAGAGATAATCGGAGTACGATTTAAAGAAGTCGGCAAAGTGTATTACTTTGATCCGCTTGACAATAAACTTGACACAGGCGACAGGGTAATTGTTGAAACGGCAAGAGGTCTTGAGTGCGGAGAGGTTGCAACTCCGAACAAGACCGTTGACGATGCGGAGATTTCGCATCCGCTCAAGCCGTTAATCAGAATTGCAACCGAAAAAGACCTGAATCACCTTGCGGAAAACAAGCTCAAAGAAAAGGAAGCATACAGAATCTGTGAACAGAAAATTGCCAACCACAAGCTTGAAATGAAGCTTGTAAATGTTGAATACACATTTGACAACAGCAAAATTCTTTTCTACTTTACGGCTGACGGACGAGTTGACTTCCGTGCACTTGTAAAAGACCTTGCAAGTGTGTTCAGAACAAGAATTGAGCTTCGCCAGATTGGCGTGCGTGATGAGGCAAAAATGCTCGGAGGACTCGGCATCTGCGGTAAGCCGTTCTGCTGTGCAAGCTTTATGGGCGAGTTCCAGCCCGTTTCAATCAAAATGGCAAAGGAGCAGGGCCTGTCGCTCTCTCCCGTTAAAATTTCGGGAACCTGCGGTAGACTTATGTGCTGTCTTAAATATGAACAGGAGGCATATACAGACCTTCTTAAACACACCCCAAAGGTAGGAGCAATTGTAAATACTCCCGAAGGCAGAGGTCTTGTTGTTGAAAACAACCTGATTGCAGGAACTTTAAAGGTTAAGCTCAACAATACTCCCGAAGACGCCGCTCCGAAATCATTCACAGTCAAGCAATGCAAGCTTGTTAAGGACGGCTACATCAAACTTGACAAAAAGGAAATGGAAAAATTCAAGGGACTTGAATAATTTTTTGTAATACGTACAGCGTTCGTCAAGTTGCAGTAAAAAAGAACTGTTTTCAGTTTAAAATATAAAATTCTTTCCAAAAGGTTGCTTTTTTCAAAATTTATGTTACAATAAAGGTGAAATTCATGAAGGAGGTATTTCCCTATGGCATATACTATCAGTGACGATTGCATCATGTGTGGTGCTTGTGCAGACAACTGCCCTTGCGACGCTATTTCAGAAGGCGACGGCAAGTATGAAATCAATGCAGACGCTTGTGTTGATTGCGGTTCATGTGCTGAAGTTTGCCCCGTCGGCGCTCCACAGGAAGGCTGATTAAGGGTTAATCCACAAAGACAGGCGGCAGGGATTTCCTTGCCGCTTTTTAATTACTGTTTTCAGGGGAATACCGATGAACAATAAACATCTTGAACCGCTTGGCAGCGGTATTAAAATATATGTGTCAGACAGCTACCGTTTTTCAACGGACACAATTTTACTTGCCGATTTTTCAAAGCAAATCGGTGCGAAAAAATGTGTTGACCTCGGCACGGGTTGCGGAACTATTCCGCTTTTGTGGTACAAAAACAACAACCGCCTTGACATCACGGCGGTAGAAATACAGGAGAATGCCTGCAAGCTGTTTTCACAAAGTCTTGAATACAATAATCTTCAGGACAAAATCAGAATTGTAAACTCGGACTTAAACAAGCTTGACGGTGCATTGCCGCTCGGCTCGTTTGACCTTGTTGCCTGCAATCCGCCCTACAAAATCAGCGGAGGCGGAATTACAAATACCGAGAACGCAAAGCTTGTTGCAAGGCACGAATCCGAATGTACGCTTGACGATGTGTGCCGTTGCGGTTCATCGCTTTTGCAGTTTGGAGGACGGCTCTGCATTTGTCAGCGCCCCGAAAGGCTTGCCGATGCAATGGAGGCAATGCGTAAATATTCGGTTGAGCCGAAAAAATTAAGACTTGTTCAACAGCGAAAGTCAAAAGCCCCAAAGCTCTTTTTGCTTGAAGGCAGAAGGGGCGGCAAAAGGGGATTTCTTGAGGTTATGCCAACCCTGTTTATTGAGGACGAAAGCGGAAACTTTTCCGAAGAAATGCTGAACATCTACGGCAGTTACAAGGAGGACTATATAAATTGAGCGGAATTTTATATGTAACGGGAACGCCGATCGGCAACCTCGGAGATTTTTCACCGAGAGCCGCAGAAACCCTCGAATCGGTTGATTTCATTGCGGCAGAGGACACAAGGGTAACGCTTAAGCTCTTGAATCATTTCGGTATAAAAAAGCCTATGGTAAGCTATTTTGAACATAACAAGCGTGAGCGTGGCGAAATCATCTGCAACAGAATTGAACAGGGCGAAAATTGTGCAATTGTAACGGACGCCGGAATGCCGTGCATTTCCGATCCGGGCGAAGATTTGATAAAGCTCTGCGAGGAGCGTGGAATAAAAACCGTGGTGATTCCCGGTCCGAGTGCCGTGATTTCCGCACTTGCGGTTTCGGGACTTGAAACAGGCAGATTCACATTTGAAGGCTTTTTGAGCGTGAACAAAAAAAGCCGCAACGAGCATCTTGACAGTCTGAAAAAAGAACACAGAACAATGATTTTCTACGAAGCGCCACACAAGCTTCCGCAAACTCTCCGAGATTTGTACAGCTTTTTCGGTGACAGAAAGCTTTCGATTGTTCGTGAACTCACCAAAGTTCACGAAGAAGTAATCCGCACCACAACAAAATATGCTGCGGAAAATTATGCGGATGGCAGTCTGAAGGGCGAATTTGTGCTTGTGCTTGAGGGCAAAAAGCAAGAGGAAAAATCCGAAGAATACACCCTTGAATTTGCGGTTGAAACCGCCCGCAAGCTGATTGAAAACGGTGCAAAGCCCACCGAGGCGGCAAAAGAGGCGGCAAGTATAACAGGCTTTAAGAAAAATGAGATTTACAGGGAGCTGTTGTAAATGACATACGAAAATGCTGTTGAAAAAATTCATTCACTTTTGACATTCGGTTCTCGTCCGGGACTTGACCGAATGAGAATTTTACTTGACAGGCTCGGAAATCCGCAGGACAGGCTGAAATTTATACACATTGCAGGTACGAACGGCAAGGGCTCGGTTTGTGCTATGCTTTCATCCGCACTTGTTGCGGCAGGCTACAAAACAGGCTTGTTCATTTCACCGTATATCACGGATTTTCGTGAGAGAATACAAATAAACAATTGTATGGTGAGCGAGTCCGTTCTCACGGATGCGGTTGAAAAAACTTTCCCTATTATCGAGCAGCTGCGTGAAGAGGGCACAATCATCACAGAATTTGAGTATGTCAACGCTCTTCAATTTTATATACACGCAAATGCAGATTGTGACATTGTTGTTCTTGAAACAGGAATGGGCGGTCTGCTCGACTGCACCAATACTATAAAATCACCGCTTTGTGCCGTTATCACCACAATCGGACTTGACCACACGGCAATTCTCGGTGATACAATTGAAAAAATTGCACAGCAAAAATGCGGAATCTTCAAGCCCGACTCAATGGCGGTTACTTCAAAGCAGGATATCCGTGCAATGAAGGTTATTGAATCAACTGCAAGAGAAAAGAAAATTCCGCTTGCAACGAGCGAGAGTGTTAATATTGATGTCATCGAAACCACCTTAAAGGGCAGTCGCTTTATGTTTAACGGTGTTGAAATCGACCTTCCGCTTTCGGGTGATCATCAGCTTGAAAATGCCAAAACAGCACTTGCGGCACTTGATATGCTCCGTTGCAATTCTCTGATTTCAATAACAGATGAGCAGATTGCAAACGGTTTTTCAAAGGCTGTCAACCCTGCAAGACTTGAGCTGTTGAGTGAAAAGCCGATTGTTCTGCTTGACGGTGCTCACAATCCTAACGGAATTGAGGCGCTTAAATCGGCAATCCAAAAATTCCTTCCGAATAAGTATATAATTGCAATCACGGGTATGCTTGCCGACAAGGACGTCAGCACTTCGGTAAAACTGCTTAACGGAGTTTTTGACAGAGTTTACACAGTTCCCGTTCACAATCCAAGGGCAATGCACCCTGCAAAGCTTATGCAACAGTATGCAAGATTTGTTGACGATACGGTAACCTTTGAAAGTGCCGAACACGCTTTTGATATGGCTTTTGAACAGGCTGAAAAGACCGATTGTGCAGTTGTAATCTGCGGTTCGCTCTACCTTGCAGGCGAAATCCGTCCGTATATCATCAATAAAATTAAGGCTGAAAACGAATCAGCCGAAAAGTAAATTTTTCGTTACAACAGAATAAAACAAATTTTTTGCTCCGCACTTATTATCATTAAGATAACAGGTGCGGAGCTCTTATTTTTTAGAAGGACTGATAAAATTGCTGAAAACGGAATTTAAAAATAATATTCTCACGGCATACATTGACGGCGAAATTGACCACGATTCGGCGGCGGGAATACGCACAAAAATTGACGCCGCCGTTCAGACAAACAAACCGAAACTTTTGTGCCTTGATTTTTCAAAAGTATCGTTTATGGACTCATCGGGCATAGGTCTTGTAATGGGGCGATACCGCCAGATGAAGCTTGTCGGCGGAGCATTGCGTGTGATTAATATTCCCGACAGATTGTACAGGCTTTTTTCAATGTCGGGACTTGAAAGTTTGGGGGTGTTGAGATGAAAACAGTAAATGAAATGAAACTTTGCGTGCCGTCAAAAAGCTGTAATGAGGCTTTTGCACGGTGCGTTGTGTCGGCATTTGTAATGAGCCTTGATCCTACCGTGAACGAACTCAGCGACCTAAAAACTGCTGTGTCCGAGGCTGTGACAAACTGCATTGTTCACGGATACCGCCACCAAAGCGGAAAAATTTACATAAACGGAAAAATCACCTCCGAAAACAAGGTGATAATCACAATCCGTGACAAAGGCTGCGGAATTTCCGATATTAAAAAGGCAATGGAACCGTTGTTTACAACCGCTCCCGAGGAGGACAGGGCAGGACTCGGCTTTGCAGTTATGCAGAGCTTTTGCGACAAGGTGCGTGTCCGTTCAAAGCCCGACAGCGGAACAACCGTAACTCTTGAAAAAATTATAGGTTCGGAAAATGACCGATAAAAATAAACTTGCCGACAAAAATATGGGACTTGTCCATGCCTGTTGCAAACGATTTTCAGGCAAAGGAATAGAGTACGAAGAACTTTTTGCATCGGGGTGTCTCGGACTCGCAAAGGCGATTAATAACTTTGACGAAAGCCGTAACATGCAGTTTTCAACATATGCCTTTCCTGTAATTATGGGCGAAATTAAGCGACTTTTCCGTGACGGCGGTGCAATCAGGGTAAGCCGTACATTAAAGGAGCTTTCGCTTGCAATATCAAGACTTAACAATGAAAGCAAGCTGAAAAACGGCAGAGAACTCACCGTGAGCGAGCTTGCCGAAAGGCTTGATACAAGCGAGGAAAAAATCATTGACGCACTCAACAGCACAAGAGTTCCTCTCTCCCTGACTGCCGAATATGACAGCGAGGGCAACCCACAGCTTGATGTCCCTACAGATGATATTCAAGACGAAATCTCGGAACGATTGTCGCTTGAACAGGCAGTAAAATCCCTCTGCGAAACCGACCGAAAAATAATTCAACTGCGGTACTATCGGAGCAAAACACAAACTCAAACCGCCAAAATTCTTTCCATGACGCAGGTTCAAATCAGTCGGCGGGAAAAGAAAATTCTCACCGCCATTCGGGACAAAATGTCGGTTTAGCACCCCGATTTTCCGAATGCGGCGTTCAATGAATCCCTGCATATTTTTATTCATAAAAATTTTCATATTTAACAACAAAAGCGCCCGAATAACGGACGCTTTTACTTTTTCTTTAATTCTGTTTTTCAAGCTTCAGCTTTTCAACAATTGCATCAACCGTGGTTTCGATACTGCTCAGCTCCATTGACACCGTGATATCGGCATACTTTTTATAGAGCGGATAACGCACTCTGTACACATCATCAAGAGTTTCACCCTTACCGAATGCAATGCCTCTTGTTTTGATATTTGTAACTCTGCGCTTGATTTCATCAAGGTCAACATCAATGAAAACTACCTTGCCGTTTTTTCTGAGGTTTTCCATGGCATTTTCACTGAGAACCATTGAACCGCCTGTTGCGATAACGGTCTTGTCGTAGTCAAGCTCTGCACCGATTCTTCCCTCAAGGTGGAGGAAAAAGTCAAGGCCTTCATTATCAAGAATCTTCTGCAACGGCTTTCCTGCCTCTTTGCAGATTATCAAATCTACATCAACAAAGGAATAACCCAGCGCCTTGGCAAGCAACACACCGACTGTGCTTTTGCCCGATCCGGGCATTCCGATTAAAACTATATTTTTCATATTAAAGAATCCTTACATTAAGTGAATCTGTGCTTGAAGTCGGGCAGGTTTTGTTTGACGAAAGCACAACAACCGTGTCGCCTTTTTTGACAACGCCTGTGCTGAGTGCCTTTTCCATAGCCTGTTTCGTAATTGAATCAGATGTGCGCTTTTCTTCGCCCATGACAGCCATAACACCCCAGTTAAGACAGAGCTTTCTGCACACAAGCTGTGATGTTGCAACTGCAATAACGGGACAATCAGGTCTGTAATGAACCATCGCTCTTGCAACTCGACCTGTTGCACTTTCAACAATAATAGCCTTTGCGCCTACTGCCTGCGCAATATTCTTTGCAGCTTTACAGATACTTGATCTGATTGGGTTAGTGTCCTTCATTCCGTGTTCTTCCACATACTCATGAAGTGCGGTAAATTCACCGTTTTCTTCAGCCTCCGAACAAATTGCGTCAAGTGCCTTTACGCTTTCAATCGGGTACTTACCTGCGGCGGATTCTGCCGAAAGCATTACTGCACTTGTGCCGTCATAAACTGCATTGGCAACATCGCTGATTTCGGCTCTTGTAGGACGGGGAGCCGTTGTCATACTCTCAAGCATCTGGGTTGCAGTGATTACATACTTACCTCTTGAAACAACCTTTCTGATGATTGTTTTCTGAATTTCAGGCAGCTTGATAAACGGAATTTCAACACCCATATCTCCTCGGGCAACCATAATACCGTCTGCGTAATCAATGATTGCGTCCATATCGTCAACACCGCTCTGATTTTCAATCTTTGCGATAATTTCAACATACTCATAGCCGAGGCTGTCAATAAAGTCACGAAGAGTTCTAACATCATCGTGATTGCGGACAAATGATGCGGCAACAACTGTTGCACCGTGGTTAAGACCGAACTCAATGTCCTTTCTGTCCTGAGCGCTTACATACGGCATATTGATAAAGTAGCCCGGAATGTTGATACTCTTGCGGTTTTTAAGCACACCGCCCTTGTTTACGGTACAAACGATTGACTCGGGATTTACCGACTTAACGACAAGCGAGATAATACCGTCATCAAGCAAAAGCTCTCTGCCGATTGCCTTCTGACCTTCGGATTCAAAAATATCAACAAGCTTAGGAAACGAAAGGCTTACACCTGTTTCGTCACCCTCTTCTTTGTTTTTAAAAAGACTGAACTCTGCACCCTCGACAAGTTCAACAGAACCGTCCTTGAATGTGCCGACTCTGACCTCAGGACCCTTTGTATCTAGTAGAATTGCAACATTTTGACCGCTCTCTGCAATTGCCTCTTTAAGGTTTTTGATTGTAACCTCAAGCCGGTCATAAACGCCGTGTGACATATTGATTCTGGCAACATTCATACCTGCGTCAATCATTTTACGCATCATTTCTTTTGAATCGCAGGCAGGTCCGATGGTACAAACTATCTTAGTTTTTCTCATGATTTCTCCGTCCTTTTAAAATGCTTATATTCTGTTATTGTGCATATGTATAAATCTGTGTAAAATTTTTGATTACACTCATTATATATTATTCACAACACAATTTCAATCTTTGATTTGTAAAATTTTACATTCTGTGGCTTGTACAAAAATTTTCAAAACAATAACAAAAAATCGGGCAGTTTCCTGCCCGATTCTGTGCCTAAATTATACAAGATTTACGACAATCTTCTGAATTTGTGTTGCGTCAATAACGCTGATTTCACCGTCACCGTTTACATCGGCAACATTGAGCTGACTGTCTGTGAGTGTTTCAAGACTTACAATGTACTTCTGAACAAGAGTTGCGTCCATTACAGTAACTTCGCCGTCACCGTCAACATCGCCGATTTTAGCGGAAGGAGTGTACTCGCTAAACCACTTACTGCTGATCCATGCCGCACGGCTTGTCATCCAATCAGCCGCATAGTTATACATATCCGTAAAACTGCCCTGATTGTAGCTTGTCTTAGTGTTACTTACGGTATATGTACCTGTTGTCATATCAAAGTCAGCCTTGTTCATTGATGTGTGGTCACAAATCCAACTGCTCGTTCTTATATGCCAGCCGCTTTTGTAATTCATCGCACCGCTGTCCTTGAGAAGGTCAAAATACTGTGTTTTTGTATAGAATTCGTCAGAGCCCTTGTAAGATGTGGTCTTGCCTGCAAAATAGTTGATTGCAGGAACAAACTGCTCAAACCAGATATTTACGGCAGCTTTATTAACCTGAGCGTTTCTTGAAATGTTGTTAATAATGTTGGTGCTGCTCTGAGTGCGTTTTTGTCTGTCCTTGAATCTGCACCACCAGCCTGAATACTGTGTGTAATCCTTAACACCGAAGTTCTGAAGATCCCAAGCACTGCCTGCAGCATTACCGAGCGCATTATCGTAGTCCCATACAGGTGAGCCGAAGAACTTATAGTTACCGTCAGAATCCTGCTTATAAACAAAGTAAACGCTTGAAACACCGGAATCCCAGTTTTTACCGAGTTCATTTATAAGCCACAGCTTTGCGCAGGAATCGACATCTGCATACTGTGAAAGGTCGGAAGCGGTGTTTTTTGCGGCATTGTGGAAAGCATTGTACTTTTCACGGACATAGTTCTTAACTTCATTATAGCCCTTGTCGCCTTCCGAAAGCTCAGGAGCTTTAATTGTAACCTTGATACCGTCATCACATTTTACATAGTAATCTTCACCGTCTACAGCACCGGAATCAACTTCACAAAGGAACGGAAAATCCTTGTTTACATTGCCGTCAGCGTCAAGATATGCAGTATCGTCAATATCGTTGACAAGGGCACTCTTACCCACCTCAATTTTTTCGGTCATCTGATATGAACCCCAGTAATAACCGTCTGAGTAGAAATCAACATATCTTGAATCCGAAGCATATGGAGTTCCTACTGCATCTGCAAGGTCATAAAGAAAACGGTTTCTTGTGAGTGAATCATCCTGATAGTTTGCAAGAAGAGAGAACTTTTTGCCCTTTGACATACCGCCGATTGAAACCTTATCGGAATATGTGATGTTGTAAGGCTTCTTAGCCTTGCCCCATGTTGAGTTGCCTCTGCCCTTGATTTTCTTGATTGAAGTATTGTCAATCTTGCCGTTCCTGTCAACAATAGCGCCTGTTGCAGAGGCATAGTTGCTCTTATCTTCGTTAAGATAAGAGATAAGTTCCTTACCGTTGCCGTCAGCATTGCTGTTGTTCACATAGATTGCAGACTCGGCAGAGGACTTTAAGAATGTGAGGGAATAGGTTTTTCCGTCGGCAGTAACATTGCCAGCCTTATCAATTGTGTACGAAACCTCCCTCGACTCGCCTGACGGTATAGTTACATTATTAACCGTAACGCTTTTTGAATATGCGTTATAAAGCTCAACGCTTGTTGACGAAACACTGCTTGGAAGGAAGAAATACTTCCTATTAGTATTCAATTCCTCCATATCCTCGTTGTGTTCACATTGCCATGCAACCCATGCGTCAGAATCGTCAGAACCGCTTACTGCGTGTGCATAAAGTGCATTCTGAGTTTTAAATGAAAGAGTCGGTGTTGATGTTTGAGCGGCAGAAACAGAAAATACCGACATACCGCCAACGGTCATCAAACCAGCAAGTACAATTGAAAGTGCCTTTTTTGTTGTCCTCACTATAATCACTCCTAAAAAATTATATCAATAAGGAACTTTTAGATATATTCACAAAAAGTTCACTTGTTAATCACATCCGTCAGAATTATTGTACCATTTGCATAAAATTAATACAAGTAATTTTTCGATATATAACGGTACAATTTTGCGAAATTTCTTTATTTTCGTTGATTAATTTGATATAATATTATGGTAAAGATACGGTAACACCAACCGAAATTTTAAATCACATTAAGGAAGTGGCATAATGCGTAATTACGGCAAAAAGAAAAACTATTGTCTTATTGCGGCACTTGCATCACTTGTAGCTTTTTCAACTATGGCTGCAAGCGTTATGAGTGGTTGCGGAGAAAATTCGGATGAACAGAAAGCAACAGAGATTGTTCACGAAACACGCATAGATACTCAGATTGAAACAAAAATTGAAACATACACCGAGGTTGTAACAGACGCTCAGGGCAACACTGAATATGTTAAAGAAACAAAAGCTGTGCCTGTAAACAACAACGCCGGCGGCAACAGCAAGTCAGGCGATTCAGGCAATAACTCCAAAAACTCAGGCGGCAGTTCTTCGGGCAAAAATTCAAACAGTCAGCAGAGTTCCGTTATTGAAAAGAGTGAAACGAGCAAAACTACTAACAACAGTTCTTCAAAAACAGACTCAGGCAAAACAAATAACAACAAGAATAATAATAACAACAGTAATAAGAATAATAACAACAGCAACAAAAATAATAACAGTTCATCTTCAAAGTCGGATTCATCAAAATCTGATGACAGCAACAGCAAGTCGCTTAAAATCGGAGGCAAAACATTCAATGTCGGTGACACAATTGTATGCACATACAAATTGAAAACACCGGCAGTTCTCGAAAACTATCAGGCAACGATCAAATATGATTCATCAAAGCTTACCTGCAAAAGTGCAAAAATGTCTGAACCCGCCAAAAACGGAGCTATGCTCAACATAAAGATTGCCGGAGAGATTTCTTTAAGCGGCGTCAACATCGGTGACGGTTATGACTACACAAACGGCGGTACGTTTATGACCGTAGTATATGAAGTTAAAGGCGGCGGCTCAACATCACCAAGTTATCACTGGGAAGTTGCCTGCAGAGCAAGCGACAGTAAGAACCTTATCGACAAAAAGGGCAAGCCTGCGAGCGGTTTTAAGCTTACCACATCATATACAGATTCAGTAGCTAACTAAAATTGAATTAATTGTAAGACCACAAAACACCTGCAAATTTTTATTGCGGGTGTTTTTATGTTCGTGAAGATAGTTTGTTGTAAAAGCAAATAGGATGCCCGAGCGTATGAGAAATTGAAAGTTGAAAATTTAAAATGGAAAACTAAGGTCGAGAAGACAATTTTCAATAATGCAAATAATGTCTTCCCGACTGTTTTTTATTTATAAAAGTTAATGTTTAATCGTAGGTGCAATCATCGGTCGCCAGCACGGCGAACCGCCGTTCGCAATTCGAGTAGACAGTTCGTAATGCAAAAAACATATTATGCCCGAGCGTAGTATTGAAAATGTTTGTACAATTCAGTAGGGGCGTTCATCGGACGCCCGCAAGCAATAGTACAGAGGATATGTTAAAACAAATTTTATAAATACAGCAAACCCGTAGGGGCGGATATCATCCGCCCGCCAAGTAAAGACTGAAAATTTGTGTTGTATACAATTTTTATAAATGTCACAAAGTTACTGTTCTCCCGCCCGTATGCAACGCATACGATTGAACGCATTGCGTTCAAATTTGAATACATAATTTTCATCACATCAAAACATATGTGTTTAGACAAAATCAGTTATCAAGGCGGGCGTCCGATGAACGCCCCTACAGTATAACAATCGTTTAGTGACATTTATAAAATATGTTTTTACATATAAATTACACCATTACTTGCCGTCAAACACGGTTCGACCATACAATTAAATACAAACGCAAAAACTCCCGACTAAAAAGTCGGGAGTTAAATTGAACTTGTAATAACTTAAAAAGAATTAAACGAGCTCGATAATTGCCATTTCAGCGGCGTCACCACGACGGGGACCGATTTTAGTAACTCTTGTATAGCCACCGTTTCTATCGCTGTATTTTGGAGCAATTTCCTTAAAGAGCTTGCTTGTAACATCTTCCTTAGTAACAAAAGCCAAAACAAGGCGTCTGTTGTGAAGAGTATCTTCTTTAGCTGTAGTAATCATCTTCTCTGCCATAGCCTGAACTTCCTTGGCACGAGTAAGAGTTGTTTCAATTTTGCCGTTTTCCAAAAGGAAAGTAACCATAGCACGAAGCATTGCAGTTCTCTGTGCAGTAGTTCTTCCTAATTTTCTTGTACCTGGCATTTCTTTCACTCCTTTACCGTTGAGTTTGTTGGTAAGAATTTGACAGAATAGCCTGTCAAAGACTTTGGGAAGTTATTCGTCTTCCTTCTGAAGACTAAAACCGAGAGAATTGAGCTTCTGTACAACTTCCTCGAGAGATTTTCTACCGAGGTTACGCACTTTCATCATATCCTCTTCGGACTTGTTGATCAAATCCTCTACCGTGTTAATGCCTGCACGCTTGAGGCAGTTGAAAGAACGAACTGAAAGATCAAGATCTTCAATTGTCATTTCAAGAATTTTTTCCTTACCCTTGTCATCCTTCTCAACCATAACCTCAGCACTTGAAGCTTTGTCGGAAAGATTAACAAAAAGGTTAAGGTGTTCGGTAAGAACCTTTGCTGCAAGAGAAACAGCCTCCTGAGCATTGATAACTCCGTTTGTCCAAACATCCAAAGTAAGCTTGTCATAGTCAGTAATCTGACCTACACGAGTGTTATCAACTGTATAGTTTACCTTTAACACGGGAGTATAAATTGAATCAATCGGCAAAACGCCAATAACATTGTTGCCGCTTAACTGCTTGTTGCGCTCTGAAGGAATATATCCTCTGCCCTTGTCAACTGTGATTTCCATATTGAGCTTAGCACCCTCACCGAGTGTAGCAATATGGAGTTCAGGGTTGAGAATTTCAACCTCATCATCACATTTGATGTCGGCAGCCTTTACCTCACAGGGACCCTCGGCTGCAATTTCTATAACCTTGGGACTTGTTTCATGGAGCTTTGCAACAAGACTTTTCATATTAAGAACAATTTCCGTAACGTCTTCCTTTACGCCGGGAATAGTTGAAAATTCGTGAAGAACGCCGTCAATCTTGATTGATGTAACAGCACAGCCTTCAAGAGAGGAAAGCAGCACACGGCGCAAACTGTTGCCGAGTGTGTTGCCGAAACCACGCTCGAGCGGTTCAACAACAAACTTGCCGTACTTTCCATCCTCGGTTAATTCCTCGGTTTCAATTCTTGGCTTTTCAATTTCTATCATTCGCGAATCCTCCTAAACATTATGCGACTGCAAAAGCAGCCCATCTGTGTGTAATCTGCCTGTGAAATATAAGATTACTTGGAGTACAACTCAACGATGAGGTGTTCTTCAACAGGAAAGTCGATGTCTTCTCTCTGGGGAGCTGCAACAACCTTGCCGCCGAGAAGGTTTTCGTTCTTCTCAAGCCACTTTGGTGTTACAATTGAAGATGTTTCGCCCTCTGCGATTGCCTTGAATCTTGCAGTTGAACGGCTCTTCTCCTTAACTTCGATTACATCGCCAACCTTAACAAGGTATGAAGGAATGTTTACCTTCTTACCGTTTACGGTAAAGTGGCTGTGACTAACAAGCTGTCTTGCTTCTCTTCTTGTAGCTGCAAGACCGAGTCTGAAGATAACGTTGTCAAGTCTTCTTTCAATAAGTGTAAGCAATACAGCACCTGTCTTACCCTCAGCTTTTTCAGCTTTTTCGTAGTAAGCTCTGAACTGCTTCTCCATGATGCCGTAGATAAATTTTACCTTCTGCTTCTCAGTGAGCTGCATGCTGTATTCGCTCTTTTTTCTTCTCATCTTACCGCCGGGATTTCTGTTGGAAGTCTTCTTGGAATAACCCATAACTGCGGGTGAAATGCCAAGAGCTCTGCAACGCTTAGCGATAGGCTGCATATTTTTAGCCATAGTAGAATTTTCCTCCTTTTAAAATACTATACACGTCTTCTCTTTGGAGGACGGCATCCGTTGTGCGGGATTGGAGTAACATCCTTAATCATTGTTACCTCAAGACCTGCAGTCTGCAATGCACGGATTGCAGCTTCACGACCCTGACCGGGACCCTTTACATATACTTCAACATACTTCATGCCGTGTTCCATTGCTGCCTTTGCAGCTGTTTCGGCTGCTGACTGAGCGGCAAACGGAGTTGACTTCTTTGAACCTCTAAAACCGAGCTCGCCTGCGCTTGCCCACGAAACAGCGTTGCCCTGTGTATCGGAAATAGTAACAATTGTGTTGTTAAATGTAGACTGGATATGCGCTGCGCCTTTTTCAATGTGCTTGCGTTCACGGCGACGGCGGATAACCTTCTTACCACCCTTTGGTGCTGCCATAGTCCTTTGCCCTCCTTACTTCTTCTTATTAGCCATGGTTTTACGGGGACCCTTACGAGTACGAGCGTTAGTCTTTGAACGCTGACCTCTTACAGGAAGTCCTTTTCTGTGGCGAACGCCACGGTAACAACCAATATCAATAAGTCTTTTAATATCATAAGCGATGTCACGGCGAAGGTCACCTTCAACGCGGCAGTGATGCTCGATGTATTCTCTGAGCTTTGCAATATCTTCTTCTGTCAAATCTCTGACACGAGTGTCCGGATTAACACCTGTTGCAGCAATAATGTCGTCTGCAGTCTTACGGCCGATACCGTAGATATAGGTCAAACCAATCTCAACTCTTTTATCTCTCGGTAAGTCAACACCTGCTATACGAGCCATATAGTTGCACCTCCATATAAATTCTAAAATATAGTTTTGTTTTCGTTAGGTAAATTAACCCTGGCGCTGCTTATGCTTGGGGTTTTCGCAAATAACTAAAATCTTACCTTTTCTTTTGATTACTTTGCACTTGTCGCACATTTTCTTTACTGAAGGTCTGACTTTCATGTATAATCATTCCTTTCTAAAAAGTCGTGTTTTTACCCGAATTATTTAGTTCTCCAGGTAATTCTGCCTCTTGTCAGGTCATAGGGGGACATTTCCACCTTTACCTTATCACCCGGCAATATGCGAATGAAGTTCATTCTCAGTTTGCCTGAAATAACAGCTAATATCACGTGACCGTTCGGCAACTCTACCTTAAACTGTGCGTTCGGTAAAGCTTCCTTAACAATACCTTCAATTTCGATTACATCCTGTTTTGACATATTGTCAACCCTCGCTCTTTCTAAAATTGTTCAAAATTTTTCTTATCTGCGGATTGGTCTTGATTGAACCCTCTATCACGGTTCCTGTAGGAGAAATATGAATAAGCTTTTTCTTTTTAGGCTTCTCAACCTTTCTTCGCTTTCCGTCTGCAATGTAAGCGAAAACGGAATCGCAGTCGAGAACAACAAAAAAGCCGTTCTTTTCCCTTCCTGCCACAGCCTTTACGATACTGCCTTTTACTGTGTTCATAAAATCACCTTTAATCGCACAAAGTCATAATTTTAGGTCCGTCAGGAGTTATTGCAACAGTATGTTCAAAATGAGCTGAAAGCTTTCCGTCAGCAGTGACGGTAGTCCATTTGTCATCAAGAACACGCACATTGCACCTGCCCTGGTTCACCATGGGTTCAATGGCAATAGTCATACCCGGAATAAGCCGCACTCCTCTGTGAGCAGTGCCGTAATTGGGTACGCTTGGGTCTTCGTGCAGTTTCGCACCTACGCCGTGGCCGACAAAATCTCGTACCACCGAGTAACTGCGAGCTTCGACATACTTCTGAACAGCGTTGCCTATGTCACCGACACGGTTGAAGGCAAGAGCCTGTTTAATTCCCTCATACAGACTCTCTTTTGTGGCGTCAAGCAAAGCCTGTGCGTCTGCACTGATTTTGCCGCAGGGGAATGTAAAGGCGTTGTCGCCGTGAAATCCCCCGTAGAAAGCGCCAACATCCACGCTTACTATGTCGCCCTCTTTTAAAACGAGTTCTTTACTGGGTATGCCATGGATAACCACATTGTTAACGGAAATGCACGCACTCGCAGGAAAGCCGCCGTAACCGAGAAACGAGGGAACTGCTCCCTGTTTCTCGATGTATGAGCGGACAATGTTATCTATTTCATAAGTAGTAACGCCGGGCTTTACAGCCTCTCCCGCAACACGCAATGCCTCGGCAGAAATTCTGCAGGCATCTTTCATTTTTGAAAGTTCCCGTGCTGTCTTAACTACAACCATGAATTAAGCCTCAATACCTTCAAGGATAGCCTTTGTAGTAGCTTCTACATCGTCCTGTCCTTTTACAGTAACAAGCTTACCCTGCTTCTCATAGTAAGAAACGAGGGGCTCGGTCTCTTTGTGATATGTTTCGAGACGAGCAAGCACGGTATCGGGGTGGTCGTCCTTGCGCTGAACAAGGGTGCCGCCGCAATCGTCACAAACACCTTCCTTTTTGGGCTTTAAAGTCACAATGTGGAAAGGTCTGCCACAATTTTCGCAAACACGGCGTCCAGACATACGGTTGATGATTTTTTCATCAGAAATGTCGATGTTGATGACATGCTGAATCTCAACACCCATATTATCCAGAGCCTCAGCCTGAGGAATAGTTCTTGGAAAACCGTCAAGAATGAAACCCTTCTTGCAGTCATCGGCAGAAAGTCTTTCCTTTACAATACCAATTACTACTTCGTCGGGAACAAGCTTGCCTTCATCCATAAAGGATTTAGCCTTCAAGCCCATCTCAGTGCCGTTTTTCAGCGCTTCACGGATCATGTTTCCGGTTGAAATTGTGGGAATACCAAAGTGTTCACAAAGTACAGCAGCCTGTGTGCCTTTACCTGCACCCGGAGCACCTAACATGATAATGTTCATCTATTATACTCCTTTTTTCTCAATTAGTCAAGAAAACCTTTGTAATGACGCATCATCATTTGTGACTCGAGCTGTTTAACAGTTTCAAGAGCAACACCAACTACGATGATGATTGATGTACCGCCGATTGACATCTGTCCCATTCCGGAAGCAGCGCCGTAGATAAGCGGAACCATAGCGATAACAGCAAGGAACATTGCACCGATTAAAGTGATTCTTGACAAAATCTTTCTGATATAATCGGCTGTCGGAGCACCCGGACGAATACCGGGAACTGTGCCGTTGTTAGCTTTAAGATTGTTAGCCATTTCAACAGGGTTGTACTGAATTGATGTATAGAAATAAGCGAACATTATAATGAACAAGAAATAAAGTACCATGTACAGCCAGCCTGTGGTGCTGAATGCTGCAAAGAATGCACCCCAGAAACCTTCTCCTGCAGGAATCTTGAGGAAGAGGTTGATTGTACTTGGAATTGAAAGAATTGAGCTTGCAAAGATGATTGGAAGAACGCCGCCGAGAGCAACCTTGATAGGAAGGTGGCTTGACTGACCGCCGTACATCTTTCTGCCCACAACACGCTTTGCATACTGAATCGGGATTCTTCTTTCGCTGTCCTGCATGAATGTGATAATCCATACAACAGCAACAAAGAGAACTACCCAGAGAGGTACGAGGAAGAAGAACTGTGTGCTGCCGTTAACAGCAAGGTTCCAGTACTGACCGAGTGTGTTGATAATCTGTGGGAACTGAGCAACGATACCTGCAAAAAGGAGAATGGAAATACCGTTTCCGATGCCGTGGCTGTTGATCTGCTCACCGAGCCACATCATAACCGCCGTACCTGCGGTAAAAACAAGGATGATTACGATAGCAGAGAACCAAAGTTCAAAACCGCTGTTGTAAAGTGTTACCTTGCTGTTGAGAAGGTAGAAGTAATATGCAGTACCCTGAATAATACCGAGACCGACTGTTACATAACGAGTGATAGCACTGATTTTGCGTCTGCCGGCTTCGCCTTCTCTTGCCAATCTCTCCAGAGGAGGAATAGCAACGCAGAGGAGCTGGATGATGATTGAGCTGTTGATATAAGGGGTGATACCCATTGCAAACAATGTTGCGTTGGAGAATGCACCGCCTGAAAGTGTATTCATATAAGAAAGCATTGTGTTAGACCAGTCATCCGGGTTCATAACACTTCTGAGAGCCGCAGTATCCAGGAATGGGACCTGAATAACCGAGCCGATTCTGAATACAACAATGATTAAGAGAGTAAATAAAATTTTCTTTCTTAAATCGGGGAGTGACCAAGCATTTTTAATGGTTTTAAACACTTAGATCACCTCTGCCTTTCCGCCCGCAGCCTCAATTGCAGCTTTAGCTGATTCGGAAAAAGCAGAAACCTTTACTGTAAGTTTTTTGTCAAGCTTACCGTTGCCAAGAATTTTAACAGCATCAAAGCCGTTCTTAACAACGCCCGCATTAACAAGAGCCTCAATATCTACTGTCGCACCGTCTTCAAACTTTCTGTTCAAAGTGCTGAGGTTTACTGCTGCTACAGCTTTTGCAAAAATGTTGTTGAAACCTCTTTTAGGGATACGACGCTGTAATGGCATCTGACCGCCTTCAAAACCCGGACGAACACCGCCGCCTGAACGAGCCTTCTGACCCTTATGACCTTTACCGGAAGTTTTGCCCCAGCCTGAGCCGTGACCTCTGCCTATTCTCTTTGAGTCCTTCTTAGAACCCTCAACAGGAGAAAGTTCATGTAACTTCATTAGTTCGCACCTCCTTGCTTATGCTTCACTAACCTCTACGAGGTGGATGATTTTTGCTACCTTACCCTTAGTCTGAGCGTTATCTGGCTGAGTTGTAACATCACCGATTTTCTTAAGACCGAGAGCGTGGGCGGTTGCAATCTGATCCTTCTTAGAGCCGATAAGACTCTTTACTAACTTAATTGTCATAATTTACAACCTCCCTATTAAAGAATTTCTTTAACGGATTTACCGCGGATTGCAGCAACTTCTTCAGCATTTCTTAATGCACCAAGACCTGCAAGAGTAGCTCTAACTACATTACAGGGATTGTTGGAACGAAGAGCCTTTGTTCTGATGTCCTTGATACCTACTGCTTCAACAACGGCACGAACAGGACCGCCGGCAATAACACCGGTACCGGGAGCTGCGGGCTTCATAAGAACTCTGCCTGCACCGAACTCACCGATTACTTCGTGAGGGATTGTTGTACCTCTGAGTGAAACCTTCATGAGGTTCTTCTTAGCATCCTCAATACCCTTGCGGATAGCGTCGGGTACTTCGCCTGCTTTACCGATACCGAAACCAACTGTTCCGTTACCGTCGCCTACAACTACGAGAGCTGCAAACTTGAAAATACGACCGCCTTTAACTGTTTTAGAAACACGGTTAATAGTAACTACTCTTTCTTTTAATTCGCCTGTTACTTCTACTGTTTTAGCCAAAGTTATTCCTCCAATCCTTAGAAATTGAGGCCGCCCTCACGGGCGCCTTCGGCCAATTCCTTAACACGGCCGTGATATATGTTACCGCCTCTGTCGAATACAACATCAACGATATTCTTTTCTTTTGCACGCTCAGCAACGAGCTTGCCAACAGCCTTAGCTGCCTCTTTGTTTCCGCCATTGCCTGTGATTTCCTTATCAAGGCTTGAAGCCTGAGCAAGTGTAACACCGGCTACATCGTCAATAATCTGAGCATAGATGTTGCTTGTGGAGCGGAATACGCAAAGACGAGGACAAGAAGCTGTACCGCTGATCTTGCTGCGGACTCTCTTATGGCGTTTTGCGCGTGCCTTTTTTGTATCTGGTCTGCTTACCATTAATTATTCACTCCTTAATTATTTGCCCTTACCGGCCTTGCCTTCCTTGCGGCGGATAACTTCATCAGCGTACTTAATACCCTTGCCCTTATATGGCTCCGGAGGACGCTTTTCTCTTACTTCGGCAGCAAACTGACCAACCTTTTGCTTATCAATGCCGGAGATGATGATTTTGTTAGGATCGGGAACTTCAATCTTGATGTCCTCTGTATCCTCAACGATAACCTGGTGTGAATAACCAAGGTTCATAACGCACTTGTTACCCTGCTTCTGAACACGGTAACCAACGCCGTTAACCTCAAGAGTCTTTGAATAACCCTCTGTAACACCGATAACCATATTATGGATAAGTGTTCTTGTAAGGCCGTGAAGTGAACGGTTTTCCTTTGCGTCGTTAGGACGAGTAACCTCGATTACATCGCCCTTGATTTCAACAGTCATAGCAGGATTAAACTTGAAATCAAGTGTACCCTTAGGACCTTTAACTGTGATAACGCCGTTGTCAACTGAAGCTGTAACGCCGGCGGGAATATTTATAGGTTTTCTTCCAATTCGAGACATTTATCGCACCTCCTCTTACCAAATGTAAGCGAGAACCTCGCCGCCGATGTGCTGCTTTCTTGCCTCACGATCTGTCATAACACCCTTTGAGGTTGAAATGATAGCGATACCAAGACCCTTCATTACCTTTGGCATATCTTCTGCATTACTGTAAATTCTGAGACCGGGCTTTGATACACGGCGGAGACCTGTGATAACAGGAGTCTTACCGTCTGTATACTTGAGTGTTACCTTAATAACGCCCTGCTTGCCGTCTTCAATAACTGTGAAATTCTTTACATAACCTTCGTCAACAAGAATCTGACAAATTGACTTCTTGAGGTTTGAAGCGGGAATTTCAACAGAATCATGCTTTGCTGAATTTGCGTTACGGATTCTTGTAAGTAAATCAGCAATTGTATCTGTAATCTGCATTATGCTTTACCTCCCTTGCTTACCAGCTTGCTTTCTTTACACCCGGAATTTCGCCCTTGTAAGCGAGTTCACGGAAGCAAATACGACAAATGCCATACTTACGGAGGTAGGCGTGTGGTCTACCACAGATGTTACATCTTGTGTACTCTCTTGTAGAGAATTTCTGCTTTCTCTGCTGCTTTACTTTCATTGAAGTTTTAGCCACAACAATCCCTCCTTACTTTGAAAACGGTGCGCCCATAAGCTTTAAGAGCTCGCGAGCTTCTTCGTCTGTTGTTGCAGTGGTTACGAAACAAATGTCCATACCACGAACCTTGTCGATCTTGTCATAGTCAATCTCGGGGAAGATGAGCTGTTCTTTGAGGCCCATGTTGTAGTTACCACGGCCGTCAAATGAATCAGGGTTGATACCTCTGAAGTCACGAACACGGGGAAGTGCTACATTGAAGAATCTGTCGAGGAATTCATACATTCTCTCGCCTCTTAATGTAACCTTACAGCCGATTGCCATACCTTCTCTGATTTTGAAGTTAGCAACTGACTTTCTTGCCTTACAGATGAGAGGCTTCTGACCTGTAATAGCAGAAAGGTCTGTGCAGATAGCATCAATTACTTTTGAGTTATCTTTTGCTTCGCCTGCGCCTACATTGATAACGATTTTATCAAGCTTAGGAATCTGCATTGTGCTCTTGTAGGAGAACTTTGACATAAGAGCAGGTGCAACTTCTTTTGAATAATATTCTTTAAGTCTTGCCATATCTTATTTCCTCCTTAAAGTGCTTCGCCGCATTTAGCGCAAACTCTGCCCTTAGAGCCGTCCTCATAGAACTTATGAGCAACTCTTGTAGGCTTTTTGCATCTTGGGCAAACGATCTGAACCTTAGATGCATACATAGCACCCTCAGCCTTAATGATACCGCCCTGCTCGCCCATCTTCTTGGGCTTAACATGCTTTGAAACCATGTTTACCTTTTCTACGATAACTTTGCCTTCTTTAGGGCTTACAGCCATAACCTGACCTGTCTTGCCCTTGTCCTTACCGCTTAATACGATAACGGTGTCGCCTGTTTTAACATGAACTTTACTCATTGTGACACCTCCAATTAAAGTACTTCGGGAGCGAGAGAAAGAATCTTCATATAATCTTTATCACGAAGCTCTCTTGCTACCGGTCCGAAGATACGAGTACCCTTCGGGTTCTTATCTTCCTTAATAATAACAGCTGCATTTTCATCGAAACGGATATAAGTACCGTCTTCTCTTCTGACGCCCTTTGCAGAACGAACAACTACAGCCTTTACAACGTCGCCTTTTTTAACAACACCGCCGGGTGCTGCCTTTTTAACCGAGGCTACGATTACATCGCCAATGTTGGCATATCTCCTTCTGGTACCGCCGAGTACACGAATGCACATAAGTTCCTTTGCGCCGGTGTTGTCGGCAACCTTGAGGATAGTTTGCTGCTGAATCACAGTGTAATTCCTCCTTTACTCAAAGCCGCTAAAATAAACTTATTTAGCTTTCTCAATAATCTCGACGAGTCTCCATCTTTTGTCTTTAGAAAGAGGACGGGTCTCCATAATCTTTACACGGTCGCCAATTCCACACTCATTGTTTTCGTCGTGTGCCTTGAAACGAACTGTACGCTTAACAATTTTGTTGTAAAGCTTGTGCTTTACGCTGTCTTCAACTGCAACGACAATTGTCTTGTCCATCTTGTCGCTTACAACTTTTCCGACAACAGTTTTTCTCATATTTCTTTCACTCACTGTTAAGTCCTCCTCTCTTAAGCTTCAGCGCCGTTAAGTTCCATCTGACGAAGAACTGTTGAAATTCTTGCGATGTCCTTTTTAACAGCACCGATTCTGGATGAGTTTTCGAGCTGATTAACAGCAAGCTGGAAACGAAGATTGAATAATTCTTCTTTGAGTTCAGTGAGCTTTGTCTGAAGCTCTTCTACTGACATATCTCTGAGTTCTGATGCTTTCATTACTGCTCACCCTCCTCTTTCTTAACAAACTTGCACTTGATCGGAAGCTTATTTGCAGCAAGGCGAAGAGCCTCTCTTGCAGTAGCTTCATCTACGCCGCCGAGTTCAAACATAACTCTGCCGGGCTTTACTACGGCTACCCAGTACTCGGGTGAACCTTTACCTGAACCCATTCGTGTTTCAGCAGGCTTTGCTGTAACAGGCTTATCAGGGAAAATTTTGATCCATACTTTACCGAATCTTTTGCAGTAACGAGTCATAGCGACACGGGCAGCCTCAATCTGGTTTGAGGTGATCCATGCAGGCTCTGTAGCCTGAAGACCGAAATCGCCGTAAGTAACCTTGTTACCACGAAGAGCCTTACCTGTCATACGACCTCTGTGAACTCTTCTGTATTTTACTCTCTTAGGTAATAACATTACTTTCTGCCTCCTTCTCTGCGGGGCTTTCTTGACTTAACTTCGTTAAGAACCTCGCCCTTGTAAAGCCAAACCTTAACGCCTACTTTACCGTAGGTTGTGTTAGCTTCTGCAAAGCCGTAGTCGATGTCGGCACGAAGTGTCTGAAGCGGAATAGTACCTTCGTGGTACTGCTCTGAACGAGCAATTTCAGCACCGCCGAGACGGCCTGAACACATAATCTTGATACCCTTAGCGCCACGACGCATTGCGTTGCCGATTGACATCTTCATTGCACGGCGGAAAGAGATTCTCTTTTCAAGCTGCTGAGCGATGCTTTCTGCAACGAGCTGTGCATCAAGCTCAGGAGCCTTAACTTCTACGATATTGATTGCAACGGGCTTTGAGAGCATCTTTTCGCACTGTGCTCTGAGCTTTTCAATCTCAGAACCGCCCTTACCGATTACAAGACCGGGCTTAGCGCAGTGGATGCTGATTTTAACCTTTTTGCCGTCACGCTCAATTTCAATCTTTGAGATACCGAAGTTGTAAAGCTGAGCCTTCAGAGTCTTACGGAGGTTATAGTCCTCAACGAGTGTAGCACCGAAGTCCTTCTTGTTTGCAAACCAACGGGAATCCCAATCTTTAATAACGCCGACACGGAGACCGTGCGGATTAACTTTCTGACCCATAATCTAACCTCCCCTTAGTCGTCTTCTCTTTCCTTGAGTACGAGGGAAATGTGAGAAGTTCTCTTGTTAATTCTGAACGCTCTGCCCTGTGCTCTCGGACGAATTCTTTTAAGGATGGGGCCTGCTGTTGCATTGCACTGAGCAATGTAAAGCTTGGATACATCCATGTCATGGTTGTTCTCAGCATTTGCCATAGCTGAATTGAGCAGCTTTAAAAGCGGCTCGCAAGCGGCCTTGGGAGTGTGCTTGAGAACAGCTTCCGCATACTTAACGTCTTTGCCTCTTACGAGGTCAAGAACTACATTAACCTTGCGGGGTGAAATACGAACAAATTTTGCATTTGCCTTTGCTTCCATCTGCAATACTCTCCTTCCGCTTATTTGCTTGTCTTTGATCCTGCGTGACCTTTGAATGTTCTTGTCGGAGCAAACTCACCGAGCTTGTGACCAACCATATCTTCGGTTACATACACAGGAACATGTTTTCTGCCGTCATGAACGGCAAATGTGTGACCAACGAATTCAGGGAAAATTGTTGAACTTCTTGACCAAGTCTTGAGAATTCTCTTTTCGCCTGCTTCGTTCATTTCGATAACCCTTTTGAGCAGTACAGGCTGAACATAAGGGCCCTTTTTAGTACTTCTACTCATGTTTTAGCTCCTTTCCGCCTTACTTACCGTTTCTTCTTCTTACGATAAGCTTGTCGCTGCTCTTGTTGTTCTTACGAGTCTTGTAGCCAAGTGCGGGCTTACCCCATGGGGTTACAGGGCCCGGACGACCAACAGGTGACTTACCCTCACCACCGCCGTGCGGATGGTCGTTAGGGTTCATTACAGAACCACGAACAGTAGGACGCCAACCCATGTTTCTCTTACGACCTGCTTTACCAATCTTAACATTTTCGTGATCGGTGTTACCTACCTGACCGATTGTAGCCATGCAGTTTTCAGGAACGTTTCTGAGCTCGCCTGAAGGAAGTCTTAAAAGTGCAAGACCGTTTTCCTTAGCCATGAGCTGAGCCATGTTGCCGGCTGAACGAGCGAGCTGAGCGCCTCTGCCGGGATAAAGCTCTACATTGTGGATAAATGTACCAACAGGGATTGCTGTAAGCGGAAGTGCGTTACCGGGCTTAATATCAGCGTTTGCACCTGCTGTTACCTTGTCGCCTACCTTAAGTCCTTCCGGAGCAATAATGTAAGCCTTCTCGCCGTCTGTGTACTCTACAAGAGCAATGAATGCAGAACGGTTTGGATCGTACTCTAATGTTTTAACTGTACCTTCAACATCAAATTTCTGACGCTTGAAGTCAATAATACGGTACTTTCTGCGGTTGCCGCCGCCTCTGTGACGAACGGTGATTCTGCCGTAGCTGTTACGACCTGCCTTTTTATTTAAAGGAGCAAGCAAGCTTTTTTCCGGCTCAACCTTTGAAAGACCCGAATAATCTGTAACCGACATATTTCTTCTTGAGTTAATGGTCGGCTTATATACTTTAATGGCCATTTGGTTTCACTCTCCTCATGATGGCTTTGCGGGAATATGGCATTTCCCATACATTCTGCCTGAATAATGTTTTTCAGACTCAATACTGAACCTGAGTCAGTATTACATCATGCCTTCAAAAAATTCGATAGGCTTGCTGTCTTCGGTAAGTTTTACGATTGCTTTTTTCCAGCTCTTTGAGTAGCCGCCGTTGTTTCTGCCCTGACGACGGAATTTGCCTCTCATGCTTACTGTGTTTACCTTTGCAACCTTAACGCCGAAAACTTTTTCACAAGCTTTTGCAATTTCAATCTTGTTTGCTGACTTAGCAACTTCAAAGGTATAAATTTTGTTAACTGCGCCGAGCATACTCTTTTCGGTAATAACAGGGCGGATTACAATATCATGAGCTATCATGCATATACCTCCTCAATCTTGCTTACCGCATCCTTAACGATGATAAGCTTGTCAGCATTCAAAATGTCATATACATTAAGAGTGTTTACCTGAGCTGTTTTAACACCGGGGATGTTGTTAGCTGATTTAATAACCTTGCTGTCAACCTCAGGAAGAACAATGAGAGCCTTCTTTTCAGCTCCGATTGCACTGAGCATTGCAACAATCTTCTTTGTCTTGTACTCGTCCATGCTGATTGAATCAACAACGATGAGTTCGTTCTCCATAACCTTTGAAGAGAAAGCTGACTTCATAGCAAGTCTTCTTACCTTCTTGTTTACGGAAAATCTGTAATCTCTTGGCTTCGGAGCGAATACAACTCCGCCGTGTGTCCACTGCGGAGCTCTTGTTGAACCCTGTCTTGCACGGCCTGTACCCTTCTGTCTCCACGGCTTTTTACCGCCGCCTGAAACCTCTGATCTTGTAAGAGCGGACTGTGTGCCCTGACGCTGTGCTGCGAGGTAGTTAACTACCATCTGATGCATAACAGCTGCATTTGGTTCGATACCGAATACGGACTCGGCAAGCTCGATTGTACCGACATTCTTGCCTTCCATATCTACTACTGCTAAATTTGGCATTTATAATCCCCCTTCCTTAAGCCTTTACGGAATCTTTGATTACAACGATTCCCTTGTTAGGACCCGGAATAGCACCCTTAACAGCGATGAGGTTGTTTTCTGCGTCAACCTTAACAACTGTGAGGTTCTGAACCGTTACCTGTTCTGCGCCGAGGTGACCTGCCATTCTCTTACCCTTCCAAACTCTTGAAGGTGATGAGCAGGCACCGATTGAACCGCCGTGGCGTACGCAAGGACCTGTACCGTGTGTTTCCTTAAGACGGTGGAAGTTCCATCTCTTAATAACACCTGCTGTACCCTTACCTTTGCTCTTGCCTGTTACGTCAATCTTGTCGCCAGGGGTGAATACGTCTGCTTTAACGAGATCACCAATGCTGTAAGCGTCTGTGTCTGTAAAGCGGAACTCTTTGAGAGTTTTCTTTGGTGCTACACCGGCCTTATCAAAGAAGCCCTTCATTGGCTTGTTTACCTTGTGAGGTTTAACATCGCCGTAGCCGAGCTGTACCGAAGCGTAGCCGTCGTTTTCAACTGTTTTCTTGGCCGTTACCACGCAAGGGCCTGCCTCAACAACAGTTACGGGAATCATGATTCCCTTTTCATCGAAAATCTGTGTCATACCGATTTTCTTACCGATGATTGCTTTCTGCATAAATTGTATCCTCCTTATAGGTTATTGGTTGGTTTCCCAACGTGACCCTGTCTGCTTGTAGGTTGGTACCCGATTATAACTTAATCTCGATATCAACGCCGGCAGGGAGCTCTAAGCTCATAAGAGCCTCGACTGTCTTGTTTGACGGTCTTAAGATGTCGATAAGACGCTTGTGAGTTCTGATTTCAAACTGCTCACGGCTGTCCTTGTACTTATGAACAGCACGGAGAATTGTTACAACCTGCTTCTCAGTCGGGAGCGGAACGGGACCTGAAACTCTTGCGCCTGTGCGCTTAGCTGTTGCCACGATTCTCTCTGCAGACTGATCAACGAGCTGATGATCATAACCCTTTAATCTTATTCTAATCTTTTCCTTGACTGCCATTATCGTCGCCTCCTTAAAAATGTTAGTTGGCGGGCGTTGCTTTTCAAAACTTTTTGAAACTCTGCCGGGTGTTTCCTCACCCTGCATTAAAAAACCCGTTTAACTATTCAGTTAACCGGGAAGTTCTGAAAGCGTTTGAGCGCAGTTATGGCAAAGCAACCCCATTGCCACTCAATCGCTCTGTGTTTCAATTTAATCGCCCGGTTTAAAATCGGACATACTCCACGGAAAAACCGGCTTAATGCCGCAACCTCCCGCTTCATCGCATATCTTGTGCAGTCACACAAGCATTATTATAAACGAAATACCGCATTATTTCAACCTTTTCGGCAAAATAAGCGGTATAGAAGTTTTTGAAATATTTTTAATTAATTTTGTTTAATTTGTACATACTCCCGTTTGCCGATTTTATGTTATAATTAGGCAGACGAAAATGTCTTTTCTATACTATTGTATATAAGGGATTCTATTTTGTCAATTGTGCAGTTTTATGAAAAGGAATGACAGACAATGAAACATTTGTATTTTGGTGACGGTAAGGGCAAAACCACAGCCGCTGTAGGAATTGCCGTCAGGGCGGCAGGCAGTAACCTCAAGGTGCTGTTTGTGCAGTTTTTAAAGACGGAATTTTCGGGTGAACGCCATGTTCTCAGTCACACCGAGAATGTGACTCTCACGCTCTGCCCCGCCGACCTCAAGTTCACATTTCAGATGAACGAAAAGGAAAAGGCTCAGGCGGCAAAAATTTTCAAGGGTATTTTTGACCGCAGCGTCACGCTTGCTCTGACCGAAAAGTACGACATGGTTGTATTTGACGAAATCATTGACGCAATCAATGCAGAAATGCTCACCGAATCCGAAGTTGTTGAGTTCATCACCAACGCTCCCTCAAGCATGGAAATCATTATGACAGGTCACAACCCGTCACAAAAGATGATTGACCTTTGCGATTATGTGACCGAGTTCAAGAAAATCAAGCACCCCTACGATCGAGGCATCACCGGCAGAATCGGTGTTGAATTTTAATTTTAAGCTTGTGTAGATAGTTTAATTTACAAAAGCATAAAACGCTCGAGCGTAGCGCTTGTAAAATCGTATCCGACACCACCCGATTTATGGGTGGTTATTTTTTTGCATTGTTTTACGGGGAATGTGGGATATAACTGATTAAAGAATTACAAAAAAACGGCTGTCACTTGACGAAAGTCAATTCATCAGCAACAGCCGCTTTTAATTCAATTGAATATTAAAGAATCTACTTGAGCCATACGATATCCGTATCGGTTGCAAGGTTGTCAATTCCGTAAAGCACAACAACCTGTTCGGGGTTGTAGGTTGTCACAAGGTCTGACACGCTTTCCTTATAATAACGCAGGTCAACCAAAACTACCTTGCTGTAATTTTCTGCAAGGAACGGTGCAAGGCTGTGCGAAAAGCTGTCCTTGATGAGAAGAATTGTGCCGTTCTTTGCATTTGTGTTTGTAATCTCCGTGAGAGCGTGATTGCCGTCAATAAACACGGGGTACTTGTCGTCCTCTTTGAGATGGTCGGTAAAGTACATTGAACCCGAAGTTTTAATATTTGCACCCTCGGTAATTTTTACGGAGATATTCCTGTCGGAATTTTTAGGGTTATTCCAGATTTCGATATTATCGGGCGGAGTGAGCCAAAAACCACTTGAAGAATATGTTGTGCCGTAAAAGTCGGGGTAGCTGTCTTTTTTCAGGGTTGAATCATCAATCGGAGTAATGCCGAGTGCCTTGCAAAGCTCTTGGTAGCCCGTGTAAGCACCCTTTGTTGTCCAATGGTGGTCGGTTTTGTAGTAAAGCTGACTGCCGTTTTTGTATTCGCTCTTAAAGCGTTCACGCAAATCAACAAATCCGATTTTATCCTTTGAAAGCGTTGAAAAAATCTTGCTTATATCCTCATCATCGTTGTATTTATCGTGGAATGTCGGAAGCACATCATCAACAATATATCCTGTTGACGGAACGAGCATAACCGTTGTCGGAGTGTCGATTGATTTTGCAAAATCCGCAACCGCACCGATATTCTTATCGAGGTTGTTTTCAGTCGAAACAGGCTTGTTGATAAGGTAGCCGTTTTTGCAGTTATACACACCGCTTGCACCGTTGTTACCCTCTGCAAGGGCGGTGTATGCGTTAAGACCTACCCATGTGTTTCTCTGCGGAAACCTGTCGGCAAAGAATGATTCAAACTCACTGCCGAAATCACCCGAAAGCAATTTTTCGGCTGTAACCTCTGGAAACTTCTGCAAGTATCTTTTTTCGGAAGAGCTGTAGTCGGGTTTCGGAGAAAAGATAAACCACAAAGCCATTCCGTATATGAAAATCAGAAATACAACCGCAGGAATGTATTTTCCGATTTTATTTCTGTTATCAGCAAAACGCATATATATTCACCTGACTTTTTCTAATTGTTCACAGCCGTTTTAAAATCTGAAATAAAGGAACGGGTTGTAGCTCTGATTAACAAGGCTTGCCGTGCTGACAGCAAGAACACCCATACAATAGAGTGTTTCGGGAATCCACATAAAGCGTGTGTGTTCAAAGCGTGTATAAAGCATTGTTGCAAGCGGAGTTGACGCAACAGCCGCAATAATAAGCATTGGCAGGTTGCTCATAATAAGATTGAACGCCTGATCACCGCAAATTCCGTTGCCGAAATTGAAAAGGTCAACCATGAACTCACCGAGCTTTCCGACATCCGTGAAGTAGAAAAGCCCCCAACCGATGATTATGATAAACAGAGTGTAAATGTGCTGAACAAATGACGGCAGTCTGTCGAGAAATTTTTTGAGTACGAATTTTTCAAGAATAAGAAGAAGTCCGTAGTAAAGTCCCCAAAGTACAAAGTTGTATGCCGCACCGTGCCAAAGTCCTGTAAGTCCCCACACGATGAGAAGGTTGAGAATCTGCCTTTTAACGCCTTTTCTGTTACCGCCGAGAGGAATATAAACATATTCTTTGAACCATGTTGAAAGGGAAATGTGCCATCTTCTCCAAAAGTCTGTAATCGACTTTGCAATGTAGGGATAGTTAAAGTTTTTAAGAAACTCGAATCCCATCATATTGCCAAGACCGCAAGCCATATCGGAGTAACCCGAGAAATCAAAGTAAATCTGAAATGTATAGGCTATCATACCCACCCATGTTCCGACAACACCGTTTTCATCGGTTGTTGCAAAAATGTTTGTTGTGAGCGTTCCCATGGTGTTTGCGATAATTACCTTTTTTGCAAGACCGACCATAAAGAGCTTCACGCCCCTTGTGAACATTTCAAGCGTTTCACGGCGGTTTACAAGCTGTTCGGCAACATCACGGTAACGGACAATCGGACCTGCAATAAGCTGCGGAAAAAGTGCAACATAAGTACCAAAGTTGATAAAGTTCTTCGACACGGGCGCATCGTTACGGTAAACATCAATAACATAGCTCATTGTCTGGAATGTGTAGAAGCTGATACCGATCGGCAGGCTGATTTGAAGCTCCGGAATATTGAGAAACGGCAGCATATTGAGCGTTTCGGTTATCATTCCCGTATATTTAAACACCGCAAGAATACCTATATCAAGCACACAGGTAAGAATCAGAAACAGCTTTTTCTTTTTGGCGTCGGCTCTGTATTTGTCAACAAGCCAACCGCCTATGTAGTTGAAGAAGATGTTGAACACCATGAGCAGAACAAGCTTAGGTTCGCCCCAACCGTAGAATATAAGGTTTACGATAAAGAGAAAAATATTACGTCCCTGTCTTGGCACAAGATAATAGGCAAGCAAGGTAATCGGCAGATACGCAAACATAAATACAAGGCTCGAAAATACCACTCGTTTTATCCTCCTGCAAATTTAAATTCATAATTTTTTTCAAATACCGTCCTACATATTTTAACTTATTGCTCTTTTTCAGTCAACATACAAATTATATGATTTTTTGCCCGTAAAGAATAAAAGTAATGTCTATGATTTTATAGGATAATAAATCACATTTGTGCGGTAAAACATTCAGATATGTAAAATCATTATTTGACATTATACACAAAAAACGGACTGTCAGATGACAGCCCGTAGATTGCAAATAATCAAATTATTTTGTTGCGTTGTATGTCTTTGAAAAAATGTTTGTACCGTCTTTAGTATTGATTTTTACAACAACTGACGGATCGTCAATGCCGACTGATTCCTTAATACTGTTTGCAATGCCTTCATATGTTGATGACAATGATTCAAAAGCTGATTCAAGGCTTGACTTTACAGTATCAAGTGAGTCCTCAGGGAGTTCAGTCTTGTAAGTAAGGTCATAAACTAAGCTCTTGCCTTCAGCCCTAACATCAACATCCATCATTGATTCATATGTCGACTTCATTGAGTCGAGTTCTTTCTGGCATTCGTCTGATGCAACATAGTTAGCGAGTTTCTGCTCAGGTGAATCACCGCAACCTGCAAAGCAGAAGATTGATGTTACTGCGATAAGTGCTGCAGCAAGTATAAGTGCAATTTTTTTCATTGTTTTACTCTCCTTAAAAACATAGTGGTTAAATTGTACTATAATAGCATTATATTGTCAATAGTTTATATAATATTCAATTTTTGTGCTAATTTAATTTTATCTTGCTCTTATTTTTTTGTCAATCATTGCCAACGGTAAACTTGTATTTCCTTGTAAATTCCTTTGTTTCGTTATTACGCACGACTTCGCTTTGATTTTGCTCAACAACGCTTGTTATAGCACCCACATCAATCCATATCTCGTTATTGCTTTCTTTTTGGCTCTCATCAAACACAAGCTCAAGTCCGAGATGCAAATGACTTTCGGTTATTCCGTTTGTATTTTCGGTATCGCTGTAACCCGTTCTTCCCACATAACCGATTACATCGCCTGCACAAACCTTGTCGCCCTCTTTTAAGTTTTCTGCAAACGGACGGTTCTGTCTTAGGTGTGCATAGTACCAATAGCGTTTTTTGTCGGCAGAACGGATTCCGATTCGCCAACCGCCGTACCTGTTCCAGCCCATAATTTCAGCCGTTCCCGACTCAACCGCCACAACAGGTGTGCCGACAGCCGCCATAAGATCATGCCCCAGGTGCGGTCTTGTGTAGCCGTAGGTTCTGACCGCACCGAAATCATCATAGCAGGAATACGGAAAAGATTTGGCAATCGGTGAAAACCAGCACAAACCGTAGTCTTTTTCAGTGCCTTTTGAAGTTTCTTTTTCGTAATCACCGACAATTCCCGAAAGTGCCGCACCGTATGCCTGAGAGTAATAGTTGAAATATTTCATATCCTTTGTCAGATTTTCAACGGTTTCGCCGTTTTTGATTTTGTCGGCAAAATCTGTCATATCGCTGTATTTGTACTTTGTAAAATCACCGCCGTATTTCGCACCGAGATACGCAAGCATTGTTATGCAGTCGGTATGCCTGTCGTCATCGTGAGTTTGTATGTCGAGGTCAACGGCATTTTGCAAAGCGTCTTTCGTAACATTAAATTCAACATATTTTATGTAGTTTTTTTGCGTGTCCTTTCCGCCCGTAAACACGACAGCCGACAATGCCGCAAGCATTACGCAAAAAAACACACAGAGCAGTTTTTTCATATCAATCACCGATAATCTATATGAAAAACGGCATACAGTTATTCATTGCAGCTTTGCCGTAAAATGAAAAAAACAGCGGTGTAATTCGCTGTTTCTTCCATATTTTAATTAAAGAGAGAGGAAAAATATATCAAATGAAAATCTTGTAAGCTGTTTAACATGGGTTATCACCACTTATTCTGTCACGCTCGGGCAAGACTTGTTATAAATCAAGCCGTTCTGCCTTTGCGAACTGTAAATAACGGTTGTTTGTTAACCCTTTCTTATGTTGTGAGTTTATTCTATCATAAAGCAGGAAATGAATTATGATAGAATCACCCATCGAGAATTTTGCAGAGCAAAATTTGAGGGGAATATAAATTGACATAATAAGCACTTTGCAAAATTATAAGTCTAATCGTACTTGCTGTGCTTATTCTATCATAAATCATGAAATGAGTTATGATAGAATCACCCATCGAAAATTTTGCAGGGCAAAATTTGAGGGGAACATAAATTGACATAATAAGCACTTTGCAAAATTATAAGTCTAATCGTACTTGCCGTGCTTATTATATCACGGCAATCGTGACAGAATAATGACAAACAAGAGAATGTTTTGAAAATCTTTTAAAAAAATTTTCTGATTACGCTTTATCTACTGTAAATGTCAATTTATTGTCGGCAATATTGATTTTACCGCCGATATTTGCAAAATAAGAGGTTAAAAATTGATATACTTCGTCCTTCTCTGCTTCATCAAATGAAAAATACTGTCCTCCGCAGGCATCGTGAAAATGTAGATACACTCCGAATTTTTCGTCAAGAATCCTCTTGAATTCAAGCACCTGTGAATATGAAAAATTCATAATAAGCTCCTTAAATCAGGTTTTCTTTTTCAAAAGCCTGTCTTAAATCTTCAATGATATCTTCGGCATCCTCAATACCAACGCTGAAACGGAAAAATCCGTTGTGGAATTCTTCGGGATAAAGATACTGTCTTTCATCGTTTTCACCGAGAAATACGATAAGGCTTTCATCGTGACCGAGTGATACAGCCGATGTGATTACTTTAAGATGTGTAACAAAACGGTTGTAGGTATCGTGGTCGGCTTTAAGTCCAAACGAAAGCACTCCGCCGAACCCGTTTTTCATCTGCTTAACTGCAATATCGTGATTCGGGTGATCCTCAAGTCCCGGATATGCAACAAAGCTTACACCTTTGACCGTTTTCAGATAACGAGCAACCTTGAGTGCATTTTCGTTGTGCTGTTTCATACGCAACGGAAGTGTTACCGAACCTCTCATAATCAGCCATGCATTGAACGGGCTGATTGTTGCGCCGAGGTTAATCTGCGACTGCGCACGGATAATGTCGAGGTATACTTTTTTGCCGATGATTGCACCTCCCATTGCATCACCGTGACCGTTGATGTACTTTGTAAGGCTTTCAACGGTAAAGTCTGCACCGAGTTCAATCGGTCTTTGGTTGAACGGAGAAGCAAATGTGTTGTCAACCGACAAAAGTGCGCCGTTTGCATGGGCAAGCTCTGCAATCTTTTCAATGTCGGAAATTGAAAGAGTAGGGTTGCCCGGTGTTTCAATGTGAATGAGCTTTGTGTTCGGACGGATTGCCGCCTTAACTTTTTCAATGTCGGTTGTGTCAACAATTGTTGTTTCAACACCGAATTTGTCTTTGAGAAGTTCGTTCAGAAGTCTGTAAACCGCAATATATGTTACGCTTGAAAATACAACATGGTCACCGCTTTTGAGCAATGCAAAGAAAAGTCCCGACAGAGCCGCAACACCGCTTGCAAGAACAACGCAATCCTCTCCGCCCTCAAGGGATGCAAGCTTTTCCTGAAGATACTGCTGATTTGAACCGCCGTTGCGTGTGTAGAGGTTTTTGCCTGCACTGCTCCAGTTGAGGTCGCTCGGATCATATGGGAGTTCATAGCTGTTTGCCATTGTGATAGGTCTTTTGATTGCTCCTGTTTCGCTGTCAACGTCATTGCCCGTGTGAACAGCCCTTGTCTGAAATCCGAATTCATCACCAAAATTTCTTTTTGCCATAACTGTACTTCCTTTCTTAGCATGATTTTTATGTGCTTGATTATGTATGTGTTTTATTTCTACTATTCCTATGTATTTAGTATGTTTTAATTATAGCACCATTTTTTGCATTGTCAAGATTAATTTTATAAATGGCGAACACGGTTTGCAACCGCCGCCTGTTGCGGATAAAGGGAGCATAGCGCTGTCTGAAATATAGTCGCAAGGCTACCCCTACTGATTCCATATAAAACAAAAATTGCATCAGAACCTTATTCGGGCATCTGATGCAATCTTTTTATCTAACTATCTTCTCGAATTGACAGCGGTGGCACACCGCCGACTGTAATTTTACATTTTCAATTTTCAACTTTCAATTCGCAATGCTATTGCATTACCGAGTTTGCCATAATATATTTTCTGAGCGGTCCCTGCATAATGGATTCAATCTGCTCGGGTTCATCGGGCAGAAGAATAAGAATCTGATTTGCGGCTCTGACAACATATCCGTCATCGCCGTTTTCATTTTTCAGCTTTTTGCAGTCATTAACAGGGGTTTCACACAAAGCACGGGAAATTATGCTTTTTATTCCCTTTTCATCGTCAAATCCGAGTCCGCCGACAACGAAAACCGCATTCAGTTTTTTGAAAGCGTCTGTAAGTTCATTTCCGAGTTGTTCGGAATCGGTTGCAAAGCTGGTTTTGACGAGTTCAAGGTCAAGCTCGGAAAAGGATTTTTGCAAAGCTCTTTCGCAAAACGAGGTTTTGCGAGCAGCGAAAAATACAAGCCTGCAATTCATTTTCCGTCCTCCTACTGTGCGTTTGCGTATTCGGGTTTCAGCGTTGCCTTGAATTTTGGTGCAATGCTCAAATTAGCCGTTACCTTTGTATAGTCATAGGTGGTGTCCCAACCCTCAAAGGTGTAGTTGTAATACTCATCACTCGGTTTTTTCGGTACGGTCTTAGGCACAACCGCCGACTTGCCGTACTCAACCTTTTGCGTTGACAAGGCTGAACCGTCGTAGTTAAGGAAGGTTACATTGCAATAAACCTTTGCCTCTGTTGTAGGCTGTGGCTTTTGCGTTACAACCTGACCTTTTGTATCTGTTGCGGTTGTAGCCTCGGTTTTCTTGGTTACCTTTTGGTTCTTAAAGCTGTAATCGCCGTCATACCAGGTAATCTGACCTTTCTTGTATGCTGTGTCAAAGTCTGTGACGGTAGGTCTTGTACCGCCGTAGGATGAGTAATAAACCTGCGGCCATACTGCATTCTTATTAAGCGAAGCCTTTGAAACATCAACCTTTGTTGACTCGCCCGCTCTTACCTTTCTTGCAACAACAACCGTTCTGAAGTTTGTGAACTCATACGAACAGGTTGAAAGTGTTACAAGCTCATCGTCCTCGTTTACATCAACAGGACAATTAAAGAGTGAACGAACACGGACATTGTAAACATAGTTCATAAAATCCTTGTCATTTTCAAAGTCGCTTATCATGTAGTTGAAGAAATCGCCGTGTGCGGTAAGAGTGTTTGTCTTGAACACGGAGATAATCTTATAAGTACCTTTGCCCTTTGGAGTGTCAAAACGGAAGGTCGGAACTTCTTTGTAGAAATCGAGATCCCCCGTTGTTCCGCCGAACTTCATAAGATCACCGAACATTGAACCGTCCTGAATGTGGTGAGAGTGAAGAACAAGGTTCTTGCCGTCTGTTCCCTTTGTTGAACGGTAGTCAACAAATACGCTGCCGAAGCCGTCCCACTCATTCTTGTAGTTGTGGTTAAGGTAATACTGTTGCGGTGTGCTGTCTGCCTTATGCCAAAGAACGGGGTAGTCAATGTGGGTATCCTTCATCTGAATCCAACCGACAATTTCATCGTTGATTTTCAGAAGTTTATCCCAATTGATTGTGTCATCCTTTTTCTTTTCGGGTGTTGTTTCACCGTCATCCACGCTGTGAGCAATTCGCTGAATTTCTCCGTTAAGCTCGGCATTTCTCAGGCTGAGGTAAATCATATTGTAGAACAACAGCGAAAGTGCCGTAAGAAACACGAGAAACGAAACAATTACAACGCATTTTCTTGTAACTTCCTTTGAACCGTCACCACGCATAGGAATGAAGTTGTTGACAAAGCCTGTCTTTGCCGGAACAAATTCCCTGTCGCTGAAACCGTTAGGATAGTCAATTGCAGAATTTTCAAAGTTTGACTTTGCTCTTATGCAGGCAAGACAAACCATATCTTCGGGATTTTCACCTGCAAGAGCCGATTTTGGAAGAACGGCAACCTGAATACCACGGTACATAAAGCAGTAGCCACGATAGCCGTTGCCCATATCTTTAAGGCTGAAAATTCTTGACTTTTTACGGAACATTCTGTACTTGTCCTCAAGCTGTTCCATCTCTTCCTTGTCTGCCTTACGCTTTTTGGCATCAAGAAAATCAAGATTTCTCTTTCGCCAATAGTCCTTCGGCACAGGAGTATTCTCATACTTCTCGGATGCCGCAACAACCTCGGCAAACTTTTTGCGGAACGATGTGCTGTCCTTTGTTGTAAGAGCCTCTGCAATCACAACCTGATCAGGCGCTTTTTCGCTTTTCGCAAGCTCGTTAAGTGCAGAAATAATTTTAGAATATGAGGGTGAAACGCTTTTTACTTTGGTTACGGAAAAGCCGTTTTGTTCAAGCTTTTTTGCAATTTCACCGCTTGTTTGAGAAAGGTCAGCGGAATTTTTGCCCGTTAAGGAAAAAATCTCAACATCCATATCAATTCCCCTTTCAATCGTTTGATTATTCATCATCAGCCGAAATTCTTGTAACTTTGAGGTTCTGAAGAGCCTCCTCAACAAGAGGTCCGAAGTTCGGCTTTTCCTGAGCCTCTTTTACATATTTGAGAACAGGTCTTGTACGGGGATGCTTTGGTGTGAACACGGTACAGCAGTCCTCATACGGCTCAATTGATATATCGTAGGTATCAATCTTGTAGGCAATGTCGATAATCTCCTGCTTATCCATACCTATGAGCGGTCTGAACACGAGCATATCGGTCGCATCATCTGTACACGAAAGCGCACCGATTGTCTGGCTTGCAACCTGACCGAGGCTTTCGCCTGTGATGAGTGCCTGACATTCGTACTTTTCGGCAATCTTTTCTGAAATCTGCATCATCAGGCGGCGCATAATGATTGTGAAAAGTTCTTCGGGACATTCATCCTTGATTTTCTCCTGCAGCTTTGTAAACGGCACGGTGTACATAACCATATCGCCTGCATATCTGCTGACTCTGCGGAGAAGTCTGACAACCTTGTCTTCGGCTCTGGGGCTTGTGTAGGGCGGACTTGCAAAATGAATTGCAGTAAGTCTGATACCTCTTTTTGCCATCATATAAGCGGCAACGGGAGAGTCAAGACCTCCGCTGATGAGAATTGCGGCTCTGCCGCCTGTGCCGACCGGAATACCGCCTGCTCCTCTTACCGGCTCACCGTGAACATAAGCGCCGAAGTCACGGATTTCAACATTTACAACAAGGTCGGGATTGTGAACATCAACCTTGAGATGCGGAAACTTTGAAAGGATTTCACCGCCGACCTCTCTGCAAATTTCGGGAGATTTAAGCGGAAACTTCTTGTCGCTTCTCTTTGCCTCAACCTTAAAGGTTTTTATATTTTTAAGCTGATTTTCAAGGTATTTCGGAGCGGTTTCAAGAACGGATTCGATTGTTTTTTCACAAACGGCGGCTCTTGAAAAAGCGATAATTCCGAACACCCTTGAAACGATTTCGCAAGCCTTTTCAAGATCTGCGTCATCATCAAGCGGTTTTACATAAATTGTGGACTGTGCGGATGTAATCTCAAAATGGCCTGCACTCTTTAATGCGTGTTTGAGGTTCTTTTTGAGGACATCTTCAAATGAACGGCGGTTAAGTCCCTTGAGAACAATTTCGCCGTCTTTCAAAAGTAAAATTTCCTTCATAAAATGTATTCCTTTGTTTTAATATGTATTCATACGATTTTATTTGTGAGCAAGGGTTTTCAGTCCCTTTTCAATACCGTAACAAAGTGCGTCGATATCTGCCTCTGTGTTAAATTTTGAAAAGCTGATTCTCAGTGCGCTGTCGGCTCTGTCACGACCGATATTCATTGACTCAAGCACATAACTCGGTTTGCCCTTTGCACAGGCACTTCCCGAGGACACATAGACCTCAAGATTTTCAAGAAAATGGAGCATGGTTTCGCTCCTGACCTTTCCAGCCGAGATATTCAGCACATACGGAAGTGCGTTTTCGGGGGAGTTGAGGCTCACACCGTCAATTTTTAATAGCTTATCCTTTGCGTAGCTGTTAAGCTTTGAAACATAATCGTAATTTTTATCTATGTTAAATTCACCGCAGGCAACACCCATTGCGGCAATCAGCGGAATCGCCTCTGTACCGGGGCGGAGTTTTTTCTCCTGTTCACCGCCGTAGTGAAGCGGAACAAGCCGGACACCCTTTTTCACGAAGATTGCACCCACACCCTTTGGGGCATGGATTTTGTGACCGCTCACGCTGATTAAATCCGCATGAAGCCTTGACGCAGAAAGCGAGATTTTGCCGAACGCCTGAACGGCATCCGTGTGGCAGATTACATAGCTGTTCTTCGCCTTTACGGCAGAAAAAATATCCGTAACATTCATAATTGCGCCCGTTTCATTATTGACGCACATTACAGACACAAGAATTGTGTTTTCGTCAACATTTTCAAGCACATCTTCCCTGTGAATTGTGCCGTCCTCACGGGGCATAATGTAGACAACATCAAAGCCGTTATCCTCAAGTTTTTTTGCGGATTCCATAATACTGCTGTGTTCAACGGCAGACACAACAATCCGCTTTCCTCTGCGTTTTTTAGCCTCAGCAACACCGAAAATTGCAAGATTATTCGCCTCTGTACCGCCGCTTGTGAAATAGATTTCGTCGGCAGTTGCACCAAGCTTTCTTGCAACCTCTTTTCGAGCCTTTACAAGCTCCTGCTCTGCATACATTCCACGCAAATGGAGTGACGAAGGATTGCCGTAATTTTCGGTCATTATCTCAAACGCTTTTTCTGCCGCCTTTTGCGACACCTTCGTAGTTGCGCTGTTATCGAGATAATGCTCCATTACTTTACCCTCATTTCGTTTTACATAGCTGTACATATTAATAAGTATACTACAACAGTCAAAAAAAATAAAGTGATAATTCAAACATAATTGAAATTTATACGGCAAAAATATATGTAAATTAATTAACGGTGCAAAGGTGGCATTTTATGATTTCAAAAAAAGAATATAGCACGATTGTGAAAAATAATTCACCGAAAAGTAAATGTTTTGTGAACGGGACTAAGGCATTTTTCATCGGCGGTTTCATCTGCCTTATCGGTCAGGTCCTGACGGACTGTTATTCAATGCTTGATCTCAGCAAGGATGATGCAAAAACGCTGACATCGGTAACGCTGATTTTCATAGGAATTTTGCTGACAGCAATCGGTGTTTACGATAAAATCGCCAAGCATGGCGGTGCAGGTACGCTTGTGCCGATTACAGGTTTTGCAAATGCGGTTTCATCGCCTGCAATTGAATTCAAATCCGAGGGATATGTTGCCGGACTTGGTGCAAAGCTGTTCATCATTGCAGGACCTGTCATAGTTTACGGTGTTACCGCATCTGTTGTTTTCGGTGCTGTTTTGTGGGTACTGCATATGTTCGGGATTACCTTATTCTGACTTTTCAATAATTACAACTGCAAAAAGAGGTGTCGCAAACGCTGACACCTCTTTTTCTGTTATGTTGTTATCTTTTCTTGTACAAAACAAGCTCCGGATTTTTAAGATTTTCCTCATAAGTTGAAATCAGGATAAAATTGGTATTTGCAACAATGCCGAAATATCTGTTACCGCCGAACTCACATTCAAGCAGATTGCCGAGATATGTTGCGTTATCGTCCAAAAATTTTACGGTGTTGCCGTTTGGAAGTCTGTACTCCAAGTTAACATATTTTCCAACAAGTGCATTCAGCTTTGTAAGCTTTGGCATACCCTCAATATTCAGGGCATTTATCTCATCAATCAGAACATTTTTAAATTCCTCAAAAGCCTTGTTTCCGCCGAGTTCCTTATATCTTTTCCAATAGTCGAGCTTCGGGAGTGTTCTCAACAGATACTCACGCACCTTTTTTTCGGAATGTTCCTCGTTTGCCATATTTTTGACGCAGACATCAATCAAATCATCCATATCGCTGTACATATAATTTCCGTCGGCATAGCACCACTTGCAATAATCTTCATTCATAAAGCCGTCTTTCCCTCTGCTGATAATCTCATCTTCCAACGGCATACCGCAACATTGACAAATGAGTTCTCTCGGAGAACCGAGCAAGGTATTAATTGACACATTATAAAGCTTTGAGAGAAGTTTTAATGTTTCCGTATTCGGAACTGTGTCGCCGTTTTCCCAACGAGAAACAGCCTGTCGTGTTACAAACAGTTTTTCAGCCAGCTCATCCTGAGAAAAGCCCGATTTTGTTCTTAATTTCAGTAAAATTTCTTTTGTATCCATAGCCGTCACCTCTTGCGTATATTATAATGCAGAGCGTGATTTTTCACAAGCAACTTGCTGTTGCACGGCGAGCCGCCGTTCCCAATTCGTGAAGTAGGGGTGCTCATTGGGCGCCCGCCTTGATAAATTGGTTTGTTTTATAAAAATATTTTGATGTGATGGATGTTATGTGTAAACTGTAGCGGCGAACCGTGTTCTCCCGTCTGAAAAATAGTCGCAATGCGTTGCACATAAATGTGCTGACTTTTGCTCATTATTTCAGACAGCACTTTGCTCCCTTTATCCGCCACCGGCGGCGGTCGCAAGGCTACCAATCGTATCGTGTGCAAACACGATGCAAACACAAAAAGAGCCGATACAAATGTATCGGCTCTGAATGTTAGAAAATAAACGATAACCGGTTAAAATTATTCGTTAATAGCGATAACTGCGCCTGAACCTACTGTTCTGCCGCCTTCACGAATAGCGAAACGAAGACCAACTTCGATAGCGATAGGAGTGATAAGTTCAACGTCCATTTCAACGTTATCACCAGGCATGCACATCTCTACGCCCTCTGGGAGTGAGATTGTACCTGTTACGTCAGTTGTTCTGAAGTAGAACTGTGGACGATAGTTGTTGAAGAATGGAGTATGACGGCCACCTTCGTCCTTAGTAAGAACGTAAACCTGACCACGGAACTTTGTGTGTGGGTGAATTGTACCTGGCTTAGCAAGTACCTGACCTCTCTGGATTTCAGTTCTCTGAACACCACGGAGAAGAACACCTACGTTGTCGCCTGCTTCAGCGAAGTCAAGAGTCTTTCTGAACATTTCAAGACCTGTAACAACAACTTTTCTCTTTTCGTCTGTAAGACCAACGATTTCAACTTCTTCACCGGTCTTAATCTGACCTCTTTCAACTCTACCGGTTGCAACAGTACCACGACCTGTGATTGTGAATACGTCCTCAACAGGCATAAGGAATGGCTGGTCAGCCTTACGGTCAGGAGTTGGAATATACTCGTCAACAGCGTCCATAAGCTCGTGGATGCACTTGTACTCAGGAGCATTAGGATCCTTAGATGTGCTTGTAAGAGCAAGATAAGCTGAACCCTTGACGATAGGTGTATCATCGCCCGGGAACTCATACTCGTTGAGGAGGTCACGGATCTCCATCTCTACGAGCTCGAGAAGCTCAGGATCGTCAACCTGGTCAGTCTTGTTCATGAATACTACGATGTAAGGTACACCTACCTGACGAGAAAGAAGGATGTGCTCTCTTGTCTGTGGCATAGGACCGTCAGCAGCTGATACAACGAGGATAGCGCCGTCCATCTGAGCAGCACCTGTGATCATGTTCTTTACATAGTCAGCATGGCCTGGGCAGTCAACGTGTGCATAGTGACGCTTGTCTGTTTCATACTCAACATGAGCTGTGTTAATTGTGATACCACGCTCTCTCTCTTCAGGAGCCTTATCGATGTTAGCGTAATCAACGAAATCAGCATCGCCTTCGAGGTTGAGAACCTTTGTGATAGCAGCAGTAAGTGTTGTTTTACCATGGTCAACGTGGCCGATTGTACCAATGTTAACATGGGGCTTATTTCTTTCAAATTTTTCTCTTGCCATTGGAAATTTCCTCCTTATTGTTGTAAAAAGAATTTACAATAGATTTAATCATATTGTATCAATTTTTTCTAAAAAAATCAATACATTTTTGAAAAAAGTGCTTTAAAAGGTATGATTAGTCCTTTTTAGCTCTTTCACTCATAATCTTTTCAGCAATGTTCTTCGGAACCTCTGCATATGTGTCAGGCTCCATAACATACTGACCACGACCCTGAGTCTTGGAACGCATATCTGTTGCGTAACCAAACATCTCTGAAAGCGGAACATGAGCGATAACTCTCTGAACGCCGTTGTCAGCTTCCATGCTCTGGATCATACCACGACGAGAGTTAAGGTCGCCGATTACATCGCCGAGATATTCCTCAGGAGTGATAACAGTAACCTTCATGATCGGTTCGAGAAGTACAGGATCTGCCTTCTTCATAGCGTTCTTGAATGCCATTGAACCGGCAATCTTAAATGCCATTTCTGATGAGTCGACTTCATGATAAGAACCATCATAAAGCTCAACCTTAACATCAACTACATTGTAGCCTGCAACAACACCGCTGAGCATTGCGCCCTGAATACCCTGGTCGACAGCCGGAATGTATTCCTTTGGAATAGCACCGCCGACAATGTTGTTAACGAACTCATAGCCCTTGTCCTTGTTAGGATAGATATTGATCTTAACGTGACCGTACTGACCCTTACCACCTGACTGACGAGCATACTTTTCGTCAACAGAAGCTTCCTTGCGGATAGTTTCCTTGTATGCAACCTGTGGAGCACCGATGTTTGCTTCTACCTTAAATTCACGGAGAAGACGGTCAACAATGATTTCGAGGTGGAGTTCACCCATACCTGCGATGATTGTCTGACCTGTTTCTTCGTCTGTATAAGCCTTGAAAGTAGGATCTTCTTCTGCAAGCTTTGCAAGAGCGATACCCATCTTTTCCTGACCTGCTTTTGTCTTCGGCTCAATAGCAACACGAATTACAGGATCAGGGAATTCCATAGACTCAAGGATAACAGGAGCCTTCTCATCACAGAGAGTATCACCTGTTGTTGTATTTTTAAGACCAACGGCAGCAGCGATGTCACCTGCGTATACGCAGTCGATATCTTTTCTGTCGTTAGCGTGCATCTGCAAGATACGACCGAGACGCTCGTTGGTGTCCTTAACTGAGTTGTAAACAGTTGTGCCGGCAGAAACTGTACCGGAGTAAACTCTGAAGAAGCAGAGCTTACCAACAAACGGGTCAGTAGCAATCTTGAATGCGAGAGCTGCGAATGGCTCTTTATCTGATGACGGTCTTTCAACCTCATCGCCTGTTTCAGGGTCAACACCCTTGATAGCAGGTACATCTGTCGGAGCAGGCATATAATCAACGATAGCATCAAGGAGCATTTGAACACCCTTGTTACGGTAAGAAGAACCGCAGGTTACAGGTACCATTGTGTTGTCAATAGTAGCCTTTCTGATTGTGCTCTTGATTTCGTCGATTGTAAGCTCTTCGCCGCCGAAGTATTTCTCCATAAGATCCTCATCGAGTTCAGCAACTGATTCGATAAGTTTCTCATGATACTCGTTAGCGAGATCCTGCATCTCTTCCGGAATTTCCTCTTCACTGTAGTCTGTGCCGTCTTCGTTGTGATAGATTTCGGCCTTCATAGTAACGAGGTCAACGATGCCTCTGAAATCGCTCTCAGCACCGATCGGAAGCTGAATCGGAACAGCATTACATTTAAGTCTGTCCTTCATCATCTGAACAACATGGTAGAAGTTAGCGCCCATGATGTCCATCTTGTTTACATAAACCATTCTCGGAACGCCGTAGTTATCAGCCTGACGCCATACTGTTTCAGACTGAGGCTCAACGCCGCCTTTTGCGCAGAGGACTGTTACAGAACCGTCAAGAACACGAAGTGAACGCTCAACTTCAACAGTGAAGTCAACGTGACCGGGGGTGTCGATGATGTTGATTCTGTGCTTGTCATACTGATGCTTGCTGCCGAACCAGAATGCAGTTGTAGCAGCAGAGGTGATTGTGATACCACGCTCTTTTTCCTGAACCATCCAGTCCATTGTGGAAGCACCGTCGTGTGTCTCACCGATTTTATGGTTTACGCCGGTATAATACAGGATACGCTCAGTTGTTGTGGTTTTACCGGCATCAATGTGAGCCATGATACCGATGTTTCTTGTTTTTTCAAGTGAAACCTGTCTTGGCATAAAATCCTCCTAATAAACGCTGATGATAAAATTACCATCTGTAATGAGCGAAAGCCTTGTTAGCTTCAGCCATCTTATGAGTGTCTTCACGCTTCTTGAAAGCACCGCCGGCACTGTTTGTGGCATCAAGGATTTCTCCTGCAAGTCTTTCCTTCATTGTCTTTTCGCTGCGAGCTCTTGAATAAGTAGAAATCCAGCGGAGACCGAGTGTCTGGCGTCTTTCAGGACGAACCTCCATAGGTACCTGATAAGTAGCACCGCCGACACGACGAGCCTTAACTTCGAGAACGGGCATTACATTTTCCATAGCCTGTTCAAAAACCTCAAGCGGGTTGTTACCTGTCTTTTCAGCAATAATATCGAATGCACCGTAAACAATCTTCTGAGCAACGCCCTTTTTACCGTCGTACATAATGTTGTTGATAAGACGAGTTACGAGTTTTGAATTATAAAGCGGATCCGGTAATACGTCACGCTTCGCAATAGAACCTCTTCTTGGCACTTTGCTTCCCTCCTTCACAATAATTGAGATATCATAGGTACTCGAAAGCGACAAACTCCCGTATGCCAACAAGACATTCTACCATAATATATATAGTAAAATTCCTGCCGCATAGCAGAACTTAAATAATTTAAGTCAAGAGAGTTTTGTCAATTCCTTATTTACCTTTCTTCGGACGCTTAGCACCGTACTTTGAACGGCTCTGCATACGGCCCGAAACACCCTGAGCATCGAGTGTACCACGAACGATGTGGTAACGAACACCAGGCAAGTCCTTAACACGGCCACCACGGATAAGAACAACGCTGTGTTCCTGAAGGTTGTGACCTACGCCGGGAATATAGGAACTGACTTCAATACCGTTAGAAAGTCTTACTCTGGCAATCTTTCTGAGCGCTGAGTTAGGCTTTTTAGGTGTAGCGGTCTTTACTGCAGTACAAACACCTCTCTTCTGTGGGGAGCTCTGGTCAATAGCAACACGCTTTTTTGAGTTCCAACCCTTTAAGAGAGCAGGTGCCTTTGCCTTCTTCTCGGAAACCTGTCTGCCCTTACGTACCAACTGGTTAAATGTAGGCATTATTTGTCCTCCTTTCAAAAAATATAAGAATTGATAAAACTGCTTTGCTTTTGCAAAGCCCTGTGAAACATCAATAATATCCCCAAAAACGGGCGCAATTACAGAATGTCCCACGATTTAACATTATAAACTATCCGCTCGCTTTTTGTCAAGCATTTTTTTTGTAAAATTTAAGCGGGCTTATGCTTGATAAATATTATGCATTCCCACGAATATGTTTTGATATTATGAAAGCTGTTATTAATCACAGCGACTCGCAATAAATTGTCTGCACAAATTGACAATGGCGGCACACCGTAATGAAAAAGAGGCTGTAAAGAAATGAAGTTTAAGACTTCGTTCTTCACAGCCTCCGTTTTCATTTTTATTTAGGAGAGAGGAAAATATATCAAATAAAAACTTATACACTGTTTTATCGGGACGATGTTCGGCATTCCCTTATGTTGTGACTTTATTATACCACACCAATATTGACAACTGTGTGACGAAAAGAAGAATTTTTTCGGAATTTTCAATTTTATTATGTGTAGTAATAAACAATGTATTTGAGAATTTAGTAAATGTCACAAATCTGTAGGGGCGTTCATTGGACGCCCGCCTTGATGATACTGTTTGCTTATTCACATAACTTTTGATGTGATGAAAATTATGTATTCAATTTTGCACGCAATGCGTGCAATCGTGTGCATTGCACACGAACGGGAGAACACGGTTCTCCCCTACAAAATAGCAGTAACTTTGCGATATTTATATAGTTTATTTCTATCACAATGTTTGTGTCTTTACTTGCGGGCGTCCAATGAACGCCCCTACAAAATTGTGCAAATGGTAGCTATACTACGCTCGGGCATAAATGTTTTTCATTTGTCAAACTGTCTTCACGAACGAAAAAGTCAACATTGGCACATTGCTGTGCTCGGGCGATATAGTCTTTAATACAAAATAACTGTCTTCACGAACAAAAAATCATTCAGCAGACTTAATGATTACCGTTGACTGTGGCGGTACAGAGATTTTACCGTCTTTAAGCTCGGTATGCTTTGAGCTGCTTTCGGGGATAAGGTCTGCACGGAGAGTTGCATTCTTAATCATATCGTCTGTAATTGTAAGCTCCTTGGCGTCATTCTTGCTGAAGTTATGAATAATGAGGAGCTTTGAATCCTCATACTCAACATAGTAAGCGCCGACTGCCTTATCATCAAAGCCCTGTGTGCCTACAATTCTGCCCCTTGCAATTTCGGGGTTCTGATTTTTGATTGTAATAATTCTGCGATAGTAGTTGAGAAGAGAGTCCTTGTCGGCAAGCTGCTGTTTTACACCGCCGCCGGTAGGCACCTCTGGCTCATCTCCGATACCGTTTACATAAATATCGGGAAGGTTGTCGCTGTCAAAAACCATCTGTGTTCTGTATGCCGCATCGTTTGTGGTATTCGGAGCCTTGACGCCGATTTCCTCTCCGTAATAGATGAACGGATTACCCGGCGCAAGCATATAAACTGCGGCTGCAAGTTTCTGAGAAGAAAGGCCCTGAGATTCAAGTGCGTTTCCGCTACGAACCTGATCGTGGTTTGAAAGGAACATTGCATTGATAGCATTGGGATTTGACTCTGTCATTTTGTTATAGTAGTTCATAATTTTTTTGACAGTAGCCATACCGCCCTGCGAAATGATGTTGCTGATAATTGTGCCTGTTGAGCTTGAAAACTTAAATGCAAACTGGCTGTCGATGCCGGATTTGTAAAGCTCCTGAATATCGGAATCATCACTCCAGTTCTCGCCAACCATATAGACATCTTTCTTAATGCCCTTGCAGGTGTCGTAGAACCACTTGAGAAATTCTGTTCCGTCGGTTTCCTTATTTGTAAAGTATTTGCAAGCGTCAAGTCTGAAACCGTCAACTCCTCGGTCGAGCCAGAATTTCGCAATTTTTGTAAATTCTTCTCTCGTCTTTTTAGAATTGAGATTCCATTCGGGCATCTCCTGAGAAAAGTTCGCCTCACAGGCATAACCGTTTCCAAGACTGATAGTCTGAGTATCGCTGTCAAAATATGAGGCACTGTGAATTTCAAAATATTCGGCATTGCCGTCAAGCTTATTATCGGCAACCTCTTCAACAGCCTTTGTAAAGAGCGGATTTTTTGAAGATGCGTGATTCAAAACAAGGTCAAGAATTACATTTATGCCACGCTTGTGACATTCTTCAATAAGCTTGTCAAAATCGTCGAGCGTACCGAAGTCGGGATCAATATTGTAATAATCTTCAACATCATACTTATGATATGACTTTGACGGCATAATCGGAGTAAGCCAGATTGCGTCAACACCGAGGTCGTCACCTGAATTCGGATCGCCGTCATTAAGGTAGTCAAGCTGTGAGATGATTCCCTGAAGGTCGCCTGTTTCGTCACCGTTTGAATCGCAGAAAGAGTTTACGAAAATTTCGTAGTAGTTTCTGTATTTATCGGTTGATGCAGTTGCCTTAACGCCTTCAATCGGGTCGGCAACTTTTGCAGTATTGCCGTCGGATGAATCTGACTTTGATGATGAAGAATCAGAGCAGCCTGTAAGCACACAGCCCGCAAGCATTGCACCGGCAAGAAGAATGGAAAGAATTTTTTTCATAGTATCCTCCGTAAAATTAAAATGGGCGGCAGCCTGTGACTGCCGCCCGTGAGAGCTTTTGTATATTGGATTAACCCTTTACGCCGCCGGCTGTTACACCTTCAACATAATACTTCTGCATCTTGAGGAAGAGAAGTGTAATCGGAACAGCAACAACAACAGAACCTGCGAGGAACTGCTTGTAGTATGTGTTCAGAAAGTCCTTCTGAATCATTAGCTGAAGACCGATAGCAACAGTATAGTTGTCACGAGCGTCACCCATGATAATCTTAGCAAGAATGAAGTCTGTCCACGGTCCGATGAATGAAGTAAGAACCGTGTAAACAACAATCGGCTTTGACATAGGAAGAATAATCTTCCAGAAAATCTGGTTCTTGGTAGCACCGTCAATGGTTGCCGCCTCGTCAAGAGCTCTTGGTATCGTATCGAAGAAGCCCTTTGAAATCTGGAAGCCAAGACCGGCACCGCAGCTGTAGCAAATTACAAGAGCAACGAGTGTCTGTGTAAGGCCCATTGCCTTGAGGAGGTAGTAAATAGCGATCATTGTCATGAATCCGGGGAACATACCGAGGATCATACCAACATTCATGAACTTTTTACGAGCCTTAAATCTGAGTCGGCTGAATGCGTAGCTGACCATAAGAACTGAAATTGTAGAAATTACGCAGCTAAAGCAAGCAACGATGAATGTGTTAAGGAACCATCTTGGGAAGTTAAGGCTTGCTGAACCGCCTGCACCTGTAAACAGGTCAATGTAGTTCTGGAATGTCCATTCCTGTGGGATGATTGTACTGCCGTAAATTTCAGTACCGCCACGGAACGAGTGCATTACGAGATAGATGAACGGAGAAATCCAAATGAAGCCCATTACAATTAGGAACAGGTAAACAAATGTGTTCGCAATGTGCCTTCTTAACTTGTAACTTTTTATCATGAGAACGCCTCCTCATCCTTCATTGATTTTGAGTTATTATACACAATGAGCGAGAGCGTTGCGCAAATAACGAATACCAAAATACCTATCGCGGCGGCAAGTCCGTAGTCCTGAGAGTTCATGGTCAACTTAAAGAGCCATGTAACAAGGATATCGGTTTCACCGGCCTGATAATAATCCTGAGTTGTCGGGCTACCGCCTGAGAGAAGGTAGATAACATTAAAGTTATTGATGTTACCAACAAACTGAGTGATAAGCTGAGGAGTTGTAACGAAGAGCATGTACGGAAGTGTGATAGCCGTAAATGTCTTAACAGGACCTGCACCGTCGATTCTTGCGGATTCATAGAGATCCTCAGGAATATTCATAAGAATACCAGACATAGAAAGGATGGTGTACGGAATACCTACCCAACAGTTGATGATGATAACTACCCATCGAGCCAGAGTTGCACTCGAGTTCAGCCACTGAATTTCAACATGGCTGTTTGTGAGGTGTGAAAGAATAATGTTTACAGCACCGTTTGACTGGAGCATCTGGTTCATGAGAAGAAGTGATACAAACTGAGGAACAGCGATTGTGATAACGAAAAGTGTTCTCCAGAGTGACTTAAACTTGATACCCTTCTTGTTGATCATAAGAGCGAAGATCATACCGAGGATATAGTTTGAGAATGTAGCTGCAACAGCCCAGATAAGAGTCCATTCTGTGAGCTTGACAAATGTATAGCCCTTCTTAGCACCTTCAACGAGGTTGAAGAGTGAGCCGAAGTTGTCAAAACCAATCCATGTGAACAGTGTTCCCGGAGGCATATGCTGTTTATCATAGTTGGTAAATGCAATCAAAATCATGAATATGAGCGGCAGAACATTGAAGATACCGATCATAAGTACAGGGAATGACATAAGAGTAATGTGATACTTACCGTCAAGGAACTGCTTCATATCATCTTTGAATGAAGTTGGTTTCTGACCGTTAGCCTTCATAATCTGATGTCTGTACGCATCTTTGATGTTTGTTATGTAAATAGCGAAAACTACTACTGTGATTACGAGTGTCAATACCGAGTAAAGAAGAATAAGCATTGAGTTATCGCCGGGTACCTGCTTTGGAATTACACCGTTGATGTACTCGGTTCTCTGAGCCTGAATACCAAGTGTTGGGAACATTCTGAGATATCCCCATCCGAAAAATACCATGTAAAGGATATAGAGAACTTCAACTGCGAAGAAAAGAATACCCTTGTAATATTTACCTTTGCTAAGGTCACCTACACCGAAAATAAGGTAGGAAAGTTTTGTAGCCCAGTCACCTTTTACGAAGGTCTTGCCGTAGTTGGCAAAGCCCTTGCCGATGCCTACGAAGAACTTAACTATTGCCTTGCCGAGTGCTACGAAAAAGTGGCCAACGGCATGAGGAATGTTACAGAAAAACTTCTTTGTGTTGTAGGCAAATCTCTGGAAAGGATTGAGCTGTTTGTATTCAACATATGTCATTAGGCGCTCTCCTTAATAATTTGCAAATCTCTCTAATACACCAGACTAATAATGTCTTTTACGCTATCCTATAATAGTTGCCCTTCGTAATAAAACATTATTAGTCAGGCGTATATACAAATTGATAACGCAAGCGGACAGTCCGCATTTTTTCTTTTTTTGCGGGACACTCCGTTTCCGGAGTGTCCCGCAGCTAATTAATCGATTAAATTAAATCAATTTAACTTACTTAACGATTAGCCCTCATCCCTAACGTTAGAAATTGTATCGTTAAGAAGCTTCTTCATAGCAGCTGCATCTGAAGGCTTGCATGTGTCAGCGATGATCTTGTTGCCAAGGTTAGCCATAGGATCCCAGAATGTTGAAGCAACATTAACCTGTACACAAGCATTCTTAGACTGCTCACCGATAGCCTTGAGAACAGGAGAACCTGTTACAACTTCGCTTTCCTGAGCCTTCTTGTTTGAAGGTCCCCAACCGAGCTTCTCAGCTCTCTGGAGCTGGCACTCTTCACCTGCAAGATAGTGAGCAAGAATCTGAGCTGTTGCCGGGAACTTAGAAGAACCGTTTACACCGATGTACTTATAACCGAACATTGAGATAAGCTGCTTGTCTGTGCCGTTGACATTGATTGTAGGAAGCTTTGCGGCACCGAAGTTGTCACCGAGAGCCTTCTGGTTAGAAGCTGTATCCCATGAACCGTCGATACCTGCGCCGCACTTACCGCTTGCAAAACCTGAAGCAATGTTAGCAACGTCAAGCGACTGGAATGTACCCTTGTAATCCTTGATGAGCTTTGCAAAAGCCTGAAGTGTTGTAACAGCTTCATCTTCGTCATATTTAACAAACTTCTGTGTAATACCGTCTTCTTCAAGACCGTCAATTTTAACACCTGCAGTGAAAGCGAAAGTACAAGCATAGTAACCGTCACCGGCATTCATAATGAACTTCTTGCCTGCCTTTTTACAAGCCTCAAGAATACCTTCAAATGTCTGAACCTGCTCATCGGAAACTACTGACTTATCATAAACGAGATAGTAACCATTATCGTTTGTTTCAGGATAAGCATAGAGAGTATCATTAAGTGTACCTGCTTTTACAGTTTCCTCAGCGTTAGCCTCTGTTACGGCATCCTTAAATGCAACCTGAGAAATAACGCCTGCGTCAACGAGCTTGTTGAGCTGGTCACTCGGGAAGCTGAATACATCTGCAGCTGTTGTAGCATCGTTAAGCATATTTGTAGCAGCATCATTTTCGCCCTGTGCTACAACTGAGATTTCCTTAAATTTTCTGTTAGGATAAGCCTTTTTGAAAGCCTCAACCTGCTCTTTAACAAGGCTTACAGCAGCATCAGGAGCCCATACCTTAAGAGTTACAGGCTTGCTGTCTGTACCTTCATCGCCGAAGTAGCTGTCGTCAACGATTGAGCCTTCAATCTTAGCAGCACCGTCCGAAGAACCGTTGTCTGTTTTTGAACCGTTGTCTGTTTTCGATGATGCGTCTCCGCCGCCGCAGCCAACAAGTGCAGTAGCAGTCATCATACCTGCCAATAAAATGGCGAGAATCTTTTTCATTGGAAAAATCCCTCTTTCTGAATATTTTCGTAGTGTCCTTTCGGATTACATACTTTTTTTGAGGATATAACGCACAAAGTGCATCATATCCGCTACATAAATCATATCAAAAAATCGCCTGAATTTCAACTCCCTTTGTACTTTTTATCTATGTTGTTAAAAATCAAAATTATTTTTGTGCAATATGACATCTTTTTTATTGGAATTTTACTTATTGCACAAATTGTGTTGACTTGAATTGTTTATTTTGCTAAAACGCCATTTGTACAAGCTGCACAATCACACCCAACGGTTATGTGACATAACACCCAAATTATATTCTTTATTCATAAAATAAGCTTGAATTTCGGCAATTTTTCCTGATTTTAGTAAAAAATGACCAATCCACAAAACAAAGTCATTTATTTCAAACATCACACATTAATTTTTTAACATACAGTTGTAATAAGTGCTGACAATTGTTATAATTATAAAGACAGCGAAAATAAGCAAGCCGACTTTATGTCGGGGAAACGGAGATATATATAATGAAACTGAAAGACCTTCTTATAAATTTTGAATACACGGTTCAGGGCAATCTTGATACCGAAATTTCGGATATTATCTATGATTCGCGAAAGGTTGAAAAAGGCACGGCCTTTGTGTGCCTTAAGGGCTATACCTCAGACGGACACAGGTACGCAAAGTCAGCCGTTGAAAAAGGTGCGTCGGCACTCGTTATCAGCGACAGCCTCGACTTTGAAGTGCCGAGCGATGTTGCCGTTGTAAAGGTTGATGACACAAGATACGCTCTTTCGCTTATGAGCATTGAATTTTTCGGACATCCCGAGGATGAGCTCTACACGGTTGCAATCACAGGCACAAAGGGCAAAACCACAACAACAGCAATGGTTGCGGAAATTTTTGAACACGCAGGAATCAAGACCGGCACAATCGGAACACTCGGTGTTGTTTACGGCGGAGAAACCCACAAAACCGACAACACAACTCCCGAATCATACATTATTCAGAAATCGATGCGTGATATGATTAACGCCGGCTGCAAGGCTATGGTAATTGAGGCATCGTCAATCGGACTTAAACACAGCCGTCTTGCAGGCATGACTTTTGATGTCGGCATCTTTACAAACTTTTCGGACGACCACATCGGCGGTGTTGAACACAAAGACCTTGCGGAATATCTCTACTGCAAGAGTCTGCTTTTCAGACAATGTAAATTTGCCGCTGCAAATATTGACGATCCCGCATGGAAGGATATCACAAAGGATTTCAAGGGTTCTGTTCTCACCTACGGTTTTGCCGACAATGCGGACTTGAAGGGCAAAAATGCTCATCTTCTCTCCGAAAACGGATTTGTCGGTGTTCACTTTGAAACAGAGGGAATCAAAAACCTTTCTGTTGATGTTGACATTCCCGGCAAATTCAATGCATACAACGCACTTGCGGCAATTTCGGCAGTTTCATTCTTTGACGAAATTGAAGATCAGATGATTATTGACGCTCTCAAGGTTGCCAAGGTCAAGGGCAGGGTTGAGCGTGTGCCTGTTCCCTACAACTACACACTCATCATCGACTACGCACACAACGCACTTTCAATGGAAAATGTACTTGAAACACTTCGTCAGTACAATCCGCACAGACTTATTACAATGTTCGGTGCAGGCGGCAACCGTCCTAAGGTTCGCCGTTATGAAATGGGCGAAACCTCGGGCAGACTTTCAGACCTTTCGGTTGTAACGGAAGACAACTCAAGATTTGAAGATGTTATGGACATCATTGAGGACATCAAGACAGGTCTTGCAAAAACCGACGGCAAGTATGTTGTCGTGCCGAACCGCAGAGATGCAATTAAATATTGTATGGACAATGCCGAGGACGGAGATATTATCGTACTTGCAGGCAAAGGTCATGAGGATTATCAGGAAATCAAAGGTGTTAAGTACCATATGGACGAGAGAGAAATCATTTCCGATATTCTCAACGGCAAAAGCTAAACCCTTAAACATATAAATCAGTAAAAAATCACGGTCGGAAATCAAATTCCGACCGTTTTTTCATACTCTTATTAAGTTAAATAATCATTCCGCCGTTTACACCGACAATCTGTCCCGTGATGAACCTTGCCCTGTCGCTGCAGAGAAACACAGCAGTTTCTGCAATATCATCTGGCATACCGAGCATATTAAGCGGAGTTTCCTCCTTAAGCTCCTGTACGGTCTGCTCATCAAAGCCTTTCATCATATCGGTCATAATCACACCGGGACAAATACAGTTGACACGCACTCCCGACAGACCGACCTCCTTGGCAAGACCTTTGGTAAGTCCGATTACACCCGCCTTTGACGCACTGTAATGTACCTCACAAGACGCACCGACCTGTCCCCACATTGAGCTGATATTGAGAATAACACCGCTGTGGTTTTTAATCATATATCTTTTGAGCGCCTGTTGCGAGCAGTAGAAAACACCGTCAAGATTAACCCCCGTCATTTTCTTCCATTCATCGGGAGTTATGTCGGTAAACAGCTTTTGCTGTGCAATTCCCGCATTGTTGACAAGCACATCGAGGTTACCGAAACGGCTGTCAATTTTGTCAAACATTTTGCAAACGCTTTCATAATCGGAAACATCTGCCTGAACAGCAAAGGCATTTATGCCGTATTCATTTGTAAGCTTTTCGGCAAGGCTTTCGGCTTTTTCGGAATTTTTCGAGTAATGCAACGCAACATCGCAACCGCATTTTGCAAAAGCGACAGCAGTCTGCGAACCGATTCCGCCGGACGCACCTGTTACAAGTATTTTTTTCATCATATTAATACCCGGTAGGGGCGGTTATCATCCGCCCGTTCGTGTGTATTGCACACGATTGAACACATTGTGTTCAAATTTAAACATAGTATTGATTACATCAAAACCATATTTAATGAACACAAATTCTTATTAAAGCGGGCGGTCAAAGAAAAGACCGCCCTTTGTTTATTTTACTTTTTAAAACTGTCTTTAAGGCTTACACTGCGGTTGAATACAAGGTGTTCGGGTGAGCTGTCCTTGTTGTCAATGCAGAAATAGCCGTGGCGCATAAACTGATAGCTCTTCGGAGCCGTTGCACCTGCAATATTCTTTTCAGCCTTACAGCCTGTGAGAACTTCAAGTGAATTTTCGTTAAGATAATCGAGGAAGTTTCTGTCGCCTGTATCGGGATCCGGAACCGTAAAGAGGTTATCGTAAAGTCTTACTTCCGCATCAAGGCAGTTGTTAGCGTCAACCCAATGGATTGTACCTCTTACCTTTCTGCCGTCGGAAGTATTTCCGCCCTTTGTTTCGGGATCATACTCTGCATAAACCTCAACGACATTGCCGTTTTCATCCTTTTTGCAGCCTGTGCATTTTACGATGTATGCAGACTTGATTCTTACCTCGTTGCCGGGATAAAGGCGCTGATACTTCTTTACGGGTTCTTCCATAAAGTCGGTTTCTTCAATGTAAAGCTCACGGCTGAAAGTAACCTTTCTTGTGCCGACCTCGGGACGGTTCGGGTTATTCTCAACCTCAAATTCTTCGCTCTGTCCCTCGGGATAGTTTGTGATAACAAGCTTAACAGGCTTTAAAACACACATTGTACGCTCTGCTGTTTCGTTAAGGTCATCACGCAGACAATGCTCAAGAAAGCCGTATTCAACAATTGAATTAACCTTTGAAACACCAATCTGCTCAATGAACGAACGAATTGACTTTGGTGTGTAACCCCTTCTGCGAAGTCCGCAGAGTGTAGGCATTCTCGGATCGTCCCAACCGCTTACATAGTTCTTTTCAACGAGTTCACGGAGCTTTCTCTTTGACATTACCGTGTTGTTAATTCCGAGTCTTGCAAATTCAATCTGTCTTGGCTTGCACGGAACGGAAATATTGTTAATTACCCAGTCATAAAGCGGACGGTGAGCCTCAAATTCAAGTGAACAAAGGCTGTGCGTAATACCCTCAAGAGCATCCTCAATCGGGTGAGCAAAGTCATACATAGGATAAATGCACCACTTGTCGCCTGTTCTGTGATGCTTGAGTCTGTTAATTCTGTAGATAACAGGATCACGCATATTAAAGTTACCCGACGCAAGGTCAATCTTTGCACGGAGAGTCATTTTGCCGTCCTCAAATTCGCCGTTTTTCATTCTTTCAAACAAATCAAGGCTTTCTTCTATAGGACGGTCACGATACGGACTCTTTGCAGGAGTCTGTGTGTCGCCTCTGTATTCTCTCACCTTGTCGGGAGTAAGCTCGCAAACATATGCAAGTCCCTTTTTGATAAGCTCAACGGCAAATTCATACATCTGATCAAAATACTGTGATGCATAGAAAAATCTGTCGTCCCAATCATAACCAAGCCACTTGATATCCTCTTTGATAGCGTCAATATATTCTACATCTTCCTTTGTAGGGTTGGTATCATCCATACGAAGATTGCAGATTCCGCCGAAATGCTCGGCAGTACCAAAGTCAATGCAAAGAGCCTTTGCATGACCTATGTGAAGATAGCCGTTCGGTTCGGGAGGAAAACGGGTGTGAACCTTTTTACCCTCAAATTTTCCGCCCTCGGCAGTATCCTCTTTTATAAAATCCCAGATGAAGTTGCCCTGAACGGCAGCTTCACCCTCAACATTCTTTATTTCATCAGCCATTTGCCGTGTACCTCCGTCAGTAGAATTATGCGCCGAGCTTTTCAAGACCGATTTCAAGTCTTTTGAGCGACTCTTCTCTTCCGAGAATGTCAAGAATTTCAACAGCACCGCCCGGAGTTACTGTTTTGCCTGCTGCGGCAATTCTTACAGGCCACATAACTGTGCCGTTTTTAAGCTCTTTTTCAACTGCCATATTGATGAGGCAATCGTGAATTGAAGTGTTGTCCCATGTCGGCAGAGCCTTTAATCTTTCGTAAGCCTCACGCAATACAACGGGAGCGTTTTCAAGATTAGTCTTGCTCTTCTTATTTACGAAAAGCTCCTTGTCATATTCGGGAAGTTCTGCAAAGAAGCCGAGCATTTCGGGAATATCCGTAAGCTTTGTAGTTCTTTTCTGAAGAATTTCGGCAAACTTCTCAAAAGGCATTTCTCTGTCGCCGAAAACCTTCTTATAGTATGGCATACAAACATCCGTAAATTCTTCGGGAGTCATAGCCTTTAAATACTCACCGTTGAACCATGAAAGCTTGTCATAGTCAAAAATTGACGGTGACTTGCTGATACCGCTTACATCAAACTCTTTTTCAAGTTCTGCAAGGGTAAAGATTTCCTGATTATCCTTTGGACACCAGCCGAGAAGTGCAATATAGTTGATGATTGCCTGTGGGAGGTAGCCCTCGTTAATAAGGTCATAAAAGCCTGTTGCGCCGTGACGCTTTGAAAGCTTTGAAACATTGCCGTCGGCGTCCTTGCCCATAATGAGCGGAAGGTGGATATATGTCGGAATTTCCCATCCAAATGCTTCATAAAGAAGATTATATTTCGGTGTGGAGCTTAAATATTCACAACCACGGACAACATGAGTAATGCCCATTGTGTGGTCGTCAATTACATTTGCAAAGTTGTATGTCGGGTAGCCGTCAGTCTTAATGAGAATCTGATCCTGAAGCTCGCTGTTGTCAACGGTAATTTCACCGAAAACTGCGTCTGTAAATGTTGTACTGCCCTCAATCGGCATTTTCTGGCGAATTACATAAGGTGTACCCTCGGCAAGAAGTCTGTCGATTTCTTCCTGCGGAAGATTACGGCAATGTCTGTCATAACCACCGCCAACGCTGTCCTGTAACTTTTCAAGTCTTTCCTTTGTGCAGAAACAACGGTAAGCCTTTCCCTCTTTTATAAGCTGTTCGGCATAAGGAAGATACATATCCTTTCTTTCGGACTGAACATAAGGACCGAAATCACCGCCGATATCGGGACCTTCATCGTGTTTAAGTCCCGCAAGTTTCATTGTATCATATATAACATCAACCGCACCCTCAACAAGGCGTTCACGGTCGGTGTCTTCAATTCTGAGAATAAATTTGCCGTTTTGTGATTTTGCAACGAGGTACTCATAAAGAGCAGTACGCAGATTGCCGACATGCATAAAACCTGTCGGGCTTGGTGCATATCGTGTACGGACAGTTTTTTCAGCCATAATAATATCCCTCCGAAATTTATGTTTAGGTGTGTCGGTCAGCACATATTTCGCCCGCAACACCGTTGTTACATATATACGATTTATTATATCATACCGTTTTTTCATTTTCAAGTCCGATGAACCCACCTACGAACAATCCGAAAATTTCATATAATAAAAATTGCATCAGAACCTTTCTCGGGCATCTGATGCAATTCATTTATCTAACTATCTTCTCGAACAGACAGCGGTGGCACACCGCCGACCATAACTTTTAACTATTCACTTTTCACTGCTGACGAAATCAGCCTGTATATGTTCCCATATACAGCGGAATGTCACTTTCGTTGTCGAGGATAACAAACATAAACGGACGATTAAATTCTACCGTCACATCGGTTTTTGAAAGTTCTTTTGTTCTTTTTTCAAGCTCTGCCTTGTCGCCGTTTGACTGTGTTCCGCCGATACCGCCTGCGTTAATTGAAAGCGACGGAGCGATGTCATACATTGCGCTGAACGCAATATCATCGGAACGGCTCAGATTCTTGTATCTTGAACGGTCAGCAGTGAATGATGAATTGATTCCGCTTTTTTCAACAATCTGCGTTATATTTTCTGCAGACTTATCTCCGCTGACTGAAAATTCAGGAATTTTTGCCTTGGCTGTTTTGGTCACATCAACGCTGTCAAGCAATGTTGTGTATTCAAGGCTCGTAAAATCGGTTGCGTAATCATCAAGCGAAACACCTTCGTTCGGCATAATAACCATCATTTTGAGAGGTGTCTGCGAGAAATATTTCATAACGGCAGTCGCCTTGTTTGTCTTCATATATGTTTCGTTTGAGGGCATATATGTAACTTCTTTTTCACCGTCAGCCGACTTAAATTTAGCCTTTTCAATGTCGGTCTGTGCATAAGGATTAAGCCATCTGTCACAGATATCTGTCGCAGAAAGTGAAATCACACTCTGCTTTGTGTCAAGATTTTCAAAAACAGAACCGTTGTTTGTAAAATCGGCATATTTTTTGTCAAGCTTTTTCAAAGCGTCGCTGTCCGAAAAATTAAAACGCAGAACATTAGTATCATAATAGTCCTTTGTTGTCTGCAAAAAGCCTGTCATAATGTCGGCATTATCATTTGAAATCAGCGAGTTGCAAAGCTTTACAAAGCTTTTGTCGCTGTTCTTTTCGGGATCTTTTTCCGAGCTTTGCGAGCTTTCGGGCGATTTGTCCGAAGATGCAACCGATTGAATACGGCTTGCAAAATATGACGCACATTGGTTCATATTTTCAAGCGTCACACCGCTGCAAAGTGCATTGGTGATTTCTTCCTGAGTATCGCCCGACGCACCGTTAGCCATAGCCTCAAGATTAAGAACCGCATTTGCGGGACAAAATACATACGAACCGCTTTTGTGACGGTTTCTGAAAAGCCTGAGTTCAAAATCGGTTATTTTTGCGGAATAGGTATCATATGATGACGGGGCGGTTTTTGCACCGTCGGCATAATTGAATGTATCATCGGTTTTGTCGGAGCGTGTGTATTTCAGCGAAAGGTTTTCGCTGTCCGAAAATTCATCGGGATTTGAACACGCAGTAAGCACCGTGCCTGCCATAAGAAGACACAATGCAACAGAGAGTGCTTTTTTCATCATTTGTCATTTCCTCCTTTGGAATCGTTACAAAGCTTTTGCGCCAGTCTGAATATTTTTTCTGCCGAATCGGGGCGGTGCAACTCTCTGCACTTTTCCTTCATCTCATAAAGTTTTTCTTTGTCTTTAACAAGGTTTACGATATCATCTGCACCTGTCTTTTTTCGGAGCATAATTGCCGCACCCTTGTTGAGTAAAAATTCCGCATTGTCCCGTTCCTGACCCGGAAATGCGCTGTAGATTGCCATGGGAAGCGAACAGGCAAGGCTTTCGGTAACGGTAAGTCCGCCCGGCTTTGTAACAATAAGGTCTGAGACGTGCATATAATCCTCAACATTTTTTACAAAGTACAAAAGCTTTGTGTTGTCCTGCATACCCGTTTCTTCAATTACCTTTTCAAGATTTGCAAAAAGCTTGATGTTTCTGCCGGTGATAACAATAAACTGCATTTCGGGAGCTTGCTCCGCAAGAGCTTTGTAGAAGCTCAGCACGCTTGTAACACCGAAAGAACCTGCCATAAGCAGAATTGTAGGCTTGTTAGGATCAAGTCCTTCACGCTCACAAATCGCCTTTTTGTCAAAAGGCTCTGTAAAACGGTCAAAAATCGGAATGCCGAGCGGATATATTATGCTCTTATCAACACCGTATTCATCAATAAGCTTTGTCGCCATATCAGGCTCTGCAAGCACATATGCGTCAACATACGGAACAATATATGTTCTGTGTGCGTCATAGTCAGTTATAAGGCTGATTGCCTTAACATCAATCTTGTGCTGACGGCGAAGCTTTGAAACCATTGTTGTAACAAACGGATGACACATAATAATTGCGTCGGGCTTGTATTCATTGATTGTGTCAAGCAACTTTGCCGACATCATTGTGTTGGACTGCATAACAGCCTTGTACATAAGGGTTCTTCTGTCGGTAATCTTATAGAATTTGCCGTAAACCTTTGGAATTTTCGTTGCCATAAAATGATAGCCGTCACAAACGGTTTTATCATATACCCTGCCGATTGTCTTCATGGCGTCAATAACCTTGACCTTCGTGTCGGGACTGACGGCTTTTATTTTTGCCTCAATAGCCGCAGCGGCTCTCTTGTGCCCTCCGCCTGTTGATGCTGTGAAGATGATTATTTTCATATCAGTTCTCCGTAATTCAAAATAACCGAAAACGGTTTTGCACACAGGGGTGCTTTTACTATTATACTTTTAATCTGCAAGTATTTCAATAGATTATTTTTGCATTTCATCTGAATTTTAAATAAAAATAATTAAATTTTCGTTTGTGTTTTTTAATTAGGGCAACTGTTCCGAGCTTTTAAGGCGGTAAAAATTCACACTCGGAATATGAGTCGGAAATATTGCTAAAATCTTTTGGTAAAAAGAGCTTAAATTTCTATAAAAATAATTTCTAAATTTTGTGTTTTCACACTTTATTTTTTTAAAATTATATTGTAAAATAAAGACTGTACTGTAATATATTTCAGTATAGGGTAATTAAAGAAAGTAATAAAAGCGTTTCCCTTTTTGAAAATCAAATGCAGTAGGTTTTCAAAGGGCAATTATTGGGTATATATGAGGTGAATTTTTTTGAACAGGAATTTTATGGACGATATTCTTGTTGTTGATGAAGATCTTGTTGACATCAACTGCGACGGCAACAGACAGTCTGATAACAAGAAAGGAAAACATTCATCGGGCGGTCGTATGGCTAAAGGCGAAAAGAAAAGCAAGAAAAAGCTTGCAATCATCATTTCATCCGTTGCCGCAGTTGCAGTAGCTCTCGGTGTGGCAGGTTTCTGCATTTTCGGAGGAAACCTGTTCAACAGCGTTGAGGAGGCTATTGCCGGTGAGTTTAAGTTTCCTGACGGAACAACCGTTTCGGGTGTTTCAATTTCGGGAAAAACATACGACGAGGCAAAAAAAGCTCTTGAAGAAAAGGAAGAAAGCTTTATTAAGCCTCTTGACATTTCGGTTGATGTAAACGGAGTCATCAGTAAAGTGACCGAAAAGGATTTCAAATATACTTATGACATTGAGTCTGTACTTAATGAAATCAAAAATGAAGCAACCGATCCGTCTGTTGAAACTTCAACAGGCAAAAAGAGTTACACGGTAACAGCTACCGTAACCGCAGAAAGTGTTGACGAAGCAGCAAAGAAGGTTGCAAAGAAAAATTACAAAGAGGCTGAGAACGCAAGAGTTTCAAAGTTCCACCCCTATGCCAAAAAGCGTTTTGAATATACAGAGGCGTCACAGGGACAGAAAGTAAACGAAACAGACCTTGCAAATCAGTTTAAGGGTGTGTTTGCAAGCGGTGCAAGCGAATACAGAATTATTGCCGATGTTGAAAAAACAGATGCAAAAATCACGGTTGACGATTTGAAGAAAAACATCGTTCTTCTTTCAACATATGAAACCGTTTCCACCAATACGGAAAACGGAACAGAAAATATGCGTGTTTCGCTCAAAGCCTGCAACGGTTCGGTTATTGAACCCGGTGCAACTTGGTCATTCAACAAATGCACAGGCAACTCAAACCTTGAATCTCTCGGCTACAAGCCGGCAGGTGTAATTTCAAACGGAAAGTCCGACATCGGTATCGGCGGCGGAATCTGTCAGTCAAGCTCAACAATCTACAATGCGGCTGTCAGAGCCAACATGAAGGTTGAGGAGCGTTATTGTCACAAGTGGGCGTCAAGCTATGTTCCCACAGGTCTTGACGCAACAATCGACTACGGCAACCTTGACCTTAAACTTTCTAACCCGACAGATTACCAGATGTTCCTTGAGTGTAAGGTTGTTGACAACACACTTTATGTTTCATTCTGGGGTTGGAAATCGGATTCATACGACCTTATTATGACTCGTAACAAGCTCACGAATCAGGGTAGTTCAAGCTACACGGTAAAGGCTTGGAGAGTTTATTACAAGGACGGCAAGGAGATTGATTCCGAGTCACTCGGTTCATCAACCTATGATACCGAAAACGGATATGTTTTCATTGATGCCAACAATGATCCCCGTGCAAAATACGGTGATGATGTTGTAATCCCTGATGAAACAGTTCCGAAGAATGACGACAGCAGTTCAAGCTCATCAAGTTCACAGTCATCATACAGTGAACCGTCATATTCAAGCAGTTCTTCATCAAGTCATTCAAGCAACAGTTCATCATCAAGCTCATCGAGCCACAGTTCATCGAGCCACAGTTCATCAAGCCAGTCAAGTTCGGAATCAAAAACCGAGCCACAGCCAAAACCCGATCCCGAACCGACGCCTACAGAACCTGAATCAGGCGAAGAATAATTAAGCAAAACAACTTCCGATAATAATAAAAAACTCCCTTTCGCAGATAATAAAAGCGGAAGGGAGTTTTTGTATGATAAAACGAACAGGTGCATATACAATTGCTTTTGAAAGCCAGCCTGTTATTGCGGGCTGGGGGTCGGTTGTCGGAAAAAAGGAAGCCGAAGGTCCCCTTAAAAACTATTTCGACAAGATTATTTACGACAGCTATGACGGCTGTGACACCTTTGAACAGGCGGAAAGTATGTTTCAGGGCGAAGCTCTTGAAAAAGCTCTGGAGCGTTCAAAAACACGCGCAAACGAGGTTGACTGCGTTTTCGCAGGAGATTTGCTCAACCAATGCATCGGATCAAGCTTTGGACTTATGAAATTCGGAATCCCGTATCTTGGGCAGTACGGAGCGTGTTCAACAATGGCGCAAAGTCTTATTATGGCGGCATCTGCCGTTGAAAGCGGCGGAGCAAAAGTTTCCGCCTGCGTCACCTCGTCACACTTTGCATCGGCGGAACGGCAGTACCGTTTTCCGCTTGAATACGGCGGAGTTCGCACTCCAACCGCACAATGGACAGTTACGGGTGCGGGAAGCTGTATTCTGAAAAGCCTTAAAAAAGGAATCTGCGTTGCAAGAGCGACAGTCGGCAGAATAGTTGACCTCGGTGTAAGCGACGCCAATAACATGGGGGCGGCAATGGCTCCGGCGGCAGCTCAGACCCTTGAATGTTATCTTGAGGATACCAAAACATCGCCCGAGGATTACGATATGATTATTACGGGTGATTTGGGCGAAGTCGGCAGCAAATCACTTTATGATTTGCTTGAGCGTGACGGAATCAATATAAGGAAACAACACAACGATTGCGGATTGATGATTTTTGAACGCTCCAATCAGGATGTTCATGCAGGCGGTTCGGGCTGCGGATGCGCCGCATCTGTTCTTTGTTCAAAAATTATGGACGATTTTCAAAACGGACTCGTTCAAAATATTCTGTTTATGGCAACGGGTGCGCTCATGAGTCCGACATCAAGCGGACAGGGGGCAAATATCCCGTCAATTGCACATTTGGTGAATCTGAAAATTAAGTAAAATTTTTGCAAAATATCTGTTCAAATGAATTTTAATGTGTTATAATGAACCTGTATAAGTAATGATAGAATGCTGAATCAGCCTGTTTTGCAAGCATATTTTGCGACAGACAGGATAAATATTACGAACAGGAGTTGTGTTTATGTTTGGCAGAATTCAAAACATTGACAACAGGGTACTTGATAACATATCCCGAATTCATAAGCCGGCACTAAACAAAATAATGATTACTGCATCTCGTGCAGGCAATGCAGGTATTGTATGGTGGGCAATCTGCCTGCCGTTTCTTATAAACTCCAACTGGAGGGCAACAGGTGCAAACTTTGTGTTCGGACTTGCGTGGGCTCACCTTATGGGAGAGATTATTATCAAGCATATAGTAAAGCGTGTGCGACCTTGCCACACCCTTGATGATGACGAACAGCTTATTGACAGACCGAGATTCTACTCGTTTCCGTCAGGTCACACGACGGCATCGTTTGCAATGGTCGGGGTTGCGCTTATGCGTTGCAAAGTCATAACCTTTATGCCAATTCTTATACTTGCAATGTTGATTGCGTTTTCAAGAATTTATCTGCGTGTTCACTACCTCACGGATGTTATCGCCGGTATGATTTTAGGCTTAACCTGCGGAATCTGCTCTGTCCTTATTTTCAATACCGTAGTTCCGATGTGGTTTCCTATGGTATAACTTTTGAAAAAAAATAATATGATAAATGAATTGCATCGGTCGCCCGAACAAGGCTCCGATGCATTTTTGTTTGTACGCATAACTTTTGAGTGACAAAAACACTATGTAATCTGTAGCAATAACATTATGTTATAAACATCCTTTGCTAATCAACACTCTTATCGGTTTATTTATTTTTCTGCAATTATCTATAACAAATTTAGTACCTCTGCTTTTTCCGTCCCAGAAAGCCAAAACAAAATCTGCATTGTCAATGATTTCAAGATTGCGTTTCAGCGGAGCATATCTTCCATGTATTTTATATTCAGGAAGAAATTCTGTGTATCTGATATTGTTTTTTACCGCAAATTCCTTTGCACATCTGTCAATTCCATTTGCACCTCCCGAAATGATTTCTGTTGTATCTTTCGGAATATATTTTTCAAGATTTCTGACTGTAAGCGTCCTTGAACCGATAACCGCAATTTTCATAAACAAAGCACTCCCTCTTTTTATGAACCCATTATAGGTTCACTTTTACATTATAGCACAATAAGGACTTATAATAAACCCATAATAGGTTCATTTGAGGTGCAATTTTATGACGGGAAAGCCAAAACATTTGTCACTACGCATTGATGAAGATTTATTGCGTAAATTTGAGTATGTCGCAAAGTATGATGACAGGTCAATGAATTGGTATCTTCTTCATCTGATTAAAAATGAAATTGCGGATTTTGAAGAAAAACACGGTGAAATCCCCACCGCCTCCGACAGTAAAACAGAATAATCAAAATTAATTTAAGGTCGAAAAAGCAATTTTTCGGTCTTTTTGTTTGCCTACATATTTTTTGATGTAATGAATGTTATGTTTTAATTTGGTATACACGATTACACGCAATGCGTGCAATCGTGTGCAATGCACACGAACGGGAGAACACGGTTCTCCCCTACATTTAAACACAACTTCTATATATAAAACAGTCGGGCGACAATGATTTGCATTTTTCAAACTGTCTGCCCGACCGCAATTTTCAATTTTCCATTTTCAACTTTCAATTTAAAAAAACTTCCGCTCGGGCATAATATATTTTAATATTACAAACTGTAACAGCAAAGCAGTCGGTTGGCAATATACCAACCGACTGACTTTTTAATTATTCATTTTTACTTTTTTCTGAGTAATTTATTACTCACAATTACTCATAAAGCGGATATTTTTTGCAGATTTCTTCAACACCTGCTCTAACCTTTTCCTTGCTGTTCTCATAGTCGTTAAGAACGAGGGTAATGTACTCGGCAATCTTGTCCATATCTTCCTCGTTAAGACCTCTTGTAGTAACAGCGGCAGTACCGATTCTTACACCGCTTGTTACGAACGGTGAACGGGGTTCGCTCGGGATTGTGTTCTTATTTACTGTGATGTAGCAATCGTCAAGACGAGCCTCAAGCTCCTTGCCGGTTACATCTGTATCACGGAGATCCATAAGAAGAACATGGTTGTCCGTACCGCCTGAAACAAGCTTGTTGCCTCTTTTGAGAAGTCCGTCTGCAAGAGCCTTACAGTTAGAAACAATCTTTTTGCCGTACTCCTTGAACTCAGGCTTTAATGCCTCGCCGAAGCAAACAGCCTTTGCGGCAATAACATGCATAAGAGGACCGCCCTGTGTACCGGGGAAGATAGCCTTGTCAATCTGCTTTGCAAATTCTTCACGGCAGAGGATAAGACCTCCACGAGGACCACGGAGAGTTTTGTGTGTTGTTGTTGTAACGAACTCACAATACGGAACAGGGTTCGGATGAACGCCTGCGGCAACAAGACCTGCGATGTGAGCCATATCGACCATAAGATATGCGCCTACTGCGTCGGCAATCTCACGGAGCTTTGCAAAATCAATAATTCTTGGGTAAGCAGACGCACCTGCAACAATCATCTTAGGCTTGCATTCCTTTGCAATTTCAAGAACCTTATCATAATCAATTCTGTGCGTTTCTGGATCAACACCGTATGGAACAAAATTGAAATATTTACCTGAAATATTAACAGGTGAACCGTGTGTAAGGTGACCGCCTTCGTTAAGGTTCATACCCATTACCGTATCACCTGGATTAAGCATTGCAAAATATACCGCTGTGTTAGCCTGAGCGCCTGAGTGAGGCTGAACATTTGCGTGTTCGGCACCGAAAAGCTCACACGCACGCTGACGGGCAATTTCTTCAACTACATCAACGCACTGACAACCGCCGTAGTATCTCTTTCCCGGATAACCCTCGGCATATTTGTTTGTGAGCAGGCTGCCCATTGCAGCCATAACTGCCGGAGAAACGATGTTTTCACTTGCGATAAGCTCAAGGTTTCTGCGCTGTCTTTTAAGCTCGTCTGTCATTGCGTTACCGATTGCGGGATCGTACTCGTTGAGGTAATCAAGAGTAGCGATATTTGTTTTTTCACTCATTGTTATATTCCCCTTATATTTTTATTTTAGGATACGGTGTATCCTGTTTGAATTTATGTCATTGCAACGAAAGGGCTTTTTGCCTTAATTCGTACAAATCATCAAGCGTTTTAATTTTTCCTGCCTCATTTCGCAAAGCTGCCGCACCCTTCATGCCTTTGAAATAGCCGACTACAAGTTTCCTTGCCTGAAGCATTGCCATATGCTCACCCTTGTACTCAACCATTTTGCCGATATGTTCAATCATTACACCGAGCCTTTCTTCAAGGTCGGGAGTGTGAATTTTAACATTCGCGTTTTCAAGGTATGCGTTAATCTGCGAGAAAATCCACGGATTTCCGAGCGTTGCCCTACCGATCATAACAAGGTCACAGCCCGTGATGTCCATAACCTCCTTTGCCCTTTCGGCACTGTCAATGTCTCCGTTTGCGATTACGGGAACGCTGACGGATTCTCTTACAGCCTTTATAATATCGTAATCAACGGGAGGCTTGTAATATTGCTGTCTTGTTCTGCCGTGAACGGTGATTGCCGCCGCACCTGCCGATTCGCAGATTTTTGCAACTTCAACGGCATTTACACTGTCATCATCCCAGCCCTTGCGGATTTTTACGGTTACGGGTATGTCGGTAACGGCTGTCACAGCCTTGACGATTTCTCCGCAAAGCCGAGGATTTTTCATCAATGCACTTCCGCTGCCGTTTGAGCTTATCTTCGGAGCGGGACATCCCATATTGATATCAATAATATCAGGTTTGTTTTCAAGTGCGTGCTTTGCGGCATCAGCCATACATTTCGGATCATCACCGAAAATCTGAATTCCGCAAGGACGCTCTAAGTCTGAAATTTCCATCAGTTCTTCGCTCTTTTTACTGTTGAAAGAAAGCGCCTTTGAGCTGACCATTTCGCTTACGCAGTATGCCGCACCGAATCTTACGCAAAGCTCACGGTAGGCTCTGTCGCTTACCCCCGCCATGGGTGCGAGAACTGCGTGGGATTTCAGCGGAACACCGCCGATGTTAAGATTATCCATATTTTTACACATTTAATGCTGTTACCTTATTCTTTTTCTTGCACCGACTTTTGTGCTGATCATTACAACCGCAATTGCAACTACTCCAAGACCTACGCAAATCCACGAAACGATTCCCGCCGTGTAGCTTGTGGAATACTTTTTTTCGCTGACTGTTTTTGCGATTGTCGGAGCCTGAAATTCCGTTGAATCTGTCGCCTTAGTTTCAACATACTGATTCTGATACTGCGTTTCTTCCTGTTTCTGAGCTTCCGTTTCGGGCTGAACATACTCGGTTGTAGGTTCTTCCGTTTTGTGCTCAACATACTCGGTTGTAGGCGCTTCGGTGTAAACAGGCTCGGTATAAATCGGCTCTGTGTATTGCGGTTCGGTTTCAACGGGAACATACTCCGTCACTACAGGATCGGGCTGGGGATCGGGAGTTTGCGGATCGTCCTCTCCTACCGCAAAGGCGGTTATTGAACAAACCGACAATGCAAGAACCGCAAGTACGGTCGGAAGTATTCTTTTCCTAAAAATTTTCTTAAAATCTGACTTCATATTTAATACCCCGTTCATTCTGCGTGGCACATATTTTCATATACATATTACGATTATAACAAAAGCAGGCGTTCATTGCAAGATTTCAGACAACTTTTCTGCACACATTTAATGCCCAAACAACAAAAAATCGGAAAACCGATTGTAAAACCGATTTTCCGACTTGATTATTATGTCAGATTTTTGAGCGTTTTTTAGCCTTTGGCATAACAAGACTGTAGCTTTCATCAATCAGCGGAAAGATTTCTTCCTTGCTCACAGAGCCGTCAAGCAGAATACTTATCCACTTGTCCTTGTTCATATGATAGGCTGGCAGAAATCCGTTTTTCATTCTCAGCGAGCCGACAAGAATCGGATCGCACTTGACATTCATAACATCTACAAAGCCATCGCCGTCAAGCCCTAAAATCTGCCTTTTGACACACATAATTATTGCGTACCATTTGCCCGACATCATATTCCGCAGAACCGCATTATCGGGACTGCTCTCCCACGGATATTCGGGTTCTGTTCCGTATGTGCTAAAGGCATAGTTTAAAATTACATCTCTGTTCATGGAACACCTTACACTACCTTATATTTTTTAAAAATATATCTCTTAAAAAATCTGTAACACCGTTAGCGGAATGAATTGTTGCTATCATTAACTCGTCTGTGTCAATATCCGAAAAGTTAAAGTCATAACCGTTGTGCCGTATCAACTGCGAAATAAATAATCTTTGTGTTCTGCCGTTTCCCTCTCTAAATGGGTGTAGCATATTTGTTGTGCAGTAAAAATCGACTATTTCATCAACAAACTCTATTTTATCTAAATTTATAAACAAATGTTTTGATTTGAGATAGTCAAAACTCTTTCTACACATTTCTTCAAGATTATATGCACTGCAAAATGAAGTTCCTTTTTTTGAGATGTCAATACTTCGCAATTCACCAGCCCAAGAATACAAATCTTCAAATAAAAACTTATGGATAGCTTTGTAGTGATTAAAATCAAAACTTTCAAGCAATGGATTGCGTTCCCATTCAGATGATTTTGCAAATGTAATATCGGCTTCTATCGCAGATAACTGTTCTTCATCTCTTATATCAAATTTATTTATTAAGCATAAAGTGTTTGGATAACAATCATCTGTAAGTGAATTAACATTGTATGCCATTAAGCCTTAACTCCTGCTTTTTTCTTAACGAGTGAAATATATTCCTGCATTGTGATTTCGTTACACAGTAATTTTTGACACCATTCTTTGCTTTTGCTGTCAATGGTATAGCCTTCCATTTCAACTGATGCGGCAGCATTTTCTATTATCTGTTCAATCGGCTTATTACCGTTCACAGTAACACTCCCTTTCGTGAAATCTGAACTTCATATCATTTTATCATAACAAAGGCATATGTCAACCAAAAGGTGAAAATCATTCGCCAAAGCTGATGCCCATTTTTCTTGCTGTTTCAACAACCTCGCTGTCTTTCGGAACGCTCTTGAGCTTGCCTGCGATGTCCTCAAGCGGAACGGCAACTACCTTATTATTTACAAGGGCAACCATTTTGCCGTAGTCTTTATTGATAATAAGCTCTGCGGCTTTAACACCGAAACGAGTTGAAATCACACGGTCATAGGCATCGGGACTGCCGCCTCTCTGGAAGTGACCCGGTACTGTAACCCTTGTTTCCTGACCTGTTGCCTCCTCAATATCATGGGCAATCTGATAGGAAATTGACGGATATTTAATCTCTGCAATAGCGGCTTTTCTCTGCTTTTTCGGCAAAGCGGCAATCTTTTTTGAAATTGCACCCTCGGCAACTGCAAGAATTGAGAAGTTCTTACCGCTTGCTGTTCTCGCCTTGATTGTCTTGACAACGGAATCTATATCATACGGAATTTCGGGGATAAGGATAATGTCCGCACCGCCTGCAATACCTGCATAAAGTGTGAGCCAGCCAACCTTATGTCCCATAACCTCAATAATGAAAACTCTGCCGTGAGATGTTGCGGTTGAATGGATACAGTCGATTACATTTGTTGCAATATCAACGGCACTCTGAAAACCGAATGTCTTGTCTGTACCCCAAAGGTCGTTGTCAATTGTCTTAGGAAGCGAAACCACATTGAGTCCCTCTTCACGAAGAAGATTTGCGGTTTTTTGAGTTCCGTTGCCGCCGAGTACAACAAGACAGTCAAGGCCAAGCTTTTTGTAGTTCTTCTTCATAGCCTCAACCTTGTCAACGCTGTTCTCGTCAACAACACGCATAAGCTTGAACGGCTGTCTTGATGTGCCGAGAATCGTACCGCCCATTGTGAGAATACCCGAAAAATTCTCGGGTTTCATCTTTCTTGTTTCGCCGTAGATAAGACCTCTGTAGCCGTCAATAATGCCGATGATTTCAACATCATTGCCAAGCTGATTATAAAGTGTTTTTGCAACGGCACGGATTGTTGCGTTAAGTCCCTGACAATCACCGCCGCTTGTTAAAATGCCTACTCTTTTCATTGTTCGGAGTCCTCCTTTTTCACTTCAACGGGTACAATCGGAGTTCCGACAGTGCTCGCATATGTTTTTTTCATTGCCTGCTTTTGAGCCTTTAACGCAAGCTTTGAAAAGAATTTCTGACAATTTGTTTTGTGTTTTCCACGCTTGTCAACAGACTTATATACACCTGTTGAAAGCTGTTGGCGTGCATTTACGGTATCCTTAAATGAAACCGTGATAACCTCCTGCACACGCTTTTTGATATCCTCGTCCTCAACAGGGAACACAAGCTCAACTCGTCTGTCGAGGTTTCTCGGCATCCAGTCGGCACTTCCCATATAATAAAGCGGATTTGAATTGTTTTCAAATATGAATATTCGGCTATGCTCCAAAAGCTGACCGACAATTGAAATTACTCTGATGTTTTCGCTGAATCCATGAACCCCCGGAACAAGACAGCAGATACCTCTTACTATGAGGTCAATTTTTACGCCTGCGTTTGACGCATCGTACAAAAGACTGATGATTTCAGGATCAACAAGTGAGTTCACCTTTGCGGTAATTTTGGCAGGAAGTCCGAGCTTTGCGTTCTCGGTTTCCTGAATAATCATAGCCTCAAAGAACGGACGCATTCCGTGAGGTGCAACAATAAATTTGTTGTATTCAGGCGGAGTTGAGTAACCTGTCAATACATTAAAGAGTGATGATGCGTCAACACCGTATTCTTCACGGCAGGTGAACATACCGATATCGGTATAGAACCTCGCTGTACTGTCGTTATAGTTACCCGTACCCATATGCAAATATCTTCTGATTCCGTCCTTATCTTTTCTTACTACAAGACAGATTTTGCAGTGGGTTTTAAGTCCCGTAAGACCGTAAATTACATGACAGCCCGCCTTTTCAAGCTTTGTTGCCCACTGAATGTTGTTTTCCTCGTCAAATCTCGCCTTGAGTTCAACAAGAACAGTTACCTGCTTGCCGTTTTCAGCAGCCTTGATAAGAGCCGCAACAATCGGTGAATTTCCGCTGACACGGTACAAGGTTTGCTTGATGGCAAGAACATTCGGATCGGTTGCCGCCTTTTTGACAAAATCAACCACAACATCAAAGCTTTCATAAGGATGATGCACAAGTCTGTCCTTTTCACGGATAGCCTCAAAAATATCATCATAACCGCAGAATTCCGCAGGCGGATTTACGGGAACGATTGGTTCAAAGCACATATCCTCACAGCCCTTGATGTGGGCAAATTTTGAAAGGAATGTAAGGTCAAGAGGACCTCTCTGAAAGTAGATTTCACGCTCCGTAACATCGAGAGCGTCAACAAGAAATTCACGAATTTCTCGGTTGCATTTCTTGCCGAATTCAAGACGAACAGGTTCTCCTCTCTTACGCTTTCTGATTGACTTTTTAATTTCAGCCATAAGATCCTCGGTATCCTCGTCAATGTCAAGGTCGGAATCTCGGGTGATTCTGAAAGGATCGTACTGCTTAATGTTGTAAAGCTCAAAAAGCTCGCCGAGGTGCATTGCGATTATTTTTTCAAGCAGAATAAACGCTCTGCCCTCGTGAGTCGGAAGCTCAAGAAATCTCGGAAGAATTGACGGAACCTGAACCAATGCGAAAAATTCTTCATTCTCGGCATTTGTAAGGCGAACCGCAATGTTAAGGCTTTTGTTTGCAAGCATCGGGAACGGACGGCTTGTATCAACAGCCATAGGCGTCAATACGGGGAAAACTACTTTTTCAAAGTATTCCTCAACAAACGCTTTCTGGTCGCCGTCAAGCTCGTCAGCCTCTTTGAACACAATGCCTGCCGAACGAAGTGACGGAATTATTGAACGGTTGTAACAGCTGTACTGCTTTTTGGCAAACTCGTGAATTTTTTCAACAAGTCCGTCCATAACCTCTGTAGGAGTCATGCCCGATGCGTCACGGCTTGTTCTGCCGTGATGAATCTGGTCAAGCACACCTGCAACACGAACCATAAAAAATTCGTCAAGGTTCGACGCCGTAATTGAAAGGAAGTTGCATCTTTCCATAATTGGGTTGGTCTTTTTGAACGCCTCTTCAAGCACTCTTGCATTAAAGTCAACCCAGCTTAATTCTCTGTTAGTATAAGGCATCTTTTGCCATTTTGACATAAGCTTTGCCTTTTCGGATGTTTTTTTATTGTTGTTTTTTGAATTTGACATATAATTCACCACCATAAAAACTGATATATAACCCAATTTAATATATCTGATTAAGTATAAAATACGAAACGGATTATTTCAAGCGAATTGCACTAAATTTTACCTTTGACAACGCATTCTTTACATATATTTTACAATAACACAAATAAAATTGATTTGCAATAGATTTGACAAAATTCGCAAAGATAAAACCAAAATTTTCTTTTTGCAAAATATTCAAAAAATTTCAAATAATATTGTTTTAATCTCTGTATTATGTTATACTTGCGTTGATTGTTTTATTTACAGGTTTTAAAAAATTCTAAAGAAAATGAGAGGTAATTATCATGAGTAAAAAAAGGGGAAGCTTTTCCGGCGGACTCGGATTTGTATTTGCCGCTGCGGGAAGTGCAGTAGGCTTGGGAAATCTCTGGAGATTTCCGTATTATGCAGCTAAGTACGGCGGCGGAACATTTATCTTTATCTACATAATCCTTGCGCTTACATTCGGTTTTTCACTTTTGACTGCCGAAATCGCAATTGGCAGAAAAACAAAGCTAAGTCCGATTCTCGCCTACAAAAAGCTATGCAGCAAATTTTCGTTTTTAGGCTACCTTGCAACGCTTGTTCCTATAATCATTATTCCGTACTACTGCGTTATCGGCGGTTGGGTTACAAAATATATGTGCGTTTATGCACAGGGACTTGTTGCCCCTGCGGCACAGGACAACTTTTTCTCGGACTTTATTTCCGACCCGTTGTCACCCATTGTGTTTTTCTTAATATTTATGCTGTTGAGTGCAGTGGTAATTATGCTCGGAGTAAACAAGGGCATTGAGCGACTGAGCAAATTTTTGATGCCTGTTCTGCTTGTTCTGACAGTCGGAATTTCAATCTACACACTCACGCTCCCAAACGCAATGGAGGGTGTTTCGTACTACCTCATTCCCGATTTCAGCAAACTGTCAATTTGGACATTTGCGGCGGCACTCGGTCAGCTGTTCTTCTCAATGAGCATTGCAATGGGAATTATGGTAACCTACGGTTCATACACAAAGGATGAGGTAAACCTCACAAAGTCGGTTAACCAAATTGAGATTTTCGACACAGCCGTTGCACTTCTCGCAGGTCTTATGGTAGTTCCTGCGGTTTATGTATTCAGCGGTGAAGAAGGTCTTGGTGCAAGCGGTCCCGGACTTATGTTCATCACACTTCCAAAGGTATTCAACGAAATGCCTGCCGGCGTAATCATCGGATTTTTGTTCTTTGTTCTTGTATTCTTTGCGGCTATCACAAGCTCAATCTCCGTAATGGAAGCAATTGTTTCTTCGCTTATGGACAAGTTCAAGCTTACACGAATCAAGTCCTGTCTTATCGTTATCGGCATCTGCCTTATTATGGGTATTCCGTCATCACTCGGCAACGGTATATGGTCAAATGTTAAGATTCTCGGAATGGACTTCCTTACATTCTTTGACTTCTTGAGCAACAGCATTATTATGCCGATTGTCGCACTTTGCACTTGTATTCTCATCGGCTGGGTTATCAAGCCAAAGACTATTGCAGACGAAGTCACAAGGAACGGCGAGCGTTTCAGCAGAAGGGCTTTGTTTAATGTTATGATTAAATATATAGCTCCAATCTGCCTTGTGTTCATCTTAATTTCCTACACACTTGCGCAGTTCGGCATTATTTCACTTTAACCCGACACTTTAACACGATTATTTATGAATCCGACAGTAATATCACCGAAATGAATCATAAGTAATTGTCTTTAAATTAAGCATACAACAATTAACTATTATCCGTTTATCCCATGAACTCTTGAAATTATATGCAATAATTGGTATAATTACAGTTACAGCTCATTTGCTGAATTTTAGGGAGGACAAATACTATGTGTCAGAAAAAACCATTTTACATTACAACGCCTATTTATTATCCGTCAGGCAATCCCCACATCGGTCATTGCTACACCACCGTTGCGTGCGATTCTATCGCCCGTTACAGACGAATGCAGGGATACGATGTTATGTTCCTTACGGGTACGGATGAACACGGTCTTAAAATTGAACAGAAGGCTGCCGAAAAGGGTGTTACTCCCAAAGAGTATGTTGACGAAATTGTAAAAACCTTTAAAGGCTTATGGAAATTTATGAACATAAGCTATGACAGATATATCCGCACAACAGACGATTATCACATTGAAACAGTTCAGAAAATTTTCAAAGAGCTGTATGACAAGGGCTACATCTACAAGGGAGAATACAAGGGCAAATACTGCACCCCCTGTGAAAGCTTCTGGACAGAAAGCCAGCTTATTGACGGCAAATGCCCCGAATGCGGACGAGAGGTTACAGAGGCAAAGGAAGAGGCATACTTCTTTAAGATGTCACCTTTTGCCGACAGAATTGAAAAGCTCCTCACGGAAACAGACTATTTACAGCCAAAGACAAGAGCGGTTGAGCTTGTAAACAACTTTATTAAGCCGGGACTTGAAGACCTTTGCGTATCGAGAACAAGCTTCAAATGGGGCATTCCGGTTACATTTGACGAAAAGCATATTGTTTATGTTTGGATTGACGCACTTTCAAACTATATCTCCGCTCTCGGCTACAAGAATGAAAAATTTGACGAATTTGACAAATACTGGCCTGCCGATGTTCATATGGTAGCAAAGGACATCATGCGTTTTCACGCTATCATCTGGCCTGCAATGCTTATGGCTCTTGACCTTCCACTTCCAAAGCATCTTGCCGTTCACGGCTGGATTACTTTCAACGGACAGAAGATGTCAAAGTCACTCGGCAATGTTGTTGATCCGTTTGTACTCGGCGAGCGTTACGGCGCTGACGCAATCCGTTACCACATTATGCGTGAAATGGCTCTCGGTGCAGACAGCTCATTCTCAAACGAAATTATGATTAATCGTATCAATTCCGACCTTGCAAATGGTCTTGGCAACCTTGTTTCAAGAACAGTTGCAATGGTTCAGAAATATTTCGGCGGCACACTTCCCACAGAGCGTGAGAGCGGCGAATTTGACGATGACCTTATCGAAACCGCAACATCGCTCCGTGCAAAGGTTGACGATTTCATGGACAAGACTCAGCTCCAGAACGCACTTGCCGAAATCTTCAAGCTTGTTTCCCGTGCAAATAAATACATTGACGAAACTGCTCCGTGGGTTATTGCCAAGGACGAAACAAAGAAAGCAAGACTCGCAACGGTTCTCTACAACCTTCTTGAGGCAATCCGTATTGCCTGCACACTCCTTTCGGCATTTATGCCAACAACAATGCCAAAGGCTCTTGAGCAGATCGGTGCTTGTGAAAAATGTGCCGGCTACGAAAACTGCGACAAGTTCGGTGTACTTCCTGCTGATGTCACAGTTCACAAGGGAGATGCACTCTTCCCACGAATTGATGTTGAAAAGGAAATTGAAGAACTCAACAGCATCATCAAGAACAACGAGGGTGAAAGTGAAGAAACAAAGGCACTCCGTGAAGAGCTTGAGGGTGTTGCACAGATTGGCATTGATGACTTTGCCAAGGTTGACCTCCGTGTGTGCGAGGTTAAGATCTGCGAACCCGTTAAAAAGAGCAAAAAGCTTTTACAGTTCACAATTTTTGACGGTGTAAAGGACAGGACCGTTGTCAGCGGTATTGCAAACTACTACAAGCCGGAGGAGCTTATCGGCAAGAAGATTATTCTTGTTCAGAACCTCAAGCCTGCAAAGCTTTGCGGTGTTGAAAGCTGCGGTATGATTCTTTCTGCAGTTCACGGCGATGATTTAAAGGTTGTTTTTGTTGACAATATGCCTGTCGGCTCAAAAATCTGTTGATTTATGTTCGTGTAGACAGTTTAATAAATTAAAAACTATCTATGCCCGCACGGCGAGCCGCCGTTCCCCTTTCGTGTAGACAGTTTGATAAATTAAAACTATTTATGCCCGAGCGTAACTGTAGGGGAGAACCGTGTTCTCCCGTTCGTGTGCAACGCACACGATTGCACGCATTGCGTACAAAATTGAATACACATATGTTATATCAAAACATATGTGTATGGACATATAAATTCATCAATGTGGGCGGTCAATGACCGCCCATACTTTTAGGGAGATATACCGATGTCACTTTACAGCAACATTTTCGATGCGCATGCGCATTATGACGACAAATGGTTTGACGATGACCGTTTTGAACTTTTGGAAAACATTCACACAAAAGGTGTGTGCGGAATTGTCAACAATGCGGTTGACCTTGGAACGGCAAAAACTTGCATTGAATATGCCGAAAAATATGATTTTATGTATGCCGCAGTCGGATTTCATCCCGAAAATCTCGAAAATATTCCGGACAATTATCTTGAACAGCTTGCACAGCTTTCAAAATATAAAAAGGTTGTCGCAATCGGCGAAACAGGGCTTGATTATCATTGGGACATTCCGAAAGAATTGCAAAAGCGTGTTTTTGAGGAACAGATCCGGCTTTCTCTTGACCTTGAAATGCCGCTTATAGTTCACGATCGTGAGGCTCACGGTGATGTGTACGATCTTCTGAGAAAATACAAACCAAATGCGCTGGTTCATTGCTTTTCTGGCAGTGTTGAGCTTATGCGTGAGGCGGTTCGCATGGGAATGTACATCAGCCTCGGCGGTGTTGTTACATTCAAAAATGCCCGTCACAGTCTTGAGGTTGCCTCGGAAATTCCGCTTGACAGGCTTCTGCTTGAAACCGACGCTCCGTATATGGCGCCCGTGCCGTTCCGCGGCAAGCGTTGCGACAGCTCTATGATTATCTATGCCGCAGAAAAAATCGCATCTATGCGTAATATAAGCATTTCCGAACTTCTGCAAATCACCTGCGACAACGCAAAACGATTTTACAATATTGATGATTAATTCATAAAAAACACGGTCGGAATCCTTGTAGGAAAACCGACCGTGTTTTTTTCGTAGAATCGAACCGTGTTCGCCACTACAAACAGACAACAACTTTTATATAAAAAACGGTCGGGAAGACAGTGTTTTGCATTTGCAAACTATCTTCTCGACCGTAATTTTACATTTTCAATTTTCAACTTTCAATTTCATCATTCTTCACTTGCGTGTCTGCGCATACTCTTGTGCAGAAAGAAAAGTCCGATCGAAACTATAAAAAAGATTACAGAACAGATTGCAATGGCGATAAGAATATTGTTCATACTCTGAACAAAGAGATTGTAGAACGCCCTTGAATCAATGTTAATCTTGCTCATATAGCCTGTTGAAAGCAACACCGCCGGAATTATACCAACCGTAAGGAATGCCGCAGATGTTGAATAACAGATATACCTTACCGCTCTGTGCTTCCAACGATTTGTAAAGATGATGATTACGCATAGAATTGCGACAAGGACTGCAAGACCGCCGATAATCAACGGCATCATATTTTTCAATGCAATGAGATAAGCAGAAAGTGTGGTAAAAAGCGGCATTCTGAGCGCCGCCGCATAAATGTTAGCAGCCTGATTGATGAGATATTCTCTGCTCCCATCGTTTGCAACCTTGAGATTATTCTTACTTATGTAGCTGTCAAGCTCGCTGTTGAATTTCTGCTTAAACGCTGTTGTGTCAATCTTAGCCTCCTCGCCTGCATAAAAGCTGTTGAGATAGGCCTGTGTATTATCGTGAATTGTCACTTCGTCAACAACATTTTCAAAAAATTTTTCATCAAGTCCCGACGCATAACCGAGGTCAACAAGGCTCTCTTTGATTTCGTCACGCTTGTCAACAAAATAGTTGCTCGCATTCATATTATCCATAAGATACAATGGGTTGAGGATTGTTGACTGAAGAACTATTGCAAACGAAAGCAAAAACAGTACAAACGAGAGAACGAACGAAATTATTCCGTAAATAATATGTCTTACTTTAGAATTCATCAGTTCGCCTCCTTATCAATCGGAGTACCCGACACCAACTTTGCATACACAAAATATCTCTGTGTTGTAAGACCGAGTGCGTCAAACGGATAGCAGGTGTACATTATAAGATTTTCATAATCCGCCGAAAGGTCATAAGCGGTTCTGTCAGTCGCTTTTTTGACAGCCGTGTCGGTGATTTCATAGATGTAATTACCGTAGCTTGTCTTGATTTCAACCTTCTGACCGACTGCTGCGTTTTTAAGACCGTTGAAATAAGTGTTGTTATGACCTGCAACAAGGATTGTTCCGCCGTAACCGGGGACAAAACTTCCGGCATAAATGCCAACACCGTTTCTGAGCGCAACATCATTGTCACCGAAAAAAAGATTTGCGTCAACATTGCAGTCATTGATTATAAGCTCACCGAACAGATTTCCGTAGTTAGGGTACTGAACGGAGTCGTTTTTAACATAAGTTTTTTCCTGACCGTTTGAATCCTTTTTTGTAACGGTAGGAACGGTTGAGTTTTCTGACACGGGCACAAAAATATTATCGTACTCTGTTGAATAATCCTTTTCATTATCTGAGAAGAACATACCTACTGCCGAAATCACAGGTGAAAAGGACGGAACAAAAGCAAGATACAGCACAAGATATGTTATCAAACAAAAGATAATGGGAAGAATTATAAAACTCTTCCCATTCTTTGATTTATGACCGTGTCTGATTTTTTTATCAGACATTAGAATCAAGCTCTTTCTTTTTTAGATTTTGCAAGGTAGAAAGCACCGCCTGCTACCATTACAAATGCAACAGCGGAAACAGCGATAACGCCGCTGAAGTCAGCCTCTGCACCTGTTGTCTTGATAACACTGTTATCCTGAACACTGCCTGCCTTTGTAAGTGTAGGAACAGCTGAGAATGCAACCTTGCCGTCTTTGCCGTAAATTGTAAGCTTCTTTGAAGATGTGTCATATGACATTGTCATACCAAGCACACCGACAACTTCCTTACCGTAAGAAAGAAGTGTCTGCTTCTGAGCAAATGTGAGATCTGCAATATTAGATGCACCTGAGTTCTCAAGGAAGCTCTCGCCCTTCTTGAGAATAGTAACGATCTGAGATGACTCATCTGCTGTCATATCGATTGTGTTAAAGTAGTTTTCAGCCTGGTTTACAAACTCGCTCGGAATAACCATCTCCGAACCGTTCATCTTAACAGATGTCTTGAGTTCGTTGAGAACAGCCTGTTCGCTGTCATTGATTCCTGCTGCAAAAGCAGTGAAAGCAGTTGCTGCAACAAGGATGAACGCTACTAACATTACTGATAACTTTTTCATAGTTCATACCACCTTGTATTTTATTTTGTTTTCATCAGCAAGAAGCTTCACGGATTCATTGGCATATAAGCATCTGCAAGCCGAAAACTGCAGGGAGCACAATGGAAAACTTCACCATTTAACTTCTTTGTACAGTATTATACACCACATTTCGCATTTTGTAAAGCATTTTATTATAAAAATTTGTTATATTCGGAAAAATTACAATCCTTTTGTCAAATCAGGCATTTTCATTGTGCATTATGCCGTTTTAAATCATTTATGCGCTGCATCGTTTTCTTCTGATCTTGTATTTTAATCCATTTGTACACTTGCCTTTTGCATAAAAACACGCCTGCCGATTTATAAATTCCTTCTTTTGCAAATATTCGTGTACAGACCTTATCCGCTTGCCCTACACCTTTTTCTGTAATTGTTTTCTTATTATGACATATTGTGACATACTAATATATAAGTAGAAAATTTATCGGTTATTCGCCATATTTTTGTTTATTTTTTTGCAAATTTCACCTGAACTTTATTTCAGCTCGTTATTTATGTACTTTTTTGGCTAACTGCAACAAAATAATCATATATTTTATGTATGTTTTGTACACATGAAAAATCAGAGTAATTGCATATTCTGCAAAAAAAGACATCTTTTTCCTTTATTGAAGCCTTTGTTCATATTGATTTTTTTACTGATTTAAAATATAATAGGAGTATCTGTTTAAAAGTATTTTGTGCTTTTGTGCCGTTTTTCGCCTACAGCACTTTCGTGTCGACTGTGGCATTATCTTGCCATATGCGTACAAAAGCCGAGAAGAGGAGTAATTTAATGGAGATAACATTCAAGGACATAACGAGAATTATCAAGAAAAATATTGTATTTATTGCGGTGCTGTCGCTTTTATGTGCGGCTGCGTCATATTTTGTAACAACATTTTTTGTTCAGAAAACATATACTTCAACCGTAAAGCTTTATGTTGAAACCAACTACAAAAGCCAGTCGGCTTATGACGATTATCAGAGTATCAACTATGCAAAGAATCTTGTTCTCACCTATATCGAGTTGCTCGATTCAAATTCTTTCTACAATTCCGTTTCAAAGGAACTCAAAGAAAAATACACGGCGTCACAGCTTAAATCAATGATTAAGTTTGAAAGCATTGAAGATACCGAGGTTTTTAAGGCACTTGTAAATTCGGGCAGTCCGTCCGAATCAAAAAGCATAGGCAACGCAATTGCAAAAATTGCACCAAAGACAATTGCCAATGTAAAGGACAATGCAAAGCTTAAAATTGTTGACAAGGCTACAACACCGAAAGCTCCTACATCCCCGAATGTTTCGAGAAATGTTATGATAGCTTTTGCCGCAGGTCTTGTTATTTCACTCATCATTTCATTCGTCCGTGACATCCTTGATGTTAAAATCAAGTACAATGATGAAATGACAACCGTTCTTGACCTTCCGTTGCTTGCCGCTATTCCCGACTTTGAATATTTTTCAAATCAGAAGGCAGCCGAAAAGAAGTACGGTGACTACGAATCGGGTTATTAATTGTTAAAGGAGTGAAACTGCAATGAAAAAGACTAAAATCGACCGTTCAATCGACACCGAGGCACTTGGCTTTCAGGTTCGTGAATCATATAAAACAGCAAGAACAAACATCGCATACTCAATTTTCAAAAAGGGTTGTAAAAAGGTAGCCTTTACTTCTTCAACAAAAGGTGAGGGCAAAACCGTAACTTCAATCAATGTTGCATCTGCTCTTGCTCAACAGGTTGGCACAAAGGTTATCGTTGTTGAATGTGACCTTCGCCGTCCGAGAGTTAACACAGCTTTAAAAATCACACCTACTCCCGGTCTTACAAACTACCTCAACGAGGAATGTTCACTTGAGGACATTGTAAAGGATACAAAAATCGAGAATCTCAAGGCAATTACATACGGCGCTATTCCGCCGAACCCGTCAGAGCTTCTTGCAAGTGAATCCATGTTTGATCTTATCAAAACTCTTGAAAAAAATTTCGACTACATTATTTTCGATACACCGCCAATCGGCGTTGTTATTGACGCACTGCCTATTATGAAGGCATCTGACGGTGTTGTTATTGTTGCAAGAAATAACTCAACAACATATCCTGAGCTTTCAAGAACAGTTGAAGTTATCAAAAGAACCAATGCAAAAATTCTCGGTGTTATTCTTAACCGTGTAAAGCCTCACGAAACCCGTAAGGGCAAGGGCTATTACTCAAGATACGGCGGATATTACAAGACATCAACAAATGACTGATGCCAAACCGCCTTTGTAAACATAAACTAACAGGCTAGTCCTGCCCACGGAGGGAAAAATGGAATCCGTAAAAAGCATAAACAAAAGTGCGTCATCAAGCGGACATACAACTGAACAAAAGCCCGTTTATGATTTTTTTAAACGGATTTTTGACATCATATGCTCGTCAGTCGCTCTGATTATATTGTCGCCTGTCTTTTTAATTCTTGCAGCAGCTATCAAAACAACAGACAAAGGTCCTGTATTTTTTACTCATAGGCGTGTAGGAAAAGACGGAAAACCCTTAAACATATATAAATTCAGAAGTATGGTAACGAATGCCGAAGATCTTATCAAGCAGTTTACTCCCGAGCAAAAAGCTGAGTACGAAAGAAACTTCAAGCTTGAAAACGATCCCAGAGTCACAAAGGTCGGCAAATTTATGAGAAGAACAAGCCTTGACGAGTTGCCTCAGCTTTTCAATATTTTAAAAGGCGACCTCTCTATTGTAGGACCAAGACCTGTTATGGAGGTTGAAACTGAAATTTACGGCAACTACCGTGATATGCTTTTGAGCGTTAAGCCGGGGCTTACGGGTTTCTGGGCGGCAAACGGCAGAAGCTGTACTACATACACACGCAGAAGGGCAATGGAAATTTGCTATATCAAAAACCGCTCTGTCTGCTTTGACCTGAAAATTATTCTCAAAACTATCACCTCTGTTTTCAAGGGTGAGGGCGCTGTTTAAGGAGGCAGAGTTTTGAAAGCTGTTATACTCGCAGGAGGATACGGAACAAGAATTTCCGAGGAATCCCAGTTCAAACCTAAACCAATGATTGAAATCGGCGGAATGCCTATTTTGTGGCACATTATGAAGCTGTACACCCACTACGGTGTCAATGAGTTCATCATATGTGCAGGTTACAAACAGCATGTAATCAAGGAATGGTTTGCCGACTATTTTCTTCATACATCCGATATCACCTTTGATTTTACTCAGGATGATAAGATTATTGTACATAACAAAAGAGCCGAAAAATGGAAGGTTACTGTTGTTGACACAGGTCTTGACACGATGACGGGTGGCAGACTTAAAAGGATTCGCAATTTTATCGGAGATGAACCGTTTTTTATGACCTATGGCGACGGTGTTTCCGATGTTGACATAAACGCTCTGCTCGATTTTCACAAAAAACACGGCAAGCTTGCAACTATGTCAGCCGTAAAACCCGAAAGCAGATTCGGTGTGCTTGATTTGACCGAAAACAACGAAGTCAGAGCTTTCCGTGAAAAAAGCGATATTGACTCAGGCTGGATTAACGCAGGCTTTATGGTGCTTGAACCGAAGGTTTTGGACTATATAAAAGACGATACAGTTATGTTTGAGCGTGAGCCGATGGAACAGCTTGCAAGAGAAGGTCAGCTTATGTGCTGCAAGCATAACGGATTTTGGCAGTGTATGGACACATTGCGTGACAAAGAGCGTCTTGAAAAGCTTTGGAACGACTGTACTGCTCCTTGGAAAGTGTGGTCGGAATGATGCTTGATTTTTATAAGGGTAAAAAAGTGTTCATTACGGGACACACAGGATTCAAGGGCAGTTGGCTCTGCAAGCTGCTTGCAAATGCCGGTGCGGATGTAACGGGTTATTCGCTTAATCCGCCAACCTCACCGTCACTTTTTGAGATTGCAAATATCGAGAGCGATGTAAAGTCGGTTATCGGAGATATCCGTAATTTTGATTCGCTTAAAAAGGCATTTGATGAGGCGCAGCCTGAGATTGTACTTCATCTTGCGGCTCAGCCGATTGTGCGTGACAGCTACAAAATGCCTGCGTACACATATGAAACAAATGTTATGGGAACAGTCAACATTCTTGAGTGTGTACGGCAGTCAAATTGTGTGAAATCGTTTCTCAATGTTACGACCGACAAGGTTTATGAAAACAGGGAATGGCAATGGGGATATCGAGAAAACGAACCGCTTGACGGGTTTGATCCGTATTCAAACAGCAAAAGCTGCTCGGAGCTTGTAACCCACAGCTACAAAAATTCTTTCTTCGCCGACGGAAGAACGGCGATTTCCACAGCGAGAGCAGGCAATGTTATCGGTGGCGGAGATTTTGCAAACGACAGAATTATTCCCGACTGCGTGAGAGCCTTGGAAAAGGGCGAGGATATTATCGTCCGCAATCCGCATTCCACAAGACCGTATCAGCATGTTCTCGAACCGCTTTATGCATATCTTATGATTGCAAAAGCCCAGTACGGGGACATTAAGTTTGCCGACTGTTATAATGTAGGTCCTGACGAGTGCGACTGCATAACAACAGGCGAGCTTGTTGACTTGTTCGTAAAATATGCCGGCAATATAAACCGGATTGACAAAAGTGAAAAGAATGCAGTCCACGAGGCTAATTTTCTCAAGCTTGACTGCTCAAAACTCAAGACTGTTTTTGGCTGGAAACCTCATTGGCATGTTGATGATGCAGTTAAAAAAACGGTCGAATGGTCATGCTGTTATATGAAAAACGGCAATGTAAGAGACTGTATGGATAGGCAGATTGAAGAATTTCTGAAATAATCATACGGCAAATATAAAAAGAGGTTTACTTATGAAAAAGGCAATTGTAACAGGCTCAAACGGTTTTATCGGCTCAAATGTCTGCAAAAGACTTTGTGCCGACGGTATAAAGGTGTTTGCCGTTGTTAAGGATGAAAACGAAAACATTGATAACATAAAGAATCTCAGCGGCATTGAAATTGTGTATTGCGAGCTTGATGAGATTGAAACCTTGGCTGACATGATTTCCGACAGAGATATTGATGTTTTCTACCACTTTGCATGGATAGGCTCGGCAGGATCGCTCAGATGCGATGAAAATGTTCAGTTGCAAAACGCCCTGTGGACCGCTCGTGCTCTCAGAACAGCCGACAAAATGCAGTGCAAAAAGTTTGTAAATGCCGGTTCAATAATGGAAAAGGAAACCTACACCGCTGTTTACACTCAGGAAAGCAAGCCCGGACTTCCGTACATTTACGGTGCAGGCAAGCTGATTGCAAGAGCAATTTGCAAGCCGATTGCAAACAGCCTTTCAATTGACCTCTGTTGGGCAGTTATCACAAACGCATACGGAGTCGGTGAGCTTTCGCCCCGTTTTGTAAATTCTACAATCCGCAAAATCATTGCAAATGAGCCGTTGCAGTTCACCGCCGCAACACAGAACTATGACTTCATCTATATTGACGATGTTGCAAGAGCGTTTGAGGCAATCGGAGAACACGGTAAACCTAACAAGGAATATACAATCGGCAGCGGAAACGCAAGACCTCTTAAAGAATTTATTCTTGAAATGCAACAGGCGCTTGCCCCCGAAGCAAAGCCGATTTTCGGCGATGTTCCTTTTACGGGAGTAAATATGCCGCTTGAGGCATTTGATACAGCCGATATTGAAACAGACTGTTATTTCAAGCCCTCGGTTTCTTTTGCCGAAGGTGTTTCAAAAACAATGGAATGGCTTAAATCACTCAATTAGTTTTTAAAGTAAGGTGTATTTTAATGATACAGAAATTTGAATTTTGCAATACGGACTTTGAGGGTGCATACCTCATCAAACCGTTCTGTGCAACCGATATCAGAGGTGCATTTATAAAGGACTACTCAAAGGAAGTTTTTGAGGCTAACGGCCTTGAACACAATCTTGCCGAGGTTTTCTACACGGTTTCTCACAAGGGTGTAATTCGTGCGCTTCATTTTCAGAGAGTTCACGAACAGGCAAAGCTGGTACGGTGCATTAAGGGCAAGGTTTTTGATGTTATCGTTGACCTCCGTCCCGAATCACCTACATTCAAAAAATGGCAGGGATTCTACCTTTCCGAAGAAAATATGAACGAGCTCTATGTTCCCGAACATTTTGCACACGGCTATCTTGTGCTTGAACCGTCTGTTGTTTCATACAAATGCGGTGAAAAATTCTACGGCGAATATGATGACGGCATTATGTACAACGATCCGGATTTGGGAGTTGAATGGCCGTTTGATGAAATCGGCGGTATTGAAAATCTTATTATTGCCGACAAAGATAAAAATCTTCAATCGTTCAAGGAATATGAGGAAATGTATCTTAAATAAGTTTTAGTATATAAGCCCCGGAGGGTAAAATGAATGTAGTTTATTCGAGTTCGGACAGCTACTCGATGGTTGCGGGAATATCAATGTATTCTCTGCTTGAAAGCAATCAATCTGTTGACGAACTAAATATTTTCCTGATTGAAAACGGTATGTCGCAGGAAAACAAAGACAAATTCACAACAATGTGCCGAAAATTTAACCGTCAGATTACTTTTATTCCCATTTCCGATATTGAAAAGCTGACAAACTCATCAATCAACATCGGAAGATGGAATATCAGCACATTTGCAAGACTTTTTTATTCAAGTCTGTTGCCCGAATGGGTTGACAAGGTTATTCACATTGATTGTGACACAATGATAATGTCCTCTCTTGAGCCGTTATGGAACATTGATATGAAAGACAAAATTGTTGCCGGCGCATATGATTGTATCGGTGACAGCTACAAAAAAGAAATCGGAATGAAACCCGATGACACATATATAAGCGCAGGCAATATTATGCTTAATCTTGCGGAAATCCGCAGAAGAAATCTTGAAGAAAATTTCAAGGAATTTATACAGTCGCATCGTCAGCTCTCCTTTGCTGACCAGCCTGTACTCAATGCCTGCACCGCAAACGAGGACAAGCTTCTTATTCCGCTCAACTACAACGCATACTCAATTGTTTTTTATCTCAATTACAAAAATGTGAAAAGAGCCAAGAGAGTAAGTCGGTACTATACGGAAGCTCAGGTGCTTGACGCAGTTTCCAACCCCTGTATTGTTCATTTTACGACCTGTTTTATGGACGGAACAAGGCCGTGGATTGAAAACAACAATCATCCTATGATAAAACAGTATCTTGATTACAAGCAAAAGAGTGAATGGGCAGACACACCGCTGTGGAAAGACAACCGCAGTGCCGTCAAAAAATTAGGCGGCAGGATGTTCAATATTCTGCCACAGGGATTTGTTGCGGGTTCAATCGGAATTGTTCACGACAAAATAGTTCCCGCACTGCATAAAATCAAGAAATGATACGGAGGTCATTATGGAACCGATAAGAGTTTTGCACAACATTGTGCTGATGGATGCGGGCGGAATTGAAACCCTCGTAATGAATTTATACAGATACATAGATAAGGAACAGCTTTTATTTGATTTTCTCGTTCACAGACCTCAGGAGGGTTATTACGAAAAAGAAATCAGAGAATACGGCGGAAAAGTTTACAGAACCCGTCCGTTTAATCCCCTGCATATGAGAGAATACAAAAAGGAATGTATGAATATTCTCACAAGTCATCCGGAGTACAAAGTTTTTCATGTTCATCAGGAACTGGGACTCTGGACGCTTGACTATGCTCATCAGGCAGGAATCCCGACAAGAATTGCACATGCTCACAATGCGAAAACTGTCGTAAATCTGAAATATTTCTTCTTTCTTTACGAAAAAATGTTCATCAAAAAACATTGCACGGATATGTTTATGTGCTCAAAGCCTGCCGGAGAATGGCTGTTCGGAAAACAGGCTGTTCGGGACGGAAAAGTCAAATATATCAACAACAGCATTGAAACAGACAGATTCAAATATAACGAACAGACACGCAGAGATATGCGTGAAAAGCTCGGTGTCGGCGACAAAATCGTCATCGGCCATGTAGGCCGTTTTGCACAGCCGAAAAACCATACATTCATTCTTGATGTCTTTAACGAGATTCACAGGATGAATAAGAACACGGTTCTTGTTCTCTGCGGTGAAGGAACGCTTGAGGACGATATAAAAGCTAAAGCAAAGGCACTCGGTCTTGAAAATGATGTGATTTTTACAGGCGTTATGGACACAAGCGTATTGTATCAGGCGCTTGACCTTTTCCTTTTTCCGTCATTATGGGAAGGCTTGCCGCTTACGGGCATTGAAGCACAGACTTCCGGATTGCCGATTGTTATGAGCGATGTTATTGCCGATGAAACCGTTGTTACGGACAATGTAACACGGCTTTCGCTTTCAGACTCTGCCGATGTATGGGCAAAAACCTGCCTTGATGTGCTTGGCACATATGAAAGAAAAGACTGTCAGAAACAGGTTACAGACGCCGGATTCGATGTGCGCAACACAGCAAAGCTTCTTCAGGACTTCTACATTGACCGCACACTCAGAGCAAGACACGCACAAAAAAATTTATAATTACAGCAAAACATTTTAAGGTGGTATAAATGCAACAGCTCGTTTCCGTTATCATTCCTACATATAAAGGTGCCGACAAGATCAACTCTGCCGTTGACAGCGTTCTTAACCAGACATACAAAAACATTGAGGTAATCGTTGTTGACGATAACGGCGAAAACGAACTGGAACAGTTGCTTACTGCCGAAAAAATGAAAAAATACGAAACATTTGAAAATGTAAAATATCTTGTACACAAAAAAAATATTAACGGTTCTGCCGCCAGAAACACAGGAATCAGAGCGTCAAAGGGATTTTATTTGGGCTTTCTTGATGATGACGATGTATTTCTTCCGGACAAAACGCAGAAACAGGTTGACTGCTTTGAAAAGCTTCCCGATGATTACGCTATGATTTACGGCTCGTTTGTGGAGCATATGACCGAGAACACCGACCGCATTGTAAAAGCGGATAATGCCGACAATTTTCTTTACCGCTTTTTGTGCAACGAAATAATTGCCTGTTCAAGTACAATTATGATTAAAAGAAGTGTGCTTGACTATGTAAAGGAATGGGACGAATCGTTCAAGCGTCATCAGGATCTTGAATTTTTTGCCCGTGTTGCCTGCGGCTGCAGGGTTGCCTGCATAAGTGATGTCTGCATTGAAAAGTTCAAGCTTGACCGAAATATGCCGAAGGGCGAGCTCTATGAACAATACAGACTTCATTATCTTAATAAAATGAAGCCGATTATTGAACAATTCACCGAGAAGGAACAAAAAAGATTGTACAACATTCATTATACGGAAATCGGCAAGGCATATTTAAAACAAAAACAGTTAAAAAAGGCTATGCATTGGGCGTTCAAAACTTCCAATCCGGCAAAGGCTCTGTTTTTGTTTGTTAAAGACGGAATGACTTTTATTCTGCGAAAATAACCGAGGTAATTTATGGAAAACACGCTTCAAAACTCAAAAGACCGGCTTTTCATAAAACTTAACAGCTTTGTTGTAGCCATTATGATTTCAGCACAGACCATCACGGGTACAATCGGTCGTATTCCGGCTTTTAAAGATTTTCAGAACAATTTTATAATTTTGGTAATTGCACTTACAATAATTTTTGCGGAAATAATTTACTATAAGAAAGTGACTATAGAACTTCCTGTTATGTTCTTTCTCTCCTTTGCAACCTTGTGGTATCTTTATTCCCTTATTTTTCACGGAAATAACTGCGAGCTGGATGTGATTCAGTTCATATTTTACGCAATAATACCGATTTATGTCATAAGTCAAAAGCTTGACGGGGAACTTATGATGCGGTATATTCTCTATCTTTCCCTTATAACCCTGCCGATTATAAATTTGTTTTTCGTTCTCCAGTACGAAAAATACAATCAGGCATATATGGGAAATATTTATGCAATTTTGTCACCTGTTATCGTTGCCATGATACATTTCAAGCTGTACAGAAAGCAGTCGAACCTTCTCATAAAGCTTACATATATATACAACCTCTACATAATGGTTAAGATTGTTTTGTTTGCAAACAGAGGCGCTGTTCTCTGTCTTGCCTGCTGTGCCATTGTGCTTGTCATAAACGCATACGATGACGACAAACGCAAAAAATTGTCTGCGATTAAGCTGTCGCTCATTATTGTCTTCTCTGTAATCGGAATTTTGATAATTATATTTGCACTTCCTCTGTTGCATTCGCTGGCAGATTTGTGCAACAGTATTTTAAACAGCGTTCCGAGCTTCATTTCAAAAATGATTAAATATCTTGAACTCGGTGATGTATCTGACGGACGAACCACAATTGATACATTTACATTGACTGCAATTGCGAACAATCCTATTTTCGGCTACGGCATTGAAACCTTCTCAAAGGTTACGGGCGAGCTTGCAAACCGTTCATGGCCGTATCCGCACCAGTACATCTACCAATACCTCTTTGAAGGCGGAATTGTATTCGGACTTATTCCGGTATATTCAAGCCTTTCGCTGACGGCAAAGGTTATATGTACAAGAATCAAAGATAAGTCGGAATTTGCGTTGTGCTGTATGCTTGTGTGCGTAACACTTCCAAAACTTCTGATTTCCACCGAACCATGGGCAACAACATCAATATGGATGCTGATTACTTATTCGCTGATATACATATGCAAGACAAATCCGATATTTATATCTCTTAATCAGAGCATCTGCTCACGGCGCAAATAATACAACGGAGAAAATACAATGGTATATAAGATAATGTATCCCCCGATTCCGAATATGGGAGATCTTCTTAATAAAGATATGCTTGAAGAACTGTTTAACATCAAGGTTGTAAGAAAAGACCTTAAAAGCTGTAACCTGATTGCAATCGGTTCCGCACTTGACCACATAATGTATTCAACATATCCGAGGATCAGAGCAAAGCAGAAAATTGAGCATTTTATGAATGATAACGTCCACATATGGAGTACGGGCTTTATCCGAGGCAATGCCGAGCTTGATTTGGGGCTGATATTCAGACATATACATATACACGCTCTGAGGGGCAGACTTTCATTGCAGAGAATGGAAAATATTCTCGGCAAAAAGCTTGATGTGCCGACAGGTGACGGAGGACTTCTTGCCGAAAGGTGGCTTGGATTTTATCCCGAAAAAAAGTATCGTGTCGGAATTATCCCGCACTTTAAGGAACAGGATCACCCTGTTGTGAAAAAACTTCTTGATAACTACGAAAATTCAACGCTTATTGACCTGAAGGAAAACCCAAAAAAGGTTGTCGAAAAAATAGGAGAGTGCGAATACATTATTTCAAGCAGCCTTCACGGTATGATTGTTGCCGACAGTTTCCACATCCCCAATATGCACATAACCCTTACGAACAATATGTTCGGTGACGGAAACAAGTACAATGATTATCTCTCCGCCTTTGACATTACACACACACCCTTTGATTGTTCAAACGGCGATATGCCTACAATCAGCGAGGTGAAAAACAATTACAGAATCGATCCGGATGTTGTTGAACTGAAGAAAGAACAGCTCTTCAATGCTTTTCCAAAATTTTAATCAGTTAAAACTAAGGTCATATTATGAAAAAATTATCAACAAGTAAACAAATGGCAATAAATATGGTTGCCGCCATAGTGTCTTTTTTGATAGGAACAGGAATTAACTTTGTTCTTGCACCCTATCTTGTAAAGGAACTCGGTTCTGAAACCTACGGATTTATCGGACTTGCAAACAACTTTGTCCAGTATGCCACCATTGTAACATCTGCTCTCAACTCAATGTCGGGCAGATTTATTTCAATTGAATACAGCAAAGGAAACATTGACAAAGCATCAAGATATTTCAGCTCGGTTCTGGTTGCCGACCTGATTATTGCTGGCGTTTTACTTTTGGTTTCGTCAATTATTACATTCAACATTGAATTTATACTGAATGTTCCCGAAAATCTTGTTGACAGCGTAAAGATATTGTTTGCGCTCACTTTTGCAACATTTATAATCAGCGTTATCACGGCAATATTTACTACTGCGGCATTTGTAAAAAACAAGCTGTATATCAATTCCCTCCGTGATATTGCGTCAAACACGCTCAAGCTCTTGCTTGTAGTAATTTTGTTCTCGTTTTTTCCCGCAAAAGTATATTTTCTCGCTATGGCGTCACTTGCAAGCGGAATTTTTCTTTTGCTTACCAATATCAAAGTCAAGAAAAAAATTCTGCCTGAAGTAAAGATGAACTTCAACCTTTTCAGTTTCAAGCTGGTAAAAGTTCTTATTTCCGCAGGAATTTGGTCGTCAATCGGTTATCTCAGCACAGCTCTGAACAGAGGTCTTGACCTGTTAATCTGTAACCTGACTCTCGGAGCGGGACTCATGGGACTTTTGTCGATTGCAAACACCGTTCCGCACTGCATTGATAACCTTATTACAACCATTGCAAATATCTTCACTCCCAGATTTACAATCCTTTATGCAAAGGGGAACACAGACTTACTTGTTGAAGAAACAAAGTTTTCGTCAAAGATTATGAGTTTTCTCATGACTGCACCTCTTGCGGGATTTATTGCGTTTGGCAACAAGTTCTATACATTGTGGCAGCCGACCAAATCTCCGGACGAAATTACCATAATTCAGATTTTGTCGGTGCTTGTATGTATTTCATACCTGTTTACCTGTCACACAAGAACTCTTTCTAACCTTTTCACCGTATGCAACAAGCTCAAGGCCTCCGTTCTTATCTCGCTTGTGTGTGGTGTTCTTACGGTTATTATCGTTTTACTGCTCATACACTTTACACCGCTCGGTGTTTATGCTATTGCAGGCGTCAGCTCTGTTTTTATCGGTCTTAAAGCAATAGTATTTGTTCCGTTGTACGCCGCACATATTTTGAAAATAAAGCTTACAACATATTACAGGTCTATTTTCAGAGGATGGTTCTGCTTTGCTGTTGTTATCACCATGTTCATCTTTATCAACAGCTTTGTACACGCAAACAGCTGGATATCATTTCTTCTTCTTTGTGCAGCAAGCGGACTGGCAGGATATGCCGTTTCCGTTCCGCTCATTTTCTCAAGAAAAGAACTCGTTCTTATCAAGGATAAAATTAAGAAGAAGTTTAAGAAAAGCTAAATTATTATCATTTTGAGGTTGCAATGACTGAATATACTTTTTCCGTTTTTACACCGTCATATAACAGGGCAAAAACTCTGCCCAGATTATATGAGGCGCTGAAAAGACAGACATACAGAAATTTTGAATGGATAATTGTTGATGACGGTTCAGCCGACAACACAAAAGAAACGGTTGAGAAATTCATCAGCGACAGACCCGACTTTAACATAACCTATAAATATCAGACCAACAAAGGAAAACACATTGCAACAAATGTTGCGGCACAGATTGCAAAGGGTGAATTCTTTATAACGATTGACTCCGATGACAGCGTAAAAGACAACGCCCTTGAAACATTTATAAACGAATGGAACAAAATTCCCGATAAAGACAGGTCAAAATACAAGGGAATTTCATGCCGCACCTGTAACGAAAGCGGCAAAACAAACGGTTGTCCTCTGCCGTCAGAACGATTTGACTGTTCCGACCTTGACCTGAGATTGAAGTATAAAATTGACGGTGAGATGTGGGGAATGACAAAACTTGAAATAATCAGAGCTAACCCTTATCCGTGTGTTTCGGGACTTCATTTTTATCCCGAAAATATCTATTGGGACAATATCGGAAGAAAGTATATAACCCGTTTTATTGACACACCGTTGCGATATTACATAAACGATCAGGAAAATTCTTTAACTGGTAACGCTTACTCGGCTCACAGGGAAACTATTTTCGTAAGACTCCACTTTATAAACGAATGTTGGGATTATGCAAAGAGCAATCCTAAGTTCTTTATCAAACAATTTGTGGGACTTTCCCGTGACGGCTTACTCAACGGCAAAAGATTTTCCGAAATAAAAAAGATGCCCGACACATTTTCAAAGAGGGCTCTTGCGGTCATATTTTATCCCATGGGATATTTTTTGTACAAAAAACAATCAGGGGGAAGCAGATAATGAAAAAGGTAGGCATTGTAACATTTCACCGTGCATTGAACTACGGCGCTGTGCTTCAGAGCTATGCGTTGCAAAAAACCGTTTCCTCGCTCGGTGCAGAGTGTGAAATTGTTGACTATATCTGTCCGAAAATCACAGCCGACTACAAACCCTTTCGCATTTATAAAAACGACCTTCTGAAATCCTTTGCAAAAAGCTGTGTCATGGTAAGAAGAAGAGCAAAACGCAGAGACGCTTTTAAGTCGTTTTTCAATAACTATCTTGTAAAGAGTAAAAAGTCGTATACTCCGCAGAATATCGGAGAGCTTAAAAACGATTATGACTTGTTCATTTCTGGAAGCGATCAGGTGTGGAGTCCGAGATGCGTCGGTTTTGATCCCGCTTATTTTCTGACATTTGCCGATGACAGACAGAAGTATTCATATGCGGCAAGCTTTGCCGTTCCGACATTGCCCGATGAATTTATTGATGAATATAAAAAAAGGCTGAACGGTTTTCAGAAGTTCTCAGTTCGTGAACCGAGCGGAGAAAAGCTTGTAAAAGAACTTACAGGCAGAACTGCCGAAACTCATCTTGATCCTACCCTGCTGATTTCGGCAGACGAATGGAAAAAGATTGCCGTTTCAAAAATTCACAAACCGTATATCCTCATTTTTACGGCTAATCCGGCAGTTTCGCTTGTGGATTTTGCCCTTAAACTGTCAAAAGAAAAGAACCTTCCCGTTTACTGCATAAACGATGCACCTCACCCCGTAAGTCACGGTATAAATTATATTGTTGCACCTACTGTTGAGGAATTTGTCGGCTGTTTCAAAAATGCCGAATATGTTGTTACAAACTCGTTTCACGGAACAGCGTTTTCTGTTATTTTCAACAAGAATCTTTTTGTTGAATTCAAGAACAAAAGCGGAAGAAACATCCGCTCCGAAGGTCTTTTGAAAAGTCTTGGAATCGACCGTGAAATTGTTGACGGAAACTGCCGAGAAACCGAAATAAACTGGTACGATGTGAACGAAAAAATCAAGAACCAGACAATAATATCTTTGGATTATCTTAAATCCTTTGTCAGCGGTGATTAAAATGAGTCTTAAAAATACACTAAAAAAAGTCAGACAGGGCATAATCAAAACCTTTAAAGCAAAAAATGTTGTTCCCGTGTATGTACAGAAGGAGAACAACAATATTCTTAACGGCAAAACAGCCCTGATTACAGGCGGTGCAAGCGGAATTGGATTCGGCATTGCAAAAGCATTTGTCAATGCAGGATGCAAGGTTGTTATTGCAGGAAGAAACGAAATAAAACTTAAAAATGCGTGTTCAAAGCTTGGTGACTCCTGCAAATATATTACCCTTGATGTTTCAAATGTACCTTCAATGGATGCAAAAATTCTTGAAGCGTCAAAGGCTTTCGGAGAAAACGGTCAGCTTGATATTCTTGTCAACAGTGCCGGAACTCACGGTGACGGACACTTTGTCAATGTTACCGAGGAAACCTTTGATTCGGTTATCAACACCAACCTCAAAGGCACATACTTTATGTGTCAGAAGGTCGGAAACTATATGATTAAAAATAAAATCAAAGGACATATTCTCAACATCAGTTCGTCTTCTGCACTAAAGCCTGCATGGACTCCGTATGAAGTTTCAAAGTGGGGAGTTTGCGGAATGACAAAAGGAGCGGCGTCTGCTCTTATTAAGCACGGCATTGTTGTTAACGCACTCGGTCCGGGACCTGTTGCCACAGAGATGCTCGGCCGCAGTGAAGATGATACTCTTTATATGCCCGAAGTTCCTGCAAAGCGCTATGCCGTTACCGAGGAAATCGGACAAATGGCTGTATATATGGCAAGCGATTTTTGCAATCTTGTTGTCGGAGATACTCTGTATATCTCAGGCGGTTCCGGAATTATCAAAAACTAAAGCGGAGGAAAGCGTATGTATTCTACAATAAAAAGCATTCAGTTGCTCACTGCACTTCTGAAAAAATATAATATCAACAAATTGGTGCTTTCTCCCGGAGGCAGTGATATTCCTATAATTCATTCACTTGAAAATGACGATTTTTTTGAGTGTCATTCGGTCGTTGACGAGAGAAGTGCCGTGTATTACGGCATCGGACTTGCACAACAGACAAAATCTCCCGTTGCCTGTATCTGTACCTCGGGTACGGCTGTAAGCAACTATCTTCCGGGTATGACAGAGGCATTTTATCAGGATGTTCCGATTGTCGCAATTACCGCTGACAAAGACCCGTACAGATTAAATCAGCTTATGCTGCAGAAAACCCAGCAGGTCAATATTTTTGAATCGGTTACAAAAAAATCCGTTAATCTTCCCGTTGTGCGTGGCGGAAATGACAGATGGTACTGCGAAAGACTTATTAACGAGGCTCTTTCGGAGCTTGACCATCACGGAACAGGACCTGTGCATATCAATATTCCGATTGTTGAAAACTCGGCTGTATATGATTGTGAAAATCTTCCTCAGGTTAGGAAAATCAACAGAATTTCTCCCGATATGCCCTCCGAGAAGTGGCGTGAATATGCAGAAAGGCTTTCAAAATATAAGAAAATTCTTGTCATTGCCGGTCAGAACAACTGTTTCTCGGAAGATGACAGAGCGTGCGTCGAGAAGTTCTTTGAGAAATACAATTGCCTTATATCGGTTGAGCATATGTCAAACCTCAAGTGCAAGGGCTGCCTTATGACCTATCCTTTGTCAGAATGCTCAATACAGGGAATGTTCGGCGAGTTATGCCCCGATCTTATTATTTCGTTCGGCAACAATATTGCTTCATATAAACTCAAGCCTATGATTAAGGCTCACAAGGAAAAATTTGTTCACTGGCAAATTGATACTGCGGGAAGAATCAGAGATTTTTCCGACAAGCTGACAGATGTATTTGAATGTACACCGCAGTATTTCTTTAACTGCTTTGCAGAGAACGCACCGCAGAATTCAAAAAATGATATGACATACTACAATATGTGGAATGACGATATCAAAATGCTTGATTATTCAAGCAATCTTCCGTTCTCAAATATGTATGTTGCCAAAAAGCTTGCTGAAATTATTCCCGACCGTTCTGTTCTGCACCTTGCAATTCTCAGCAGTACAAGAACTATGCAGTTCTTCGATTTGAAACCGAATGTCAAGGTTTACAGCAATATCGGCGCTCTGGGTATTGACGGCTGTATGTCTTCGTTCTTCGGACAGGCATCGGCAACAGACGAGCTTGCCTTTTGCGTTGTGGGCGACCTCAGCTTCTTCTATGATATGAACTCCGCAGGCATCAGAGGAATCAAGAACAATGCGAGAATTATTCTTCTCAACAACGGCGGCGGTTCAGAATTTCACTTCTTTATGGGCAAGGAAAAGATTCCTACAATCAATCAGTACATCTGCGCCGAACATCACAAGGGCGCAAAGGGCTGGATTGAATCACTCGGATATGACTATTACAGCGCAACAACCAAGGAAGAAGTTGACAACATTATTCCTACACTTGCAGAAGAATCCGACCGACCGATTTTTGTTGAGATTTTCACCGATATGGAAGAGGACGCAAAGCTTATTAACAGGCTTTTTCATGACAACAGAATGAAATTTGGCGGAATGAAGCTCAAGATGATGGAAAAAGCAAAGTCAATTCTCAGTCCGTCACAGATTCAAAAGGCAAAAAAATTATTAAGAAAGTAATCAGGTGAAACCAAATGAAAATAGCAATTGCCGGGACAGGCTATGTAGGTCTTTCAAATGCCGTACTTCTTTCGCAGAAACACGAGGTAACCGCTGTTGATGTAGTTGAAAGCAAGGTAAAGTTAATCAATGAAAAGAAATCTCCGATTGCCGACAGGGAAATCGAAGAATATCTTGCTGACAAAAAATTAAATTTGGTTGCAACCGTCGATGCAAAATCTGCGTACAAAAATGCTGATTTTGTAATTATCTCTACTCCTACCAATTACGATGACGAAAGACACTTTTTTGATACATCGTCCGTTGAGGCTGTAATTGAGCTTGTAATTGAATGCAACCCAAATGCGGTTATAGTTATCAAATCCACTATACCGGTTGGATACACAAAAAGTGTTATCGAAAAATACAAATACACAAAAATTCTTTTCAGTCCCGAATTTTTGCGTGAGGGCAAGGCTCTCTATGATAACCTCTATCCGTCAAGAATCATTGTCGGTGTTGATATGGCAAATGAAGAACTGAAAAAATCTGCCGAGACTTTTGCAACGGCACTTGCAGACTGTGCAATTAAGAAAAACATAGACACTCTCTTTATGGACTACACAGAGGCAGAGGCGGTCAAGCTTTTTGCAAATACATACCTTGCAATGCGTGTCAGCTTTTTCAATGAGCTTGACACATATGCCGAAATGAAGAACCTTAACACTAGAAGTATCATTGACGGTGTGTGTCTTGATCCGAGAATCGGAAATCACTACAACAATCCGTCCTTTGGCTACGGCGGTTACTGTCTGCCAAAGGACACAAAACAGCTCAAGGCCAATTTTTCGGATGTTCCGAATGACATAATCAGCGCTGTTGTAACATCTAACAAGACAAGAAAAGAATTTATTACATCACAGATAATGAATAAAAATCCAAAAGCTGTCGGAATTTACCGCCTTACAATGAAGTCAAATTCCGATAACTTCAGACAAAGCTCAATTCAGAGCGTTATGGAGCTTTTGAAAAATAACGGTATCGAGTTAATCATCTACGAACCGACACTTAAAGTCGATTTATTCGAGGGCTTTGGCGTTGAAAACGACTTTGAAAAGTTCGTCACAAAATCGGATGTAATCGTTGCAAACAGATACAGCTCCGTTCTTGACTGTGTAAAAGAAAAGGTTTACACAAGAGATTTGTTTTTCAGAGATTAATTTGAGGGTAAAAGTATGGAAACATTGATTATCGGCAAACCGAAAATTGAAAAACTTGATAATCGTGCCAGACTCTGTTCAAAAATCAGCGAAAACGGAAAGCCTTCCTACACTCTCTGGTTTGATGTTGATGCAAAGTATGCTGACTATCTGACCGAAAGTGCCGACACATTCGTTGTTGCGCTGTTGCCGTATGCAATGAACAACAGTCTGAATATTTCGGCAGAAGCAAAGATGTCGAAGCAACTGTGTTTTCAGCTTAATGAAATTTTCATTCCCGTTCTTACAAAAAATTCAAAATTATTCAACAAAATTTCGATATCTGCAAAAGAGCTTACACAGGAAAACTACTGCTGCAAAAATGTGTCGGCAACAGGATTTTCGAGAGGTGTGGATTCATTTGACACAATTTGCAGTCTTTCCGAAAACAGCACGGAAAAGCTGAGTCATCTTACCTTTTTCAATGTCGGCTCCCACAGGAGTACGGCTAATTACACACCCGAACAATCTGCCGAGCTGTACGAAAATCGTCTTGAAATTGCAAAAAAATCCGCAAAAATCTTTGATATGCCGTTGATTGACATTAATTCAAATCTCGGTGAACATCTTACCCTGCCGTATGTAAAGGTTCATCATTATTGCAGCTTTTCGGCGGTCTTGTGTATGCAGAAATTTTTCAAAAACTATTACTATGCGTCGGGATACCCGATAAGCAGTTTTTCGATAAAACAATGCGACACCGGCTCGGCTCACTATGAGGCATTTACGGCAAGTATGCTGAGTACCGAAAGTACCGATTTTTACATTACAGGTCTTGAAAAGACTAGGCTTGAAAAGGTTGACTTCATTTCAAAATTTCCGATTACATATGATAACCTCAATGTGTGTTACTACGGTGAGAACAACTGCGGTCACTGTGAAAAGTGCGTCAGAACGCAATTTGAGCTTATGGCACTCGGAAAACTTGAACTGTATAAGAATGTTTTTGATATTCCGAAATTTTACAGAGACAAGAACAAATATATGGACTATGTTCTCAAACATCAGAACAAGGACTATTATGCAGAAATTCTCAGTCTCATGAAAAAGAAGGGTTTCAAGCTTACGCCAATTCAAAAAATTAAAAAGGCTGTCTATGCCATTTATCTTAAATTCAGAGGGAATTAAGGCTTACGGTTGCTTTAACTAACAAGCCATTGAGGAGGTATATATGAATAAAATTAATAAAAACCGAAATCTCGGGGTAGACATTCTGAAATTTCTCTGTGCATTTCTCGTTGTAATGATTCACGCACCTATACCGGGCGTCAGTCAATACACTACTCCGATTGCACGAATTGCTGTTCCGATATTCTTTATGATTACGGGTTACTACTATTCCAATACGGTCAAGTCGGGCAAAGAAAATAAGCAAATCAAAAAAATAGCAATTCTGTTTGTCGTTTCAAATATTATCTTTATGTTCTGGGTACTGATAGTTGATTTTGTAAAGGACAAATCGTTTGTATCATTTATTGAGAAAATGACATCGCCCGAAACATACCTGAACTTTTTTGTCTTTAATGAATCTCCGTTTTCGTTCCACCTCTGGTATGTCGGAGCAATTCTGTATGTTCTGCTGATAGTTAAGCTGCTCAACAAATTTGACAAAATCAAAATTCTATACTACATCACACCGCTTTTACTACTTACCGATATCGTCTTTGGCAAGTATTCAAAAGTTTTCTTCGGGTGCGAATTCTCCTATATCTATTTAAGAAACTTTATTTTTGTAGGTTTGCCTAATTTCGCAATCGGACTTTTCATAAGCGAACACAGGGAAAGTATAAAGAATTTCAAATTCACAAAAGTGCTTTCAATCATTGCAATGGTTGTATTCTGTGCTACCTCAGACCTTGAAAAATATCTGTTGGTGAGCAACAAACTCAACGCACCCCGTGACCAGTATTTCAGCACTACATTGCTTGCAATGGCGGTGTTTATATTCTTCACAATTGCCGTTGAATTCAAATCGGGCAAAGTATCAAGCATACTTGCCCGACTCGGACAGCGATATTCACTTCTGATATACATAGTACATCCGATAATTCTTACCCTGTGCAATCAGATTACACCGAAAATTCACCTTGCATCGGTATATAAATACACAAAACCTTTTGTTGTATTCATAGGAACTGTTCTTGTTATATTTATCTATTATTTAATCAAGGACGCTGTTCAGAAGAAAAAACAAAAGAAATCTTGACAATCAAACGCAGATATCAGATGATGTCTGCGTTTTTATAATGCCTCACGGCTGTGGGTTTGGCGGTTACTTCGCACAAAACAAAAATGCATCAGACCTTTTCGGGCACCTGATGCATTTTCTTTTTTAAACTGTTTTCTTGAATAGACTGCGGTGGCACACCGCCGACATCATTTTCTGTTTTCAACTTTCAATTCTTAATTGAAAGCACCGCTCGGGTATTTAACTTTCACACATGCAAATACTGCTACCCGAATTTGGTGCAACAACTTGTTGCTTATTCTTCCTCAGCAAGCTCATCGGCTGTAACTTCTGCCTGCGGTTCTTCCTTTGCAGCCTCCTCAGGCTCTTTTTCGGAAACAATATCGTCAATTTCCTCAATAAGCTTCTGTTCTGCGCATCTGTGCTTTTTTAAAGCGAGAAATGCTGCTGTGGCAGCCGCAAGTGCAGAGATTGCACCGATGATTGTGTAGAATAATTTTTTGTTTTTATCCATTCCGGCACCTCTTTCAGTATTAATATAAATCAGCGGAAAAAACCGTATTCTTCTACTTACTGCTATTTTATATCATTTTTACAAATTTTTCAATAGACAACTGATAATCTTTGCACAAATGGCTGTCAGTGTGTTATATTCTCTTTTTACGCTCTGCAAGGGCAAAAAGCACTCCGCCCGAAATTACAACAAGCATCATAACAGCCGTTGCTGTCACTCCTGTCTGAACACTGCCGTTTTTATCAGGCTGTGAAGGAGTACTGTCCGATGTTGCGGCACCGCCTGTTGCCGAAATCGGATTTACAGAGGTTGTACCGACAGTTGCAGGCTCACCCGTCGGAGCAGTCGGTTCTTCCGGCTGTGACGATTTCTCAACAAGGACAGCTTAAAAATCTTTGAATACACCTTTGATTCATCAATTCTGGCTGAACAAGAAACTACAAAAGCAGAATAACAAATAAAAATCAAAACAACAACGGCAGTACCAAAAAATCGGTACTGCCGTTGTTATATAAGAAATTAATCTCTTGTTTTTTCGCCGTTAAGAATCATTTGCGCATTCTTAACACGCTCTTTTGTTGGGGGATTAATGCCCTCGAGAGGATAGTCATAACCGAGAGCCTTCCACTTGTACACACCGAGTGTGTGATACGGAAGAACTTCAACTCTTTCAACATTCCTGAGCGAACGGATAAAGTCGGCAAGTCTGAAAAGATACTCGTCCTTATCATTTCTTTCAGGCACAAGAACATGTCTTATCCATACGGGCTTGCCCATATCGGAAAGCTGTCTTGCCATTTCAAGAATATTGGTGTTTGGCTGTCCTGTAAGGATTTTGTGCTGTTCGTTGTCGATATGCTTTATATCAAGCAACAGCAAATCCGTATATTCCATTAGCTCTTTCCACTTTGAATAGAACGGCTCTTTGGTTGTAAACGGGTTGGCGCTTGTGTCAATACAGGTATTAACGCCCTGCTTTTTAGCCTTCTTGAACAAATCAAGCAAAAAGTCAATCTGTAAAAGCGGCTCACCTCCGCTTACTGTGATACCGCCCTTATTTTTCCAATAGGGGAGGTATGCAAGCGCTTTATTAAGCAACTCGTCGGCGGTGTATTCCACGGTGTTTTCATCGTGTTTCCATGTGTCGGGATTGTGGCAGAACTGGCAACGCATTGCGCAACCGCTCAGAAAAATCACAAATCTCACACCCGGACCGTCAACAGAGCCAAAAGTTTCTATTGAGTGTACAAAGCCTTTAACAGCGTTGTCCGACATTACATTCTGTCGTGGCAGGTTCTGGCAATAACATCCAGCTGCTGCTCTCTTGTAAGGTCGATGAATTTAACAGCATAACCCGATACACGGATTGTGAAGTTAGCGTACTCTTCCTTCTCAGGATGCTCCATAGCGTCAATGAGTTTTTCTGTACCGAATACATTTACATTGAGGTGGTGTGCGCCCTGATCAAAGTAGCCGTCCATAACATTTACGAGGTTGTCAACACGCTCATCATCGTTGTGTCCGAGAGCACCCGGGTTGATTGTCTGAGTATTTGAAATACCGTCAAGAGCGTACTCGTAAGGAAGCTTAGCAACAGAGTTAAGTGAAGCAAGAAGACCGTTCTGCTCTGCACCGTAGCTTGGGTTAGCACCCGGTGAAAGCGGCTCGCCTGCTTTTCTGCCGTCAGGAAGTGAACCTGTAGCCTTACCGTAAACAACATTTGATGTGATAGTAAGGATAGAAGTTGTAGGCTCTGAATCTCTGTATGTGTGGCAATACTTGAGCTTAGCCATGAATGTCTTGAGAAGATCAACGGCAATCTTATCTGCTCTCTCGTCATTGTTACCGTATCTTGGGAAGTCGCCCTCTGTTTCAAAGTCAACAGCAATGCCGTCCTCGTCACGGATAACCTTAACCTTAGCGTACTTAATAGCGCTGAGTGAGTCAACAACATGTGAGAAGCCTGCAATACCTGTTGCAAATGTTCTTCTTACATCTGTATCGATAAGAGCCATTTCTGCTGCCTCATAGTAGTACTTATCATGCATGTAGTGAATCATGTTAAGTGTGCCTACATAGAGGTGAGCAAGCCAATCCATCATTGTGTCATACTTCTTGATTACTTCGTCATAATCAAGGTACTCTGATGTGATAGGTGTATATTCAGGACCAACCTGCATCTTTGTCTTTTCATCAACACCGCCGTTGATAGCGTAGAGAAGGCACTTAGCAAGGTTAGCTCTTGCGCCGAAGAACTGGATTTCCTTACCTGTCTGTGTTGCGGATACGCAGCAGCAGATTGAGTAATCATCGCCCCATACAGGACGCATTACATCATCGTTCTCGTACTGAATTGAGCTTGTTGTAACTGAAATATAAGCAGCATACTTCTTGAAGTTCTCGGGAAGTCTTGAAGAATAAAGAACTGTGAGGTTTGGCTCAGGTGAAGGTCCCATATTCTCAAGTGTGTGGAGGAAACGGTAGTCGTTCTTTGTAACCATTGAACGGCCGTCCATGCCAAGACCTGCAACTTCGAGTGTAGCCCATACAGGGTCGCCCGAGAAGAGCTGGTTGTAAGACTCAATTCTTGCAAACTTAACCATACGGCACTTCATAACAAAGTGGTCAATAAGTTCCTGAGCCTGTGATTCTGTAAGTGTACCGTTCTCAAGGTCACGCTCGATGTAGATGTCGAGGAATGTTGATACACGACCAACGCTCATTGCAGCACCGTTCTGAGTCTTGATAGCAGCAAGATAACCGAAGTAGAGCCACTGAACTGCCTCTGCAGCGTTCTTAGCAGGCTGTGAAATATCAAAGCCGTAAGAAAGTGCCATTTCCTTTATATCGTTAAGAGCACGAATCTGATCAGCGATTTCTTCACGAAGCTGGAAGTCGCCTCTTCTCATACCCTGACGGTTTGTTTCTGCAAAGTCCTCTTTCTTGCCTTCGATAAGACGGTCAATACCGTAAAGAGCAACTCTTCTGTAGTCACCGACGATTCTGCCTCTGCCGTATGTGTCGGGAAGACCTGTAAGAATCTTGTTGTGACGGGCAAGTTTCATCTCGGGAGTATAGATATCGAATACACCCTGGTTGTGAGTCTTGTGATATTTTGTAAAGATTTCGTGGAGTTTAGGGCTTGGAGTGTAGCCATACATCTGGCATGACTGCTCAGCCATTTTAATACCGCCGTAAGGCATAAATGCACGCTTGAGAGGCTTGTCTGTCTGAAGACCTACAACCTTTTCAAGGTCTTTATCAAGATATGCAGCGCCGTAAGCTGTGATGCCGCTTACAACCTCAGTTTCCATATCAAGAACGCCGCCCTTGGCTCTTTCTTCCTTCTGGAGTTCCTTGAGCTCGCCCCAGAGCTTGTCTGTAGCTTCTGTAGGACCTTCAAGGAAAGACTGGTCGCCGTCATAAGGTGTGTAGTTTCTCTGAATGAAGTCTCTGACATCAATGTCGGACTCCCATTTGCCACCTGCAAAATTTGTCCATTCTTCTCTCATTACTGTAAAACCTCCGATAATGATAATTAATACTGAATTTTGTATATGACACAAAAAAATGCTGACTCAATTCCAAGCAGACGCCCGGTAAGGTCAGCTCCTTGAAAAAATCGTCATACATCCTTGTATTCTGTCATTTATTCACTTTTATAATCATATAACCAACACCATTAAAATAACACTTTTTAAGGGCGTTGTCAAGCATTTTGAGATACTTTTTACACCACTTTTTCACACTCAAAACACTATGGTAAATGAGTACAATTTTAGGGTATGAGGAACATTATTTTCAGCAGATTTTTTCCCGTATTTGTGCGGAATATTTTGTCATATGCCTGCTCTGCTGCACTGCGGCTTGAATCGTCCTCATAAAGGTTCACAAGGAAGTCTGCCTCTACCAAAATTCGGTATGGCAAAGTATCAATATTCCCATAGGTGTGATGGTGTCCCACAAGGTAACAAACTTTGTCAATAAATGTTTTTTCGTAGCCGAGAGCGGCAAGCAGCTTTTCAGCCTCGTGAGGCCCTTCAAGTTCCTGATACTTTCCTGCAGACGAATTGTACTTTTCTTCGCTCACCTTTATGCCGATGTCGTGAACGATTGCGGAGATTTCAAGAAGCTCCTGATCGTCGGGCAAAAGATTTTCACTTTCACCGATTGTCTTTGCGAATGAATAAACCTTGAGAAAATGGTGAATTCTTTTCTTGTCACTTCCAAAATATTCAATCATAGCAGTTATAACCTTGTCGGTTTTCATATTATCACTCCTTACGGCGAGCCGCCGTACCCTATTCGTGTAGATAGTTTTTTTGTTTGTGCAATTCTGTAAGGGTAGCCTTGCGGCCGCCGCCTGTGGCGGATAAAGGGAGCAAAGCGCTGTCTGAAATAACGAGCACAAGGCAGTACATTTATGTACAACGCATTGCGACTATATTTCAGACGGGAGAATTCGCACAAACAATCACTTTTTCATACTTCTTATATATGCAAAGGTCTTTTCTTCACCCTCATCTCTCAGCATAACCAATAATTTTTCAAGCAAAGCCTCGGTGTTGGGGTGCATACGGTGTTTGCCTCTGATTCTGCAAAAATATGTAAACGGAGCGCCGTCCGTGTAATTTTTGCCGTTGTAGATTTTGCTTGCGGCAACTCGGTCGCAGAACATTTCGATAACATATTTTACAGGCATTTCAACATTTTCAATCTGCTTTGTCTTTGGGTTGTAATCGTTCCAGTATTCGTAATGGTGACGGTTTCTGCCCTTGTGGTGCATCCATGCCTGAGAATAGCCGTACAGCTCTCTTTCCTTTTCATTGGGACTTCTCGTACCCTGAAAATACTTTGCACCCGGAATAAACTCCGTGGGCGAATACTTTGACAAATCGTGTCTTAATCCCTGCCAGAGGATTCCCGCCCTTGCACAGTTGGCAATTACCTTGTGTCTGTGACGGGTTATTGTTCTGAAATGTTTAATCGGATGTGCCATAATTATCACCATAAATTGTTAGTTTGGAAAATACAAAACATTCTCCGACTGACATTTTACCACATTTCTCGCCGATTTAAAATAGCACTTGCAAGATTGTCGAAAAAAAGTTATAATATACAAAGGTTAAAATTTTGTAACCATTTAATGCTAAATTCTATAAGGATAGGTAATCTATGAAAAAGAAAATTTTCATTCTTTTACTTTGTGTTGTCCTCATTTCAACCTGCATATTATGCGGTATGACGGGAATTTTCGGAAATGATTCTCAAAATCCTCCAAAACCGCAGACGCCCGATACGGCAGTAACCGAAAATATGACATTTCCGAGCACGGTCGATTCGCTCACATTAAAAGTCGGCGAATCAAAGCTTATTGAACTGTCATCCGAAAAAGCAAAATCCGTTACCAAATGGACAAGCTCGGACAGTAAAATTGTTACCGTTGATGACGGCGGAAGGGTTGACGCTCTCAAAGAGGGTACGGCTCTGATTTCTGCCATTTCAAAAGACAAATCAAAGTCGGAATTTCAGGTTACGGTGGCAAAATCAACCACGAAAAAACAGCAAAGCTACTCAACCTGTATAACGGCAAATCTTGACAAGCTTGAAAACAATAAGCGTAACACGGCAAAAAACCTGTACGCAATCAAGGTCAACCGCACGGCAAACTGCGTGACGGTTTACACATATGACGAAAAGGGCAAGTACACAATCCCCGTAAGGGCGATGATTTGCTCCACAGGTCTTGACAATTCGACAATCACGGGTGACTACACAATCGGAATCAAGTCCGAATGGCTTTTCCTTGTGGGCGATGTTTTCGGAAGATACATCAGCGGATTTTCTGGCGATTATCTTTTCCACTCCGTTCCCTACTACTCAATGAGCGAAGAAGATTTGGAGCTTGAGGAGTTCAACAAGCTTGGCGAACAGGCGTCACAAGGATGCGTAAGACTTGCGGTTTCGGATGCAAAGTGGGTTTATTACAACTGCCCCACAGGCACGAATGTAAGCATATATGACGATGCAGAAAATGCAGGCCCTCTCGGAAAACCGGATGCAATCAAAATCACCGATTTTACCAACAAATGGGATCCGACAGACAGCAATAAAAAATGCCCGTATGCCAAAGCAACACCAATAATCAGCGGTGCAAACGATTACACAATCAAAAGCGGCGGCGAATTTTACGCCCTTGCAGGAGTAACAGCCGTTGACACCTGCGGCAACGACATAACATCGAATATCAAAGTTTTCGGCAATGTAGTAACCACCCGAAAAGGCAAGTACAAGGTAACATATTCAGTCACCGATGTGCTTAAAAGAACCAATTCCGTCACGATTACGGTTACGGTTGCGTGATTGTTAAATTGAAAGTTGAAAATTGAAAATGTAAAATAAAAATGCGGTTGGCAATGTGCCACCGCATTTTTTATGTTCGTGTGTTCGTGCAGACGGTTTTAATAGTAAATTACAAATGTTGCCCGAGCATAACATAGCAATTGTTTGTACATACAGTAGCGGCGGTCAGTGACCGCCATTTGATTTGGTTGCAAAGCCAAATCAACCACATAGCAACATACATATTTTGACCAAGTATAAAATTCCAATTATTTTTGCAATGTATGTTGTAGGGGAGAACCGTGTTCGCCCGTTCGTATGCAACGCATACGATTGCACGCAATGCGTGCAAGGTTCAATACACAATTATAATCACATCAAAACATATGTGATTAAACAAAATATTTCATCAAGGCGGGCGGCCGATGACCGCCCCTACGGGTTTACATTTATAAATTATTATTTAAACGGAAAAATACTGCCGTTGCCTGTGGTCTAACCGATTTTGCAATCGGTTCGATTGGCGTTCACTGAACGCCGCTACAATTTTCCACTTTCCATTTTCAATTTTCAATTAAAAAAATCCCGAACACGGCAAATGCCATATTCGGGAGAATTTTTTATTTATTCACATATTCACTTTGTACAAGCTTTAGCCAAAATTATTCGGCATCGGGAAGGCTTGCAAGCTTTTCAAGGTGAGCATACTTATCAGCAGCAACCTTTTCAGCCTTTTCAAAGAGTTTTTCTGCTCTTTCGGGGAATGAACGAGTGAGTGAGTTATAACGAACTTCGCCCATGATGAAGTCACGATATGATGCAGAAGGAGCTTTACCGTCAAGCATGAACGGATTCTTTCCTTCGTCTGCAAGACGAGGATCGTAACGGAAGATGTTCCAGTAACCTGCCTCAACAGCCTTTTTCTCCTCAAGCTGAGCAATGCCCATGCCACCCTTGATACCGTGGTTGATACACGGAGCGTAGCAGATTACGAGTGACGGACCGTTGTAGCTTTCAGCCTCAACCATAGCCTTGAGAACCTGATTGTTGTCAGCACCCATAGCGCACTGTGCAACATAAACATAGCCATAGCTCATTGCAATAGCGGCAAGGTCTTTCTTCTTAACAGCCTTACCTGCAGCGGCAAACTGTGCAACTGAACCTACAGGAGTAGCCTTTGAAGCCTGACCGCCTGTGTTAGAATAAACCTCGGTATCGAATACGAGGATATTAACATTTTCGCCTGATGCGATTACATGGTCAAGACCGCCGAAACCGATATCGTAAGCCCAACCGTCACCGCCGAAGATCCACATTGACTTTTTAGCAAGTTCGTCCTTGTCAACGAGTGTTTTCTTAACAAGTTCGCCAACCTTTGCATCCTCTGTGTTCTTTTCGAGTTCAGCGATAAGAGCGTCTGTTGCAGGACGGCTTGAAGTTGAATCTGTTACTGTGTCGAGATAGTTCCGGCAAGCTGTCTTGAGGTCAGCGCTGTCTGTATCCTTCTGAATACCCTCAACATATTCGATAAGTCTGTTGCGGATAGCCTTCTGACCGAGAGCCATACCAAGACCAAACTCTGCGTTATCTTCAAAGAGTGAGTTCTGCCAAGCAGGACCGTAACCCTTCTTATTCTTTGTATAAGGTGTTGCAGGAGCAGATGCACCCCAAATTGATGAACAGCCTGTTGCGTTAGCGATAAACATTCTGTCACCGAAAAGCTGTGTAACAAGCTTTGCATACGGTGTTTCACCGCAGCCTGCGCAAGCGCCTGAGAATTCAAGCAACGGCTGTTTGAACTGACTGCCCTTAACTGTAGTAAACTTGAACTTCTCGTGAACTTCAGGCTTATCTTCAAGTGTGAGAGCGTAGTCAAATACTGCCTGCTTAGGACGCTGTGAGTCGATTGACTGCATTGTGAGAGCCTTAGCGCCCTTCTTACCCGGACAAACCTGAGCACAAGCGCCGCAACCTGTACAGTCAAGTGTTGAAACTGTCATTACAAAGTTGAGATCCTTAAGTCCCATCATCGGGAGGCTCTTTGTACCCTCGGGAGCTTTTGCAAGCTCATCGGCTGTCATGGCAACAGGACGGATTACAGCGTGAGGACATACGATTGCACATCTGTTACACTGAATACAGTTTTCAGGATTCCATTCGGGAACATCAACTGCGATACCTCTCTTTTCATAAGCGGCAGAACCGTTAGGAGCAGTACCGTCAACATGATCCATAAATGTTGAAACAGGGAGCTTGTTACCCTTATATGCATTTACAGGCTTGAGGATTTCGTTTACATACTCAACGAGAGCGCCGTTACCCTCTGCCTTGTCGGCAACTGAATTATCAACAGCGTTAGCCCAATCAGCAGGAATTTCAACCTTTTTGAGGTCTTCCATACCACGGTCAATAGCGGCGTAGTTCATATCTACGATAGCCTGACCTTTCTTCATGTATGACTTCTTAGCGGCAGCCTTCATAAGCTCCTTAGCCTTGTCGGCAGGAATGATATCTGCAATCTTGAAGAATGCTGACTGAAGAACCGTGTTAATACGACCGCCAAGACCGATTTCCTTACCGATCTTGATACCGTCAATTGTGTAGAAGTTGATGTGTCTTTCAGCAAGAATCTTCTTCATCTTACCCGGGAGACGCTCGGAAAGCTCTTCTGTATCCCATGGGCAGTTAAGAAGGAATGAACCGCCTTCTTTAAGGTCATCAACAATATCGTACTTGTCAACATAAGACGGATTGTGACAGGCAACAAAGTCTGCCTTTGAAATGTAGTATGTTGACTTAATGGGAGTTTTACCGAAACGAAGGTGAGAAACTGTAAGACCGCCCGACTTCTTTGAGTCATATGCAAAGTAGCCCTGAGCGTACATATCGGTGTTATCGCCGATAATCTTAATTGAGTTCTTGTTAGCACCGACAGTACCGTCAGCACCAAGACCCCAGAACTTACAGCTGTGTGTACCCTTCGGAGTTGTATCGGGATTTTCAACAATCGGAAGTGAGAGGTTTGTAACATCATCAACAATGCCGATTGTAAATCTTCTCTTAGGTGTTTCGCTTTCAGCGTTTCTGTAAACAGCGATGATGTCGCCTGGTGTTGTATCCTTTGAGCCAAGACCGTATCTGCCTGTGTAAACCTTTACACCTGCAAAGTCCGAACCGTTGATAGCGGCGAGAACATCAAGATAAAGAGGTTCGCCGATTGAACCGGGTTCCTTTGTTCTGTCAAGAACAGAGATTGTCTTAACAGTCTTAGGAAGCTCTCTGAGCATATAGTCGGCAACGAAAGGTCTGTAAAGGTGAACTTTAAGAAGACCGACCTTTTCGCCTGCGGCATTGAGGTAATCAACAACTTCTTCCGTACAGTCACAAACAGAACCCATAGCAACGATAACATGCTCTGCATCCTCTGCACCGTAGTAGTTGAACGGCTTGTAGTCAGTGCCGATTTTAGCATTAACCTTGTCCATGTACTTAACAACAACTTCGGGAACTGCGTCATAATACTTGTTACAAGCTTCTCTTGCCTGGAAGAAGATATCGTCGTTCTGAGCAGTACCTCTTGTTACAGGATGCTCAGGGTTAAGAGCACGACGACGGAAAGCCTCAACTGCATCCCAGTTAAGCATATCGGCGAGGTCTGCGTAATCCCACTCCTCAATCTTCTGAATTTCGTGAGAAGTTCTGAAACCGTCAAAGAAATGAAGGAAAGGAACTCTGCCTTCAATAGCTGCAAGGTGAGCAACAGCGGCAAGGTCCATACATTCCTGAGGATTGTTTGAACAAAGCATAGCATAACCTGTCTGACGGCAAGCGTAGATATCTGAGTGGTCACCAAAAATAGAAAGTGCGTGGCTTGTGAGCGCACGGGCTGATACATGAATAACGCCCGGAAGGAGCTCGCCTGCCATCTTGTACATATTCGGAATCATAAGGAGCAGGCCCTGTGACGCTGTGTAAGTTGTGGTCAAAGCACCTGCTGCGAGTGAGCCGTGAACAGCACCTGATGCGCCGCCCTCCGACTGCATTTCCGTTACCTGAACCTGTCTGCCGAAAAGGTTCTTGGCACCCTGTGCCGAGAACTTGTCGGTAAGGTCAGCCATTACGGAAGAAGGTGTAATAGGATAGATAGCCGCAACATCGGTAAACGCATAAGAAACATGAGCTACTGCGCTGTTACCATCCATAGTTTTCATTTTTCTTGCCAATGGAATCGTCCTCCTTTTTAATCAAAGCGGCAAAGGAAATGATGCCGCATAAATTTTCGATACCCGTTAATTACGCACCGTAAATCAACAAGCGGTACGGATACTTTGTATCATCTTAAATTTTATCACTTAAACACCGATTTGTAAAGTGTTTTACACAAGAAATTCAAAGCAGGATACATATTTTTGTTTCGTTTTTTACAAAAAAGTTTTTTATATTTACTTGTTCCTGTCAAAATACTTTGTTGTTGATTTTTTAAAAATCAATAACAAAGGTTTTGGTTATTTGTACGAACGGTTGCAATACTACGCTCGGGCATAGTTTGTTTTTTGACATTACAAACTATCTGCACGAATTGGGTACGGCGGCTCGCCATAATTTTCAATTTATAAATGCTTTATCGCTTCGCTTAAATCCGTACACAAAAAATCTATCATATGACGAGCCGACTGCCGCAAGGGCATTGTCGCCCACATATTTTCCGACCATCTATGTATCGGCAAGGTTATAAAACTGCTGAAACACATTGCCGAGCATAAGCGGTACTGCAAAAGACCACAGACCGACTGTTATACTGCCTGTGGTCAAATCTCTGTTTTTATTTAGTTTTATCACAAAATCATTTCGTTGCAACCGTAGATTCTGCGGTCATATTTTTTTGTTAAATTCACTTCCGCATTTCGGACAGCGAACAGTATGATTGCCTTTTTTGTTGCGAACACGAAGCTGCGCCTTGCACACGGGACACTTGATATAACGGTAGTCCTTGCGGTCACGAATTTTCTTGAAGGTCAGTTTGAACCAACCTGTTACCGCATTGTAAATCGGAAGAAATTTTCTGTTTTCGGCACTTCTTGCAACAATGTTGCGTGAGAACATACGAAAACAGATAAGCACGATAATCAAGAGCATTATTCCGTCAATGATGTATCTTGCAACACGGTTCCACACAAAAATATTCACGAACCACAGTATAAGCAACAGCACCCAGAGTGCATTGTTGAGCTTATCCGTGCCGTATCTGCCCTGCATAAAATTGGCGAATCTGTTAAATAATCCTCGCATAAAGTTCATCCTTTCCGCAAAAAGCGGTAATTACAAAAATCATCCTTCCACCATTTTATCACAGGCAGGGCGTACATTCAATAAACATTTGACGATATATGTCACTAAATCAGCCGAGAACGAGCTTTGCCGTGTCAACGCTTTCTTTTGCGTCACGGCAGTAGTAGTCAGCGCCGATTTTCATAGCGTAGTCCTTTGTAAGAACCGCACCGCCGACAAATATTGTGCATTTGCTTGAGCCGTCGGGATTCTGAAGTTCCTTACATTCTCTTACAAGCCTTATCGTGTCTTCCATACTCTTGAGGGTTGTTGTCATAAGAGCCGAAAGTCCTATCATTGTAATATTCTGTTCAACGGCAGTATCAACAATAAGCTGAGGATCAACATCACGACCGAGGTCAACAACTGTGTAGCCGTAGTTATCAAGAAGAACCTTTACAATGTTCTTGCCGATATCGTGAATGTCGCCCTTTACGGTTGCCACAATAATTTTGCCCTTGCTTACAGGAGTTCCGCTTGTCTTTGTAAGGTGCTTTTTGATTACATCAAAGCACTCCTGAGCTGTGTTTGCACTTTGGATAAGCTGTGGAAGGAAGATTTTATTCTTTTCAAAATCTTCACCCACTCTGTCAAGTGCAGGGATAAGCATTTCGTTTACAACCTGCATTGCATCGGTTGTTTCAAGAAGCTTTGCGGTTGCGGCTGCACCTTCGTTTTTAAGTCCGTTATAAACAGCCGCAAAAATATCAACATTGCTGTCTGCCTTTTTAACGGGAGCGGCAGGAACAGCATCGTTATATGCGTTAATAAATTCAAGCGAGTTCTTGTCAATGCCGTTAAGCACACGGAATGCTCTTACAGCACCTGTCATCGACTCAACATTTGGGTTGATAATCGGCAAATCAAGTCCCTGTTCCATAGCCATTGTAAGGAAAGTTCTGTTGACAAGCTCACGGTTCGGGAGTCCGAACGAAATGTTTGATACACCGAGACAGGTTTTACAGCCAAGTTCCGTTTTTACTCTGTGCAAGGCCTCAAGAGTCTGACGGCAAGCCGCCTGTTCTGCGGAAACCGTAAGAGTAAGACAGTCGATATATACATCTTTTCTGTCAATGCCGACAGCCTCGGCTCTTTCAACAATTCGTTTTGCAATCTCAAATCTGCCCTCGGCGGTTTTCGGGATACCGTTTTCGTCAAGTGCAAGTCCGACAACAGACGCACCGTACTTTTTGACAAGAGGAAGAACCGTTGCAAGGCTCTGTTCCTCACCGTTTACGGAGTTCAGAATCGGTTTGCCGTTGTAGTAGCGGAGTCCGGCCTCAATAACCTCGGGCTTTGTGGAGTCAATCTGGAGCGGAACATCACACACACTCTGAATAGCCTTGAGAACACGCACCATCATCTTTTTTTCGTCAATTTCGGGATGACCTACATTGACATCAAGAATTTCCGCACCGCCCTGAACCTGACTGAGAGCCTGAGTGAGGATATAGTCAATATTATTTTCAACAAGCGCCTGCTTGAACAGCTTTTTACCTGTGGGGTTAATTCTTTCGCCGATAATTCTCGGACCGTTGATTTCAACAACCGTCGTTGAACTGCAAACGGTTGTGTCAACGCTCTTTGTCTGAGGCTGATATTCTCTGTCGGCAACCTCCGACTTAATTTTTGCAATATAATCGGGATTCGTTCCGCAGCATCCGCCGATAATCTTAACGCCGTATTTGAGGAGTGAACAAACGCACTCGGCAAATTTGTCGGGCATAATGTTGTACTCGTTGCTGTTAGGATCGGGCAAACCTGCGTTAGCCTTGATTACAAGGGGAAGATTTGTGTATTTCGACATCTCGGAAACAACGGGTTCAAGCTCATCCGGACCGAGTGAACAGTTTACACCGAGAGCGTCAACACCGAGTCCCGTAAGAGTGACAGCCGCACAGGCAGGGGATACACCCGTAAATGTTCGTCCGTTTCTCTCAAAGGTCATTGTTGTGAGGATAGGCTTGTCACAGTTTTCCTTTGCGGCAAGGACTGCGGCTTTAAGTTCATAAAGGTCGGTCATTGTTTCAAAAACTATGACATCGGCATCTTTACCGGCAAGAATCTGCTGTTTGTAATACTCATAAGCCTCGTCAAATTTCATTGAACCGGCAGGTTCAAGCAACTGACCTATCGGACCGATATCAAGGGCAACAAGGGCGTCTGTACCCTCAACGGCTTTTCTTGCAATCTTAACACCGGCGCCGATGATTTCTTCAACGCTGTAACCGCTGTCCTGAAGCTTGTAGGCATTTGCACCGAAGGTGTTTGCGTACACAATGTCAGATCCGGCATCAATATACCTCCTGTGAAAGCTCTCGATAAGCTCGGGGTGAGTAATGTTCAGCACCTCAGGCACATGGTCGTACTTTACACCGCTTTTCTGAATGAGAGTTCCTGTTGCACCGTCAAGCAGAATAAAATTCTTTTGGTTGAGATATTCACTAAAGTTTGAAAAATTCTTAAACACCACAATGTTCCCCATTTCTTCTGAAGCGACATTTGCCTTTCATACTGCAAATTGCACACCCTCGTTTTCTTCGTTCAATCGGATTGTCTGAAATTCCGAGAACCGCCGTAACCGACTTTGACGGCACAAGCAGACAGCTGTCGCCTGTTGTAAGACCTATTTTTCTCGGAGCGTCAAGTATTCTCAGATACTCCTTCTGCATCTCAATAGGATAGTCCCCATAGCCGGGGCTGAAACGGAAGGTCATATACTTTCCGCTGTATTTTTCGGCAAGGATTTCGTCAACCTTTTGACACACCTGTTCAACGGCAACGCTTGCAAAGCTGTCAAGCACAACCGCCCTTGCCATATCGGAAATCTGACTTATACGGATAAGCTTGTCAATTTCCGAACCGATTGTCGCACACATCATAACGGCTGTGTGGCAGCCCTCAAGGTGCTTTTTTATATCATTGCCGAGTAAAATATCGTCAAACGGAGCTTTGCGTTCAACATAGAGAAATCTCGGCTCAGCTGTTTTCAGTATTTCTTTTTCGCATTCATCCATCAGCACATCCATGCGGTAATTAAGGCTGATTCCTGCACCGCCGAGGTAACGTATAGCCTCTTTGCGGTTTAATCTGTCAAGCGTTATCATAAAAGACTTGACACCGCCTCTGTAATTTTTCTTGCAACATACGGGTTGTTCATTGTGTAGAGGTGGATGCCGTCAACACCGTGTGCGATAAGGTCAACAATCTGGTCAACCGCATATGCAATGCCTGCGTCACGCAAAGCCTCGGGCCTTGTATCATACTTCTGCATAATCTTTGCAAATTTTGCAGGAAGGCTTGCACCGCACATTGAAACCATTCTTTCAATCTGACTTTTGCTTGTTACAGGCATAATACCTGCCTCAATCGGAACATTCACGCCTGCAATCTTCGCTCTTTCAAGAAAGCGATAGTAAACGGAGTTGTCAAAGAAAAGCTGCGAAATAAGGTGGCTTGCACCCGACTCAACCTTTTTGCGAAGGTTGTGAATATCCTCAACCTCATCGGTTGCCTCGCTGTGAACCTCGGGATAACAAGCGCCGGCAATGTCAAAATCACCCTGTGACGCAATATATCTGCACAAATCGCTTGCATAAGTGAAATCCTTCTGCGGTTCAACACCTTCAACCCTATCACCACGGAGTGCAAGAATATTCTCAATGCCGTTCTCTTTAAAAAGCGCAAGGTTGCGGTCAATATCAGCCTTTGTGCTGTTAATGCAGGTGAGGTGTGCCACGGATTCAACTCCGAAATCTCTCTTGATTTTTGTTGCGATTTCGCAGGTACGGCTCTTTGAACCGCTGCCGCCTGCGCTGTATGTTACGCTGATGAAGTCAGGCTTTAAAGCCGAAATTTCTTCAAGCTTGCCGTAAACCGATTCAATCGGAGAGGTCTTTTTAGGCGGAAATACTTCAAAAGAAAAAACTGTTTTTCCGCTGTTAAATAAATTGCTTATTTTCATATATAAACACCTCGGTAATGGTTTTGTTAAACTTGATTAATTATAGCATAAATAATTTTTGCATACAATACTGTTTTGGTGGGTTTTGTCGTTTAAGGCTATCATTTTTTCGGAGGCTTGGGTATAAATGAAAGTTATGACAAGGAGTTTTGTTATATGTAGCACGGTGTAGGGGCGCTCATTGGGCGCCCGCAAGTAACGACACAATTTTTTTGATAAAAATAAACCATATAAATGAGATACAATTACCTAAATGATGTAGGGGAGAACCGTGTTCTCCCGTTAGCAATGGTACAAATTTGATGTCAAATCACATTATATAAAAATCACAAAGTTACTGATATTTTGTAGCGGCGAACCTCGTTCGCCAATCGTTTTGGTTGTACAACCAAAACGAACACACAATTTTTGTAGTATGAAATGATATGGTAGCTGACAATAGTCTGCATTAAGTCGAACCGATTTTACAATCGTTTCGATTGGCGAACACGGTTCGCCGCTACAGACTATACACCGTTTTCATCAAATCAAAAATTTATGTTCTAACAAATTATTTCATCAAGGCGGGCGTCCAATGAACGCCCCTACTGATTAAACAAAAACGGTCGGGAAACAATGATTTGCATTTTGCAAACTGTCTTCCCGACCGCAATTTTCAATTTTCCATTTTCAACTTTCAATTTTAAAAAATCACAGATGCAAAATCAACTTTGCAACGCCGAAATAGATAAGCAATGAAAGCGAGTCGCAGACTGTTGAAATGAGCGGATTCGCCATAACGGCAGGGTCAAAGCCGACCTTGCTTGCCAAAAGAGGCAGACTGCTGCCGATAAGCTTTGCCATAATAATTGTGCCGACAAGCGTAAGCGAAATTACAAGGGCAATCATAAATGCGTTTTCCTGACCGTTGAGATCAAACAAAAGCAGTTTTACAAGGTTTGCCGCCGCAAGGGTAATACCGCAAAGAATTGACACCCTGAATTCTTTCCACAGCACAAGGAAAATGCTCCTGAAATGAATTTCACCGAGCGACAACGCACGGATTACGGAAACCGACGCCTGAGAACCTGCGTTACCGCCCGAACCCGTAATCATCGGGATAAATGATGAGAGAATCAAAACATTTGCAAGCACAGCCTCAAATGATGAGATAATCGCACTTGTAAAGGTTGCCGAAAGCATGAGTATAAGCAGCCACGGCGCTCTCTTTTTGTACAGACCGAAAACGCTTGTTTTCATATACGGTTTGTCAGACGGCAATACGGCTGCCATCTTTTCGATATCCTCGGTAGCCTCTTCCTGAATAACATCAATAGCGTCGTCAATTGTTACGATACCGACAAGTCGGTTTTCGTTATCAACAACAGGAAGAGCAAGAAAGTTATAGTTTGAGAACATCTGGGCAACCTGCTCCTGATCGGCAAGAGTAGTTACCGAGATAACATTTTCCTCCATAATCGACTTTACAAGCTCGTCATCTTCGGCAAGCAAAAGGTCTTTTACAGTGGTAATACCGATAAGCTTGTTGTTGGCATCGGTTACATAGCAGGTGTAGATTGTTTCCTTGTCAACACCTGTTCTTCTGATTCTTTTAATAGCCATTTCAGCCGTCATATCGGGACGAAGCACAATAAACTCGGTTGTCATAATCGAGCCTGCGCTGTCCTCGGGATATTTCAAAAGCTCGTTAATCTGCTTTCTCATATCCTTGTCGGCCTGTCTTAAAATACGCTTTACAACATTGGCAGGCATTTCCTCAATAAGGTCAACGGCGTCATCGACAAATAACTCATCGACAACCTCTTTCAGTTCGCTGTCGCTGAAGCCGTGGATAAGGAATTCCTGAGTTTCGTCATCCATTTCGACAAAGGTTTCCGCCGCAAGCTCCTTTGGCAGAATACGAAACAGAATCGGCATTTTTTCATCCTGTAGATTTTCAAAAACCGCCGCAATGTCAAACGGTTTCATCGTAATCAAAATGTCACGCAAAGTGCTGAACTTTTTGTCATCAAGCAACACTTTGATAGTTTCGGTAAGGGTTACGTTAACCTGTTCCATCATCTTTTCCTCCTTTTTAATTAAATTGGAAGTAAAGACGGTGTCACCCTGAGTATTAAATTAAATCAATTCAAATTAAAATAAAAATACAAAGCAAAATCAATAAAACAAAATGAACGCACAAGCGCACATTCTGTTGCAACTTCGCCCGGGTACAGCGCCTTTATTACCGTCTGCGTCCATTAAGTTTTCACCTCATTCGCATTTAAATTCGGGCAAAAGCCCGTACATATTTATTTTATTCTTTTTTATGTCCGATGTCAACGGATTTATCCGCTAAAAATCCACTTTGCAAACATTTTACGTTATCCTCTGTAACAGCTTGGTAACTCGGTATAATATTTCTTGCTTTTTGAAGTGTATCAATGTATAATAAATATGCATGATTTAAAATAAAATTTCAAAGATTGGAGATTAACCGTTATGACAGATATGGTTAAAAAATATGTTCCCTATGCGGTAATAATTTTGCTTGTTTATATGCTGTTGCCGCTTGTGTTTATTCCGGGCGCAATGCAGAAGTTTTCACCCGTTGCATATGACTTTGTGTTCCCGATTACAGCAATCGGCTGTTCGGCACACTACTGCTCAAAACACGGACTTGACTTTCTCTTTGCACTCATTGCGCCGATTATTTATCTTCCGAGTATGCTCATCTACAACGGCGGATTTTCTTCAAGCACACTTTCAACAAACCTTATTCTCCTCGTAGTTTATCTTGTTGCCGGAATTTTCGGACTTTTCCTCGGCGACCTTGCTTTCGGTGACAAGCGCCGTCAGAAAGAAAAGGCAGAACAGGAAGAAGCAGAGGAAATGCTCCTTGAGGCAAAGCGCCGTGAAAAGGAAGAACTTGAGAACATGACTTCATCAAGCAAAAAGTCCGAAAGAAAAGCACCTTACAGACAGGAACGCAAGCCTGCACGCAAACCGTCGCCTGCACCGCAGAAAATCGAAACAGCAGATGACGATGATTTTGATTATGACAAGTACCTTTCCGGTATTGACAGAAAGCAAGATCCGAACGAAAGCGAAATTGACGATATCTTAAACGAATACAGACACTAACGGCGAGCCGCCGTTCCCAGTTCGTGCAGATAGTATTTATAAGGGCGAAAATAAAATGCCCGAGCAGAACTCTATAACTAAAAATGTAAAATTAAAGTCGGGAAGACAATTTGCGAAATGCAAAGCATTGTCTTCCCGACTGTTTTTGTTTAATCAGCAGGGGTGTTCATCGGACAACCGTTTTGATTAAATTTTATGTTTAAATAAGATTATGTGATGTTATGGAAGTTGTGTATGATTTTGTAGGGAAGAACCGTGTTCTCCCGCACGGCGAGCCGCCGTTCCCGATTCGTGTAGATAGTTTGTAATATAAAAAACATATCATGCCCGAGCGTAGCATTGCAATTTTTCGCACAATCCCGTAGGGGCGTTCATTGGACGCCCGCCAAGTAATGACAGAAAATTTATGATGAAAATAAATTATATAAATGAGATACAGAATTGCAGTTACTTTGTAACATTTATATCATTTAAATTACAATATTATTTGTACCATTATTTTTGTTTAAATCAACCCAACGATATACTTCTGAATCAAGGTTGCGTCAACAACACTGATTTCACCGTCATGGTTTACATCGCTGTTAAAAAGCTGAGTCTTGCCGAATTTTACAATACCTACAACATATTTCTGAACAGATGTTGCATCTACAACCGTAATGTTTCCGCTTGAATCTGTATCACCGCAAGTCAGGCCGTTCAATTTACCGGTAGTTTTTGTTTTGCACTCTACACCACTCTCAAGTTTGCAATATTTATAAGCCATAAAGCCGGTATCAACACCAAGCTGTCTTGAAATATAAAACTCCGCATAGCCGTTCTTATCGGGGACAAAAGATGTTACCGCACCTCCGCTGACAAAATATGCGCCCGAGGTTGCATAGCAAGGTTTGCCGCTGCTGTCTGTACCGAAATCCTCATATGTAAAGTCAAAATTCTTGTATGTGCCATCGCTGAGTTTTCTGGTCATTGTGCCATCATCATTAAAGACATAAGGAAAATAGTCGGAGAGTTTAATCCTTATCTTAACATATTCTCCGCCTGTTGAATCATAATTGAATTTCATACCCGCATTACCAAAATAACGATTATCCGCTGTTATCATATGGCGAGTAAATTCCTGATTTTTCGGAAGATTCAACTTCATATTATACCTCTCAATTGTTAATACTTGTCTAAGTTTATCAATCTATTTTTCTTATGTCAATAATTTTAAAATAAATTCTGCATTTACGGCAATATATGCGTATTTTTCAAATATTAACTATTACAAATGACAGACAAAATACTCGGTCATTTCTGTTTTAAACAATTGCTCTTTAAACAAAAAACAGACTGCACCGTGATGCAGTCTGATGTAAATTATGACGCACGCTCACATATTACATAGTAACGGTCAAAACCGCCGTTGCCGTCACTTATGCAGGTAAACATCGTGAGCAAATCTCTGTCCTTCTGCAAATAACAGTCGCCTGATTCGCTCGGCTTATTGACTTTGGTTTCAACGACCTTGTAATTGAGTGTATCCCAATAATTTGTGATTGAAACCCTGTCACCGATTTTGAGGTTGCGGAGATTGTCAAAGAATATTCGACCGATGTATCCCGTGTGACCTGCAAGGACTGCGTTTGTATTCTTACCGCCGATCGGCAATGAGGTTGCACTCATATGTGCCGCACCGTAGCTCATATTTGAGCTGTTCGCACCGAGGTAAATCGGCAGACGCATATTTATTGTTTCGGCGGTAACATAGCCGTAAATGCCGTCCGTTATGCCGTAATCCTCAAGATTGACGGCAGCCTGTGAATAGGTATCGTTGCGGAGCATTTCATACTGGTTCGTTTCAAGTTTTTTGTTGTAGGCAACACTGTCATGGAAAAGTCTGTCAAGATCAGCCTTGAAAACAACAGGCTGTTTGGAGGTACGCTTGCCTTCCCTGTCAATTTTGTAACCATCTTCGTCAACCGTGCCGCCCTTGACCGCCTGTTCAAAAGAGCCGTCCTCAACTTCTTCAACACGGGTATCAAAGCCGTCAGCCTCACCGTTTGAAATCTGTGTTCCGATAAAATTTGATATAGGGGGGAATGCGACAAGACCTATTCCGACAACAAGCATTGCTATTGCCACACCCGTAAGTATTTTTTTAATCATCGGAATCACCGCCCGAATCATTCTGATTTTCGTCAGCCAAGTCATCCCTCAGCCGTTTTGCATCGTTTGACTTCTTCTTTTTACGCTTGAGCAGAAATACAACCACAAACACAACAAGTGCAACAAAGCCGACAATTATGCCGATTGCGACTGCATAAGGGATTCTGTAACCGAGAAAGAATATGTAACCGTTGTCAAACTTTGCAAGTGACACACCTGTTTCAACATATTTAGTATCATCGTATGCAACATGCTTGCCACGCACGAGAAGTCTGTGAGTATTAACACCGTAAGGCGTACAGGTCAAAAGCGTTACAAGGTCTTCGCCGTCAACAATCCGCAAGGAATTGATTTCCGAGGGAAGAACAACTTCGATTTGATCAACCTCATATTTCAGCGTTCTGTCGAGGATATGAACATAAAACTCATCGCCGACTTTCATATCGGTGAGGTAATCAAAAAATGTTTCGCCCGGATAACCCGAATGGGCAGAAATTACGGAATGTGTGCTAGTACCACCGACAGGCAGGGAAGTATTTTGAAGATGTCCTGCACCTTTGGAAAGAACCTCTTCGCTTGTGCCGTGATAAATCGGCAGATAAACATTGATTTTCGGCACATCAATATATCCGATAAGATCGTTATCATCAACATTGAGAGTTTTCTCATAATTTGCGCCGATTTTCTGAAAAGCCTTTTCGTCGAACGGGTCGGTAATTATCATATTATTTGAAAGGCTGTTATTGTACTTAGCAGCCTCTTCAAACATTTTTTGAGTTTTCTCACTCGGCATCTGAGCAACCCTGTTGGTGTACTCCTTAACCATGCTTCGACTGACATAGTTATTAATTGCGGAGCTGACAAGCGGATAGCTCATTATTCCGATTCCTGCAACAAATATTAAAACTATTAGTAAAATTGACAGCTTTCGTTTCATAAAATTTACCTTTTCTGCGTGTTTTATTCCGTAATTATTATACTATATTTTGCCGTGCAGGGCAATATATCGACAGAACAGCAATTTGTGCGAACAGTAGGGGCGGTCATTGGCCGCCCGCAGGTAAAGACACAACTTGTCTGTTATATTATTGTTTTATAAATGCGATATTGTGATGACTGAATTGTAGGGGCGAACCGTGTTCGCCCGTTCGTGTGCAATGCACACGATTGCACGCACTGCGTGCAAAATTGAATACACAATTTATGCTATATCAAAACATATGTGTATGAACATAATATTTCATCAAGGTGGTTACCATGTTACACTTGACACAATGAACGCCCCTACAGATTATACACTACTTTTTTGTATAAAAAGCTATGTGTATAAACATATAAATTCATCAATCTGGCGGATAATATCCGCCTCTACGGTTCTTTTACAAATAGAACGGGGATGCGTTGCCGCATCCCCTGAAAATTACATATATCACAGATTTTAAGATAAAGATATTCGATTAATTATTTAGCTGCTTTCTTTCTCTTAAGAACAAAGAGGAGAACGCCTGCACAAGCGATAAGTGCTGCACCGCCAACATAGAACATCATTGTACCCATACCACCTGTTGAAGGAACTGTTACAGGGTAATCCTTAACTACTGTAGCACCGTTTTCAACTGTACCAACAGCTGTGTATGCCTTTGCAACAGCTGTTACTGTGAATACTGTAGCGTTGAGGTTGTAGTTAGCAGGAGCCTTTGTTTCCTTTACATAATATGTAACACCCGGTGTAAAGTAGAACTCATTTGAACCATAGCAGAACTTGTCGTTACCGTTAGTTGTTGTTGTAGCCTTAACAGTTACACCGTCAACAACTACAGGATTGTTACAATCTACATCTGAGTAAAGTGTGAATTCAGCGCCTGCAAGCTTTGTTGATGTTGCGTTACCGTCAACCTTTGTTACATCAAGACCTGCAGTTGAAACATTTACAGTATTATTACCTGGCTTGTATGTGAAGTTGCCTTCATTACCATAGTAAAGACCGTCTGTGTTAGGGAGGTCTTTAGTAACTTTAGTAGCAATGTCAGCGTTTACCTTAGCTGAGAACGTTACCTTGACTGTATCATAACCGTAGAACTTGTCACCCTGAAGGAGTGTATCGGATGCAACGACTGCGAATGTAGCTGTTGCTTCATTGCCAGTGGCATCTTTATAAGCGTAATCAGGAACTACTGTGAAGTCGCCGTCTGCTGCTGCTGTTTCAACGCCTTCTTTAACAAAGTAAACCTTTACAGTACCGTCAATGAGTGAAAGAGCGTTGTCCATGTTATCAACAATTGCATACTTTGCAATCTTGTTAGTTGTTGAACCTGCTGTTGATGCTGTAAGTGTGTAATCAGCGTTCTTCTGTGTACCAACATTGCTGTCTGCAACTGTCTTTGTAACTGTGATACCTGAAACATCAATCTTTGAAGCAAGGTTTACTGTTTCATAATCGTATGTCCAGTCTGTGCCATTGAAGAAAGGAAGTGAGATGAGTGAACCCTGTACAGACTTAACTGTACCAGGTTTCTTAGAGCAGTATACATAATAGATACCGTCTGTAAGGTCTGTAATCGTCTGTGTAGGAACATCTGCTGAACCGTCATATTTGAATGTAACAGTCTTAGCAGCTGTACCTGTCCATGACATACCATCACAAATTGTGATGATTTTCTGGCTCTTGTCTGTTTCTGTTGAGTTGAGAGCGTTCACAAGGGCAGTGTTGCTTGCATAAGCATCTTCAACTGTTACTGTACCGTTACCAGTATCAACTTTAGCGAGCTTGAAGAATTTGTACTCATAAGTACCAACATAGTCGGCTTTATCACCTGTTGTACCGGCATTAGGGTTGCATGATACTGTAAGTGTTGTAGCAGCGCTTGCTGAGAATGGGATCATGAGAGCGATCATCATTACTGCGAGAACTGCTGCAAAGATTTTCTTTGTAGTTTTCATTTTTCTTTCTCCTTTGTGTTTGATTTAATATATGTAATTATATTCTAACCGAATGGTTAAACCGGGTTGGGGTGGCTGCATGGCGGACACCGGCTAACAACGGTGTCCGTAGCAGTCAAAGAGGTTTTCTATGAAAGAAACATATGATTAAAAAATCACCTGTTCTAACAAGTTAAATCATATTGGGTTACTTTCTGCGTCTTGCTCTGCGTTTTTTACGACCTTTTCCGTAATAGATTGCATAACCCGTGAACATTGTCACCGCAAGACCTGCAACCGATACACCGAGAACAAAATAACCATTCATTCCGTCACCGCTTGCCGAAGGCATTGTGATTGCACCGTCAACATAATTATATGTAACATTGTACTCACCCTTAACAGGGAGTGTGAAGTATGAAAGTGTGTAGTTCGGGTTGTAGCCCTCAGACGGTTTGTACTCAAACAAGCAATATGCCTGATATGTTGAAGTACCCTTTAAGTAGTTATCGGAACTGCTGTTCCAAACAACATCTTCGCCTGATTTTGTAAACTCACCGTTACCGTCCTTGAAGATTGTCAGGTTGTCGAACACTACATTACCGTCGCCACCTGTCTTCTCGGAAATCATATGAGAGCTTATTGAAGCATTTTTAATGATTGTATTGATATCGTCAGCATCAAGGATACCTTCTTCTGATACCTTGATTAATGCAAACTCTGTACCTTTTATATTGTTATTTGACTGGTTCTTCTTGTTTACTGTTGCTCTTCCGTGTGTGGTTTCATTTTCAAACACGGCTTTTCCAACAGAAGGAGAATTGTTGAAGTAAGTTGCAAGCTCCTCATCGGTTTTGCCTTCAATATCTGAGCTCTTAACCTTAATGTACTTAGCCTCCGTTACTTCACCGCTTTCAAGCAATTCAATCTCGGCAAGCCAGGTGTTTGTATCCATTTTATAATCGGATGCATTTTCACCCTCGGCAAGAGCCTCGGTAATCTTAAATCTGTAAACACCCGCAGTGACTAATTTGAGGTTTTTGAATTCAACCTTACCGTTTTTGTCAGGTGTTTTCAAATTCGTGGAAACTGTTGCTGCGCTGTTTGTCTTGATAATATTGCCGTCGGCATCCTGTTTTGCTGTATCCATTGATTCAAGACCTGTCAATGTATAGACGAACTTGCTGCCGCTGTAAGCCTGACCGTCAAGAGTCTTATTTACCGAAACAGCAAAGTTTGTAGGATTAACCTTATTGACAAAGTCAAGCACATTTCCTGCTTCCGCAAGAGTACCGACGAATGTACCTTTGAAGCTCTGATCGCCTACTTTATAGGGAATATAACCTGTAACGGTTTTCTCTGTAATCTTATAGGTTGCACCTACAGGAATATTGAGAAGCTTAATGCTTTCGCCCTTTTTGATTGTGAACGAACCGTCCAAGGGTGTACGGTAAGCTGTGCTTGAATAATCACTTGCGCCCTTCTCTTTGAGCTGATACTCAAGAGGATAGGTCTTGTAGTCATAGGTTGAACCGTTGCCGTCAAAGTCAAGAGCAATTGCAAATGTAAACTGCTGACTTGTGTCGTAGTCGGTTGTACCGTCTTCATCAACAACATTCTTTGAAATTTCAAGAGGTGCTGTCACTATCTTGTTGGTATAGTCGAGCTGGAGCTGTGCATAAGCCTTTTTATCAGCGGGATCCGCAAGATTGAATGCCGAGTTCGTAGTTGAATCGCTACTGATTGGTGAACCGTCTCTGTTGTTAACAAGTTCCCAGTTCGTTGTGTATTTAAGCTTACTGCCGGCTGTTGACTCGTTAACCATCATAGCATTGCCGGTCTTGAATGAGTTGTCAAAGTCAGCTATATAATTATCTTTAAGTGTGAAACCGCTGTTTGAAAGAGTTTCACTGCTTATGCTTTCGTCTGATTTTGTAAGCTTGTAGCCTTTACCGGAGGTATCTTTGCCGTTCTCTTTGATTGTATAATCAAAAGCTTCATTAGCTTTGAGGTCATCTGAAATTTCAGAAACAACATCGCCTGTATCAAGTGCCTTTGTAACCTTGAGGTCATTGTTGGCAGGTGTCATTGTGAAGTTTACTGAGAAGTTAGACTCAGCCTCACCACGCTCCATATAGAATACTACCATATGGTATGTCTTGTTAGGATCAAGCTGAACACCATTGTTGATTTTCTTTGAAACTGTGCCAAGGTTCACCGCATGCGTTTCACCGGGAATATATGAAGTACAGGAATCTTGCTTGACAGTCCAAGCCTTTCCATAAAAATCATCAAGATTTGTAGCGTGGTAAAGTTTACCGCTGGTATTCATATACTTTTCGAAGTCAAATTCGGTATTGGTGCCAAGCTGTGACTTTTTGAATTTGTAAAAACCGTCTGATGTTTCATAAGGTTTTACAAAATATGCACCCTCATTAAATTTACCAACTGTTGTATCCTGCCAAATATGCAAACAGAAGTCAGCATAAGCGGAATCTGTTCCAACCCAAAACTCATCACTAGGAACTGTAACTGTTGTCGATGATGATGAAGTCGATGACGGAGTTGAGTAATCGGCAAATACATTGTCGGCAGTTGCGGTCATTGAATTAAAGTTAATTGAACCGCTTGCCTCTTTATGGTCACCGGCGAGGTCGAGAGCAAGCTCTGCATCAGCACCTGTTGAATCCTCACCGATATAAACCCAAAGGTCATCGTCACCGCTGAAGTTAAAGGTTGCAGGTTTGTCGTCTGCAAGTAAACCGTCCTTTGGAACTCTGAAGTCTATATCAAGTCTGATACCAAAACCATAGTCAAGGTTAGAGTTAGTACCCTTGCCCGATGATGTATTTGAAGTATTGTTGAACGGGAAAATACCATAACCATTGGTGCCTCCGAAGCTACCCAGGTCATCGTTGATTCCATAATCCTTACCAGCACCGTAGTTAATTTTTTTAGGTGTGAGGCCGTCCCATGTGAAGTAGATGTTATCGGCTGCATTCTTTGAAGTGAATTCATAAGTAGTAACACCTGCATCGTCAGTAGTTGTACGGAACGGGAAAGATGACTTATAAACATTGGCAACTTTTGCACCATTATATTTAGCGGTTGAAAGTGCCTCAGCATCAAAGTAAGGAGCCTTGACACCATTTATAACCTGAAGATCGCCCTTGCTGTCAAGCTTGTTGTACATAAGGCCCTGTAAGGACTGGTTATAATTACCGCCGCCCCATTTCATACCGTTGGAGTTGTTTACTGCATAGTAATAGTTATCATTATAATTGTTGATGTTTGTAAGTCCTTTTGCGTGAGCCTCAAATGTTCCGTAGTGGGCTTCACCCTTATACATATTGCCAAAGTAGAGAGGATACTTCCAGTCCGACTTATAGTTTGAAGCAATGTTGCTTATGTAGCTGTTGAAGTTATCAAACTGATACCAATAGTCATACATATTGCCATTACCCTGACACTGAAGATACCCTTTCTCCTGCTCCATGTCCGACCAGTAGTCAAAGTATGTTGCGTCAACGCCTACTATGTTAGGATTATTTGAGAATGAATTTTCAACAACAGCGTTATAGTCTACATTGCCTATTTCCGAGAATTTTGTCCAGCTTTCGCCTCTGGCTGTCTTAACATATGTAGCCGTGTTCTCGCTGTAGCCCAAATAATCATATCCCGAACCTGTCGGATATGAAGTTGCGGAAGATGCACCGTTGAGATTAGATTTTTGCGGATGGAATCTTAAAACCGCATCTGTCGGAATTTTACCGCTGAACACCACATGACCGTTTACAGTGGTTTGCGTAAGCTCAACTGTTCCTTCATAGGCATCGTTGTAGTCAAAAGTTGCATAAATCATTGGAAGCGACTTCCAGTCATCGTTTGAAACATAAACTGTTTTATATGTTGCCTTTGACTGTTTGTCGGGAGCTTCAACAGAAAGGTATTTACTTTCTTTGAACGAGCCGTCAGTTGTAAGATAAAATTCTGTGTCACCCGAAGCACCCGAAATGTCGAGGATCTTGATGAACGGATTAGTCCACTGACTTTTTGAGGCGTCATAAAGAGCATTATCTTTACTGTATGAATCGTTAATACTGAGGTTGCTTGTTTGATTATTGCCCTTGCTGTTGAAGATTACATATTTATAGGATGACTTAACATCCACATAGTAGTAATCGCTGTCCGAAGATGTGAGCTTGTTCATTGCAACACCGGGCCACTTTTCGTTGCAGTCAGTATCGGTTACCCAAGAATATGCATAAGCTTCGTTATAGGTGTTACTGTTATGAAGATAGATACGACGGGAATCGCTTGCAACAGTCTTTTCGGGAAGAGTAAATTTAACCCCCGAAGAAAGCTCAATTCTTGTTGCACCGGATGGTGCAGTGGTTTCAAAAACTCCCGAAGAATTTTTGCTTACAGTACCCGTACTGAGAACCGTGCCGTCATCCTTAGCAAAACGATATGTAACAGAAGAAAAATCTTTCCATTCCTTATTCTTGGTCAGGTTAATATAAATCTTCTGTCCCGAAGATGTTGCCGCAAATACATTAAGCGACATACCAGACACGGCACATACCGAAAGCATGAGGGTAAGTGCAAGCACAAGGGAAAAGCTTTTCTTTACGGTTCTGCAAAGCTTTTTACCTAATTTCATAATTTTTTCTTCTCCTTCATTGCCGATTACTTTGTTTTGGCAGTCAAAGTACATTAAACAGGACTGGATAGGACAGTCCAACATATCTGCCAACTAATTATGAAACGCAATTTTTTTGAATTTGTTCTTATTTTTGATTTGTATACAATTATATAATATTTTATTGCACATTTGTAGAGGCAATATAACCAAACTTTGAGTGATATTTTTGGTTATATTGCATATCTGCAAACACGATTTAATATTTTTGACCATAATGTGATTTTATTACTTATTTATCGCCATTTTTTGTGTTTAGGATAAATCATACCCATTGTACAACCTTAACAGGCAGTTAAAAAGTCAATTTCAGCACTGAATTTGTTGATTTTTAATTCTTTTTTCAAAAATATCAAAAATTTTATGCAGGTTTACTCCAAGCTGTGCGTGCGGAAATATGTATTATTTTGCGATTGCTGCTTTTAAAATGCCCCAAAACCAGCATTTTGCAGAATTTTTCAGATATATTTTTATAATCAATATCTATATCTCATCAAATTAATCACCGAACACCTTGAAAATTCAGCATAAATAAAGGGCAGAGTATTGCTCTCTGCCCCTCAAAATGTAATTCAATTAAACCGCAATTATACAAACCGCTTTATGCAAACATATTAAAGATCTCTGCCGCAGCACTTCTTGTACTTTTTACCGCTGCCGCACGGACAGGGATCGTTTCTGCCGATTTTCTTGCCCTTACGGATAGTCTTGTTGACAGAATCCGTACCGTCTGCAGAAGTTTCTGTAGGCTGAGCAACCTGCTCACGGTGAAGCGCCTGCTTTACAGCGTCCGACTGCTCAACAGCTTCTTCATCATCGGATGCAGACTGTGCCGCTGCGGCAGCCCTCTGAGCTGCTCTCTTTGCTGCTGCAATTGCATCCTGTCTTTTCTGAATCTCATAAACGCGCTTTGGCATAATGAGCATCATCTTGACAGTATCTTCACGAATGCTTTCAATCATCTCATCAAACATATCGAAGCCTTCAACTCTGTACTCAACAACAGGATCGTGCTGACCGTATGAACGAAGTCTGATACCGCTCTTGAGCTGATCCATATTGTCGATGTGATCCATCCAATGTGTATCAACATTCTTGAGGAGGTAAACACGCTCCATCTCACGGATTGTTTCCTCGGGAAGAAGCTCTTCATTTTCCTTGTAAATTTCAAGAGCATCGTCAACGAGCATCTTCTGAATCTCTTCGGGTTCCATATTTTCAAGATCTTCAAGGCTGAAATCATACTTTGATTCATCTCTTATAAGCCAGCCTGCGTAGTAATCCTTGAGGCTTTGGAAGTTCCAATGTTCTGCAGGACCTTCGGGGAGATACTGCTTGATTGAAGTTGCGATTGTATCCTCAACCATTTTGAGGATTGTTTCGTGGAGATCCTCACCGTTAAGAACCTGATCACGCTGACCGTAGATGATTTCACGCTGTTTGTTCATAACATCGTCGTACTGGAGGACATCCTTACGAATGCCGAAGTTACGAAGCTCAACCTTTTCCTGTGAGCCCTCGATAATACTTGTGAGCATTTTGTTCTCAATAGGCATATCTTCGGCAACATTCATACGCTCCATCATCATTTTCATTCTGTCACCGCCGAACAGACGCATAAGGTCATCCTCGGTTGAGAGGAAGAAACGGCTGACACCCGGATCACCCTGACGGCCTGCACGACCACGAAGCTGGTTATCAATACGGCGAGACTCGTGTCTTTCCGTACCCATAATGTAAAGACCTCCGGCCTCTCTTACCTTTTCAGCCTCGCCCTTAATTTCTTCCTTATACTTGTCATTCAGTTCTCTGAATGTATTTCTTGCATTGATGATTTCTTCATCATCGGTTTCCGCATAACCTGTAGCTTCTTCAATAAGCTCCTCTGTAAAGCCCTGCTTACGCATTGCGGCTTTTGCCATATACTCTGCGTTACCGCCAAGGATGATATCGGTACCACGACCTGCCATGTTGGTTGCGATTGTTACCGCACCGAGTTTACCTGCCTGAGCAACAATTTCAGCCTCTTTTTCATGCTGTTTTGCATTGAGGACATTGTGCTTAATGCCTCTCTTTTTGAGCATTTTTGAAAGAAGCTCCGACTTCTCAATTGAAATTGTACCGACAAGGACAGGCTGTCCCTTTTCGTGAGCCTCAACAATTGCATCAATAACAGCGTGGAACTTGCCGTTTTCTGTCTTATAAACCGAATCGGGGAGGTCTTTTCTTAAAACAGGCTTGTTTGTAGGAATTTCAACAACATCAAGCTTGTAGATTTCCTGGAATTCTTCCGACTCTGTCTGGGCAGTACCTGTCATACCAGAAAGCTTTTTGTAAAGACGGAAGTAGTTCTGGAATGTGATTGTAGCAAGAGTCTTGCTTTCGCTCTGAACCTTTACGCCCTCTTTAGCCTCAATAGCCTGGTGAAGACCTTCGTTAAAACGACGGCCATACATAAGACGACCTGTAAATTCGTCAACGATGATAACTTCACCGTCCTTAACAACATAGTCAACATCAAGCTTCATAACGCCGTTAGCCTTGATAGCCTGATTTACATGGTGCTGAATTGTAAGATTATCGGGATCGGTAAGGTTTTCAATACCGAAAAATTCTTCGGCTTTCTTAACACCGCTCTGTGTGAGGGTTGCTGTTTTCTGCTTTTCATCAACAACATAATCAATGTCGTTTTCCTTGTAATATTCCTCCATATCCTCTTTTGCGTCAAGTTCTGCAAAACGCTGAACTTTAAGAGTTTTTGCAAAAGCGTCAGCCTTTGCATAAAGGTCTGTTGACTTGTCGCCCTTACCCGAAATAATAAGAGGAGTTCTCGCCTCATCAATGAGGATTGAGTCAACCTCATCGACAATCGCAAATGCGTGCGGGCGCTGAACCTTGTTTTCCTTGTAAACTACCATGTTGTCACGGAGGTAGTCAAAACCGAGTTCGTTGTTTGTTCCGTATGTAATGTCTGCGGCATAAGCCTTTTTTCTGCCCTCGTTATCGAGATCGTGGCAGATAAGACCGACCGAAAGACCGAGGTATCTGTAAAGCTTGCCCATCCACTCTGAGTCACGGCGGGCAAGGTAATCGTTGACTGTTACAATGTGAACACCTTCGCCTGTAAGAGCGTTGAGGTATGCAGGGAGGGTAGCAACCAAGGTTTTACCTTCACCGGTTTTCATCTCGGCGATTCTGCCCTGGTGAAGAACGATACCGCCGATAATCTGAACGGGGAAGTGCTTCATACCAAGCACTCTCCAGCCTGCCTCACGACAGGTTGCAAATGCTTCGGGGAGAATATCATCTGTTGTTTCGCCGTTGGCAAGTCTTTCTTTAAGAATTGTTGTCTGGTTCTTGAGTTCACTTTCGCTCATAGCCGCATATTTATCTTCGAGTGCAAGCACCTTGTCACAGATTGGTTGCACACGCTTAACTTCACGCTTGCTGTAGTTGCCGAACATAGCCTTTAAAAAATTCATCAGGGTTCTTCCTTTCAATGTACCGAAAAAATCGGTCAAACTGTATTTTCAATAATATAATTTTAATTTACTGCACCGCAGACGCTCCAAGGCTTTTTGCAGCCTGAATCATTGCGGCCTCAACCACGGGACCGGCATATTGGAAACCGAAACCCGAATCCTGTACAACACAGGCAAAGGCGAGAGGGCAGTCCTCATCTTTTGAGTAGCCGACCATCCAGCCGTTAGGGTTCTTATCATCGCCGACTTCACCCGTACCTGTTTTGGCACAGACTGTAAGTCCGCCGAAAAGGTTGTCGCCGTAGTAATCCGAAACGGTGTATCTCATAACATCATCAAGCTTTGTCGCCGTATCGGATGAAAAAAGCTCCAGTCCGCTGCTCTTGTAGTTTATGCCAAGTGCGGAGAGTATGGACTCATCTTTGATAAGGGTAGGGTTTGTAGCCTTACCGCCGTTTGCGATTGCACCGCAGATAATTGCCATCTGCATCGGGTTTACCTTGTCATTATACTGACCTACACCCGACCAGCCAAGCTGGTTTTCATTGGCATCGCTGACATCATATGAACCTTTTGCAGTTTTAATTCCGTCAACATCAAAGGAGCTGTTAATGCCGATTTTCTCGGCAGTTTTTGTCATTGTGTCACTTCCGAGTTCAACGGCAAGCTTTGCAAAAACAATATTGCAGGAATGTGCCATTGCCTCTTTATATGTCAGCGTTCCGTGAGTTTCCGTACAGGTAACTTCACTTCCGCCTATGGTCTCACTTCCGTTACAAACCCAAGTGCGGTCATAAAGGTCGGGAATATTCTCGATTGCCGCCGCAGATGTAACGATTTTGAAGATTGAACCCGGGGTAAAGGTTGACGAAAGCACATTATCAAGGTAAACGCCCTCGTATTCGCTTTCGTTGTCCTCGGTAATTTCGGGAGGAGCCTGCGGATCGTAAGCCATGGTACTTATGGAACAGATAACCTCGCCTGTTTTGTAGTTATATATTACACAGGCACCTTTTTTGTTATAAGCTGCAAGAACATCATAAGCCGCCGCACAGGTTGCGGAATCGACTGTCAGCTTTATATCGTGAGAGGCACGCAATGATTCCGGCATATTAAGTCCGAAAACAAGGTTATAGCCTATCAGCTGAGAACGATACATACTTTGAACAGCCGTTGAAATGTTAAGGCTGTCATCACCGACAACATGAAGCAGAGATTTTCTTACGCTCTCGCTTTCGTTATAAACTCTTTTACCGTCAACCGTCTGTGCAAGAGCCGTGCCGTTGCGGTCATAGATCGCTCCTGCCTGTGCAAGGCCGCCGTCACCTGCTATATGCGCATTATATGCCTGATCGACCCAATCGTCTGCCCCTGTTACAAGCTCAAAGGCAAGATAGCCGAGTCCGCCGATAAACGCAAGCGCAACTATATATATAAGTGTACTTCTGCGAAGTATTTTTTTCAAACCTTACACCACCCTGTGTATCAGTAGGGGCGTTCATTGGACGCCCGCAAGTAAAGGCACTAATTTTATTTAATACCAAAGTACATATATGAAAAACAAGTTTTCAATTTACTAAACTTATCTTTTTACCGAATAAGTTCTCTCGTCTGCGGCTTTGATGAATGCAACAAGTCCCCAACAAGACATAATACTTGAACCGCCGGCAGACACAAACGGAAATGTTACGCCTGTAAGCGGAAGGACATCGGTTGCACCGAAAACATTGAGAGAAAGCTGAACGACAAAAAGTCCTGCCGCACAGCACGCTGAAATTGAATAAAAGGTACTTCTGCTGCGGGTTGTAATTGCCCTTGCATAAATAAACATTGCACCTACTGCCACGGCAAGTGTGAACGCAACGATAACTCCCATTTCTTCCGAAACAAGTCCGAAAACAAGGTCACTTTCGGATGCGGCGACCTGCTTTAAAAAACCGTTGCCGATACCTACGCCGAAAAGTCCGCCGCTTGCCATATATGTGAGAACTCTTGCCTGCTGATAACCGAGGTTGTCCTGAGTATGTTCCCACACATGACGCCAACCCGAAAAACGGTCGGCAACATACGGTTTAAACTTGAGGACAAAGGTTACGCCGAAAATTGCGGCGGCAACAGCAAGAATAATCGTCTTGAAATCGCCCGAGCGCATAAACGCTGTGAGCAAAAATGTTACAAAGAAGATGAGCGCAGTACCGAAGTCACCCATAAGAGCCAAAAGACCGACGCAGACTGCCGAGAAGATAATGTACTCAAGCAGGTTCTTCTTTGTCATCAACACATCAAGCGAACTTGCGCCGATAAAGATGAAAATAATCTTTGCAAGCTCTGACGGCTGAAATGAAAACGAGCCGATATAAATCCAGTTGGCAGCGCCGTTTGTAATCTTACCGAATACAATTGTCACACCCAAAAGACCGACCGCACAAATCATTGCCGGAAGTCTGAGTTTATTTACCTTGTCGGGATCTTCAATCAGCTTGATAATTATGCAGAAGATAATCATACCTATTGCGGCGGCAACAAGCTGAACATAAGCCGAGCGTTCCGACTGTCTGATAAGCATCATTACGCCTATGCCCGTCAAAAACAGGGCAAGCGATTCAAGCTCGAAATTTACTCTGCGGATTACAAAATAGGAGATAAAGAAGAATCCCCATTCAACAGCCGCAAGAGCGCCGAACAGCACGAGCGGAGCCGTTGTATTTGTACCGTCATTCCAGAACATTGCCTGAACGCACATAAAAAAGTGAAAAAATGTAATAAGAAGCATAAGCTTCCACGATTTCATTGCAGGCTTATCGCTGACCTTTGAGAAAAACCAGCTCGACTGCAACGGCTGTTGGAACTCCTCGCCTCTTTTTACTATAAGGCTTGTACCGCCTATTGTTATTGTATCGTCAATTAGCACCTTTGCTCTGCCTCTTGTTCTTTTGCCGTTGAGCATTGTGCCGCTCTTTGAGTCGGTATCGCTTACATACCAACCGTCTTTACGGCGAAGGAGTACGCAATGATTTCTTGAAACCGTCGGGTCATCAACGGTTACATCACTGCTTTTACTTCTGCCGATTGAATTTTCCCAAAAAAGCACGGGGAGCATCTCGCCCGTTGCAGGGTTCAAAAGTGAAATCAAAGGAGTTTCGGGACGGCGGCGACGGCGCATTGCGGCAAAGCACTGGTACACAATTATTATTGCATAAACAGGCATAAGAAAACGCAGTGCAACAACACCCATATCGAAAATTATCGAAAGATCCGGCACTTTTTTCAACTCCTTCACAAATCATCTGTCCTAAAAATAAGCATACTTAAAGTTATACAGTTTAAATAATAATCCAATTTCCTCCAAAAGTCAATAGCCGAGTGCCTCGGCAGTCAATTCGTGAAGATAGTTTGTACAATAGAAAACTAAAAATGCCCGAGCGTAAAATTGTTATTGTCTGTACCAACCTGTAGGGGCGTTCATCGGACGCCCGCAGGTAACGTCAGAATTTTCATAACAGATTAAATTTTATAAATGCCGCAAAACAATTGTTATATTGTAGGGGCGAACCGTGTGCATTGCACACGGTTTGCACGCAATGCGTGCAAATTCGATACACAACATTTATCACATCAAAACATATGTGACTAAACAAAATGTTTCATCAAGGCGGGCGTCCAATGGACGCCCCTACAACACAAATTGCAAAGACAATTACAAATATTTGCTCGGGCAAAATATGTTTTAAAATATACAAACTGTCTGCACAAGCAGGGAACGGCGGCTCGCCGTAAACAAAAGACCTCACGAAATTCGTGAGGTCTTTTATCATGATATATCTATGAGGATTAATGAAGACTTTTCATTTTATCGGCTTTATCACGGCATATATGCGACCATTTGCAGTCACCGCACACCTGCGAAAGCCTGTCTTTTAAAATTATATTTTCCCTTGCAATTCTCGAAAGCTCTTTCCAATCGGCAGTATCACCGATTTTCATTCCGAGTAAATCAAGACATCTTTTGTCATAGCATGACGCCTTGCCAGTAACATCGCAGCTGCCGTTGTCACGGTTCGGACACGATGAACAAATTTCGTCACAACCGCCAGTAAGCGTAAGGTTTGCGTTGTTATTTTCAAGAACCGACGCTATTTTTGCCATTCCGCAGACAAATTCATCGCTGTAGCCCTTGCCTTCAAAAAACTGCACACAAAGGCTGTGATGCGGTCTGAACTTAAAGCTTAACGATTTTGTCAAGACGATTCACCAAAACTGTTGCAACAACAATCTTTGCAGCATCTGCAAGAAGGAACGGAACAACGCAGGTAAGAAGTGCGGCAACAAAGTCTGTGTGCATTGCAATCATAAACCAGATTGTACCGAAAAGGTAGCATACTGCAAGGCCTGCAACCATTGAAACTGCAAGCACCCAAAGCTTTCTGCCGAGAAAATCAGTCATAAGTCCAACGATAAGTGCCGTAAAGAGGAAACCGATGATATAACCGCCTGTCGGACCGCCGAGAACACCGATTCCGCCTGAGAATCCTGCAAACACGGGAACACCGATTGCACCGAGGAGAACATAAACCGCAACGCTGATGAGTCCTCTTTTCCAACCGAGCATAGCCGCAGCCATAAAGATGCCGAGAGTCTGAAGTGTGAACGGAACTGTCATCGGAATCTGAATCTGTGCGCACACTGTGATGATTGCGACGAACATCGCCATATACACAAGGCTTAATACATTACTTTTTGATTTACTGTTTGTTTTTGCTTCTGTCATAAAATTACCTCTCCTTTGCAAAACCGCTTCTTTTGTTTTGCAGATTGTCAACCAAATTATTTTATCGGTTGACAATTATTATAGTACCAATTATCGCATTTGTCAACCCGATTTATGTTTTAAAGTGACAATTACAATCCGTTTTGATGTAACAATTGACTTTACTACCGTCTTATAATACAACTGAGTTAACCAAACAGAACATAAAAAACAGGGACAGCGTTTTGCTGTCCCTGAAATTTTTGTAAAGATTAAGTTTGCGTGCTTACAATTAAGCCTTGTTAACCGAACCGAAGAGTTCCATCTTTTCCTTAACAGTAGCCTTGATAGCCTCTGCACCGGGAGCGAGGAGCTTTCTTGGATCGAAGCCCTTGCCTTCGAGATCCTTGCCCTCTTCAATGTACTTTCTTGTAGCTGCTGCAAATGCGAGCTGGCACTCTGTGTTAACATTGATCTTTGAAACGCCGAGTGAGATAGCCTTCTTGATCATGTCAGCAGGGATACCTGTACCGCCGTGGAGAACGAGCGGCATCTCGCCTGTAAGCTGCTGGATAGCGTCAAGAGTTTCAAAGCTGAGGCCCTTCCAGTTTGCAGGATACTTACCGTGAATGTTACCGATACCTGCTGCGAGCATTGTTACGCCGAGGTCTGCAACCATTTTGCATTCCTTAGGATCTGCGCATTCGCCCATACCGATTACGCCGTCTTCCTCGCCGCCGATTGAACCAACCTCAGCCTCAAGTGAAAGACCGAGCTTGTTACAAGTTGCAACGAGTTCCTTTGTTTTTTCAATGTTTTCTTCGATCGGATAGTGTGAACCGTCGAACATGATTGAGCTGAAACCGGCTTCGATGCACTTCTTAGCGCCTTCATATGAACCGTGGTCAAGGTGGAGAGCAACAGGAACTGTGATGTTGAGTTCCTCGAGCATACCGTTTACCATACCAACGATTGTTTTGTAGCCGCACATATATTTACCGGCACCCTCAGATACACCGAGGATAACAGGTGAGTTGAGTTCCTGTGCTGTTAAAAGAATTGATTTTGTCCATTCAAGGTTGTTGATGTTGAACTGACCTACTGCATAGTGGCCTGCCTTTGCTTTTGTAAGCATTTCTTTAGCGTTTACTAATGGCATTTTAATCTTCCTTTTGTAAAAAATTTCAGCAGACAAGCGTCCCCACCTGCCGATTTAAGTTTATTATACAATATATTTTTGAAAATATAAAGACCTAAAAAGAAGATTTAGTGAAAATTTTAACAATTAGTCGAAAAATTCTTCATTTTGTCCTGTTTTAGTCAATTATCACTAAACTTTCAAAATAAACTCACACTTCCGTAACACAACAAGGTTGATTTTGATTTTGTGAAAAGGTATAATATAAATGTAAATTACAATACTTGATTTTGGTCAAGCGTTGTATGATAATATTTTTTGTAAACTATCCCGTAGGGGTAGTCTTGCGACCGCAAGTAATGACAGATATTTTATTGCAAACAAAGTTTTATAAATATAACAAAACAACCGATATAGTGACTGGCGGATGATATCCGCCCCTACGAAATATTTGTTCATTTCGGCAATTTGCTTGCAAAAAAATTTTGTTTCATTACTTAAGGACAAACGCAGCTTGTACCCCACGGTAACAAATAAATGTAGGAGTAACTTTTATGGACAATTTTGACAACAACAATATGGGTGGGTTTGAACCGCAAAAGCCGTTCACCGAAAGGCCCGTACAAAACAATAATATGAACACGGAACAGACAATTCCCGTTTCCGAACCCGAAACACAGGAAGAACAGGCTCAGAATGTTCAGCCGCAGAACGGCAACACACCGTACTGTGATTATATTTTCGGCAACAACAATCAAAACACGGCAAACAATGCAAATCCGACTGAAAATGTTCCGCCGTATCAGCAGAATCAAAATCCGAATCCGAACACTTACGCTCAGCCGTGGCAGTACGGTTACGGTCAGTATCCCTACAGCGGACAGAATCCGCAGTATAATCAGAACAATCAGCAGTACGGACAGTATCAGAACAACACAGGTTACAATCAGAATGTACCTCCGTATCAGCAGAATATGTACGGACAGCCTCCCTACGGCAACAACGGTACATACAATCAGCAATACAATCCGCAGATGTTCGCACAGTACCCCCAAAAGAAAACAAAGGGCGGAATAATTGCGTTGATTATCGTTCTCTGTTCACTTCTTACAATCGGTTTTATCGGCATGATGGTGTACGGATTTTCGGTTGACATAAAAGAAGATTTGAACAGCGACCGAAGCGATTCGGGCAATTCGTTCAGACTTCCGAATAAAGACAGCACAACACCGTTTGAAACCCTTCCCGACACATCTTCGCAGGGTAAAACTCACGATGAGTCTGACTACAGTGACAAGGTGAACAAGGATTACTCGGGTATGAAGCTTGAAAGCAATCCGAAAGACGCAAAAACAAACAACAGCTACACAGCCGCAAAAGCGTCAGAAAAGGTTTCTGACTCGGTAGTCGGCATTCTCTGTTACTCGAACGATGTACCCGATCAGGCTGACACAACAACCGCATCTTCACAGGGAAGCGGAATTATCTTCTCACAGGACGGCTATGTTATCACAAACGCTCATGTAATCGGCAACAGCAAAACAGCCTATGCGATCAGAGTTGTAACATCTGACGGCAAGGTATACAAGGCAGGTGTTGTGGGCTACGATTCAAGAACCGATATTGCAGTTCTCAAAATGGACGATGCAAAGGGACTTACTCCTGCAACATTCGGCGATTCGTCACAGCTTGAGGTTGGTCAGGACATTATCGTAGTCGGCAACCCCGGCGGTCTTGACTATCAGAACACAACAACCAAGGGCGTTATTTCGGCGCTTGACAGAAAACTTTCAACATCAAGCCTTACAAAGTACATTCAGACCGATGCCGCAATCAATCCGGGCAACTCGGGCGGTCCGCTTGTAAACTACTACGGTCAGGTTGTCGGAATTACAACTTCAAAGATTGTTTCCGAAACTTACGAAGGTATGGGCTTTGCAATTCCGTCACAGACAGTAAAAAACATTGTTGACACACTTGTAAAGAACGGCTATGTTGAAGGCAGAGTAAAAATCGGCATTTCGGGCATTGCGGTAACCTCCGATCAGGCATCAAATTACAACATTCCGCAGGGCATTTATGTTCAGAGTATCGTATCGGGCGGTCCGTGTGACGGCACAAGCCTTGAAGAAGGCGATATCATCACAGAGGTGGACGGCGAAACAATTACAAGCTTTGCAGATGTTTATGCGATTCTTGAAACCCACAAGCCGGGGGACAAAATCAAGGTTAAATATTACAGCTCATCATCGGGCGACGGTGAGGTTGAAATCACACTCCAGGAAGATAAGTAATTTTAATATAAGAATATCACCAAAAGCAAGAGGGCAGTCACGGCAATGTGACTGCCCTTGCTTATTTATTGCAAATCAGTAGGGGCGCTCATTGGGCGCCCGCAAATGAAGGCACAAATGCGATACCAAATCCAATTATATAAAAATCACAAAATTACCGATAATATGTAGCGGCGAACACGGTTCGCCAATCGGTTTGTTTGCAAAAACAAACCGAACATATATACAGTTTTTGTCATATAAAAATGATATGTTAATAAACAAATAGTTTGTGCTGAGTCGAACCGATTTTACAATCGTTTCGATTGGCGAACAATGTTCGCCGCTACTGAATTGTGACATTTATAAAATATATTTTTACATATAATTTGTTACATTACTTGCGGGCGGCCGATGACCGCCACTACAGTATATCAATTACTTTCTGATATATATAATTTAATTTTACATATACATTGTGTCATTATTTTTTAACTGGGATAAAATTCCGCAAAAATCCTGCACTTCTTCCTTTCAGGTAAAACCAACCTATGGTGTCAAAAACTGCCGCTCCTACAAAATTAACAAGCAAATCTTTCATTGTATCAATCAGACCGATGTCAAGGTAACCGTTAATACCGAGATTTTCACCGTTCACAACGGTTGATGTTATATCTCTGATGTGCATTATCACATTCGGCTTGCCCGAAATCAAGCCCGAATGTATTGCCGTGATTACGGTGTCCTTTTGCATATCCTTTTCAAAAAGCATATCCGCACCAAACTCAAAAAACTCCCACACAACACCGACTGTCATTGAAAAGCAGAACGAAAACAGGCACACGAACATGGGTGAGAGGCTCAATTTCACCCGCTCGCTTCTGTTCAAAATATCGGTCAGTCCAAAACCAACGCCTGCACAGATAAAGCCGTTCACGGCATGGAGCAATGAATCCCATATCGGAATCTTTTCGTAGAACGCACCGAGCTCACCCATAACATTTGCCGCAAACACGAACAGCACAACAATCGTTTCAAGCACACTCGGCAACGCTACCGACAGCTTTCGGTCGATGAACAACGGAAGCATCAACAGTCCGAGCGTTAACACACAGGTCATGACATTCTCCCATTTTCCGTTTAAAATGCCGGCAGTCAAAAGTGACACAAGTATGAGCCTTATAATGATGTAAACGCCTGCCTTAACTCTGTGCTGTCGCATTTCACGCACATTCAGCCACCGTGCAAGCCTTTGAAAAAATCCTTTAAGTCGTTTTTTCATAATATCCCCCGATTTTTACACTTATTTTTTCCTTAAAAACGAGATAAACCCCTGTAAAATTGTATTAGCTTTTTCTGCCTGATATTACCGCAAAATAAAAAAGCCACCGCAATCTGCGATGACTCATAAGCATTGATATTAAATTACTTTTTCTCTGACGATTCGGTTTTTTCGCCATTTTTTTCAGCCTCAAGCTTTTTCTTGAGTTCCTCTTTGCCGACAGCAAGCATCAGCTTGATACGGTTTTCCTGATTTACCTTCGGCGCACCCGGATCATAGTCGATGGTAACGATATTGGCATTCGGTCTGATTTCTTTAATCTTTCTGATTGCGCCCTTACCGTTGATATGATTCGGCAGACAACCGAAAGGCTGTGTGCATACGATATTCTCATAGCCTGTATCGGCAAGTTCAATCATCTCGGCTGTCAGCAACCAGCCCTCGCCCATCTTACTGCCGTAGCCGATAACACCGTTTACAAGCTCCTTTGTGTGAGCATATCTGTGAGGCGGAACAAAGCCGTACTTTTCAGCGGCATCAACCATAAGTCCCTCAAGCTTTGTGAGGTAGTTAAGAAGCATCGAACAGAATTTGTATTTAACTCTGCTTCCTCCGAACATCTTATAATCCTCAATACGGTTATCAACCTTAAATGATGCAAAACCCATAAGACCGGGTACGCAAACCTCGCAATCCTGATCTGCAAGAAAGTCCTCAAGACCGTTGTTAGCCATTTTGGAGTATTTTACATAGATTTCGCCGACAATACCGACTTTAACCTTCGGCACTTTATTAAGCTCTATTTTTGTAAATGACTTTGTAATTCGGTCAAGAGTTTCGTCAATTTCTTCAAGAGTGTAGCCCTTGCCCTGTATGAGCATATCGGAAATCTTATCCGTCCACTCATCAACAAGCGCCATACTTTCACCCTTGTTCACCTCATAGGGCTTTGTCTGGTTTGAAAGCAGCATTAACTGGTCGCCGTACACAAGACCGCCGACAAATCTGCGGATAAGCGGAAGTGTGAGCGAAAAACCGCTGTTGTGCTCCATACCGAATGAAAGCGAAATTACGGGAACGAACTCAAATCCTGCCTTTTTGAGAGCCTTTCTCAAAAGGAAAATGTAGTTTGACGCACGACATCCGCCGCCTGTCTGAGTAATCATCAGGGCAACCTTGTGAACATCATACTTTCCGCTTTGCAGAGCATTGATGAACTGACCTATAACCAGCAAAGCCGGATAACAGGTATCGTTGTGAACATATTTAAGACCTGTCTGCGCAATCTCCGGACCTGTTGTGTCGAGCAAATCAGACTTATAGCCGTAGTAGTTGAACACCTTTTCAAGTATTTTAAAATGAATAGGCGCCATATTGGGCATAAGGATTGTGTATTCCTTTTTCATCTGCTTTGTAAACAGCAAACGACCTGTTTTTTTGTCATACTTCAACTCTGCCATAACAGAATTTCCTTTCATCAATCGTTTTCAAGCGCAGCAAGCAAACTGCGGATTCGGATTTTAACTGCTCCGAGGTTTGTAATTTCATCTATCTTAATCTGAGTGTAAATCTTATTTTTGCTTTCAAGAATTTCTCTTACCTCATCGGTTGTAATCGCATCAACACCGCAGCCGAAGGATACAAGCTGAACAAGCTCCATGTCCTTTCTTGTTGTAACATATTTTGCCGCCGCATAAAGTCTTGCGTGGTATGTCCACTGGTTGAGAACATGAGTCCGGAAATGTTCAACTCTCGGAGAAACAACATCTTCGCTGACGATTGCAACATCAAAGCCTGAGATAAGTCTGTCAATTCCGTGGTTAATTTCGGGGTCAATATGATATGGTCTGCCTGCAAGAACAAAAATCTTTTTGCCCTCTTTTTCAGCCTTGGCAATAATCTCGTTGCCCTTGTCAATAACCTTTTTTCTGTAATTTTCCTGTTCCTGATATGCAAGCTTAGCCGCATTTCTGACCTCGTTAAGAGTGAGGTCGGGGAAGTGGAACGAAAGTCTTTCATAGGCTTTCTTCGGAAAATCGTTCGGGCGGTGAATACCAAAGTATTCCTTTATGAAGTGAACCTTGCGTATATCCTTCATATTGTTTTTGATAACCTCGGGATAGTAAGCAACAACAGGACAGTTGTAATGGTTATCTCCGAGATGCTCGTCAAAATTATAGGAAAGACAGGGGTAGAAAATTGTTTCTGCACCCATATCAATAAGAGTCTGAATGTGACCGTGAACAAGCTTTGCAGGGAAGCAAACGGTATCGCTCGGAATTGTCTGCTGACCTCTCTGATAAAGCTTTCTTGTTGAATACGGTGAGTGGAACACCTCAAATTTAAGTTCTGTAAAGAATCTGTACCAGAACGGATAAAGCTCATACATATTGAGCGCCATAGGAATTCCAAGCTTACCTCTTATGCCTTCAACAGGCTTGTAGGAATCAATGAGATTCAGCTTATAGGCATACATATTCATATCGTTTGCAGGAGCTTTCTTTGTGATTGGTCTTTCACAACGGTTTCCCGCAATAAACTTTCTGCCCTTGCCGAATGAATTTATTGTAAGACGGCAGTTGTTGTTGCACATACCGCAGTTTGCAACCTTGATTTCGTGAACGAATTCATCAAGTCCCTTTTTATCGGTAATTGTACTCTTGCCAACGCCCTTTGACTTTTTCTTTGCGTAAAGAGCCGCACCGTAAGCACCCATAAGTCCTGCAATGTTAGGACGGACAACTTCAACGCCCATTTCCTGTTCAAATGCACGCAAAACAGCGTCGTTTAGGAAAGTGCCGCCCTGAACTACAACACGCTTGCCGAGTTCGTCGGGGCTTGACGCACGAATAACCTTGTAAAGGGCATTCTTTACAACGCTGAGTGAAAGACCTGCCGAGATATCTTCAATTGTTGCGCCGTCTTTCTGAGCCTGCTTAACGCTTGAATTCATGAATACGGTACAGCGTGAGCCGAGGTCAACGGGACGCTTTGCAAAAAGTCCGAGCTTTGCAAAGTCGGCAATCTCATATCCGAGAGCGTTTGCAAAAGTCTGCAAAAAGCTTCCGCAACCCGATGAACAAGCCTCATTAAGGAATATATTGTCAATTGCACCGTTATGTATCTTAAAGCATTTGATATCCTGTCCGCCGATATCGATGATAAATTCAACATCGGGCATAAAGTATTTTGCGGCGGTAAAGTGAGCGATTGTTTCAACAATGCCGTAATCAACCGCAAATGCGTTCTTTACAATGTCCTCTCCGTAACCTGTTACGGCAGAAGAAACAACATTTATTTCGGGATTTATTTTGTAAACCTCGTCAAGGAATTGCTTCATAATCTCAACGGGGTTTCCCTTTGATGGCAGATATTTTGAATAGAGCAGCTCACCGTCATCATTGAGAACAACACCCTTTACGGTTGTTGAACCTGCGTCCATTCCTATATAAGCCTTGCCTGTGTATCCCTTTAGCTCCTTCTGCTTAACATCAGCCTTTGCATGACGATCGCAGAATTTCCTGTACTCCTCTTCGTTTTTAAAGAGGGGCTGATTGAACGCAAAGTTACCGCTGCCACGGTAGTTCTTTACCTTTTCGATAACCTCGTCAAAATCAATAGTCTTTTCGGCACACAAAGCCGCACCGCAGGCAACATAATAAAGTGAATTTTCGGGACAGATGCCCTTTGTTCCGAGAGTGCGGTCAAAGCAGTTTCGCAGTTCGCTCATAAATGTAAGAGGTCCGCCGAGATATACAATCTGACCTTCAATTTCTCTGCCCTGTGCAAGACCTGCAACAGTCTGGCTTACAACCGCATTGAAAATACTCTCTGCGATGTCGCTCTTCCTCGCACCCTGATTAAGAAGCGGCTGGATATCGGTCTTGGCAAACACACCGCATCTTGATGCGATTGTGTATGTCTTTTCGTGCTGTTTTGCAAGCTCGTCCATATCCTCAAGCTTAACATTCAGAAGTGTTGCCATCTGGTCAATAAAGGCACCCGTGCCGCCGGCGCAGGTACCGTTCATTCTTACCTCAAGTCCGTTTGTGAGGAACAATATCTTTGCATCCTCACCGCCGAGTTCAATTATAACATCTGTACCCGGAATAAAAGTATTGGCGGCAACTCTTGTTGCGTAAACCTCCTGAATAAAATCAACGCCGACAGACTCGGCAACACCCATTCCGGCAGAACCCGAAAGAGCCACCGAGGCATTTTCAACGCCGTCAATCCTTGTCCGTACAAGTGCAAGAATTTCTGCAATCTTTTCCGTAATTCGGGAATAATGCCTTTCATATGTGCTGTATATTAATTTGTTTTCGTCGTCAAGCACAACACATTTTATTGTTGTTGAGCCAATATCCAATCCTAATTTCAACTTGTGCCTCCGAAATCAATACATAGTAATCTCATTGTGCATATCTAATTAATTATAGTATTTTTTGCCAAGAAAATAATTCTAATTCGGAATATTTTCACCTTTGATGAATTTTACCATTTTTATCACAAAAATTCAATACACATAAAGGGCATAATGTATAATCTACTGCATATAATTTGCCCTCAAAAGCAAAGCGAAGCATTGTTCCGACTTTAATATATCTTAAAAATGCAGAAAAACCTGCCGAAATCGGCAGGTCTTTAGCTTTAAGTATTTAAATTATCAGAAAAGTTCACCGTGGGGAGCTTCACCGTCATCTGCCTCGTCTGAATCTGCGGACTCGGAGAATCCTTCTTCACGCTTTGCCTCAAGCTCTGCTTTGAGGTCGCAGATGTTTGTAAGATGCTCGGGTTCTGCCTTTTCTTCGGTAACAGCCTCTGGCTGTTTTTCAACAGGCTTTTCCTCTTTAAAAGGAGAGGACTTGTAGTCGCCCTCATTTGAGCAAGCTACTGTAATATCAACAATATCATCCTCTTTAACCTCGGGAGCAACCTCGGGATTGCCGTAGAAAATATCGTTTGAACTGTTGACAATCTTTCTGTAACACTCTCTTGCTTTTGCGATTTTGGCCTTTGAAGTGTCAATAACCTTCAAAAGCTTTTCGCACTCGGCGTCATTAATTTCAGTGCCTTTCTTTCTGCTGTCGTACATAATCTTTCCGAGAGCAATATATGCTCTGTTCATAAGCTCGCTTTCGCTTTTCATAACAAGTCTTAATCTGTTGAGCTTTGCGTTTGTTCTGTTCTTTTCTACTATTGTCTGAGCTACCGATGAAATTGTATCAACGGCTGTATTTACTGTTCCTTTTACACTGTCAAGTATCGTCATAGTAAATTTCTCCTTTAAAACCGCTTTGGCACAAACACTCTGACACATTCTGCCGTGGCGAATAATATTAAACTTATTTCTATTATTATGACAGATTTTTTTGATAAAATCAACATTTTTTTAAAATTTACTTGTTAAAATCACGGTCAATTGCTATAATTAGTTTCATAGAGTGTTAAAGAGGTGGTTTGGATGCCTGAAAAGAAAATTACCAAGGCAATCGTCTGCCCAATGTGCGGTGAAATGAGCAAGGCTGATGTTTACACCAGCATCAACCCGTCCGTAACAAAGGGTGTGCGCAGAAGAGCGCTTGACGGTGAGCTTTTTGCGTGGAAATGTCCGTCATGCGGATACTCCGCAAGGCTCACATATCCGATTCTCTACAATGATATGAAGAATCGTTTTATGGTGTATTTCATTCCCAAAATTGATCATTTTCAGCTCTGCGACAATGAGCTTGAAGAAAAATACAGCAATCTCCGCAACATAAGCAAACGAATTGTTCCGACCTTCAATTCGTTCAAGGAGAAAATTTTTATCTTTGAGTCGGGACTTGACGATATGTCGGTTGAGCTTACAAAGCTTGCAATCAGCCAAACGGTTTCAAAAAAGCTTAACGGTGCGGAAATTCATGACGGCTACCTTTCAATGTACGATCGTGAACGCAACACAATGGGATTTACATATTTTACAGGTGAAAAGCATACGCCGTATGTTCAGACAGCAAGACTTGAAATTTATGTTAAATCGAAGAAAATTGTCGATTCGCTTGCATATAAGGACAAAAAGTTAAAGGGCTTTCTTAAAATTGACCGTGAATGGGCAGAAAACATTCTCTACCGCTACAAGCGTATGAAGCATATTGAAAAGCTTAACAAACTGAAAGAGTAAGCTGTTACTGTAGTCAGTCAATTCTTTTGGTTTAAAAAAGAATCTGCAAATAAGTGACATATACACTGTAAAGAATATCCGTAAACATAAACTCGTTAAAGCAAAAATGCATAAAAATTTCCGCCATTACGATTGGGGCGGCGGAATCATTCAGCTTAATATTTTTGTATTTGCAATTCCAACTTGTTAAAATGCCGATACAATCGGGGTTTTTCGTTGCACAAAAAATCAGGGATCGACTCAAAGAGCCGACCCCTTTTTAATTTATTGAAAAGATTGGTAATTACTTGTTAACAGCTTCATAAACTGCAACTGCGCAAGCAACTGTAGCACCAACCATCGGGTTGTTACCCATACCGATAAGGCCCATCATTTCAACATGAGCAGGAACAGAAGATGAACCTGCGAACTGAGCGTCACCGTGCATTCTGCCCATTGAGTCTGTAAGACCGTATGATGCAGGACCTGCACCCATGTTATCGGGGTGAAGTGTACGGCCTGTACCGCCGCCTGATGCAACCGAGAAATACTTAACGCCGTTCTCATTTGCCCACTTCTTGTATGTACCTGCAACGAGGTGCTGGAAACGAGTCGGGTTAGTAGAGTTACCTGTGATAGATACACCTACATTCTCATGCTGCATGATTGCAACACCTTCACGAACATCGTCAGCGCCGTAGCAGCGAACTGCAGCTCTTTCACCGTCTGAGAAAGCTCTCTCTTCAACGATTTTAAGCTCTGATGTGAAATAGTCAAACTGAGTCTTTACATATGTAAAGCCGTTGATTCTTGAAATAATGTAAGCAGCGTCCTTGCCAAGACCGTTAAGGATAACACGGAGCGGCTCTTTTCTTGCTTTGTTAGCGTTACGAGCGATACCGATAGCACCCTCTGCTGCTGCAAAGCTTTCGTGACCTGCGAGGAATGCAAAGCACTTTGTTTCATCTCTGAGGAGCATTGCGCCGAGGTTACCGTGACCACGGCCAACATTTCTCTGCTCAGCTACTGAACCGGGAATACAGAAAGCCTCAAGACCGATACCGATAGCTTCTGCTGCCTCTGAAGCAGTCTTTGCGCCCTTCTTAACTGCAACTGCACAACCGAGTGTGTAAGCCCAGCCTGCGTTTTCAAATGCGATCGGCTGAACGCCCTTTACGATGTCGTAGGGATCAAAACCGAGATCGTTACAAATTTTTCTTGCCTCTTCAAGATTTGCAATACCGTATTCGGCAAGGCACTTCTCAATTTTAGGCATTCTTCTTTCCATACCTTCAAATGTTACTGCCATTATGGTGTCCTCCTTACCGAATTATTCTTCACGAGGGTCAATGTACTTAGCTGCGCCGTCAAAACGACCGTACTGACCGATGTTGTTCTTGTATGCTTCGTTTGGCTCAACGCCGTGACGAATGTCCTCGAGCATTTTGCCGAGCTTTACGAACTGATAGCCGATAACTTCATCGTTCTCGTCAAGTGCTGTCTTGAGAACATAGCCTTCAGCCATTTCCATGTAACGAACGCCCTTAGCGTTTGTGCTGTACATTGTACCAACCTGGCTGCGAAGACCCTTACCGAGATCCTCCATACCTGCGCCGATCGGAAGACCGCCCTCTGAGAAAGCTGTCTGGCTTCTGCCGTAAACGAGCTGCTCGAAGATGTTCTTCATAGCTGTGTTGATAGCATCACAAACGAGGTCTGTGTTAAGACACTCAAGGAGTGTTTTGTTAGGAAGAATTTCTGCTGCCATAGCTGCAGAGTGAGTCATACCCGAACAACCGATTGTTTCAACAAGAGCCTCTTCAACGATACCGTCTTTAACATTAAGTGTAAGCTTGCAGGCACCCTGCTGAGGAGCACACCAGCCAATGCCGTGTGAAAGACCTGAAATGTCTTTAATGTCATAAGATTTTACCCATTTGCCCTCTTCGGGAATAGGTGCAGGACCGTGCTTAGGTCCCTTTGCTACAGTGCACATATTTTCAACTTCTTTTGAATAAATCATGTGTACTTCTCCTTTCAATAAATTGTATGAGTCCGAAATCCTCAAACACCTATATTATACGGCTTAACCCGACATTTTTCAAGCATTTTTCGTTAATTTTTACAATTCCCCCACATTGTAATATTTCCCGTGGCAATTTTCCGTTTGATTTTGAAACGGTAAAAATAAAAACGGCAACCGTGAAACAAATCACCGATTGCCGTTAAAGTTTACTTATTCTTCCCAAAACAATTCGTCAAGGGTTTTGTCAAGCGCTTTACATATTGCTATGCAAAGGTTAATTGTGGGATTGTAGTCGCCCTTTTCAATTGCGCTTATTGTCTGTCTTGAAACCTTTACAAGTTCCGCAAGCTGTTGCTGTGACAAATCCTTTGCGGCACGGGCGCTTTTTAATCTTAAATTCTTCATTCTTCAACTGCCTTTTTGTCAATTATTGTTTTGATGACAACCATCACAAAAATACTTATTGCCCAAATCATTGCAATGATAGGAATAATGTCAAGATTTGCTATTCCGTTTGTAACAAAGGTTTTTTTGCCGAAAGCAATTCCCAAATATTCTGCTCCCGCAATAAATGCCAAAACGCCTAAAAGACTCTTTCTGCCTTTATTTGATGTAAAATATGCGTCATTGAAAATGCTTATTCCAACGAATACGGCAGTTGAAAGAAACAGTCCTATGAACATTTGAACGCTGAGTTCAGCCCAATTAATCTCCAAAACATTAACTAAAGCGCAGGCAATTATGTACCCGATAAGCACAAAAAATGCCGATTTATAAGCCTTGCCCCGTGCAAGAACCTGTCGTTCATCGTATTCTGTGTAAGTGTTCTTTTTCCTTTTAATGTTTGCGATAATGAGCGTTACGATAACTACGGCAATAAAACCGCAACAAAAACCAAGCACCCAATAGTATTTTTCTCCCATAATAACATCTCCCAAATAAATCAGCCAATTTGCAGATTTATTCGTCCAACCGATAACCCGCAAATAATATTAAAAAATTTTATGTGTTTAGATGTGAATACTTAAAAAATCCACAATGCGTACAAAAAGCTTTCTGTACCATTATAGTACATTAAAAGTTACTTATTGTCAAGTATATTTTACATATTTTCAAAAATACTTTAATTTGGCTGTTTTGGGAAATTAAATCCGTTAAGAAACCTGTCAACTAAAACAAAACAAGACAAGCCCATATTTCAGAGCTTGCCTTGTGAAATTATGCTACTTTGTCAGATGTATATTCAACAACCGCTATTTCGGTCATAAGACTGCTTACGGTTTTTACAATGTCATCAAGTCTTTTTGCCACTTCATCGGTAAAAACGGTTTCACCGCATTTTGAACATTCCAAACACGGAACATTCTTTACGATTACAATGCACTTTTTAAGATCAACAAAATGTGTTGTTGTACTTGGCTTCAAATCACCTTTGCAATAAAAACAAGTCATTGTTATTTCTCCTTTCGGGTTTGTGAATCACTTTCAAATTTATCTGAATCGGGAAAATAGGCAGTTACTATACAAACAACATCTCCGTTGCAACCTGCCACAATATGCAAATATTCATTGTTTGTACTTACACCTAAAACAAGGCAAGCGGGATATGGATAGCTGTCGGGATATTGTTCTATTATTTTGCCCGTATGTATTGCATTGAATACATCATCACGGTATATTCCTCGTTCCTGTAACCGTTTCAGAGCGTGCACAGACCATATGACAGATTTATCGTCACATAACTTTTGTAATGCTTCGATATTTAATTCAGGCAAGCTTGTCACCTCCTCTGTCTATGGTGTGTTTGATTTGTGTATTTATTCGCAACCATTCTTTACAACTTTATTGTAGCATATCAAGATAGATTGTACAAGAATAATATTAATCAGTTTAGATTTGGTAACGGTATTGTTTTCTAAACAACAATAAAAGGTATCAGTCTTTTTAACCAATACCCTTTTATGGAGCTGATAACGGGATTCGAACCCGTGACCTCGTCCTTACCAAGGACGCACTCTGCCTACTGAGCTATATCAGCATATTTAATTGTAAGGTTGCAACCTTTATAATGTTAATCTCGCAAAATTTCGGACATTAACAGCCAAATCATTGATATAAAAAACAGTAAAAATCCAACAATAACAAAATCAAAATTAATTTTACTTTTTTTTACACGGTCGCAAAACCACGGTGATTATATCACAAAAACATCGTGATGTAAAGTGTCCACGGAATATAATAACACATTTGCACGGTGATTTCAAATGTTTTTTTAAACTTTTTTGTAAAAAATACGAAAAGATTTGAAAAACACTTGATTATAAGCCGTTTTGGTGCTATAATTTCCTTGTAAATAATGAAAGCTAAAGGAGTGGGCAACAAACCCGCTCCTTATTTATTAGTTTTCACTTTGTTCCTCGGTGCGGTTTATCTGTCTGCAATATTTCGCACAGGGTATTTTTGCAGACAGGAAGGCAGTGAATTTATGGCAAAAAGCAAAGGCGGTGTAACCGTATCAAAAGTATGGGAGCTTTGTCAGCCGATTGTTGAAGGCTTCGGACTTTCACTTTGGGATGTGCGTTATGTCAAGGAAGGTGCAGACCGTTTTCTGCGTGTTTACATTGACAAGCCCGAAGGCATTGACATTAACGATTGCGAAAATGTTTCCCGTGCAATCAACGCTCCTCTTGATGAGCTTGATCCGATTGAGGAGGCGTACTGTCTTGAGGTCTGCTCCCCCGGAATTGAGCGTGAGCTTATCCGTGACGAACATTTTATGCAGTTCATCGGTGCGGATATTATGGTTAAGATGCTCCGCCCCATTGACGGCATAGGCAGAGAATTTAAAGGGGTTTTAAAGGATTATTCCGACGGTAAGGTCACAATTGAGGATCACAGCGGTGAGAATGAAATCACAATCAGCAAAAAGGACGCCGCATGGATTAAGCTTGACGATTTTGATTAAAAATTGCAGTTTGAACACTACAGATACACATAACAGCATAACAATTTGTATATAACCGAAAAATAAGAAAAGGATGATTTGGAAAATGACTAACAAAGATTTATTTGAGGCATTGAGAACATTTGAAAAGGAAAAGGGCATTCCTATGGACTATATGCTTCAAAACATTGAAAAGGCAATTTCCGTTGCCTGCAAGAACTACTACGGCGGTAATGAAAATGTTGTATTCAAGGTTGATCCGGAAAAGAACAGCTTTGACGCAAAGCTTGTCAAAACAGTAGTTGACGAGGTTTTTGATCCTAACTTTGAGGTTACTGTTGAGGAGGCTCAGCAGATTAACAAGAGAAAGAAATTTATTGTCGGCGATGAGATTGAAGTTCCGATTGATCCCAAGCACCTCGGTTGGACATCTGTTTCTTCTGCAAGAAATGTTATCCGTCAGGGCATTCGTCAGGGAGAAAAAGGTCAGACTCTTATCGAGTTTCAGAGCAAGCTCGGTGAAATTGTTACTGCAACCGTTGAAAGAATCGATCCTAAGTCGGGCGTTGCAACAATCAAAATAGGCAAGAGCGAAGCTACTCTGCCAAAGAGCGAACAGCTCGGTCATGACGACCTTAAAGAAGGCGACCACATTAAGGTTTATATTGCAGATGTCAAAGACAACGAAAGAGGTCCTCACGCAATCATTTCAAGAACACACCCCGGTCTTGTAAAGCGTTTGTTTGAACAGGAAGTTCCCGAAATCTATGACGGCGTTGTTGAAATAAAGTCAATCTCCCGTGAGGCAGGCAGCCGTACAAAAATGGCTGTTTACAGCTCAAATCCCGATGTTGACGCAATCGGTTCATGTATCGGCAACAAGGGCGCTCGTGTAAACAAGATTGTTGAAGAACTCGGCGGTGAAAAAATCGACATCGTGCTTTACAGCGATGATCCCGAAAAGTACATTTCGGCGGCTCTCTCTCCTGCAAGCGTTTGCAAGGTTGAAATTACAGATGAAGAAACAAAGAGCTGCCGTGCAACCGTTCCCGACGGTCAGCTTTCACTTGCTATCGGCAACAAAGGACAGAACGCCCGTCTTGCCGCAAGACTTACAGGCTGGAGAATTGACATCCGTCCCGAAAGCGGTTTCTACGGCGAAGATGAGGACGATGAACCAAAGGCAGAAGAAAAGTCCGAAGATGTTCTCGACCTTGACGAAAGCACAGAAGGCGAAACAGTTGTTTCGGATGAAACAGAGGAATAATCAGATTAAACAGAGAGGGATTTTATGAAGCAAAGAAAAATGCCGTTGCGTAAATGTACGGGTTGCGGAGAGATGAAAGAAAAGCGTGAGCTTATCCGTGTTGTCAAAGCACCCGACACCAAAGATGAAAACGGTGAAATCATTGCAAAAGGCGAAATTTCGCTTGACCTCACAGGTCGCAAGGCAGGCAGAGGCGCATATGTGTGCAGAAATCTTGCCTGCTTTGAAAAGGCTCGCAAGGCACGCCGCTTTGAACGCTCGTTAAGCTGTAAAATCCCTGATGAAGTATATGAGCAGATGCAAAGTGAACTTGCCGCAGCAGACAGCAAGTAGGCGAAAGGATTTTTTATGAACGACAGGATTTTGTCGCTGCTTGGCATTTGCAAGAGGGCAGGAAAGCTGATTACAGGTGCCGACACGACGATTGACTCAATACGAAAAAGCAAGGCAAAGCTTGTTATTTTTGCAAATGATTTTTCAAAGAGCAGTAAGAAAAGCGTGCAGACAGCCGCTGATGAATGCAATGTGAAAACATTGACAATGAACCGAAGCAAAGAGGAAATCGGATTTGCTCTCGGAAAAATCTGCGGAGTTATGACAACCGAAGACAAAGGCTTTGCAGATAAGCTTGAACAGCTTATTGAAAACGAATCGGGAGGAGAATTGTATGATAAAATATAAGGTAAAGGACGCAGCAGCAGATCTCGGAGTTTCAAACAAGGAAATTATTGAGATTATCGAAAAACATTGCGGTGTTACAAAGAAAACAATGACAACACTCGAGGAAAGCGAACTCGATGTGATTTTTGATGTAATCACAAAGAAGAACAAGGTTGAAAACTTTGACGAATACTTTGCGGCACGCAACAACAAGCTTGACAACGAAAGCAAGCCACAGCAGGAAGATAAGCCCGCAAAGCAGAATGCAAAGGCTGACAATCAGAAGAAAAAGACCGATAAAAACGACAAAAAGCCTAACAACAAGGATGCAAAGCCTGCATCAAAACAGGAAAAGGTTGAAGTTACTCAGGAAAAGAGCGTTGAGGAGTCTGCTCCCCGCAAGCGCAGAGTAATTGACACCCGTGCAACAAATGTTGATGTTGAGCGTTACAACCAGAAGTATGATGACCTTGCAAGCGACAGCTCAAAGGGCAGAAGCACGGACAACATTGTTAAAAAGCAGAAATTCACAAACCGTACCCAGCGTCAAAAGGGCAGACGACAGAAGCGTGAAACAGAGCAGGAGCGTCTGAACCGTATTGCTCTTGAGCGTAAGCAGAAACCGATTACAGTTCAGATTCCTGACGAAATCGTAGTTTCGGAGCTTGCTCTCAGACTCAAGGCTACCGTTGCCGAGGTTGTTAAAAAGGCATTCCTTATGGGTACAATGGTAACAGCAACAGATACAATCGACTTTGACACGGCGTCACTTATCGCCATGGAATTCCACGCAAAGGTTGAAAAGGAAGTTGTTGTTACAATCGAAGAACAGATTATTGATGACAGCGAGGACGATGAGGCAAATCTCGTTGAGAGAGCTCCGGTTGTTGTTGTTATGGGTCATGTTGACCACGGTAAAACTTCAATCCTCGACGCTATCCGTCACGCAAATGTAACAGCAGGCGAGGCTGGTGGTATCACACAGCATATCGGTGCTTACAGAGTTATGGTAAACGGCAAGCCTGTTACATTCCTCGACACACCCGGACATGAGGCATTCACAACAATGCGTGCAAGAGGTGCTCAGGTTACCGATATCGCAATCCTCGTTGTAGCTGCCGATGACGGTATCATGCCGCAGACAGTTGAGGCTATCCACCATGCAAAAGCCGCAGGTGTATCTGTTATTGTTGCCATCAACAAAATGGATAAGGTCGGCGCAAATCCCGAAAATGTTAAACAGCAGCTCACAGAGTATGAACTTATTCCGGAGGAGTGGGGCGGCGATACACCGTGTATCCCTGTTTCCGCAAAGACAAAGGAAGGTCTTGACGATCTTCTTGAAATGGTTACTCTTGTTGCAGAGATGAAAGAACTCAAGGCTAACCCCGACAGAGCCGCAAAGGGTACTGTTATCGAGGCAAGACTTGACAAGGGCAGAGGTCCTATCGCAACCGTACTCGTTCAGAACGGTACACTTCACAAGGGCGATACAATCATCGCAGGCACTTGCGTCGGTCGTGTAAGAGTTATGACAAACGATAAGGGCGAAAGAGTTACCGAGGCAGGTCCTTCTGTTCCTGTTGAAATCACAGGTCTTGACGAAGTTCCGGTTGGCGGCGATATCTTTGACGCAGTTTCCGATGAGCGTCTTGCAAGAACGCTTGTTGACCAGAGAAAGGCCGCTAAGAAGGAAGAAATCTTCAACGCACAGACTAAGGTTACTCTTGACAATCTCTTTGACCAGATGAAACTCGGTGAAATCAAGGAACTTCAGATTATCGTTAAAGCCGATGTACAGGGTTCTGCCGAAGCAGTTAAGCAGTCACTTGAAAAGCTTTCAAATGACGAGGTAAGAGTAAATGTAATTCACAGCGCAGTAGGTGCAATCAACGAGTCCGATGTAATGCTTGCAGAGGCATCTAACGCAATTATCGTAGGATTCAACGTTCGTCCGGATGCGGTTGCCGCAGAAAATGCAGAGCGTTCGGGCGTAGATATGCGTCTTTACAGCATTATCTACGATTGTATCAACGAAATCGAATCTGCTATGAAGGGTATGCTTGCTCCAAAGACAAGAGAAGTTGTTCTCGGTATGGCTGAGTGCCGTAATGTTATCAAGATTAAGTCAGTCGGCACAATCGCAGGTTCATATGTTAAGAGCGGTAAGATTCAGCGTGGCGCAAGCGTAAGAGTTATTCGTGACGGTATCGTTATTGCAGATGACGCAATTGCATCTCTCCAGAGATTCAAGGACGCTGTCAAGGAAGTTAACGAAGGCTACGAATGCGGTATCGGTCTTGAAAGATTCAACGACCTCAAAGAGGGCGATATGTTCGAGGTTTATACAATCGAAGAATACAGGGATTAAAGTTTGTATGTCAAACCAAATTTTATAAACGGCACAAATTCACCGTTATTTTGTAGGGGCGGTCATTGGGCGCCCGCAGGTAACGGCAGAAATTTTCAGTTTAAATAAATACTGTATAGTTCAAGTCAGTAGCTGTAAAATAACAAAATATTTCATCAAAGCGGGCGGCCGATGACCGCCCCTACGGAAATAAGATAAAAGGATGTGATAGCATGGGAAGCCATAGAATTGAAAGAACAACAGAGGACATCAAAAGAGAGCTTACTGCTATTTTCAGAGAATTAAAAGACCCACGGGTTCAGCAGGCGTTTATCTCTATCGTAAGAGTTGAGGTTACAAACGACCTTTCATACTGCACGGTACAGATCAGCGCAATTGAAGGTCTTGACAGAGCCAAAGAGGCTGTCAAGGGCTTAAAGTCTGCATCGGGCTTTATCAGACGAGAGCTTGGACACAGACTTCATCTTCGTCATGTTCCCGAACTCATTTTCCACGCAACAGACAGCATAGAATACAGCGCAAACATCAGCCGTATTCTCAACAGCCTTGACATTAAGGAAGACGAGGAAGAAAATGATGAATCTGTATGAGGTTGCCCGTTTTCTTGAGGCACACGATAATTATGATATTCTGACTCACGCTTATCCTGACGGTGACACCCTCGGCAGCGGATTTGCACTCTGCCTTGCGCTCCGCCAAATCGGCAAAAAAGCAAGAGTTATCACAACAGGTGTTCCGACAAAGTTTACCTATCTTCAGAAAAACATAGAGGAAGAAGATTTTACAACCGAAACGGTTGTCAGCGTTGATGTTGCGGCTGACAGCCTTCTCGGTTCAAATATGAGCAAATATATAGGCAAGGTTGATTTGTGCATTGACCACCACGGTTCAAACACATTTACCGCTAAGGAAAAGTTTGTTGACAAATATGCGGCGGCAAACTGCGAAATTCTCTACAAGCTGTTCCTCAGAATGCACACCAACTTTACAAAGGACATTGCAGACTGCCTCTACACAGGCATTTCAACCGACACCGGCTGTTTCAGATACACAAACACAACCGCCGAAACCATGCGTGTTGCCGCAAGTCTTATGGACTTTGGCTGTAACACCGCATACATAAACAAGGCGATGTTTGAAACAAAGTCGAAAAACAAAATTCAGCTTGAAAGAGCCGTTTATGAGTCAATGACCTATTGTGCAGACGGCAGGTGCGCAATAATTTACACAACGCTCGATATGCTCAAAAAGCTCAACACGGGTGATGACGAAATGGAGGGACTTGCCTCTATTCCCCGTCAGATTGAGGGTGTTCTCATCGGAATTACAATGCGTGAAAAAGAGGGCGGATTCTTCAAGATTTCCGTTCGTACAAACAATAATATCAATGCCTCGGATTTCTGTTCGCAGTTCGGAGGCGGCGGTCATCCTGCGGCGGCAGGCTGCTCAATTGAGGGCGACCTTGAAACCGTAAAGACAACGCTTGAAAAAGCTGCGGAGAAGTTTTTATCATGAGCAATCTTAACGGTGTACTGCTGATTGACAAGCCGAAGGAATTCACCTCTTTTGATGTTATTGCCGTTGTTCGGAGACTGACAGGACAGAAAAAGCTCGGTCACACCGGAACACTTGATCCGAACGCAACGGGCGTTCTGCCTGTTTTGCTCGGAACTGCAACGAAAACACAGGATTTGATTCTCAACCACGACAAGTCATACACGGCAGAATTTCAGCTTGGCAAAACCACCGACACCCTCGACATCTGGGGTACGGTGACGGGAGAATGCGAATCTTCGGTTACAGAGGAGCAGCTTCGCAGAGTAATTCCCAATTTCACGGGCGAAATTGAGCAGATTCCGCCGATGTACTCTGCCGTGCAAAAGAACGGTCAAAGGCTTTATGACCTTGCAAGACAGGGAATCGAGGTTGAGCGTGAGAGCCGAAAGGTTACTGTCTATTCTCTTTCGCTTGCGAATTTTGACGAAAAAGCACAGACAGGCACGCTTGAAATTTCATGTTCAAAGGGCACTTATGTACGCACGATAATTGATGACATCGGCAAGGTTCTCGGTGTCGGTGCGGTTATGACGGCACTTTGCAGAACCTCGGCTTGCGGATTTTCGCTTGACGAGTGCATAACGCTTGACGAGCTGAAAAGCATTTGCGAAAACGGAAATGTTGAAGAAAAACTGCGTTCCGTTGAGAGCCTGTTTATGAGTTTGGGCTATCTTGCCGTATCGTCTGCACAGGCAAAACGATTTGCAAACGGCGGTGCGTTGAGTGCCGACAGAACATATCTTGCCAAGTCGGGGTATGAGAACGGTCAGCTTTTCAGAATAAAAACCCATGATGGTGATTTTTTAGGCATAGGCATTGCCGACAAGCCGAATAATCTCATCAAAATATATTTTCAAAACTGCAGGTAGCGTGTCGCTACGCCCAATTCGTGAATACAGTTTGCAATATGCAAAACATATTTGCCCGAGCGTTACTTTTAGATTGTAAATAAAAACGAGAAATAAAAAACGGTGTGCAACGAAACGGCACACCGAAAAATGATTGACATATTAATAGTTAGATGTTAATATATAAGTAAGGAAACGGCTTTAGCTGTTCCGCTATTACAGTTTAGTTATTTTTCAACAACCGCCTTGTATTCGCAGTACAGGGCGGTTATTTCTTTATGGTGAACACAATAAAAAATGTGAAAATTACTATCACAGCTATGTATTCCACACAATCACCCCCTTTCTCAAGGGAGTCGAAACAGCCGCCGCCATTTCCTTACCAAACAATTATATCAAATGTTTTTCTTGTATTCAAGTGGGCTGCCCTACGGAAAAATTTGTCTGCAGGATTCACTTTACAGTCATTTTGTGTCACTATAATATGGGTGTAAAATGAATTTGGAGGTATATTTTATGGAAATTCTGAAAGTTGAAAATCTTACAAAAACCTACGGAAGCGGTGAAAACCTTGTCCATGCGGTTGACGATGTTTCGTTCTCGGTTGAAAAGGGCGAATTTGTTGCCATTGTCGGTGCAAGCGGCAGCGGCAAGTCAACTCTTCTTCATCTTATCGGCGGTGTTGACCGTCCCACAAGAGGAAAAATTTTTGTTGACGGCAACGATATAAGCAAAATGAATGACGACAAGCTTGCCGTATTCCGCCGCAGACAGGTGGGCATTGTCTATCAGTTCTACAATCTTATCCCGATTCTGACTGTTGAAGAAAACATCACGCTCCCCTGTGACCTTGACGGCAGAGGTGTTGACAGAGAAAGACTTGAGATGATTCTTGATTCGTTCGGACTGCGTGCAAGAAGAAAACACCTTCCAAACCAGCTTTCGGGCGGTCAGCAACAAAGAACATCTATTGCCAGAGCGCTCATTAACAATCCGTCTCTTGTGCTTGCCGATGAACCGACAGGCAACCTTGATTCAAAGTCAAGCGAAGAGGTTATGAGTATTCTCAAAATGTGCAATCAGAGTTACGGACAGACTGTTATAATGATTACGCACAATCTCGACATTGCAAAACAGGCTGACAGAATTATCACAATAAGTGACGGTAAAATCGTTGAGGAGGCTTGATTATGAAACTTCTCAACAAGCTTACGCTTAAAAATCTGCGACTTAACAAGGTGCGTACAATTGTTACAATCGTGGGAATTATGCTCTCGGCGGCACTCATCACGGTTGTTTCGGGAATGGCACTCAGCGGCCGACAGACTATGATTGACGGTCAGACGGAATGGTCGGGCAATTATGATGTTGCACTTGATATTATAGACAATTCAAAGATTGATGAAATTCGCAGTAACCGTGATGTGGAAAATGCTTTTTATAAGGAAAGACTGGGATTTTCCAAGGCAACAGTTGCCGATAATACCGAATACGGATATGCCGTTACCGCAATCAGCGAAAATGCATTTGACGGTTGCTTTAAGTTAAAACTTGAAAAAGGCAGTTTCCCGACAAATTCAAACGAAGCTGTTGTTACAGGTGCATTTAAAAACACTGACGGAAAAGATGTAAAAGTCGGTGATAAAATTACGCTTGAACTCGGAGTGCTTAAAGGTACAGACGGAAAGGTTCTTGGAGAAAGCGAGTTGCTTGACCTGTCGCCAAAGAGATTCAAAGAATCTAAAATAACCGATAAAAAGCAAAAGACATATACAATAACAGGAATTATCGAAAATCCGAACACAAGAGAGCTGAACAATCCTTCCTCCTGTTTCGAAATATATACCGTGTCTGATGAAAAAGCACCTATCGAGGCAATCAGAACAAAGCATATGAATAAGCTGTATATCGCCTATACTCCTCAGAGCGAAGGCAATTATCTTCAAAATACAGCGGATATTTTAGGCTTTAAAGCTGATGATATGAGTAATGTAATCAGCGATGAAATTTCACCCGAAGATCAGCAGACCTCAGGAATAAATGCATACGAATTCAATTTCGTACTTCTCAGTATGAAAGGCTACGGCGGAAGTGACGGTACAAATGTAATGATTTTCAGCCTTGCCGTTATTATCATTATTATAGTAATGCTTGCAAGCGTGTTTGTAATCCGCAACAGCTTTGCAATTTCAATTACCGAGAAAACGAGTATGTACGGTATGCTTGCGTCGGTCGGTGCAACCAAAAGACAAATCCGCAGGAATGTGCTTTTTGAGGGATTCATTCTCGGCTTAATCGGCATTCCTCTCGGAATACTTCTCGGACTCGGTGTAAACGCAATTCTTATTGCAATACTCAACAGCGTTCTCGGTGATATGCTGAGCGGTGCAACATTTGTATTTGTAACTCCGACAATTCCGATTATTTGTGCAATTGTTCTTTCGGCTGTTACTATATTCTGCTCATCATTCTTCATTGCACTTCGTGCGTCAAGAATCCCACCGCTTGTTGCAATCAGAGGCAACAAGGATATCAAGGTAAAGAATAACAAGCCGTACCGCACATCTAAGCTTACTAAAAAACTCTTTGGTGTGGGCGGTGAAATTGCTTCAAAGAGCCTTAAACGCAGTAGGAAAAAGTACCGCACAACTGTTATTTCAATTGTAGTCAGCGTTGCAATGTTCATTGCAGTTTCGGCATTTATGGACTACGGAATGACATTTACAGACCATTACTACGGCAATACCGATTACAGTTATATGGTTACCGGAATTGATGCAAATCAGGCTGAAACCATCGAAAAAATGCCTGAAATCGAGAATTATCTGACAGTCGGTTTGCAGTACGGTTATGTGTCGGCAGATGTGCCTGTTAATGAATGCGGAAAAAATTTCCTTTATGACGATGATGACGGTACAAAGTCATTTGGTGCAGAGTTTCTCGAATTTGAACACGGTACATTTGTTAAGATTTGCAGGGAATTGAAACTTGACTACAACAAGGTCAAGGGCGGTGTACTTGTGTATTCTCAGGTAACACCCAATAACAGTGAGAGTGGCAACTCTTCCAAGCCAATGAAACTGTTCGGCAAAACCGCTCCGACAAAGCTCACTGTTTACGGGAATGATGATAACGGAAATGAGCTGATAGCAGGCAAATTAAAGGTTTCGTCAGTGTTTGATAAAATTCCGGAATCTATCGAATATGTGGCAGGTGACGGAACGACATTCGGCGGAAGTCTTATAATCGGCGAACAGGGTGTAATCTCCCCTCAGATTGGTGAACATGGATGCGATATTACCCTCTATGCCAATACATCGAACCACACTTCGCTTACAAATCGTATTGAGTCTATGCCGAGTACAGGTGACTCGGAAAGCTATATTTCTATTTTTGACTATGAAGAAATTGTAAGACAGTTTAATGCCGTTATGCTGATTGTCGGAATATTTGTTTACGGCTTTATCGGCGTTATCTCGCTTATCGGACTTACAAACATTTTCAACACAATCTCAACCAATATGCAGTTGAGGAGCAAGGAATTTGCATCGCTTAAATCTATCGGTATGACAAAGAAAGAATTTAACCGTATGATTCGCCTTGAAAGCCTTATGTACGGCATAAAATCTTTGATTATCGGTATCCCTCTCGGCATTCTCGGTGTATTTGTAATCTTCTCCGCATTTTCAATCGGAAGTGTTCCAATGAGCTTTGTATTCCCGTGGAAAGCGATTTTGATTAGTATTGCGGCTGTATTTATTGTGGTATGGCTGATTATGAAATACTCAATTTCAAAGGTTAATAAGCAAAATATTATTGAAACAATCAGAAATGACAATATCTGAGCATCATATTCAGCCGGCAGACTGTATTTTGTTGAAATTTGTTGACAATAGTTTTACACTCTGTTATAATGTAGTTGTAACAACAGCTACCACAATATTTTGTATGTTTTCATTGCTGACGGGCGGATTATTGATTTAATCCGCCCGAATTTCATTTTTGGAGGACTTTTTGTGAAAATTCTTCTTGTTGAGGACAACCGTGCAATTTCAAAAGGACTTGTTTACACTCTTGAACAAAACGGCTTTGAGGTTGCGTTGTGCGAAAATGCCGAATCAACCCTTAACTCTCTCGGCGGTGACTTTGACCTTTTTATTGTTGATGTGTCGCTTCCCGACGGCAACGGTTTTGAACTTTGTGACGAGATAAAAAGAGTGTGCGAAACTCCCGTGATTTTTCTCACAGCACTTGACGATGAGGACAGCATTGTAAAAGGCTTTGACCTCGGAGCGGAGGACTACATAACAAAACCGTTCTCAAGCCGTGAGCTACTCGCAAGAATTAAACGCATTACCAAAAAGCTCGACAAAACTATGGCTATGAATTTTGGCGACATCAGCATTGACTTTGACAAAAAACAGGTTTGCAAAAACGGCAATCCCGTTGTGCTTACGGCGCTTGAGTACCGCCTGTTTGCAATGCTTGCCAAAAACAGCGGCAAGGTGCTGACCCGTGAACAGATTCTTGAACGCATATGGGATTTGTCGGGGAATTATGTTGAGGACAACACGCTGACCGTGTACATAAAAAGACTTCGCAAAAAACTTGATACAAATATGATTAAAACCGTAAAGGGCCTTGGTTACAGGCTGGAGGTATAATGAAAAACACATCAAAATTTCTTGCGGTAATGCTTGCGATAACGGGGCTTTTCTGTTGTGCCGTTGCAGTAGGCGTCGGTGCAGGCTTTAACGCTGTTCGTGAAAGCACCGACAAAAAGATAATTGCCGTTGCGGAAAAGGTTAGGGAACAATATCCCGACATTTCGGAAAAGGAGCTTGCTCAAATTTTGAACAGCGATACAGAGGATATAAAGGACGACTTTGCCAAGTACGGAATTAAATTTGAAAACGGCTGGGTTGACATTCAGAGCGGAAGTTATGCAACGATTACAATTGTGATTGCAACCGCAGGTGTTTGTGTGTTCGGAATTTTGCTCTGCGTTGTGTTCATAAGATACTGCAAAAAGCAGAAGCGACAGCGACTTGAAATTGTAAAATGTCTTGAAAAAATAAACAACCGAGAGTACGACCTCGACCTTGACGGCTCAACCGACGACGATATGTCGCTGTTAAAGCAGGAGATTCAAAAAACAACGGTAATGCTTCGTGAGTATGCCGACAATTCAATGCGAGAGAAAGAAATCCTCAAAAATTCGCTTGCCGACATTTCACATCAGCTCAAAACACCGCTGACTTCAATTTTGATTACAACCGAAAATATCCTTGATGACGATGATATGCCCGTTGAAATCAGACGGGATTTTGTTATGGATATAGCGCATAATGCCCATTCGATAAATTTCCTTGTAAAAAGTCTGCTCACGCTCTCAATGCTTGATTCGGGAACTGTTGAATTGAAGTTCGGAGATGTGTCGGTTGAAAAAATAATTGACGAGTGCATTTCACGCACAGAGGTTCTTGCCGATATCCGTGATGTGAGAATTGAAAAAACCGTCAAAAATGATTTTATGCTTAATTGCGATTTTCGCTGGATTTGCGAGGCAGTTTCAAATATCATTAAGAACTGCATTGAGCATACCGACGGCGGTTATGTCAGAATTTCTGCCGAAAGGAACAGCATGTATTCGGAAATCACCATAAGCGACAACGGCTGCGGAATCAGCCCGAAGGATTTGCCCCACATTTTTGAGAGGTTCTATAAAGCACGAAATTCATCCCCGTCAAGCGTCGGCATAGGTCTGTCGCTTGCAAAATCAATTGTTGAAAAAACAGGCGGATATATTACCGCAGATTCCAAACTCGGTGTCGGCTCAACCTTTAAACTCAGATTTTTGAATGTAAGACTCAGATAAGATAAAAATTAAAAAGCGAAAATTGCGGTCGGGAATAAAGTTTTGTTAAGTACAAATCTTATTATTCCCGACCGTATTTATATAATTTTCGGCAGGGGGGGGCAATTGAAACTGTCTTTATAAACAAAAACAGAAAAGCAGCAAGGGTAATTTTGCATAAAATTCCAGTGTAAAGATTGTGTAACTTGCTATTTTTACAAAATAAAAGCATTATGTGTAGTTTTTGTGAGAGTTTTGTGATAAAATTAACTTGTCTAGGGATGTTTGACCCTACGTTTTAGAAGTATTGAAAGGAGTAATCAAACAATGAAAAAAAGAAGTATGAAGAGAGCACTCAGTGCCGTATTGACACTTTGTATGGCTCTCCCCGGTGCTTCCGTAGCATTTGGTTCGGCAAGTGCTGCAACAGTTTCCGATGACAGCAGCACATCTGCACCATCAACTGCCGCAGGTTCACTTGTTGAAGATGACGGCTTTACATGGGATAATGCCAATGTGTATTTCCTGCTTACCGACCGTTTTAAGAACGGAAACACCGCAAATGACCATTCATACGGCAGAACACTTGACAAGGACGGCAAACCGCTTGAGGGCTGGGATACAAACCCCGGTACATTCCACGGCGGCGACTTTGCAGGTGTTACTCAGTCAATTGAAGAGGGTTATTTTGATAACCTCGGTGTAAACGCAATTTGGATCTCAGCTCCGTATGAGCAGACTCACGGCTATTGTGATTCAGGTAAGGGCTTTGCTCACTACTCATATCACGGCTACTATGTTCTTGACTATACCGAAACCGATGCAAACTTCGGTACAAAAGAGGAGTTCAAAACTCTCGTTGACACAGCGCATGAGCACGGTATCAGAGTTATCATGGATATCGTAATGAACCACACAGGCTACAACACCGTTGCAGATATGGAGCAGTTCGGCTTCGGTACTCTCCTTGACGGTGCGTTAGACTTCAAATACAAGCTCACAGATGTAGGTGAAGTAAACGACCACATTGACTATAAAACATCAGCAGAAGACTGGGGCAAATGGTGGAGCAATGACTGGATCCGCAGCGGTCTTCCCGGATATACAGAGGGTGCCGGCGGTGATCTTACAATGTCACTCAGCGGACTTCCCGACTTCAGAACAGAGCAGACAAAGGATGTTACAATTCCTCCGATCCTCCAAAGAAAGTGGAAGCAGGAAGGTACATATGATCAGAAGCTCGCAAAATACGGTGACAAAAACACAGTAACAGGCTACCTTTCAACCTGGCTTTCAGAGTGGGTTAGGGAGTACGGTGTTGACGGTTTCCGTTGCGATACTGCAAAGCATGTTGATAAGGCTTCTTGGAACCAGCTCAAGCAGGCTTGTGTTTCTGCTCTCAGAGAGTGGAGATCCAACAACAAGGGCAAAGCAGGTGCTGACTGGAAAGAAGATTTCTGGATGACAGGCGAGCATTGGGATCACGGTGTAGGCTACGACACATACTATTCCGAGGGCGGCTTCGACTCAATGATTAACTTCGCAGTTACAGGCGGCGGTGCTCTTGCAAGCGGTAGTGTTGCAAACACATATCAGGGCTATGCAGACCAGATCAACACAAAGGAAGGCTTTAACGTTCTTTCATTTATGTCATCACACGATGAAACACTTACCCGTGGCGATGAGAACACAATGCTTTACAATGCGGCTGCATTCCTCCTTCTCCCGGGCGGAGTTCAGATTTTCTACGGTGACGAAACCAACCGTCCTCTCTATCCCGGCGTTGCATTTGACGGTTACGGCGGATCGGGTCATGCACTCAGAAGTGATATGAACTGGAACAACATGGACAAAACTCTTCTTGCTCAGTGGCAGAAGGTTGGTCAGTTCCGTAACAAGCATGTATCCATCGGTGCAGGCTCAAATGTTAAGCTCTCAGCTACAAGCGGTGTTGCTTTCGGCCGTACATACGATAAGAACGGCGTAACAGATCAGGCAGCTGCAGTAATCGGCTGTAACAAAAATTCAAGCGTAACTGTTGATGTTTCAACTCTTTGGGAAGACGGCAGCTATGTAATCAATACTTATGACAACTCATCTTCAGTTGTTACTGATGGTAAGGTAACTTTCAACAGCGGTGCAAACGGCACAATCCTTATGGAAAATGCTGACGGTCAGCCGCTTGTATCAATCACAGGCGAGCCGAAGTTCTACGGCACAGAGCAGGTTACTGTTTCTCTCAAGGAATGCGACAGCGCAAAGGTTTCTGTTGACGGCGGTAACAAGTTTGTTGTTAAGGACGGCGACACATTCACAATCGGTCAGACAGCTTACAAGAACGATACAATCGAAGTAACTGTTGAGGCTACAAACGACAAGGCAAGCTCAGAGGCTAAATTCACATTCCTCAAGCTCGGCGAAAATGACGAAAGACCTACAACCAGCCCGACACAGAGCACAACTGTTCCCGGTCCGACAGCAAGTCAGACATCAAAGCTTACAATCAAGAGCACAGCAGGCGCTCCGAATGTTTACGCTTGGACAGGTGCAAGCACAGCACTCAACGGTGCATGGCCGGGTCAAAAGGCAGCAGCCGTTTCAGGTCAGGCAAACACATATGAACTCACACTTCCTGTTTCAGCCGACAAGTCATTCAGCGTTGTTCTCAACAACGGCAGCGGCACACAGTCAGGCGATATCACAGGTCTTTATGACGGTGCTGTTCTCGAAATTCAGAACGGCAACTACACATCGGTTAAGACAGTAACCAACGGTAATTCACAGGCAGGCGGCGGTTCAGATCCTGCAGAGGGTTCTGTTTCCGTAACAATCAAGCCTTACAGCCCATCTGCAAGCTACAAAATCTATGCTTGGAATGATACACAGAAGCTCACAGGCGCATGGCCGGGCGTTGCTCTTACAGAAAAAGATTCTGACGGCAACTATGTTGTTAAGTTCGATAATGTTGACGAAGTAAACATCATTCTCAGCAACGGTTCAGGTCAGACAGCAGATATCACAGGCGTTAGAGACGGCGCTACAATCGAAATTACAAACGAAGGTTGTACAACATACAAGCTTACATCAAAGCCAATCGTTGTTTCACCTTATGAATCACTCAAGAAAGAAGCAAGAAAGATTCTTGCTATGACAGCATCAGACTACACAGCAGAGAGCTGGGCAAATGCTCAGAAGGTTCTCAAGTCAGCCGAGGCTATGATTAAAGCAGGCGAAGACGCTACAACAGCTGAAGCTATGAATGCTATGATTGCAGACCTCAAGTCAGCTCAGAAGGCACTTGTACTTGCTCCTGCAACACTCACATATGCAGTTGCAGGCAAGAGCGTTGTATCAGGTGTTACAGCCAGCGCTGCAAAGGTAACTGTTACAGTTGACGGTAAGACATATACTGCTACTGCAGACGATGTAACAGGTGCATTCACAGTTGCAACATCAGCTCTCAAGGCAACAAGCACAATCAAGGTTGACGCAACAAGAAACGGTGTAAACGGCACATATTCATATGCTATGAAGAACGGCAACATTGAAAGCGGAGTTGTTCCAACATCTCCTACACTTCCGACACAGCCTACTACTTCAACTCAGCCGACTACAGCTACACAGCCAACAACAGCTACTCAGCCGACTGCACCTACACAGCCTACAACAGCTACAGAGCCGACTACTGCTCCTGCTCAGAAGCTCACAGTAAACGCTTCTTCAAATTACTTTGGTTCTGCATCAAAGACAGTAAGCACTGACGGCAATAAGGTAACTGTTCTCTACAAGCTCAACTCAAACATGGGCGTTGTTGACGGACAGTGGGCTGTTAAGTATGATTCAAGCAAGCTCAAATTCAACATGGCTGATAACAAGACAGACGGCAAGCAGACAATCATGCCTTCACAGTCAAACCTTATTCACAATGCTTACAGCAATGTAATTAAGGGTGTATTTACTAACCCACAGGAGCCTACTCAGTACAACGGAGATACATTTATCTCACTCACATTTGAGGTTATCGGTTCAGGTACTGCAAGCGTATATCTTGACACACAGTACCTTACATTAGGTTATGTAAAGGGCAACAAGCTTAATCAGGCATCTGTTGTAAATAACAGCAAGGTTTGCGATGTAACAGGCATTGCAGGCTTTGAAAAAGTATCAGTAAACGCATCAACGGCATTTGTCGGCGATGTAACCCTTGGTGATGTTAACATGGACGGCGACATCACAGTTATAGATGCAACCGAAGTTCAGAAGTATGTTGCTCAGCTCGTTGCATTCACAAACGACCAGTTTACTGCTGCCGATGTTGACCATGACAGCACAATCACAGTTAAGGATGCTACTACTATTCAGAAGTTTGTTGTAAACCTCATCAGCAACTTTTAATAAGTTTTAAAGCAATTGACATATCGTTCCGTTTAGTCGATATAGTAAGGAATGCCCCTCACAAAATGTGAGGGGCATTTTGTACAGCTTTTTAAATAGAAAATGGCAGACAACCGTGTGATTGTCTGCCATTTTCTCATGATGAATTAAAATTACCGATTATACTTTTACAAGAACCTTTGTAATTTCGCTGATGTACATTTTATGGAAGTCGTTGTCATACCACTTGTCAACGCTTTCACGGTCGGCAATGCTTTCGGCATTAAGACTTTGAGCGTACATTTTTTTGCATTCAAGAACAAGCTTTGCCTCTTCAAAATATACAGAGCCGTTTTCCATGAACGCAGGAGTAAGACCTGTTTCCTTTACCTTGTCATAATCCTTGCCGCTCTTTGAACCGCAGAATTTGAGGGCATCTCTGTACTTTTCATCAAAAAAGCTCATTGTATAGCGGTCGCCGTTCTCCATAAACGCAAATGTATATCTCTGCGGACGAATAAAGGTGAATACAACGGGCTTACCCCACATAATGCCTACACCGCCCCAGCTTATCGTCATTGTGTTGAATTTTTCCCTGTCGCCTGCAGTAACAAGCGCCCAGTCGTCACCGATAAGCTTAAACGGACTTTCAACAATTTCTTTCGGATTTATCTCTTTAAATGCTGACATATAAATCTTCCTTTCGTAACATTTTCTTTGATAAAAACAGTATATCAAAAATTATCGAAAAATTCAATCTTCATTTACTTTGTGTGTGTCTAAAATATATGCAGTACATAATTGCACTTATGCGATTTAAAAGATAACCAAAATAAAAAATATGCAAAATGGATGTATATGTATGTATGAATATGCATAAAGAGATGAATAAAATGAATATTCATTTTTTGTGCATATATACATTTTTCAGAAATTCAGGGAAGAATGTGACATATCAACCGCCAAAAACACCGATAATACAGCGAAAACAAAGCAGATTTCGGTCAATTTGTGCCCAAAAATGCAAATTTGAAAAAACATTGAATATTTATTCAAAAAACACTTGATTTTTTGAAAACAGAGTGTATAATGTAAGAGTAATAAAAATTAAGTAAAGGAAACACCGACATAAAGTGTTTCCAAATTCCGGAGGAATCAAAAATGGCTGACAATAAGATTAAAAAGGTAGTTCTTGCATATTCAGGCGGTCTTGATACTTCAATCATCATTCCGTGGCTTAAAGAAAACTACGACAACTGCGAAGTTATCGCTGTTTCGGGTGATGTTGGTCAGGGTACAGAGCTTGACGGTCTTGAAGAAAAGGCTATCAAAACAGGCGCATCAAAACTTTACATTGAAGACCTCAACAAGGAATTTGTTGACGAATATATCATTCCCACAGTAAAAGCAGGTGCTGTTTACGAGGGCAAGTACCTCCTCGGCACATCTTTTGCCCGTCCTATCATTGCAAAAAGACTCGTTGAAATTGCAAAAGCCGAAGGTGCTGACGCAATTTGCCACGGCTGTACAGGCAAGGGTAACGATCAGGTTCGTTTTGAACTTGCTATCAAGGCTTACGCTCCCGACATGAAGATTATCGCTCCTTGGAGAACATGGGAATTCAAGAGCCGTGAAGATGAGATTGAATATGCTGAAAAGCACAATATTCCGCTCAAGATTAACCGTGAAACAAACTACTCAAAGGATAAGAATCTCTGGCACTTGAGCCACGAAGGTCTTGACCTTGAGAATCCTGCAAATGAGCCGATGTACAATAAGGAAGGCTTCCTTGAACTCGGCGTTTCACCTGAGCAGGCTCCCGATAAGGCAGAATATGTAACTCTTACATTTGAAAAGGGTGTTCCCACAAAGCTTAACGGCGAGGCTATCGACAGCGTTGAACTCATTAAGGAACTCAACAAAATCGGCGGCAGAAACGGCGTAGGTATCACAGATATCGTTGAGAACCGTCTTGTTGGTATGAAGGCTCGTGGCGTTTATGAAACTCCGGGCGGTACAATCCTCTATGCTGCTCATGCAAAGCTTGAGGAAATCTGCCTTGACAAGGACACACTCCACTACAAGCAGAATGTTGCAAATGCTTTTGCAGAGCTCGTTTATGACGGCAAGTGGTACACACCTCTCCGTGAGGCTCTCTCAGCTTTCGTTGACAGCACTCAGGAGTATGTAACAGGTGATGTAAAGCTTAAACTCTATAAGGGCAACATCGTTGATGCAGGCGTAACAAGCCCGTATTCACTCTACGACGAGGAAATTGCTACTTTTGACGAAGATCAGGTTTATGACCAGAACGACAGTGCAGGCTTCATCAACCTCTTTGGTCTTCCAATCAAGGTTCGTGCAAAGAAAGGCCTTATCAAATAATTAAATCTTTGATTTGCATACATAATCGGGGGCAGGGAATTTCTCTGCCCCGATAAGTGTTTATTACACCTTTTTATTTTTTACGGTATTTGTCGGTTGAAAAATATTCTGCGATTACTTGCGGGCGTCTAATGAACGCCCCTACAGGTTAATCCAACATTAACAACAAGGTGTAAATAAATATTTAAAACCAAAAGCAACAAAGTGCTTTACAACGGCTAAACATAATGTAAGGAGAAATAATAATGCAGCTTTGGAAAGGACGCTTCAAAAAGGAGCTTTCAAAAACCACTAACGATTTTAACAGCTCGATTTCATTCGACAGCAGAATGTATAAAGAAGACATCGAGGGCAGCATTGCCCACGCAACAATGCTTGGCAGATGCGGCATTATTAAAGAAGAAGAGGCAAACGATATCGTAAAAGGTCTTAAAGGCATTCTTGCGGATATCGAAAACGGTACTCTGCACATTGATATGGAGGCTGAGGACATTCATACCTTTATCGAGGGTGAGCTTACCAAAAGAATCGGCGACAACGGCAAAAGACTTCACACCTCAAGAAGCCGTAACGATCAGGTTGCAGTTGACATCAAGCTTTATCTCAAGAAAGAGGTTGTCAATGTAAAAAATCTCGTTGTAGGTCTTATCAAGGTTATTGCCGACAAGGCTGAAAAGTACAGCGAAACCGTTATGCCCGGTTACACTCACCTCCAGAGAGCACAGCCGATCACCTTCGGACATCATCTCCTTGCTTACGGTGAAATGCTTTTGAGAGATGTTTCAAGACTTGAAGACTGCCTTAAAAGAATGGACGAAATGCCACTCGGTTCATGTGCGCTTGCAGGCACAACATATCCGATTGACAGAACAATCACAGCCGAATTCCTAGGCTTTGACAGAATTACAAACAACTCTCTTGACGGTGTTTCCGACAGAGATTACTGCATCGAATTTGCATCGGTGCTTTCGATAATAATGGTTCACCTCTCAAGATTTTCAGAGGAAATCATTATGTGGTGCAGTTGGGAATTTAAATTCATTGAACTTGATGACGCTTTTTCAACAGGATCATCAATTATGCCGCAGAAAAAGAATCCCGATATTGCAGAGCTTGTTCGTGGTAAGAGCGGCAGAGTTTTCGGTGACAATATGACGCTCCTCACAATTATGAAGGGTACTGCACTTGCATACAACAAGGATATGCAGGAGGACAAGGAGGCTATCTTTGACGCACTCGACACGGTTAAAATGTGCCTCACAGCCTTTACTCCCATGCTCGACACAATGCGTGTCATTCCCGAAAATATGAGAAAAGCCGCAGCAGGCGGTTTCATCAACGCAACAGACTGTGCCGACTGGCTCACAAAGAACGGTGTTCCGTTCAGAGATGCCTACAAGGCAACAGGCGAACTCGTTGCAAGATGTATTGAACTCGGTACAGACCTCGAAAATCTTCCAATGGACGAATACAAAAAGGTTTGCAATGTGTTCAACGATGATGTTTACAGCGCAATTTCACTTGAACGCTGTACAAACGAGCGTACAGTATTCGGCGGCCCTGCATCGGCAAATGTAAAGGCTCAGGCTAAGCGTGTTGCAGAAATCGCAGAAAAACTGTAAAAAATAAAATAACATTCCGAATTAACGGAATGTTTCAAATAATTTAATAAATAAACAAACTCAATGCCGATAAACCCGATTTTCGGGTTTGTTGGGGTAGCCTTGCGACCGCCGCCAGTGGCGGATAAAGGGAGCAAAGCGCTGTCTGAAATAACGAGCAATAGGCAGTGCATTTATGCACAACGCATTGCGACTATATTTCAGACGGGAAGATATTATCCGCCCGACTTGATGAAATTTTATGTTTTATCAAAATGTTTTAAAGCGATAAAAAGCAATGTATATAAATATTTGAACGCCCCTACAGATAACAGTAAACTTGTTCCGCTTAAATGGTTTGTTTTTATTATAAAATATCTGCCATTACTTGCGGGCGGATGATATCCGCCCCTACGAATGGGAACATATGCTTTGTGCAAAAAGTGAATTGCCGTATTCAACACATACAGGCAAAGATTGATATAAATTTACAATAGATTAGGTGATAGCAATGAAAATAAAAGCAGGTATTGTCGGTGCAACCGGCTATGCAGGTGCAGAGCTTGTAAGACTTCTTACCGCTCATCCCGAGGCTGAAATTTCGGCAATCAGCTCTGTTTCCTTTGAGGGTGACAAGCTGAGCGATGTTTATCCGTCTTATACATTTTTGAACGATATGGTTTGTGAAAATCAGGACGCTGTTGTTGAAAAGAGCGATGTTATCTTTGCCGCTCTCCCACACGGTCTTTCACAGGAGCTTGCCGCAAAGTGCATTGATGCGGGCAAGGCATTTATTGACCTCGGCGCTGACTTCCGCCTTGAAAGCGAAGAAGAATACACCGAATGGTACGGCGGAACTTTTCTCGACAAAAAACTTCACGAACAGGCAGTTTACGGACTTCCTGAATTTTTCAGAGATAAAATCAAGGGCAAAAAGCTTGTTGCGAATCCAGGGTGTTACACAACCTGTTCACCGCTCGCAATTGCTCCTGCAATTGTAAACGGACTTGTCAGCACAAAGGGCATCATTTGCGACTGCAAAAGCGGTGTTACGGGTGCCGGAAGAAAGCCAAATCAGGGCAACCACTATCCCGAACTCAACGAGGGATTCCACGCTTATAAGGTTGCAAGCCACCGCCACACTCCAGAAATTGAGCAGACTCTTTCAAAGCTTTCGGGCGAAAAGGTTATTATTACCTTTGTTCCGCACCTTCTCCCCGTAAACCGTGGCATTCTCGCAACCGTTTATGCCGACATCAAAGACGGTGTAACCTTTGAACAAATCAGAAAGGCTTATGAGGACTTTTACAAGGACGAATTTTTTGTAAGACTTCTTGATGACGGCAAATGTGCCGACATTCACAATATCAAATATTCTAACTTCTGTGATGTTTCAATTCATCACGATAAGAGAGCCAACAAGCTCGTTGCCTGTGCCGCAATCGACAACATGGTCAAGGGTGCCGCAGGTCAGGCTATTCAGAATATGAACATCATCTTCGGACTTGACGAAAAAACAGGTTTGGTAATCGTTCCGCCTGCATTTTAAGGGTGAATATCTATGGAAATCAAGTATATTGAAAACGGCTCGGTCACTTCCGCAAAGGGCTTTACAGCCAACGGAATTTGTGCCGGAGTCAAAGCATCTAACACAACTAAAAAAGACCTTGCGCTCATTTACTGCGACAAGGTTTGCAACAGTGCGGCTATCTTTACAAAGAACCTTGTAAAGTCCGACACTATATATGTTACTAAAAAACACCTTGAAAACGGTACGGCTCAGGCTGTTGTCGTAAATTCAGGCAATGCAAATGCCTGTAACCCTGACGGCTATGAAAAGGCTGAGAAAATGTGCAGCCTTGCCGCAGACGCTCTCGGTGTTGACAAAAACGATGTAATCGTTGCATCAACAGGTGTCATCGGTCAGCCTCTCCCGATTGAACCCATTGCAAGCGGAATTGAAAAGCTCAAAGGCACGCTTTCAAAGGACGGCGGAGCCTCTGCCGCAGAGGCAATTATGACAACCGACACCGTGAAAAAGCAGTGGGCTGTTGAAACTGTTCTTGACGGCAAAAAGGTTACAATCGGCGGTATTGCTAAGGGCAGCGGTATGATTCATATTAACATGGGTACAACTCTTTCCTTTGTAACAACCGATGCGGCAATCTCTTCCGAAATGCTCAAATCTGCACTTATCGAAGCCGCTGATGTCAGCTATAATATGGTAAGCGTTGACGGTGACACCTCAACAAACGATACCCTTGCAATTATGGCATCGGGTTATGCAGGCAACAAGGAAATCACAGAAAAGAATGATGATTACAAAACCTTTACAGCCGTTCTTACCGATGCATTCAAAAAGGTTGCAAAGAAGCTTGCAAAAGACGGTGAAGGTGCAACAAAGCTCCTTATCTGCAAGGTTGACGGTGCAAAAGACGATAAGAGCGCAAAGATTATTTCAAAGAGCATCATCTGTTCAAGTCTTGTAAAGGCGGCAATGTTCGGGGCTGACGCAAACTGCGGAAGAATCCTCTGCGCAATCGGCTACAGCGGTGCCGAAACAGATGTTAAAAAGATTGATGTTTCATATAAATCCGCAAAGGGTGAAATTCTTGTCTGCAAGGACGGCAACGGTCTTGTGTTTGATGAGGACAAGGCTAAGGAAATTTTACTTGAAGATGAAATTGAAATTCTCGTGAAATTAGGTGACGGCAATGCATCTGCCGAGGCTTACGGTTGCGACCTTACCTATGATTATGTAAAAATCAACGGTGACTACCGCACATAATATGCGATTTGATTGTGTGAGCGTAAATCAACTACATAAAGGATTGAAGAAAATGGATGTTTCAAAGAGAGCCAAGGTACTTATACAGGCAATGCCCTATATCAAGAAATATTCGGGCGAAACAATTGTTGTAAAATACGGCGGAAACGCTATGATAAACGAAGAACTTAAAGCGGCAGTTATGAGCGACCTCGTTCTTATGCAGCTTGTCGGAGTCAATGTTGTGCTTGTTCACGGCGGCGGACCCGAAATCAATGCAATGCTCAAAGCCGTTGGCAAGGAAAGCAAGTTTATCAACGGTATGAGAGTGACCGACAAGGAAACTATCGACATTGTTCAGATGGTGCTTGCAGGCAAAGTCAACAAGAGCCTTGTTCAGCTTCTCGGCAGTCACGGCGGTAAGGCTATGGGACTTTGCGGTCTTGACGGCAGAATGCTCATGGCTGAAAAGCTTGTTACAGGCGCAGACCTCGGCTATGTGGGCGAGATTAAGGAGGTTAACCCCGAACCGCTCAACAACGCTCTTGCAAGCGGTTATATTCCGATTGTTTCAACCGTTGCAGGCGGTTATGACGGCAATGTATACAATATTAACGCAGACATTGCGGCATCGCAGATTGCCGCTAAAATCGGCGCAAAAAAGCTCATTCTTATGACAGATATCAGAGGACTTCTCCGTGATGTTCACGATGAGGATTCACTCATCCCCGTTGTCAATGTCAGCGAAGTTCCTATGCTCAAGCGTGACGGCATCATCAGCGGCGGTATGATTCCCAAGATTGATTGCTGTGTTGAGGCAGTCCGCAGCGGTGTAAACCGTGCCCATATCATTGACGGCAGAATCGAACATTCAATTCTGCTCGAGCTTTTCAGCGATGAAGGCATCGGTACAATGTTTTATTGATTAGCATTGCTGTTTTGCTGATTTGTAAAAACAGTAGAGGCGGTCATTGGTCGCTCGCTAAATAAAACTTTCTGTTTAGCTTAAAATTTTTACTTGATAAAAGCAGTGTATTGTTTGTAGGGGAGCACCATGTGCTCCCGCGGGCGAAATGCGTTCGCCCCTACAGATTAGATTTTGGAGGGTGCAATGATTATACGAGAAATGACAATTGACGACTATGACGAGGTCTATGAGATGTGGCAGATTACCACAAAGCGTGCGCTCTCTAAGGCTGATGAAAAAGATCAGATGGAGCGTTATCTCAAGCACAACGCCGGTATGAGTCAGGTTGCCGTGGTTGACGGAAAAATTGTCGGAACCGTGCTTGCAGGTCATGACGGCAGACGGGGATTTATCCACCATATGGCTGTTCTGCCCGAATTCAGGCGAAAGAAAATCGGTCACGCTCTTGCACAGACCGCTATCCAAAAAATCCGTGAACAAGGCATCGACAAAACTCACATTTTCTGTTATCAGAACAACGAAACAGGTCAAAGCTTCTGGCGTGATTTCGGCTTTGAAAAGCGTGAGGATGTTTTTGTTTACTCCTTCAGCAACGATAAAATATGAAAGGGTGTGGCTAACTTGACTACAAAAGAGAAAGATTTAAAATATATTATGCACACATACGGTCGCTACGATGTTACTCTCAAAAACGCAAAAGGCGTTACCGCATATGACGAAAACGGCAAAAAGTACATTGATGTTTCATCGGGTATCGGTGTAAACAGCCTTGGCTATTGCAATGACGGTTGGGTTGAGGCTGTTTCAAAGCAGGCAGGCACAATTCAGCATATGTCAAACTATTTTTACTGTTCACAGGCAAGTGACCTTGCCGAAAAGCTTTGCACACTTACAGGTCTTTCAAAGGTCTGCTTTGGCAACAGCGGTGCAGAAGCTAACGAATGCGCAATCAAAATTGCCCGTAAGTACAGCTTTGACAAGTACGGCGAGGGCAGAAATGAAATCGTAACGCTTAACAATTCCTTTCACGGCAGAACTGTTACAACTCTTGCCGCAACAGGTCAGGATGTTTTTCATAACTATTTCTTCCCGTTTACAGAGGGCTTTAAGTATGCAGACGCAGACGATATGGACGCTCTGAAAGCAGTTGTTTCAGACAAAACCTGTGCAGTAATGCTTGAACTCATTCAGGGCGAGGGCGGTGTAAATATCCTCGATCCCGAATATGTAAAAGAACTTGTTAAGTATTGCAACGACAACGATATTCTCGTTATTGTCGATGAGGTTCAGACAGGCGTCGGCAGAACAGGAAAGCTGTTTGCTCATCAGAATTACGGTATCCTCCCCGACCTTATGACGGTTGCAAAGGGGCTCGGCGGCGGACTTCCTATCGGTGTTTGTATGTGCGGTGAAAAGCTCAAGGATGTTATGTCACCGTCAACTCACGGCACAACATTCGGCGCAAACCCTGTTGTTTGTGCAGGTGCAAACTATGTTCTTGACACAGTTGCAAATGACGAATTTCTTGCCGAGGTTGAGAAAAAAGGTCAGTATTTTGAGGACAAGCTCACAAAAATTGACGGCGTAAAGAGCGTTCGCAGAATGGGACTTATGATTGGTATTGAACTTGAAAAGGGCGATGCACACGACATTGCAATCAAATGCGTTGAAAACGGCTTGCTTATTATCACGGCAAAAGATTTGCTCCGTATGCTCCCACCGCTTGTTATTGATTACAATGAAATTGACGAGGCGATTAATATACTCGAAAAAACAATAAAGGAGAACAACTAATGAAACACTTACTTAAACTTGAGGATTGGTCAACAGAAGAAATTATCAACACACTTAACCTTGCCGATCAGCTTAAATATGAGCAGAAACACGGCATTGAGCATAAAATTCTCAAGGGCAAGTCTCTTGGTATGATTTTTGAAAAGTCAAGCACCCGTACCCGTGTTTCATTTGAGGTTGGTATGACACAGCTCGGCGGTTATCCGCTTTTCCTCTCATCAAATGACCTTCAGATTGGCAGAGGCGAGCCTGTTGAGGACACAGCCCGTGTTCTTTCCCGTTTTCTTGACGGTATTATGATTCGTACCTTTGAGCAGAAAGAAGTTGAGGCTCTTGCAGAGTACGGTTCAATCCCGATTATCAACGGTCTTACAGACTATTGTCATCCATGTCAGGTTCTCGCAGACCTTATGACAATTCGTGAATTCAAGGGCAAGCTTGAAGGACTCAAGATGTGCTTTATCGGTGACGGCAACAACATGATGAACTCGCTCATCGTCGGCGCACTCAGCACAGGCATGAGCTTCTCTGCCGCCTGTCCAAAGGATTATATGCCGCCTAAGCATATTATCGAGTTCGGTGAAAAGTACGGTAACGGCAAGTTTGAAATCGTAACAGATCCGCTTGAGGCCGCTAAGAATGCCGATGTTGTTTATACAGATGTATGGGCATCAATGGGACAGGAAGAAGAAAAGAAAATCCGTGAGGCAGCATTCGCAGGCTATCAGGTTAACAAGGAGCTTATGGCTGTTACAAACAAGGATTGTATGGTTCTCCATTGTCTCCCTGCACACCGTGGCGAAGAGATTACTGCAGATGTATTTGAAGAACACGCAAATGAAATCTTTGAGGAGGCAGAAAACCGTCTTCACGCTCAGAAAGCTGTTCTTGTTGAATGTATGGCAGATGAAATGCCTGAAAAAGTTTGATGACAGTTTGATTCTTTAAAACTTCATAAAAAGCAAAAAAGTCACATTGCACAACAGTAAGATAGCTGTTTTGTGCAATGTGACTTAATTTTTATTGCAAAACGGAGTATAATTCCATTGGGGGATAATAGCAAAATCAGAATTGCAGGTGTATAATTATGTTAAACAATTACATGTTTTATGACGAAAAAGGAAGTCTTTAAAATGACAAGAGAACAAAAACAGCATATTCTGCATTTTGCAGTCAGCTCTCTGGGCGGATTTATGGGCGGATATGCAATTTACAATCACTGTGATGTGTTCGGTAACGCACAGACAGCAAATATGATTCACCTTGTCAGCAAAATTTTTACGGGTGATTTTGAGGGTGTTGTGTTTATCGTCATCGCTCTCCTTACATATATTCTCGGCAATGTTTTCTTTGTAATTGCCGACCGTTTTATTAAGCTTGAAACCAAAACCGTCAGCCTTATTGCAAGTGCGGTTGCACTTTTGATTATCGGAATTTTTCCGAATATTTCAAACAACTACCTTGCAATTCTGCCGATTCTGTTCGTAACTCCTGTTTTGTGGAATTCATTCAGAACAGCCGGAAGTTATGTTACATCTCCGATTTTCTCGACAAATAACCTCCGTGTTGCAACGGTTTCAACATTCACGGGTATTATTGACAAGGACAAGGATATGAAGAAAAAGGCTAAATTCTATTGGCTTACGCTTGCAAGCTATCATATAGGTGTTGTCCTTGCCTGCGTTCCGAGCGTTTTTATCGGTGTAAACAGCATCTGGTTCGGCTTTGTAAGCATTGCCCTTTCAACAGCTTCATATATGTGGCTCTGCGGTGTGTTTGAAAGAAAAGAATCCTTTGCAGCATCCGAAGGCTTAGCAGCACAATCGGAAATAATTTAAAATAAAAAATAATGTCGGCGGTACACCTCCGACATTATTTTTTTGTTTATAACTTTCAATCGGAAAAGTCACATTGTCAACATCAAAACACCCATAATAACAGGCTGGTGGGCAAGATAAATCCACAGGCTGTATTTGCCGATTTTGTCAAACAGCGGAATTTTGAATTCAAAATATTTTGCAAGATTTTTTTGTGCGATGAAATTCCAAAGATAAAAGCCTGCCGTAAAGAGGAAAATCCACGGAATAATCGGGAAATAGTCTGCCGACACAAAGTCGGACGAGGGGAATCCCAGAAATGCAAGGTACTTGCACGAATAGAGAAAATCGGGCAATTTTACGATATCCAGCCCGAAAAATCCGACACAGCCTTTTTGCAAATCATACGAAACCGCATACAACAAAAGTGAAATCAACGCTCCCGACAGGGGGCTTATTTTTTTGAGGTTATCCGAAAGAACGGAAACAATCATCATTGAACAGCCTATCAGATTCAGTACACCGAACCATACCGCCTGATTCGGTTCGGCAATCACGGTAACGCAGGTAACGGCAAAACCCGCAAGATTTAAAAAAACACCTCTTTTTATGCCGTTTCCCGAAAAGTTAAGGCACATTCCCGAAAGCAGTATGAACATTACGCAGATGCTGCGTTCCCAGACCGCAGTCATGGGATAAAAGTACCAGCTTGTGTTAAGTCCGTACATCATAAAAATATCGTAGCATAAGTGAAACGCAACCATACTGACGGTTGAAATTCCACGCAGAGAGTCGAGAAGATAATATCTTTTGTTTTCTTTTAACAAGGCTTTACCGTTTGGATTCATCAATTATTTATTCCTTTTCATCATAACGGAAAAGACGACCACAGCCAGAACAAGCAACACAACCGCATATCCGCAGACGGGGATAAGTTCGGATATGATATCCGAATAGTCACCCGAAATTGCATCCCTTGCGGCGTTTACGGCATGGGCAAACGGAAGTGCGTTTGCAAGGTTTTTGAACCAACCGCCGACCATTGTAGTATCGAACCAAATGTTTGAAAACCATGCCGAAAGGTTTGTGAGCAATGCACCGCAGATTCCGCCGACAGCCTTTTCATTCAGAAGTGTGCCGAGCAGAAGTCCGAGCGAGATAAACACAATTGCAATCGGAATGTTTACCGCAAGCATAAGCAAAATGTTCACGCTGACCTCAAGTCCGAGGAAGAACGCAACAACAACGCATACGGCACTCTGCAAAATTGCCATTGGCAAAAGCGGAAGTGTGTAGCCGATAATAAACTCGTGTGCTTTGAGCGGAGATGTGAATAATCTCATCATAAAGCTTGTAGTTCTGTCCTTTGCAATGAGCATTGACGAGAACAGCGAAATAAAGCTCATTCCGAAAACCGTAATACCGGGCGTCAGCTTGTCGATGTTGAACATTGTCATCTGAGCCTGTTCGGGGATTGCTGAATTTATTGCCGACAACAAAAGAAGAAGTACAACGGGAAATCCGAGTCCGAAACAGAATGTCAGCGGATCACGGAGAATTTCCTTTGTATTTCGTGAAGCAAACGCAGTCAATCTCATTACAACGCACCTCCGTTTGTCAGCTTTACAAAAGCCGACTCAAAATCTTTTTCGCCCGAAAGGGCAACAAGCTCATCAGAAGTACCCTCAGACACAAATTTACCGTGAGCCATAATACCGATTCTGTCGCAAAGTGCAACAGCCTCTTCGAGATAGTGCGTTGTGAGAATAACAGTGATTTTACCCTTGAGCTTTTCAATCTCAACCCAAAGGCTGTGTCTTGCAATTACATCAAGTCCGAGCGTGGGTTCGTCAAGAAAAAGTATTTTCGGCTCTGAGATAAGTGCCATTGCAATGCTCAATCTTCTGACCTCACCGCCCGACAGCTTTTTAGCCTTGCGGTTTTCAAATTCCCGCATGGAAAAGCGTTCGATAAGCTCGCTTGCTTTGGCTTTTGCAACTTTCTTTGAAAAGCCGTAAACCTCTGCCATGAGTTCAAGATTTTCTCTTGCAGTAAGGTTCATTGCCGCCGCACTTTCCTGCGGTGAAATTCCGATAATCTGTTTTACCGCTGCTCTGTCGGTTTTTATGCTGTGACCGAGAAGCTCTGCCTCACCCGATGTCGGCATAATAAGCGTTGTGAGCATTTTCATTGTTGTTGTTTTTCCTGCACCGTTGACTCCGAGCAAACCGTACATTTCGCCCTCGTTGATTTTAAGGTCAAGGTTTGATACAGCCGTTTTTTCCTTATATTTTTTTGTAAGTTTTTCTGTTTTTATTGCGTACATATTTTCTCCTCAATTCAGAATAAAAGGGATTCAAGTCAAATTTTACTTCATTAACTTATCAAAGGGATTTTTTATTTTTGCAAGTGCCATACCTTTTTTCTCGTCACCGAGAACCAGAAGTCTGTCGCCTGCCTCAATTCCGAACACCTTTCTGGCGTGTTTAGGGAGTGTAATCTGTCCTCTTTCGCTGACCTTAACAATGCCGAAAATGTACTTTCCGTCACCGTCGGGAGTGAGTGCGTCAGATTCTTCCTCGTAAAAAGGACACACAAGAAGCATTTCTACCGTAGTTTCAAAAATCTGCGCCATTGTCACGCATTTTTCGACATCGGGAAGAGATTCCTCGTTTTCCCACTTTGCAACAGACTGTCTCGACACCTCAAGCCTCTCCGCAAGGTCCTCCTGTGAATATCCGTACTTTTTCCGAAGATACTTCAAATTCATACCAATCATACTTTTCATACCTCCTGAGTTAAGTATATTTCATATGTAACGCAATTTCTACCAACCTGATTTTACACTTTATGTAAAAATCAGTTGCATAATCCCTTTATGATTTATGATAAACTCCCTTACGAATTTTGTCAAACAAAAGGCGGTTGCGTTTTTTACGCCTTGTTTACATTATTCTAATGTACATATCATTGTTTGTTCACAAAACTGTCACATTTCAATGTTAAACTTAAACCAATATCGTATGTACGGAGGACATATTATGAAAAAACCTACTAAAAGAGATACAATCAATCTGTTTTTCTCTGCATTTCTGATCATCGCATTTATCGTTTGCGCACACTTCTTCTCACAGTACGCATCAGCCCTTTCACAGCCACTCGGTTCAATCATTCCGATTCTTGTGTATGCTGTATTCGGTCTTTTGATGTTCTATGCAACCCGTGTCGGTGACGGCAAGGCGGTAAAGCGTTTTTCGCTCGTTACACTTATTGTAATGGTGCTCCCGTCACTCTACATAATCGTTGCTTCCCTTGCTCCGGGACTTCCGCTTTATGATGTATTTTCAAATGCAAACGGCTCGGGATTAAGCGTTATTGTAACGCTTGCAAGTATCGCACTCGGTTACGGAATTCCTTACTCATTCCTCAGCGGTTTTGAAGTTGCCGATGATGAGGCTGTTGAAGAAGAAACAGGCAACCCTGTTCAGGGAGGCATTGAGGCTGATCTTGCAGATGACGAAAACGCAGAAGATACTGCATTTGAAGAATCCGAAGAGGTTGAAACAGAGGAACTTTCCGAGGATGAAAGCGAATCAACAGACGAAACCGATAACGGTGAAGACGCTTGATTCACCGCTGATTTTTCTTAAATCGACGAGTACCTGCACGGCTTGTGCGGGTACTTTTTGTATATGGCAAAAATTATGCTTTTAAACTTAACAGTCCTAATATTCAGTTGACAAATTGTCACGGCTGATTTATTATTTTGGTACGGGGTGTGCAGAATAAATGCACCGTATTTTTCTGTTTTAAAATTTTTCTTTCAAAGGAGAATTACATAATGGACGATAACAATAAATATAATAGAAACAAGGATTATGAGCCTGACAACTTTGATGACGAGGTTGCGTTTCCTGCAAGAAGAAACAACGCCACCGAAAGATCTTCCGATATTCAGGAGGATTACGGCGATAACTTTGACAATGATGTAAAATTTGTCGGCGATTATGACGAGGATGCCGTTCAGATGCCGGAAATCGACTTTGAGGACGATATGGAAACTCCCGTAAAAATGCCGTCGGAAAGAGATGACCGCACACAGACTCCCGACTATGGCGATAATTTTGATTCTCAGACAGGGGAGCAGGTGTCAAAGGCTACAAAGGATTTTCAGTATGACCTTTCATCTGACGATATTGGTAACTACTACACAAAATCAACGATACACCCAAAACGTAAAAAGGTTGTTAAAAAGAAAAAGAGAACGAGCCGTAATGTGGCAGTTATCTTAACAATTGCGGCGGTAATCTGCCTTATTCTTGCCGTTGTTTTTGCATTCACACAATGCAGTTCACAGAAAAATGATAACAAGGCTTCCACAGCACCGTCAACGGAACAGGTGACAACGGTACAGCCTACAACGGAATACGGCGATGACAACTATGTTCCCGTTTACACGGAAGAACCGACATATGAACCGCCGACTGAATATCAGCCTGAAACAGAAGCGCCTGTTCAAACTGAACCGCAGACAGAGTATCAGCCTGAAACAGAGCCGCAGCAGAGCAGCGATATCAGTGTTACCGAATCGTCACAAACTTCGGATGACACTCAGCCAACACAGTCATCCGAGAGCGGCGGCGATGAACCGTATGTTGAAGAAAACTGATTGTTTTCTTTTGATAAAATGAATTTATGAAATTGGAGATGTTTTAAATGGGTTGCACCCACGATTGTTCAAGCTGTTCTTCGGATTGCAAAAGCAAGGAACAGAATTTGCACGAAGAACTTAATAAATACAGCAGCGTAAAAAAGGTAATCGGCATTGTGTCGGGCAAGGGCGGCGTAGGCAAGAGTCTTGTAACCTCAATGCTCGCAGTAACATTTAACAGACTCGGTAAAAGCACGGCTGTTCTTGACGCAGATATCACAGGTCCGTCAATTCCAAAGGCATTCGGAGTACATGAGAGATGCAGAGGCAACGATGAGGGAATTTTCCCCGTTGTTACCGAAACGGGAATCAAGATGATTTCCGTAAACCTTCTTCTTGAACATGAAACCGATCCCGTGGTGTGGCGTTCGCCGGTTATCACAGGCACGGTAAAGCAGTTCTGGAAAGATGTAATCTGGGAAAATGTTGACTATATGTTTGTTGATATGCCTCCCGGAACAGGCGATGTTCCGCTTACGGTATTTCAGAGCCTGCCGATTGACGGCATTGTTATTGTTGCGTCACCACAGGAGCTGGTTTCAATGATAGTTCAAAAGGCCGTTAAAATGGCAAGGATGATGAATGTGCCGATTTTAGGCCTTGTTGAAAATATGAGCTGGTTCATGTGTCCCGATTGCGGAAAGAAACACAGCATCTTCGGCGACAGCCGCATTGAGGAAGTTGCAAAGGAATATGACACACAGGTGCTTGCAAAGCTTCCGATTGATCCCGAACTTGCAAAATGTGTTGACGAGGGAAAGATTGAATTTTTTGAAGGAAACTATCTTGACGAAGCGGCAGAAGTAATCGAAAAAGAACTTAGCAAATAAGTATGTGCAATATTTTGCTTTTCCGTAAAGGAAATGGATAATTGCGGTCTTGGTATGGATGTTGATGACAATTATGACAGTGTTCCGCTCAAGGGCTTTAAAACGTATTGCAAAAAAGGTTCAGTCGCAGAAGCATATGCAAAAGAAAACAATTTGTCATATGAGATAATCAAGTAAAAAGTTAATGTAAATTAAAAACAGCTTTCCGATTTTGAGTTCGGAAAGCTGTTTTGTTTTTGTAGGGGAGAACCGTGTTCTAATAAACAATAACTGCCATATAAAGAAAACGGTCGGGAAACAATGTTTTGCATTATGCAAACCTGCTGCCCGACCATAATTTTCAATTTTCAATTTTCCATTTTCAATTTAAAAAAGTTCCGCTCGGAAGGTCTTAACACTAACCCTAATCAAACTATCTTCACGAACGGGGAACGGCGGCACGCCGTGCGGCAAAACAAGCCCATCCGTTGTCAAGATGTTCTTCGATGATGTCAAAATACTGACTTACGGATGCCTTGACTTCCTCGGCACGAGTGTCGATGATACCGCTCATAATGTAAACGGCATCGTCCTTCATAAAGACCTTAATGCCCTTTGAGAGAAACATAATCGCATCAGCAACAATATTGGCAAGAACAATGTCATACTTGCCCTCAACCTTGTCGGTAAAACTGCCGCAGATAGCTGTAAAGCGGTCAGCAACGCCGTTAATTTCTGCGTTTTCAGCCGCAGTTCTCACCGCAGTTTCGTCAATGTCAACACCGACGGCACGGTCTGCACCCAAAAGCAATGTTGCAATACCGAGAATACCGCTGCCGCAACCCACATCAAGAATAGAATCGCCCTCTTTAAGGTACTTTTCGCACATCTCAAGGCAAAGCCTTGTGGTTTCGTGACCGCCCGTGCCGAACGCAAGGCCCGGATCAATGTTGAGAACTTTGCGGTTGCCGGCATCGTAATCATCTCGCCAGCTCGGACGGATAAGTAGTTTTTCACCGACTTCAATCGGGTTGAAATATTTCTTCCAGTTGTTTCTCCAATCCTCTTCAAGGCAGTCAAGAAGTTCAATTGAATGCTTTATACCCTCCGCATTGTAGCGTTCCGAAAGGAATGCAACCGCCTCTGACGGCGAAACATCGGGTTCAAGATAAATGTGAACAAAAGCCTTGTTTCTGTCCTTTGCAAGCAAATCCTCGTCAATAAGGTCAATATGGGCAATGTCCTCAACCTCTTGCTCAAGGTTTGTGTAATCTTCAATATAGATGCCGTAGGGAACTACGACATTTGCAATATCACTTGCTCTGTCAATATCCTTTGCGTCAACGGATATTTTTATTTCTGTCCAGGATTCCATTTTAACCTCTGATTCACGGGCATTTTATGCCGATATTTTTGTTTGTAATGTAGTGGCGGATAAATTGTTCAGACAATCACAATTGTACGCTCGGGCATAATATGTTTTTTGCACAACAAATTATCTGCTCGAATTGGGAACGGCGACACGCCGTATAAAAAATTTGTGGGGACACATGCCCCACAAATCTTATTTATTCTGTGTTACTCGTTGAACATCTTCTTGATTTTATCAAAGAAGTTTCTGCGTTTTGCGTAGTTTTTGTCGCCTGTTGCACCGTCAAGCTGTTTGATAAGCTCTTTCTGCTTGCCGTTAAGATTCTTCGGAACTTCAACGGTAACTCTTACATACTGGTCGCCTCTGCCTCTGCCGCCGAGTCGCTGAATACCCTTGCCCTTGAGTCTGAAAATATCACCCGGCTGTGTACCCTCACGAACCGTGTAGGAAACCTTGCCGTCAAGAGTAGGCACAACAACATCTGCTCCGAGAGCCGCCTGTGTAAAGGTTATCGGAACTTCACACCACACATCGTCACCTCTGCGTTCAAAAACAGGGTGCGGACGAACATTTACATAAACATGAAGGTCGCCTGCAGGACCGCCGTTTGTACCTGAGTTACCTCTGCCGCTTACATTAAGAATCTGCTGATCCTTGATACCTGCCGGAATCGTTACATCAACAGTCTTGTTCTTGCGCTGTTTGCCCGAACCGCCGCACTTTTTACAAGGATTGTCAACAATCTTACCTCTGCCGTGACAGGCATCACAGGTACGCTGAGTCTGGACAACACCGAAAGGCGTTCTCTGGTTGATTGTTACCCTGCCCGAACCGCCGCATGACGAACAGGTCTTGGGGCTTGTTCCGGGCTGAGCGCCTGTTCCGTGACAGTCATCACAGGTTGTTACGCATGAATAGTTGATTGTCTGCTTGCAGCCCTTTGCCGCCTCTTCAAATGAAATGTAAACCGTAGTTTCAATATCACTGCCACGCATAGGAGCATTTGCATTGTTGGAGCGTCTGCCGCCGAATCCGCCGAAAAAGCTGGAGAAGATATCGTCAATATCAATACCCTGACCGAACGGACTTCCTGCTCCGCCTGCACCTGCGCCGTAGTTGGGATCAACGCCTGCGTGACCGAACTGGTCGTAACGAGCCTTTTTATCGGAGTCGGAAAGAACCTCATAAGCCTCGTTTACTTCCTTGAATTTTTCCTCGCATTCTTTATCGCCGGGATGCAAATCCGGGTGATATTTTTTGGCACAGGCTCTGTATGCCTTTTTTATTTCATCGTCGCTTGCGCCCTTTTGAACGCCAAGCACCTCGTAGTAGTCTCTTTTGTCTGCCATATTACTCTCACCTTTGTCAAAATACCGAAATCACGCAATATTGCAAGCCGGTTATCGTCTTATACAGCCAAAAGGAGCCGCCATATAACAGCTCCTTTGACTATATGTTATTCTAACATAAATTACTTGTTATCGTCAACATCGGTGAAATCAGCGTCATATACATTAGGATCTCCGCCGTTGTTGCCTGTAGGATTACCGCCGTTTGGCTGAGCACCGTTCATATCGGGAGCACCGCCCTGCGGAGCAGCCTGCTGATAAAGCTTAGCGGCAGCATCGTTAAGAGTCTTCTGGAGGTCTTCCTTAGCTGTGCCGATAAGTGCGGCATCGTCCTTTGAGATAGCCTCTTTAAGAGCTGCAACCTTTGTGTTGATTGCGTTCTTGTCATCCTCAGGAATCTTGTCACCGCTTTCGCTGACGAGCTTTTCTGCCTGATAAACAATGTTTTCAGCCTCGTTCTTAGCGTCAACTGCCTCACGGCGCTTTTTGTCCTCTGCGGCAAACTGTTCAGCTTCCTTAACAGCCTTGTCGATATCCTCCTTGCTCATTGAAGTTGAGTTACTGATTGTAATCTTCTGCTCTTTGCCTGTACCGAGGTCTTTTGCAGATACATTAACGATACCGTTGGCATCAATATCAAATGTTACTTCAATCTGCGGAACACCACGCATTGCAGGAGCAATGCCTGTGAGAGCGAAAAGACCGAGCTGCTTGTTATCACGGGCAAATTCACGCTCACCCTGAAGAACATTGATTTCAACCTGTGTCTGATTATCAGCGGCAGTTGAGAAAATCTGGCTCTTCTTTGTTGGGATTGTTGTGTTTCTGTCGATAATCTTTGTCATAACACCGCCCATTGTTTCAACACCGAGTGAAAGCGGAGTTACATCGAGGAGGAGAAGTCCTTCAACTTCACCGCCGAGTACGCCTGCCTGAATAGCTGCACCGATAGCAACACATTCATCAGGGTTGATGCCCTTGAACGGCTCTTTGCCGATGAACTTCTTAACAGCGTCCTGAACAGCAGGGATTCTGGAAGAACCGCCGACCATAAGAACCTTATCAATCTGACCGATCTGAAGACCTGAATCCTGAAGAGCCGATCTTACAGGACCCATTGTAGCTTCTACGAGGTCTGATGTGAGTTCGTCAAACTTTGCTCTTGTAAGAGTAAGGTCAAGGTGCTTAGGACCTGTCTGGTCTGCTGTGATGAACGGGAGGTTGATGTTAGAAGTTGTAACACCTGAAAGTTCAATCTTTGACTTCTCGGCAGCCTCTTTTAATCTCTGCATTGCAACCTTATCCTGTGAAAGGTCAATGCCTGTTTCTGTCTTGAATGATGCAACCATCCAGTCGATGATTCTCTTATCGAAGTCATCACCGCCGAGACGGTTGTTACCTGCTGTTGCAAGAACTTCCTGAACACCGTCGCCCATTTCGATGATAGATACATCGAATGTACCGCCGCCGAGGTCATATACCATAACCTTCTGGTCTTTTTCCTTATCTACACCGTATGAAAGAGCGGCTGCCGTAGGCTCGTTGATGATTCTCTTAACATCAAGACCTGCAATCTTACCGGCATCCTTTGTAGCCTGACGCTGTGCGTCTGTGAAGTATGCAGGAACTGTGATAACTGCCTGTGTAACTGTTTCGCCGAGGTAAGCCTCTGCATCTGACTTGAGCTTCTGAAGAATCATTGCTGAAATCTCCTGCGGAGTGTAGCTCTTGCCGTCAATTGTTACCTTGTGAGCAGTACCCATTTCTCTCTTGATTGATGCAACTGTTCTGTCAGGGTTTGTGATAGCCTGACGCTTGGCAACCTGACCGACCATTCTTTCACCGTCTTTTGAAAAAGCAACAACAGACGGAGTTGTTCTTGCGCCTTCTGCGTTAGCGATAACTACAGGCTCGCCGCCTTCGATAACTGCTACGCATGAGTTTGTTGTACCTAAATCTATACCTATTGTCTTAGCCATGATAAATTCCTCCAATTGAATTTTTAATTGTTTTTGTTTGTGTGTTTTATGCTGAATATTTATATATGAAATCAGTCACAGTTGGCAACCTGTACCATTGCGTGACGGATAATTTTGTCACCGATTTTGTAACCCGTCTGATAAACGGCTGCGATTGTGTCGGCACCGAGGTTTTCGTCCTCAATCTTTGAAACCGCATTGTGCAAGTTCGGATCGAATGCATCGCCTGCTTTGCCGTAGGACTCAATCTTTAGCTTTTCAAAGCTCTTTGCAAGCTGATTTGAAATAAGCTCAATACCCTTGATGATATCGGGGTCGGCATCTTTCAGATTTGCAAGAGCAAGCGTTACGCTGTCTGCAACGGGAAGAAGCTCGATACAAGCCTTTGAAGTTGCATCGTCATAGATTGAAAGCTTTTCGTTTGCCGTTCTTTTGCGGTAATTGTCGTACTCGGCGGCAAGTCGCATATACTTATCCTTCTGTGCCGAAAGCTCATCTTCAAGAGCCTTGATTTTATCCGCATTTTCATCCTTTGCAGGCTCTTCGGTATTTTCAGTCTCAGTTTCTTCTGCGACTGTTTCTTCGGAAACCTTTTTTTCTTCGGTTTTCTCGGATTTTTTCTTAGTCATCTTTATCCTCCTTCAAGGATTTTTATTTATCATATTTCTATCAGCTCATCAATAAGAGTGCTAACGCTTTCGGACACACATTCAAGAATTGAAATTGCTCTTGCGTAGTCCGTTCTCACGGGTGCTATCACCGCAAGCACGCCTGACGGATTGCCGTCAAGTCGGTATCGTGTGGAGATTACCGCACTCCCTGCAAGCTCTGTTCTGCTGTTTTCGCCGCCTATGCTGACGGAGGTGTCAAGCGGAAGGTTTTCAAGCATTTCCGCAAGGTCGTGTCTGTTGTTCAAAAACTCCATAACATTTCGTGCGTTAAGAAAATTGACATCGGACATAAACAACGGCTTTGTCACACCGCTGAGATAGACGCTGACTTCCTTTGCCGTTTCACAAGCCTCCATAATTGCCACAAGCACTCCCGGGGTAAACATTGAAAGTTCACCGAGCCTTGCCGCCGCTGTCTGTATGAACGGTCGGTTGACCGATGAAAGCTTCATTCCCGAAAAGATTTCGTTAAATGCCTTGTCAAACACGGTCAAAAGTTCGGGATTCAAAAGGAAATCGCAACGGAACAGCTTTGTTTTTATGATTCCGTTTGAGGCAATCACAACAGCCATTGCCGTGTGCGAACCCGTCTGAACAAATCTTATTCTGTGGATTCTGCTTTCCTCACCCGAAGGTGTTGTTGTTACCGCCGTGCAGCCTGTCAGCCTTGAAATAACACCGCTTGCCTCTTTGAGAATACTCTCGGGGGAATCTGCGCTTTTGTAAAGCTCGGATTCAACATATTCCCGTCCGCCTTGGGTTACGGGGGTAATTTTCATCAGATTGTCGATGTAGTATCTGTAGCCTTGCAGCGTTGGAATTCGTCCTGCCGAGGTGTGCGGCTGAACCAAGTAGCCTTTATTTGTAAGGTCTGCAAGGTCATTTCGCACCGTTGCCGATGAAACCTCAAGTCCCGCTTCGTCAATCAACGCTTTTGAACCAATCGGCTCGCCTGTGTTGATATAGCTTTCAATTACTGCCGATAATATTTTCTTTTTTCTTTCAGCCAGCTCCATACCGTTCACCTCATTTCGTGTCGGTTTTTGCTGTTTTAGCACTCTCGATAGGTGAGTGCTAATTGCTATACTCATAATATAATACCAAAGTCAGTAAAAGTCAAGCGTTTTTGAAAAAATTTTTCGTTTTCAGAAAATCTTCACATAACACGGTTTGACATTGTGCCGAGGATACTCTATAATCTACTTATCAGTAATGTTTAAGGGTGAATTTTATGGGCGAATTTCTTCAGAATATGTATGTATGGCTTTGGGCGGCTCTTGCAATATTAATGATTATCGTAGGAATCAAATACCGCCACGAACATCAGGGCTTGCTTGCAGTTTTAATGGCTGTGTTTTTTATCTTCATGACCGTGTGGTACGGACTGCGAACCTTTGCAGGCTACCCAATGTTTGAGGGTACGCTTAATATCATCTTCCGTTGCATCCTCGGCGGTTTCCTCGTTGCACTTGGTTTGATATATTGGTTTATAAGAAAAAGAAAATAACTATATATGTATAAAAAACAAATCGGACAGCAGATTTTATTTCTGCTGTCCATTATTTTTATGTTCATATTTTTTCGTTCGTGTAGATAGTTTGCAATGTTTAAAAACCAATTATGCCCGAGCGTAGCATTGTTATTGTCTGCACAATTTTCAATAAACATTTTCATTCGGGCATTTTACTCTTGCCCCTATCAAAATTATCTTCTCGGACTGGGAACGGCGGCTCGCCGTCAATTTTCAACTTTCAATTTTACTAAAGTTCGTCCGCTTTAAACGCTGTGTAGCCCTCATAATAATAGCTGTGGTCAATGCCTTTCATGTACATCTCACGGCTGTCAATTTCATCGGTCAATGCGTTTTTCAAAACATATTTTATCTCGATGTCCCGTATGGGACTGCGCTCCATTGCAAGCAGATAATCTTCCTTGTCAACCTTGCTCCAGTCGATAACCTTGCCGATTTCCGTTTTCAACATATGGTCAAGCCAGATTCGTGCACTGCGACCGTTGCCCTCTCTGAACGGGTGTGCAATGTTCATTTCGACATACTTTTCTATAATCTCATCAAAATTGCCCTGTGGCATTTCATCAATATTTTTCAAAGCTGATTCAATGTACATCAAAGGTGCAAATCTGAAATTGCCCTTTGCAATGTTTACGGTTCTCAACTTTCCCGCAAAATCGTAGATTTCGTCAAAAAGGTACTTGTGGATTGTCTGTAATGTCGAAAACTTTCCGCTTTCAAGGTTGTCAAGAATGTGATTTTCAAAAAGCATTGCCGCCTTTTTCTTACTGATTCGCTCCTCTTCACGAGCAAGCTCCGCAGAAGAAGTCAATCCGAGTTTGTTCTCAAGCATACAAGCACCTCACTTTACTATATATTGTATCATAGTGCAGATGATAATTCAATTTTTTAGTTTGTGTTTATTTTAGTTCGTGCAGATAGTTTGCAATATTTAAAAAACTATTATGCCCGAGCGTGACTTTGTAATTGTTCGGTTCGTGTTTATTTTAGTTCGTGCAGATAGTTTGCAATATTTAAAAAACTATTATGCCCGAGCGTGACTTTGTAATTGTTC
>ERZ857972.25-NODE-25-length-217974-cov-8.674774_pt1 | contig 217974 bp, 199 predicted proteins | sample MGYA00519757_ERZ857972 | MGnify/ENA primary metagenome ERZ857972 (study PRJEB31778, sample SAMEA3449383) | human gut metagenome | biome: human gut; feature: human-associated habitat; material: faeces | place: United Kingdom | collected 2010/2012 ...
CTTCACCGTTAGCGTCGAGGCATGCAGCACCGGAGTTGATCAGGTGAAGGAATCCGCCAGCTTCTTTAGCTACGCCTTCAAGGTCATATCCTGTAGCTTTCTTAACAGCTTCCGGGCTCCAGTATGTACGAACATCAGCGAAGATCTGAGCTCTGTTTGTAAGAAGTTTCATGAACATCATTCCAAGACCGTTGAGAACGTCATTCTCTGTAGCAAGGATGTATGGTTCACGAGCTCCGTTCCAGTCAAAGGATGTGTTCAGCATAGCTTCTGCGAAGTCACCGTTTGGATAGAAGTCTGTCCACTGTCTCTGTCCCTGGAAACCAGCTGCCAGAGCGTTGTGTCCGATTGCTTCTTCGGAGAATGCCGGGTCAAGGTTATCGCAGCCGTTCATCAGCTCTTTGATGATAACTGCCATCTTAACTACAAATTCAAACTGCTCTTCTTTCTTTTCTGGAGAGAACTGCAGTTCTTCTGGGTTTTTATCCCAGCCGATCTTACATGTTTCTTTCGCCCATTTGAGAGCTTTTTCGAATTCTGCGTGATCGTAGATACCTTCTGTCATACGACGGATGATTTCTACCTCATCAACGGATTCAACACGCATTCCAAGATAGGATTCAATGAAATCGGAATCAATGATAGATCCGCCGATACCCATTGTAACAGAACCGATCTGCAGATAGGATTTTCCTCTCATGGATGCTGCTGCAACTGCTGCGCGGCCGAATCTCAGTAATTTTTCTTTAACGTCATCCGGGATAGATGTGTCATCAGCTTCCTGAACATCATGTCCGTAGATACCGAATGCCGGAAGTCCCTTCTGTGCATGTGTAGCAAGAACGGATGCCAGATAAACTGCTCCAGGTCTTTCAGTACCGTTGAATCCCCATACAGCTTTGATTGTCTGCGGATCCATATCCATTGTTTCTGCGCCATAGCACCAGCAAGGTGTAACTGTAACTGTGATATCAACGCCTTCTTTACGGAATTTATCAGCACATGCTGCACTCTCACCTACACGTCCGATTGTTGTATCAGCGATAACAACTTTAACCGGCTCACCGTTGGAATATTTTAAATTTTCTTCAAAAAGCTTTGCAGCGGACTTAGCCATGTTCATTGTCTGCTCTTCAAGAGATCCTCTTACGTCCAGGGCTCCTCTACGTCCATCAATTGTTGGTCTGATACCGATAACCGGATAGCTGCCTACTAATCTGCTCTTTGCCATGATTGATTACCTCCATTTAATTTATGAAATAGATTGTTTTCAAGAAGTTTTCACTAAAGAACTTCATTGTTTCCTATATTTCATAGTATACAATTGCCAAAGCAGAATTACTTGTGATATAATAGCAAAAAACAGTACAATATTCACTTTTTTTAATTATTTTGTAAAAAATCTATAAACTCAGCACAGGGAGGAACTTATTTTGCACGATCTTGACCGTAACGAAGACCGTCTCAGAGGAACTTATGACTTTCCTTTTGAATTTCACCATATTGAATCGAACCATCCTCGCTATGTCATGTCTTACCACTGGCATGTCGAATATGAAATCATCCGAATCCTGAAAGGTTCGCTCACCGTCACTTTAAACGAAAAAAGCTTCATCGCGATGCCGGGGGATATCATTTTTGTGCACAGCGGCATCCTGCACAGCGGGATTCCTGATGATTGTGTCTACCAGTGTATTGTCTTTGACGGTAACTTCTTTTTGAAAAACAACTCGGCCTGTGCCGGATATATACAGAAAATCCTGCACCAGGAAATCATGATCTATCATCACTTTTCACCGAAGCATCCAGATATCTGTGATGTTGTAAACAGTCTTTTTGATGCGCTCTGGAAAAAGCCTGTCGGCTACGAAATGACCGTGATTGGACAATTTTACCACTTTTTCGGCCTTGTTTTTGGTAATCATTACTATCTTGAAAGTGTCACACGTACAAGGCGGGATTACAAGAGAATCCTGCAGCTCAAACAGGTTCTGGATTTCATCGAACACAACTATGCTTCTCCGCTTACTTTGCAGCAGCTTTCTGCTTCTGTGTCGATGTCGCCAAAGTATTTCTGCAGGTTCTTTTCGGAAATGACGCACCAGACACCAATGGATTATCTGAATCACCAGCGAATCGAACAGGCATGCTACCAGCTCTCCACAACAGATGATTCGATCACAGAGATTGCCTACCGCAACGGTTTTAATGACCTGAGCTACTTTATCAGAACATTCAAAAAATATAAGGGAATCACTCCCGGAAAATATAAGAAAGCATAATCAGCGAACGCGCCACCGGCGCCTCCTCGATATGCAATGCAAAAAAGGGACCCCCGAAGGGGTCCTTTTAAAGTACTTCATTCAGTACAGATAATCCATATTCGGCAAGGCTATGGTCTTCTTCACCGGTTCCACCGCTGATACCCAGGCCCCCGATAATCGTATCTCCAACTTTAAGCGGAACACCGCCTCCAAAGATTACGATCTTACCGTTATCCATCTTGTCTACACCATAGAATGTTCCACCCGGCTGTGCAAGTACACTCAGCTCCTGCGTGGACATCTTGACTGCAACAGAAGTATATGCTTTCTTGGTTGCCACATCAAAGCTTACCAGAAAAGCTCCATCCATCACGTGTACAGCGATCGGATTTCCATCCGGTCCACAGACTGCGATTACGGCCTTTTTGCCGCGGCGCTCTGCTTCCTGTTCAATCTTCTCGATCAGGCGTTTCGCGCTGTCCAGAGAAATTCTTCCCTGAATCCCCATTTTTCTGAGTACTTCCTGAATGACAGTCTCATTTACTGTACCTGTCTGATTTGTTTCCATGGTTCTGACCTCATCTTTTCCACCGTGCACAGCAATTTCTGCTGATTTTTCCACAACAGCAGATGCTTTTCCACTGTTTTTTGCATCGGCATATCTGGCAAGTGTATAAAGATAATCTGCCAGACGGTTCATATATTTTTTGGCCCCGTTATCTGCACCAAATTTGACGCTAACTGCAGCCAGTGCTCTCTCCGCGCGTCGTGCCACAGTTCTTGCCACATCTATCTCCGCCGACAGACGGCACTGCCCCGGAAGACGCATCTCCATACTGTGGGGAACAAATTCCTCAAGACGAGAGATTTCTTCTTCCAGGAGCTCTGTTTTGTCATCGTCTACCTTATATTCTCTGTTAAAAGGATCTGCCACTCCATCCATGATCATAAGCAAGGTCATCTGCACCTTCTCGAGCATACGGATCGTGTCCGTTTCATCGATCATCGTCTTGACAAGACCCAGATAGCTATTCAATTCATCAAGGTCCCCAAACAGCCGAACGCGGTCATCAGACTTTGAGACATTTTTTGTGTGGACAAGATTTGTTGTCCCCTTATCTCCATTTTTGCTGTAAATGTTCATTCCGGCATCTCCTGCTCACCCGGTCCTTAGAAAGACCAGAGTTTTTTGTAAATCTTCATAATATCCTCTTTTGTCGGGATTCTCGGATTGGTTGTTGTGCATGCATCCGCAAGCGCTGCATCTGCCATCTTGTCGATTGCTCCGAAATATTCATCCGGGCTGATCGTTCCGATTTCCTGAATCGTCATCGGGATATTCATTTCTTTCTGCATAAACTGAATCCAGTTTACGAGAGAACGTACGCTCATCACCTGATTATAATTGCTCAGACCCAGGATATGTGCGACGGATGCATATCTTTCTACGGAAGGAAGATATGTCTTCTGACTTCTGCTTCGTTTGTTGATATTCGCATTAAATTCTACAATGTGCGGCAGAAGCATTGCATTTGCACGTCCATGAGGAATATGGAACTGTGCACCGAGCTGATGCGCCATACTGTGTGTGATTCCGAGGCCTGCTGTATTGAAGGAAAGACCTGCCAGACAGGATGCTACATGCATTTTCTGTCTTGCGTGCATATCACTTCCGTCAAGATAAGCTCTCAGGAGGAATACGCCACAGATTTCCATTGCTTTTTCAGCAAGTGCTGCTGAAAATTCATTATGATCGGTACTTACATAAGATTCCAGTGCATGTGTAAAAACGTCCATACCTGTGTCAGCTGTGATAGTCGGAGGTACGCTTTTTACTAATTCTGCATCGAGAATTGCCTCATCTGCTGTCAGACTTGGTGAAATAAGTGGATATTTTACCTTGGCTTCGGTGTCGTTTACAACTGCAAAGGATGTAACCTCTGAACCTGTTCCGCTTGTTGTAGGAACGGCAATCAGACCAACTTCACTGTAATGGTTGATCTTCAGTGCAAACTCACGAATTGCCTTGGAGGAATCGATAGCAGATCCACCGCCAACTGCAATAACTGCTTCCGGCTGATAGCTTAAAAATTTCTTAACACCGTCTGCCACCTTATCTACTGGCGCATCCGGAACTACATTACTGAAAATGTCGTACTCAATGCCGCCCTTTGCCAAAGGCTCTGTAATCAGGTCAATCATTTTGCTCTGCACTACAAAAGGATCCGTAATGATGAGTACTCTCTTGTATGGTATCTCTCTCAGACGATCCAGAGCGTTGTCTCCAAAATGAATGACAGTTTTCATTCCAAAGGTCTTCATATCTGTTGCTCCTTTTCTATGACTGCATACCCGGATAACGGCACTCCACACCTTCATCGGCAAAATGTGCCAGCCATTTATCTGATGGCTTCCGATCGGTCACAATCACATCTATATCCCGCAGTTTTCCCGCAACGGAAAATGCGGTCTGATCAAATTTTGTACTGTCTACTACCAGAATCTTCTCACGGCCGGATGCGATCATTGCCTTCTTGGTCGTTCCAAATGCTTCCTGGGACTCCATGATTCCCCATTCATGATCCAGCGCTTTGCAGGAGATAATTACCTTATCTACAAAATAGGATCGGATTGCTTCCTCAGTTCTGGAACCGAGGAAAGCAAGATATCCTTCTTTCATAACACCACCGGTGGAAATAATATTCCAGCCGGAAACATCTGATAATTCAAGAAGGATCTCCATGGAATTTGTGATCACGGTCAGACGTTCTTTTTCTTTGAGCGCTTTGGCAACAAAAACTGCTGTCGTACTCGCATCAAGGAAAATATGGTCGCCTTCTTTTACAAGGGAGGCTGCAAGTTCAGCCATCTTCTGTTTACCGCTTACATTCTGGTTCTTTCGAATATTAAAGGGCAAGTCAATACTTACATCCTCTTTTATGACAGCACCACCGTAACTTTTGGTTGCAAGTCCTTCTTTTTCGAGCTTGTCCAGATCACGGCGGATCGTTTCTTCAGAAACTTCATACAGTTGGCTGAGTTCACTTACAACGACTCTTTTTTCTGTCTGTAATTTCTCAAGAATTAAATTCCGTCTTTCTAATGCCAGCATTTACTTTGCCCCCTTTTGAGAACATTTATTTTAATTAAAGAATAGAATCGATCATTCTCTGATCCGGATGAGCGATTACTGAGGAATCCAGATACATTCCCTTGGATGCAACGAGATTCTTAGCTTTCTCAATAGAAGCTTCTACTGCAGAAACCTCACCGGTAAGAAGCATGTAGGATTTTCCACACATACCTTTTGCAATACGTAATTCGATAACGTCTACGATTGCTGTTTTTGCTGCCTGGTCTGCTGCTTCGATGATAGATGCAGCATCATATGTCTCAAGGATTCCCAGAGCACTGATTCCTTCAATCTGAGTTGTTCCGTACATAGCCGGGAACAGGGACTCATGAGGATTACCAAGTACAAAGCTGTCGATACATTTGTCCTCGTAAGTAGTTACTGCTGCGTCAACAGCAGCTTTTACTGCACTTAAATCGCCTGTGATAATTGCAATATATTTGCCCGGACATACGGTCTGTGCCTCGACAATCTCGACCTCAGATGTCTTTACCATGGCATCTGCTGCTGTGATACCTGTGGCAGTCGTTTTAAATTCAATCATTCCGATTGCTTTACTCATTTTCTGCACGTCCTTTCTACTTTGCTGCAATTATGATGTGGCGGTCTGTTACTTCTGTTACTTTACCAGAGATACTTGCATGGATGCTTACGCTTAATCCGTCAGCATGCTGCGCGATCATCTGGCCTTTTGTTACCATATCGCCTGTCTTCACAATTGCCTGTGCCGGTGCGCCGATATGCTGGCTTAAAAGGATCTTAACCTTGGATGCCGGAACAACGTTCTCGTCCATCGGTGCGTCCTTATCATATTTGGTCAGTCCCAAACGTGCCATCAGTCGTTCTTCCGGAACCTTACGATATTCTCTTGAAGGCTGTACCGGAACCGGCTGTACTCCCTGAGGAGGTCTGATACCTGCTTTACGAAGTCCGCCCTTCATATCTGCGAGAAGTGTTCTCGGAGCAAGACTCTGTGGGCATGCATACATCTCACATACACCGCAGGAACTGCAGAATGCGGAATCGATATATGGATTCACATCTCTGAAATCACCAGCAGATGCTGCTCTCATAAAGCGGGCCGGATCGATCGGATGTCCGAGGTTATGTCTCGGGCAGAGGTCCGTACAGGTGTTACACTGGCAGCAGATAGATGCTGCACGTTTTAAATCGATTGCAGATGTTCTCTGTTTCTTCATAACGATCTGATGATCTCTTGGAAGAACCAGAACTGCGTTTGTTGTTTTGGTAACCGGATCTGAACCGTTACCGATGCGTCCCATCATCGGGCCGCCTACAAAGTAAACAGGATCTTTGGTTGTAATGTTACCGGCCTGTGCTACTACTTCATCCAAAGTACAGCCCAGCGGAACTTTTACTGTTACCGGATTTTCAACTTCTGCTACAACAGAAACATATTTTTCTGTAACAGGCTTCTGTGCTTCCATTGCCTGATATACGTTATAAATAGTCTCTACGTTGAATACAATGACGCCCTGCTCAATCGGCAGTCCGCCAGGTCTGCAGACACGTCCGGTAGCTTCATAGATCAGCACAACTTCGTCACCCATCGGGTACACTTCATCAAGAAGATGAATCTTCAGACCAGGGAATTCTTCAATGTTCTGCTGCAGTGCTTTGATCGTCTGTACATATGATTTCTTGATTCCGATGATTGCCTGTGAAGCACCAACGGTTTCCATAACCATGTGGAATGTCTTCATGATCTCATATGCATGCTTCTCAAGTAACTGTCTGTGAAGTTTCAGCAATGGTTCACATTCTGCACAGTTCAGAAGAATTGTGTCAGCCTTGTCTGTAAGCTTGGCATATGACGGGAATCCGGCACCACCTGCACCTACAACACCATTGTCCTGCATAATTTTCTGTAAATCTTTGATTTCCATGGCGTTACTCCAATCCTGCACCATCATCGACGATACCGACTATTGCCGCATCGATCGGTGCTGTTTCTTCGCCGCAGCCGATTCTGGCTGCGCTTCCTTGTGCCACCAACACATATTCCCCGATACCTGCACCGATGATATCGATTGCAACGATCTGGGATAAGTCAGTTTTCATATGATGCACCGGCTCCACGATCATGAATTTCTGTCCTATCAACTTATCACTTTTACGAGTGGAAACAATGCTTCCAACTACTTTACCTACTATCATGTGTGTGCCTCCGCATTATCGTTTAACCCCTAATGCCGGTGACTTTCGCCACCGGCTGATTCAGAGGGATATTATTTTATGATGGTAACTGTATTGCCTGTGGCAATCTTTGCTGCATTTGCTTCATCTGTATCAATGTGCATTTCCAGTGTAAAGCTGTCGTCTACACGGATAGCAACCTGATTAAAGATAGTTCCACGCTCGTTATCTGCCTTAACAGAAACGATATCACCGTTTTTGACACCGGCTGCCTGCGCATCTGCCGGAGACATGTGAATGTGACGCATAGCCACGATACATCCCTCTTTCAGATAGATGGCGCCTTTCGGTCCGACGATTGCGATCGGTGCACTTCCTGCAATATCACCGGACATACGAACCGGAACATTCATGCCAAGTTTGATGGCATCTGTAGCAGATACCTCAACCTGTGTTGCACTGCGGACAGGTCCGAGAACGCGAACATTCTCGATCGCACGAAGTTTCAGGCCGATGATGGTAACAGTTTCGTTTGATGCAAACTGTCCGCCCATCAGGTCTTTTTTCTTTGTAAGCTGATAACCTGGTCCAAATAATGTTTCTACGTGTTCCTGTGTCAGATGAACATGTCTTGCAGATACTCCGATTGGAACCATGAAGCCGTTTCCTTTTTCTTCATTCTGATTAATGGCATCGATAACCATTTTTGTAATCAGTTCAATGTTTTTTGATTCCAAGAATACACCTGCTTTCTTCCATTTGCCGGAATAAATTTATGTAATAAAATTATTTCAGAACCGGAAGAATTTTTTCTACGTCTGTGTGTGGTCTCGGGATTACGTGTGTAGCTACGAGCTCACCAAGTCTGGATGCTGCTGCGCTTCCGCTTTCTACTGCAGATTTAACAGCTCCTACATCTCCACGAACCATAACTGTTACCAGTCCGGATCCGATTTTTTCTGTTCCAACAAGTGCTACGTTAGCTGATTTGCACATCTGGTCTGCTGCTTCGATTGCTGCTGTAAGTCCTCTGGTTTCTACCATTCCTAAAGCTTCCTGTGTCATGATTTTTTCCTCCTTGTGGATAAAATGAAAATTGATTATTTATTGTCTGGTTTTGTTTCGTCTGTTTTTTTCTTCCAACGGCTTGCACTTAACTCCACGAGTTTGACAATTTCCTCGTGTGGCCGTGCAATCACTGCATAACTCGCCGGTTTCTTAATAGCGTTTGCAACAGCAGCTTCAACGGCTTCGTTGACTGCTGATACATCGCCTTCTACAATAAGAGTGACAAGTCGTCCGCCCAGCTTACGTTCCCATGACGCCAGCTCAACGTCTGCAGTTTTGCACATGATATCGAGCGCATTGATCGCAGCTACGACACCAGTGATCTCTATAAAACCATATGCTTTACTCATGAGCGAACTCCTTTAATGCTGGATGCATTATTTTATTGTAGGAAGAATTTTTTCTACATCATTGTGTGGTCTCGGAATTACGTGTGTTGCAACAAGCTCACCAAGTCTGGATGCTGCTGCGCTGCCGCTCTCTACTGCTGCTTTAACTGCTCCGACATCACCGCGAACCATAACTGTTACCAGTCCGGATCCGATTTTCTCTGTTCCTACCAGTGCTACTTCTGCTGCTTTTGTCATTGCATCTGCTGCTTCGATTGCTGCTGTCAGTCCTCTGGTCTCTACCATTCCTAAAGCTTCCTGTGCCATTGTTTCTTCCTCCTGAATCATTGTTTATACTTGTTCAAATATTCATACCGGGATATCAGCCATCAGCTTTTATCCAGGGCGCTGATTTTCAGCATCTTTACCGTATCCTCTGTCGGATTTGGTATTACGTAGTGCTGCACTACACCAGTTCTCCGGTTTGCTTCTGCCATTCCTGCTTCCACAGCGGCGGTAACGTCCTCGACGCTTCCGCGGAATTTGATGCATACCAGAAGCGGTACTGGCAGGCTGTCTGCGTTTGCAGGCTTGTTCTTGTCGAACACCTCCAGGCGGACATTTGCCGCCTTACAACCGGCATCTGCCGCTACAAAGGCTGTCGCCAGCCCGAACACTTCCAAAATTCCTACAGCTTCTGCCATTTTGCCTCTCCTTTATATTTCCGGATTATTTATTTACTACGGCAATCTTAAGACCTGTCATAGCCAGGTTTGTCTCAAGCGCTTCGTTGATCTGCTCAAGCGGGAATTTGTGTGTGATCAGATCAGACATCGGCAATCCGATTGCTTTTGCTCTCTTCAGGAAATCAAATGTTGTTGCATAGTCTCTGAGGTTGTATACCCAGGAACCAACAAGGTTGATTTCTTTGGAGCAAAGGTCGAAGTGTGGGTTGATTGTTGCATCTCCACCATTGATGAAGAATCCAAGTTCGCAAAGTCCACCGCCGTTGCGGATGAATTTGTAGATGTTTGCATGTGCATGCGGGTTACCTGTGCACTGGAATGCAAAGTCTGCAAGATGTCCGTCCTGAGCTGCTTTAACGCCCTCTGTAAGAGCTTCGATACCCTGGAACTGTGTGAAATCTACTGTTGTGTTAGCACCCATCTTCTTGGCAAATTCAAGACGTTTTGCATTTCCGTCTACTGCGCAGATGTTCTGAACACCCATGGTGTGAAGAACTGCGATACAGATCAGACCGATCGGTCCGCATCCCTGTACAACAACTCTGCTGTTGAATTTGAGGATACCTGTTGTTTTTGCTCTTTCTACTGCATGTACAAGTACTGCACATGGCTCGATAAGGATACGGGAATCCAGATCCAGATCACTTACGTTAAAGAATGTGGAACCGAATTTTCCGCCTCTGATGAAGATGTAATCAGCGAACCATCCGTTGAATTTAACATCATCATCCGGAAGAAGTCCGTAAACATCAGCGCCGCCAACGTTTTTCTTGTTGAGGTCGAACATTGTGATTTCCGGATCATCTTTGAAGATCATACATGTAACAACTTTATCACCGATCTTAACCGGTTTACCAGCTGTATCAACTTTAACGTTTTTACCCATAGCTACGATCTCACCTGTTCCTTCGTGTCCGAGAACAACCGGGATCAGACCGAATGGGTCATTTTTGTATTCGTGAGCATCTGTACCACAAACGCCACAGCCTTCTACTTTAACAAGGATATCGTCGTCACCGACTTCCGGAAGCGGATATTCCTGAAGTTCGAAGTGTTTCTTTTCTGTCATCATTGCAACTCTTGCTGTTTTCGGGATTCCACCCTGAGCCGGAGCTGCCGGTGCAGCTGTCTGAGCTGCTGCAGGTGCTGTTCCGGTCATTCCGGAGAGAACCTGTTTTACAATTTCTTCAATATTTACATTGTTCATATCCATTTTAAACTTTCCTCCTGATTAGCGAATGCAAAGGCTGTCAGACATTACGCAGCGTCTTCTCTTTGTAAAGGTGCTTGCACTTGTAAGTCCTTCACCTGTACGACTTGCGATTGTAAATGTACAGTATCCTTCTCCACCGAATCCAAGTGCAGAATAGGACGGGCCGTTCTTAACAAGGATTGCTGTGTCGATTGCTTTCGCATATTTGGTAATATTATCAATGTTTTTGGAATGGATGTGTGCTGAATGACGGTTGCCATGCTCAAGCCATACAGCCTGTTCTACAGCATCATCGAAATCTCTTGCTCTTACAATACCAAGGATCGGCATCATAAGCTCTGTTGTGATCAGCGGATGTTCCTTCGGTCCTTCGAAGATAATGCAGCGGGTATTTGCCGGTGCGTTTACTCCGATCATGGAAAGAAGTGTCTTAGCGTCACGTCCAACACATTTACGGTTCAATTTGCCGCCTGCCAGAACAACTTCTGTCAGTTTATCCTGCTCTTCTTTGGAAGCAAGGTAACAGTCATTTTCTGTCAGCATGTAGTGCATCAGTTCATCTACTACAGAAGATACAGCTACAACTTCCTTCTCTGCGATACATGGAAGGTTGTTGTCGAATGTACATCCATTTACAATGTCCTGAGCTGCTTTACGGATATCTGCTGTCTCATCAACAACTGCCGGTGGGTTACCTGCGCCAGCTCCGATTCCTCTCTTACCTGAGGAAAGAACTGCTGTAACAACACCAGGGCCACCTGTTGCAGCGATCAGCGGAATATCTTTATGTTTCATCATAATATTGCTTGTTTCAAGCGTAGGTTTTTCTACTGTTACGGCAATGTTGTCCGGGCCGCCTGCTTCAAGAGAAGCTTCGTTTACCAGATTGATTGCGAAAATAGAGGTTTTGATTGCTGCCGGATGCGGGTTAAATACTACTGTATTTCCGCCTGCCAGCATACCAATTGTATTACAGAGTACTGTTTCACTCGGGTTGGTACATGGTGTGATCGCACCGATTACACCAAACGGTCCCATCTCGATCAGAGTCAGTCCTCTGTCTCCTGACCATGCAGTTGTTGTGATATCTTCAGTACCAGGTGTCTTGTCTGCTACCAGATGATGTTTCAGGATCTTGTCCCCTACGTTACCCATTCCTGTCTCATCAACGCCCATACGAGCCATAACTTCTGCATTTTCTTTGATTTTTTTACGGATGCAGGTGATGATTTTTTCTCTCTGATCCATGGACATTTTCTTAACGATCAGTTCTGCTTTTTTAGCAGCTTCGATCGCATCATTCATTTCTTTGAAAACGCCATGTTTTCCTGTCGGAGCATCTGCAATCTGCATTTTTGCCATTACTTCCTGTACAATATCCTGTACCATGCTCTCACTGATTGGCATGAGATTGTCCTCCTTTAATGTCTACCTTATCTGGTTTTTAGATTATTTCAGCCCAAGCTGTGCCATAACCTGTTTTGTGATGTTTGCAACCAGTTCTGCATCAGCGTTTCCAGCTGCCGGAGCTGCTTCTTTTGAACAGTCACCACCAACGAAATCATACTGATATCCTGGGAACTGTTTGTAATCTTCATTGTGGCAAGCACCGCCGCAGTTATGACAGTTAACACCGTCTTTGTTCTGGCAAAGGCTTGCAGGATGTTTTCCTGGCATACCAAATTTACGACGGATTTCATACAGTTTCTTGATGTTTTCTTTATCGAATTCCTTCGGGCCGCCGAGCAGTTTGCTCTGATACAGAAGCTGTGCGTAGAATTCTACAGATTCCATCTTCATGTATGCAGCGTTCAGGTCTGTGCTCCATGTAAGAGCTCCGTGGTTCTCAAGAAGAACTGCATCGAAGTATGGAAGATATTTTTCAAGGTTGTCCGGAATTTCCATTGTGGAAGGTGTACCGTACTCAGCGATCGGGACGCATCCAAGAGCGATAACTGCTTCTGGCATGATCGGCTGTGTAAGCGGGATACCAGCGATAGCAAAAGATGTAGCATAGATTGGATGAGCATGTACTACAGATCCTACGTCTGGTCTCTTCTGATATACTCTCATATGCATTTTGATCTCAGAAGATGGTTTGAATCCCGGGTTAGCCTGGATTACGTTACCCTGAGCATCTACTTTACAGATGAACTCCGGTGTCATAAATCCTTTGGATACACCTGTTGGTGTGCAGAGGAATTCGTTGTCATTCAGTTTTACGGAGATGTTTCCGTCGTTTGCTGCAACCATGTTACGGTTGTAGATACGTCTTCCGATGTCACAGATCTGTTTTTTGATTTCAAATTCGTTTACCATGCTTATTTTCCTCCTAAAGCAATTTGGTTTTGCTTCTGTCCTTCTACTATATTAACAGTAAAAGACAGCCGCAGGTTTTTTATTTTATTTCTAAGGAGATTTTACTCCCTATAAACGAGATTGTCAAGAATTTATCGTTGTTTCTTGTTGTTTTTGTTGTGAAAAAAATGTTGTTTTTGTTGTTTTTCGATCATCCACCAATCTGAACGTGTAAAGAACTTACGGATTCTGCTGCTTTCTTCAATGTCTCCATATGTTCTTTCGTCGGCGGCAGGATTCCTTCCATTAAATATGGTCTGCCAAGACCGATGTACTTATCCTGTCCGAGGCGGTGATACGGAAGCAGGTGAAGCTGTTCCACACCCGGAAGGGTATTGGCAAAACGTGCAATTCCCTGGATTTCCTCGATCGTATCATTAAACGTCGGAATAACCGGAACGCGGATGATAAGTTTGCATTTACCTGAAAGTGCAACCTTGCGGGCATTTTCCATCATCAGATCATTCGGTCTGCCGGTAAACTCCTTGTGTTTCGCCGGATTGGTATGTTTGATGTCCATCAGATAAAGATCAAGATACGGCAAAATCGTCTCGATCGTCTCAAACGGAGCACATGCCATACTCTCGAGCGCAGTATTGAGCCCATGTTCCTTGGCTGCGCGGAGAAGATCCCTCGCAAATTCAGGCTGGCAGAGGCTCTCGCCTCCGGAAAGAGTAAGTCCTCCTCCGGAGCGCCAGTAATATGGCCTGTCCTCCTCAACAACCTTGATCATTTCTTCTACAGTCACATCCCTGCCGATCACTTTATCCTCACCAAGTACTTTCATCGTCTGGATTTTGTATTCCTGTGATTCCGGATTACAGCACCAGCGGCATCGAAGTACACAGCCTTTCAGAAAAACGATCGTACGGATTCCCGGACCATCATGAACAGAATAACGCTGGATATCGAAAATACGACCTTTTGTCTGTAAATAATCCATAATCTTTTCCTTTTAGAAGCCCTGTTCTGTACGTCTGATGATATCGTCCTGAAGGGAACGCGACAGAGTTGTAAACAATGCGCTGTATCCGGCAACGCGTACAACCAGGTGTGCGTAATTTTCCGGATGCTTCTGAGCATCAAGTAATGTCTCTCTATCAACTACGTTGAACTGCATATGCATACCCTTCTGATCAAAGAAGGTACGGATCAGTGCAACAAATTTTTCCAGGCCTTCTCTGCCTGCAAGTGCAGACGGATGGAACTTCTGGTTAAACAGCGTTCCGTTGGATACGATGAAGTGATCCAGTCGGGAAACAGAAGTTGCTGCTGCAGTCGGTCCCTTGACATCCTTTCCTGCGGATGGTGAAACACCATCAGCTACCGGTGTATGTGCATAACGTCCATCCGGTGTAGCTCCTGTCTGTCCGCCAAGCGGTACGTTTGCAGATACCGGGTAAAGTCCTGCCTGATAATGACCACCACGTGGATTCATGTATTTCTGCAGCGGGCGGCTGTATGTATAAGCAACATCTCTTGCAAAATAATCCACATCGTCGATTGCATTACCAAACTTCGGAACTTCATCGATCATATGATGGATCTCTGTAAATCTGCGAAGCTGATCTTCGGTAGGTTTCAGTCTCATAACAGTCTGAAGAACTGCCTTTGCAGTGTCCGTATTTACTGCCATGCCTGCGTCCTGCATTCCCTTAAGGATCATTTCCGACATATCAGAAACGGACTGCTGATCCAGACCCTTGTCATAGTTCCATGCCAGAGCCTGTTTGTACTCTTCCATAGATACTTTCTTATCTTCGTATACAAGCTTACGGATCGCATATAAAGAATCAGCCATGTTCGCAATACCGAATCCCTGCGGACCGGTAAAGTTATAAACGGCTCCGCCTTCCTGTACGGAAAGGCCTCTGCTGAGACAGTCATCCACCATACAGGATTCATATGGAAGTGGTACTCTCTCTGCATGCGCCACATCGATCGCGTTGTCGGCATTGACCATCAGGGAAATACAGTATTCCATCTGTTTCTTGTATGCATCAAAGAATTCTTCGAATGTTGTCATTTTGGTAACATCACCGGTCTGGATACCAACCAGTTCGCCCTTGTCCATACCATTGGAGAATACGAGTTCAAGCGGGCGGCACATATTGAAGAACGCTGCATCGTGCCATCCGTCTGTCTTACCTGCTTTCTGTGGTTCTACACATCCGATGATATTGTATTCTCTCGCATCTTCCAGAGTAAGTCCTCTGTTCTGTAATGCCGGAATAATAACTTCATCATTGTAATATGCCGGAAGTCCGATACCGGTTCTGGTAAGCTCAGCTGCCTTGATCAGCAGTTCATGCGGAGAACCGTTCCATACTCGGATGGAAAGAGACGGCATCGGCAGATGTACATGCATGGATGCAAGAATACACATAACAGAAAGATCATTTGTCACGTCGTTTCCGTATTTGTCCTGTCCGCCTACGATCAGGTTCTGGAAAAGGCTGTAGCCTGCAAATCCCTCTGCTGATGCTGCATCACGTACTTTGTTAAGGTCGTTGAGTTTGACCCAAATACAGTCAAGGAGTTCCTGTGCTGCTTCTCTGGTAATAACACCCTTATCAATGTCTGCTTTGTAATAAGGATACATATACTGATCAAAACGTCCCGGTGAAATAGAATGTCCGCTGGATTCAACCTGCAGAAGCTGCTGTACAAACCAGAAGGACTGACATGCCTCGTAGAAGCTGGTCGCTCCGTTTGCTGGAACACGGCTGCAGTTCTCTGAGATCTGTAAAAGTTCCTGTTTACGTACCGGGTCTGTACATTCTGCTGCCATCTGAGATGCCAGTTCAGCATAACGCTCTGCATACTCGATAACTGCCTGGCAGGAAACGATCACGGCATTAAGGAAATGGCTCTTCTTTGCATAATTGCCATCGCCAACCTGACATTTCTCCAGCTCTGCACGGGCTTTATCAATGATGCCTTTATAACCGATTGCAAGAACTTCTTCATATTTAACAGTCACATGCCCTACACCGTTGTAGAAATAGTTACCCGGTGTAAAAATGTTGTGCTCAATTGCTTTGATTGCCTCAGGAGCCATATAGGATGTAGCAAGTTCACTGGAGGTTTTGCCCTTCCAGTATTTATGTACTTCTCTCAGCTCTGCTTTGGTCTCTTCAGCAATGTAAAACGGATCCGCTGTTCTTGTTGCAACAGTATCCAGTTCATCCTCCAGCCACTGGTAAGAAAATTCCGGGAATGTCTGGCATCCTCTCGGTGCGATCGTGCTGCTTCCTACGATCAGCTCATTATCACGAATGATAATCGGAATATTCCGGAGAATGTGAGCAAAAGCTTCCGCGCGTCTGGTAATCACCGGCTGCCCTTCGGTAGCCTTATAGGATTCCGTAATCAGTTTTGCTCTGGCAGATTCGATCACCGGCATCTTTGCATAAAGTGCTTCGATCAGCTTCGGGATTCTGGATGATTTTGGAATGTCTGTGGTATTAAACATCTCCACACTTCTCCTTTCTCATGGTGTCTAAAAAACGCCATATCTCATATGTATCAGAAGGCGCTGAGACGCCACGATTCATATAAAGTCATTATACCTTACAAGCTTTTATATGTCAACAAAATCCAACATTATTTATTTGTTTTTTATGCGGTTTTTGTTGTGGTTTTTGTTGGTTTTATGTTGGTTTTTGTTTGAAATCTGATTTTCGGGTTGACTTTTCAAGAACAGACTGCCATACTGGTTTTAGAAGATTTTATATTGTATTCAAAGTTCGAATTATATAAAAAATTAATTCCTTGAAAGGGGGATTTTTGATGTATCTTTCTGATATACATACACATTCGATTGCAAGCGGACATGGAACGTCCTGTACCATCTCAGACATGGCAAAAGCTGCTTCTAAAAAAGGACTGAAACTGCTCGGCATCACGGATCACGGTCCGGGAACGCTTGCCGCAGGAACTTCTTCTTATTTCAGGAGTCTTACCTACGCGCCGAAAAAGAGATTTGGGATTGAGCTTTTATTTGGAGCAGAATTAAATATTCTGGATACGGAGGGGCATCTGGATCTGAATGACGAACTGCTCAGCGAACTGGATTATGCAATCGCAAGTATGCATGCGCAGAATTATAAGAGTGGTACTGTCGAGGAAAATACGAGTGCTTATCTGAATGCAATGAGGCATCCCTGTGTAAAGGTGCTTGGGCATTGTGATAATCCTGCTTTTCCGGTAGATTATGAGACGCTGGCTTTCGGTGCAAAGGAATATGGGGTGATTTTTGAGATTAACGAAGCTTCGCTGATGCCTGACGGATATCGCGGGGATACACGGGCTAATAATAAAGAGATTTTAAGATGCTGCAGGAAGCTTGAGATTCCGATCGTACTTTCGAGTGACAGTCATGGAGCAGAGCATGTCGGGGAGTTTACGTATGGGGCGGAGTTTGTACATGAGATGATGTTCCCCGAAAGACTGATATTAAATAATGATATTCCCCGGTTGAAGATGATACTGAGTGAGAGGTGAATGAATGCTCTCACCTAAAGAGAATGACATTCAAAGTGATTTATGTTATATAACGAAAAAAGAAACAACATCCTGTTTCATTGACACGCTGCATTTCCGGATTCTTCCCGCGCATCTATGGATGACTGCTTTTGCAAACTCGCACCATCCGGTGTTCAGACAGTGCAACGCAGCCATCATTAGCGCAGTCAGAATCTGCGGAAATTTACTAGGTCAATTCACCAGGATGTTGTTTCTTTTTTCTGTGTATAGAATATTAACTTTGAATGATGTTCTCTTTTCTGCTAAGTAGATATCCGATTATTTCTTTGCTCTGTGGTTCCGTATCATCTTTGTGATGCCGCCACGCCCCGTGGGTGGACCGCAGCCTTCGGCTGCTGGCCGGCGAGGCCTTCCCGGTCGTGGGGAAGGGAGCTGGTTATGAAATTAAGAGAACATAGAAAAAGCTATCTGATGTGAAGATACAGGACACGCGGACTGGGAATATCTGCGTGATAAAAAGATACGGCTGTCTTGAAAAAATATCCGCTACGTTTACAGAACTCAGCAAGGCTTCCGTAAATTTCATACATGCCAGCTGCGGTTGCGGAGCATCTGTCTGAGCGACAGCGAGTTATGCGAAGCAATCGCTAATAAGCGCATGTATGAAATTCGGAAACGTAGCGTGTTCAGCAAACGTAGCGGATATTCATTTGCAAACAGATAACCTGGAGTTTATCGCACGCAGTTCCCCATCCTCGCGTCCGTACTATTCTTGAGTATCTTTCTCTGCTTCTCTCATTTTCTTCATCAGCTCCGCCAGCTCGCTATATTTCCCGGTTACGTACCCGTAGTTCTGTGCTTTGTGCGGCAGCTGACAGTTCGTGCAGTCTTTAATTCCCTTCTCGGTCATTCTGAAATTCCCGCCGCATTTATCTCCCAGTGCATACAGCGGACAGTAACAAAACAGACAGTTAAAGTTCTCCGGATCAGCTCCTGCATGACACGGAAAATATTCACATTCTTTATTACTGAAAAAAGCATAATGTTTTCCTTCCCAATACGGTTTCTCCATTTTGATTCTCCCTTTACATAAAAAAATCCAGTCACGGCTCTGCCGAACTGGTCATCTTTGATTTATATTCTGAGGATTTGCGATACTGCTCCGGGGTAGACAATGAATCCGTTCATAATATGCGGAGGGAACGAATGCATCCGGAGTAGTACCGCCTGCCATTTAATCATACCCCTAAAGGGTTCTGGTCTGTGGTGGCAAAACCACAAACACATAGGTATAATTCATACGAACAGGCGAATTCCATAAAAAAATGCCTGCTTCCAATCAGCAGACAACGCTCCGGGATTGCGGATATCCCCAAGTTGGTTGTTACACTTTACACGGAAGTTTAACCTCGCCATACAAAGCAGGTTTCCTGACTTCAGTATCATCGCTCCTCTTCCCCTTCTCATACTATCGTACAATGGAATATTGAAAAGTCGCTCCTCTGTTACAGTGACCGGATCGCTCAGGACTTGCACCTGATTCCCTCTTCAGATTGCTACGCGGACAACAATCTGCACTTCATATGTTCAATATGGAATTATACTGACATCATAATAACACGATGCCAGTTTGCTGTCAATAACCTGCATAACATTTGTCAAATTTTTATCATTTTATGTTACTGTTCACTCCGTTCACAGCAGCATTGCTTTTTTTCTGCATATGTCCTATACTGAATTATATTTTCCGTCCTGTGTTCCGACAGATACAGGCCAGGCAACCAAAGGAGGATTTTTTATGATTCAGGATATTGCCCCGCACACTTATCACAATGAATATAAACCGGTCGCACCGGATGAAAACAGTATCATTCTGGCCTACGAAAATGGAAAGAGTTTTTTCCGCAAAGAGGACAGTTCCGATGTTATCACACTTCCACGCTTTCGCGAGCTGGAAGACAAAGCAGCCGATCTATATGAAAATTATATTTATCTTTTCTCTATTGACGAAGAACGTTTTTACCTGATTCCGGATCTGGACACTGCTATGCTGCCAGGCTATGGTTTTTATGAAAACCGTGAACTCCGTTATGTACAGCCACAGTATCTCTCTTTCGCAGTGATCACCGGATATCAGCTCTGGTTCTGGTATCGTAACCGCCGTTTCTGTGGATGCTGTGGTCAGCCGATGATACATGACAAGAAGGAACGTATGATGTACTGTCCTTCCTGTGGACGCCAGGAATACCCGGTACTTATGCCGGCTGTGATCGTCGGCATCACAAACGGTGACAAGATCATCTGCTCCAAATACGAAGGCCGGAGTTTTAAACAATATGCCCTGATCGCCGGTTTCGCAGAAATTGGTGAGACAATTGAAGAAACTGTACATCGCGAGGTCATGGAGGAGGTTGGTCTGAAAGTCAAAAATCTCCGCTATTACAAAAGCCAGCCGTGGTCCTTCTCCGGGACGTTGCTTTTTGGATTTTTCTGCGATATAGACGGCGACGATACCCTTACCGTAGATCACGAGGAGCTTTCCATCGCACAGTGGTTTGAACGTGACAAAATTATCGGTCAGGACACTGACAGCAGTCTCACCAATGAGATGATGATGGCCTTCGCCGCCGGGAAAGAGCCCAAATGATCCAACTTCACATATAAATTCCCAAAGATACATCATACATTCCCAAAGATACATCATACAAATAACAGTCCTGTAAATGACAGCTTTCCCAAGGCTGTCATTTTTGTATATAATTGTACAAAAAGTCTGGTGTTTTCCATCATACTTCGTTATAATAGACATAATTATATTGCTGTGGGAGTCTTAGGATGAAAAAAATCGCACTTATCACAAATGGCCAGGCCCGCTATCTGACCCATGAATGGCTTCATGGATATCGACGATATATTTCTGACCATAATTCCGATATAGATTTATACATTTTTCACTGTTTTGGAAACTTCAGTCAAGATCAGAGCTACAATGTCGGTGAATATAACATTTTCCGACTTCCCAGGCTTTCAGACTTCGATGGAATTCTTCTTGATCTGGCTCTTATTCCTGACCACGAACTTAAAGAAGAAGTCATAATCCGTGCCAGAAGAGCATCTGTTCCCGTCATTTCTTTTCTGGACAAAGTACCGGATCTTTATTTTTCAGGAATTGACAATTACCATGCAATCTGTACTCTGATGGAACATCTGATCACTGAGCATGGTTGTACAAAGCTCAATTATGTCGGTGGAATCATCGGAAATTATGAAAATCAGCAGCGTTTTCTTGCCTACAGGGATACGCTCAGCAAACATGGCATCCCTTTCGATCCGAACCGCATATATGAACATAATTATGAAGTCGAGACAGGCCTCAGAGCTTTTGCTGCATTCCAGGACAAAGAGCTTCTTCCTGATGCTTTTGTGTGTGCCAACGATAATATTGCTGCCGGTGTCTGTCTTGCAGCACAGGAAGCAGGATTTTCTGTTCCGGACAACTTTCTTGTAACCGGGTTCGACAACGCCACAAGGGCCATAAACTTTTATCCGCCTATCACGACTGTTGAATTTTCCAAAGCACATATTATGTATAATGCACTGGGGCTTCTTGCTGATGTCTGGAATGGCACTGCTAAATCTTCGCAGGTGTTTTCGCCTACCCGTTGTATATACCGCGAAAGCAGTGGGTGCACTTCCCTCTTTCCTGCTGATCCCGGAAAATATGTATCCAGTCAGATCATGGCTGAAGTCCGTCAGGGAGACATGCTCAACTGGATGATGGATCTTGATCGTTTTCTTCTTGACTGCAACAGTTTTACTGAACTTGCTGACCATCTGCATACATGGCTTACCGAGCACAACTGCGGAAGTCTGTATCTGCTCATGAATACAGATATCTTTATGCTTGAAAATGTGGAGCAGCTTCCTGAAGTTCCTGACGCCATCTACAAAAGCATTGGATATCCAGACCGAATGACAGTTGTATATCCGCATACTTCCGGTTCTGCCCAACTCAATCTTTCAGCCGGAGAACTCCTTCCTGATACGGGTAATTCAGAAGATACACATATTTATCTTTTTACTCCTGTGCATTTCCGCGAACGTGAAATCGGATATCTGATTCTCGAAAACTGCGACTATCTGACCCGGCACCAGTTTCTTTTTGAAACGCTCCGCACTTTTGGGACTGCCATAGAAGCACTCTATGGAAAACTGATCTTAAGAAAAAAGACCAAGCAGCTGTCGCAGCTTTATATTCACGATCCGCTTACCGGGCTTTACAACCGTATGGCTTACGAAAAATTAGCACTTCCATTGTTTCAGAAATGTATGGGGGAATCCCGTTCTGTCGGAATATTGTTTATAGATGCCGATCATCTGAAATATATCAATGATAATTTCGGACACGATATGGGAAATCTGGCTATCAGCAATATTGCTTCTGTCATCCAGAGACATTGTCCGCTCAATGCGATTGCCATGCGTTATGGAGGCGATGAATTTGTATGCGTCATTCCCGGCACAGACCAGCAGCAGCTCGTGTTATTAGAACAACAGATTACTGATTCACTGTCTGGCCTGTCGGAGAATAATCTTTTCGATTTTCCGATTGAAGCAAGTATTGGCTTTGTTATCGCAGACAATCCTGAATTATCACTTAACGACTATATCAATTTTGCCGACGAAAAAATGTACGCAGTAAAAAAAGCTCGCAGAGCAGCACGTAAATAAACAGATATAAGATACATTTTTTTATCAGAGGGGTTTTATAATGAAAAAAATAGCTTTTATCACGGATGGCTGGGAGCGTTATGTCACCTATGCCTGGATTCAGGGATACCGCCGCTATATGGCAGAACATCCGCTTACGGCCGACCTGTATGTATTTCACAGCTTTGGCAACTTCAGCAAAGACCAGAATTTCAATACAGGCGAATATAATATCATCCAGCTTCCGGATCTGTCTGCTTTTGACGGAATCATTCTGGATCTTGCAAACATTCTAAACGTTTCTATTAAAGAAAAAATTACCGAACTTGCCGCAAAAGCTTCTGTACCTGTTGTTTCTCTTATGGAAAAGATTCCCGGAATGTATTTTTCCGGCATTGACAATCAGCATGCTGTCCGTACACTGGTCGAACATCTGATCACCAAACATCACTGCCGGACAATCAACTATATACACGGTCCGGAATCAAGCTATGAGGATCAGCAGCGTTTTCTTGCTTACAGGGATACTCTCCTGAGTTATAAAATTCCTTTTGAGCCGGAACGTGTAACAGGTCAGAATTATGAAATCGAAACCGGCATTCATGCTTTTTATGAATTCAGGGACAAAGATCTGCTCCCGGATGCTTTTGTATGCGCCAATGATAATATTGCTGTAGGTGTCTGTCTGGCAGCCGAAGAATCCGGATACAAAATTCCTGATGATTTTCTCATAACAGGATTTGACAACGAAAACAAAGCTTCTTTCTTTAAACCCCGTATCACAACTGTCGGCTTTTCCAAAGCAGAAGTTATGTATAATGCCCTGAAACTCTTTCATGATATATGGGATAACAAAGATGTTTCCGATCATATTTATGCCCCTGTCACACATGTATTCCAGGAAAGCTGCCGCTGCACTCCTGCCAATCCGGCTGATCGCGGTCAGTATGTTGCAAATAGCATTATGTCTGAAGTACATCAGAACGATATGCAGAACTGGATGATGGAACTTGACCGCTATCTGCTTGACTGCACCAGTTTCACCGAACTCGCAGAGCATTTGCATACCTGGCTTTCCACTCATGGCTGCGGAAACCTGTCTCTGCTTATGAATCCGGATATTTTTCTTCTGGAACAAATCGATGCACTTGCTGAAATTCCGGATGATCTGTATCTGGATTTCGGATATCCAAAGCAGATGACTGTCGTTTATCCATGTAGCGGAAATGAAGCAGGCGAACTGGATCTTTCCACAGGGAAACTACTTCCGGAAGTCTCCGAGTCCGACATCCCAAATGTATATTTCTTTGTCCCGGTTCATTTCCGCGAACGTGAGATTGGCTATCTGGTTCTCGAAAACTGCGATTATCTTCTTACGCATCAGTTTCTTTTTGAGACACTGAACACCTTCCGTACTTCCATCGAGGCGCTTTACGGAAAACTGATCCTTCGAAAGAAAAACAGGCAGCTTTCTCAGCTTTATATCCACGATTCCCTTACAGGACTTTATAATCGTATGGCATATGAAAAGCTGGCGCTACCTGTGTTTAATCAATATATGAAAAGTAAAAAACCTGTCGGAATCATGTTTATTGATGCCGATCATCTGAAATATATCAACGACACTTTCGGACATGATATGGGAAATCTTGCAATCAGCAGCATCGCATCTGTCATCCGGCAGCACTGCCCTGCCAATTCTGTCTCCATGCGCTATGGTGGAGATGAATTTGTATGTGTGATACCAGACTACGATCAGACACAGATGCAAAAGCTTAAACAGAATCTCCTTGATTCCCTCGCCACGCTTTCCAGGAACAGCCGTATGGCATTCCCTATCGAGGCAAGCATCGGATTTGTGGTTGCAGATGATTCTGTCTTCTCACTTAACGATTATATCAACCTTGCTGATGAAAAAATGTATGCCGAGAAAAAAGAACGCAAAGCAACTCGTCAATAACTTAGAGAAATTTTTACTATGACACCCTGATGAAGTACGAAAATATGCCAGCTGACTGATCAGTTCAAGAATCCTGCCTGCACAGGAACGGATTTCTTCTTCTGTAAGATCTCCGTTTCTGTATGCATTACGAATACTCTCGGCATCTTCTGCATTTCCAGGCATGATAATGTCATTTCCTGCCGCGTTCTTTTGACTAATGATAACTTTTATTTTTTACTCTTTTACTCTTTTACGCCACCCAGCGTAACACCTGCGATGATATATTTTGACAGGAACAGATAAACAATAATGGTCGGTACGATAGCAACAGTGATCATCATGTATATCTTACCCATATCAAAGTTCATGTAATCAGCACCTCGTAATGTTGCGATCAGGATCGGAACCGTCATCTTGTTCTTGGACTGGATGACCAATGCCGGCACGAAGTAGTTGTTCCATGATCCAACAAAGGTAAAGATTGCCTGAACTGCGATCGCTGGTTTCATGATTGGAAGTACAATACGGTTGAATGTATAGAACTCTCCAGCTCCGTCAATCCTGGCAGCTTCCACCAGTGACAGCGGAAGAGAGGATTGTAAATAACTGTACATAAAATAAAATACTGCCGGTGAAGCAATGGACGGAATAATCAGCGGAAGAAGTGAATCATACATTCCCATCTTTGTGATCAATCTCAAGAATCCCATTGCAGTTACCTGTGTCGGCATAACAAGGATTGCCATGATGAAAGTAAAAGCAACTTTCTTTCCCTTGAAATCATAAGCATAAATGCCATATGCAGTCAGAGAAGAAAAGTATGTACATAATGCTGCAGAGCATCCGGACACGACCACACTGTTAAGGATTCCTCGGAACATTGGAAAGCTTCCATCATTTGCCACACTTCTCAGGTTATCCATAAAATGTTTACCCGGAATGATAGAAAAGCCTTTCTGCAGTTCTGCATGTGAATGCGTTGCATTGATAAGCAGAATCGCAAAGAAAAACAGACACATAAAAGATAAGAGAATGAGTACAATATGTGCGACAATGCTCATCACACGTTTTCCTGAATTTGCTTTCATGATCTTGCTCTTCTCCTTTCTTCTTTTGTACGTTTCTTAGCTACCTTTTTTGAACCATCTGGATCGTTGTCATTGGTCATTCTGTAAACAAAGAAGCAGAGGATACCACTGATGATGAACAGGTAAACAGATAATGAACCTGCCATTCCATAATTCTTGCTCTTCAGATGACTGTTCAGGAACATGATTAGTGTCATGGATGTTCTGTCCGGATTACCCTGTCCGTTTGTCAGGATCTGAGGAACATGTCTGATTTCAAAAGACTGATGTAGTTTTTCATGCCGACAAAATCCGGACCTACTACCTTGACACCCGAACGATAATATTCGAAAAAGCTGTATCCATAATATAAAAAATCAGCACATTAAGGAGTAATGTTTATGGCAATCTCAAAAGACTGGTACCACACTGAAATGGAAAACAATGAAATGGAGATCCTGCACCGTTCTCCCTCCGTAGAATACTCTTTTTATAATGCAGTCCGAAGCGGAGACATGGAGACTGTCACTGCAAACTGCAAAAAAGATTCCTTTCTTCAGCTCGAAGGAACAGGTGTCCTTTCAAGAAATCCTCTGAACAATATCAAATATCATTTTGTGGTAACTGCCGCCATGCTGACCCGTTATTGCATTAACGGAGGGCTGGAACCGGAGCAGGCCTATCGCCTCAGCGACTTCTATATCTTAAAAATGGATTCCTGCACTTCAGTCCGTGAAGTTGCAGACCTCCATCATATTATGGCAAAAGATTTTACCGGAAAAATGCTTCTTCAGAAAAAAAGTTCCGTTCTGTCCAAACCTGTCATTGAATGCATCAACTATATCTACGTTCACATAAAAGAAAGAATCACCATTCAGGATCTGGCTGACCATACAGGGCTGTCCTGCAATTATCTTTCCCGTATATTCAAGCAGAATCTTGGTGTATCGATCAGTGATTATATCCGTGAACAGAAAATAGAAAAAGCCACTCATCTTCTCAGATATTCTGATCAGTCTATCGTGGATATTGCGGCGTATCTTTCCTTTTCCTCACAGAGTCACTTTATACAGATTTTTGAAGGCTATATAGGACTGACACCAAAGAAATACCGCGACAAATACTACAAATCCATGTGGTAGACCAACAGACATGCCTCTGTCTCTCCCCGGCATTGAGAAAAACAGAAAACAACCCGGCATTATGTCATTTTACTACATAATGTCGGGTTGTTTTTATTGTAATACTATAGTAATATTATGTGTCTCATCTGAAGACAACTGTTCAATCGTCTCTTTTTTCATGCAGGCACTTCCGCCTGCTCTTTTTTCTATTTCTTTTTCGTCACAGTACGCCTGAACGATCTGATATTCTCCATACTCCTTTTTGTCTGGATTGGAAATGTGAACCTCAAATTTCTTTCCTGCAAATTCCAGATAGAGTGCTGCATTTCCTTCTTTATCAAACTGTTCTGCCATAAGTGCCGGTGCGATCACAAGATTGCCAATCTCTCCTCTTACTCCAAAAGCTTCTGTGATCATGGTCAGCATATACCAGCTTGCTGCACCGGTAAGATATGCATACAGCCCTCTTCCATCACTGTCAAAATATTCAGGAAGTCCTGGATACATATAGCTGCTTTCAAAGTTCATTGCCGCATGAAGAAGTGTATTGAGCACTTTATATCCTTCTTTTACAAATCCCTGACTGTACAGAGCATTTGCATACATGACTGCCATGTGAGAGAAAACAGCTCCGTTTTCTTTTTCACCATAGGCAAAGCCGAACATTCTGCCAAGATCAAATTTCTCTTCTCTGAAATTTGTATTCAGTCGATAACCGCCTGCTTTCTCATCGAACAGGTATTTATCTGCACTTCTGCTGATTGCGGCAGTCTGCTCTTTTGTTGCAGTTCCGCTCATGATCGCGAATACCTGGCTGGTCAGCATCATGCGTACACGATCTTTTTCGCAGCACTCTACCGGATTCTTGTGGTCATCATAATAACCATTGAACCATCCGTCTCCACCATCTGTGATCCATTCATTCTTTCGGATATTTTCCATCATCCAGTCTGCTTTTTCACGCAGATTTCTGACTATCTCATCAATTCTGACAATCACTGTGTCGCCGCTGATGTTGTGTGCACACTTTTTAGTGTAAGAACCCAGCAGTTTTCTTTTTTTGTCTGCATTCTCATATAGATCTCTTCCACAGGAAAACAGACATTCCATTTCACTGGCAATCTCAACCCGGTTAATTCCGCTTATGCGTTCCAGATTTTCCAAGCAGTCTGCAATGTTATTCATATTTCCTGCATAGGCACAGGTAAACGCCACACTCTCACCATTGTCCCACGCCATATCCATGGCATCGTTCCAGTCGGCTCCATGGAGTTTCATTTCATTATGCTCACCTACATCATAAAAAGCAGTTAAATTCTGCAGAAGAATATGCTCCAGAATTGTTCCGAAATAAACCTCTCCGCTTTCTACTTTCTGCTGTTTTCCGTAAGCTGTATTCCATTCTTCATCGTGTGTTGTTCCTCTTCCTGACTGAAGATCTTTGAAATATGGAATTTTTTCAAACAGAATATCCATATCGCCGGTCTGATCGATATACAGCTTCGTCGTTCCAAACGGCCAGAATGCATGATCCATCCAGACGCGGGCAATATTATTTCTGTCCGCGATAAATTCTCCCTGTTTATTTCCAATAATCGTGGCATTTGTTCCGTCAATACGGACACCGCCATAGTTGGCAACAATCATCTGACGCACTACAGCCGGATTCATGATCAGGAGTGCAAGGCAGTCCTGCCAGAGATCTCTCCATCCCCGTCCGCCTTTTCCATAGTCGTGGTATGGGAGAAAAGAACAACCATAGATTCTTCGCAGTACCGGCTGAAAGCTGATCCATTTCATATAATTATCAGCATCTGCATCACCGGTTTCATAAGATACATTTACTTTTTTCTGCCAGTAGGATTTCACCTCTTCAAGAACGTTCTCCACCTGCTCTGCTGTTCTGTATTTTGCGACAGTTTTGGCAATACTCTCTTTCTTCTCTGTCAGTCCTGTCAGTATGATAAAACCTGCTGTTTCCTGCGGCTTTAGCTCAACATCCGCAAAGCGGATGCCTCCCATTGCCTCTTTTCCCTCAGCTCTGCTTCCTGCCTTTCTGCCTGGCTTGTTCTTTCTTACTGCTTCTGGATTCAGATAAGTACCGCCCTCTCCTATAAACTCCTGCACAGTAGGATAAAATGCCTCCGGCGCATCGCCTTTTTCTGAATATCCATATACAAAATAGGTGGTATGATTCTTCTGATGACCTCTTTCATCAAAAGACAGAACCGGTGTGACTTCCACACCATATTCTGTTGTATTGATTCTGTGAAGAAGCGATGTCACATGACGATGATCTCTAATATTGTCCGCGCTTCTTCCATAAAGCGGTATTGCAGCAATCGGAGTGATTTTTGTCACTTCTTCAGATATATTTTTTATTCTGACCAGTTCAATCTCTACTGCTCCGTCCACAGCAACAAAAGAAGTGATTTCTGACTGAAGACCATATTTTGCAGAAGTTCTGGTCACTTTCTGCCACATAAAACCGGCTTCCAGAATGCTTTTATCCTGAGCTTCTGTAAATTTCTGTAATTCCTGCTCTGCTGAAATTCCCGTTGCAGACCAGCATCCCTTACCTTCTGTACGACACCAGAAATTTCTGGTACTGCGATTATTGTGAAGATTTTCAATACTTACCGGTTCCAAAAGAAAATGGTTCTGATCTGTCTTGCTGTCTCCTCCAAGGTTCGGAGTGATACTGGATTTCAGTCCTCCATCACCCGCCAGCGGAAAATACAGACCACTGTAGTTTTCCGGACTCTGAATGGTAAACGTTCCTTTTTTATCCTGAAATTTTATATATTTCATGCTGTCTCCTTTTTATGACATGAACAGTTCTACTTCTGTAATCTCTGTAAGCTTTTCCTGAGGAATATAATTTTCTCCCAGTTCTTCTCTATTGACGATCATCTTCTTGAAACCAGATTCCACGTGTCCCGGATTATGGACTGTGATATGAAGTTTACATCCGCGGAAATCTTTATCAATTTCAAATTTATCCCATTCTTTCGGAACAGATGGTGCAATTCTCAGTCCGCCAAAGTCAGGACGCATACCAAGGATACCTTCTACACACCCTACCATAACGGTAGATGCTGTTCCTGTCAGCCAGTGTACATGAGAGCGTCCGAAATTCGGGCTTGCTTTTCCCTCTGTAAACTGTCCATAGCAGTATGGTTCCAGTCTTCGGATCTCTGCCCTGTCATTCTGTGCCGCAGGCGCATTTTCCATAAAGTAGCCAAAAGCTCTCTCTCCATGTCCTCTCAGAGCTTCCGCAAGAATGATCCATCCCTGTGACTGTGAGAAAATCCCTGCATTTTCCTTGGTTCCTGCATTATAGATCACAGCCAGCGCACCCTCAAATGCATGAGCATGATATGGAGGATCCATCAGGATTGCTCCATATTCCGTATTCAGTCTCTTATAAACCATATCCAGTGCAAGATCTGCCTGTGCATCGTCTGCAAGACCACTGATCACCGCCCAGCTCTGCGGATTCAGCCACATATTCGCTTCCGGATCTGTGCGCTTTCCGATCACAGCTCCATCTTCTGTAAATCCACGGATAAATCGGTCTTCATTCCAGCAGAGATCCTGGATCAGTTTTCCAAGTTTCTTCTGACTTTCGTTAAGATATTCAATATATTCTTTATCCTCTTTGTACTCTGCAAATTCTCTGAGAATCGTCATTGCGTAATAATACTGCAGTGCTACAAAAGTTGACTCTCCATCTTTTCCAAGTCTGAGACAGTCATTCCAGTCTGCATAAAGACCTGCCGGCATTCCATGTTTTCCAAGATGATTTTCAGAAAATGCAATTGCACGTTTCAGATGTTCATATACGGTTGCCTCATCTTTGTTTGCAAACGGAATCACTTCATCCATGAATGCCACATTGCCTGTTTCTGAAACATATTTATAGACTGTAGGGAAAAGCCACAGTGCATCATCTGCACGATAAGCCGGATGTCCTGTTTCCTGTACATAGGAAGCATCGTCCGGAGTATCTTCATGTCCCGGGTTATGTGTGAATTTTACAAGCGGAAGTCCACCGCCGTTATCCACCTGTGCTGAAAGCATGAATCGGATTTTTTCCACCGCCATCTCCGGTGCCAGATGAATCACTCCCTGAATATCCTGAACTGTATCGCGATATCCATATCCATTGCGGAGTCCACAGTAGGTAAAAGAAGCTGCCCGTGACCAAATAAAGGTCATAAAACAGTTGTATGCATTCCATGTATTGATCATGGTATTAAATTCCGGACTTGGGGTTCTGATCTGGAAGTGAGAAAGCTGACCATGCCAGTATTCGATCAGTTCTTCCAGTTCTCTTTTACATACATCCTGGCAATTTTTGTAATGCTCCACGATTTCGCCCGCTTCTGCATCATCTTTCATTCCAACAAGAAAAGTGATTTCTTTTGTTTCCCCCGGAGCAAGGCTTAAAACTGTTGAAAGTGCTCCACAGCTATTCTCATTATAATTTCCCTTATTGCTCAGTTTTCCCGTGATTATGCCCTCTGGATTGTTATATCCGTGATATCTTCCGAGAAAGCTTTCTTTGTCTCCGCACCAGGAATTCACGTCAGCTCCTGCCAGTCCGAAGAATCTGTTGAATACATTTTTGTTATCAATGTTTTCACCTTCTTCCAGACGATCCAGGTTTGCATGAATCATCTGACGTACACGGTTCCCTCTGAAAACCGTCTGTGTGATATACTGAGAATACTGAAGATTTACCTGATCCTGTTCATAGTTACTGTTATTGGTAAATTCCGCATATCCTGTTACTGTGAGTTCACGTTTTTTCTCAGAATAGTTTGTTACTGCCAGACTCCATACTTCATAAGACTGCTCCAACGGCACATAATATCTTACTTCTGAGTGAATTTCACTGTAGTCTGCCATCATTTTTGTGTATGCTGTTCCATGATGACATTCACTTTTGTACGTCTCCAGATCTTTGCCTACCGGCTGCCAGGATGCAGACCAGTAATCCTTACTTTCATTATCACGAAGATAAATATACCGTCCCGGCTGATCAAACTGATTGAAAATATATCTCAGGATTCTTCCATTTGCTCCTGATTTTGCAAAACTGTATCCCCCTGCGTTATTTGAAACAATTGCCCCATACTCTGGTGAGCCAAGATAGTTTACCCACGGTGCCGGTGTATCCGGACGTGTGATCACATATTCCTTTTTTACTTCATCAAAATATCCATATCTCATATCTCTCATCTCCTGTTCCAGCTATTCTTCGCCTGATTTTTCTTACACTATACTCTATATCATACTTTGAATATACAAAATACAAGCTGAAAATATCAGATTCGTGACATGAAATGGGGATGGAGAAAAATATGTTTTCTCCATCCCTATCATTGTCCGGTCACAAATTTCTTCATGACCGGAGTTCTTTATTTTTCCAGAGTTTCTATTCTCATTTTTACATCTGTCTCTATTTCTTTGCCCAGATCATACACGGCATTGGTAATCACCGCTTCACCATCGTTCACAAAAACACTGATCTGGTTCGGATTCACATATACTTCGATTTCAAATCCTTTCATCTCCGGTGTCTCAAATTTCACTCTGTGATTCGGATATTTTCCAAAAAGGCAGCTTCTGTCAGTACAGATTTTATCCCCTTTTCTGGAAATCACATATCCTCCGACATCTACTTTATCCCCATCCTCCAGGGAAAATCTCAGACGATATCCACTTTCGTCCGCCTCAGATGGTGCGGAGATTTCTTTTGTATATGCCGCCTGAACATTCGGATGAACGCGAAAATAGATATGATTTTCTTTTACTTCTACAACACGTGGAATACACATCATTCCCTGCCATTTCCCATCCACCGGTTCCGGCATACGAAGCCACGCAGTCAGGATTCTTCTTCCCTCCTCATCGAGGGTGCTCTGTGGTGCATAAAGGTCTGTTCCATAATCCAGAAACTGATATTCTTCCGGCAGTTCCATCGCACAGGTTTCTTTATCAAATTTCACCTGCATACAGACGGTCTGTGCATCCTCTGCTTTTCCATCTTTAAATAACTGCATCGGTGAAAAGATTACTACCTGCCTGTTATCTACTTCAAAATAATCCGGACATTCCCACATCCAGCCGAAGTTTTCTCTGGTTACAGAATTCGCAAATTTCCATTCTTCTCCATCTGTACTTGTAAAGAACAAAAGTTTTCCCTGTTTGTCTTCAATGGTGCTTCCAAGTACCATGTACCATCTCTCACCGTCTTTCCAGACTTTCGGGTCTCTTGTGTGACGTGCATCTCCGATCCCCTCATCATGAATGACTGGAATCACCGTCTTTTTGTCTTTAATATTATCAAAATGCAATCCATCTTCTGAAGTTATCTTAAGCTGTGCGGAAACAAAATGTTCATCCACACACAAATTGATATCCTCTGGATTTTCTGTAAGATAATTCACACCGGTATAATACAGCTGCATTTTGCCATCTTCTTCAATGGCGCTTCCGGAAAAACATCCACTCCGGTCATCTGTTTTGCTTGGAAACAGTGCAATCCCCTGTTCTTCCCAGTTCACCAGATCTTTGCTGACAACATGTCCCCAGTGCATCCGTCCCCAGCGCGGCGCATACGGGAAACACTGGTAAAAAAGATGATACATACCTTTGTAATATATAAAGCCATTCGGGTCATTCATCCAGTAGTCTTTCGGTTTTACATATATTTTCTGCATATTCTGCTCACTTTCTATTTTTCTATGAATGGACTGATTACTTCCATTGCTTTTTCTGCTTCAGTGCCTTCTGCATGAATTCTCAGATCAACCGCTTTGGACAGATCCACGCTGAAAATTCCCATGATTGATTTTGCATCAATCACATATCTTCCGGACACAATGTCTACATCACAGTCCAGACGCGTCACAGCATTGACAAAATCTTTTACTCTTTCTATTGTCCCTAAAAAAATCTTTACTTCTCGCATTATCAACGTCACTCCTATAAATAATTCATCTCAGTTTCTTTATCAAAGAAATGAATCTTGGATGGCATAAATACAAATTCAATTTCATCTCCAACCTGGCTTATCTCATATTTAGAAACTCGTGCAACTGCCTGGCAGCCTCCGAACTGGAAGTACAGGTTATTCTCATTTCCCATGACTTCTGTATCTGTGATCACAGCTTTCATTTTATTTTCTTTATAAAGTTCCAGGTTGTGTCCATCCATTTTGAGATCTTCTCCACGGATACCAAGTGTCATCTCGCCTTCTTTACCATTCAGTTTCTTAAGAATAGCTTCCGGAAGCATCAGTTTATTTCCGTCTTCAAATGTTACTTCGTTTCCTTTTAAGGTAACATCAAAGAAGTTCATCTGCGGGGATCCTATAAATCCCGCAACAAATTTATTTACCGGATGATCATATAATTCCATTGGTTTTCCAACCTGCTGGATCACGCCCTCTTTCATGATAACGATACGATCAGCCATAGTCATGGCTTCAACCTGATCATGTGTAACATAGATCGTCGTTGCACCCATTTCACGATGCAGCTTGCTGATCTCTGTTCTCATGCTGACACGAAGTTTTGCATCCAGATTGGACAGTGGCTCATCCATCAGAAATACCTTCTGATTTTTTACTATTGCACGTCCCAGTGCAACCCTCTGTCTCTGACCTCCAGAAAGATTCTTCGGTTTTCTGTAACGGAATTCCTGCAGTCCCAGGATATCAATTGCCCAGTCTACTTTTTTCTTGATCTGGTCTGCTGGCATCTTCATGTTCTTCAGCCCGTATCCGATATTTTTTTCTACGGTCATATGCGGATACAGGGCATAGTTCTGGAATACCATCGCAATACCACGGTCTCTCGGTGCTGTCTCGTTCACTCTTTTGCCGTCAATATACAGATCTCCTTCTGTAATCTCTTCGAATCCGGCAATCATACGAAGTGTTGTGGATTTTCCACATCCAGACGGTCCTACAAATGCGATAAATTCTTTTTCTTCTATATTAAGATTAAAATCATCTACTGATTTGTGTTCTGCTCCTGCATATTTTTTTCCGATATGTTTAAATTCTATAAAACTCATAATTCATTAACCCTCCTTGGAACCAGTTGATGTTACACCTTCTACAATCTGTTTGGAGAACAGTGCATAAATAATAATAACAGGAATTGTGATCAGTGTGATCACTGCAAGTGTCTGTCCCATTGTTGTATTGTCATTGGATGTTATGGAGTTCAGACCAATCTGCGCGGTCAGAAGATCACTGGATGTAAATACAAGTGACGGCCAGAGATAGTCATTCCATACTCCAAGGAATGTAAACACACTGACAGTTGCAACGACTGTCTTTGACATTGGCAATACCATGGTAAAGAAATATTTTACCGGACTGCAGAAGTCAAGCTGTGCCGCCTCATAAACATCATCCGGCAGACTTACGAAAACCTGTCGGAACAGAAAGATATTAAACGGATTCACGATCATTGGAAGTACATATCCAATCACGGTATTCAGTAGTCCTGCTTTTGCAATGATCAGAAAGTGTATCGTGATAACGGTTTCTGTCGGTACGATCAGAAGCATCATGATGATCAAAAGCCACTGGTCGCGGAATGGAAAGTTAATCTTTGCAAGTGCATAGCCTGCAAGTCCGTTTACAATAACCCCAAGTACGATCAGCAGTGCCGCATATCCCAGAGTATTAATCATGTAACGAAGGAAATTGGTATCTGTCAGAATCGTAATATAGTTTTCAAAATAATTTCCATTTAAAGCAGGAGGAATAAATGCTGCTATGGAATTCATATCTGCTGTGATCGCTGCATCTGGTTTAAAGGAGTTTGCAAGCATCCAGATAACCGGAAACAGGAAGAATACAGAGAGTAGCAGCAAAACAACTGCCAGAATCCAGTTAAATGTTTTTTGCTTTTTTGTTAACATGTTTTTTCTCCTCCTTTCCTTTGGTCAGTACATTCTGTATGATCGTCAGGATAACAACAAATATTGTAAATACAATTGCCATTGTTGATGCAAGTCCCATCTCCCAGTTCATTGTGCCGGTTTCATAAATATCATATACAAGTGTGTATGTTGAGTGATCCGGTCCTCCACCTGTCATGACCATCGGCTGTACCAGCATACGGAACGCACCGATTGTAACGGTGATAAAAACGAAAACGCAGAGAGGTTTCAGTTCTGGAAGTGTAATGTCTTTAAATTTCTGCCATCCACTTGCATGATCCATTTCTGCTGCTTCATAAAGTGCCGGATTAATATTCTGGAGTCCACCAAGGAAGATGATCATCTGATATCCGACACCCTGCCATACACTCATGATCGCGATGGACGGAAGCGCCTGCTTCGCACTGTGAATAAACGGCTGAGCGCTGATTCCAAAATGAGCAAGCAGTGTATTTAAGATTCCCTCCGGACTGTAGATGTCCATCCAGAGTGTAGATACAACTGCCAGAGACATTACAACCGGAATAAAAAATGCTACTTTGAAGTATTTTTTACAATGTGTGACTTTGTTGATTGCAAGTGCCAGAACAAGTGCTCCGATACACTGGCAAGGAACGATGATAATTACAAATTTCACCGTATTGAAGAAGGATTTTACAAACAGTTCATCCTTAAAAATATTAATGTAGTTTTCAAGGCCCACAAAATGTGTCATATCCGGATTCAGCGCAAAGTAATCTGTAAAACTGAATACCAGTGTCAACACCATCGGCAGGAATAAAAACAGCGTAAGAAGTATCAGTGCCGGGCCAAAGAAAGCCATTCCTAAAATTGATTCTTTTTTCTTCATTATTCTCTCGTATAACGTTCCAGTTTCGCGTTAATCCTTTCTACAGATTTATCCAGTTCTGTCTGTGCATCTTTGCCGCCCAGTCCGACACTTTCAAGTGCCTGCTGGAAAGATGTACTTACCTGTGGATATACAGGAGTTTTTGGTCTCGGGTGTCCGTATTTACTTAACTGTTGATACAGAGCATTGTAGTTTTCATCTGTCTGGAATATATCAATCTGTTCAAACGCTTTGTATGTAGACGGAAGTGATTTTGCTTCATTCCAGATTCTTACACCACTTTCCACACCACTCATCCATTTGACCAGTTCTGTTGCACCTTCAATGTTGTCCGTCTCTGAGGATGCTGCAAATGCCCAGGATCCTGTCGGTGTATATCTCTCTCCATCCCAGTCATCACCTACTACATAAGGTGCAACCCCAAGATTCACATCCGGATAGTTCTCATAAATCGTATTGACTTCCCACGCCCCGTCAAATTTGAAAGCTGCTCTTCCGCTTTCAAACAGATTCTCTATTGGAGCTTCAGACATATATTTGTTTTCTACAATCTGGTGGAAATAATTCATAACTTCAACATTCTTTTCTGAATTGAAATATCCGTCCACTGTCAGTCCGTCTTCGCTTACCAGGTTTCCACCATTTGCCCAGATAAATGGGGCATAATAATAAATACTTGCTTCACCTACCGGGAATGTCATGTCGATCGGATAACCATTCTTCTCATCCATCAGCGGTTTCAGCTTAGCCAGAATATCCATAAATTCTGATGTCGTCCACGGATGATCTGCATCCGGAACCTCAATTCCAGCTTCTTCCAGAATATCTTTGTTATAATAAAGCCCTACACTGGATTCCATAACTCCAAGTGCATAAAGCTTATCATTATAAGTACCCTGTTCCAGAATAGATTCCAGATATTCTCCTCTTTCTTCCTCTGTCAGCTCTGCAAGTGGCTGTATGATCCCGTTCGCTGCATAAGCTGCCACATTCGGTCCGTCCAGGGTAAGCACATCCGGAAGCCCTCCTGACAGTACAGAAGAATTTACCTTATCTGAATAACCGCCTCCACTGTCATTTCTCGGAATAAATTCAATATCTGCGAAATATTTACCATTATATTTCTCATTAAAGCTGTCTACAGATTCCCTGTAAACCTGTCCTTCCGGAGTATCCTCAATACTGTGGACCCAGATTGAAAGATACTGTTCGCCCTCATCATATCCTGCCACATCGCCGGGCTTTACTTCTTTTTTCTGACATCCTGTAAGACTGACTGCCATAGCCAGACCGGCAAGAAAAATCAGTTTCGCTTTCTTCATGTGCTCCTCCTTTTCCCTGTGCTCGTTCTACGTTACCGGTAAAGTTACCGGTTACTTTATGGTTTGATAATATCACAGCAATGCTATCAAGTCAACCATCATATGCAATTTCATTGCTTTATACAAATTTCATATCTCCACTTTGTAAAGTTTTTACAAAACCGGTTACTTAACCGTTTCTGTTGATTGTTTTCATTGTTCTGTTTTGAAATTTCTGCTATACTGTTATCATAAAAGTAATTGACTTCTCACTATAACATGGTAAAATTTTATTTTATCGAAAGGAACCTGATATGGGTAAAAAAAATATAACTTTCAGTGACATCGCAAAATATACCGGTTTTTCCAAAACAACCATTTCCAGATATTTTAATAATCCGGACTCTCTTACCCTGGAAAACCAGCAGATCATTGCGACTGCTCTTGAAAAATTAAACTATAAGGAAAACAAAGTCGCGAGAATACTCGCGAACGGAAAAACAGAGTTTATAGGAATCATTATTCCGAACCTTTATATGCACTACTATTCAGAAATCTTGAATCAGATACTGAAGACCTACGACTCTTTCGGATATAAGTTTCTCGTATTCACCGGAGATGACCACGAATCAACCGAACGAAAATATATACAGGAACTTCTTGCATACAAAATCGAAGGCATGATCATTCTGAGTCACACAATTCCTTCCATAGAACTTGCTTCTTATAATATTCCAATCGTAACGATCGAGCGTGAAGATCAGTATGTGAGCAGTGTCAACACAGACAACTATATGGGTGGTGTACAGGCAACCAGTCTTCTTGCCAAGACAGGTGCCGATATCCTGATCCATATCAATGCAGATATTCCCAGGCAGACACCATCCTACGAACGTATTCGGGGATTTTCTGATATCTGCAAGGAATACAACATTCCTCATGAAATGATTCTTACAGATACCGGACATACTTATGATGGAACATCCCGGATCCTCAAAGACCTTCTTGAAACAATTGATACCAAATATAAAGGGAAAACAAAGGGGATTTTTCTTCCGAACGATACCTTCGCCAACATTATGCTCAACCATCTGATTCAAAAGTATGGCTGCCTGCCTGATGATTACAAGATTATTGGGTTCGATGACTCTCCCGTTTCAAGAGAGGCAATCATCCCGATCAGTACTGTCGGACAGCAGATTGACAAAATTGCTTTATCTGCCATGGACATTCTGAATAACCAGATTGAAGAACGGCATAAAAGAAAACCAACTCTGTCTGTCGAACCAACGCATAAAATCATACCGCCAATTCTTATTAACCGAAAAACAACCCTTCCTGTTGAACACTGAACAACAGGAAGGGTTGTTTTATTTAAACATCTTAACTTTATGCATTTCTGAAACGGCTTAAAAATTCTTTTGTCAGTTCTTTCTGCGGATTTTCAAAGATCTGCTGAGATGTACCTTCTTCTACGATAACTCCATCGCCCATGAAGATCACGTGCTTCGCAACGTCTCTGGCAAATGCCATCTCATGTGTGACAATAATCATAGTCAGACCGTCTTTTGCAAGCGTCCGCATAACTTCCAGCACCTCTCCGACCATTTGCGGATCCAATGCGGAAGTTGGCTCATCAAAGAGCAGGACCTCCGGTTCCATCGCAAGTGCTCTCGCGATCGCAACTCTCTGCTTCTGTCCGCCGGAAAGCTGTTTCGGTTTTGCATTAATATACGGTGCCATACCAACTTTTTCCAGATACATCATCGCATTTTTGTGCGCTTCTTCTTTGCTCTTTTTCAGGACTTTTTCCTGTCCGACCGTGCAGTTCTTAAGAACGGTCATATTGTTAAAGAGATTAAAATTCTGAAACACCATACCGACCTTTGAACGGTATTCAGGAACATTTACATGCTTGTCCATGATATTTGTTCCGTGATAACGGATCTCACCGCAGGATGGCGTCTCCAGAAGATTCATGCAGCGAAGCAGTGTGGATTTACCGGAACCGGATGGTCCTATAATGCAGGTAACATCCTTTGGTTTTACAGAGAAATCAATATCTTTTAAGATTTCATTATTTCCGAAGGATTTTCCCAGATGCTGTACTTCAAGGATTGTTTCACTCATTCTCTGTCATCCTTCCTTTCTCTGTAAGAATACATACCGCTGGTATGTGTCAGTGTATCCGCTGTGGCCAGATCGTAGTTATCCGGTCCGTCCATCTTGTGTTCCAGCACACGCAGGATACGGGAGCAGGTAAAGGTCATGATGAAGTAAATGATCATCGCAATCGTGAAGGATTCAAAGTATGTATAGAGTGCACCCGCCACACCTTTGGTCGTATAGAACAGTTCAACTGTACCGATAATGGAAAGTACGCAGGTATCTTTGATGTTGATGATCAGGTTATTGCCGATCTGTGGCATAATATTTCGAAGTGCCTGCGGAAGAATGACATTGATCATGGTCTGTACATGTGTCATACCGATTGCTTTTGCACCTTCTGTCTGTCCCGGATCGATTGAAAGGATTCCTCCACGGACAGTCTCTGCCATATATGCACCTGTGTTGATCGACACGATAAAGATTGCCGCAAACCACATAGACATATTGATATTAAACACAGCCGCACTACCGAAGTAAATAAACATCGCCTGTGCCATCATCGGAGTTCCACGGAAGAACTCCACATAGCAGGCAAGAATAAATTTCACAATTTTAGTCAAAATCTTTTTGGCTGTTGAGTCATTCTTATCAACCGGGATCGTCTGCACGATACCAACCAGAAAACCAATGATGCATCCAAAAAGCGTTCCCACCAGCGCCAGCCACATGCTGACTCCGGCTCCCTTCGCAAAAGAAGAACCATATTGCTGAATAAGATAGATGATTCTTCCCCCAAAACTCTCAGGCAGCATTTTGCTCCTCCTTTATGATTCGGAAAGTGGCTGTACAGAAATAGCCTCATCCATCATTTTATTGAAATCATCCTCTGTCATCTCACTTAAGACACCGTTGATCGCATCTTTGAGTTCATCGTTTCCTTTTTTCAGGGAAATACCGATGTTGATGTCTTCATCAGATACTTCGAATTCTCCGTCTGTTCCTGTGAAATCAAGAAGCTTGAAATCCGGATAAGCTACGCATGCTGCTTTTCCTGTAGGCATATCTGTTACAACTGCATCACATTTTCCGGCTTCAAGAGCTACCAGCATAGCCGGTGCACTTTCCTGTGCAGGAAGGATGTTGCCATCCGGAATCTGTGGCAGGCAGGAATCATACCAGATCGTATTCTGCTGAGATGTTACGGTTGCTCCTTTGAGGTCTTCTACGCTTGCTGCATCTTTGTAATCACCGTCATTTTTAACAAGAGTGATGATAGATGCATAATAGTATGGATCTGTAAAATCAACCATCTGCTGGCGCTCTTTTGTGATAGACTGTCCTGCAATTACACAGTCAACCTGTCCGGACTGTACAGCCGGTACAAGGGAATCCCAGTCAAGTTTTACGATCTCAAGATCATATCCGAGTTCATCGGCAATCTTCTTTGCCATCATAACGTCATATCCATATGCATAATCGGAACTTCCTGAAATCTGAACAGCACCGTTTGAATCATCCGGCTGTGTCCAGTTATATGGTGCATATCCGCATTCCATTGCAACTTTCAGAGTTTTCTTGTCATCCGCGCTGACGCTCTGTATTCCAAATACTCCACATGTCATGGATGCTGCCACTGCAGCAACTGTCATCATTCTCCACATTTTGCTCTTTCTCATTTTCGTTTCCTCCTGAAATGTATATTTTTCATCCATATGTCCTTTCGGAACATATCACCATAAGTGAATCGTTCCAGAATTTTTTCTGAAACAAAAAAAGAGCGCACGGAACTATTAAGTGCTCCGTTGCGCTTTGTCTCATTTTAATACTTAATTTATCGAAAGTCAAGAAAAAAAGCAGTTCCCGAAGGAACTGCCTTTGCTCTTTATTTATGAAGGTCTTCTTACAGAAAGGATTGTTCTGTAAGTAGCATCATTGCTGATCTTGATACCATCTCTGGAGTTAGATGCATGTACAATCTGTCCGTTACCCATGTAAATTGCAACGTGTCCACCATAGCAGATCAGATCGCCCGGCTGAGCATCTGCATAAGAAACCTCTGTTCCCCAGTTCTGCTGCTCATAAGATGTTCTAGGAAGGCTGTAACCAAACTGTGCATAAACGCTCTGTGTAAATCCAGAACAGTCAGCACCGCCTGTAAGGCTTGTACCGCCCCATACATACGGATTACCAACAAACTGTGTTGCATAATCTACGATTGAAGAGCCTGAGCCTGAACTGGATGAACTGCCGGATGAAGAGCTTACACTGTCAGGATCAACTGTGTTGTCGCTGTCGATTACGTTACCGTATTCATCATACTCCACACCATCATCACTGCTTGTCACTTCGCTCGGATCTACTTCATTGCCCTCTTTATCATATACGGCATCTCCGTTTTCGGCTGCTTCATCAGCATCTACTTCGTTGCCGTCTTCATCATATACCGTCTGATCTTCCTGCTGTGCAGCTTCTTCTGCTGCTGCAGCGGCAGCGGCTTCTGCTTCTGCCTGACGTCTTGCTTCCTCTTCAGCTGCAATACGTTCTGCCTCAAGCTGTTCAATCTCTGCCTGCTGTTCCTGGATCAGGTTTGCATATTCATTTGCCATTTCCTGTGCATATGCGATTTCGTTATCACAGTCTGCGGAGTTGGCTTTCTTTGTGTCGATCTGTGTCTGAAGGTTTGCAGATTCCGCTTCATATTCCTGTTTCATGCCTTCCAGTTCGGATTTCTCCTGCTGGTACTGATTCCCAAGGTTTGTAACCTGTTCGATCGTATTGGCATATGTCTCAAGGCTCTTTCTGTCGTAATCATACATCTTCTGAGTATATTCTGCTTTTGTCAGAAGATCAGAAAGATTATCTGCACTCATCATCATCTGGAACCATGCTTCGCTTCCACCTTTTTCGTACAGATACTGGATACGCTGTTTCATTGCTGCGTACTGTTTGTCTTTGGCATTCTGTGCTTTCTGAAGATCTGCCTGTGTCTGTTCGATATCAGCCTGTTTATTACTGATATCTCCCTCTAATGTCTGAATGGAAACCATGACGTTTACAAGATTTGCATCCAGTGTATTGATTTCATCCTGTAACTGCTGCTTGGCAGAATAAAGCTGATCGATCTGGGCATATGTTGCATCAAGCTGTGCGCTTGTTGCGGCCTGTTCCTCTCTCAGTTCATCTTCTCGTGATGCGCTTACGCTGACTACCTGTGCTGCTGTCATCATTAACGCTAACGTCAGGCAAACAATTCGTTTCTTCATGTTTCTCACCTCATAATCTTAATTGCTATATTCTGTAATATTTACGAAATATCTTTTTCAAGTTCTTATACATATTAACATATACTTCTTACGATTGCAAGTAGAATTCATTAAAAAGTTTAATATTTTGTAACATTTATTAAAAACTCTGCAAGAAATAAAGGAGTTTCCATATTCAGGAAACTCCTCTGTAACATTTCTTTCTTATTTAATTTAGAATCCAAAAAGGATTTGAAGGATCTGATCGGCTGTCTTGCTCTTAAATCCGTCCGGATCAGAAAGTGTACTGTTCCATCTCATGTAATTACCACGACGAACGAAGTTTCCGCATGCCGGACGATATTCGAATTTTTTGTAGCCGGCATATCTGGTCATATATTTTCGTGCCAGGGCAACCGCCTGACTGTCAGATTTGCCTTCCGGAGTACTGGTACCTGCGATCTGCACACCGGCATTCGGTGTGGAATGTACGATCACTGCGCTCTTATCGGGACACTGTCCGAGAACGATCCATGTATGTCCGTCATCATATCCGATATCTCCCGGATAAAGCTTCCATTTTCTCTTTGAAAGATAATTCTGGTTTACGTATGTGCCCCATTTCAAGGTATTCTTATAGTAGGAACCGATCTCTCCCGAAACAACTGTATATCCATATCCTACATTGCTTCTTGTCTGCATGACCTGATATGCTGCCCAGCCCACAAACCCGGAACAGTCGAGGCCCTTTGCTCTGTTAGTCTCGCTCAGATCACGGTAGTTGTTATAATTGTAACTGCTGCTCTGACCGAGGTAAAACTTCTGCCAGTTTGATTTCACACCCTTCAGCGTGGAATCATTCCAGCCGCCGCCCCAGATATAAAGTGCCTGTCCAACCGGCTGCAGTGCACCCGCCAGGTAATTCTTAATGGTCTTTGTTCCGGTCTGCGCAACCGGCTTCGGATCATTCTTAAAATAAGAAGTATCTACTACAGCATCATTTGCTTCGGTACTGCCGTCATAGATCATCACACCGACAGAGTTGAACTTATAGCTTACACCATTGATCTTCTTTGACCCGGTAACCATCTTAAATGTCTTTGTGTCAAAGTAATATTTACTTCCGTCAATCGTTACCCAACCACCTGTTGCAATACCTGTACCGGTGTTAAAATAGTAAGTGCTTCCGCTGATGGTTTTCTTACCGGTTGCCATGACGCCATTCTTGGCAAAATAGCGTTTCTTTCCTTTCGACGAGGTCATCCAGCCGGTTGCCATACGGTAATATTTCTTACGGAAATATCTGGTGTATCCCTTTGAAGATGTAATAAATCCGTATTTTGCAGCTCCTGTCTTACCATCGAAATAATACTTGTAGCTGCCGATCTTCTTAAGCCCGCGGTACATTTTGCCATCACTGCCAAAATACCACTTCTGGTTTTTGGAATTCGTCATCCAACCGGTCGCCATTGTATACTTCCTGGTATCGAAATATCTGTAAAAATTCGTTCCGAATTTTACGAAACCACTCACTGTAAAGCCGGTCTTTTTATTAAAGTAATAATATTGGCCGGCAATTTTATTAAATCCGGTATACATTGCACCGGTTTTCTGGTCAAAATAGCGTCGTCTGCCTTTCGAACTTTTCATCCAGCCTTTGTAAAGTGCTCCGGTCTTTCTGTTCAGGAAATATTTCTTTCCCTTTACTGTGACCCAGCCTTTTACTTTCTTTCCTTTTTTATAGTAAAATGTCTGACCACCCACCGTTCGGAATCCGGTCGATGCAGCCTGTGCATCTATGGTCGTTGCCTGAAATGCAAAGCCTGCTGCAAAAAGCATTACTCCTAAAAATATGCCCGCGATCCATGACTTTTTGCATATCTTTCCCATACCCATAACCTCTTTCTGTAAACAAATATATTTGTATTTTTTACAATCTTGTTACAATATTATGTAGGTATTATATCTCATGTTTTTCTTTCCGTCAACAAAAAATGTAAAACACTGTAAACAGTAACGTTTTATGCACCAAAAAAAGGGCAAAGCCGATGGCTTCACCCTTTTGTAATATTTCACTTTTTCTATATAAGTATCTTTCCGATCAGGATTAAAGAAGATGTTTTCTTAATTCTGCGCCGTCCAGAGCACTTAAGTATGCCGGTGCAACATCAAATACAGTCTTGCATCCCTTCTGTCCTTCCTGGTTCATGCGATATGCCGCTCTTGCATAAGCAACGATAACGGAAGAAGTAAATTCCGGGTTGGAATCAAGTTTCAGGCTGTACTCGATCACATGGCTGTTTTCATCGTTCCAACCGGTCTTTCCGGTACGGATTACAAATCCACCATGCGGAATGCCGCTGTGATCACGTTTCAGTTCTTCTTCGGAAATGAAATGTACGGTTGTGTCATATTCATCGAAGTAGTTCGGCATAGTCTTGATCTCCTGCTCGATACGTGCAAGATCAGCACCTTCCTCTGCTACTACGAAACACTCTCTTGTGTGTTTCTGTCTGGTAGTAAGTTCCGGATTCTGTCCGCTTCTTACCGCTTCAAGCGCTGCTTCAACCGGGATCGTGTACTGTTTGCCGTCTTTGACACCATCAATACGACGGATTGCATCAGAGTGGCCCTGGCTTACGCCTTTGCCCCAGAATGTATAATCTTTACCATTGGTCAGGATTGCATTTGCATACATTCTGTTGAGGGAGAACATTCCCGGATCCCAGCCTACGGAAATGATTCCGACATGATTACTCTCGGAAGCTGCCTTATCTACATTTGCAAAATGCTCCGGGATTCTTGCGTGGGTATCAAAGCTGTCAACAACGTTGAACCACTGTGCGTATTTCGGGGTCTGAACCGGAAGATCTGTCGCACTTCCTCCACAGAGAATCAGAACGTCAATTTTATCTTTCATTTTTTCTGCTTCATCTACATGATATACTTTTGCTGTATCTGTAAGAATTTTTACGGATGCAGGATCACGACGTGTAAATACGGCAACAAGCTCCAGATCCGGATTGTGTTTAACTGCACATTCTACTCCTCTGCCAAGGTTGCCATAACCTAAAATACCAATACGAATACTCATTATGATTTCCTCCTGTAATGCTCTTCCTTTTGCTGTTCTTTGATGCAACAACACTTTAGCACAGCAATACATTCATTATAATAATATCACTCTTATAAAATGTCAATTTCTTTTATGACAGGATTTTGATTTTTTCACTCTGACTAACAGCAGAACATGCCGCCTCCCGGGCAGCACAGATTACAGACCATATTCGCCAGACACAGCTTCATACAGTAATCACTGCCATCCGATGGCATGCCGCCGAATGGATTCTGCTGTTCCTGATACCAGCTTCCTCCGCCTTCCAGTCTCTGAAGAAGCATCCGGTACTGCATATTATCCGGCTCCATATTGACTGCTGTACGTGCATCGTTCATTGCGTTCACATTATTTCCAAGTCCCATATTCGCCATCGCCGACAGATAATACCACTGCCCGTTTCGCTGATTTAAGGAGGAAAGCACGTTCATCGCCTCCTGAAAATGTCGGCTCTGGATGTAATTTGCCGCTGCCTGTCTGCGGATGGCTTCCTCATCCTGATACGTACTCTGGCTCTGACCGCCAAAGCCTCCAAATCCACCATAGGAATTGTAATTTCCGGAAGTTCCGTACTCTTTTTCTTTCATGATCTGCTCGTAAGCCTGCTGTACTTCTTTAAATTTCTCTTCCGCCTGCGCTTTATTCGGGTTGTTGATATTCGCATCCGGATGGTATTTGCGGCTGAGCTTACGATATGCTTTTTTTATTTCTTCATCTGATGCATCTCTGGAAACGCCCAGCACACTATATGGATCAAACATGTTCTTTCTCCTGTTCTTTCTTCCGTTTCCCGGAAACGGTCTCAAATCTGCACCATACTCCGGAATACAGGATATTCCGAAGAATATCGGTATATTTTATAATAGGAAGTTTCTCGAATTCCCGGCAGGTTTCTGCCATCATCATCATAAGCATACTCTTTACCCGGTCATCAAACCCTTTTATTATATAATCTTTTGAAAATGGATTGTAATTTCCTTTTTTGACATCCTCTTCCACATCATCATAGGCATCCAACAGATAAATAAACTTGCCGAAATAAAATCCCATACGCCGAAGAGTCGGTTCCCATACATCTTCTCTGTATGCAAAGATTTCTGCCATGATTCTGCCAAAGCAGCCGGATACACGATCGATGTCTGTCGCATTTTCTTTTTCGAGTTCGGACAGTTCATCCAGGCAGGATACAATCGTCTGCACCTTTTGGCTCCAGAGTTTTTCACTCTTCTTTTCTTTACGTTCCAACAATTTGCCAAAAGCAAGTCCCGGAATGCTTCTCTCATCCTTCCAGTCATCTTTACACTTGTAATAAGTCAGAAAAATATTCATATCCGCAGCATATTCAGTAATCGCATTTTTTCTGACCGGCTGTCTGCGCACCGGATGTACGATACAGCGCGTCGATCCTTTCTTTGTCGGCGGCTCATAAAGTCCGCTGAGCAGAAGGATCACAAAGGTCATATCATAGGTTAAAGTAATCTGTCCGCTGAGACCGTAACGCTCTTTCAGCTCACGGCACAGTCCGCAGTAAAAAGAACGGTACATATCAAAATCTTTGAATTTGATTTCCGGTTTGTTCATTACCACATATCCAAACACTGTATTGCCTCCCCCCTGTCGCGCCGACCTGTTTTATTAGCTTCTTTTAACAAATTTTGTATGGCATTTCGGACATTCGATCTCAATTTTGCCCTTGCCTCTCGGAATACGGATCTTCTGACCACATCCCGGGCAGGAATAAATATGATGTGTCTTTCTCTGATTCATCATACTCTTTTCTCTGTTGAAACGCTGTCTGAGCTTTGCAGTCGCAGCAAGATATTTTTCGTTTTCCTGGTATCTCTTCTGAATATCTCTGGAAAGCATGCGGTAATATGTATACAGCAGCACCAGAAGTCCAAACGTATCAAGAAGTGCGCCTATTCTGCTTCCGTTGCTGAAAAAAATCGAAAGGATGATCGCTACAAGTGCCACACCCATCGTAAAACGTGCAAATGCATCTACTCCATAACGTCCCTGCATAAATCTATTAAACTTGTCTCTCATCTAAGTCCTTCTTTCTTATGACCTTTTCCTTTATGTGATCTGTTTCTACTTTATATTTTCTCTGATTATTTCTCATCACATACCTGGAAGATATAGAATTTCAGGTAATAGGATTCGTCGGAAGACCACAGGATCGGGTGATCCGGCGCCTGTGTGCGGTATTCCACCTGGCGAAGTCTCTTGTGTGCACTTCTTGCGGCCTGGCCGATCGTTTTTGTAAACAGTTCATATTCCATAAAATGGGAACAGGAACAGGTTGCAAGAAATCCGCCGTCTTTTACCAGTTTCATTCCACGAAGATTGATCTCACGGTAGCCTTTGACTGCATTTTTGACAGAACTGCGGGATTTTGTAAAGGCAGGTGGATCCAGAATGACCACATCGTACTTTTCTCCCTCTTCTTCGAGCTTCGGAAGCAGTTCAAAAACATCTTCACATATAAATTTTACGGTTTTATCCAGACCATTCAGTTTCGCATTTTCCTGTGCCTGGTGAACAGCAAGCTCAGATGCATCTACTCCTGTTACTTCTTTCGCTCCGGCGATTCCTGCATTCAGTGCAAAAGAACCGGTATGTGTAAAGCAGTCCAGTACCCTCGCATCTTTACAGAGTTTCTGAATCGCAAGACGATTATATTTCTGGTCAAGGAAAAATCCTGTCTTCTGTCCGTCTTTGATATCGACCTGATATCTGACACCATTTTCCTGAATTTCGACAAGTGTCGGAAATTCTTTCCCGATAAATCCCTTGTACAGTTCCATACCTTCCTGCTTACGGACTTTTGCATCACTTCTCTCATAAACACCGCGGATCATAATACCATCTTCTGCGAGAATTTTCTTAATAAGATCCAGAATCAGCTCTTTCCATCGATCGATTCCGAGTGCCAGAGACTGTACGACCAGAACATCCTCAAACTTGTCAACCACAAGTCCCGGAAAAAAATCCGCCTCGCCAAAGATCACACGGCAGCTCGAAGTATCCGTAACTTTTTTGCGGTATTCCCATGCATCTCTCACACGCTTCTCAAAAAAATCTTCATCAATCTTCTGATTTTCATTTCTTGTCAGGAGACGAACGGTAATTTTGGAATTTCTGTTGATAAAACCTCTGCCGAGCGGATATCCGTCAAAATCATGTACAAGTACAATATCTCCATTTACAAAACTTCCCATGACTGATGCGATCTCATTGTCAAAGACCCACATTCCGCCGGACTTCAAAAATCGTCCCTCTCCTTTTTTCAGTGTAACCACTGCCAGACCCATATCTTATCTCCTTTCGGAACTTTTTTCTTTTTCACCCATTTATACCTTTTTTCGCTAAAAACTTCTTCTATTTTACCACAGTCATCCGGGAATTTCCACTTTTTCACAGTCTGTTCATAGAAGACAAAAAGGGATGCCGAAGCATCCCTTGGAAATCTGACCTGTAAGGCTGATATTTTATTCTGCATATTCCTCTGTGTAGGAACCATCTTCTGCTGTTGCGTCATAAGAAGTATCCTCGGAAGCAGCCTGTGCTTCTGCAGTATCTTCTGCAGCCTCTGCCGGCTGTGTCTCCTGTGTATCTTCACCGTAAAGTTTCGCGAAGAAGCTCAAAGTATCATCATACATTTTCTGACGAACTTCTTTGTCTGTACTGTAGAGGATATCATCTTCTGCCGGATCTGTTTCTGTGCTGAAGATGGTCTTTAATTCTTTATTAAGCATGTTCAGTTCCTGAGACAGGTAAGCTTCTGTTCCGTCCGGCACATAAGAAGCGCCGCCGTCTTTCAGAACTTTCAGATATGTCTCAAGTACTTTCCTGCTGAGTTTCTGTGCAACATCCTGATCCAGTGTTACCGGTGGCTCTGTCACGCCTTCTACTACGGACTGAAGCGCCCCAAGATCACCTTCATACTCTCCCTTACAGAACTGTTTTGCCTGATCAAATTTGATCTTCGCCTCTTCTGAAAGATCATCTGTATTTAAAGCATCCTCTGTATTATCTGCGGATTCATCTGTTCCTGCATCTGTGCCGTCACCTGTAGCCGGCGGGATTTCTTCTGTGGAACCGTCTGTTGTTCCGTCTGTACTTTCATTCGGTGTCTCTTCTGTAGTTCCGTCTCCGCTGGCATCCGGAATATTGTCGGTTCCGCTGTTGTCGTAAGAATCTGTATTTTCGGTCTGGTTGGTATCTGCACCGGTATCCTTCGCAAGGTTTGCATCCTCTGTGGAAGTCTGTTTTACATCATCACCAAGTGCTCCGCTGTCAACGTCCTGTGTAATGTCCTCGCCTTCATCCACTGCATCGTCATCTGAACTGTCATCAGAAGAAGTTCCGTTCTTGCTGTCTTCAAGATTCTGCTGGATATCTTCCAGAGTTTTCTTCATTTCCTGAATGTCATAGTTCTGCTGTGCGATCTGCTGCAGAAGGGAAACGATCGTATCAAGTTCATCCTGCGTTAAAGTAACACCATTCTGAACAGCGATGTTATTTACGATATTGTAGATTTCATCAGCATTCTGGATATTGTCACCAATGATCTGAAGTTTTGCCTGATTGATGATATTCGTCGCATTGTCCTGTCCGACCTGCTGTGCAACATCACCTGTAACAACGACTTCTTTCGCTGCCAGATCTTTCTTTGTGGAATCAAGTTCCTGTCCGCTTGCGGATTCGTATGCTTTCATGACACCGGTAAGAGCACCTGTACCGGATACTTCATAAGGGCATGCTGCAACAACTTCGCAGTTGGTAACACCTGCCGTGGAAAGTGCTGTCGCGATCATATTACAGGTCACGTAATTGAGGTTTGCGGTACGTACTTTAATACCGCCTGACTGGGTAGGCTTTACGTAAGCACAGCTTAAAGTTCTTGTTCCGATCTGCTCACTCGGAACATAATTACCGAGCAGAGCACGCTCATCCTGATTCGTAACAGTGATGACCTGCACCTGGCTGGAATCTGCCTTAAAATAGTTCATCATTGTATTCTTCTGATCCTGGGTAAGGTCTGCACCGAGTGTTACGACCTTTGTGCCATCAGCCATCGCCGGGATCGGAGAGCTGACTGCCAGGCACATGCTGCAAAGTAACGCAACCATTATGTTTCTTTTCTTCATATCTTCATCCTCCATATTCTCTTCACAGGAAAGTACCCTCTGCTTCCTGTGATTACATATCTTTTTATCGAGTACATGTATTATAACACAGTTCTGCACATAGTTGTATTTTAAATTTTATTTTTTTCGAACAAATGTTTCATCAAAAATCTACAGAACTTCCAGAAACACCTGTATGGTACCGCCACAGACAAGTCCTTCTTCCTCTGCCTCGGAAATGGTCATATCTACCTTAAAAATCTTTCCGGTCCGCTCCCCGTCGTGAATCATACGCAGACACTGATGCTGCACTTCACTTTCCATGCAGCCGCCACCGATCGTCCCAACCAGTGTGCCGTCGGCAAGAACCAGCATTTTTGTCCCGATCTCTCTCGGCGCCGATCCCCGTCTTTCAATGATCGTTGCAAGTGCCATTCCATTTTCTGCCTTCTTTCTTCCGGTCAGGTATTCCATCAGTTTCTTTTTGTAGCCGCTTGTTTTGCGCAGACTGTTCTTTTCATGAATGAGTTCGGATACAATAGATATCGCAATTTCTTCAGGTGTCTCTGCATTGATCGGCATACCTACCGGTGTATGGATCTCATCCAGCAGTTTCCAGTCGGTTCCTTCTTCTTCCATCTGTTTCTTAAGAAGTGCCGCACGTCCACGGCTTGCCATCATACCGACATAACAATGTGGTTTTTTCAGTATAATATCCAGACATTCCTTATCATACCGATGTCCCCTGGTCACGACCAGAAAATACGTATCTTCTCTGTCCGGAATCTGAGCAAGTCCATGCTCAAAACTGTCGCAGATCACCCGATCCGCCCCCATTCTTCTCGCTTCTCCGGCAAAACTCGGACGGTCTTCCAGTACTGTCACATGAAAACCGACTTTGGCTGCAAGCAGGATCACCTGCTGCGATACATGTCCTGCCCCACAGATCACCAGATGCGCCGGCTGTTTCAATGCTTCCACAAATACTTTCTGACCATCAGCCTCTGTGATCCGGCTCTGTTCTGCCTTAGCAATTTCTTTTAATTGTTCATCCGGGATCGCACCGTCACCGTACACTGTGATAAGGTCTCCCTTTGAAAAGAAATAGCGGCTTCCGCTGTTTTCCCCTTCAAGCACCGTAGCCAGAATATTATTTTTCTGATTCTGAAATTCTTCTATTTTTTTATAAAATTCAAAAAGCTCCATGTTTTCCCCCCGTGAACTTTTTTCTGTTTCTTTTATCCACAAAAGTATAACACTTCCCGTGTCTTTCCTGCAAGGACAAAACAGGAGATCTGCTTTTTTACAACAAAACATGCAGATACATCTCACATGAAATATACCTGCATGTCATAAAAAATTTTTCTTTCTTATTATATTGCTTTGTGATAAAGTTCTACAATATCACGCTTCTGAGAAGATCTCGGATTGACTGCAATATTTCCGCTCTTCATCGCATCATCTGCCATGGCATCGATCCTGCTCTCAATTTCTTCATCAGAAACTTCTCTGCCTTTTGCTGCCTGACGGATCGCTGTTGTCAGATTCTCCGGGATTCCGATGTCTTCATTCAGTTCACGGATCGCATCGACCAACATCAGCGGCTCAAATTCATCCTCATATGCCGGGATCGGACTGATGTAATTGTAGATTGTCAGATATCTGCCATGATCAGCCAGCGCATTGTATTCAGCGATCACCGGAAGCAGTACCGCGTTTGCCACTCCGTGTGGTACATCAAAGAAAGCACTTACCGGATGGCTCATTGCATGTACATTTCCAAGTCGTGCAAAGGAAAAAGCAATTCCGGCAAAAAGTGAACCTGTCAGCATTGCCTCAGCTGCCTCCAGATCTGTACGACGTGCAACAAACCGGCGGATATTTTTACCGATCAGTTCCATCGCTTTCTCAGCCATGGCATCCGAAAACGGCGAGGCTGCTGTAGAAACATATGCCTCTTCTGCATGAATAAATGCGTCGATTCCACATGCTGCCGCCACAGATGCCGGCGCAGATGTCAGAAGTTCCGGATCCAGTATCGCATAAGAAGGAAAAAGTTTATAACTGAATACTGTCAGTTTATAATCTCTGCTGTGATCTGTGATAACCGAAAACGCAGTGACCTCTGAACCGGTGCCTGCTGTCGTCGGGATTGCAATAAGCGGGATGATTTTTCCGGGTACTTTATGTGCCCCTTCATATTCTGTAATGCTGCCACCGTATTTTGCGGTTACACCGACAGCCTTGGCAACATCCATCGGAGAGCCGCCGCCCAGCGCCACAATAAAATCTGCCCCGGCTTCTTTAAATGCAGTTGTTGCCTTTTCTACAGTCGTTACTGACGGGTTTGCTTCTATTTCCGTAAAGATATCCACCTTCATGCCGGCATCTTCGAGATATTTTGCTGCTTTATCCACAATTCCCATCTTACGAAGTGTCGGCCCTGACAGCAGCATGGCATGGGTTCCTCCCAGTTTCTGTGCACATTCCGGAAGCCGCACAAGCGTACCTGCCCCAACGATAATATTCTGTGGTATAAAAAATTCAAACGGATTCATAATCTGCCTCTTTTCTCATTTTATATCTATTTTTATCTGACGTCATGCCGGCATTCTCGAGAGTACACGGTCAATTGCCGCATCAATAACCAGATCAAGTTCTTTATCATCAGCCTCCGGCATCAGAGATGCAGCATCCTCATCAGAAATGATCTCAATAAGACTGCCGAATTTTTCTTTATATTTCAGTTTGCAGACTGCAAAGAACACAATTCCGAGCAGGCTCCACGCACCAACCATCATCCATTCCTGCATGATCAGAGTACCGCCGGAACCAGGAATACAGTATACGAGTACCATACATCCAGAAAGGAGCACCGCCATGGTTCCGACAAATTTGTACGCCGGAACACGGTAAGGTCTTGGCATATCCGGTTCTTTTTTCCGAAGAATCAGGAATGAAATCGAAACCATACAGTATGCAAGACAGCAGCCGAAGTTTCCTGCGTCACAGATCCACACCATCATGACACGTCCTGCAAAAGGAGCAAGCATGGTAAGAATACCGATCAGGATCAGTGCATTTACCGGTGTTTTGTGCTTCGGATGAAGTTTTGCAAACACCTTCGGAATCATGTAGGATTCTGCCATGGAGTATAAAGCACGGGAACCACCGATCATAAAGGAGTTCCATGAAGTCACGATACCACACATACCGCCTACAATGATAACTTTCGCCATCACGGATGTTCCAAAAGCTTTCGCCATGGCATCCGCGGTAACAAGGCCTGTCGTACTCTGGGAAAGTGCTATTTCCGTCGGGTTCAGGACATATCCTACAGATAAGATTACGAAAGAATAAAATACAACAGCCAGTACAACAGACAGGATCATCATCTTACCTATCTTTTTAAGCGGTACATTGATTTCTTCTGCCGCCTGCGGGATAACATCAAAACCAATAAAGAAAAACGGTGTGATAACGGCAACTTTCAATACATTTTTTGCCATTGTTCCCGTTGTTTCACCCATAAACATCTGTCCCTGCAGATTGTCCACATTACCGTTAATCACTGATGCTACGATCAGAAGGATTCCTGCGCCACCGATTATGCAGGTCAGAACAGTCTGGAGTACTGCTGCTGTTTTTGCCCCCAGGATATTGATCATCATAATGAAAAATGCCACGATAATTGCCACGATCAGCCAGGATGCATAAATATCAAATCCTGCTACCGTATAAAGATAACCTTTGAGGAATCCCGGCCACAGATAGGTAATGATCGTCGGAAATGCACATGCCTCAAAACAGGTAACACCGACATATCCGAGAACAATTGCCCATGTACAGATAAAAGAACCCGTCGCCCCCATTGCCTTGTAACTGAATACATGTTCCCCGCCACACTGTGGCATGGCAGCCGTCAGTTCTGCGTATGTAAGACCGACAAAAAAGATCATGACACCGCCGATTGCAAATGCAAGGGCTGCACCGACAACACCGCCTGCATCGATCCATGTTCCGGAAGATACGACCCAGCCCCAGCCGATCATAGCTCCGAAAGCGATCACAAGAATATCCCATGCACTGAATACTTTATCAAATTCTGATTTTTTCTGTCCCATAGACTCACTCCTCCCCGCTTCCGAATTTTCTTCTGACAAGTTCCTCGATGTAATCTGCTGTTCCCTCTATCCCAAGATAAGAGCTGTCAATCAGGATATTTCGATTGTGACGGTCACCACGGTTGCTTCCCGTCAGTGCCAGATGACGTTTGTGATATCGTTTATCTTTTTCCAGAAGAAGAATTCTGGCATCCTTCTCTGTAAGATTATGGCTCTCCATAATGTTGTGAATTCTTACATCATCCGGAGCATAGATAAATGCCCTCAGAAGATTGATCTTATCGGAATCTTTGAGAATATAATCCGCAGAACGTCCGATGATCACACAGGATTCTTTCTCTGCCAGTTTGCGGATAATCTGCTTCTGCACATGAATCGCACGATCTGTCAGATCCGCATATTTTGAAAAGGATCCTCTGACATCCCCCTCTGCACCTTTACCTGCGATCGTGCCGCCTTCTTCAACTTTTTCCATTATTTCTTTGGGTATTCCGACCTCTTCGATGATCTCATCCACGAGTTCACGATTATAAAATTTGATATTGAGGTCTTCTGCTATTTTTCTGCCTATGGCATTACCTTTGGCGCCGTATTCACAGCCAATCGTTATTACCAGATGTCTCATACCGATTTCCCCTCACACGAATTTTGTTGTTCATTTCCTCTTAATAGAAAAAAGCGCGCGAACCACTGATGATGATCCGCGACGCCCTTGTCACTTTTTCGTTCTTATTTATTTTTCCAGGGATTTGATCGTATCTTCAATGATCGCAACTGCTTTGTCGCAGTCTTCTTCTGTCACGATAAGCGGTGGAATCATACGGATGATATGTGCTCCGATCGCTGTGATCAGAAGTTTGCGATCCAGGCAGCCGTGTTTTACATCTACACCACCGATCGTATCATCAAATTCCACACCAACCAGAAGTCCCTGATGTCTTACTTCTTTTACATGTGGAAGTTTTTCCAGTTTGGATGCAAAGTAGTCACCGACTTTTTTCGCATTTCCCGCAAGATCTCTGTCAAGAAGTTCGTTAACTTCTGCAAGTGCTGCCGCACAGCTTACCGGATGTCCGCCGAATGTAGTTCCGTGGGAACCTGCCGAAAATGCTTTTGCAACTTCTGCTGTCGCACAGATTGCACCGATCGGCATGCCGCCGCCAAGTGCTTTCGCCATGGAAACGATATCTGGTTTGATTCCGTAGTTCATATAAGACATTACTGCACCGGTTCTGCACCATCCGGTCTGTACCTCATCGATCAGAAGAAGCATATCATTCTCATCACAGAATTTACGAAGTCCCTGCATAAATTCCATTGTTGCAGGATGTACACCGCCTTCTCCCTGTACCGGCTCAACCATGATTGCAATGGTGTTTTCGGTACATGCATCTTTAAATGCCTGCAGATCATTATACGGTGCATAAGAGAATCCGTATGTCATCGGTCCGAAACCAACCTGGCATCCGTTTCCCGGCTGACCGGTTGCGGACATGGCACCGAAGGTTCTTCCATGGAAGCCCATCTTTGCAGTTACGATATGGTAACGGTTCGGTCCGTATTTTTCTATGCCATATTTACGTGCCATTTTGATCATCGCTTCGTTTGCTTCTGTACCGGAGTTCTGATAAAAGATCTTGTCCATGCCGATCGTCTCGCACACTTTCTCAGCAAGTAATGCCTGCGGAATCGTGTATGGATAGTTGAATGTATGCATGATGTCTTCTACCTGGTCTTTTACCGCTGCCACTACTTTCGGGTTACAGTTTCCTGCGCTGTTTACTGCAATACCTGCATAAAAGTCAAGATATGGTGTTCCGTTCTCATCATAGATATACATGCCGTCTGCTGTTTCAGCAAGAAAATCAAAACGCTCATAAGTCTCGATCATATACTTGTTTACTTTGTCTTTGATGTCCTGAAAAGTTAATCCTGTGTCTTTTAATTTCATGGCTGATTCCTCCCTGTATCCTTAAAATAAAAAAAGCAAAGGCAGATTTCCGTTTCCGGTAAGCGCCTTTGCTTAATTTTTCGTGTATTATTTTGTACAACATTACAATATCACCGACAGTATTGTTTGTCAATAGTATTTTTACAAAAAAGATTTTTGCTGATTTTAAAAGACTTTTTAAATTTTCAGGTTATATTTACAACCATTCATTCTGTGCATTATATTGCACAAAACGTTTTTCTATATTATTCCATTTTCTTTTCCCGACCATTCTGCACTCTTATTGCTGCGCAAGGAAATCATCCACATGAATTCCTGCAAATGAGCGCAGTGTCGGGAAATATCTGCGTTCCGTTGGTTCCTTTTCCTGCGTATACCAGATACCTCTAAGTCCGCTTTCCCATGCACCTTCTATATCTTTCTTCACATTATCTCCGATGAATGCGCATTCTTCCGCCCGGACGCCTGCTTTTTCTACACAGAGTTCAAATAAATGATAATGTGGTTTCTCCACACCGGCTTCTTCACTGGTAACCATAAAATCAATATAGACCTCCGCACCGATCGCTTCGAGTTTTTTGTACTGGATATAGGCTGTCATATCTGTACCGATTCCGATGCGTATCTTTCTTTTTCTGAGTTCCATAAGGAAATCCAGGACTCCCGGATTTGGTTCTATATGCTGAAGAAAGGCATCCCAGTAAATATGGTACATCTTCTGTACATGCGGAAAAAGAGGCTTTTCCAGCAGTTCCATCATACATTGCAGACGCAGCATACGGCTGTGGATCGCAGCAGTATCTGTACCGATCCTGTTCGCCATAATATATCCGGCTTTTCTGTAATATTCACGCGTCTCCTCTTCTGTTATGCTGAATGTTTCCCTGCAGTAGCCTGCCAGTGCTTCCATACCGTAAATGTGATTCGCATCATAGCTGTATAATGTATTATCCAGATCAAAAATAACTGCTTTTATCATATGCTGTCTCCTTTTCTGTTCCGATGTTTCTTTCGGACATGAATAACCTTCCGATGCTTTCTTCTATTTTCCATGATAATCAAGGAAAAAGCAAGTGCAACAGGCTTTCTCGCTGCCTGTATTTTTATATATATGCTCCTGGTCGGTTTCAAATTTAAATATCTGGTCTTTATGAATGCAATAACTCTGTCCGTGGCATTCCACTGTCAGTTCTCCTTCCGTGACCGCCAGATACTCCCGCGTCTTTTCGCCATGGCTTCCGCTGACATAAACCCCGCCCGGCTCCACTTCGATCCGGTATACCTCTACAAGTCTTGTGTCTTCATACGGCAGACAGGTCCATACCCGGTATTGCCCTTCCAGCTCTTTGGTCGGCAGCAGTTCCTGTGGAGTTACAAGGAGACAGTCTTCCCGGGGCGGCTGTATCAACTCCTGAAATTCGATTCGAAGTCCACTTGTGACCTTTCCGAGTACGCCAAGAGAGGGATTGGCAGTCCCTCTCTCTATCTGTGCAAGCATGCTTTTGCTGACTCCGGTCTGTTCTGCGGTCTGGTCCAGACTCATGCATTTTGACTTTCTTATTCTTTTTAAATTTGCCGCTACATTCTTTGACAAATAATCCATACTTTACTCCAGAATATGTTCTCTTCCCATTGAGATGATCGTTCGTACATGATCATCTGCAAGGGAATAAAAAATAGATTTTCCTTCTCTGCGGTTCTTCACCAGCTTGTTCTGCTTCAGGATGCGAAGCTGATGGGAAACTGCGGACTGTGTCATATTCAGGACTTTCGCAAGATCGCAGACACACACTTCTGATTCAAATAACACGAACAGAATGCGGATACGGGTAGAGTCTGCAAATACCTTGAACAGATCTGCCAGATCATACAATTCTTCCTCGTCCGGCATGGTCTCATTTACGATCTTCAGAAGGTCTTCATGGATTTCCTGACATTCACAGCTTAATTCTTCTCTTTCTTCTGTCATATATATCTCTCTTTCTTTCAACCCATCTTTGTAACCTGTAGTTACAATTTCTTTACAAAAAGGGTTCTTATCGCGTTCAGGACAGCAATTACCATAACTCCGACATCAGCAAAGATTGCAACCCACATGTTGGCAATACCAACTGCGCCGAGAATCAGGCAGATAACCTTGATACCGATTGCAAAATAAATATTTTCATAAACAATACGCATGCATTTCTTCGCAATACGGATTGCTTTGACGATTTTTTGCGGATCATCATCCATCAGGACGACATCCGCGGCTTCGATCGCAGCATCTGAGCCAAGCGCTCCCATCGCGATACCGATATCGGCTCTGGAAAGTACCGGTGCATCGTTGATACCGTCACCAACAAAGGCAAGTTTTTCTTTCGCTGTCTTTTTTGCAAGGAGTTCTTCTACCTTTGTTACTTTATCAGCCGGAAGAAGTTCACTGTATACATGGTCCACGCCCAGTTCACCGGCTACCTGCTGTGCAACTTTATCGATATCTCCGGTCAGCATGACTGTCTCTTTGATGCCATGTTTCTTAAGATTTGCGATTGCCTCTTTTGATGTCGGTTTCGGCACATCAGCGATCAGGATATGTCCTGCATAAGCACCGTTGATTGCCACATGAATGACCGTTCCTACCTGATGACATTCGACTGCCTCCACTCCGATACGTTTCATCAGTTTTGCATTGCCGACTGCCACAGAAACTCCGTCTACTTTTGCGGTAACACCATTTCCACTGATTTCTTCTACATCTGTTACACGATTCTGATCAATTTCTTTGCCATAAGCAGTTTTCAGGCTGCGGCTGATCGGATGTGTGGAAAAGCTTTCTGCAAGTGCGGCATATTCAAGGATTTTTGCTTCTTCCATAGTATTATGATGCACACCGGCAACTTCAAACACACCTTTTGTCAGAGTACCTGTCTTGTCAAATACAACATATTTTGTCTGTGCCAGTGTTTCCAGATAGTTTGATCCTTTGACCAGGACACCGGCATTGCTTGCACCACCGATTCCCGCAAAGAAACTGAGCGGAATACTGATAACAAGTGCACACGGGCAGCTGATTACCAGGAAGGTCAGCGCACGGTAGACCCACTGTCCCCACTGCGCAGGATTGTGGAGGAAAAGAAGATTTACAATCGGCGGCAGTAACGCAAGGGCAAGCGCACCATAGCAGACTGCCGGCGTATAATATCGTGCAAATTTTGAAATAAAGTTTTCGGATCTGGATTTACGGGAACTGGAATTCTCGACAAGTTCCAGAATCCTGGATACAGTAGATTCACCAAACTCTTTTGTAGTACGGATTCTCAGCACACCTGTCATATTGATACATCCGCTGATGATCTCATCTCCCGGTTTTGCATTTCTCGGAAGACTCTCACCGGTCAGGGCACTTGTATTCAGAGTTGTACTTCCTTCAATGATCACACCGTCGATCGGCACTTTTTCACCCGGCTGTACTACAATCACGGAACCGATTTCTACTTCATCCGGATCAACCTGTTCCAGTTTGCCGTCTTTTTCGATATTTGCATAATCCGGACGGATATCCATCAGTTCACTGATGTTGCGACGGCTTTTGCCAACTGCATAGCTCTGGAAAAGTTCACCTATCTGGTAAAAGAGCATAACGGCGATTGCCTCATTATAATCTCCACTCTTCTCATAAACTGCCAGTCCGAAAGCGCCGACTGTGGCAAGCGCCATCAGGAAGTTTTCGTCAAACACCTGACCGTTTTTGATTCCTTTGAAAGCTTTTTTCAAAATATCATATCCGATTTCCAGATAAATCGCCAGATAACAGATGAATCTCGGAATTCCTGTAATCGGAATGAAATGCAGAACGACTAGTAGTACCGCTGCTATGATAATACGTGTCATCATTTTTTTCTGCTTTTTATTCATCTCTTGTCTCCCTTTTTGAAAATCGCTCTGCCGCATCCGCAGCAGAGCAATCAGATTCATTCTTATAAATAAATTTCGCAGTCGTCTTCAACCTTCTTGCAGTTCTTGAGGACTTCTTTCATAACACTCTTCGGATCCTGTCCTTCTTCGAATTCTACGTTCATCTTCAGCATCATAAAGTTTACGGCTGCATCCTTAACACCTGCAGTGTTCTTTGCTGCTTCTTCCATTTTGTTTGCACAGTTTGCGCAGTCAACTTCGATTTTGTAAGATTTTTTCATAGTAGGCTTCTCCTTTTATTTGTTTATTCTTTTCTTTCGTTCTCTCATATGAACAATCATTCATATGTTTGATTGTATTATAACATGCCGGTCACATATGTCAATATATTTCCGATAAATTTGCAAGAATATTATCAGATATTTGGTTATGCGGAGCGTTTTTACGTTATTGGAACATTTCGCAGTAATTTTCTATAACGTAAAAATTCCCGGAATATCAGCCAGATACTCCGGGAATTTTTTATTCTTTTACAAGCAGAGCCACTGCTTCCGTCCATACTGTTTCACAGAACTGATCTACGCAGCATGCCTTTTCCAGACGATAACCTGCTGCAAGAAATGCCTCCAGGTCACGTGCAAGACTGGTCGCCTTACAGGAAACATATACGATACGGTTCACACCGTAGGAAAGGATCTTCGGCAGTGCTTTCGGATGAATGCCGTCACGCGGCGGATCCAGCACGATCACATCCGGCTTTTCCGTCAGATCATCCAACACTTTCAGAACATCCCCTGCAATAAAACGGCAGTTATCCAGCCCGTTCAGCTTCGCATTCTCTCTTGCTGCTTTTACAGCATCCTCTACGATCTCGACACCAATCACTTCTTTTGCCACCGGTGCAAGAAGCTGCGCGATCGTACCGGTTCCGCTGTAAAGGTCAAATACCTCCATACCGCTGGTGTTCTGAATATATTCTCTTACAATATTATAAAGTACTTCCGCCGCCAGGGAATTCGGCTGGAAGAAAGAAAACGTACTGATTCGGAATTTCAGTCCGAGTAGCGTCTCATAAAAATAATCCTGCCCATAAAGGATCTTCGTTTCATCACTCTGTACGACATCTGAAAGAGAATCGTTGAGAATGTGCATGATACCGACAATTTTTCCTTCCAGCGGAAGTGCCAGAAGCTGCTCCTTCAGAGGTTCCAGATCATATTCCTCCTGCGTGGTCGTGACAAGATGTACAAGGATCTCACCGGATGTCACACCACGGCGCAGCATCAGATGTCGGAGATAGCCTGTGTGCTGCAGTTTTCTGTAATAAGTAGCTCCTTTTTCTCTGAAAAACTCACGTACACAGATCAGAATATCGGTCATATCCTTATGCACCAGTTTACAGTCATCCGTATTTAAGATGTCGTAAGTGCTTCCCTTCTTGTGCAGTCCCAGAGAAAGCGGTCCGTCTTTATACTCATCTCCAAAGGAAAATTCCATCTTATTACGGTAGCCAAATTCAATCGGACTTCCATGAATGCCTTCCCAATCGAAATCCGCCTGTCCATTCTTATCTACCTGACCGCCCCGTACCAGAGCTTCCTCCAGAAGTTCTCGAATCTGCGTTTCTTTCATTACCAGCTGGTTCTCATAAGACATCGTCTGATACATACAGCCGCCACATGCCGGGAAGTTATTGCACACCGCATCTCTTGTCTCAAAAGGAGATTTCTCCAGAACTTCAAGAATTCGTCCCTGTGCTCTGCCGGAACGTTTTTTCTGGATCATGAAGCGTACCTTCTGTCCCGGGATTCCATTCTTGATCAGCACTTTCTGATCGTCAATACATACATACCCCTTGTTCGGAAAGTCTACCTTTTCTATTATACCCTCGTAAATTTCACCTTTTTTCATTATATTTATTCCTTATCTATATCTTTACTCGCGGAGCATATTGCCCTGTCAGAGACTGAGCAGTAAAACAGCCCCGGTTATCTGCCGGAGCTGCTGATTCATGCTACTCTTACTCTTCTTTGTCCTCGAAATAATCATCAAAGTCATCATCGAAATCTTCTTCGAAATCCTCCAGATAATCCGGAGCAAAGAAACGATATACTGCAAACGCAATACCTGCTACTGCTGCAACAGCACCGATGATCGCCAGTACCCAAAGGACTGTATTTTTTTCTTTTTCGTCCTCTTTTTTCTTTAAGGCAGCAAGTAAATCTTCAATTTTTTCGTTCTGTAATAAATGATTCAGATTCATGATGGGCACCTTCCTCTCGCTCAAACTCATTTTATAGGTTATAGTATACCACTAATTGCTTCATTTTACCATATCTTCTCATAAATTTTCGCTGATGCTCTCACCATCATCGTTACCTGTAAACAGTAACCCGTCATCATTCTTTACTTCTGATACACCGATTTTTTCTCCCAGATGTACTCTTGTTTCGATCCCCTTTTCGGAATTAAAGAAGATGTCCGGATCCGGTAATACGCGGTCTTTCTGAGTCATCAGTACGATCGTCGAGCCACCGAAAGCAAAATTACCTTTTTCTTTGCCTCGCTTCACTCTGCCCCGAAGCGGAACATTCTCGATTCTGCCAACCATCAAGGCACCCACTTCCATCATAAGGACCGTGCCGAAATTGACAGTTTTAAGCAGCGCATATTCTCTTGTATTTTCTTTATAGATCGGATAAACATCGTTTGCCACCGGATTGACGGTGTGCAACGCACCATCAATGTGCACTCTCCTTGATTCAAAACCATCATCAATATAAATATATCGATGGTAATCATCTACACAGAGTCGAAATACCCAGAGATAACCGCCCTCGTAACGCTTCGCAAGTACCGGATTCTTCAGAAGTTCCGCAACCGTATACGGGGTGTGTTTAATTTTCACCCTGCAATTTCCATCAATCGGATAGACGCTCACCCGGCTGTCACACGGACTTACAAAATGCTCCGGTACCATACTGACCGGCCTCGCACCCTCGCGGATCCTTCTTGTAAAAAAGTCATTGTATGACCGGAACTTTTTCTTTTCATAATCCCGCATGTCGATTCCGGCATGACGGATAAATGCCGGTACTGCCAGAGCCGAAAGACGCGAATCAAGAATCCTGCCGCCAAGCTCAGATAAAACCGGATTTACCAGTGGCTTTAATACTGCCCTGCCAGGTGCACAGCCGTACATCTTCTCAAGAAGGCGGTCCTGCCCGGAATCATTTTTGTAAACATGTCCCTGTCTGTCTGCTGTATAGCTGCTCACGGAGCCACTCCTTTCAGTTTTGTCACAACACCATGACGAGCCCACCATGCTTCCTTATAGAAAAGAATAAAGAAGACTGCTACTGCCACAACCGAAACCAGAATAACCAGTTCTTTATTTGTCGGTTTGCGGAAACGGAAATTAAAAATAAACAAAAATCCAACGATCAGCATTGCCGCATGAAGCAGCCCTACAAAATAACGGAAGCCCGGAAAAAACATAGATGCCACAAACAAAAACGGCATGATCACAGCCATTGATGTGATCGGAAGTCCCTGATAGTATTTACGGTTTTCACTTGTTTCACTCTGTCTCTTTGCTTCCATTACATTAAAATATGCCAGACGGATCACACCCGCCAGACCATAGAACGCAAGTATGACAACGCTGTAGAACTTGCACATGCCCAGCTTGTATCCAAGGATGATCGGAAAAATTCCGAAACAGACAATATCACACAGAGAATCTATCTGAATGCCGAAGGATTTCTCGTCGTCTGTCCTGTCTTTCTTTGTTCTCGCTATTTTTCCGTCAAACATATCACACAGTCCGGAGAATGCCAGACAGAAAACTGCCACCGTAAGTTTCCCATCGATTGCACAGAACATACCCACTATTGAAGAAACAAGACTGATATATGTAACCACTACCGTATAATCATAAAATCCTATCATTCGTAACTCTCCTTCTCTTTGCTGTCATGCTCGTGTCCGATCGTAAACTGTGCCACGATGGTAAAAAGAGCACTGATCAAAAGCTCCCCATAATATCCAAGTCCTCTGCTGAGAACCATTCCCGGTAAAAGCAGTGTTCCAAAAACCGGTGTAAAAATCGTCAGAAACAGTGTTTCACTGATTCCCATGCCACCCGGAAGAGGAAGCATATCAACAGAAACAGAAATCACCGCCTGCAGAAACAGCACCGTCCAGAATCCCGTGCCTGACAGCGAAAAAGATCTGTATACAAACCAGGTCACCGCAAACATTGCCATTCTCTGTACAAAGGTAATCCCAATTACGTTTGCGATCACTTTTGAATGAGTTTTGAGATACGCCGCCGTATCTCTGTATGCATCCATAGAGTCTTCCAGCTTCTTAAGTCTTCCATCTTTCCTGCGGAGAATGTGGAGCTTTTCCAGTATCTTAAGTCCCCATACCATAAAGGTTCTTGCAAGGAGCGGATGAAATACCAGTATTGTCATAAAAGTCACACAGAAAATATTCAGTGCAAGTCCAAGATAAAATACCGGAAGTATCCCCTCAAGATACTGATGTAAAAATCCTCTTCCAAATACCGCCACGCCGATTCCGATCACAACAAGCACCAGTTTGTATGTAATCGTAATTATCATAAGAATCACGGCGGATACCGGTATGGGTATATTTTTCTTTTTCATGTAGTATGCCTGCATCGGCTGTCCGCCACTTGCAGACGGTGTAATACAGCTGAAGAAAAAACCTACCGATGAAAAAAGAAAACAGGTTCTTTTTTTCAGTTTGATTCCATACGAACGCATCATATACCATATAATGATTGATTCACCCCAGATAAAAAATGCGACCAGCGCAAGCCCGGGTGCAAGCCAGCGCTTATCTGCACTGCGTATGGCATCCATCATAGATTCAAGATCTTCTCCATGAAATACTCCGTAGATGGTAAGTGCAAATACAGCCACCAGAAAGACCCCGTTGAAGATCACTTTTTTATTTTTTTTCATAAGTAGCTCACCCTTCTGTCAGCCTGCGAATTTTCTGTTCGATCCTGCTGCCGAATCTTTCGTATATCCTGTAGAGATCTGTCTTTCTTCCAATGAAAAAACAGAATTCAGCAAGAAGGATTCCCCCTGCCACGTCTACGATCACATGCTGTTTCGTAAGAAGTGTGGATGCAAATACCAGAATCGCAATTACCATGGACACGCTCTGATACCAGCGCGGAATTTCTTTCCTGCCACGGATTCCCAGATAACAGAACCAGCTTACCAGACAGTGGATGGACGGAAACAGATTGTCCGCCGCGTCAATCGAATACAGCCACAGAGCTGCCTGATTCCACAAACCGCTCCCTGTGATCAACGGTCTTGTATTTGTCGTTGGAAATGCAAGAAAAAACACAAGGCAGACACATCTTGATATAAAATCTCCTGTAAAAAACTGATAGACGCTGCGCCGATCCTGCCTTGCAATAAGAATGTAATTGACGGCCCAGAATACATAGCATCCAAAATAGATCACCAGAAACTCCGGGACAAAAGGGATACTTCTGTCCACACCTGTCTCGATATTGTGGTGATACCATCCGCCTGCGATCATTCTTGAGCCGGAATAGACAAGACAATTAAATACAAAAGAAAATATAACCGGAAAAACTCCATAAGCAGGGAGTATTCTCGTGAGACCTTTTAAAAGATTTTTCATGATGTACTCCCTTCGTTTTTCATATAGAACAGTATAGCATTCCCTGACGGGTGAAGCAACTAAAGTACGAAAACATTAAGAATTCTTAAGAAAAAAGTTATATTTTTTTCAGCTTTGCAAATGCTGCAAACATTTTTTTCGTACCAAAGCGATCAAAATCTACGGTAACCTCATAATCTCTGCCACCCTCTACGATATCTTTAACAATGCCGACACCGAATTTGACATGGCGCACGGTATCACCGACTCCGTAATCAAGCGAATCCGCTTTGGTCACTTTGAAGTTCTGTGGCTGAAATGCCTTCGTATGGAAATTCTTCTTCATCTGAAGATAACTGTTCAGCGAAGATTTCGTCTCCGGCATCTTCGGCTTGTGTTCCTGCACAGTATGTCCGAGTTCTACCAGTTCACGCGGAATCTCCCGCACAAACCTGGATACACGGTTATACTGCGTCTCCCCACGTACCATACGCTGCTGTGCACTGGTCAGTGTCAGCTCTTTCATGGCACGGGTAATGCCTACATAGCACAGGCGGCGCTCTTCTTCCATGTCGGAAGGATCTCCTGAAAAGATACTCATGCTACCCGGAAACATCCCGTCTTCCATGCCGGCAAGATAAACATACGGAAACTCCAGTCCCTTTGCACTGTGAAGCGTCATCAGAATCACATAATCCTGATTTTCATCAACTGAATCAATATCCGCGATCAAAGCGATTTCCTCAAGAAAGCCGGACAGAGTCGCTTCACGTTCTTCATCCTTCATGGCTTCTTCATAAGAAACTGTCTTCGAAATCAGTTCATCAATATTTTCGATTCTTGCTCTTGCCTCATCAGTATCCTCGGCTTTGAGTTCATCCACATAACCGGTCAGGTCAATGATCTCTTCAAGAAGTTCTGACACAGAATATGCCTGTGCTTTGCTTTTTAATGACTGGATAAAAGTCACAAAGCCCTCGATCTTTGACAGACTTCTTCCGATTGACGGAACCTCCTCCGCCACACGAAGGGCATCATAGAAACTGATGTTCATCATATCCGCATAATCCTGCACCCTGCCGACAGTCGTTGCACCGATGCCACGCTTCGGTACATTTAAGATACGTCGTACGGCAAGATCATCTGCTGCATTGTCTACAGTCTTTAAATAACACAGAAGATCTTTGATCTCTTTTCGTGCATAGAAGTTTACACCACCGACAATCTTGTACGGGATATTCGCAAGCAGACATTTTTCTTCAAAAAGTCGTGACTGGGCATTTGTACGGTAAAGCACCGCGCAGTCATGATAATCTGCCATGCCTTCCCGATGGCGTTTCGCAATATCACCCACCACATATTCTGCTTCTTCATAACCATTCATAAACTGGCGAAAATGGATTTTCTCTCCTTCCGGGTTCTCCGTCCAGAGAGTCTTTTCTTTACGCTCGGTATTATTGGCGATCACACCATTTGCCGCGTCAAGGATATTCTGCGTAGAGCGGTAATTCTGCTCAAGACGGATGACTTTTGCATTCGGAAATACCCGCTCGAATCCCAGAATATTGCCGATATTAGCTCCGCGGAATTTGTAGATAGACTGGTCATCGTCACCTACTACGCAGAGATTTTCATATCTGGATGCAAGAAGGCTTACAAACTTAAACTGTGCAGTATTCGTGTCCTGATACTCATCAACCATGATATATCGGAACCGCTCCTGATAAGTCTGCAGCACATCGTCGCAGTTCTGGAACAGCTCTACCGTCTTTACGATCAGGTCATCAAAATCCAGTGCATTATTTCTTCGAAGTGCTGCCTGATATTCACGATAAACCTGAGCTGCTCTTTTCTGATTAAAATCTGCTCCGGCACTCACCTCCATCTCATCCGGATTCAGAAGCTCATCCTTCGCATGGGAAATCTGTGCCAGAAGTGCACGTTCCCTGACTTTCTTTGTATCGATGTTCATCTTGCGGCAGATTTCTTTCATCAGGGTTTTCTGGTCATCTGCATCATAGATCGTAAAATTATTATCATAGCCAAGTCGGTCGATGTGACGTCTCAGAATACGCACACATGTAGAATGGAAAGTGGATACCCACACACTGCCTCCACCGACGTTGCCTGCGATCCGATCGACACGCTCACGCATTTCGTGTGCAGCCTTATTTGTAAATGTAATTGCAAGTATATTCCACGGATTGATTCCCTTCTCCGCAATCAGATATGCGATCCTGTGTGTCAGTACTCTGGTCTTTCCTGACCCTGCTCCTGCAAGGATCAGAAGCGGTCCTTCTGTATAGAAAACCGCCTCCTTCTGGCGCTCATTTAATGTATCATATATACTCATCAGATTTCTCCTGTCTCTTATTAATCGGTTCTGCATGACGAACTGATGTTTTCATGTCTTCTGTTATTATACATGAAAGCCCACACGGGGTAAAGGAAATTTAAAAAAACCATTTACAAGTAGTATTTGAAACTATATAATAAAGCATATAGGTGTCAAATCACCATTCTGCCTGTCTGAACAGGCCAAGGAGATGAATATATGTCAGTTAATACAGAATCTATCATCCACAATATTATGGAACGTATTTCCGAAATCGGCTATGTGAAGCCGGAGGACATTCCGAATATAGATCTCTATATGGATCAGGTAACTACTTTTATGGAAGCACAGCTTGCACATTCAAAGCGTTACAAAGATGACAAGATCCTCACCAAGACCATGATCAATAACTACGCAAAGAATAATCTGCTTCCTTCACCCGAGAAGAAGCGCTATTCCAAAGAACATCTGCTGGTTCTGATCTTTATCTACTACTTCAAAAACATTCTGTCGATCAACGACATCCAGACACTGCTCGGACCGCTGACCGACAAATATTTTAAATCAGATGAAAATATAGATCTCACTTCTATCTATACAGAAGTCTTCAGCATGGAAAAGGGCCAGATTGAGGCGCTCCGGAAAGAGCTTCTGGAACGTTACGAGATCGCACAGGGTACTTTTGAGGATGCACCGGAAGAAGATCGGGATTTTCTCAAGTTATTTTCCTTTATCTGTCTCTTAAGCTTTGACGTTTATGTCAAAAAAATGTTGATTGAGCAGATGATCGATGATCTTCGCGCCACGACCGATTATGATCCGAAACACAAATCCAAAAAATAATATGTAAAATTTATCTTTCATACTTTCCGCAAAAAATTACCTGCATCACTGCAGGTAATTTTTGTTTACATATCCGTATTTTCCAAGTCGTTCAGAATATACTTTCCAGTAGGTACTGTCACTGGAATCTGCGATCTGTACGATATCTCCGGTATTCAGTCTACCGATCTCATTCGCATCATCATATGCCATCTCGCTTCGAAGAGCAAGATATCCGCTTGTTACCTTGACTGTCTTGCGGATCACCGGATTACGGTCTACAAGATAATCCTTATTGACATATCCGCCTTTGTCAAAGTCCGGTGCATACACCAACCAGTAAGTATCATCGCTGGTATCTGCGATCTGGACAATATCTCCGGAATACAGTTTCGCGATCTCATTAGATGACTTATAAGCTTTTGCATTACGAAGTGCCAGGTATCCACTCTGCACACTGACTGTACATTCATATGAAGAGTTTGCCAGATACTTGCGGTTCACATATCCGTACTTATCATGCTTTGATGAATATACATACCAGTAAGTACTGTCGCTCGCATCTACCAGTTCCACACTCTCGCCGGTGTAAAGCTGACCGATCTCATTCGCATCCCGGTATGCTTTCTCTGTACGGAGTGCCAGATATCCACTCGCAACGGTCACAGTGTACATATTCGACAGTTGTGTATCAACATCAACTGCCTTCGGCTCTGCCATAACCGGTACAGAAACTGCAATCGTAAGCATCAGTGTCATCAAAACTCTCGTGATCTGCCTGATCCATGTGTACTTCTTTTTCATAGTGTAGCCCCCTTTTTCTTTCGAAGGACCCCGAACCGTCCTTGTCAAATTTTTTATTATAGTATATCATATATGAAGTTATTTCTGTAAAATAAATTCATCAGGAGGATACAAAAAATGCGAAAATTTTTATCCCTTTTTCTCGCCGGATGCCTGTTTCTTTTACTTCCGATCACGACCTGGGCTTCTGAAGAAACTACTTATGAAAGTGAACAGGGGCAGGCCATGATCAAAGCTCCATCTTCATCTGTGTTTGGCAGCGGAGATTCCACTGATTCAACCGCTGACGCTGACAGTTCTGATTCTGATAATTCAGAAAACACCGGAGATACCGCTTCTTCCGGAATTGACTGGTCTGCAGCCAACACTGCCTCCCGTGCTTCTTCCGATAACTCCGGATTTACCGTATGCATCGATCCGGGACATCAGGGCAGCTGGGTTGATATGAGTGCCCAGGAACCGATGGCTCCCGGCTCTTCACAGACCAAAAACAAGGCAACGACCGGCACCACCGGCAACTATTCCAAAGTTCCGGAATACGAAGTAAATCTACAGGTGTCTCTCATTCTTGAAAAAGAACTGACTTCCCGCGGATATAAAGTCGTCATGACACGAGAAGACAACGATAAAGCGATCAGCAACAAAGAACGTGCGGAATTTGCCACCTCTGAGGGTGCAGATATCACCGTCCGCATTCATGCAAACAGCGACAACAGCGCATCCGCTGCCGGAGCACTTACTATGGCACCGACCAGCGCCAACCAGTATCTTGATACAGACCTTATCGAAAAAAGTAATACTCTGGCCGAATGTATCATAAACAGCTACTGTTCTGCCACCGGACTTGCCAACAAAGGTGTGATCTCTGCAGACAATATGACCGGTACCAACTGGAGCACTGTACCTGTTGCGATCCTGGAAATGGGATTTATGAGTAATGAAAGTGATGACATGTATATCACTGATACTTCCCACCACGAAACAATGGCTAAAGGAATCGCCGATGGAATTGATGAATACTTCAACATCGTTGCATCTGATCTCACCGGATCAGGAGAACATCTTTCCGATCTGACTGATACACTGGAAAAGACTTATGTCGATCCACTTGAAGCAACTAATGAAACCTGGGCAATTGCTGCCATGGATCTGAGTGACCATGCTTACAGTACTGTAAATGCAGAAGTATCCTTGCAGTCTGCCAGCGTGATCAAAGCTTTCATCATGGCTGCTGTCTTTGATAAACTTGTTTACACTGATGGAGCGACGGAACCTTCTTCTGATTATGAAAGCAGTCTGAAATCTCTCCTGACCCAGATGATCACAGTCAGTGACAACGATGCTGCAAACGAGCTTGCACGCAGACTTGGCGGCGGGGATTTTCAGAAAGGCGCATCTGTCTTAAATGAATTCTGTCAGGAACACGGCTATACATCGACACATCTCGGACGGGAATTTCTCGCTACCAACCCGACCGATGACAATTATACAAGTGCATCCGACTGCTGCCATCTCCTGTCCGACATTTACAGCGGAACCATGGTAAACGCAGATGCCTCCGCCGACATGCTGGTACTTCTGAAAGCCCAGACACGTACCGGCAAGATTCCATCCGGTGTTCCGTCCGGTGTGGAAACTGCCAACAAAACCGGCGAACTTTCTGCAGGTGACGGTCTCGGCGTAGTCGAAAACGACATTGCGATTGTTTTTGATAAGGAGCATCCTTATGTTCTCTGTGTGCTCTCTAATAACATTCAGAATAATTCAAGTGCACAGGAAACCATCAAAAAGATCTCCGCGGATGTCTATCAGTATATGACCTCCAGGAAATAAAACAACTTCTGAATCGTTCAGACAGGTAATATAAAAGGAACAGGTTATCGGAGTTTACGTTGCTCCATAATCTGTTCCTCTTTTTCTTATGTAATCTTTTTTGATTATGTCATTTATTCTTCTGTCTTGCCTTCTGCTTCTTTTTCTTTCATTCTGGCAAATACCATCTCATAACCGTCGTTTCCGTAATTCAAAGAACGGTTTACACGGCTGATCGTCGCGGTAGATGCACCAGTCTTTTCAGAAATATCCAGATAAGTGCGCTTGTCTGTCAGCATCTTTGCAACTTCAAAACGCTGTGACAGAGAAAGAAGCTCGTTGATCGTACATACATCCTCAAAAAATGTATAACACTCTTCTTTATTCTTCAGACAAAGGATTGCTTCAAATAAATGGTCAACCTCTTCTGTTCTGATTTTTTTACCCATGATCCCTTCTCCTTTGGTTCCATTTTGTTTTAGTCTTATTTGCTGTTCTATGTCTTATTCCGTATACATCGTATTTTAACACTTTAACATGTGAAAAGCAAGGACTATTTTATTGCGTTAATATACCCCCTCAATGCATTCACAGAATGATTCACGACCAGCTCCTCTGGAAAATCCAGTTCTTCCAGAAGTACTCTTGCCGCATCAAATTCTGCAATGTGTGTATCAAAATGTGCATCACTGTCCATCACGACCGGGACCTGATATTTCATACAGAATTTCAGCATCTTTACGTCATTTTCCCTTGCATTCTGCCGAAATGAATTCGGTACAAGTGAATGATTGTTTACTTCCAGAATCTTACCATATTCCTTTGCCCCCTGTACGAGAGCTTCATAATCTACCTCATAACGTCCGTCATCCGGATGTCCGATAATATTGACATATGGATTCTTCATCGCATTCAGATACGCACTTGTATTTTCCTCACGTGTTCCCGGCTTCATGCACGGCAAATGAAGGCTGGCAATTCCGATATCCATTCCCCGAAGTTCCGTCTCATTCAAATCGACTTCCCCCTGTGGATTCAGGATATTCAGTTCTGCTCCCAGAAACAGCCGAATACCGTAAAGTTCTCTCGGAACGGTTTTCAGATTGTGAAAGTAATAATTATGGCAGGTTCCCGGCATCATCGGTGCATGTTCTGTAATTCCCAGAATCTCAAGTCCCCTGTCCGCTGCTGCTTTTGCCATTTCGCGCAGCGTATTATATGCGTGACCGCTTGCAATTGTATGTGTATGCAGATCCATCACGGTTTCGTATCTCATTTCATCTGTCCTCGTCTTTCTTGTATGCTGTCTGCAAACAGTATACTACCTTTTTTTCATTTTGTAGATACTCTGTTGAATTTTTTATCCGTCTAAAGTATAATGAGAACAAATGTACGTATTTATGTAGAATGGAGAGTCTTTTATGGATCTGTTTGAATATGCTAAATCAAAAACTCTTGATCGTGAATCACCTCTGGCTTCCCGTCTTCGTCCGACGACGCTGGAGGAAGTGGTCGGCCAGGAGCATATCGTCGGTAAAGACAAATTATTATACCGCGCCATCAAGGCCGATAAGCTGACTTCTGTCATCTTTTACGGCCCGCCCGGCACAGGCAAGACAACCCTTGCCAAAGTCATCGCCCATACGACCAGCGCCAATTTTACCCAGATCAATGCCACCGTTGCCGGCAAGAAAGACATGGAGCAGGTTGTACAGGAAGCACAGAATAATCTCGGGATGTACGGGCGCAAGACCATCCTTTTTATCGATGAGATCCACCGCTTCAATAAGGGACAGCAGGATTACCTTCTTCCTTTTGTAGAGGACGGAACGATCATTCTCATCGGGGCTACGACCGAAAATCCATACTTCGAGGTCAACGGGGCTCTTCTTTCCCGTTCCATCATCTTTGAACTGAAAGCATTAAGTACCGAAAATATCCGTACTCTGCTTCTCCGTGCTGTCAACGACTGTGACAGGGGCATGGGCAATTACGGTGCTGTGATCGACAATGATGCCCTTGATTTCCTCGCCGATATGGCAGGCGGTGATGCAAGAAGCGCATTAAATGCTGTCGAGCTTGGTATCCTCACCACCCCGAAGAGTACTGACGGACATATCCACCTGACACTGGAAGTTGCCTCGGAATGTATCCAGAAGCGCGTTGTCCAGTATGATAAAAAAGGGGATAACCACTATGACATCATTTCCGCCTTTATCAAGAGTATGCGTGGTTCCGATCCGGATGCTGCAGTTTACTATCTTGCCAAAATGCTCTATGCCGGCGAAGATATCAAGTTTATTGCACGGCGTATCATGATCCTTGCCTCCGAAGATATCGGAAACGCAGACCCGCAGGCGCTTTCTGTCGCAGTTGCCGCAGCACAGGCGGTCGAACGTGTCGGCATGCCGGAATCACAGATCATTCTCTCTCAGGCAGTCACCTATATGGCATGCGCCCCGAAGAGTAATTCCGCAGTCAATGCGATTTTTGCCGCGATGGATTCCGTGAAGCGTACACGCACGACCGTACCGGTTCACTTACAGGATGCACATTATGGCGGTCACGAAAAGCTCGGCAAAGGTATCGGTTACAAATATGCCCACAACTATCCGAACCACTATGTCGACCAGCAGTATCTCCCGGACGAAATCCAGGGAGAGCGTTTCTATGAACCGGGAGACCTCGGCTATGAGAAAGAAATCAGGGCTTATATGCACAAAATTAAAGGCAGGGAATGATTCCCCGCCTTTTGCTTATCATTATTTACCCTTCTCATTGCCTGAGAGACTCAGATCAGTTCGCCCATCAGGTTCTCATAAATCTCCTGGCTCTTTTTCGGCCAGTTACGGCAGATAGCCTGTGCCGCTTCTTTTCCCGGAGCTACCAGTGTCAGATCCAGAACCGTCGATTCTTTCTCAATGATCTGACAGCGCACTGCATGTGCTCCCTGTGGTGTCGTATAATAATCTGCCGGTGTCAGGATGCGTTCCTGCCTCTGTCCACCATGACTTTGCAGATATTCTTTTATTTCATTTTTGATTTCTCCGGACAGCTCCTTCTCAAAATAAGAAAGCGTCTTCGTTCCTTCTTCCGTCAGTTCGTAATAGGAACTGTTGGAGATCGTACGTTTCCGGAGTAATTCTGTTTCGGTCAGCTCCGAAAGTACCTTTTGCAGTTGAAAATAATCCGTGTATTCACGGTCAAGTATAAATTCTGAAATCTGAGAATTTGTCAGTGTTTCCTTTGCATGTTTCGCCATATATAAAACGATCAGCTTGTACGTTGTAAATGGTTCTGCCATTTCTGTCACCTCTTTCTCATACTTCTCATACTGTCTGATGTCTGAACTGTCTGCCCTGCCAGCTTCCCCGTATCTTCATCTCATGATGCAGAAGATTCAAAACTTCTCTCTTACGGCTTGCCCACAGAGGCGCGATCAGAAGATCCGCCGGTCCGTCTCCCGTCATCCTGTGGATCACGATCGAAGGATCCAGATGTTCCAGACACTCAATCAGCAGATTCAGATACTCTTCTCTTTCGTAAACATGAAACTTCCCGGCGAGATAATCATCCGCCAGATCCGTCCCACGAAGTACATGCAGCAGCTGCAGCTTGATACCCTGTATATCTCTTCCGTTCAGATAGTCCATCGTCTCGAGGATATCTGCATCAGATTCTCCCGGAAGTCCCAGTATCGTATGAACGATAACCTGTATTCCATGTGACCTGAGCCGATGTACTGTCTCCTCAAAACAGGAAAGCGGGTATCCTCTTCGGATATAAGCGGCAGTCCGCTCATGTATCGTCTGAAGTCCCAGTTCGATCCACACCGGCTTGATCTGATTAAGCTCATCCAGAAGGGCAAGAACCTCATCTCCGATGCAGTCCGGTCTTGTCCCGATGGACAATGCTACTACGGAAGGATGAAGGATTGCCTCCGTAAAAATCTTCCGAAGGTATACGACCGGTGCATACGTATTCGTGTATGCCTGAAAATAGGCAATATATTTGTGAATCGGACGTTTCGCACGAAGCCTCTCGATCTGACTGTCAATCTGATCGGTTATGGGAAGTGCCGCATCTGCTGCAAAATCGCCGCTTCCTCCGGCACTGCAGAAAATACATCCCCGGCTTCCCAGCTTACCGTCCCGGTTCGGACAGGACATGCCGCCATTCAGAGTCACTTTGTAGACTTTTTCACCAAACGTCTGCTTAAGCATATAGTCCAGAGAATGATACGGCTTGCCATTCCAGTTTCTTATACTCTGCCCTGCAACCGTCTTTTCACTCATACAGACTCGCCTGCACTTTCCTGCCCGGCTTCTTCTTTTGGCATATAGTTGTCAAAAATCTTCGCAAGGAAATAGGAATTACAATATGCAATCAGTGCAAATCCCATAAGCAGAAACAACACAAACAGTGTCGACTGTATCTGATAACTTTTCACAAGCAGAAGTAACAGCGGGCATACAGCAATAAGCACCATGACAACCGTATACGGAAGATGACGGATTGCCATAAACAAAGCATTTTTGATTGTATTTTTGATCGTGTTATAAAATCTGGCAAGCACCGGATATACATACAAAAATAGAATAAAATAAATCAGCACAAATGCCATAAAGATAACATGAAAGATCTGTCCGGCTCCTCCCTGCATTGCTTTCGACACATTCAAGTCTACATAAAGGACCAAACCGATCAGCAGCATGATCAGATTAATGATCGTTGCCTGTTTGAAATTCTGCTTAAAAGATTTAAAAAAGCTTCTTACAATGTAAGCTTCTTCGTTACGTACCATTTTCAGTGTCACATAGTACATGGCCGTGATCGATGCACCTGCGGTAATGACCGGAATACAACAGACCACACAGATAATATTCAGAATACACAGATCCGCCACCTTACTCATAAAACTGAAAAATTTATTGTTCATATCAAAAATACGTCCCATGTGTATCGCTCCTTTTTTTCTTCCCCGGATAACACCGGTCTCTGATAAACAGTATAACGAAAATCTCCACAAAAAGCAATCAAAACCCAAACAGTTGTTTTCCGTCTGTAATATTCTCAGAAAGCTACGGCATAATCAGCTCATCTACCGTGACAAGCTCATACCCTTTTTCTTTCAGACTATCCGCAAGTCTGAGTGCTGCTTCTACTGTCGTCTTATATTCATCATGCATCAGAATGATAGAACCATCTTTTATCTTTTCCTCTACAGTCTTTATGATCTGTTCCGTATTCTGTACCTTCCAGTCCAGCGTGTCAATCGTCCAGAATACCGGCATCATCTCCACACGCAGTTCCAGATTCTTTTTCCACGCCCCGAACGGAGGACGCATATACTGAGGATATGTTCCCGTTGTTTCATAGATCAGGTTGTTCGTCTTTAAGATTTCTTCTCTCGCTTTTGCATCACTCAGTTTATCAAGCTGAACGTGATGATACGTATGATTTCCGACCAGATGTCCCTCCTCCTGCATACGCCTGACCAGATCCGGATTCTGCTCTACCTTTTCACCCAGAAGAAAAAATGAGACTTTTATATTTCTTGCGCGCAGTCCGTCAAGCAGCACGCTAGTATACCGTGCATCCGGTCCGTCATCAAAGGTCAGTGCAGCTTTCGGATGTTCCATAGACTGTTCTACCAGACGGATCATCCCCTGCCCTGCTATATTTTCTGCAATCGCTCTTGTGGAAGTACACCGAACTTCCGGATCTGTACGCTTCCAGCCGACAGCAAGCACAAATACCACTATCAAAATCAGTAAAACACTTACTTTTCTTTTTTTCATTAAGGTTCCCGGGCTTTCTTTGATTTTCAGATTCAGGCTCTGTTCAGTATATGAAAGAATGCGCAAAAAAAGCACCGGAAGATCAAAAGCCTCCAGTGCCATTTTCTTTATTTATTCAACATAATCTTAAGCTGTGCCTCGATCGCATCCACACATTTCTCAAATCCAAGCTTTCCGCTGTTCAGACAGAGATCGTAGTTTGTCGCATCGTTCCAGATACCGCCCGCAAACTTACGGTAGTAATCCTGTTTGCGCTTATCATCTTTGAGAAGGAATTTCTCGACATCTTCTCTTGATCCGGAAATCTTCTCAGAAGCCTTCTCCACACGAAATTCCCAGGGCGCATGGATGAATACGCGTAATGTATTTGGACGATCTTTAAATACATAGTTTACGCAGCGTCCTACGATAACGCAGGATTCTTTTTCCGCAAGATCATTCACTACCTTCGCCTGATAATTAAACAGGTTTTCATCAGAAATGAAATCCTTGCTGCCCGGCTGATGCAGCCCACCTTTGTAAATGCTGTCTTTACTTCCGAAAAGAGAACTTTTGACTTTGTCTCCCGCTTCAACTTTTCCAAAAAGCTTCACGTCTATTCCGCTCTCATCAGATGCCATCTGAATGATCTGTTTGTCATAAAAAGAGATTCCCAGACGTTCTGCCAGCATTTTACCTACGGTACGTCCGCCGCTTCCATACTGTCTTGCGATTGTGATTACAACCTGATCCATATCGATTCCTCCTTATTCTCCCAGATATGCTTTCTGGACAGATTCATCATGAAGCAGATCATCTGCTTTTCCTTCCAGAGTGATACTTCCTGTCTCAAGAACATACGCTCTGTCAGCAATGGAAAGGGCTTTTTTGGCGTTCTGCTCAACCAGAAGAACGGTTGTGCCACTTTCACTTACTTCTTTGATAATATCAAAAATCTCATTTACAAAGATCGGAGACAGACCCATGGACGGCTCATCCATCAGAATGATCTTTGGTTTGCTCATCAGCGCACGGCCCATTGCAAGCATCTGCTGCTCACCACCGGAAAGTGTACCGGCACGCTGTCCTGTACGTTCTTTCAGACGCGGGAATCTCTTGTATACCATTTCAAGACTCTGTGCGATCTCATTTTTATCTTTTCTTGTGTAGGCTCCCATCAGAAGGTTTTCATATACCGACATATCTGCAAAGACACGTCTTCCTTCCGGTACGTGCGCCATACCCATCTCAACGATCTTATGTGCAGGTGTCTTTGTAAGTTCTTTGCCTCCAAAGCTGATGCTTCCTGCTTTTGCCGGAATGATTCCGGTCAGTGTCTGCAGTGTCGTTGTTTTACCTGCTCCGTTTGCACCGATCAGTGCGATAACTTCTCCCTGTTCTACATGAAAGGAAATCCCCTTCAATGCCTGGATGACACCATAATAAACCTGGAGATCTTTTACTTCCAACATTGACATTTGATCTTCCTCCTATTCTCCCAGATATGCAGTAACAACTGCCGGATCTTTCAGAACCTTCAGTGTTTCGCCCTGTGCAAGCACCTGTCCGAAGTTCAGTACGGTTACCTCTTCACAGATACCTCCAACCAGTTTCATATCATGCTCGATCAGAAGAATGGTCATATCAAAATGTTTCTGTACAAAACGGATGGTATCCATCAGTTCCTGTGTTTCATTCGGGTTCATACCTGCTGCCGGCTCATCCAGAAGAAGAAGCTTCGGATTGGTAGCCAGTGCCCTGGCGATCTCGAGCTTACGCTGCTTACCATATGGAAGGTTTCCTGCAAGTGTATCGGCTTCTTTGTCGAGGTCAAATACCTTAAGGATCTCCATTGCTTTTTCGTTCATTTCTTTTTCTACTTTGTGATATTTCGGAAGTCTTAAGATTCCGGTCAGTGTAGAATAAGAATGATGATTGTGAAGTCCGACCTTAACATTGTCAAGAACCGGCATATCCTTAAACAGACGGATGTTCTGGAAAGTACGTGCGATACCTGCTTTGTTGATCTCGATCGTACTCTTTCCTGTGATATCCTGTCCGTCAAGCTTGATGATACCTTCTGTCGGTTTGTACACACCTGTAAGAAGGTTGAAAATTGTTGTTTTACCGGCACCGTTCGGTCCGATCAGACCATACAGCTGACCTTTTTCGATGGATACGTTAAATCCGTCAACCGCACGAAGACCGCCGAACTGGATAGCCAGATGATTTACCTCTAACATTGCCATAGTTAAGCTGCCTCCTTTTTGTTCTTAGTGCCTCTGATTTTTTCCATGGTACGAGCTCTCCAGTTTCTTGCTGCCGGTGCCCAGTTAAAGAGCATCATAACGATCAGGACAATCGCATAGATCAGCATACGGTAGTTTGCAAATCCACGGAGAAGTTCCGGAAGTGCATAGAGGATGATCGTTGCGATCATAGAACCTCTTAAGTTTCCGATTCCACCAAGCACGACATATACCAGAATCAGGATAGACATATTGTAGTCAAATCCGGATACCTTTAACATAGAAAGGTTATGTGCATACAGTACACCTGCAACACCTGCAAGAGCTGCTGAAATAGTAAATGCAAGAAGTTTGAACTTCGTCACATCAATACCTACAGATTCTGCCGCAATACGGTTATCTCTGGTTGCCATGATCGCACGTCCGCTTCTGGAATTTACCAGGTTCTGTACGATAAACAGCGTAAGCAATACCAGAATGATTCCGATCGGGAAGAAATAATGCTTTACGTCTTTATAAAGAGCACCTGTTCCTGAAATACCAAGTGCACCTTTGAGGATCTGTTTGCCGCCTGCTGCAAGCTTGAGATTTGCAGAACTTGTTGCAACATGAAGTCCGTTTTCATCAAAACCGACATACAGGATATTGATCAGGTTTTTGATAATCTCGCCGAATGCCAGCGTTACAATTGCGAGGTAGTCACCACGAAGGCGAAGTACCGGGATACCGATGATCACACCAAACACTGCTGCTACTGCTGCACCGATCAGAATTGCAAGGATAAATCTCGGCACCTGCGGGATATCACTTGCTATGTGAGAAAATAATGCACTGGAATATGCACCAACGCACATGAATCCTGCATGGCCAAGGCTCAGCTCACCGGAAAAACCTACAACCAGGTTCAGAGAGATTGCCGCAATCGTATAAACGCAAAGCGGAACCAGCAGACCTGTAAGAAGTCTTGAGAGGTTTCCTGTTCCGGAAAGGATCTCTACGATCACAAAAATTGCGATTACAATTCCATAGTTGATAAAATTGTTTTTTGTTGTTTTGTTCATTGTTTTTTTCATTCTGACCACCCCTTATACTTTCTCCTGGATGTTCTTTCCGAACAGTCCGGTAGGTTTTACAAGAAGTACCACGATCAGAACCGCAAAACAGATCGCATCTGCAACCTGAGAAGAGATATAGGCTTTACCGAAGATCTCGATCACGCCGAGAAGAATACCGCCGACCATGGCTCCCGGAATGAATCCGATACCACCAAATACGGCTGCTACGAATGCCTTAATACCAGGCATGGCGCCTGTATATGGAGTCAGTGTCGGGTAGGTCTGACAGAGAAGAAGTCCGGCAATTGCTGCAAGTCCGGAACCGATTGCAAATGTCATCGAAATTGTCGCATTGACATTGACACCCATGAGCTGTGCTGCGTCACGGTCTTCAGAAACGGCCTGCATGGCACGTCCCGGTTTTGTCTTCTGTACAAAAAGCATCAGACCGGCCATAATCACAATACAACTCAGGATTGTTACGATCGTAATTCCCTTAATAACAAGCTGTCCGTCAAATAAAGACACCGACGGTACATCAATAACAGTTACAAAACTCTTGGCATCTGCACCGAAAATCAAAAGTGCCAGATTCTGAAGCAAATAGCTGACACCAATCGCTGTGATCAGTACAGCCAGGTTGGATGACGCCTTACGAAGCGGGCTGTACGCTACTTTCTCGATCACCATACCAAGAACGGTACAGAAGATTACAGAAAGTGCAACAGCCAGCACCGGAGACATGCCTCCTCTGGTAACAGCGGTAAGGATCACATATGCACCGACCATGATGACATCACCATGAGCGAAGTTCAGCATTTTAGCGATACCGTATACCATTGTATACCCCAGGGCAATGATCGCATAGATACTGCCCAGGCTGATTCCATCTTTTAAATAGGATAAAAAACTCATAATGCACCTCTTTAAATAGTTGTCATATTAGCTCAAGAAAGGGGAACGGCCCTGTGATAACAGGCAACCGTCCCCCGTCCTCTGATTACATTATTTTAATCTGATTATTCCATTTCTACGTAAGCGCCGTCCTGGATTTCGAAAGCTTTTGGCTCTTTATCGCACTCGCCGTCTTCTGTCCATTTTGCTTTACCGGTAAGACCATCAAGCTCTACACTCAGCATTGCCTCAGACATAGCTGCGCTGATGTCTTCGTTGGACATATCCGGTGTGATCTCAGCTGCATCTGCTGCTGCTTTCATTGCATAGACTACATCATATGTATCTGCTGCGAACTGGTTCGGAACCTCATCTTTGTTAGCATCTTCGTATGCTTTAACGAATGCCTGAGATTTCTCATCTTCTGATGTAGCAGAGAATGGTGTCAGAAGCATAACGCCTTCTGCAAGAGATGTATCGAAGTTTTCTACTCCAAGAATACCGTCCATACCGTCTACACCGAATTTCTTAACGTCGTCCATACCTGCATCATGTGCCTGCTGAAGAATCAGAGCATTGTCTGCATAGTAGTTAGGAAGGAACAGAAGTTCTGCGCCGCTGTCTTTAATTTTCTTAAGCTGTACAGAGAAGTCTGTGTTGCTGTCTGCTGTGTATGCTTCATCAGCTACAATTTCCAGACCGTTTTCTTCTGCTGCTGCAACGAACGCATCGTTGATACCTGAGTTGTAGTCTGCGGATGAATCATAGAGAACTGCTACCTTTGTAGCAAGACTATGCTCACCGATGTACTGTGCGGATTTTGTTCCCTGTGCAGGGTCTGTGAAGCACATACGGAATTCGTTGCTTCCTGCTGTAATACTGTCCACTGCTGTTGCAGATGGTGTAAACATGAATGTGCTTTCTGCTGCTTCTGCTCCGACTGCAATACAGGAACCGGATGTTACAGTTCCGCAAAGCATCTGCATTCCTTTGTCAAGAAGGTCATTGTATGCATTTACTGCCTTCTCCGGGTCAGCCTGATCATCACCTGCGTCAAGAATTTCTACGTTGTATCCGTTGAATCCACCGTTTGCGTTGATTTCTTCTGCTGCAACCTGTGCTGCGTGGTATACACCAAGACCATACTGTGCGTTGTCACCTGTCATAGGTCCGATTACACCGATCTTGAATGTCTCCGCATCATCCGCAAATACAGCCGTCGGCATCATTGCTGCTGTCATAGCTACTGCTGCTGTTACAGCAAGTACTTTTTTCATATTTTTCATAATAAGATCCTCCTATCTTATAATCAGCTCGCTTTACTTTCATTTGCTAAAGCTTTAATGTAGTTGATTATAGCATTCAGTTTCTACGATTGCAAGCAAAATTTTAGAATTTCTTTAGAATTTGTTTATTCAGCAAAAACTACTGTCTTTCTTATACGGACATTTTTAGTTATAAAAAAGACCGCAGTCCGATCGCGGCGCTACGGTCTTTTATTCATATAATCAGCTATTATGCAACTGCTTTTTTAGCGATTTCAGCAAGTGCTGCAAATCCTTCTGCATCGTTTACTGCAAGTTCTGCAAGCATTTTTCTGTTGATGTCAACGTTTGCAACTTTCAGTCCGTGCATCATTTTGCTGTAGGAAAGTCCGTTCATTCTTGCAGCTGCGTTGATACGAGCGATCCAGAGCTGTCTGAACTGACGTTTTTTCTGTTTACGTCCTGCATAGGAGCTTGCAAGTGCTCTCATTACAGACTGTTTTGCTACTCTATACTGTTTGGAACGGGCTCCTCTGTAACCCTTTGCCAGTTTTAATGTACGGTTATGTCTTTTCTTTGCGTTTAATCCGCCTTTAATTCTTGCCATTTCTTATTTTCCTCCTGTTCGTCTTCCGATATCGTCCGCTGCTTATTATAAATACGGCAGTGCTTTCTTAATGTTCTTAAGGTTTGTAGAATCTACAACAGTAGCTTTTCTCAGATTTCTCTTTCTCTTCTGAGATTTCTTTGTTAAGATATGGCTCTTGTAAGCTTTATTTCTCATGATTTTTCCGGTTCCGGTTTTTTTGAAACGTTTTGCTGCTGCTCTACAGGTTTTAATCTTAGGCATAATAAAATCCTCCTTAATTCGTGGTTCTGTTTTTTATTTTATATTATCATAAATATGTGTGTGAAACACGTTATCTCTGATAACTGCTTAACGCTTTTCACTGAGGAACATGGTCATGCTTCTTCCTTCGATTTTCGGAGCTTTCTCTACGACTGCGATGTCTGTGAGAAGTTCTGCAAAATCATCCAGAACATGTTTGCTGCTTGACATATGTGCCATCTCTCTTCCGCGGAAACGTAATGTGACTTTTACGCGGTCTCCCTTGGAGAGGAATTTTCTCGCTGCATTGACTTTTGTCTTCAGGTCATTTGTATCAATGTTAGGAGAAAGACGTACTTCCTTGATGTCGATTGTTTTCTGTTTTTTCTTAGCTTCTTTTTCCTTACGGGAAAGCTCATAACGATATTTACCGTAGTCGATAATCTTGCACACCGGTGGTTTTGCCTGTGGCGCGATCTTTACAAGATCAAGTCCGGCCTCCTGTGCCTTTGCAAATGCTTCTCTGGAAGACACGATACCGAGCTGTGCTCCGTCCGGTCCGATCAAACGCACTTCTTTGTCTCTGATCTGTTCGTTAATCATTAAATTGCTAATTGTAGTACACCTCCATACCTGTAAATGATAAACCTGACTCTCAAGTCACCCTCTGCGTTTGCGAAAACAAAAAAGAGTATGGACAGACTCCACACTCTACTATATCCAGACGCACAAAAAATCATGTGACATCTACAGCATTAACTGCTGTGCTGCGATATATAAACCCGAGCCGCATCAACACGTGCGCTGAGGTGAGAGTGTAACTCTGCTTTGTTTTCTCCACGTACTTATATAAGATATCATGTCTTTTATATGATGTCAAGTTTTTTATTATATTATTTTTTGTATATTTTTCTTCGACCTGCAAATACTACTTTTTGCATGGATCTTTATGATTATGTCATTTTATCTGATCAATAAGGAGGTTACAAACATGACTATTCTGAACTGTTCTGCAACAAAATGTATTTACAACGACAACAAACTCTGTTCTCGCGGTGATATCGAGATCACCGGTGACAACGCACACCGTGCTGATGAAACAAGCTGTGGCAGTTTCCGCGACCGTACAACTGCAGCCATGCAAAACAGCGGTGCCGAACACTGCGGCTGCGAAAAGATCAACATCGACTGCAAAGCACAGGAATGCACCTACAACAACAAATGTAAATGTACCGCCTCCTCCATTAATGTAGCGGGATGCAGTACCGATGGCTGCAACGAAACAAAATGCAGCACCTTTGCCTGTAAGTGCTGAAAATCAAATACCATGATGTAATACCAAAAAAGAGACGCTGTATCAGCAGCGTCTCTTTGTCTGTCGAATTCATTTATCTGTTTCTTAAGAAATCCGGAATCTGGATATCCTTTTTCTGTACAGTGCTGGTCGGAACTTTACCTGTGTAAGAACCACTGTTCATAGTCGGAAGGCTGAAGCTTGGCATAGTCATATTGCCAGCCGGTGCTGCAGAACCTGTTGTGGATTTACGTACGGTAAATGGTGTCGTATTACTTCTGCTTCCAAATGGAGTTGCCTTTGCTGTTGTATCGGATAATCCGGTAGCAATAACTGTGATTCTTGCATAATCTGCAACAGAATCATCATACATGGCACCAAAGATGATGTTTGCATCTTCACCTGTCAGTTCCTGTACATAGCTTGCTGCATCGTTTGCATCCATAAGAGAAATATCACCGGAAATATTGATGATAACATGAGTCGCTCCCTTGATGGTTGTCTCAAGAAGCGGGGAAGCTACTGCCTGCTGAACAGCTTCCATGGCTTTGTCGTCTCCTCTTGCTTCTCCGATACCGATATGTGCAATACCTTTATCTGTCATAACTGTCTGTACATCGGCAAAGTCAAGGTTGATCAGTGCCGGCAGATTGATCAGGTCTGTGATGCCCTGAACTGCCTGCTGCAGAACTTCGTCTGCTTTGCGGAGTGCTTCCGGCATCGTTGTACGGCGATCTACGATCTCCAGTAATTTGTCATTCGGGATGACGATCAGTGTATCAACAGCTTTCTTCAGATTTTCGATTCCGGAAAGAGCATTGTTCATACGTGTCTTTGCTTCAAAACGGAAAGGCTTCGTAACAACACCTACGGTGAGGATTCCCATTTCTTTGGCTGCCGCTGCGATTACCGGAGCAGCACCTGTACCGGTACCACCGCCCATACCACAGGTAACGAATACCATGTCAGCGCCTTCGATCAACTGTTTAACTTCTTCTATGCTCTCCTCGGCTGCCTTCTGGCCAACTTCCGGCTGTGCGCCTGCGCCGAGACCCTTTGTAATCTTTTCACCAATCTGAAGTACTGTTGGAGCCTTGCAAAGTGTCAGAGCCTGTTTATCAGTGTTTACACCAACAAATTCAACTCCTCCAATGGCTTCTTCAACCATTCTGTTTACTGCATTATTTCCAGCTCCGCCCACGCCGATTACAATAATCTTAGCGGAGGACTCAGCTTCATTCGACATAATCTCTAACAATGTACTTCCTCCTTTATTTTCCTGACATTAGCGTATCAGGCTACATATAAATATATCATATATTTTTTTTTTGAATTAATCAACCACTATTTTGGTTTTTTTATACTTTTTTCACGATTATTCGCCATATACGGCTATTCGTAATCACTTTCATCTGAGTATCCGGAATCCCATCCATCATATTCTCCGTCAGACTCATCGCTGTAACTGTCATCTTCTGAATAATCCTGGTCTTCATCCGTTTCATCCGAGTTATCGTTTTCAGACTCATCAGAACTGTCTGTGGAATCCGTACCGCTGCTTCCCGCATTGTCCGGCATCGGCCCTACATAATTGCCGTCCCGGTCATACTCGCTGACACCGTCGAAGCCGCCGGATTCGTTGTAGCCGCCCTTCCAGTCTCCGAAACTGTCGATCAGTTCCTGTGTCGGTTCTGCACCAACGTAGTTCAGATCCGCGTCATATTCACCGGAACCTGTATAATCGCCTTCTTCATCATAGCCGCCGATCCAGTTTTCTTTTGCATAATCAAGCTCTGTCTTCGGTTTCGCTCCGACGTATTTGCCATTCTCATCATATTCACCGTCACCGGTATAATCGCCATTCTCGTCGTAACCGCCTGTCCAGTTCTCGGCTGTCACTTCTTCCTCTTCCTTCTCAAAGGTAACGGTCTTGGAAGATTCCGTGACATTCTCCATATGAAGGATTCCCTTCTCGCCGGTGATCTGCGGAAGGATTGCGATCGTTCGGTTCATCTTATCTTCCAGATAGCGGTCCTTTCCCAGTTTTACCGTCATGTCGCCGTATATCAGATTAATCGAGTAATCTTCATCCAGCTCAATATAATCCGGTGTCATATCATTTTTTGCAAAGATCGTAGATAACGCAACTGCTGTATTCAATACCGCATCCTTGATCGGAAGTTTCTCGTTCATAACGGTCTTCTTGACGGTAATGCCCTCGAAATACGGCACAGATTCATCTCTCGTCCTGCTGCTTTCGATAAATTTGCCATTACGGTCAAAATAAATATAACTGTCAAGATATGGAATACAGCCGACCACATTTTTTTCTTTCACACCAATCACGATGGAATTTCTTCCGGAACGACTGACGGAATACGATTCCACATACGGCACATTCTCCACTTTTGCTTTGGAGCATGTGATCGGTGCCAGTATCGAATTCGATGAAAAAGCCCCTGTCAGAATCATTTTTTTCAGCTCTTTCTTACTGTAGTGGGTATTTTCCATAACTTCGACATGCGTTACATGAAAAAAAGAAAAGAAAAAAATAATCCCAGCGAGCAGAATTGCCCCAACTGCCAGCCCGGTCTTTTTCGCTGCACTTTTTGTGAATTTAATTTTTTTATAATTGGATGTTCTCATAAAAAACAGTACCTGTATCCTCTGTTATCAAACCGCCTAATTTCTTAAGGTCGCCGCCTATGTCCTCATATCCGCGCCGGATAAAAGAACAGTCGCGTATCACAGAACTTCCTTCTGCTGCAAGCGCCGCCACCAGAAGCGCCGCGCCTCCCCGCAGTTCCTCTGCATAAACACAGTTTCCATGCAGCTTTCCTCCACAGACAATTGCTGTGTTTCCGTCCACCCGGATATCTGCGCCCATTTTGCGTAGTTCATGGCAGACCTTAAAACGGTTTTCAAATATATTTTCTTTTATTATGCTTTTACCGGGAACAGTTGCCAGAACCGCCAGAAGCGGTGACTGCAGATCTGTGGGGAATCCCGGATAGACCTCTGTCTCCAGAAACGGAAGGGAAAAACATACCCGGCTTCCGTCCGCTATTAGTTTACCACTGTTCCATTCATATTGTCCACCCATTTTCCTATATACTTGAAGGAAGGTATCCAGTTCCCCCTCCGGTGCATTCTCGATCACGATGTGTCCTCTGGTAGCGGCGGCTGCGCAGAGATACGTACCGGTCACGATCCGGTCCGCCGGAATCTGCATCTTCGTACCACAAAGTTTTTCTGTTCCCTCGATGCAGATACAATCCTCTCCTGCTCCTTCGATCTTTGCCCCCATTGCATTCAGAAAACGGCAGAGCCATACGATTTCCGGTTCTCTGGCACAGTTTCGAAGAGTGGTAGTACCTTTTGAAAGCGTCGCACACAGAATCGCCTGTTCTGTTGCCCCGACACTCCTTTTCGAAAAAGCGATTTCCGTCCCGCAAAGCTTTTTACAGGAGACCGTTATTTTTTTCTCTTCTTCTTTTATTTCCGCCCCAAAACGCCTTAATACATAAAGATGAAGATCCACCGGTCGCTTCCCGATCACACAGCCGCCCGGATAGCCTATCTCCGCCTGCTGATTTCTGGCAAGAATCGGTCCCAGAAGAATGATTGAACTGCGCATCCTGCCGCTGTATATTTCCGGCACATGACTTCCGTCTGCATGGGTACAGTCCAGATACAGATCATGGTCTTCCCACCATGTTTCCGCCCCCAGCGCACGTAAAATTTCTTCCATATAAAAAACATCCGTAATTCGCGGACAGGCTTTCAGTACATTGATGCCACGATAAAGAAGCGCTCCCGCCATCAACGGCAGCACCGTATTTTTAGAACCCTGAACAGTTATATTTCCATGAAGACATTTTCCCCCGATTACGTGAATTTCATCCAAACATTCCACTCCCTCAGGGACTCTTGCTGTTATTATATGCAAAAGACCAGATCCCGTTCATTTCCAAGCGGAATCTGGTCTTATGAAATCAATATTTATTGCCTTGTCACAGCGATTACAGGTTTCTGACATATTCTTTAAACATATCTCCGCGCTGTTCATAGTTGTCAAACTGTCCCCAGCTTGCACATGCCGGTGAAAGAAGAACGGCATCTCCCGGATTTGCCTTTTCTGCACATACCTTTACTGCCTCTTCAAGGTTTTCACATAAGATGCACGGACATACACCGAGGCGCTCTGCTGCCTCTTTGATCTTGTCGCGTGTCTGGCCGATCAGTACCAGATAACGTACTTTGCCGTCGAACGCATTCAGCCATTCATCATAGCCGGAACCTTTGTCATAACCACCGCCGATCAGAAGTGTCGGACGGTTCATTGCCTGAATGCCTTTGATTGCAGCATCCGGATTGGTTCCCTTGGAATCGTTATAATATGCAACGCCATTTTTCTCTGTTACATATTCGATACGATGCTCCACTGCAGTAAATTCACAGATGCTCTTACGGATGCTCTCCACCGGAACGCCTGCGTAATATGCCATTGCAGATGCAGCCATGACGTTTTCGAAATTGTGCTGTCCGAGAAGTTTGAGTTCTCCGGTATGCACCAGCGGAATCTCTTCTTCGGAAGTTTTCAGGATGATCTGATCACCATCCAGATAAATTCCCTCTTCAAGCTTGCGTACACTTGAGAAATATACAACCTTCGGAGTAACATTCTGACCAAACTCACGAAGGACCGGATCTTCATAGTTCAGGATACAGAAATCATCCGCTGTCTGGTTCTTAACGATCAGTTCTTTTACACGGATATATTCTTCCATCGTATGATGTCTGTTCAAATGGTCTTCGGTGATATTAAGGATTGCGCTGACCTTCGGTGCAAATTCTTCGATTGTCTCAAGCTGAAAACTGCTGATCTCCGCTACTGTCGTAGTATTATCCTGCATCTCCAGTGCTTTGGAAGTATATGGGGTTCCGATATTTCCGACAACAAAAACAGAATCTTCTGCGTCTCTCATGATCTTACCAAGCAGTGCAGTTGTCGTTGTCTTACCGTTTGTTCCGGTAATTGCAAGCACTCTTCCCTTACCTGTGCGATAAGCAAGCTCGACTTCTCCCCAGACCGGAAGCCCCTGCTCATAAAAGCTCTTTACGATCGGGATGTCAGTCGGTACACCGGGACTTAATACAACCAGATCCAGTGCTTTTCTTACTTCTTCCGGAAGCTCTCCCGCATATACGCTGATATCTTTGCAGTGTTTTACTTTATGTACTACAGCTTCTTTGTCGAGGTCTGCATTTCCATCATAAATGACCGGCTCTGCACCAACCTGTCCGAGAAGCTCGGCTGCACCGATCCCGCTTTTGCCGGAACCGAATACAAGCACCTTTTTTCCCTGTAAATTCATAATAATTCCTCCTTGTGACATTTACATTGCCAGAAGTGCGATCAGACACATAACTGCGGTGATCACAGAAAATACGGCAACAATTCTTGTCTCTGACCATCCACACAATTCAAAGTGATGATGGATCGGCGCCATCTTGAAGATACGTTTTCCGTGAGTCGCCTTAAAATACGTAACCTGGATCATAACGGACAGTACTTCTACGAGATAGATCAGTCCGATCAGCAGGATAAACAACGGCATCTGCATCATGTAAGCAGCCCCCGCAACAAATCCGCCCAGAGCCAGAGATCCTGTATCCCCCATAAAAACTCTTGCCGGATATACATTGAACAGAAGGAATCCCATCAGTCCTCCGACTACCGCTCCTGTCACCGGCTCGATACCACTTCCTATACCAATGGAAACAACAGTAAAGAAAACTGCAACGATCAGCGTTACGCTGGATGCCAGACCGTCCAGTCCGTCTGTAAAGTTTACACCGTTTACGGTACCGATCACAGCAAAGAAAAGAACCGGGATCGCCAGCCAGCCGAGATTCAGATAATGATTCGGCCAGAACGGGATACGCATCGCAAGATCCACATTTGTATAGTTCAGTATATAATATACAAAGATTCCGGTTACAACAACCTGAAGACCGAATTTCTGCCATGCCAGAAGACCATCAGAACGTCTCAGGACTACCTTAAGATAATCATCCAGAAAACCGATGATACCAAATCCCAGTGTCAGAAACAGTACCGGAATCACATTCGGATAATCCTTTGCATAAAACAGGGTCGTCACTACGGCTGCAATCAGGAAGATCACACCTCCCATGGTCGGAGTACCCGCCTTCTTCAAATGTGACTGTACACCTTCTACTCGCTCTGTCTGTCCCATCTTGAGTCTTCTCAGAAACGGGATGACGATCGGTCCCAGAATCACACTGATTGCAAATGAGATCAGTACCGGGAATACAACTTGAATATTCATCCTCACACCTCTTATCATTCTTTCGTTTTTTATCACGTTTGATTATACGGCTTTTACGTAGATTTATCAACCCTCACGTGCCGGACTGTCTGTGATTTCCACTGTTTTTTGCCGTTCGATTCCAAGATATGGAAGTACATTTTCAAAAATGCTCCGGACGACCGGTGCCGCGATCGTGCCTCCATAATAGATTCCCTGCGGATCATGGATAATGCAAAGTGCCAGTATCTTGGGATCATCGGCTGGTGCAAAACCGAGAAACGAAGAAATATAACGGTTTGCGCTTCGTGGAAGTGTCTGGGAAGTTGCTGTCTTACCTCCGATCCGGTACCCCTCGATCGCAGCATTTTTGCCTGAACCTTCGGATACAACTTTTTCCAGTATCATACGCACGGTCGCTGAAATCTCCTCCGGAAGGATTCCTGTCTCCACCGGATATTCAAGTTCTCTGACTGTTCCTCCTCCCGGGCTCTCAACCGCCACGCCAAAATGCGGAGTGATGCGACGTCCTCCATTGATCAGGGAACTTACAGTTGTCGCAAGCTGGATCGGTGTGATCTGAAACGACTGCCCGAAAGAAACAGTCGCCAGCTCCACCTCCCCCATATTTTCCATCCTGTGCATGATCGTACCCGCTTCCCCCGGAAGGTCAATGCCAGTTTTCTTCAAAAGGCCAAACTGCCGGAAATAACTGTAATATTTATTTACTCCGAGGCGCAGTCCCACCTCAATAAACACAGGGTTACAGGAATTTTCCGCTCCCTGCACGAAATTCTGTGCTCCGTGTCCCCGCCGGTTCGCACAATGGATCCGCCGGTCTTCTACCAGCTTATAGCCCGGACAGTAAAAAGAATCATTGACAGAAACAACACCTGCCGCAAGCCCTGCAGACATCGTGATGATCTTAAATGTGGAACCCGGTTCATATGTATCGTTCAGACAGGGATTCCGCCACATCTGATTGAGCAGATCCTGTTTTTCTTTTTCACTCATTCCATCAGTACTGACATCTGTATTCAGTGTAAACGGCTCGTTCAGGTCAAATTCCGGCACATTGACACAGGCATAAATTTCTCCGTTCTGCGGATTCATAAGCAGAATTGACACGCGTTCTGCCTGCTTTTCTTCCATGACTTTTTTTGCTGCCTGCTCCGTATATTCCTGAATACATGCATCCAGACTGATCCGAAGATTGTATCCCTGCTGTGGTTCTTCTCTGTTTTCACCGATTCCGTCCAGTTCAATCCCTCTGGCATCTGTCGTCGTCAGAATCTTGCCTGCTTCTCCTTTCAGGATTTCATCATACTCCACTTCCAGACCGATAATACCCTGATTGTCACCGCCGGTAAATCCCAATACCCTTGATGCCAGACTCCCAAGCGGATAATAACGTTTATAGTCTTCATCCACTTTTATCCCGGCAAGTCCGGCATTTCGGATCTCATCACCGGTCTCTTTCTCCACATTTGTTTTGATCCGCTCGATGGAAGAAATTTTTTCCACCCTTTTGCGTACAGTTTCTTCCGATATCCCCAGCTTTTCTGTAAGCAGGTGGATGATTTTTTCAGGATCTTTTATCTGACTGTGTATCACCGAGACCGTACATACAGTTTTGTTCGCCGCAAGTACTTTTCCGGTCGCATCCAGGATCTTTCCTCTTGCAGCTTTGATGTCACGCTCCCTCTCATGCAGATCCTCCGCTTTTTCGTAATAATAATCCGAGCGGAACCCCATCAGATAGACCAGCCTTCCGATGAGTCCCGCCGTCATCGCCATGCATAGCAAAAAAACGATCCATACTTTTCTTTTGTGAAAAGTATAATTTTTTTTATAAAATACATTCTTTTTTTGCACAAAAAATCCCCCGGGCAATGTCATAATAATATATGACACATTCCCGGAGGATACTTCTGTTATTTTCTTTAGTCAAGCCCGGCCTCTTCGTTGGTGATTCCTTCACTTTCCATATCGTTGTTTTCTGTTGTTTCGGATTCATCCTCTTCAGGTGGTGCCGGTACATTTGTATCAGAGATCGCCTCTTTCAGTGTATCTCCGGATGATGAATCACCTGTCGAAGTGATAATGTGTGTAGATAAAATATACTGACCATTGTCGTCAAGCTTGTGCTCTCCGTTGTCATCCAGCAGATAACCATTCTCATCGATACGGTTTCCTTCCAGATCCACGCGGTTTCCATTTCCGTCTACCAGATTTCCCTGCTCATCCACGCTACTTCCGGATACATCCACCAGATTTCCTTTGAATTTTTCCCAGAGTTCTGTCTCCGGTACACTTCCGTCTTCGGATTCATCCGGAGTGACATTCAGGTACGGAAGAATTTCAGAAAGAATACCCTGTGCGATATACTGTGGATATTTACTGTCTGCCTGATCTTCTGTATTTGGTTCATCTACAACGACATAGAGAAGTACCTGCGGATCATCTACCGGTGCAAAGGTAATAAAAGAAACCAGATATTTGCCGTTGCCTCGCGGAAATTTTTCCGCTGTACCGGTCTTACCACCTGAACTGTATCCCTCTACCTTAGACGTACGGCTGGTACCTTCCTGCACACTGGCTTCCATATAAGAACGGATATCTGCGGAAATCTCAGAAGATACAGTCTGTTTCATCAAAATCGGCTCGATCTTTTTGACCGTGGAACCGTTGCTGTCACGAATTTCTGTCACGAGATGTGGCTGATAATAGGAACCGCCGTTAATAACCGAACACATCGCATTGATCTCCTGGATCATCGTACAGGTAAATCCCTGTCCAAATGCAGAGCAGGCAAGCTCGGTCTCTCCCATTGTCTCTTCTGTATGAATTACACCGTATCCTTCATTCGGAAGATCGATTCCCGTACGGGATCCGAAGTTAAATAACGTCTGGGCTTTCAGGAACTGCTCTGTTCCCATTTTTGCTGCAATCTGCATCATTGCATCATTACAGGAGTTTGCAATTACATCTCGGAGAGCTTCTGTTCCATGTGCATCCGGCCATACCGCACACTTGATGTACGTATCACCATTTGCACCAAAAGTCTGTCCACCGTCACAGTTGAATGTATCTGACTCGGAAATCTTACCCTTTTCAAGTGCTCCTGCCATGACGATCGGTTTTACTACTGAACCTGGCTCATAGGTCTCGGTAATGCAGAAATTGCTCCACATGGAGTTCAGTGCTTCTACCGTCTCCTCATCATTCATCGCGGCGATTTCTTCTTCACTGTGTTTACCTGACAGATCACGCGGATTATTCAGATCATAACGGTCCCCGCCATCCATGGCAATGATCTCACCCGTCGAAGGCTTCATTGCGATCACACCGATGTTCTTGGCTCCCATTGCAGTTTTAAATCCGTTGACATATTTTTCAACAATCTGCTGTGCACCGACATCCAGTGAAGTGACTATACTCTGTCCGTCTTTTGGATCGATGATTGTCTGCTCTACATCGGAATTGTCATTGATATATCCATACTGGCGGCCATCAGCGCCCATCAGAGTACTGTTATAGTAGCTTTCCAGACCTACATCGGCGGTGTCACGTGCCAGAGTAAATCCGACTGTATCGCATGCAAGATCATTAAAAGGATACGTACGAAGATAATCTTCTTCAAACCATACACCCTTGACATTGCTACGCTCTGCTTTCTGTGCATCTGAGAGTTCACTGTCCTCTCCCGGTGTCTGATAATCTTCAAACGCTTTCTTTTCATCCATGGAAATCTGTTTTTTGATGATCTGGTACTGGCTGTTTTTTGTATCTTCCGCAGAAAGCTTCGAACGAATATCTTTTTCATCCAGTCCGAGAACATCCACCAGCGCCCTCACGGTAGGCTCTGCATAATCCTCATCGGAATTGACAGTTTTGCAGTCAAGAATCACATTATAGACCTTCTGGCTCGTTGCAAGAATATTACCGTTCCGGTCGTAGATATCACCACGTTTTGCCGGAAGCACGTTGCTCTCGTATTTCTGCTGCGCCTGTGTCAGCACCTGTTTCTTGTATTTTTGTCCGCTTATGGCATTGATGTATGTGATCCGCCCCAGCAAACAAACTAAAGCTAGTAACACTACCGCGAATAGTCCTACTAGCTTTCCTCTCATTAAGTGATTAATTTTTCTCTGAGGTTTCCTGTGATTTCTCTGTCTGGTATTACTCAAATTCTCACCTCTTGCTTAATTCACATCCTGATACTGTCTTACATAACTGTTACTCGGCATGCTGTATGTCTTTTTCTGGTCATCTGTCGGATAATTCATACCCAGCCGGCCGATTGCGAGTTTCTTGATGGTATTCAGGTCTACATCGGAAGTCACCTGACTTTCGTATGCATTGTTGTCTTCTTTTACCTGAGATAATTCGGTCTCCAGAGCTGCGACGGTCTTCATTTTGCCTGTAAGGTCTGATTTGAGCTGCAGATAATTCACACAGCAAAATAGCACCGCTACACTGACAACAGCAAGGAACAGGACAAAACCACGTCCCATACTCTGTGCTTTCTCTCTGTTTCTCTGCGCCTCCCGGCTAAGCTGACGGGATTTCTCTGCCGCGCGTTCCTCGCGGACACGTTTGGCTGTCTGTACTCCTGCTGTCTGATATTTTCTTGCAGGTACTTCCTGAAGTCTCCGTACGGCATTTCCGTCCACGTACATTCCGCGGACATTTCCTGCGTTTGTTCTGTTTTTTCTGGATGTGACCGCTCTGTTTGTCCTCTCCATCTCTGACTCACAACTTTCTATCTAAATTACTTCTTACTTCTATTTCTTATATCTTCGCTCAAAAATTCTCAGCTTTGCACTTTTTGATCGTGGATTTTCTTCCATCTCGACCTTACTTGGCAGGATTGGTTTTCTTGTAATGACTTTTCCTTTGGATTCCTTACCGCATACACATACCGGGAAATCCGGCGGGCATGTACACGGGTTCTCATTTTTGCGGAAAATCGTCTTTACGATCCTGTCCTCCAGTGAATGGAAAGTGATAATGCAGATTCTTCCACCATCATCAAGCAGATCGATCATACCGTCCAGTGATTCTCTAAGGACATCCAGTTCACGGTTCAGTTCGATCCGGATTGCCTGAAAAGTTCTTTTTGCAGGATGTCCTCCGGTCGCCTGAATCTTCATCGGAATGGACTGACGGATGATCTCTGTCAGTTCTCCGGTTGTCTGAATCGGTGCCTTTGCTCTCGCAGCCACAATATGCTTCGCAATATTTTTTGCAAATTTATCTTCTCCGTAATCACGAATGATCCGGTAAAGTTCTTTTTCGTCGTAGCCATTGACAATATCAGCAGCCGTACGACTCTGTCTCTGATCCATTCTCATGTCAAGCGGTGCATCTACCCTGTAGGTAAAGCCACGTTCTTCGTTATCCAGCTGATAAGATGAAACTCCCAGATCAAGAACGATTCCGTTGACTTTCTGAATCCCCAGATTCTTAAGTTCATTTACCATGTAACAATAATTGCTGCGAATGATCGTCACCCTGTCCTCATAGGCAGCCAGTCTTTCATTCGCAGCAATTATCGCATCTTGGTCCTGATCTATGCCAATAAATCTCCCCTTGGCAGAAAGTCTCTGACACACTTCACTTGCGTGTCCCGCTCCTCCCAGAGTTCCATCCACGTAGATGCCATCCGGTCTGATACTCAGCCCCTCAATGGTTTCATCCAGTAATACAGATTTGTGTTTGAATTCCATATCCGTCTCCTGTGGGATTTCTTTCCGGCGTAATGCTCAGATGATGATACCCATATCCTGCATGCCTTCTGCGATGCTGTCCATATCATCATAATCGCAGTTCTCGCTCCACTTTTCTTTGCTCCAAACTTCAATGCGGTTCAGATTTCCGGTAAGCACAACGTCTTTTTCCAGACCGGCAAATTCCCGTAACGTCTGTGGTACAAGGATTCTCCCCTGCTTGTCCAGTTCACAGTTCGTCGCACCTGCTACAAAGAAACGTGTGAAGGTTCTGGCGTTTTTATTTGTAAGTGGTAAGGCTCTGAGTTTTTCTTCAAAGGCTTTCCATTCGTCCATCGGATAAATAGAAAGACAACCATCAAGTCCCTTGGTCAGTACGAACTCTTCTCCCAGGAGTTCCCTGAACTTGGAAGGGATGATCAGACGCCCCTTCGCGTCGATTGTATGATTGTATTCGCCCATGAACATTTTACTCACCTACTCTCTCAGATACGATTCTCCCCTTCGTATCCTCGGATGGAAACGGTGGAATCTGCCACATTCCCTCCATCTGCCACCACTATTCACCACTTTCTACCACTTATATTGCCATTCTACCCTATTTACCCCTAAATTACAAGTGGGAATCGTAGATTTTTTCCAAACAATTCAGTACTTTGAAAGTATTATTTTAGTTCTGTTACAAAAAAAAGCTCCCCACGTCATGAACATGGAGAACCTTTTGCTCATTTATTCAGTTTGATCATGATCCGATCCAGTTTCCGGCTGAGCGGAAGCTGCTTCTGAAGATCCTTCCTGCTTTTGATCTTCCTGTTCAATCTGCTCTGAAGGTGCCGAAGTCTCCGGCCTGTCCAGAATTTCTTTAAATTCATCCTGAACATTTTCAAAGTTCTGAACATCCGTAAGTCTGCTTCCATCCGTCTTTTCGTCCGGTGCATATGCCTCCTCTCTCCTGCGGCTGCGAAGTGCATTACGCTTTCTGGAGAGGACGTGACGTACCGAAGCCGTCACTCCGCAGACCAGAAAAAGCACTACAGATACAAGAAGGGAAACGGAAATTTTAGTTCCCGGAATATACAGGCTGTCTGTACGGAGCCATTCGATGCCACATTTACCCAGTCCATATCCGGCAAGATAACGCAGGAAGATTTCTCCCTGAAAACTTTTTCTTCTGCCAAGGATCAGAAGAACGATCAGCAGAAGAAGACACCAGATACTCTCATAGAGAAACAGCGGATGTACCTGTATAAAAGGTTCATCAAGTACCATTACCAGATTGTCCCGCATCTGTTTGGTCACTGCGCTGCTGTGGACCGATTCCAGTGGAATCTGCATTGCAAAAAGACTGTCTGTATACTCGCCAAAGGCCTCTCTGTTAAATGCATTTCCCCATACACCTATTATCTGCCCTGTCAGCAGTCCTATACTGACAGTATCTGCCATTTGCCCAAAAGAAACTTTACGTATCTTACAGTAAATAAATCCAGCCAGTGCACCACCAAAGATCCCACCATATATTGCAAGTCCGCCCCCACGGATATTAATGAGCTCTGTCCATGGCTTTCCGCTGAAAACCTCCCACGAAAATGCAAGATAATACAATCTCGCACCAACCAGTCCACCAATCAGTGAGACAAGTACCATTCCCAGATAGAGATTCGGATTTTCTTTATGCTTTCTGACCTGAAGCATGATAACCGCAAGCCCGAGAAGCATTCCAACCGCAACCAGTATCCCATATACTGTGATCTCAAATCCGAAAACCGTAAACGACTTATTCATCCCCTCAAAGTAAGCGCTGATATTAGGAAATCGAATTGAAAGATTCATAAAACACCTTCCCTTATTCCGGATCTTAAACAAGATCCTTTATCTGTGATCCATTATACGTTGAATCTGAAGAGTATTACATCGCCATCCTGAACGATATATTCTTTACCTTCCATACGTACAAGACCTTTTTCTCTTGCACCTGCATAAGAACCACAATCAAGAAGATCCTGATAATTGACAACTTCTGCCTTAATAAATCCTCTTTCAAAGTCTGTGTGGATCTTACCTGCTGCCTGAGGTGCTTTCGTTCCGGTTTTGATCGTCCACGCACGTGTCTCATCTTCTCCGGATGTCAAAAAGCTCATCAGTCCCAGAAGGCTGTAACTTGCTTTTACCAGTTTCTCAAGACCGGATTCTTTCAGTCCGAGGTCTTCGAGGAACATTTTCTTTTCGTCATCATCCAACTCGGAAATCTCTTCTTCGATTTCTGCACAGATTACGAATACTTCGCTCTTCTGCTCTGCTGCATATTTTCTTACTGCCTGTACATGAGCGTTGGATTCACCGTCATCTGCCAGATCATCTTCACTTACATTTGCGGCATATATCACCGGTTTCCATGTAAGAAGATTGTATGTTCCCATCCATCCTTCTTCATCCTCACTCTCAAGTTCCATAGTGATCGCCATGTTACCGTCTTCGAGATGTTTCTTGACTTTCTGAAGGAAATCAAGCTCTTTGGCAGCTTCCTTATCCATACGTGCAGTCTTGGTTACTTTTGCAATTCTTCTTTCAAGAATTTCGATATCAGAGAAAATCAGCTCAAGATTGATCGTTTCGATATCTCGAAGCGGATCAATGCTTCCGTCTACATGGATGACATTTGGATCTTCGAAGCAGCGTACTACATGTACGATTGCATCTACTTCACGGATATTTGCAAGGAACTGGTTGCCGAGGCCTTCACCCTTGGATGCACCCTTTACCAGACCTGCAATATCAACAAATTCGATAACAGCCGGTGTCACCTTCTTAGAGTGGTAAAAATCCCCGAGCAGTTTCAGTCTTTCATCCGGAACAGTAACCACGCCGACGTTCGGGTCGATGGTACAGAACGGGTAGTTTGCGGATTCTGCGCCTGCTTTTGTCAGTGAATTGAACAGTGTACTTTTGCCTACGTTTGGCAGTCCTACGATTCCTAGTTTCATTTTCTATATTTCTCCATTTCGTATTTTATTATTTGAAATTTATACTCACACAATTTTATCACACACCGGAAGAAAAGTCCATATCTCCCTCCTGTCCGGCTTTCAGTCTTCTTTCAGAATAAACTTACGTATGATCTCTGCCACACCGTCATGATTGTTATCATGTTCGGTAACATAATTCCCATATTCCTCAATGCCCGGATATGCATTACACATAACTGCACCAATATGAGCAGCCTTCAGCATTTCAATGTCGTTCTGCGCATCCCCGGCTGCAACGGAATTTTCAATCGGTACCCCAACATAATCACAGAACCATCTGACCGCAAAGCCTTTTGAAATACCTTCCGGTACGATTTCCTGATAACGGTCATTCGAAAAAAAGCTCTGTACTTTTCCGGCCAGCGGTGCAATGACCTCTCTCTGGAATTTCAGATTTTTCTCTCTTTCTTCGCTGGTAGTAAGTACAATAAGTTTATAGGGATCTTTCGGCACTACTTCCTCTGCGCTTGCCACGATCTTATACGGAAGCCGGTTCGCCGCAGCATACTGCTTTAATTCTTCCGTTTCTCTGACACAGAGGATGTTCGTATCATTGTATCCCTGAATATGCAGGTCGCGTTTCAATGCTTCATTTATAATCTCAACCGCAATTTCTCTCGGAAACGTTTTGCCATAAACTGTTTTTTCATGATATGGATCATAAATCTGTCCTCCATTAAAACAGATCACATAACAGCCTTCTTTGTCAAGTCCCGCCTTTGCAGCACAGACACGGGCACTGGCAAGCGGTCTTCCCGTGCAGACCACGATCTTGTGTCCTTTTGCGAGAGCCTCATCAATAGCCGCCTGATTTCCCGGGGTAACTTCTTTGGCATCGTTTAATAATGTTCCATCAAGATCTGTAAATAAAACTCTTACACTCATTTTTTCAAATATCCTCGTATCTTTTCTTCATTCACCTGTTCGCCTATGACAATCAGTACATCCTGCCCTGCTTCCAGCGGATGCATCGTCAGTTCATGAGCAGTCGCATTCAGCTCCTGCCATACATTTCCGTCTTTCAAAAATCCCTTGATACGGAAGACTTGTCCGCATTCCGGGTCTCCAAAAATCTCCCTTACCGCCTCTTTGGCTTTCATTGGAGAAATTCCTTCGTCCATCAAAAACAGTGACTGGAAGATCTCGTCCTGCTCTATATACATTTTTTCATAATCTTCGACCTGATAACCGGATTCCAAAATTTTTTTGTAATCTTTTTCGGAAAAAGCTTCCCAGTCTCCACAGACCACTTCATCTTTCAAAGTTCTTTTGCAGTGAATTTTCTCTAAAGCGCGGTTGATATGCGCAACCGTTGCCTTTATCTGTCCCTCTGATGCCTGTTGCGTACGGCTCAGTAAAATGCAGCCCGCATTTGCCGCTTCCGATGCCAGAATATAGTCCGCACCTTCTGAAAGATTTTCTTCCAGACACGCATCCACCACGGTAATGACATTTCCGATCTGATACCATTTATCAAGGGGTTCCTCATTCAGTGCGTCAAAAAAATCATCAACATCAAAAATCCCTGACGGTTCGATCAGCACACGGTCATATCCACACATTCCCATTGCGATAAGTTTTGTGCGAAAACGTCTCCGATAACAGTCTTTATCACATCCGCCCGCAACCATTTCCAGTTCGCAGTTCTCGCTTTCCAGTTCCCGGAGGAGCATCATATCTACATTGATCGCCCCGAAATCATTTTCCAGTATCCCGATATTCTGTCCCTGTTCCATCAGATAGCGCGCATATTTTTTTATAAATGTAGTCTTTCCCGATCCGAGAAATCCTGTGATCAGATCTACCTTTACCATACTGCTCCTCTTTCTCTGCTTTTCATTTTATATCTTTATCTCCTCGCGGATTTTTTCGGCAAACATCCGGTGTCCTTCCTCCGTAAAATGCACTCCATCATAAATGGTCGGAATTTCCCACCCACTTGCATCTGTAAAAGCAACACCTACCCGGCGCGCGATCCTCTGATATTCTTTTCCGAGATTCCGGGATTCCGTAAGAAGTTCCGGCCGGTCCACCCACGCTCCTTCCTGCATCGCAGGAGGCGCAATCAGCCGAAGTTTCATTTTACGGCTTGCAAGCCCCGCTTCCTCCATAAGCCTTTTCAGGAAACGTTCCATACGTTTTGCCACATCTGCCGCTGTAAAATCCGAATTCTCAAGAAGATCATTTGTCCCGAGCATTACCCAGAGCCACACCGAATTCGGACGTCTGTGCCAGTCCCTTACCTGATCACAGGCAAACTTCACAGTGCTTACAGTATGTGGAATACTTCTTCCATTCACTCCGTGATTCTCAATCTTCCAGGCTGTCTCCGTCTCAAGGATTCCAGTCCAGCGGACATCCTTCGGATAGCGTCCGTCCATCTGATCATGCGGATCATAACCATACGTATTTGAATCTCCATAGCAGATAATTGTTCCCGGCATATTCTCCCTCTTTTCCTAATGGGTCATCCCAGTTGTCTTCCCAGTATTTTTAATTTTTCCCGCCGATTGCAGTAATCCGGCAGTTCCTTTTCGACTATTGCCCAGAAACGCGGCGAGTGATTCATCTCTTTGCGGTGCGCAAGTTCATGAACAACTACATAATCCAGAAGTTCCGGCGGCATCAGAACCAGTTTCCAGTTAAAATTCAGGTTTCCGGCCGAACTGCAGCTTCCCCACCTGGTCTTCTGCTCCCGGATTGTAATGCGGTTATACGTAACTCCCATACGCTTTGCAAAATATGCTGTACGCTCCGGAAAAATTTTTCTTGCCCGTAGTATACCATCCCGCCGTTCTTCTTCTGTAATGATATGCACCTGTTCCCTGTATTTTTCAACTTTTTTCTGCTGTGTCCTGATCCAGTCTTCATGCTCCGTCACAAATCTTTCGATTCTGTACTTTGCCAGACGAAGCGGTGCACGAACGACCACGCTGCCATCCGTTTTCACCTGAATCGTGAGTGATTTTCTTCCGGAACGTATCAACTCGTATTCTGTCAAATCTTTCTCCACTCCGTTCTGTCATCAGTCTCTTGTCATCAACATCAGAAGATATTTCCCGTCAAAAGACACAACTGCTTCTTCCGCTTCGATTTCATTGCTAACAGTAAGCCCACTGTCCGACACTCTGAGATGATAGTGGTCTAACGGATACTTAAATCCCACAAGTGTCAGTCCCGGCATATCACCCTCAAGAGAAAAGAATGACACATATTTGCCAAACTGTTCCTTTTTCTTAAGTACTGTACCGCTCTCAACCAGTTTCATGTAATTCCACTGATCGATCAGCGTGATATCTGCGTCCCGCTCTCTGCCGAGCACCAGCAGTCCGAAATTTGCAAGCAGATGGTCTATTCGATTGCCGGTCGCTCCAAAAATCGTGATATTTTTCGCCCCTCTGTCAATCGCAAAATTTACTGCAGACTGCGTATCAGAATCATCCTTTTCTGGTTTCAGACGTACGATCTCCGTCTCTTTCAAACTATCCAGATACTTCTCTCCTGCAGCAGAAAGACTGTCAAAATCTCCGACCGCTACATCCGGCACCCAATCTGTTTTGATAAAAAACTCCACACCTTTATCTGCTGCGATCAGGCATACATTTTCTTTTTTATTTTTCTGTAAAAAATCGAGGGCAAAATCTCTCTGGATATTGCCCCCGCTTACGATGATCACATCTTTCATATTGTTCCTCAATCGATCTTTTCGCTAATCTCTTGCATTCTTTTCTGAATCTTATGCACATTGGACTCCAGATTACCGTTGAATACATAAGAACCTGCAACAAGAACATTTGCCCCTGCTTTCATAGCGGTTTCAATCGTTTCATCATTGATTCCGCCATCTACCTCTATGTCCACATTCAGCTCTTCTCTGTCAATAATTTCTTTCAGTTCTTCAATCTTTTCTGTACACTCTGCCAGATATTTCTGTCCACCGAATCCCGGCTGTACTGTCATAATCAGTACCATATCAACATCTTCCAGAAGGTGACTGATGTCATTAACCGGTGTAGCAGGCTTTATGGATACTCCGACTTTTACACCGGCATCCTTGATCAGTTCAATTGCCCTTTCAAGATCTTCACAGGCCTCTGCATGTACTGTGATAGAATCCGCTCCACATTCTACGAAATCCTGAATGTAGCGCTCCGGTGCAGAAACCATCAGATGTACATCAAAAAACATTCTGGATTCTTTGCGGATTGATTTGATCACCGGCATTCCGAATGAAATACTTGGTACAAAATCTCCATCCATTACATCAATGTGAAGCCATTTGACTCCGGCCCTTTCAAGAGTCTGAATCTGTTCTCCCAGACGATTAAAGTCTGCGGATAAAATTGAGGGGCACAATCGATACTCCATTTAATATCTCCTTTTCTCTTTTAATTCTTCATATAAACTAAGATAATCTTCATATCGGATGCTGCTGATCTTTCCGTCCTCGAATGCTTCTTTTACTCTGCATCCCGGTTCATGAATATGTCTGCATCCCTGAAATCTGCATTCTTTATCATATTTTCGAAACTCCGGAAAATAATCTTTCAGATCCTGCTCTTCCATATCTGTCAGATACAGGGAAGAAAATCCCGGTGTATCCATAAGAAACGTATCTTCTCCGACAGGAATAACCTGCGAGTGGCGTGTCGTATGACGTCCTCTTTTCAGTTTCTTACTAATCTCACCCGTCTCCATCTGCACCTCTCCCTGTAAAAGATTGGTCAGTGATGATTTTCCGACTCCGGACGGCCCGGCAACTACAGTTGTCTTTCCTTTCAGAATCTCATGGATTTCCTCCAGTCCCTCCTTTTCGAGGGCACTGGACAGAATCACATGATAACCGCAGTTTTTGTAAGTTTCATAAAGCTCTGTCACTTCCTGCTCCGATGCAAGATCTTTTTTATTAAAACAAATCACTGCCGGAACATCTGACTGTTCCATCATGATCAGAAAACGGTCCAGAAGCATAAAATTCGGTTTTGGATTTTCCATTGCAAAGATCACAAATGCCTGATCCACATTTGCCACAGCCGGACGAATCAGCGAATTCTTACGTGGAAGAATCCTGATCAGATTTCCGGTGTGTTCCTGTTCATCAAGAACTGTAATCTCCACATTATCGCCTACCAGTGGTTTCTGGTTATCTTTACGGAAGATTCCTTTTGCCTTACATTCATAAAGCATCTCATCCTCTCCGTATACATAATAGAAGCCGGCAATTCCTTTTATGATTTTTCCCTGCATGGATTACTCGGCTTTCTGGAAAGTGATCGGATACTGTCCAAGCTGCTGGTAGGTACCATTTATCTGTTCAGATACATACAATGTACCAGCACCGACTCCCGGTACACCGGTGATATCCAGTGTATATGGGAAAGTAAGTTTTTCTCCGTCCACAACCTGTGTAGATGTCATCTCCCCATTTACTTCCTGGATCAGTTCCAGACGAATTGCTCCGCCCTGATAACCGGTTGGTGTATTTAAAGTCTGTGTACATTTCCATACTTCGCCATTTGCCACAGCAGCACTCTGCTGTGCGCTTGTATCAGCTGTGGACTGTGCAGACGCTGTATCTGTTGTCTGTGTATCTGTCGTTGCGGTGGAAGCTGTGTTATCTTTCTGTGCACCCGGTGCTTCATTGCCGCTGCTGACTACGATCGTAATCGGCTGATCCGGATCAGCTGTCGTATCTGCTTCCGGACTCTGAGAAATAACTTCTCCTGCTGCCACATCTGTGCTCTGCTGCTCTGTCACCTGAACATCGATCCATTTGCCAAGTGTGGTGATCGCGTCATTTTCTGTCATACCGACTACACTAGGCACTGATACACTGTTGCCATAATCAAGGCCACGGCTGACAACCAGAGTTACTTCATCACCCGCACTTACGCTGCTTCCTGCTTCCGGTGTATAAGAATCTACATATCCCGGATTTACCAGCGGATAACCGCTTCCGTCATCTTCACTGTATGCTTTCTGAACATTCACTGTAAGTCCAAGATCTTCCAGTGTCTGCTGCGCATCCACTCCGGTCTCTCCGGAGAGATCAGGCATCGTAACAGCCTGCTGTCCCTTACTGATGTAATATTTCAGAGTTGTATACTGTTCAACTTTTGTTCCTGCTGCAATATTCTGAGAAGAAATGCGTCCTTTTTCCTGTGTGGAACTTTCTTCTCCCATCATCTGTTTGCCGAGTTTTTCTTCTTCAAGAAGTGCAGTTGCTTCTTCTTCCGTCTTTCCTACCAGATCCGGAACAATCACCATTCCATCCTCATCTGTCGAGGCATCTGTATTCTGATCGGTCTGTGAAGTATCTGTACTGCTGTCACCGCCTATGATGCCGGCTGCTTTTCCGATAAAGAAGATTGCTGCAACCAAAATAGCCGCACCTGCAAGAAGTGCAAGAATCGTAAGGCCCCTATTCGGTGCTTTATGTTTCTTCTTGGATTTTTTATTAGAGGAACGTTTACGGCGATGATCATCTTCATAATCATCTTCACCATCATCATAATCCGTATCGTATTCCTCATCTTCAAGCTGCGCAATGTCTGATGTACGTTTCTTCGGACTGTGCTTGATCTCTCCGAGTTCTTCATCAGAAATCACAACGGTCTTTGCATCATTATCTACAGAAGATAATTTAACGAAATCTCCCTGCGGTTCGATCAGAGAATGCTTCAGGTCTGCAATCACATCTTCCATCTTGTCGTAACGGCGATTTACACTCTTCTGCGTACATTTCAGGATGATCTGCTCAAGGCTGTATGGCAGATCTTCCGCATAAACACTCGGCGGAACCATTTCTTCCTGAAGATGTTTGATAGCGATTGCCACAGTCGTATCTCCGTCAAATGGAACACGTCCGGTAACCATCTCATATAAAGTAATACCAAGTGAATAAATATCACTCTTTTCGTCGCTGTATCCTCCACGTACCTGCTCCGGTGAGCTGTAATGTACAGATCCCATAACATTAGAACTGATGGTATTGGAAGATGCTGCTCTTGCGATTCCGAAATCAGTAACCTTGACCTTACCGTCTGTTGAAATAATGATATTCTGCGGTTTTACATCGCGGTGTACGATTCCGTGATTATGTGCAGCTTCCAGCCCCATTGATACCTGAATGGCAATGCTGGTCGCCTCTTTAATAGAAAGTTTGCCTTTCTTTGCAATGTATTCTTTCAGCGTGATGCCTTCGATCAGTTCCATTACAATGTAATAAACACCTTCGTCATCCCCTACATCAAATACATTGACAATATTCGGATGTGTCAGTCCCGCAGCTGCCTGTGCCTCGCTGCGGAATTTACGGATAAATGTAGTATCCTCCCGAAATTCCGGTTTTAACACCTTGACCGCTACGAAACGGTTCAGCTTATGATCTTTTGCCTTATATACATCGGCCATTCCACCGGTGCCGATCTTCCCTAAGATTTCATAGCGCTCTGCTATGATCATTCCTGTTTTTAACATTTTTCCACCTCATTCGTGAATGGTTCTACCAGTATGACTGCTATGTTATCCTTACCACCGTTCCGGTTGGCTTCTCTCAGAAGTCTTTCACCCTTCTGCGGCAGTTCTTCTGTCTGGTTCAGTATGATTTTTTCGATTTCACTGTCTTCTACCATATTGCTCAGACCATCGGAACACATAAGGATCGTACTGTCCGGTTCCAGTTTCAGGTCAAAAAAGTCAATATCTACGGTGCGCTCTGCACCAAGTGCTCTCGTAATAATGTTTTTATCCGGATGGTTTCTGGCTTCCTCTGGTTTGATCTCACCCATACGGACCATTTCCTGTACAAGGGAGTGATCTTTTGTTACCTGATGAATCTCACCCTGTACCACATACAGACGGCTGTCTCCGACATTGGCCACATAAGCATAATGTCCCACGATCGTGCAGACTACCATAGTCGTACCCATTCCCCGCAGATTTTCATCACTTCGAGAACGATCCAGAATCTCCGTATTTGCAGTCTCAATGGCATGACGAATCACTTTGATTGGGTTGAAATCCGCGTCTCTTCGAATCTCGTCCACTAAAGTCTGAACTGCATGTGAGGATGCATAATCCCCTGCATTATGTCCGCCCATTCCATCAGCGACGACAAACAGATTCGGAAGATTTCCAACCGGGTTTTCGGAAACGAACACATAGTCCTGGTTCATTTTCCTTCTCTGGCCTACATCCGTAGCTGAATATACCCTCATGTCACTTCTCACTTTCTGTTTTTTCCATGTATCTTTTTCTTAGCTGCCCACAGGCACCGTCAATATCGCTGCCCATTTCCCTTCTAATAGTACCATTAATTCCGCATTTTTCAAGATTTATTTTGAAATTCTCCACAGCCTGACGGGTGGAACGCACGAAAGAACGCTCTCTCACCGGATTAACCGGAATCAGGTTTACATGGCAGTTCAGACCTTTCAGACGGCCCGCCAGTTCCTGTGCATTTTCTTTGCTGTCATTTACCCCTGCGACCAGACTGTACTCAAAAGTGATCCTCCGTCCTGTCTTGGCAAAATAATATCGGCAGGCCTCCAGAAGTTCATCTACAGAATATTTGTTGGCAATCGGCATCAGTTCCCGTCTTTTTTCATCGTTCGGTGCATGAAGCGATACTGCAAGTGTCATCTGAAGCTTTTCATCTGCCAGTTCATAAATTCTCGGAACCAACCCACATGTAGATACCGTAAGATTTCGCTGACTGATATGGATTCCTCCATCTTCGGTCAGAATATGAATAAATCTGAGAAGATTATCATAATTATCAAGCGGCTCACCGGTTCCCATCACCACCACATTGGAGATACGCTCTCCGATAGAAGTCTGTATCCGGTAAATCTGATCCAGCATCTCCGACGGAAGAAGATTTCTCGTCAGCCCACCGATCGTAGATGCACAGAAGCGGCAGCCCATACGGCAGCCTGCCTGAGAAGAAATACAGACGGAATTTCCGTATTTATATCGCATCAGGACACTCTCGATCATATTTCCATCAGAAAGGCGGAACAGATACTTTCTGGTTCCATCTACTTTGGAAGTCTGAACATCCAGTTCTTCCAGAACTGTGATGGGATAATCTTTCAGCTTTTCTTTCAGGCTCTTCGGAATATTTGCCATTTCATCATAGGAGGTAACAAGATGCTCATGCAGCCAGCCATAGATCTGCTTTGCGCGGAAAGGCTTTTCACCGATCTGCACCATAAGCTCTTTCAGCTCCTCCATATTCATTGATTTGATATCTGTCATAATTATTTCCTTCTGAATTTTGCAATGAAGAAGCCATCAGTTCCATGTACACCCGGAAGCAGCTGCAGATAGCCCAGTGCAGTCGTCTCAGAATGAAGTTCTTCCGGAATACAGTCATCTATGCTTTCAAGTTTAAATGGATGGTTATTCATAAACCACATCATATTTTCTTCATTTTCTTCTTTTGCAATCGTACAGGTACTGAAAATCAGCACTCCGCGCGGTTTCACATACTCTGCTGCCTTATCAAGGATCGTTCTCTGGAGAATGACCAGTTCATCTTCTTTCTGGGCTGTAGAGCGGTATTTGATCTCCGGTTTCTTGCCTATCACACCGTAACCGGAACACGGTACATCTGCAAGAACAATATCTGCCTTGCATTCGGATTCTACATCAAACAACGTAGCATCCTGTACTTTTGCCTGCACATTGATCGAACCTGTTCGCTGAATATTTTCTTCGATCAGATTTACCTTGTACTGGCTGATATCGCGTGCGTCTACCGTACCAAATCCTTCCATCTTATCACCCATATGAAGACTCTTGCCACCCGGTGCAGCACACATGTCAATGACATAATCTCCTCTGGACGGATTTGCAATCTCCGCCACAAGCATGGAACTTACATCCTGTACAAGGATTTTTCCCTGAATAAATGCATCCAGCGCCAGAATATGGTTATATCCGGAAATACGCTTTGCATAAGGAAGATATGGAGCCGGTTCGACGGTAACGCCCTGATTTTTCAAGCTGTCACAAATTTTATCAACAGAATTCAGATATGTACGGCAGCGAATCGTGACCGGTTTTTCCCTGAGGAAATCTGCAAGCATTTTTTCGGTAATTTCCTCGCCGTAATCTTCCAGCCAGCGATTTACAAGCTCCTCCGGCATGGAATAACGAACGGACAGATAACGGACAAGATTCTCTTCTCTTGAAGGATATTCCAGTTCGTTCATCTGTCTCGCAGCAGTCCGAAGGACTCCGTTTACAAAAGGTTTCAGATTATAAAAACCTTTTTTCTGTGCAAGTTTTACTGCCTCATTACAGACAGCACTGTCCGGCACACGATCCATGAATTTCATCTGATAAATGGCACTTCGTAAGATTTCACGGATCGGTGCTTTCATTTTATCAACAGGAATTTTCGAAAAGGAATTAATAATATAATCAATCAGTATTCTGTATTCCAGTGTTCCCTCACACACTCTCGTGATAAAAGCTCTTTCCTGTTTCGGAAGGAACTGATATTTGGAAAGTGCATTGCGGATTGCAATATGACTATGTTCGCCCTCTTCATTAATCTGAAGAAGAATCTCCAGTATCATCTCTCTTGTATTAATTCCGCTAGTCATCCCTTCTTCGTCCTCCTGCAAGTATCAAAAGTCTCAAAAGCTGTAATATGGAAGCTGCCAGCGCTGCCACATAAGTCATTGCAGCTGCGGTCAGTACCTTTCTTGCCCCGCGTGTCTCGTCTGTCCCGAGGATTCCGGTACTCTGCAGCATCTTTAATGCACGTGAGGATGCATTGATTTCAACAGGAAGTGTCACAAGCTGAAACAGTACTGCCAGTGAAAAAAGTACAATACCTGCTGTCACCAGCGGACGGATTCCTGAAAAAAGCCCGATCAGAAAAAGCGGCCAGGAAAGTGTACTTCCAAAGTTTGCCACCGGAACGATCGCACTTCGGAATTCAAGCGGTGCATAACCAATCGCATGCTGAATAGCATGTCCGCATTCATGGGCAGCAACACCCACAGCCGCCAGTGAAGTCTGTCCGTAAATATCTTCGGAAAGGCTTACTGTTTTTGTCCGCGGATCATAATGGTCCGTCAGACTTCCGGAAATTGCACGTACATGCACATCTGTGATACCGGCTGCCTGCAGGATTCTTTTTGCTGTTTCTGCACCGGTAAGCCCTGAAGCACCCCGTATTCTCCTGTAATAGGAAAAAGTACTCTTCAGCCTTGCGGATGCAGCAAGTGACAGCAGCATTCCAATGATCAGCAGTATATAAGTCCAGTCGAATCCGTAATATCCATAACCATATCCGTACATCCGCATCACTCCTTATGATCTTTCAGCATAATACCTTCTGTTACCTGATAGCCGCGAAGAAAAGCATCTGTCTCCATCCGCTTCTTGCCTTCCAGCTGTACTTCTTTAAGAACCAGCTTGTCTGTTCCACAGGCTACATGAATTCCTTTTTTATCCACACCGGTAATGGTTCCCGGTGCCTCTTTTCCACAATTTCCACTTTCAACAGAGCATTTCCACACCTTCAGTGTCTTTCCGTTCAGGAAAGTATAGGCGCTCGGCCATGGATTCATTCCACGTACCAGCCGCTCCAGCTCTGTGGCACTCTTTGTAAAATCCATCAGTCCCATTTTTTTACTGATCATTGCCGCATACGGTGTCGGGCTTTCTTCCGGCTGCTTCGTATAGACCGCAGTTCCATCCACAATAGACGGAATTGTACGGATCAGAAGTTCAGCGCCTTCCTCTGCAAGTTTGTCAAACAGACTTCCGCCTGTTTCATCTTCTGCCAGCGGAACGACTGCCTGAGAAATCATATCTCCCGTATCCAGTCCGACTCCCATTTTCATTATCGTCACTCCGGATTCCTTTTCTCCATCGATCACAGCCTGCTGGATTGGTGCAGCTCCTCTGTATTTCGGAAGAAGGGACGCATGGATATTCAGGCATCCGTATTTCGGCATATCCAGGATCGTCTTCGGAATGATCTGACCAAATGCTGCAACTATGATCATGTCCGGAGCAAGTTCTTTTAATGTTTCTACAAATTCCGAATCACGTACCTTAAGTGGCTGATAGACCGGGATCTCATGTTTCATCGCTTCTTCCTTGACAGGAGTCGGCAGAAGTGTCTTTCCTCTTCCTTTTGGTTTGTCGGGCTGTGTTACCACAGCGGCTACCTCATATCCGTTTTTTACAAGTGCGGCAAGTGGCGGCACTGCAAAATCCGGTGTTCCCATATAAACAATCTTCATATAATAGTCTGCTCCTCTTTTCTCCCGTTATGCACGGGTCTGCCTGTAAATACCTTCTCATTCTTCCTCATCATAGCTGGTTCTGTGCAGTTCACCTTCGACCAGATCGGTATACATTTTTCCGTCGAGGTGATCGATTTCATGACAGAATGCACGTGCCAGAAGTTCGGTTCCTTCATAGATCACTTCATTCATGTCCTCATCCATGGCTTTTACTTTTACATAGTTTGGTCTTGTCACCTGACCGGCCATTCCCGGAACACTTAAGCATCCCTCATCACCTGTCTGCTCTCCGGAAGTTTCCAGAATCTCCGGATTGATCAATACGATCGGGCCTTCTCCGATATCAATTACAACGATACGTTTCAGGATTCCGACCTGCGGTGCCGCAAGACCAACCCCCATTGCCTCATACATTGTATCAAGCATGTCATCGATCAAAGTTACGATCTTCGGTGTTACTTCTTTTACCGGTCTGCTGATCTTACGCAGAACCGGATCTTCTTCTGTTCTGATTACTCTGATTGCCATTTTTATTTCTTCCTCTCTTTTTATCTTATGCAAATTGCTACTTTCTAACTCTAAGTGTAATCAAACTGTATATACAGTCTTCTAAATCCGGAATTTAATTTAATGTATTTTTCTGTTTTATCTTTGATATCCTGCAAAATGCGTTCATCCCGGTGCTTGAGATACAGAACCTTACGGTAAATATCATTTACTTTTCCAACCGCCGCATATGCAGGCCCGATCACAGGAATCCGATATCTGGAAGCAATCCGCTCCACAAACTTTGCAAGATAATCCATCCCCTGCTCCAGAAGTTCTTCGTTCTCACCCGATACCAGTACAGAAAGCATGTGCGCTGCCGGCGGATAATCCATCAGCATACGGTATGCCATCTCCTCCTGATAAAACGCCTCATAGTCCTGCGCCGCCGCGGCCTGAATGCTGTAATGATCCGGATGGTAGCTCTGAATGATTGCCTCACCCGGTTTCATTCCACGCCCTGATCTGCCGACTGCCTGTGTCAGAAGCTGGAAAGTTCTCTCCGCACAGCGGTAATCTGCCACATTTAAGGAGAGATCCGCAGCAAGCGCTCCCACCAGTGTCACATCCGGAAAATCATGTCCTTTGACAATCATCTGTGTTCCGACAAGAATGTCAGCCTCATGCGCTGCAAACGAAGACAATATCTTTTCGTAGCTGCCTTTTGCCCTTGTCGTGTCATAATCCATACGAAGGATACGCGCTTTTGGGAAATTCTTGTGCAGAACCTGCTCAATCTGCTGCGTTCCTGCCTTAAATCCTCCGATATAAGGCGAACCGCATACCGGACATTTTTCCACCCGTGGCTGTTCATATCCACAATAGTGACAGACCAGTCTGCCATTATTGTGTTCCGTCAAAGCCACATCGCAGTGCGGACATTTCAGAACTGCACCACAGGAACGGCAGGAAACAAACCCGGCATATCCTCTTCTGTTCAGGAAAAGAATTGCCTGCTCCCCACATTCCAGCCTGTTTTCGATGGCTTTTCTCAAACTACGGCTCAGAACTGAACGGTTTCCCTCCCGTAATTCTTCTCTTAGATCTATAACACTCACTTTCGGAAGCGGTCGGTCTTCAAAACGCGCATCCAGCTTTACAAGCCGGAATTCACCGTCTTTCGCCTTCGTATAGGCTTCCAGCGACGGTGTCGCCGAACCCAGAACAAGACGTGCATTTTCCATCTGCGCGCGGTAAAGTGCAGTCTCTCTTGCATGGTATCTGGGGCTGTTTTCACTCTTATAAGACTGCTCATGCTCCTCATCTATAATGATAAGTCCCAGATTTGAAAACGGTGTGAACAAAGCCGAACGTGGTCCCACCATAATCTGTATCTCACCGCGTTTGGCTCTTTTGAACTGGTCGTAGCGTTCTCCCTGCGACAGGCGAGAATTCAGTACGGAAACTTTTTCTCCAAACCAGCCATAAAATCTCCGGACCGTCTGATAGGTCAGCGCAATCTCCGGAACAAGTACAATGACCTGTTTTCCCTCACCGATCACCTGACGGATCAATTTCATATAAACCTGTGTCTTGCCACTCCCGGTAACTCCATGGATCAGAACCGGCCGGGGCGAATCAGATTGCCATTCCTTCTGAATCTGATCAAAAGCCTCCTGCTGCGGTTTTGTGAGAACAGAAAGTTCCTCGTGTGGAATATTCGCTCCGTCCACGCTCATCCGATAAACTTCATCCTGCACAACCTGAACGATACCTTCATCCACAAGTGGACGCAAAACAGAAGCCGTTACGCCGAGTTCTTTGGATGCTTTTGTATAATCCAGCTTCTTTTCCTCAAGAAGCGCACGCACAAGCCTTGCTCTTGCCTTACATCGTCCACTCTCCAGCTTCCCTGCAGTTTTTTCTGCCTCTTCTTCGCTGACATTCAATATGATATATCGTTTTTCTTTGGTTTTAACCTTTTCTCTCACGGGGAGAACCGTTTTCAGTGCCTGAACCATAGTGGAGCCATACTGGTTTTTCATCCACGCGGCAAGCGCAATCAGCCTCTCCTCCGTAGTTTCCTCACTGCTGCAGATTCCCGTAAGTTCTTTCATACGTGATGTATCAAATGCCGGTGTATCTGAAAGACCGATCACATAGCCCTTTCGTTCGTGATTTCCGTTTCCAAAAGGAATCGTCACCACCATTCCCACCTGCAGTTTGTGCTGCAGTTCTTCGGGAACTTTGTACTGAAAACTGCGGTCAACTTTTTCGTGGGAAATGTCCACGATGATATCCGCATAAATCATTTATTTTTCTGCTCTTTCTTTATCCTCCTGAAGGATTTCTTCGATCAGTACCCTTTCATCCATCGGGTATTTCTTACCTTTGATCTCCTGATAATCCTCATGACCTTTTCCTGCGAGGACGATGATGTCACCCGGTTCTCCGTGGTGGATCGCATATGCGATTGCTTCCTTACGGTCACAGATCTCGACATATTTGCCGTCTGTCTTTGAAATACCAATCTTGATATCATTGATGATATCCTGCGGTTCCTCAAATCTCGGATTATCGGATGTGATGATCGTCAGATCTGCAAGTCTTCCGGAAACCTCTCCCATCTCATAGCGGCGGGATTTCGCACGGTTTCCTCCACATCCAAACATACATACAAGACGATGCGGATGATACTCGCGAAGTGTCGTCAGAAGGCTCTCCAGTGCCATCGCATTATGTGCATAATCGATCATCAATGTAAATTCATCAGATACTTTGATCATCTCGATACGACCTTTTACTTTTGCAACTTTCAGCGCCTTAATGATGTTTTCCTGTGAAACATTAAAATGACGACAGATTGCAATTGCTGTCAGAGAATTGTAAATGCTGAATTTACCCGGAATGTCGATCTCTACCGGAAACTCCATCAGACCTTTGAGCTGATAGGAAATTCCAAGATAGCCTCTGCCACCTACCATATGTGCATCCTCGGCCCGCAGATCTGCCTCCGGAGAAAATCCGTAAGTCTCAAGTGTGCAGGTATGTCCCTCTATGATTCTTTCGAAATGTTCATCATCGCGGTTGACAATTCCGACTTTGCACTGACGGAGCAGCATAGATTTGCATCTTAAATAATCGTCAAAATCCTTATGCTCATTTGGTCCGATATGGTCCGGCTCAATATTGGTAAAAATACCATAATCAAAAACAAATCCCTGTGTACGGTGAAGCATCAGTCCCTGTGATGAAACCTCCATAACTACACAGTCACAGCCGGCATCTGCCATCTTGCGAAAATATTCCTGAACCAGATATGATTCCGGTGTCGTATTGTGTGCCGGAATATGCCTATCTCCGATGATTGCCTCGATTGTTCCAATCAGTCCGACTTTGTAACCGGCATTTTCCAGAATTGATTTTACCATGTAAGTTGTCGTTGTCTTTCCCTTTGTTCCAGTAATTCCAATAGTTTTGAGTTCTTTTGCCGGATGACCGAAATATGCCGCAGAAATAAATGCCATCGCATAACGGGTGTCCGCAACTTTGATCACTGTTACATCTGAAGGAGCCTCAACTTCTTCTTCAACGATCAGAGTTTTTGCACCTTTTTCGATGACATCCGGTACAAATTTGTGTCCGTCCACAACCGCACCACGGATGCAGATAAACAACGAATTTTCTTCTACTTTGCGGGAGTCATACACAACGGTAGTGACTTCCTGTTCTGTACTGCCCTGACAGCAGGTATATTCCAAACCTTCTAATAGTGTTGATACTTTCATATTTTCCTCCTCTGCCTCGGGATATATGTGATATTTGCTCCGTTTCTCCAAACGGATATATTCCATTACAGAATAGCACAAGTGCATTCTATTTTCAATGTAGCAGAATTTTTTCTTGCTATCTCCCACCTCCGGCTGTATAATAAACCCGTAAATAAAAACGGGGGAGCTGGCCTTAAGCTGGCTGAGAGGAAACTTCTTGGTTTCGACCCTTAACCTGATTTGGATAATGCCAACGTAGGGATATACCGAATGCCCGGAAAGATTTTCTATTTGGATTTTCTTTTTGCTATCAGACAAGTTGAGAAGGTACCTGCGCGGTATCTTCTTTTTTGTTGCCATCTATCCTCAGGAAAACAGGAGGTAATCATGAACCAAAATGAAACAACATCAACCCAGAAACTTGCCATTGCCGGAGTTCTGACCGCAGCTGCCGTTGCCGGAAGTCTGATCAGCGTCCCGGTTGCCGGAAGCAAATGCGCTCCCGTCCAGCATATGGTCAATGTATTTTCCGCCGTCATCCTCGGTCCGTGGTGGGGTGTCGGAATCGCGTTCTGTGCAAGTCTGATCCGTAATCTGCTCGGCATCGGAAGTCTGCTTGCTTTCCCGGGAAGCATGGTCGGTGCCCTGTGCTGTGGACTGATCTTCCGCTTTACCGGTAAACTTGCTCCTACCTGTGCTGCTGAAGCACTCGGAACCGGCATTCTCGGCGGACTTGCCGCATACCCTGTCGCAAAACTGCTCATGGGACTCGCACCGGCAGGATTTACCGTGTACATGCTTCCGTTTTTTATCTCAACCTTCACAGGAAGTGTCCTTGCTTTTGTACTGCTTCGCGTTTTTGAAAAAAGCCAGATACTTCATACAGTCAGGAGATAATCTATGCCGTATGTCACTGATATAGAAATAATTTTTCAAAACATCCGTCGGAAAGCGCCAAAAATCCACTGCCTTACCAACCCGGTAACCATGCAGGATGTTGCTAATCTTCTTCTGGCAGCCGGTGGAAGTGCCGTTATGGGACAAAATGAAAAAGAGGTTGCAGAGATCACCGGCTTCTGTCAGGGAACCCTCTTAAACACCGGAGTTCCTGATGAAGCCAAAATCAATGCCTGCATCCTTGCCGGAAAAAAAGCCAATGAACTTAAGCATCCTGTTGTACTGGATCCGGTAGGTATCGGAGCCAGCACATTTCGCCAGAAAGCCATAAAAAACCTTCTTGCTCAGGTGCACCCGGATCTGATCCGCTGTAATCAGGAAGAGGCTGCAGTCCTCTGTTCTCTTTTTTCTGACAGTGTTACTCCCGGCTCCCATGGTGGAGTTGAAAGTGCCCTTCATCTTACCGAATCAGATGTCTGTTCTACTGCAAAGCAAACCGCACAGCTCTTTCAGACAACTGTTCTGATCACCGGAGCTATGGACGTTGCCTCTGATGGAGAAAACACGCAGCTTCTCACTGGCGGTGATTCCAGAATCTGCCGCATTACAGGCGGTGGATGCATGCTTTCCGCACTTTGCTCTTTATTCCTGTGCACCGCAGATTCACCGTTTGATGCCGCCTGTGCCGCCGGAACTCTCTGGAGAGAGGTCGCTTATTGTGCCGGACAGCGGACAGATGTCGTCCATGGTGGTATCGGAACTTTCCATACACAGCTTTTTGATGTACTGGAAGAAAAAATTTTTGACACGGAGACAAATCTATGAAAATCAATGCCAGACAATTAAATTTATATGCCGTCACTGACCGGAGCTGGCTGAAACCAGGTGAAACACTGGTCTCTGTCACAGAAGAGCTTCTGAAAGCAGGCATTACCTGTGTACAGCTTCGAGAAAAACATATGTCCGATGAAGAGATTCTGAAAGAAGCTTCCCTTCTGAAGGACCTGTGTGACAGTTATCAGGTTCCTCTGATCATTAACGACCGTCCGGATCTTGCAAAGAAATCCGGTGCTTCCGGTGTTCACGTTGGTCTTTCCGATATGGGAATCCAGAAAGCCCGTAAGCTTCTGGGAGAGGATTTCATCATTGGCGGAAGTGCCCATAATGTTGAGGAAGCACTTGCTGCCGAAGCTGCCGGTGCTGATTATCTCGGATGCGGTGCCGTCTTTGGAAGTACGACCAAAACGAATGTAACACAGCTTCCTGTTGAAACTTTAAAAGCAATCTGTAAGGCTGTAAAGATTCCGGTCGTTGCGATCGGCGGTGTAAACAGCGACAATCTTCCGCTCCTTGCCGGAAGCGGAATTGCCGGAGCAGCTGTCGTCAGCGGACTTTTCAAACCGACGGACAAAGCAGCTGCTGTCAGACGTTTTCTGACGCAGCTAAAAGCGATATAGTGTTTAAACATATCCAAATATGATAAGGACAAAAATATTATGAAAACCGTATTAACAATTGCCGGCAGTGACTGCAGCGGTGGTGCAGGTATCCAGGCCGACATCAAAACAATGATCATGAACGGTGTTTACGCAATGAGTGCGATCACCGCCCTGACCGCGCAGAATACAACCGGGGTTTACGGCATTCAGGAAGCATCTCCTGAATTTCTCGATAATCAGCTCGATTGTATTTTTACTGATATTTTTCCGGATGCCGTCAAGATCGGAATGCTCTCTTCTTCTGAAATCATGCGACACGTAGCTTCCAAGCTGCGTCAGTATCAGGCCCGCCACATCGTTCTGGATCCCGTCATGGTATCTACCAGTGGTCATCGCCTGATGAACAAAGATGCGGAAGAAACGCTCCAGAAAGAACTTTTTCCACTTGCAGAGGTCATCACACCAAATGTTCCGGAAGCAGAAAATCTCACCGGAATACAGATCACTGATGCTGCATCTATGGAAAAAGCAGCGCATATGCTCTATGAAAAGTTTCATGTTTCCGTGCTTCTGAAAGGCGGACACTGCATCAATGATGCCAACGATCTTCTTTATACAGACGAACATGGTATCTGGATGCGTGGTGAACGCATTGATAATCCAAACACCCACGGCACCGGCTGTACGCTCTCAAGCGCAATTGCCTCAAATCTTGCCAGAGGTTTTTCACTCGAAGAAGCTGTGCGCCGTTCCAAACAGTATCTGACCGAAGCCCTGAGATCGCAGATGAATCTCGGTCATGGTTCCGGTCCGCTTGATCACACGCTCGGACGTATCAAATAACAATAATCCACCACAGGATTTATCATCTCTCAATGCAAACACTTATCATTTACATAAAGGAGAAAATATTATATGACAACTTACACAACACAGATGGATGCAGCCCGCAAAGGGATCGTAACTCCGCAGATCAAAACCGTTGCAGAAAAAGAACATATGCCGGTTGAGAAATTGATGGAACTGGTCGCAGAAGGTAAAGTTGCGATCTGTGCCAACAAACACCACACCTGTCTGAATCCGGAAGGTGTCGGCAGCATGCTCCGCACAAAGATCAACGTAAACCTCGGTGTTTCCAGAGACTGCAAAGACTATGATATCGAAATGCAGAAGGTCATGAAAGCCGTTGACCTCGGTGCCGAAGCAATCATGGATCTTTCCAGCCATGGTAATACACAGCCGTTCCGCCAGAAACTTACTCACGAATGTCCTGCCATGATCGGAACCGTTCCGGTATACGACAGCGTCATCCACTACCAGCGCGATCTCTCTGAACTGACCGCTCATGATTTCATTGATGTCATCCGTCTCCATGCAGAAGACGGTGTGGATTTCGTCACACTTCACTGTGGAATTACCAGAAAAACCATCGAACAGATCAAAAAACACAAACGTAAAATGAACATCGTAAGCCGTGGCGGAAGCCTTGTCTTTGCATGGATGAGCATGACCGGCGAAGAAAATCCGTTTTATGAATACTTCGATGAGATCCTTGATATCTGTGAAGAACACGATGTTACTATCTCACTCGGTGATGCCTGCCGTCCGGGATGTCTGGCTGATGCCACAGATGTCTGCCAGATCGAAGAGCTTGTCCGTCTGGGTGAACTCACCAAACGTGCATGGGCTCACAATGTTCAGGTTATGGTTGAAGGTCCGGGACACGTTCCGCTCGATCAGGTTGCTGCAAACATGAAAGTTCAGCAGACCATCTGCATGGGTGCTCCTTTCTATGTACTCGGACCTCTTGTTACCGATATCGCACCTGGTTATGACCACATCACGGCTGCCATCGGTGGTGCCGTTGCCGCAATGAATGGTGCAGCATTCCTCTGCTATGTCACACCTGCAGAACATCTCGCTCTTCCTAATGTAGAAGACGTAAAACAGGGCATTATTGCTTCAAAAATCGCTGCACACGCTGCCGATATCGCAAAAGGGATCCCACATGCCAGAGACATCGATGATAAGATGGCAGATGCACGCCGTGTCCTCGACTGGGATGCTCAGTTTGCATGTGCGCTCGATCCGGAAACCGCCAAAGCGATCCGTGATGACCGTCTGCCGGAAGATGATCACAGTGATACCTGCAGTATGTGTGGTAAATTCTGTGCAGTCCGCAGCATGAATAAGGCACTTGCCGGTGAGCACATCGACATCCTTTAATTTCTGCCGATAAACCAGATCAATCTAATAATTTCACATCCGGCTGCGGAGCCATCCGACAGCCAGCATAGAACCGGGGAGCATAAAAAGCCACAGAAGAGGCTGATATGGATCTCCGGTTTTTGGATGTGTGGATGCCGGCATGCTTTCCGCCTGCTCACTTCCCGTTTCTCCATCAATATCGGAGGTTGCCTCTTCCTGTTTTTCTTCTTCTGCTCCTTTTACCTGTATTTCAGATTGTGCAATTTTTGTCTGCTCTCCTGTTTCCAGAGTTGTCACTGAAACTTCATTGACCAGATTCTGGTCTTCCAGACCTTCCGGCAGTGTCACGACCGCCTCCAGACCGAAAGCTTCCCCGGGTGCGATCTGCTCAATCTTTGCCTTTGTTTTGGATTTATTCAGTCTGACACCATCTTTTTCCAGAAATCTCACCGGTACATTTCCAAGCTGAAAACGCTCCGTCGTAACAATTGAATGCAATGTGCGCTCTCCGGTATTTCTGATACAGATCAGAAAACGGATCTCATCCCCCGGAACTGCCATGGAACGGTCTGCAGTTTTGGTCACTTCAAATGCAGCCTGCAACGCCTGAATCTGCGTCACCAGCTCTGCATTTTTTACGATTTCTTCTGTTTCCTCAGTCCCATTTTCAGCAGATATTTTGCCGGCTGTTGCTGTCAGTTGTAATGAAACAGCTGTTATCCTGTCTTCCGGCAGATGCACCGTCAGATACAGAGTCTTTGTTGCACTCATCTCAAGTTTCTCCATATATGCAGTATTTCCCACCGCATCTTCTGCACCTTCCGACCACTCTCCGGCCAGACCATTCTCAGAAAAATTATAGCTGATTCTTATATCTTTAAGGTCACATTCTCCCGTGTTTTCTGCAGTTATCGTATAGACCAGATCACTTCCTGCTTTTATTGTATCATCCTCAGCCTGAACTGACAGGATCAGATCTGCCTGTAAATTTGTATCTGTATCACCACTGCTATCAGAAAATGAATCCGCATTTTCATTTTCCGAAGATAGATTGTCCGAAATTTTCTCTGAATCTTCGCTTCCAGTCCGCGGCAATGCATTATCCGGGAGTTCTGCTTCGTCCAGAAGTTCTGCCTCATTCGGCAGTTCAGTCTCATCCTTAATGATATCCACATCCGAATTTTGTATTTCATCTGTAAGCACATCTATATCCTTAGATTCTACACCCACAGTCTCTGACGCGCCCACAATTCCCTCTATTACATTTTCCATTGCATTCATTCCGCTGGTTTCACTTGCGGTCTTCACAGATTTTCTCACAACAGCCTTTTCCGCCCCTGTGCTTTCCTCTATGCGTTCGCCTGCATCTATCTGATATCCGTCCTTCTGTCCTTCATCTGTTGCAAAGACCGCCTCCGCCGCATAAACCGGTGCCTCCTTCCACATATATCCACTTCCCGCCGACATCCCGACAAGGAAAACTGCCATACCTGCCGCCGCTATTTTTCTCATTATTCTGTTTTTCATAAAGAACTCCTTTTCACTTCAAAAACCTTCCGTCAAATAGTTTCAAATAATAAAACACCGGCATTGTTTCTCAGCCCATAGGCATTTCCCCTTTCACTTTGCATTCTTCATGGGATTATTGTCGAAATGACGATTGAAAGTTATGAATTTCAAAGAACTGAAATTCAGATAAGCACACTTTAGCACGTTTCGGTCCGGACTACAAGAGCCTGTAAAAATTAAAGAGTTTCTTTAAGTTTTCTTTAGAAGTTTTATTTTTCTTTTAGATTTAGTACACAGTTTAAACATATTTCCTGCTTATAATAGTTTTTGGATAGATGAATAACCACTCTCTATCTCCCCCCTCAAAAAGTTAAGGAAACAAGCCGCCTGCGTACAGGCGGCTTTTCCTTTGCTCTTTTGCTTCTTTTATTTCTCTATGGTAATACTCCATGTATTTCTGTATTCGCATCCACTTTCTAACCGAAGCAGATTCGGCTGTGTCTCCAGATCTTCTGTGATTCCCTTTCGGGACGGCAAAGAACTCCACGGTTCTATACAGACATAGTTTACTTTCATTTTCGGCCAGTGCCAGATTCCGAGATAATTCATATCTTCATAAACCACGCGAATCTTCCGGCAATCTTTTTTGCTCTCAATCATAAGGCTTTTCGGCATCTCATCCAAAACGATCGCATCTCTGTCAAACAATCCATGCTGCAATGGCAGATAACGATTATCAACAAGGGGCACCGGCACCGTATTTTCCGTCACAAAACAGTCATCTGACAAAACCACCTGACTCAACTGTGCATTTTCTCCAAAATCAATGCAATAATCTTCAAATGCCAGTCCATCCGCAATCGGTACACAGAATCCCGGATGACCACCAATACCAAAATACATTGTCTTTGTGTCCTTATTTCTGACCTGATATGTAATCTGAAGCGTATCTTCTATCAGTTTCCAGCAAATATCCAGTTCAAACAAAAACGGATAACGCAGCTCCGTCTCCGGTGTATTCTTAAGTCTCAGAACCAGCTCATCTTCTTTTTTCTCCACCAGGGTCATCTCCATATATGGCAGAAATCCATGAATATCCATATGATACCTTTTTCCCTGATAACGATACTGTCCGTCCGTCATCCGACCGATATACGGAAAAAGATTCGGTCCTCTGTCCGTCCATGAAGCCACATCTCCCTGCCACAGATATTCCTTTCCCTCTGCATCCTGTATAGAACGAAGTTCTCCTCCTTTTGAGGAAATTTCTACAGATAATTTTGAATTACTGATTTTATAATTCATGCTGCACCCCCTTATTTTCTCTCAGTATAGCACGTGCGCCACAAGGTTTCTAGTTACTGTTCACTCCGTTCACAGCAACTTGGGCGGAATACTACCTGTGAACAGTAACGATTCTATCTTTTTACCTTAATTCCATTGCAATTCCAGTCCCATTCTTTTATAATAGAAAATTATAGAAAACATCTTCATTTACATCAAAAATGAAAAGAAACGAGGAATCCATATGAGCGAAAAAACAGTTGTTGTTGCTCTTGGTCACAAAGCCCTTGGCACAACACTTCCTGAACAGAAAACGGCTACCCGTGAAGCAGCAAAAGCAATTGCAGACCTTGTAGAAGAAGGCGCAAATGTTGTCATTTCTCACAGCAATGGACCACAGGTCGGCATGATCCATACCGCAATGAACGAATTTGGAAAAGCGCATCCGGATTATACATTTGCACCGATGTCCGTATGCTCTGCCATGAGTCAGGGCTATATCGGCTATGATCTTCAGAATGCGATTCGCGCAGAGTTACTTTCCCGCGGCATCTACAAGCCGGTTGCAACCATTCTGACACAGGTTGTCATCGATCCATATGACGAAGCATTCGGCGAGCCGGAAAAAATCATCGGCCGTGTTCTTAATTCCGAAGAAGCTGAAGCAGAAGAGGAAAAAGGTAATTTCGTTACAGAAACTGCAGAGGGTGAATACCGCAGAATCCTTGCAGCTCCTAAACCGCAGAAAATTATCGAACTCGAAACTATCCGCACTCTTGCAAACGCAGGACAGGTTGTTATCGCTGCCGGTGGCGGTGGAATTCCGGTCATGGAGCAGGGCATTGACCTTCACGGTGCAAGTGCCATCATTGAAAAAGACCTTGCCAGTGAACTTCTTGCAGAAGAACTTGATGCAGATACGCTTCTGATCCTCACCAGCGTCGAAAAAGTCAGCCTCAACAAAGATACAGACAGCGAAACTCTGCTGGGTACTGTTTCTGTGGACGATGCCAACAAATACATCGCAGAAAACCAGTTTGCTGCAGGTTCCATGCTTCCAAAAATTGAAGCAGCCGTATCCTTTGCGTCTAAAGGCAGCGGTCACCGCACTATCATCACCGATATCGCCCATGCAAGAGACGGTTATCGTGAAAAAACAGGTACCATCATCAAATAAACAGCATTGGAGCTACATACATGGAACTGAAAAACCGAACTTTATCTAATTTTGCAGAGCTGGTAGAATCCGGCGAATGCAAGAAATTCCGGGGACGCCTGAAAGTGGGTGTCGACCTTGGTACTGCCAATACAGTCCTTGCCGTTGTCGATACGAATAATCGCCCGATCGCAGGTATTTCCGCACCGTCTCATGCGATTCAGGATGGTGTGATCGTAAACTATTATGAATCCGTCCAGCTTGTCACCAGGCTCAAAGCAGAACTGGAAGAGAGACTTGGTGTTGAACTTCCTTATGCCGCTGCTGCGATCCCTCCGGGAGTTTCCGAAGGCAGCGTCAAAAGCATCGGATATGTACTTGAAGGTGCCGGGTTTGAAGTCACCAACATTGTAGACGAACCGACAGCCGCTGCTGCTGTGCTGAAGATCACCGATGGAGCTGTTGTCGATGTCGGTGGCGGTACAACCGGCATCAGCATCCTCAAAGATGGCAAAGTTATTTACACAGACGACGAAGCCACAGGCGGCAGCCATATGACTATGACCGTTGCCGGACATTACCGCATCCCATACGAAGAAGCCGAAGTCCTCAAGACCACTCCGGAAAAAGAAGAAGAAATCTTCCCGGTCATCAAAGCCGTAATCGAAAAAATGGCTACGATCACAGAGAAATTTCTCCACGGATATCAGGTTCCGGCGGTTTACGTCGTTGGTGGTTCCGCAAGCTTTCGCGAATTCACCACTGTATTCGAAAAGAAACTTGGTCTTCCGGTCTACCGCCCGGTTCATCCGCTTCTCGTAACACCACTCGGCATCGCATATTACTGCGACCTGCCACCGGTAACACCTAAGAAAAAATAACGTATACAAAAACTGACGCACCTGTAATGGTACGTCAGTTTTTTACCTTAACTAACTTCCTGTAAACCTTAATCCTGCAAACTCTCACGAACTCTTTTTAACTCCCGTTCAAATTTTGCAAGCATTTTGTCATACTCTTTGTTTTTCAGCATCTCAATCTGTTCTTCCAGTTTAATCTCTTCCTTGCGCAGCTCATCTTTAAACTGAATATCGGTTGGCATATCATAACCCTCCATACAATCCCACCTTTCTGATTATCTGTGAACAATTAGTTCTGACTATTATGTAATCATTATAGTGGATTCTTCATTTTCTGTAAACTCTATTCTTATGTCAAGGTACCTATTATTTTCCGGATTCTGCAGTTTGGAAATCTGAGAGAAATTCTCAATGAATTTTAGAATTATATGTTCTATCCATACTTTAACAGGCATTTACAGGAATTGCAAATAGAATCGTTCAACAAATTTCAGCAAGCCCGCGCAATAACAAACAAGAAAAAAGAGAATCCGACATCTCTTGCCAGATTCTCTCATTACTTCTATATTTACATCGATTTTCTTTCGGCGATCTCTGCCATCTTCGCTTCATTCAGTCGTGTATCTCCATGCACACGGCTGTAGGAAAGATAACCATTCATACGATCGATCTTTGTCAGGTTTCGGGAGCCGCATACCGGGCAGACATCCATCTCAAGCTCCTGATGACCGCAGTCGTCACAATATGCCAGAGAAAGGTTGACTCCCTCATAATATCCGAGATCCATTGCTCTGCGGATCAGTGTCCGGATGGCTTCTTTATTGTAACCGATCGGATAACGTACATACTGGATCTTACCACCATTACAGAGTTCCCAGAAACGTCCTTCCAGATCCTGCTTCTCGATCGGAGTCACATCCTCTGTTACATGGCAGTGGAAACTGTTGCTCACATACGGTCTGTCGGATACGCCCTCTACGATTCCGTACATCTTGCGGAACTGCTCAACCTGCAGACCACAGAGACTCTCAGCCGGTGTGCCGTAGATTGCATAGAGGTAACCATCCTCCTGCTTGAACTGGTTTACCTTGTCATTGATATATTTCAGTACTTCCAGTGCGAACTGACCGTCCTCACGGATAGATTTGCCATTGTAAAGCTCCTGCAGCTCATTCAGTGCGGTGATACCAAAGGAAGCTGTCATCGGTTTCAGAAGTTTACCGATCTTTTCGTTCGGTTTCAGATGTCCGCCATAGAAACCGCCCTCACAGTATGCCAGCGGGTTCGTGGATGCACGCATCTGTCCCAGGTATTCATACGTACGGATATGCAGGTTACGGATCATCTGTAAATAGAAATCCAGCACCTCATAAAAATCTCTGCTTTCCGCTCTGGCTTTTGCAAGGATCATCGGAAGATGAAGGCTGACTGCACCAATATTGAAACGTCCGACAAATACCGGCTTATCCTGATCATCAGCCGGATACATGCCGCCCCGCTCATACCATGGGCTTAAGAAAGCACGACATCCCATCGGACTGATCACCTTGCCGTACTGCTTGTACATGCTGGCGATATAGCCTTTACCGGTAAGAGAAAGCCAGTCCGGATACATTGTCTTTGCAGAACAGTCTACACCTGCTTCAAAAATATCTTCACACGGTTTGCCCGGTCCGTGAAGGTTCTCATCATAGAGGAAAACAATCTTCGGGAACAGTACCGGTTTCTTGTGGCCTTTCTTGCCCTGTCCGCCCTTGTGCACTTCAAGAAGAGAAATATTACACATCTTCTCAAACTGACCGGTCCCAAGACCAAGTGTCACTGTGACAAACGGATAGTCTCCACGGGAAGAACCTACGGTATTGAGCTTGTACTCAATTCCCTGCCATCCCTGGTCAAAGTCTCTGCGCACCTTGTCAAGCGCATACTCGATTGCTTTTTCTTCTCTGCCGCTCCAGCTCTCATCAGCATATTTCAAAAATTCACTGATATATTTGTCATAGCTCTTCTGCGCATAAGGTCCGAGGATCTTATCCACTTCCGGTACAGTAAATCCACCATACTGCTGTGCCGCTGTACTTAAGATGATATCTCCCATAACATCAAATGCGGTATCCAGAGTCTTTGGTTCGTTGTACCAGACATTTCCCATCTCAAATCCGCCACGCAGGACTGCACCCACATCAAACAGACAACAGTTCATTGTATCCAGACGTGCAGACTGATCATGAATATAAATATAACCGTCCTTACATGCCTGCAGTTCATTGCGGTTCATAAAGAATTTTCTGTAAAGTTCCTTATTCAGTTCGTTAAAGATCAGGCTTCGCTTTGTAGCTACAAGCGCACTGTCTGTATTGGCATTGCTCTTGTCACCGATATAACGGATTGCCTGACTCTTGGTATATACATCATCCATCATATGGATAAAATCAAGTTTGTAATTGCGATAATCACGATAACTCTTGGCAACTGCCGGGTTTACACGCTCCAGAGCGCCTTCTACGATATTGTGCATTTCCTGGATCTCAATCTCGTTTTTGCCGAGGGAATCTGCATGCTCCTGCGCAAAACGACAGATAAAATCCTTTTCCTCCTGAGAAAATGTATAAAGAATTCGTGCAGCTGACTTATTTACCGCTTTCACGATTTTCTGTGGATCAAATTCTTCTCTTGTTCCATCTTTTTTGATTACATAGATCATACCTTGTCTCTCCTGTTTGATGCTTTTATGAGGTTTCTTGCTCCCCATTACTTTCTCCCCATATATTGTGTTGCATATGATAGTATAGCACAATATCATGTGAAATAAAAGAGTGAATTTCAGTTTTTATTGTCTGAAATCTTACCAAAAAAGAATCAGTTAAAACACTATTTCAGTTTACCCATTCCATCAGGTAGATGCATGCATTTGGATCATCTTCGGACTGTACCTCAATCGTATCACCCTCATCCAGCATCACAAGCAAGGTGTCATCGCCTGTTTTCAGCGGATAACGCTCTTTTTTCGTTCCGTCTTTGGAAGTAACTACAACCACAGCTTTCTCATCAATGGTGTAGATTCCGTATCTTCCTGCTTCGATCTGCACACCTGCTGTTACCGGACCATTCCCGGCTGCAAGTGAATAAAACATATATCCATTATCATCCTGCTCGGCAGAAAAATATGTATCCAGTTCTTCGGTATCTGTATATGTATTCCCACTGTCCGACTTACTGCTCACAACATCCTGAATCATATCTTTAAAATCGCCAAATGCCGGTGCAAGTGACATCACAAGAATAAACAGTATCCATACCCACACAAATCTCGAACGTTTCTTCGGCTTTCTGGTGTATCTCTCCGTCGTTCCGGCAGTATTTCGCGTCGCAGACATCTTCTGCATTGCATCCCGACGGATCTTTTTCTGCTGCTCCTGAATCGCCTGTCTGGATACAGTTGTCCGTCCGGCCGTACTCTTCGCAGCACCGTTCATTCTCTTCGGTGTGTCCTGCGGTCTCTGCTGTTCGCGCATGATCTTACGCGCCTTATCAGATGCATGCTTGTAATGATCGCTTCGGCTTTCATTCAAATGATATAAAATCTCATCCTTACGGTACGGCATACCACAGTCTTTACATCTTCCATTCACAACAGGTCCGTCACATAAAGGACATCTCATAGACAACACCCCCCTCATTTTATTGCTGTATGTATTATTGTAGCCTTTTTCCATAAATCTTACAAGGTTAAAATTGCAATCGCATATTTTTCTTGCTATAATGTCTATATTAAATTTGAGGAGGCTATTATGGAACAAATCAAAATTCCTGCCGGCTATCATTCAGATCTGAATCTGCATGATACACAGGTTGCAATTAAAACAGTCAAAGACTTTTTCCAGCAGACTCTTTCACAGAAGCTTAATCTTCTCCGTGTTTCTGCTCCGGTTTTTGTATCTCCGTCATCCGGCCTGAATGACAATCTGAATGGTGTGGAGCGCCCGGTAAGTTTCGACATCAAAGGTCAGGACGAAAACGCTGAGATCGTACATTCCCTTGCAAAATGGAAACGTTATGCGCTTAAGAAATATGGTTTTGCTCATGGTGAAGGACTTTATACAGATATGATCGCGATCCGCCGTGACGAAGATCTGGATAACATCCACTCTGTATACGTTGACCAGTGGGACTGGGAGAAGATTATTACTAAAGAAGAACGCAACATGGAAACTCTGATCAACACCGTACGTTCTATCTACAGTGTTCTTCGCAAAACTGAGAAATACATGGCTGTACAGTATGATTATATTGAAGAGATCCTTCCGAAAGAAATCGCTTTTGTTTCCACACAGGAACTGGTTGACATGTATCCGGATCTTACTCCGAAGGAAAGAGAATACAAGATAGTCAAAGAAAAAGGTGCAGTCTTCCTTATGCAGGTAGGTAAGACCTTAAGCAATGGCGAGCGTCATGACGGACGTGCTCCGGACTATGACGACTGGGAACTGAACGGTGACATTCTTGTTTATTATCCGGTACTGGATATTGCTCTTGAGCTTTCTTCTATGGGTATCCGTGTAGACGAGGAAGCACTCGACCGCCAGCTTACAGAGGCAGGCTGCGATGACCGCAGAGAGCTTCCATTCCAGAAAGCAATCATGAACAAAGAACTGCCATACACTATTGGCGGCGGAATCGGACAGTCCCGTATCTGTATGTTCTTCCTTCGTAAAGCACACATCGGTGAAGTTCATGTATCCCTGTGGCCGGAAGAAGTCACAAAGACTGCTGCGGAAGCAGGAGTAAATCTGCTGTAATCAGGGCATAAGTCGACAATTTGCCATAAGACCGACTTTAAAACAGTCCTTCTATAGTAAGATTTCACTAAATTTTAATATTTGAATTATTGACAGACAGGTACCTTCATACTATCATATCAGTAGCAACCGACCTGAACATTTATCAGTGAACATACAAGAAAGACAGAGGTACCAACTGTGAATATTTTATTTTTTCTGACACCCAAAAGCGACGTAGCCTATATATTTGAAGACGAGACCCTGCGACAGACTGTTGAAAAGATGGAACACCGTAAGTTCTCCTGTATCCCGATTCTGAATAAAGAGGGACAGTACACAGGAACGATTTCCGAGGGAGACCTCTTATGGGGAATCAAGCTTCTCAATATCAACAGCACTGATCTCAAAGAAATGGAGAATGTTTCGATCATGGCGATCCCGAGACGCGCCACTTATAAGCCGGTACACGCCGATGCAGATATGGAAGACCTGCTGGATCGTGCCATCAATCAGAACTATGTTCCTGTTGTTGATGACAAGGGATCTTTTATCGGAATCATCACCCGTAAAGAGATTATCAAATATTGCTACAAAGAAATGAAAAAATTAAGTGGCCTGCACGAAAAGCAGGAAACATCCGAATAATAAAAGAAGCCGGTTTCCCGTGTATTCATATACATCAGGAAATCGGCCTTTTTGTATCCAGATTTAATCCGGAATTACCGGTACGGCATCTGCCGGAATCGGGCATACGAATCCGGATTTTGTACGTTTTTCAAACTCTGCTCTCGCCTCATTAAGAAGGCTGTGATCTTCAAACAGATCGATTGCGGTTGCTGCAAGAACCTTGCCCGCATGGATTGCTGCTTTATGTCCGATCTCGGTGCGGTCACAGGAAACATTCTGCCAGCTGTGTCCCGGGCATCCGTTCGGCCATGTTGCCACATGGATCTGTGCCGTTGGTGTCAGCCAGCTTACATCACCTACATCGGTAGAACCGGCCTTGAACGCATCCTTCTGATAGAGTGGTGCAAGGAATGCATTCATTGCATGACCATACTCCTTCTGCATCTTTTCTACTGCTTCTCTTGCCGCCTCATCGTTTTCGGCTGCCACTCCCGGAATTGCGCTGTGGTCATAAGTTGCTGCCAGCGCATCCGCATATTTATTTTCTTCTTCGGTATACTGCGGAACACCAAGCTCCTCAAAGTTTTTATAAAGAACACGCTCCAGCGCAAAGTTACTTACCGTGTCTGCCAGACCGTCAATAAATTTTTTCTCAAAAGTTGTCTCCGTCATAAGAGCCGCACCTTTGGCAATCTTGTCCACACGTTTCTGAAGCTCCACAGCTTCTGCCACATGATTGGAACGCACCATATATAAAACGCTCGCCTTTGGCTGTACAACATTCGGACTGCATCCGCCGGCATCTGTGATTGCATAATGGATGCGCGCCTTACTGCTCATATGCTCTCTCAGAAACTGTACCCCGATATTCATAAGCTCCACTGCATCAAGGGCGCTCCTGCCCATCTCAGGCGCTCCTGCTGCGTGAGAAGCCGTTCCTGTAAACTTGTACTGCGTCTGAATGCAGGAGTTTGAAGAACCGGTTGCTACCTCATTGACATCTTCCGGATGCCAGGTAAGTGCTGCATCCAGCTTTTTCCAGAGACCGTCACGCGCCATAAATGCTTTTGCCGCGCCACCCTCTTCACCCGGGCATCCATAAAGAATCACGGTTCCTTCCATCTCATTTTTTTCCAGATATGCTTTGACACCAAGTGCCGCCGCAAACGCACCGGCGCCCAGAAGATTATGTCCGCATCCGTGACCATTTCCGCCTTCCTGGATCTCTTTACGCTCAAGCAACCCTGCTTCCTGTGAAAGTCCGGAAAGTGCATCATACTCTGCCAAAATGCCGATATACGGACGTCCATGTCCGTAGGATGCCGCAAATGCAGTCTCGATATTACAAGTTCCACGTTCCACCTCAAAGCCCTCTTTTTCCAGTGCTTCACAGTAAGCGGCTGCGGATTTGAACTCCTGCAGGGAAAGCTCTGCAAATTCCCAGATTTTATCAGCGATTCCTGTAATCAGGTCGCGTTTTTCCTCAATTGTCTGCAATGCAGACTGTTTTTCTGCTGTCATAGTATCGTACCTTCTTTCTGCAAATTAAAAAGCAATCGGATAAGTCCGTTTCATACTTTCTGACTTCCTGTTGTATAAACTCAAAAAGGCAACCAGGATTTTCCGGTCACCTTTTTTATTTTACAGCACCTTGGATAAAAATTCCTGCAGACGCGGATTCGTCGGATTTTCGAAAATTTCCTCCGGTGTTCCATCTACAAGAAGTTTACCATCTGCCATAAAGAGCACACGATTTCCTACCTCACGTGCAAATCCCATCTCATGTGTTACGACCACCATGGTCATGCCTTCTTTTGCAAGCTCTTTCATAACATCCAGAACTTCACCGACCATCTCCGGATCAAGAGCAGAAGTCGGTTCGTCAAACAGCATAACGTCAGGCTCCATCGCAAGGGCCCTTACGATTGCCACACGCTGCTTCTGACCACCGGAAAGCTGGATTGGATATGCATTTGCACGGTCAGCAAGACCGACACGGTCCAGAAGCTCCAGTGCTTTTTTCTCCGCTTCTTCTTTTGAAACACCCTTTACTTTCATCGGTGCAAGTGTCATATTATCCAGGATCGTCATATGTGGGAACAGGTTAAAATGCTGAAAAACCATGCCCATTTTCTGTCGGAGGCTGTCGATATCCAATTTTACTTTCTTTCCGGAAGCATCGACATATTTTTTCTTTGTGATATCTACACCATTAAAAATGATCTCACCATCTGTAGGCTCTTCAAGGAGGTTCAAACTTCGGAGAAAAGTAGATTTACCGGATCCGGACGGTCCGATCACTACCATAACATCACCTTTGTTAATATCAGCTGTCACACCATCCAGAGCTTTGATCGCGCCTCTGTGATAATGTTTCTTAAGGTTTCTTACCTGAATCAGACTATCGCTTGTCGCCATGGCTCATTCTCCTTTCAAAATATGCAATCAGTTTGGAGGTCGGGAAGCACAGACAGAAATAAATTGCTGTCGCAACAAGCAACGGCTCGATGATGATAAAGGTTGCTCCCTTGACTGCGTTTACGGCAGACATGATATCCTGAACACCGATGGTATAAGTGATCGCAGATTCCTTGATGATAACAACGAATTCGTTTGCGATTGCCGGAAGGATATTTTTGAGTGCCTGCGGAAGAATGATATAGCGCAGGTTCATAGTCTGGGAAAGCCCCAGAGAACGTGCGGCTTCTGTCTGCCCCTGATCGATGGACTGGATTCCGGCACGGATGATCTCACAGAGATATGCACCGGAGTTCATACCAAGTGCAACAACACCCGGGAAGAAACGGTTAAACTTAATAAATCCAAACATCTGGAAAGACGGAAGATCGATCATTCCGAACACACCGTAGTAGATGATAAAAATCTGTACCAGTACCGGGGTGGAACGAAGTATTTCTACGTAAGCAGTTGCTATAAAAGAAAGGGGATTGAATTTGGACAGCCATACCAGCGGTCCTCCCTCTCTCAGATGTCCATTACGGTCTACCGCAAGGGCACGGAACGGACGAATGTTTGACATACGCATCAGCGCAAGAATCAGCGCAAGTACAAAACCAATAGCAACCGTAAACAACGACAGCAGTACGGTTACGAGGAGGCCCTGTCTGAATAACTGCGCATATGGGGCAATTTTGCCAAAATTGGATAATTTAATAAAACTGTCCATAAAAACTCCTTTCATGATATCGTTAATTCTTATGTATTATAGCAGAAAATAACGGACAGATAAACAATAATCCTCTGTTGCAGATTACTTTTATCCACCATATAAATATTACCTTTGAACGACAATATGGATTCCTGCCACCAAACGGGCAGGAATCCATTATTTATGCCAAAGTATGCGAGAGAAGCAACCAGTGGCGGGATTTCTGTATCACTTCATATGACTCAAAATCGGTCTGGATTATTCAGCGTCATCTGCTTCCGGAACTGCACCGTTTGCGTCCAGTGTTCCTTCATATGTCTGACCTGCTGCAAGCTCTGTTGCATCTGCGATGAATTTGTCCATGGAACCATCCTCAAGAGCATCTGCGATTGCTTCGTTTACAGCTTTGAGAAGTTCTTCATTTCCTTTGGCAACACCAATTGCAGAACCTTCTGTATCATATGGTACGTCGCATACGATCTCAAGATCCGGATAGTTTTTCTGATAGCTTTCTGCTACTGCTGTCTCAATAAATGCACCATCCATTTTACCTGTAAGAAGCTCTGTGATAAGGTCTGTAACCTTCGGCAGAGATATGATGTCTGCATCCGGAGTATTTTCATTTGCAAGGTCAAGCTGGATAGAACCGGTCTGTGCTCCGATGGAGTAATCTTTGTTGTTTGCATCTTCAAGAGTCTTGAACTGATCAGCTTTGTCTTTTACTGTTACGAAAGACTGTCCGCCCTTGTAATACAGATCTGAAAACTCCATAGCATCTGCACGAGCCGGATCCGGTGAAAGACCTGCCATGCCAAGGTCAACGTTTTTCTGTGCAAGTTCGCTTAATACACCGTCGAAGTCCATCGGAACTACTTCCAGTTCCAGTCCCATCTTGTCTGCGATGTACTTAGCCAGATCCATATCAAATCCGGAAAGTGTCGGGTTACCATCTTCATCGATTGAATAAAATTCATATGGTGCAAAGTCCGGGCTTGTTGCAACTGTAAGTTTGCCATCTGTAACAGTCTCTACCTTATCATCAGCCATTGCCGGAACTGCCATAGAAACAGCCATAACTGCACCAATCATAATTGCTGTAATTTTCTTTAAGTTCATCTTCTCTTCCTCCTCGATTTTCCCTGAGAATATTTATGCATGAAAATGCATAATTTCTTTTCATTTTTCTTATTGTATCACACTATTTCAAAATTACAAGCAATACTTTCTTTTATAAGTATACAAATTTTTTAATGTATTCCCTTTTTACCTTGTTAAAATACATAAAAGCCGTTTTTTTTTATTCATCTCAGGACTTCTGCTTGCATATCCACAATAATTTCCATATAATAATGGTTATATACTTTCACATTTTATCGTGTTAAATTTTCCGTGCTGAAGTATGGAGGTAATGTGTTCCTTTTGTCTTAAACTAAGGAGGTCTGCTCTATGGGAATGAATCAGACACCCGCATCTGAACGGGTACATATCAGTTTTTTTGGAAAAAGAAATGCCGGAAAATCAAGTGTCATCAATGCCATAACCGGGCAGGATCTTGCCATTGTTTCGTCTGTCCGGGGTACAACAACTGACCCCGTATATAAGACCATGGAGCTTCTGCCGCTTGGTCCTGTCATGATCATTGACACTCCCGGGATTGACGATGAAGGAGAACTTGGTGCACTTCGCGTCCGCAAAAGCTATCAGGTACTGAATAAGACCGACATTGCGATTCTGGTTGTCGACAGTACGACTGGTAAAGGTGAAGAAGAGCTTGCTCTGATCCACCGCTTTCACAAAAAAGGAATTCCATATCTTGTCGTATATAATAAAATTGACCTGCTTTCCGGCGAAGAAATCAAAGATCTTGCCATGTCCGTCCGGCCGGGCGAAGTTCTGGTCAGCGCCGCAGATGGCATGAACATTCAGGAATTAAAAGAAAAAATCGCCACGCTAAAGCCTGAAGACACACACAAATATCCGCTAATTCAGGACCTGATCGAACCGCTGGATCTCGTCATTCTTGTTGTCCCAATCGACAAAGCCGCACCAAAAGGCCGCCTGATTCTGCCACAACAGCAGACGATCCGCGATATTCTGGAACGGGGAGCATTGTCACTTGTTGTGCGGGACACCGAGTTAAAAAGTACTCTGGATCATTTTCTGTCACAGGGTGTCTGTCCGAAGCTGGTCGTTACAGACAGTCAGGCGTTTGCCCGTGTTTCAAAGGATGTACCGGAAAATATCACTTTAACTTCGTTTTCGATTCTTTTTTCAAGATATAAAGGTGAACTGGAAACACAACTTGAAGGTGTGGCTGCACTTTCTTCCATTCAGGACGACGACCGTATTTTAATTGCAGAAGGCTGTACACACCATCGCCAGTGCGGAGACATCGGAACCTGCAAGATTCCGGACTGGATTCGAAACTACACAGGAAAGAAACCTGTGTTTGAATTTACTTCCGGCACGGAATTTCCTGACGATGTTTCTTCCTATAAAATGGTTGTTCACTGCGGTGGCTGTATGCTGAATGAACGCGAAATGAAATATCGCATCGCCTGCTGCCATGATCAGGGTGTTCCGATCACAAACTATGGTCTTTTGATCGCGCAAGTGACCGGAATTCTGAAAAGGAGTCTCGGACCATTCCCGGAGATGCAGAAACTGGTTTAAGGTTTGTTTATATTCCGTTTCTAAAATGACTGGAAAAATTTTAACTTAGTTTCACAAAGACATAACATTTTGGGGTTATACTGGAAACTCGTAAGAAAAAGCCAGATATAATTTTGCAGACCGCCTTTTTATAAAAGGGATCTATTTTTCAGGGAGAATATTTATTTAAATAGGAGGATTTATTTTATGAAATTTACAAAAATGCATGGAATCGGCAACGATTACGTATATGTAAACTGTTTTGAGGAGACCGTCACTAATCCGTCTGCTGTCGCAAAATTTGTCAGTGACCGTCATTTCGGTATCGGTTCAGACGGACTGATTCTGATCAAACCATCCGATGTCGCAGACTGCGAAATGGATATGTACAATCTGGACGGTTCTCAGGGCGCCATGTGCGGAAACGGCATTCGCTGTGTCGCAAAATATGCCTACGACTACGGCATTGTCAATAAGACAAGCATTTCCGTTGCCACAAAGAGCGGAATCAAATATCTGGATCTGACCCTCGGCGAAGATGGCAAGGTTGCTCTTGTAAAAGTCAATATGGGCGCACCGATCCTGACTTCCAGACAGATTCCGGTTGTCTCTACCAAAGAACAGGTAATCAATGAACCTCTGAATGTGGATGGTGAGACTTACCGTATCACTGCTGTCTCTATGGGAAACCCACATGCAATCGTATACATGGATGACCTGAAAAACCTTGATATCGAAAAGCTCGGTCCGAAATTCGAAAATCATATTGATTTCCCGGATCGTATCAATACCGAATTTGTAAAGGTCATCGATCGCCATACACTCCAGATGCGTGTCTGGGAACGTGGTTCCGGTGAGACACTTGCCTGCGGCACGGGAGCATGTGCAGTTGCTGTTGCTTCCACTCTGAATGGACTGGTAGATGAGGACAAGCCGGTTACCGTAAAACTGCTTGGCGGTGACCTGCAGATCCTGTGGAACCGCCAGGAAAATCTCGTATACATGACCGGCCCGGCAACGACTGTATTTGATGGAGAGATTGATGTGACATTTCTGGAGAAATAAAAAGGCATAAAAACAGCAGGATTCTTCTCTCATATGGAGCAGATATCCTGCTATTCTTATAATTTTTATGAAAAATATTTCTCCTTGATGATCTCAACCGGCATTTCTTCTCCGGTCCACAGTTTAAAGGAAGCAGCTCCCTGATACAGAAGCATGTACATACCATTTCCGGTTTTGCATCCGGCTTCTTTTGCTTCGCGGAGAAGTCTTGTCTCCTGCGGATTATAGATTACGTCAAACACAAACAAATCTTTGTGGAACATGCTGGTATCGGTGATGATCGTTCTGTCTACGTTTGGTGCCATACCTACGGAAGTACCATTTACAAGGATTGCACTCTCTGCGATGGATGCACGGAGAATTTCCGGATCATCGAAATCATGCAGAGTAACTTTGCATTCTGTACGCTCATTTAATTTGGCAACGATCTCTTCTGCTCTGCTAAAGAAATTATCTCTTACGTTGAATACGTTGATCTCAGCTACGCCATCCAGTGCGGCCTGTACAAGGATTGCTGTTGCAGCTCCGCCGGCACCGAGAAGTGTCATCTTTTTGCCGATAATGTCGACACCATTCTCTGCAACGGCTCTCATAAATCCAACACCGTCTGTCGTGTAAGCTGTCAGTACGCCATTGTCGTTAACGATGGTATTACATGCTCCGGAGATTTCAGATGCAGGAGATACTTTATCAGCAAGTTTACACATGATGTTCTTGCCCGGCATGGTGATGTTCCAGCCTCTGGCTCCCATTGTGCGAAGTCCCTGAACAGCTTCCGGCATTTTATCCTCCGGTACGTCAAATGCAAGATATGTATAATCCAGCCCGAGCTGATCGCATGCTTCGTTGTGCATTTCCGGGGAAACGCTGTGTGCGACCGGGCTTCCAAGTAAACATAATAATCCGGTGTGTCCTGTGATATGTTTTGACATAATCCATTTTCCTTTCCGCGTCTAAAAATTTGGCAATTTCCTCTCGCCTCTACATGTGGTTTATTATACACGATTTAAAGTGATAAAGCAAGACTGCGTTTTGCTATGTTCGCTATGACAAATTTGTATATTAGTCAGTCCTGTATGTTCCAATTTGTTCTAAGCCATGATATACTTACTATGTTGCTGCCCCAATCTGCAACGGAAAGGGGGTGCCTTCATTGAATCCAATCATATCTTTTTTAGTCGCTGTTGCGGCTGGTGTAGCCTGCCACTACATCATCAAATGGTTAGACGGCGATGAATAACAGCAGCTAGCCTCAGTTAGTGCACCGTAAAAAGCACAAAAAGAAAGCCCCCAGAGTTGCCGCTCTGAGGGCTTTTGCCTTGCATTGAAATAATCATATCTTTTTGCCTATGGCAATTATAGCATATGTGTTTCTGTAAATCAATATGCCTAGTTCTGTTATTTTTTATAAATAGCTTTAGTATTTGTCTGGAAATCATATTTCAGTAAAATCTATCAATTCACCGTTTACAGCAACGTTTTCAATACACTCAGCACACCGTCTTCTGCATAAGACGGGCATACTGCTTTTGCTGCCATGCGGACTTCTTCTCTGGCATTTGCCACCGCATAACTGAATCCGGAATCTTTCAGCATCGCGATATCATTTATGTTATCCCCAAAAGCGCAGGTTTCTTCCGGTGATATTCCCAGATATTCCTGAAGAAATGCCACCGCACTTCGTTTATCGGCACCAAGCGGTGTTCCATCCATCCATTCTTTTCCGGCTGCTGCAAGATTTATCTTGTCTTTCCAGTATGGTGTAAAAACCGGCGCACAAAGTTCTTCGCAGCGTTCCGTATGATATACCGCGATCTTCATGATCTGCTCACCTTCAAGATGCATCATATCCGGAACCTCACGGATATCATATCCATAGGAATCCCTGAGCCAGCAGAACATCTTGCTTTTGGAATCTTCTGCAAAGCATCTGTCCGGTCCCGAAATAAAATAATCACATTCCGGCAGCTCTGTCTTAACCATTTTTGCCATATTCTTCCAGATCTCGTCCGGCAGTGTATGGATCTTCAGTATTTTTTCTGAAGTACGGATCAGTGTCCCGCCGTCTGATACAAAAAAGATCTGGTCTTTTACCGGCGCAAAAAGCTGGCTTTCGCTGCTGTACTGTCTGCCCGAGCATACTGCAAAGTACACTCCTTTTTTTCTCAGTTTCTTTATAACATCCATGTACTCCGGATTGATTTCCAGCGTTCCATCCTTCACGAGAGTACCGTCTACATCACTGACAACAAGTTTTATCATTTGAATTCTCCTCCCGAAATAAAGCACCGATAGATTTCATAGTATTCTCCTGTGAATCAGATGTCAACAGTTTTCAGCGCATAAGCTGGAACATTACGAAGTAATTTCCTGTAACGTAAAAACCGCGCACCGGCTTCATGTCAGTGCGCAGTCCTTATGGATTTTCACGACTCAAGGGAGAGTCTTCAAAAATATGTTCAGAATCTGAGATTACTTAGATTCCAAGTTTTTCTTTCATGTAATCTACCGGTGTGTCTTTTCCTGTGTAAAGTTTGATGGCGATCAGTGCCTGGAACAGCATCATGCTCATACCATTGTAAACTTTTTCGCATCCTGCTTCTTTTGCCTGTTTCATCATAACAGTTTCGCGTGGTGCATAAACAGTATCTGTTACGATCAGGTCTTTCTTGAAGAAAGAAGTATCCGGGATGTTGGAAAGGTCTTCCAGTGGGTGCATACCTACACCTGTTGCATCACAGAAAAGATCTGCTGCGTGCATTTTTTCTTTGAGGAGATCATGATCTGCAAGGTCATTCATAGTAGCCTTGCAGTTTGTGTTTTTGTTGATCAGATCAACGATTTCTTCTCCACGGCTATAGAATTTATCTTTAATGTTGAAGATTTCGATCTCTGCGATTCCGTCAAGAGCACCACGTACAGCGATTGCAGTTGCAGCTCCGCCGGTTCCGATCAGAACCATCTTCATTCCTTTGAAATCAATGCCTTCTTCTTTCAGTCCCTGCCAGTATCCCATACCGTCAGTGTTGTAGCCTTTAAGCTTTCCGGTAACCTGTCCGTTTTCATCACGCATGTTTACAACTGTGTTGATCGCACCACATAATTTTGCTGCTTCATCAACTTCGTCCAGATATTTATGAACAACCGTTTTGTTTGGCATGGAGATGTTGGAACCGAGCATTTTGAGCGCACGGATACTCTGAACAGCGTCTTTCAGGGAATCGTTGTCTACTTCAAATGCAAGCTGGATAACGTCATCACCGTTTTTGTCGTATGCAAGATTGTGTGTTGTCGGTGACTGTGTATGACGGATTGGGTAAGCCATTAATCCTACTAATTCTGTATGTCCTGTTACGTTTGGCATGATTTTTTCCTCTTTTCTTTATATTTATGAAAATCGCTACTTTCTCATGTTTGAGCGGAATCCAGGTTCAAAGGTCTTGCCATGCAGGCATGACCGACATTTGAACCTTTTCTCCCTTAATATCATATTATTCAAGTGGTTCCAGATGCAGGTATCCCTGGGATTCTAGAACGTTCAGGATTGCACGGCCTTCCATGGTTCCTTCCATAATACGGCGGGCACGAACGGAATCACCAATGGTGTATACATAAGTGTCTGTATCCTTAAATGCCTCTTCAAGTTCCGGAAGCACCGGGTTGTTGGAACGCATTCCAAGGCAGTTGAAGCCAAGATCAAATTCCATATCCTTAATCTGTCCGTCTGGAAGTTTTACAGTAAATGCATTTTCTTTTACTTCCTGAAGTGCTGTGTTTACATATTCCTTCACGCCATATTTGTCATGTGTTTCACGCATGGAGCATTTAGTGATCGGGTCTGCAAGCATACCAATCTGAGGAAGCATATCAATGATCGTACATTCTGCTCCGCGAGGTGCAAAATATTCGATTACGTCAAGTCCTACGGATCCGCCGCCGACAACAACGACTTTTTTGCCCTTGCATGCTTCATCCGGGTATTTGCCTGCATTCAGGTTATTGATCATATCAAAAATTGTAGCCACATTTCCGGCCTCGATGTTTTCTTTGAGACCTTTAATCGGTGGAACAAGCGGTACAGAACCGGTTGCATTTACAACGATGTCCGGCTTGAACTGTTTTACTTTTTCAACAGTTGCTTCTGTATTCAGGAAAACATAAAGATTTTTCAGTCTGGCAGCGCGTGCTTCCAGATATTTCGGAAAATCTTTCATACGAGTCTTGCTCGGAAGGTCTGAAATAAATGTGGAGAGACCTCCGAGATGATCCTTCTTTTCCAGAACGAATACATTGCAGCCGACTTCTGCCGCTGTACATGCAGCTTCCAGTCCCGCTGTACCACCACCTACAACTACAACATTGCAGTTTTTGTTGACTTTAAGCGCTTTATAAATATCGCCTTCCGGTACAGCCGGGTTAACTGTACAACGGATCGGACGGTTTACACCAATACGGTTTCCGGCACATCCCACGTTACATGAGATACATTTACGAATAATATCTTCCTCGCTGTTTTCAACTTTTTTTACCCAGTTCGGATCTGCGATAAGACCACGTCCCATTCCTACGATATCTACGTCGCCGCTCTCGAGAATTTTCTCAACAACTTTAGGATCACGGTAGTTACCTGCATTGATAACCGGTTTCTTAAATTTATCTTTTACGGCTCTTGCCATATAGGATCTCCATCCATCCGGGAGATAGTTGGAGTCGATCTGATACTGAAGAGATGGATTCAGACCGCAGGAAACATCATACATATCAATAAACTCATCGATATATTCCAGATATTCCAGTGTATCTTCCAGAGTGTTTCCACCCGGTACTCTCTCTTCTGCAGAGATACGAACAATGATCGGAAACCACGGTCCTACATTTTTACGTACTTCTTCGAGTACCATACGCGGGAAACGAAGACGGTTTTCTACGGAACCGCCGAACTCGTCTGTTCTCTTGTTATAGTAAGGAGAGATGAACTGGCTCATCAGATAGGAATGTCCGCAGTGGATTTCGATTGCGTCAAATCCGATTGCCTGAACACGCTTTGCAGCCTCTCCATATTTTTTAACAGTTGTAAGGATTTCTTCTTTTGTCATCGGACGCGGTGTTTCGCCGCCGGCTTTTGTCGGGATATTTGAAGAAGAAACTGTTTCCATTCCGGTTCTTGCAGAAGATGCGGAAGCACCGGCATGGTTTACCTGAATTGCTACTGTAGCACCATTCTTATGAAGGTTTTCTACGAGCTGATAATAGCGCGGCATAAAGCTGTCGTGATCGATACGAATCTGGCTTGTACCATTGGAACCTGCCGGATATTCGATGTTTGCATTCTCGAGAATGATAAGACCTGTGCCGCCTTTTGCACGGAGTGAGTAATAATTCATATGACGGTTACTCATCTCACCGCTTGTCTCACCGTAGTTGGTTCCCATCGGGGTCATTGCAATACGGTTTTTAATTGTAGTTCTTTTAATGGTAATCGGTTCAAAAATCTTTGGGTATTCACTCTTCATGAAATTATCTCCTTATCAGTAAGTAACATTCACAAATAACATTCATAAACTCGAGTGGCAATCCTTTGTTTGTGACACAATTATCATAACTCTTTGTATTAAAAATTAACAATATCTTTCAGATAAATTTTTGATACGTTTTCGGTATCATTCGCAACTTCATCCTGCTGTGTCTTCATATATTCAATAAAACGCTCAACAGCCGGCAGCCGGTAACGGTCTTTCATCCAGAACATAAATACCTGACGATAGATTTCCAGTCCCTTCAGCCTGTGGATATTGATTCCCACTGCCTGCTCCAGAATATCCGTCCTTGGCATCAGTGCGATTCCGAAATTTTCCCTTACAAGAGATACGATCGAATATTCATCCGGACATTCTACAATCATATTTGGACTGACCTGATATTTCTTATATAGATGTTTTGCATACGTCCCCATCCAGGATTCCTTCTCATAGCCAATTACCGGATAATGATTCAGTTCTGCAAGCGGTACTTCCCTTATTCCGGCAAGTGGATGCTGTTTCGGTGTAATGATAACCAGCTCCTGAGCACTGAGTGGAAAAAATTCCATATCATCTTTCTGAAGATAGCCGCCAAATCCAACGTCAAGCTCGCCGGTCCGCACCTTTGCAGCGATTGCCGGTGTATGATTCTGCCAGAAATTGAACACCACATTTTTGTTTTCTTCTTTATTTAAAAATTTTCGTACTTTATGTGGAATATAATGCCCCGCAAGCGGAAAAATATAACCGATATCAATCTTTCCGCCATCTGAAGAAAGCTCCTGCATCTTACCGAACGCCACATCGCAGTCACCCGCGATCCGGTCTGCATGCTCCAGAAAAAGGTATCCTGCTTTTGTAAGCGTCACTCCTCTGCCTTTCTTTTCAAAAAGAGCCACACCGAGTTCACTCTCCAACGCCGCCATGGAACGGCTCAAAGACGGCTGTGAAATATAGAGTTCTTCCGCTGCCTGATGATAGTTTTCCAATCTTGCTACTTTTTGAAAATACAGAATCTGATTCAGTGTCATTTCCTTCTCCTCCTGTATATAATCTCCCATATTCCGGTAATTCCCCGTATTACCTTTTCTGATTATTATACCACACCACCATTAATGCATTCAATGCATTAGTTTTTCCCTTTAAAAGCATTAGACCACATGCATTGTACCTGTTAAAATACAGTTAAATGTTATTTTTTTAACACAATTCACCACGGCATTTCTAAAGTTTGTGACAGAACCCAAAGAAAACCGAAATCACTTTTTAAGAAAAGGAGAACAACATGAACAAGAAATATCTGCCAAGTGCATTGATTTTGTACTTGAACTACTTCATCCACGGTGTTGGATGCTCTATTCTGGGACAGGCAGTTATTAAGGATGCGCTTGCAGGCGCATGGGGCGTTGAGGCAATGGCAATCACAGCAATCTCTGCTGCACTCGGTCTCGGCCGTCTGATCGCACTTCCATTCGCAGGACCGCTCTCAGACAAACTTGGCCGCCGCATTTCCACAGCAATCGGAAGTGCTTCTTATGCAATCTACCTGATCGGTCTTGCACTTGCATTTAATGCCGGAACAAACGGTGGTTACACCATCGCTTATGTATGTGCAATCCTCGGTGGTATCGCAAACTCCTTCCTTGATACAGGTATCTACCCGGCAGTTTCCGAGATCATCTACAAAGCTCCGGGCGTTGCAACTATGGGAATCAAATTCTTCATCGCAATCGCACAGATGCTTCTTCCATTCGTACTGGGCGCTACAGTAGCTACAACAGCTGCAGGACTTACTTCCTACAACCGCCTGTTCTACGGATGCGGTATTATCTATATCGTACTTTTTGTACTTGTATTCCTGTTTCCGCTTCCGGATGCTGACCAGAAAGCAGCCGGCAAAAAAGAAGGACTTATCGACAGCCTGAAACACACACATTTCTCTTTCGAATCCATCGCAATGATCCTGATCGGATTCACATGTACAGGTACTTTCCAGTTATGGCTGAACTGTGCACAGAACTTTGCAAAAGAAAATGTCGGCTGGGCTGACCCGTCCATCATGCAGACATACTACTCTGCAGGTACTCTGATCGCACTTGTAGTAACTGCACTCCTTACAAGAAAAATCAAAGACGTTCGTTTCATCGTTATCTACCCGGTTATCTGCCTTGCAACTCTGATCGTTGTTCTTACAGGCCAGAGCCAGACACTGATGATCGCCGGTGCATTCATCATCGGATGGGCAGGCGCAGGCGGACTTCTTCAGATTGCAACATCCGTATGCAACATGTTGTTCCCTAAGATCAAAGGAACTGTTACAGCACTTGTTATGATTGCATCTTCGCTGTGTAACTACACAATCCTGACAGCAGCATCCAAAATGCAGCCTTCTCAGGTTATGATCATGAACATCGTACTTACTGCAGCAGGTGTTGTACTTGGTCTCTTTGTAAACATCCGTTACAAAAAAATGGTTGCTCTTGCTGAAGCAGACAACTAAAATAATATCAGGGTGAAAATTCAAAAAGAAAGGAAATCATCATGAATACAGTTAAAATCCGTGACATTGAGATTGGTGCAGGCGCACCGAAGATCATCGTTCCGATCGTTGGCGTCACAAAAGAAGATATCATTGAAGAAGCAAAAACATTTGATTCTATTCCGATCGACGTTGTTGAATGGCGTGTAGACTGGTTTGAAGGTGTATTTGATTTTGCAAAAGTAGAAGATGTACTGAAAGACCTTCGAGAGGTTCTTGGAAACATTCCGCTCCTTATGACTTTCCGTACTTCCAAAGAAGGCGGCGAAAAAGCTATCGAGCCGGAAGCTTATGCAGAACTGAACATCAAAGCAGCTCAGACCGGATATGTTGATCTTGTTGACGTTGAAATCTTTACCGGAGATGACATCGTAAAAAAAATCATCGACGGTGCTCACGCAGCCGGAGTCAAAGTCATCGCCTCCAACCATGATTTCTCCAAAACTCCTGCAAAAGCAGATATCATCTATCGTCTCCGCAAGATGCAGGATATGAACGCTGATATTCCAAAAATCGCAGTTATGCCTCAGAATAAAAAAGACGTTCTGACACTTCTTGCTGCTACAGAAGAAATGACCACAAACTATGCAGACAGACCGATCATCACCATGTCAATGGCAGGTACCGGCGTTATCAGCCGTCTCTGCGGTGAAGTATTCGGTTCTTCCATGACCTTCGGTGCTGCAAAGAAAGCCTCCGCACCGGGACAGATGGGAGTAAATGATCTGAATACAGTCCTTGGACTTCTTCACAGCGCAATGTAATGCAGCTATAATTACTTCTTGAAACTACCGGTATTTTTATTTAAAATAAAAGTACCGGTAGTTTTTATAACTGTAAAGCGTTAAACAGTTATTCGTGAAAAAATATCTATACTCAATTTTTAAGGGAGGTCCTTCATGAAAAAAATACTTCACTGGCTGGACGAAAACCTCGAAGAATTTATCCTTGTTCTTTTCCTGATCGCCATGACGCTGATCATGGGTGTCCAGGTCTTTTGCAGATATGTTCTTGGCATGTCCCTGTCCTGGTCTGAGGAACTTACCAGATACCTCTTTATCTGGTGTGGATTTTTGAGCGTCAGCTATTGCAGCAAAAAATGTCTTTCTATCAAGATCGAACAGTTCGTTGCGATTTTTCCCCGTCGTGGTAAAGCTTTATTTAAAGTAGTCAACCATACTTTTGAGCTGATCTTTTTCATCTATATGATTCCATTTGCCTGGTCTTATATGATGTCTTCTGTTCACAGTGGACAGCTTTCGCCGGCTTGTGGTATTCCAATGTATTATGTACAGGCAGCACCTCTTGTCTCCTTTGTTCTGGTTGCCTTCCGTGTCCTGCAGCGCTGGATCATCGAGTTCCGTGTTGCACGCGGCGAAAATGTATTTGATCCGGCTCATCCGGAACGCAATACTCCGGAGTCCTTCATCCAGGCCAATGCCGAATCACTCGGCGAAAATGCGCTGGAATCAGGTATCGACAACCGTATCAATACCATCAAAAATTCGAATGAGGAGGAACGCTAATGCCAGTCGTAGTTTTATTTATTATCTTTGTTGCCTTACTGGTCATCGCAGTTCCGGTATCCATCACTCTTGGGATTACATCTGTTCTTCCGTCCGTGTTTGATCCGTCCTTTACTGTAGGTGCCAAATATCTGATCCGTGCCATGTTCGGCGGTCTGGACTCCTTCCCGCTCCTTGCAGTTCCGATGTTTGTCCTTTCCGGTATCATCATGGCAAAAGGTGGTATTTCCAAAAAACTGTTTGATGTTTTTGCATACTTCCTCGGAAAATTCACCGCAGGTATGCCGTGTGCCGTTATCGTCACCTGTCTTTTTTATGGTGCGATCTCCGGTTCTGCTCCTGCAACTGTTGCCGCAGTCGGAAGTATGACGATCCCGATCCTTACAACGCTGGGATATGACATTACGTTTTCTACTGCGATCGTAGCCGTAGCCGGCGGTCTCGGTGTTATCATTCCACCGAGTATTCCGTTTATCATGTATGGTATGGCTTCCGGTGCCTCTGTCAGTGATCTGTTCCTTGCAGGTATCATCCCTGGACTCATGATTGGTGCACTCCTTATGGTTTATGCCATCTATCACTGCAAACGCTACGGTGAAGACAAAGAAAAGATTCACAGCGAAGTACAGATGCTTCACGACAAAGGTCTTCTGAAGGTGTTGAAAGAAAGTTCCTTCGCCCTTTTAAGTCCGATCATCATCCTCGGATGTATTTATACCGGTGTTGCTTCTCCGACTGAGGCCGCCGTTATCTCTGTATTCTACGCGCTGATCATCAGTCTGTTTGTATACAAGAGTATCAAGATCCATGATATCTGGCCGATTCTTGTGGAAGCGATCCGTACCTTTACACCGATTCTTTTTATCCTGGCAGCATCTACCGCCTTCTCCAGAGTCCTTACTCTGATGCAGGTACCACAGACTGTCAGTGAATTTATCCTGAACAACTTCCACAGTCCGGTTGCGATTCTGCTGATCATCAACATATTCCTGCTGATCGTCGGTATGGTCATGGATACCACACCGGCAATCCTGATTCTCACACCGATCCTTCTGCCGATCGTAGAAGCCATCGGAATGAACCCGATTCAGTTTGGTGTTATCATGGTTGTCAACCTTGCGATCGGATTTGTTACTCCGCCGATCGGTGTTAACCTGTTTGTTGCAAGTTCTCTGACGGATGTTCCGGTTATGCAGATTGCAAAGAAAGCCATGCCAATGATCGCCTTCTTCCTTGTTGCACTCCTGCTGATCACCTTCATCCCGGCAATTTCTATTGGAATCTTATAGGAGGAAAGACATGAAAAAATTTACTACAGCTACTACAGACATAAAAAAGCGTCGCATCCTCCGTGTAGTTCCGGTGCTGGCAGCTGTCGGTATCTTAAGCGTTGTTCTTACCGGATGTGGTTCTTCCGATGAGGAAGTGCAGCGTTATTCCTGGCCACTGGCAACTGCAAGCCCGGAAGATACGGTCACACAGCTTTTTGCAGAAAAATTCGCCGAGGAAGTTTCTGACTTAAGTAATGGCAAAATGAAAATTCAGGTATATGCAAACTCCACACTCGGAGGCGACCGTGACCTCCTGGAGACCTGTTCCGACGGTGATATCCCGTTTGTCGTACAGAATACAGCTCCACAGGTTTCTTTCATGAGTGATCTGGCAGTCTTTGACCTTCCATGCGTGTTTGATTCTCTGGATGACTGCCGTAAAAAAATCGATGAGCCGGATTTTTACAGTCTGATCAGTGATGTTTATACGAACGGCGGTTATCATCTGCTTGGTATGGCAGATCAGGGATTCCGTGTTATGAGTACAAATAAAGCAGTCAACAGTTTTGCAGATTTCAAAGGTCAGAAAATCCGTACCATGGAAAACAGTTATCATCTGGCATTCTGGAAAGCGCTTGGCGCCAACCCAACTCCGATGAGTTTCAGTGAAGTATATATCGGTCTGCAGCAGCACACGATCGATGCGCAGGAAAACCCGTATGAAGTTATTGTTTCCAACAATCTGTATGAGCAGCAGGATTACGTTGTAGAGACGAATCATCTGCCGCATCTTATTTCCCTGATTGTCAATGATGAGTTCTTTAAAGACCTTCCGGAGGATGAGCAGGAAATCATGACGGAAGCAGCGCAGCTCGCTACAGAGTACGCAAGAGAACAGTCTGATGCACGAATTGCGGATAAGATTGCGACGATCAAAGAAAGCGGAACAGAGATTATTACACTGTCCGATGAGACACGGAAAGAAATCCGTGAAGCATCAAAGGGTGTGTATGAATCGATCAGAAAAGTGATCGATCCGAAGATTTACGATTCCTATATGGAGGGGATTAAAAAATAGTAATATATTTCCCAAGAACAAATTAACGTATCCATCTGATCTTTTCAGGTAGTTTCGAAAATCTGGAATCACTAAAGAAAATAAAGAACTACAAAAAACGTCCCGGAAAATGACAAACTCGCTGTCGCTCAGACAGTGTCATCTTCCGGGACAAAGTAGTTTTTTATTTTCTAAGTGCTTCTCAAGATTTCCTCAAAGCCTGAAAGACCAGAAGGATACGTTTTTTATTCCTGCTCATGGTATTACCATTCCTCAATACCCTCACATAGAAATTCCAGTTTTTCTTCTTCAAGCTATCACTTTCTGGCTCGATTCCGGTGGGCTAGCGCCGCAAGCGTCGCGGCATCGACTCACTCACGCGCGTCCGCGCGCTACTCCTACTAATCCGCATGTCAAGTATAAATGCGTGCCGATTCTGATTCTCCGGCTCTCGTTTTCCCCTCTGAACAGTGTTCAAATACAAAGAAAAAGCGTCTCGTATCTGATTTACAGGACTTGAAAAGATCTGCTCGAAGTACTTAGAGAATAAAAGATTACATTGCTTCGAAAAATGACACTGTCTGAGCGATAGCGAGTTTGTCATTTTTCGGAGCGTTTTTGTAAGCTTTTCTTCTCTTAGTACTTCCAGATCTTTGAACCATCCTGACAAATCAGATACGAGACGCACTTTCTTATATTTTTAACACTTTCAGCTCTGTGAAACCACCTGTCGATACCAGCCATGCTCCGCATTTATACACCGACTACGATCTCACTTCACATTCAGATATACATCCTCTCTTGTATGGAATCCTCCATCTATGATCACTTCATCCATATTCTCCGCGGTCACGGCCACAGGTGTGATCTTATAATACGGTATGTCATTCGAACCGTCATTGAAAGTCTCATTAACGGAAATCCCATTTTCTTCCTTACTGATATCCTCTCCTTTTCCGAGTCTGACGGCAAGTTCTGCCGCCGTTGAAGCTTCCTGCTCGATTGGTTTGTACACCGTCATTGTCTGAGTACCTTCCACGATCCGCTGGCATGCTGCAAGGTCCGCATCCTGTGCTACAACAGCCACCTGTCCGGCAAGACGATTCTCTGACAGCACTTTTACTGCCTGGCTTGCAAGGTCATCATTTCCACACATAACCCCGACAACATCATCCGTAATCTCCAGACCTTTATTTACATGTGTAGCCGCCAGCTCTGCCAGCCAGTTATCACAGTACCCACTGTAAACTATATTCAGATTACTGCCTTTTAAGGCTTCTTTAAATCCCCTCTCAACTTCCTCTACATTCTTATCAGTCGGAGACCCGTAAATGGCAAAGATATTTCCACCATCAGGGCAGGCTTTGATCAGAGATTCTCCCATCAGCGTTCCAACCATCTCATTGTCGATCGTGATATACAGATCTGCATTTACATTAGGTGTGATCCTGTCATAACAGATAACATAAATCCCCATGCTCTTTGCTTCTTTCACAACATCATACAATGCGTCACCGTCAATCGGGATGATTACGATCACATCCATCTTCTTCTGGATAAAATACTCGATCTGAGAAATCTGCTCATCCACATCGCCTCCGGCGACCTGCACATTTACTTCTGCTCCCAGCCCCTGTGCTGTCGATACAAACATATCGCGATCACGCAGCCATCGCTCAATAACAAAAGAATCAAAACTCAGCCCAATCTGAAGTTTATCAGCTTCTTTTGAATCCTCACTGGCAGTTTCCTCTGTTCCGGTTCCGCATCCGGTCAGAAGAATCAGCACCAACACTCCAATTATCAGAAAAATACCCGTTTTTCTTTTCATTCCCCATACCTCGTTTTGTATTCACTTGGTGTCATATCCGTCTGTTTCTTAAAAATTCTGCTGAAATAGTTCGGATCTGTATAACCACTCCGTATTCCGGCTTCCTTGATACTGATGTCCGGTTTTACCAGAAATTCCTTCGCTTTTTCAATACGGATCTTCGTCAGATATTCAATAAAATTCTCACCGGTCTCTTCTTTAAAAATCTTACTGAAATAATACGGACTGATATTCACAAGGCCCGAAACATCGTCAAGTGAAATATCTTTGCTATAGTTTTCCTGAATATACAGCATTGCTTTCTTTGCTGCGGAATTGGACCGCTCTTCCTTCTGATCCCGGATTGCCCGGCAGGCATTGACCATTTTATCAAGGAACCATTTACGGAGTTCTTCATAGTTTTTGCAGGCCATCGCCACATCCAGATAGTCGCGGCGATAACTGAATCCATAATTGACTGCGCCCGCCTCAAATGCTTTCTTTTCGCCCCAGATAATATATTCCAGTACTTTCAGACGGATGTTGTTCATGTCCTCCGCATAATGCGCCAGCATCCAGTCAAAGAACTCATTCATCTCCTGTATGCATTCCTTTTCTTTCCCTTCTTCCAGATAGCGAAAAATACTTTTTTCCATTTCTACCGGAAATTCTTCATCATATACACCATTCTGAGAAAGGTCTTCAATATGTATCACGCGGCTCTTGCTTCCGTTCAATGCACGAAGTGCCTCACGGTAAGAGCGCTCCATTTCCTGCATTTCCCGCACCCTTCCGATACCGATTCGGAATTTTGCCTCAATCCTTCCCTCAAGCTTCGAGATCAGACTCCTCGAACTTTCTACGAGGTCGATTCTCTCCTCATAAGAATTTGCCGAAATCGGACACGGAACAACGATTGGAATGCGATTGGACATGATAGAACCAACTACACAGGAAAAATAAGATTTCACAATATCTCGAATTTCTCCGTAAAATTCCTGTGCTTTTACATTCATGCCGACCGGGCTGACCAGTCTGCCGTTCTCATAAGACTGGCCAAACTGCAGGATCATGACATATCCCTGCCTGTCTTCAATGTCCAGAAGCTGCTGATAATAGTCTGCCGCCTGCATTTCCTGCTGAAAAAGCAGACTTCCGACGAAACTGTTCTCCACAACCGGAATGACTGTCTCCAGTTTTTCCTGGATCTTTAAGAGATTGCTTCTCTGATTTCGTTTTGCATCAACTTTTCCGATTGCCTCCTCTACAGCCGCAATGATCTTTGCTCTGGATATCGGCTTCGTCAGATATCGTTCCACGCCCAGATCGATAGCCTCTTTGGCATAATCAAATTTGTCATATGCCGATACTACATAAAAAAGTGCTGTGGTATTAAATTTCCGTATTTCCCTCATTGCCTGAATACCATTGATTCCGGGCATATGAATATCCATAAACACCACATCCGGATGGAAAGTTTCGGCAATCTCCGTAACTGCCCTTCCGGTCTTTGCAGTCTCAACGATACATTCCTCTCCAAATGCACCGGCTATGACATTTTTGAATGCTTCTAGCATAATTCCCTCATCATCTGCTACCAAGATTCGATACATACTCTCATTTCCCCTTTTGCTTACCTTCTGTTGTCTGATTTCTATTCTCCGTCTTTTGGAATCTCCGTGTCATCTTTTTCAACAGGAATCATAATATGAACCGTGGTTCCGGTATCCGGGCCATCACTTTCAATCGTAAAAAACTCTTTTTGTTTATAATAAAGCTGTAGCCTGTCGATTACATTTCGAACTGCAATTCCCGTAGAAAAACGATCTTCATTATCCTGTGAAGCACTGCCTGACATTACTTTTTCAATCATTTCTTCTGTCATTCCGGCGCCATTGTCACTGATCGTAATATCCAGCATATCTTCATTCTGATGAATCGACATCCGGATCCAGCCCGTTTCCATACAGTCATGAATGCCATGCTGCACCGCATTTTCGACCAGCGGCTGAAGAATCATACTCGGAATACGAATATTTTCGATTCCTTCATCTACTTCTTTGATATAAGTAATATCTCCCGCAAAACGGACATTCAGAATATAAATATAATTATCAACGGCCTCTACTTCTTCCCAGAGCATCGCATCTTCTTCCATCTTGCGTACATTATATCGAAAAAAATCCGCCATTTTTTCCAGAAAAACACATGTCTTGTCTGCATCTCCCATCATGGCAAGCTGCGCTCCTGCATTGAGACTGTTAAACAGAAAATGTGGGTTGATCTGTGCCTGCAGATATTTGAGCTGTGCTTCTTTAAGATGTGTTTCCATAAGAAGCTCCCGTTCTTTCATCTGTGCCTGACGCTCCATACTGTCTTTCAGCTGCTCAATATTCTGACGGATACTTTCCAGCATCTGATTAAAACTTCGGGTTACAATTCCAACCTCATCTTCTACTACGACCGGAAGCTGCGGGACATTTAAATTTCCTTTCGCCACTTCATGTGCCGTATTGGACAGTGCGGTAAGCGGACGGATCATATTGCGTACCAGCAGTGTCGTTACGACAAGTCCAAGTGCATAAACCACCAGCATGACCGCGATACACAGTTTGTACAATACATTCATCGCCGATAACAGGAGCTGATAGTTTGCAGAGTTCATCTTGAAACGCAGATTATTCAGGTTATAGCTATACGAATTGATATATTCATACAGTTTATGTTCATCCTCATAGGAGGTCTTGTACTTCTCAACATTTCTGCCGCGCTTTGCCTGTACCGTTTCATTTGTCTGATCCAGATAAGTTTCTGACATCCTTCGGATATTTTTTTCAAGCATTTTTGCTTCATTATCCAGATTCCGGTCATTCAGGTCTTCGAGCAGATTCCTGTAATTCTGTTCATAGCGGTAATAATTTTCCAACGCCTGCGAACTGTTTGTATTCAGATATTCATAAACGGTACTTTCCACCTGTTCAATTGAATCTGAGAGCTCATTTATAGCCGTATTGCTGGAAAAAACCGCATCAATTCTTCCCACCGCTGTACGGATCTGGGCAAAAATAAACACATTGATACCAAGCGCAAAAACCAGGACCAAAAGCATAACACCACTCAGTCTGGTCTGTATGGAATTTTTTACAGCGGAGAATTCTTTTGCATCTTTCATTTTTCATCCTCCGTCCTGTATTCCCTAGTGTTGTCCTTCGTGATCACATGCTGATCAACACTATAATAGTTATTACTATGTCCAAAAGATATATATTCGTCCAGCGCATTGACACTGTACCTTCCGATTTCTTCCATATCAAGAGCAATTGCAGAAGAAATAATTCCCTTATCGATCGCATCCAGGGTTACATTAGAATAATAATATCCGATTACTTTTACATTACCAACCTGATTATAGTCTACCAGTGCCTGACAGACACATTCTGTTACAACCTCATCCATACAGACAATCACGTCCGGAAGGCTTTCATCACTGACAAACATATCCCGCACAAATTCTTCTGTATCAAAGTCTGCGCTGCTGTCCACACAGTATTCCGTCAGATCTATCGACTGTCCTGTTTTTTTCCGGGATTCCAGTTCTTTTTTGACCTGCGAATAAACAAGATTTGTTTCCTGCGTTTTTGAGCTGGATGTCGATAAAAACATCACACTTGTAGAACCTTTTTCTTTCAGCATCCCCTGAATCTGTTCTGTATAGGCACTTCCCATCTGATAACTGTTCAGTCCTACAAAGCTGATGCGGCTCGTCGCAGTATCATCTGTCATAACTGTAACAACCGGGATTCCATCCTTCAATGCCTCTGTGATCAGATGCTGTTCTTCTTTACTTCCGTCCGCTTCCAGAATGATTCCATCCACTTTTGAGGCAATCCCGATCTTAAGGCAATCCGCCTGCGAGTATCCATTCATCTGTTCCGGAGAGAGTAGTTCCACATATGCATCTTTGCTTTCTGCTTCTTTTGAGGCGCTTTCATAGACTGACTGCCACATGCCGGTATCCTTATCGTTGGCGATCATCAGATAATGCCGCTGATAGGCTGTAGCGCGCTCTCCTTCTCCCAGTTCGACCCGGTCCAGATTTTTCTGAAAATAGATCCAGATCCCCGAGAGAACAAAGATACACCCAGCCAATATGCAAAAGATTGTCAGTGTAGATTTTTTCATAGTTTCCATTCTTTCTGATTATTTTTCTTTCTATCAGTGTATCACATTTTTTCTGATACTTCAAAAGGGCCATTGCGTCACACGCAATGACCCTTACTATTCATCTGATTTTCATTATCCGTTCTTTCTGTTGGATAATACATCGAATACAACTGCGATCAGAAGTACGGCACCTTTTACTACGTACTGCCAGGAATCACCGATACCCATGATTGACATACCCATGTTGATAACACCAAGGAGAAGGGCACCGATTACTACACCACCTACAGTACCGCTGCCGCCGTATGCGGAAGCACCACCGATGAAACAGGAACCGATTGCATCCATCTCGAAGGATGTACCTGTACTACCGTTTACAGAACCTACACGTGCTGCACAGAGAAGACCTGCAAGACCTGCAAGAAGTCCCATGTTTACATATGCAATAAAGTAAACTTTGTTTGTATCAATACCAGAAAGCTGTGTAGCTTTCTCATTACCACCGATTGCGTAGAAATAACGTCCGAATGCTGTTTTGGATGTAATGAAACTGTAAATCAGGCAGATTGCAACTACCCAGATGAACATAACGGAGATACCTTTGTACTGGAACAGTTTGTAGCAGTACCACAGGATAACAACTGCAATGATCACTGCTTTGCTGTAATCAGAAAATGCTGTATTCTGACGATAACCTTTTTTCGCTTTGTTTGCTCTGGAACGAATAACATTAAAGATTACATAAACAGCTACTACAACACCAACGATCAGTGCGGAATAGTTTGCAGTATCATCAAGTCCAGGAATATTGATATAGGATGTAAATACTTTCAGGAAATCTTGGCTCTGGATAGATACAGTCTTGTTATCCAGGATCAGACGTCCGAATCCACGGAAGATGAACATACCTGCAAGTGTTGTGATAAATGGAGGAATACGTTTGTAACCGATCCAGTAACCCTGCCAGATACCTACCAGAAGACCAACAACCAGGCAGATGATGATGGTCAGATATGGGTTCATTCCCTTGTTGCTGATAAGTACTGCTGCAAGACCACCAACCAGGCAGATTACAGCACCAACAGAAAGGTCGATGTTACCACCTGTCAGGATACATAATAACATACCACAGGCAAGAACGAGAACATAACCATTCTGAAGCATTAAGTTTGACATGTTCTGTGCATACAGGAGTCTTCCGTTTGTCAATCCACAGAACAGGATAAATACGATCACCAGTGCAATGACCATTGTATACTTTCTTAAGAAATCTTTTACATTAAATTTCATTTTTTTACCCCTTTCCCAGTAACTGTTCAGTCACTATTCCTTATTTTTTATTCTGTTCCTGCATAATCGAAGCCATAATACGTTCCTGAGTTGCCTCTTCCGCTGTAAATTCACCAGCCAGACGGCCTTCACTCATAACATAGATCCGGTCACACATACCGAGAAGTTCCGGCATTTCAGAAGAAATCATAATGACTGATTTTCCATCTTCTACCATCTTATTGATCAGGCAGTAGATATCATATTTTGCACCTACATCGATACCTCGTGTAGGTTCATCCAGAATCAGGATATCCGGTTCTGTAAACATCCACTTACCAAGCAGAGCTTTCTGCTGGTTACCACCGGAAAGGTTACCGATTTTCTGCTCATTGGAAGGAGTCTTGGTTCCCATTTCCTTTGTCATCTCATCTGCCAGATGAACTTCCATATCTGTATTGATGACACCTTTCTCACAGACTTTGGAAAGCCTTGCAAGTGTTGTATTAAATCGAATCGATTCTCCGAGAATCAGTCCGTTTGTCTTACGGTCTTCTGTTACATATGCAAGACCATGGCGAATTGCATCATGCGGATTCTTGAGATTGACTTTTTCTCCTTTGATATAGAGATCACCGGAGATATTGCTTCCATAACTCTTACCAAATACGGACATTGCGAATTCCGTACGTCCTGCACCCTGCAGTCCAGAGAAACCAACAACTTCACCTTTATGTACTTTACAGGAAATCTTATCATCTACAATCTTCTCCGGGTAAAGCGGATGATGAACGGTCCAGTCTTTTACCTCCAGCATGACATCTTTGCTGACATTGTGTTTTCTGGAAGGATAACGGTCATCCATAGAACGACCAACCATACCTTTGATGATACGGTCTTCACTTAAATCATCTACACCCTTGGTCAGTGTCTCGATCGTTGTACCATCTCGGATGATTGTACAGCGGTCTGCACAATAGATGATCTCATTCAGTTTATGTGTAATGATGATAGAGGTCAGTCCATTCTTCTTGAATTCCATCAGAAGATCCAGAAGCATCTTTGCATCTTCATCATTCAGAGATGAAGTAGGCTCATCCAGGATCAGAAGTTTAACCTTCTTGGAGAATGCCTTTGCGATCTCTACCAGCTGCTGTTTACCTGTTCCGATATCTTTAATCAGTGTCTGTGCAGATTCATGGAGGCCAACCTGTGCCATGTGTTTTTCTGCTTCACTGTATGTTCTGTCCCAGTCAATGCTGCCGCTTTTATTCTTAATCTCGTTTCCGAGAAACATATTCTCGCCAATAGAAAGTAACGGAATCAGCGCAAGTTCCTGATGGATGATAACGATTCCTTTCGCTTCACTGTCGTTCAGGTTTTTAAACTTGCATTCCTCACCTTCATAGGTAACTGTACCTGTATAACTTCCATATGGATACTGACCACTTAAAACGTTCATCAGTGTGGATTTTCCCGCACCGTTTTCACCGATCAGCGCGTGAATCTCTCCTCGCTGGACTTCAAGATTTACATTGTCCAGAGCTTTGACACCGGGGAACTCTTTTGTAATGTGATCCATTACTAAAATATTGTCTGCCAAAATGGCGCCCCCTTTCAAAAAACCGGGCGGGGCTCTTCACCCCGCCCTAAAATTTCAAATTACATGTTTTATTGGTTACTTAAACAATTTTTCTGCTTACTGTGCTGGATGAAGATATCCGTCATCGTCCTGTGTATAGTATCCTGTGTCAACCAGTTCTTCTTTCATGTTGTCTTTAGTTACAACTGTAGGAACAAGCAGGAAGGATGGGCATTTATGTCCTTCGGATGTTTCATAGGATTCTGTATCATATGCACAATCGAAATCCCATTTGGAGTTTGTGATCAGAGAATCATCAATTGTGTCACCTTTCAGCATTGCTTCTGCAAGGTCAAGAGTAACAACTGCTTCGTTTGCAACTGCTTTGTAAACTGTCATGGACTGTTTTCCATCTACGATGTTTGCAAGGTTAGCTTCGTCACCATCCTGTCCTGTGATCAGAACGTCGTTTTTGCCTGCATAGTCAGATTCGATAGCCTGTGTAACACCAAGTGCTGTAGAGTCATTGGAGCAAAGAGCTACATCAAGCTGTGTTCCGTCTGCATAGTAAGAAGCGAGGATGTTCTGCATTCTTTCCAGAGCTGTCTGTGTATCCCATGCTGCTGTTGCTACGGAATCGAAATCGGTCTGTCCGGAAACTACCTTTAATGTGCCGGCATCCAGATACGGTTTCAGAGTGTCATAAGCACCGTTAAAGAAGTATCCTGCATTGTTATCTGCCGGGTCACCTGCTGTGAACTCGATGTTATATGTTTTATCACCTGCATTGTCAAGATCCAGAGTATCGATTACGTACTGGCCCTGCAGAGTACCTACTGTATAGTTATCGAAGGAGATATAATAGGAAACTGCATCGGATTTGATCAGACGGTCATAAGCGATAACCGGGATTCCTGCATCTGCGGCTTCATCCATAACTGTATTAAGTGCTTCACCATCGATAGCTGCAACTACCAGGAGGTTAACTCCATCGGAGATCAGGTTCTGGATATCATTTACCTGACGGTCTGTTTCGTTATCGGAATATGTCAGCTCTACATCATATCCAGCTGCTTTAAACTGTTCTTCCAGATAAGAACCATCTCTGTTCCAACGTTCCAGAGACTGTGTTGGCATTGAGATACCAATCTTTCCGCCTTCAGCTGCTGCATCATCTGCAAGTACCGGAACTGCACAAGATGTGATTGCCATTGTTGCTGCCATCGCTAAAACTAATTTTTTCTTCATAAAAGAAACCTCCCATTTTTGTTTTCGCTCTTTAGCTATTTCGTATAGCTTTTTGATGAAATTATAATATCATATAGATATTTTAAACAAAATGGACTGTTTTTTGATGCACCATTCAATTTTTGCGTTAAAAAAAAATCCAGACGACACGCATCTGGATTTTTTTGGGCATCTGCTTTTTATTAAATTAAATTTGTGCTATTGACACTTCTCAGGATATTCTCAACCAATACATCTCAGTATGTTACTTACTGGTCACTCCTGCGCATCCAGTGCGCGAAGTCTGTGTACAAGCTCCTCACAGATTTCGAGCTTGTCTTTACCATCTGTCTCGATAACGATATCAGCTGCTGCCTGATATTTCTCACGACGTTTTTCCATAAGGTCGCCGATGAAAGACACATTCTTATTTCCTTCGAGAAGTGGTCTGTCATGGTTGTCTTTGACACGGTTTAAGATTGTCTCCGGTTTTGCGGTAAGAAGAACGACACGGCCGTTTTTCTTCATCTCAACTACATTGCGCTCTCTCATCGGTACACCGCCGCCACAGGAGATGACCACATTGCTCTTGGACTGCATTTCAATAAGAAGTTCTGTCTCAAGGTTACGGAAGTATTCTTCTCCGTAGGTCTCAAAGATATCGGAGATGGACATACCTTCTCTCTCTGCGATGATCTGATCCATCTCTACAACTTCCATTGCAAAAACAGTTCTCAGGAAATCAGAGATTGTAGATTTGCCGGCTCCCATAAATCCGATCAGGACGATATTGTAATCAAACAGCTTACGTGCCTGAATCTTCTTACTGTTTCTTGTGATTTCTTCAAAAACAGCTGTTACCTCATCTTTATGGCGTTTGCCTTCCATTCTGCGGTTCAGCCATTCTCTCTGCTTCGCCTCCTGCTCCGGCTGCAGGATCGGAATATCATTTGCTTCTTTGTAAACCATGATGTCTTCTACGATTCTGTTACGCATAAGAAGTGCATCCAGAAGAATCTCATCACACTGTCCGAGACTTTCTCTGAGTATATCCAATTGATTCATATGTATCGTTCCCTCTCTATATAAACAAATTTATCGTTATTATAACAGCTATTTAGCGCGTTAACAATATAAAGTGGGAATTTTTCTGAAAAAACTGAATTTTATTCTGCATTCTTGAGTGCTTCACTCATCGGCACTTTACGTATCCTGCGATATTCCAGAAGTGCTACTACGGCATAAGTTACAAATCCAGCCCCAAACATCTTCACATAAATCATCGGATCGATCCACAGAGCAATCCATCCGGAAATACTCTGCAGCATCACTTCCCGGAACAATACTTTCATGACCTCTGCTTCTATCGGCAGACTGATCAGAAGACACAGGATTACTACGATTGAGGTTGACATGATATACAGCCTGCTGATCTCACCGTTTGTATACCCAAGAATCTTTGTCATTGAGATCGACTGTGCATTTTTTTCGATGATGATCTTGGACAACAGATAGATCAGGATCATGTAGATTGCAATTGCAAATCCATTGACCAGTCCCATCATACTTCCCATTGATACGTTGAGCTGTCTGGAAATCTTGGTCAGGGCATCCAGATCTATCACCGAACCGATATAACGGCTGTCAATATCCGTAATCTCGCTGTTGCAGAAATAACCACTGAAGTAATCATCTCCCAGATCAAACATCTGATTCAGATCCTCCTGCGGCATAAAGATACAAAGCCCGCCATCATAATCATAGATCCCACCGATTTTAAACGTATACTCATCATCCTCATATTTTTCCTTAAGAGTGATCGAGTCCCCGATTTTCAGCAAAAACTTGTCCGCATATGCCTGCGAGATGTAAACACCATCTGAAAAATCCGCGTCAATATACTTACTGTCATTGTGGACTCCATAGATAGTAACTTCTTCGCTCTTGTATTTGCCTGGAAGTGTATTCAATGAATATGCACTGAACTCCTCCGCATCTTCATTATCCGTCTCTGTATCATGAGAAAAAAGAAACATATCCAGCATTCCCTCAAGCTTATTGCTTCCGCCCATCACACTGACCGGAACAGAAAGCATATACTGATATTTTGCCAGCATATTATTCTGAATCTCCAGTTGATAGTGATCCAGTGCCGACGGAAGCAGAAGTCCGAACATCAGAAGCAGATTTGCAAAAACAATACCCACAAAGAGCACCAGATAATTGCTGATGTTCTGAAAGATTACACGCAGACGGAATCTGTAAAATATTTTCAGTTTCGGACTTAAATAAAGAGCACGTCTCTGCTTTCTTGTTGAAAGATCCCTTCGCAGGAATTTAAGCGGTGAAAGTTTCAGTTTGTGATGCAGGATTGCATAATTAACTACAAACATGATCGCCACAGGCACCACTGTTGTCAGAACAAATGCTTCTGCATTCCAGATTGTCTTATAGGTCGGAAGGCTGTAACTTCCATAATACATGTCAGCGCATATATATTTAAAAACTGTATAACCCAGAATATTTCCGCCAAGTGCCCCTATAAGCGTTACGATAACCGGCAGTGTCATGTAATGACGGACCAGTTCTCCCCGCGTATAACCGGATGCACGGAGTGTTCCGATCACACCGGCTTCTTTTGCAATCGTATTGCTCGTCGTGATTCCAAATACAAATGCCATGATCACAATAATGATATAAAGAAGCATTGCAATCATTGCTTTGTCACTTCCCATGTCATCACCGGTAAAGATGATCGCCTGGTTCTGATACTGTGGCACAAAGCTTTCCAGTGTAACAACTTTGCCCATTGCTTTCATCAGATCCTCGGAAACATCTTTTTCCTCTGCTTCTGTCTCCGGTTTTTTATCATAGATCCACGCATAATTATACTGCAGTTTATCCTGATCCAGCGTATCAAATTCTTCTTCTGTCACCAGACCGACACCGAATTTTACGGCATCAAACATCGTATCGCTGTTGTTCTGAAACAGACAGCTGTAATCAGATAAAGCAACCAGCCCGGTGATCTTCCAGCTCTTTGTACCGTCATCGATCGTATCTCCGACTTTCAGATTATTATTATCCGCATACATACGGTCAATCGCGATCTCACCTGTTTTTTCCGCAAGCTTGCCTTCCATCAGGCAGACTTTGTTGACATCTGTACGGTTCTTAAAGAAACGCATCGTACTGCCATTTGAAAGAGAATCTTCTATATAATAGTTCTCATAGACTTTAATGCCTTCATCTTCGATTGCCTCTTTCTGTCCACGATACAGACGCTCTCCGAGACGGAAATTGCCATCTTCGATGTTGTATTTCTCAAAGCCTTCATTGTATGCCTGAATCATACTTCCATCCGCAACAAGGAATCCGGAAACCAGTCCGATCGTCGCGACCATTAGGATAAAAACAACCAGATACTTTCCGATTTCTCCTTTGAGTTCACGGGGAATCCTTTTTCTGAGAGGACTTTTCATATTATCGCCCCCTTACCAGTCAAGATCCATCGCAGGAATCTTATGTTCGTTCTGATAATTCTTACGGATCATACCATCTCGAAGCTTGACTACACGATCCGCCATATCTTTGATTGCATCATTATGAGTAACCATGACGACCGTATTTCCATATTTCTGATTAACGGTTTCGATCAGTTTCAGAATCTCCTTGGATGTATTGTAATCAAGCGCACCCGTCGGTTCATCACAGAGCAGGATATCCGGATTCTTTACGATAGCACGACCAATTGCTGTTCTCTGCTGCTGGCCTCCGGACAGCTGATTCGGAAGTTTTCTCTGATGTTCAAAAAGTCCCAGTGTATGCAGAAGTTCATCCACATCCAGTGGACGGTCACTTAAATATGCCCCGACCTCGATATTTTCACGCACTGTAAGATTTGGGATCAGGTTGTACATCTGGAAGATATAGCCCAGATGCTTTCTGCGGTACTGTGACAGCTTCTTTTCTTTCATATCGGCAAGACGTTCTCCCTCAATGGAGATGCTTCCATCATCGGCACTCTCAATTCCCCCGATAATATTTAAAAGTGTGGATTTACCGGAACCGGATGGTCCCAGAAGGACACAGAACTCTCCCTTCGCAATATCCAGATCCAGACCGCGCAGCACATCGACTTTGCTGTCGCCCGAACCAAATGATTTCTTGATTTCTCTTATTTCCAAAAACATACGTTTCTCCTTTTCCCCTCGATTTTTGACCAATTTTTTCGGTTAGCCGCATCTATACTTATGTTAGTTCAGACTACTCCGTTTTGTCAAGAATATTTGTCGAAGCTAACTATTTTCGAAAAAGGAGCACATTTTTCGTATATAAACATTACGGAGTAATTTCCTGTAACGTAAAAAATCCGGCTCTGCCAGAAGCAAAGCCGGAAGGCATTTCATATTATTTACATCAAAAATCCCATAATCCTCTCTACCACAAACACTGCTGCACACGCAAACAAAGCAACCGTAAGAAGGCTCTTTTCGCGATAGGCTACGATCAGCGCCACGATCAGTCCTGCAGCACCGGAAATAATTCCCCCCGCCGTTGCGGTAAGGATCGCCGGAAATGTCATCGCCGCAAGACAGGCATACGGCACATAATATAAGAAAGATTTTACATAAGGACTGGTGATCTCTTTCTTAACAAGTACAAGCGGAAGCATACGTATCAGGTAAGTCACACCTGCCATCACCAGAATATAGATATATACATTCGGTTTCATATCAGTCTGCCTCCTCCTTTTCTTCGATCGGGCAGAAGTATGCTGCAATTCCTGCCACAAGTAAGGTTGTGATAATAATCACAAAACCGGTTGATACTTTATTCAGTACAGGCACAGTCGCAAATAAAGTACTTACTGCCATAGCACCGATCACAACACCCAGCACGGCACGGTTCTTCTTTGCCGGCGGAATAATGACAGCAAGGAACATGCCATAGATTGCAACGCTCAGTGCACTGACCAGAAAATTCGGAAGCAGATTTCCCGATACGGCACCGGCAAGAGTTCCGAGTGTCCATCCTGGAATTGCCACACACATCACACCATAATTATACCATGGACTGATTCTTTCCTCCTGACTTGCACTGACGCCAAAAATCTCATCTGTCACACCAAACGCAACTGCCAGGCGATGGCCGTTTGCCACACCCTTTTCCAGTTTCTGTGAAAGTGAAAAAGACATCAGACAATATCGAAGATTGATGACCAGCTGAGTCAGTGCCATCTCCCAGAGAGATCCGCCTGCTGCAATGATCCCGATACCTGCAAACTGACCTGCCGATGTCAGATTTGTCAGAGAGATCAATACAGCCTGCCATGCACTTAATCCCGCCTGTATTGCCATAATACCAAACGTAAAAGAGACTGCAAAATACCCGAGTCCGATCGGAATTCCGTCTTTCAGTCCCTTCTGAAAAGCGGATTTATTCATGATGGTTTCAGCCCTCCAGAGAATTTAATACACGGAATCCATTATTGCTCAGCACATTTTCGGTTACAAATACATCATCTGTCTGAAGAATCATGATCGGAAGGGCATTTCCTCTGTGGTAAGATGTATAAATATAATCCAGATTTACATTACAGTTACCAAGTACCTGCAATACTGTGTTCAGTCCGCCGACTTCATCCTTAAGATCTACGGCGATAACTTCTGTCACACGGTTCATATATCCATTCTCTGTAAGAATTTTTCCGGCCTCGTCTGCCTGGTTTGTCACCATACGAAAAAGCGCAAATTCCGGTGCATCAAAGCATGCAAATCCATAAATATCGATACCTGCTTCTGCCAGAAGACCGGTTACTTTCTGAAGACTTCCTGCTTTATTTTCAATAAATACTATGTTTTGTTTAATCATTATTCTCTCTCCTCGTCCCTCGCATAAAAATTCGTCTATATTGCATAATATACCAATGAATATCATTATACTCACGTTTTTCCTAAATGTAAACCTTTGCAGAAACATTACGGAGTAATTTCCTGTAACGTAAAAAGGTCCCCGTGAAGCACTCTTGCCCCACGAGGATTCATATTCTTTCATTAAGTATTATTTCCTTATGCTTATCCACACAGCGGATCAGGCATCCAGCTCTTCATCCACATATTTCTGGATATTGGATGCATTTACATATTTTTTAAGGTGTTCACCATCGGTAATAACCAGCGTCGGTGCCTGCATGATTCCAAACTGGCGTGCCATATCAGGATTTTTCTCTGCATCGATGATCTCGAGGTCTTCGCCTTCCAGCATCTTCTTTGCCATGCGGCAGTTCGGACAGGTACTTGTAGTAAACAGATATTTATGCGTTTCCAACGGTTCGATCTTTACATCATCGTCAGTCAGTGTCACCATACTTGTATGAACTTTCTTAAGTTTGGAATGAAGCACATCATATAATGTACGGTTCTTGTACTCCTGTGCCTTACCGTCGTTCCAGTTCTGTACCGGGCGGTAATATCCGGTGATACGGCTGTAAACTTCTGCTTTTTTACCGCATTTCGGGCAGGTAAAATGCTCACCGCTTAAATAGCCATGCTCCTTACATACAGAGTAGGTCGGAGAAATCGTATAATACGGAAGCTTGTAGTTCTCTGCGATCTTACGTACAAGAGATGCAGCAGCTTTCCAGTCCGGAAGTTTCTCACCAAGGAATGCATGGAATACAGTACCGGACGTATACAGTGTCTGAAGCTCATCCTGAATATCCAGTGCATCAAAGATATCGGAACTGAATTCCACCGGAAGATGGGAGCTGTTGGTGTAATACGGAGTATCACCCTTGCTTCCTGCGGTACGGATATCCGGCCAGCGTTTACGGTCATGTTTGGCAAGGCGGTATGCAGTGGACTCTGCCGGAGTTGCCTCCAAATTGAACAGCTCGCCCGGATATTCTTCCTGATAATCAGAAAGACGGTTACGCATATGTGTCAGTACTTCTTTTGTGAATTTCTGCGTACGTTCATCACTCATATCGCAGCCAAGCCATGCGGCATTCAGTCCGGCTTCGTTCATTCCGACCAGGCCAATGGTTGAAAAATGATTGTCAAAACTTCCCAGATAACGTTTGGTGTACGGATACAGACCTTCGTTCAGGAGTTTCGTGATGACCTCTCTCTTGATGTGAAGAGATCTCGCAGAAATATCCATCAAACGATCCAGTCTGCGGTAAAACTCTTCCGGAGTCTTTGACTGATATGCGATACGCGGCATGTTGATTGTTACGACACCGACGGAACCGGTGCTCTCGCCGGAACCAAAGAAGCCGCCGCTCTTTTTACGCAGTTCACGAAGATCCAGACGGAGACGACAGCACATGCTGCGGATGTCGCTCGGTTTCATATCGCTGTTGATATAGTTGGAAAAATACGGGGTTCCGTATTTCGCAGTCATTTCAAATAACAGACGGTTGTTCTCTGTATCTGACCAGTCAAATTCCTTCGTGATGGAATAGGTCGGGATCGGATACTGGAAACCACGTCCGTTGGCGTCGCCCTCGATCATGGTCTCAATAAATGCCTTATTGACCATATCCATCTCTTTCTTACAGTCTTTGTACTTGAAGTCCATTTCCCTGCCGCCAACGATTGCAGGAAGCTCTGCAAGATCGTCCGGAACAGTCCAGTCCAGAGTAATATTGGAAAATGGTGCCTGTGTACCCCAACGGCTCGGTGTATTGACACCATAGATAAATGACTCGATACATTTCTTTACCTCATGATAGCTTAAGTTGTCCACCTTGACAAATGGTGCAAGGTAAGTATCAAAAGAAGAAAACGCCTGTGCACCGGCCCATTCATTCTGCATGATACCGAGGAAATTAACCATCTGATTGCACAGTACACTCAGATGCTTCGCCGGTGCGGAAGTAATCTTGCCCTCGATTCCGCCAAGACCTTCCTGAATCAGCTGTTTCAGGGACCATCCTGCACAGTAGCCGGTCAGCATGGACAGGTCATGAATGTGAATGTCTGCATTTCTGTGCGCCTCTGCGATCTCATTGTCATAGATCTCGGAAAGCCAGTAATTTGCGGTTACAGCACCGGAGTTGCTTAAGATCAGCCCTCCGACAGAATAAGTTACGGTGGAGTTTTCTTTTACCCGCCAGTCTTCAACCTTGACGTAACTGTCTACGATTTCCTTGTAATCGAGGATTGTGGATTTCATGTTACGGATCTTTTCTCTCTGCTTGCGGTAAAGGATATAAGCCTTTGCCACATCACTGTAACCGGCCTGGATCAGAACATTCTCTACACTGTCCTGAATATCTTCCACTGTTACTTTGCCGTCTGTAATCTTATTCTGAAAATCTGCGGTCACACGGAGTGCCATCAGATCGATCATATCCTTGCTGTAAACTTTTTCTTTGGCATCGAATGCTTTATCAATCGCTGCAGTGATTTTTGACATCTGAAATTCTGCGATCTCACCATCACGCTTAACTACCTGAAACATACTTAAATCAAACCTCCCTCTAATGCTGCATCTGTATCTATTTACGACCACATGTTCCCATATGATTTATGCGCTGTAGACCTATTGTAGCAAACTCTCTTCGTTTCGTCAATACGCAAAAAACACCATATATTGTTCATTTTATCTTTTTCACAACTATATGGTGTTATCCAAAAAACTTTTTTATTTGTATTTTCAGTGACTTTCAGGGAGCACGGAAACGAAGATTTCCGCAGGAACACGGGCTTTTACGGCTATTCCGTCGGCTGTATATTCCTCTGAAAGAAGGCTTCCATATTCACGTATCAGCTGAATTTTTCCTGCCTCTTTGTAAGAAAATAATTCTTCCAGATAAATCTGGCTCTCAGCAAGAATTTTTGCAAGAACGTCTTTAAATTCTTCCAGACCTTCCCCTGTACGTGCAGAACACTTTACAGTATAATCTGCCTGAAGATCCCGGATCTGGATATCTTTTACCTGATCCTGCTTGTTCAGAAGAGTGATGATCTTTTTTCCGGTTGCACCGAGTTCACGAAGTGTCTCGTATACTGTGTGCATCTGAAGCTCTGCCTGCGGATTTGACGCGTCTACGACATGAATGATATAGTCGGCATACTTTGCCTCCTCCAGCGTGCTTTTAAAGGCTTCTACAAGGTGATGCGGGAGCTTCCGTATAAACCCTACAGTGTCGGTCAGAAGGATCTGCTGCCCGTCTTTTAATTCCAGTACTCTTGTCGTCGGATCAAGTGTCGCAAATAACTTGTCTTCTGCGAGGATTCCGGCTCCGGTCAACGTATTTAAAAGCGTGGACTTTCCGGCATTGGTGTAGCCTACGATCGCAGCGGTCTTCAGATTCCCGCGACTTCTTTTACCGCGGATCAGTTCTCTGTGCTTCTCAACCTGAAATAACTCGGCTTTCAGTGCTGAAATTCTGGTTCGGATCAGACGTCGGTCTGTTTCCAGTTTTTTTTCACCGGGACCTCGCGTACCGATTCCACCACCGAGTCTGGACAGAGATTCACGTAAACCGACAAGACGCGCCGCGCGATAGCGGAGCTGTGCAAGCTCGACCTGGATCTTTCCCTCGCTGCTTACTGCACGCGCCGCAAATATATCAAGGATCAGAAGTGTACGATCCATTACTTTGCAGTCCAGTTCACGCTCAAGATTATTGAGCTGCGCCGGCGAAAGTTCATCATCACAGATCACACCGTTTGCGTCATATGCCTGAATAAGTGCCGCAACTTCTTCGATCTTACCCTTGCCGATATAGGTACCCGGGTGGACTGCCTCACGATTCTGTATCACCTTTGCCACAGTCACTGCACCGGCAGTCTCTGCCAGTTCTTCCAGCTCGTCAAGAGATGCAGCGACATCCTCGTCTTCGCTTGTCTGCACGCCAATCAGAACAACCCGTTCTTCTATATCTTTAAACTCGTAAAACTGCATACTCAGCCTCCGTTTCTCGACTGAAGGAAAATAAGCTCTTTGGATGCATTTTCATCATCCGGGAACATCTTGAGATACTCCTGTATCTTACTTAATGCTGTGGCAAAATCCAGTTTTTTCTCATAAACCACAACTTCATTATACAGAAGATCCTGCATTTCCTCTGTAGAAGCGTCTGCAAGACCATTTGTGATATCTGCCAGTGCATTATCGTAATTGCCGTCATCAATATCACAGAGTGCAAGACCATTGTAACCTTTTGCCGGAGAGCTTCCCTCCGTCTCAATATACTGCTGGTACATGGCGCGTGCATTGGCTGTATCGCCCTGTGCTTTATAAACCATACCGAGAAGCAGGATTCCCTCTGTGCTCTTTTTGTTGACCGCTTCTGTCAGTTCTTTCTTTGCATTGCTGTAATCCTGCATATAGTAGTAAGCTTTTCCCCGGTCACAGTAATCGTCTGCAGTTTTGGCCTCTGTCTTTAATGCAGTTTCCAGATAACGTGTACCGTCTGCCTCCATGTCTTTTTCAAGATATGCCTCGTAAATCTCGATTGCCATCTCATAGGACGTATCGGCATCGTATGCATCAGTAAAATTAGAGGATGCCTCATCGTAAGAATCCATGGCAAGTGCAACACAGCCAGTCAGGTAATACGTGTCTGCATCCATCGCGTAATCTTCGGCAATGGTCTGGCAGTCTGCCATTGCAGCATCAAAAAGCTCTGATTTCAGCTCTGCAGTCGCACGGTAAGCAAGCATGTCCTTTTTCAATGTTTTGCCTGCTTTTTCATCATTCAGTCCACTGGTGAGATAGTCGATCGCATCTTGGTAATTGCCAAGATGAAGGCTTGCTATACCTGCCCCACGATACGACTCTGCACTTTTATATCCGGCAGTGATCGAAGACTTGTAACCTTCCAGCGCATAGTCATAACTTCCCTGCTCAAGATCTGTTACAGCCTGGTCGTAAGTCTTCTTATTCTGCCCTCCGCAGCCGGTCAGCATGAGCATACAGAGACCGGCTGTTCCCATTTTTATAATATTTTTTTTATTCATCAATATCCTTTATTCTACAATAAGTCCTTCTTCTTCCATGACACGTACTACATTATTTACGTGCTCTGCACAGATTTCCTCTGTTCCGGCTTCTACCATGACACGGATCAGCGGCTCTGTACCACTTTCCCTTACAAGAATACGTCCTTCTGTACTCAGTGCTCTTGCAGCTGCTTCTACTGCTTCGACAACCTTCGGGTTCTCTCTTGCAGTTTTCTTATCGGCTACACGCACATTGCGCAGGATCTGCGGATATACTTTCATCTCTTTTGCAAGATCACAGAGAGTTGCTTTCTGCTCTACGCAGGCTTCCATGATCATAAGAGAAGTCAGGATTCCGTCACCGGTAGCTGCATAACGGCTGAAAATCACGTGTCCTGACTGCTCGCCACCAATACTGTAATTGTTTTCGAGCATATTTTCTGCTACGTATTTGTCACCTACAGCAGTCTGCTCATAGTTGATGTCTTCACTTTCAAATGCTTTATAAAGTCCCATGTTGGACATAACGGTCGTAACAACAGTATTGCCGTTTAATTTGCCCTGTGATTTCAGGAATTTACCACATACATACAAAATCTTGTCACCATCAATGATATTTCCCTTATGGTCTACCGCAATACAGCGGTCTGCATCTCCGTCATAGGCAAAACCGACATCCAGCCCATTCTCAACCACATATTTCTGCAGTACTTCGATATGCGTGGAACCGCAGCCACGATTGATGTTGGTTCCGTCCGGATCATTATTGATCACATAAGTCTTTGCACGAAGTGCGTCAAATACACTTTTTGCGATTGCAGAAGAACTTCCGTTAGAACAATCCAGTCCGACTTTAATATTTTTGAAGTCACGGCACGGAATAGAAATCAGATAACCGATATAACGGTTACGTCCGGAAGCATAATCCACGGTACGTCCGATATCTTCGCGTGTTGCATATGGAAGATCTTCGATCTTGCCATCCAGATATGCTTCGATTCTTGCCTCTACTTCTGCTTCGATCTTCTGTCCGTTACCGTTCAGAAGCTTGATTCCATTATCGTAAAATGGATTGTGACTTGCAGAGATCATAATTCCGCAGTCAAAATTCTCTGTGCGAACCGCGTAGGAAACACTCGGTGTTGTCGTTACATGAAGCAGATATGCATCTGCTCCGGAAGCCGTCAGTCCGGCAACCAGTGCATACTCAAACATATAGCTGCTGCGTCTGGTATCCTTGCCGATTACGATCTTGGCCTTATGTTCACGGCCATAGTACCAGCCGACATATCTGCCGACTTTGAAAGCATGATCTACTGTTAACTGTATATTTGCTTCCCCACGAAAACCATCTGTTCCAAAATATTTGCCCATTATTTTCCTCCTTATCCGCGCATATCTAATGCGTTGTCCTGCTTATTTGTAAAGATCAGCCGGATAAACTCCTTTTTTGACCAGCTCAGCAAAAGCCTCTGTCACAGAAGCCTTGTCTTCCTGATAAGTTACACCAAACCAGGTGTCCCTGCTCTCCAGTACATCAACAGTTGCCTCTCCCTTCTGGATCAGCTCGTCGATCATAACCGGAAGAAGGTATTCTTTCTTAATATCTTCTGGTTTCAGATCCTCAAGAAATTCAACAAAACCTTTTTCCAGTGTATCCATAAATGCCGGAGTAAGTCCCCACATATTCATGGAAACCAGGCTCTTAACATCCAGTTTTTCCACTGTACCGTCATCGCTGCGTGTTTCAGCACCTTCAGCAGTCTTAAAGATATTATGTGTCTCTGTAACACCTGTCAGTGCACCATTTTCGATGTGGCACACACCACGTGTAACACTTCCGTTATCACTCAGTGTATTTCCAAGACGGAATCCTGCCATACAGATATGAATTTTATCATCCTGCGGCTGTTCCTGTACCAGATATTCATGTACTTTTACATATGCTTCCTTTCCATAGTAATCGTCTGCATTGATTACAACAAAAGGCTCATCCAGCACTTCCCGTGCGGCAAGGACTGCCTGGCCGGTTCCCCATGGTTTGGTACGGTCTGCCGGTTTGCTGAATCCATCCGGAAGATCTTCAAGTGACTGGAATGCATATTCTACTTCTGTGATCTTCTCAATTCTTTCTCCGATCACGCGGCGGAACTCTTCTTCCAGATCTTTGCGGATGATAAATACAACTTTGTTAAATCCTGCCTCCAGCGCGTCATGAATGGAATAGTCCATAATAATCTCACCATTCGGTCCTACCGGCGCAAGCTGTTTGATTCCTTTGCCAAAGCGGCTTCCGATTCCTGCTGCCATGATTACTAATGCTGTTTTTTTCATGTAAATTTCCTCCTATTATGCACTTTACATATTTTTCTGTATTATTTACGCATATATTTTACATGCATTTACTGTTCTTCATTTAAAGAACTGAGTTTTGCTGCCTGGTCAGCTGCGATCAGGCTGTCAAGAATTTCATCCAGATCTCCTCCGAGGATTCCATCCAGACGGTGCAGTGTCAGTTTGATACGGTGATCTGTCACACGTCCCTGTGGGAAATTGTAGGTACGGATCTTCTCGGAACGGTCTCCGGTACCGATCTGGCTTCTTCTTGCCTCAGCCTCTGCATCATGCTGCTTTGCAAGTTCCATCTCATACAGACGGGAACGCAGAACTTTCAGTGCCTTGTCTTTATTCTTAAGCTGTGATTTCTCATCCTGACAGGAAATCACGATTCCGGTCGGGATATGGGTCAGACGTACTGCAGAGTCTGTAGTGTTGACACACTGTCCACCGTTTCCGGATGCACGGAACACATCAAATTTACAGTCATTCATATCCAGATGGAAGTCAATCTCCTCTGCCTCCGGCATGATTGCAACGGTGCAGGTGGATGTATGGATACGTCCGCCTGATTCTGTCTCCGGAACTCGCTGTACACGGTGTACACCACTCTCATATTTCAGTCTGGAATATGCTCCCTGTCCCTGGATCATAAATGTAACTTCCTTAAATCCGCCAATTCCGTTCTCATTGAGACTCATCATCTCCGTCTTCCAGCGGCGTGATTCTGCGTATTTCACATACATACGGTAAATCTCTGCTGCAAACAGTGCTGCCTCATCTCCGCCGGCGCCGGCACGGATCTCAACGATAACATTCTTGCTGTCATTCGGGTCTTTCGGAAGAAGAAGAATCTTCAGTTCTTTTTCCAGTTCTTCCACACGCTTCTTTGCATCAGAAAGCTCTTCCTTCAGCATCTCGCGCATTTCTTCATCCTTTTCTTCTTCCAGCATCGATAAGCTGTCCTGAATGGTTTCTTTATTTTCTTTGTATTCTTTGTAGGTATCTACGATAGGCTGCAGTTCACTCTGTTCTTTCATCAGCTTCTGAAAACGTTCCTGATTATCTGTTACACCCGGTTCTCCGAGCTCATTCAGAACTTCCTCGAAGCGAACAAGCAGGTCCTCTAATTTATCAAACATCCTGTTCCTCCTGTATTTACTTTTTCTGTCCGATCACGACTCTGTCAAGTCCTGACAGATCCTGTATTACTTCTACATTAACAAAATCATTTGCTTTCATGATCTCCGGGACGGACTCTCCCTGATCACAGCCGATCTCATACATCAGCCATCCGCCCGCCCGCAGATATTTCCCTGCCTGTGCGGTGATCTCTCTGTAAAAAAACAGTCCGTCTTCTTTCCCGTCCAGCGCAAGCACCGGATCATGGGAACGCACTTCCTCCATAAGCCCCGGAATGTCTCCCGATGGGATATAGGGCGGATTCGAGATAAGCATATCATATTCCACAGCTGTATTTCCACTGTTTTTCTCAAAATAGTCACCGGAAAACAGGTCACTCTGCACAAATTCCGCACGATTTTCAAGCTGCAGATGCATTCTGTTCTGCTTTGCGACAGTAAGTGCTCCCTCCGATACATCCACACCGGTTCCTGACGCATCCTGCCTCTCCATAAGAAGACTGAGCAAAATACAGCCGGAACCGGTACACATATCAAGGATCTTCGGTGAACGGCTGTCCTTTAAATGTGTGAGTGCTGTTTCGACCAGTACTTCCGTATCCTGACGCGGCACCAGCACACGCTCATCTACACAGAATTCATATCCCATAAAATAAGCCCTGCCGGTAATATGCTGCAATGGAATATGCTGTGCACGTTTGGCACACATCTCCAGATAACGTGATTCTGTCTTTTTATCCAGAATTTCATCCATATGTGCATAATACCAGGCACGGTTGATATTTGCCGCATACTCCAGAAGAAGCCAGGCATCCAACCCGGCTTCTTCAATCGCGGCCGCATCCAAAAGATGAATTCCATCTTCCAGTACTTCTTTATATGTCCGCATGTTCTTCTCCATTATTGTCTTCCGGGTCAACCCAGTCGAATTCTCTTTTCAGGTAATCTTTCCAGTCAAAAACTGCTTCTACCGCTTTGATTGCTACTTCAACCATATCTGCAGTCGGTTCTTTCGTTGTCAGCTTCTGCATTGCCAGTCCCGGTTTGCTCATCATATCTGCAAATTTGGTATCTGTTCTGCCTGCCCACTGAATGATCTCAAAGGAAATACCGGATACAACCGGCACCATCAGAAGACGACCGAAAAGGCGTACCCAGTAACCAGGAACAAGTACAAATACAAAATGAAGACAGATACTTACCAGCATGACCAGAAACAGAAAGCTCGTACCGCAGCGCTTGTGCTGTCTGGAACTGGCCATAACGTTCTCAACCGTAAGCGGAAGTCCGTGTTCCACACAGTTGATACATTTATGCTCTGCACCGTGGTACATAAATGTTCTCTGAATATCTTTCATTCTGGAAATCAGAAACATATATCCCAGGAAAAGCGCAAGCTTCACGAATGCTTCGGCTACCGTTACGCCAAACTCGGAGACTCCAACCTTACGAAGCAGACTGGCCAGTGCATACGGTAACAACATAAATGCAGCTACGGAAAATATGATTGAAATTGCCACAGTTATGTAAAGAAGCCACTGGAACTGCTTAGCTTCTTTGGCTTTCTTTGCAGAAAGCTCTTCTTCAGAAAGTGCAGCGTTTTTTGCTGCTTCTTTTTCGTCTTCTTCATCTCCTGCAATCTCTGCAGAATACATCAGACATTTCGTGCCAACAACCAGACCGTCCACAAAACTTAGCACACCGCGGATGATCGGCCATTTCAGAAATCCGGCTTTACCAAAGGTACATTTATAGTCTTCTACTTTTATTTCTATTTCTTTATCAGGACGTCGCACTGCAACAGCATATTTATCCTTATGCCGCATCATAATGCCTTCCATTACCGCCTGACCGCCGATATTCGATGGTTTCATATATCACTCCATAAAAAATATATTCTCTTACAAAGAACCTGCCACCGGCAGCTTCTCCTGCATATTTTGGCAGAAAAGCAAAGACAGGCTGAGATTTCCCCAACCTCAACCTGTCTCTTGTTTCGTTATCTTGTCTGATTATTTGTTTAAGCCGTATTTCTTGTTGAACTTATCAATACGTCCGCGAGCCTGAGCCGCTTTCTGCTGTCCTGTATAGAATGGATGACATTTAGAACAGATTTCTACATGGATATCTTTCTTAGTAGATCCTGTTACAAATGTGTTTCCGCAGTTGCAGGTTACAGTTGCCTGATAGTAGTTCGGATGGATTCCTTCACGCATGATTTTCACCTCTCTATAATTCTTCTATTTTCTATTCGTATTAATTTGACGAATTTACTATTTCGCAGCTTTCTGATTATAACACACTCAATATGCAAATGCAAGCTGTTTATAAAAATTTCTGTTTTTTTGCAGTCTGTATAAATTCGGCGTTGTTTTTGGTACGTGAAAACATGTTCAGAATCTGTTCTACCGCGTCTTCTGCCTTGAGGCTGTTGAGTGCACGGCGCATGTTATACACGGCTTCCTGCTCGTCCTTCGTCAGAAGCAGGTCCTCACGTCTCGTTCCGGATTTCTGGATGTCGATTGCCGGGAAAACTCTCTTTTCCTGTAATTTACGGTCCAGTACAAGTTCCATGTTACCGGTTCCCTTGAATTCCTCGTAGATAACATCGTCCATCTTGCTTCCTGTATCGACGAGTGCTGTTGCAAGGATTGTCAGACTTCCGCCTTCTCTCATATTACGGGCTGCACCAAAAAATCTTTTCGGCATGTGAAGTGCTGCCGGATCAAGACCGCCGGACAGTGTCCTTCCGCTCGGTGTCACGCAGAGATTGTATGCTCTGGCAAGTCTTGTGATAGAGTCAAGAAGGATCGTGACTTCCTGCTTATGCTCTACCAGACGGCGCGCACGCTCAACTACCATCTCAGAAACGCGTCTGTGGTGCTCCGGAAGCTCGTCAAATGTAGAATAAATAACTTCAACGTTATCGCCTTTGATTTCTTCTTTGATATCGGTAACTTCCTCCGGACGCTCATCGATCAGAAGAATGATCAGATGCATGGACGGATTGTTCTTAAGAATAGACTTTGCAACATCCTTTAAAAGTGTCGTCTTACCTGCTTTCGGAGGAGAAACGATCATGCCTCGCTGTCCCTTACCGATCGGACTTAACAGATCCATGATACGCATTGCAACTGTACCGCCCGGACGCTCCATACGCAGACGCTCATTCGGGAAGATCGGGGTCATATCTTCAAAATTATATCTTCTCTGACCTTCGCTCGGTGGGAAACCATTGATGGAATTTACATAGAGAAGCGCACTGAACTTCTCCCCCTGTGTCTTGATGCGGATGCTTCCCTGCACGATATCTCCTGTCTTTAAGTTAAAACGCCTGATCTGGGACGGAGATACATAAATGTCATTCTCACCCGGCAGATAATTGGCACAGCGAATAAATCCATATCCATCCGGAAGTACTTCCAGAATGCCATTTGCTTTCTCGCCGCTGTCAAGCTGGGCTGTCTCCGCCGGATTCTTGCAGGTGTACTCTGTACGTTCCTGATAATTCTTTCTTTCTGATGTATCATAAGAAGTACGTGGTTCCCGAACACGGTTTTCTTCTCTGGCACAACTTTCTTCTCTGGCGGACTCTTCCTGTCTGTGTTCAGTATTCTTAGATTCCGCACTGCCTGCAGACGCCTTTTCCTTTTCGTCTTCTTCGAGCATGCGCTCTATCAGTTCCGGCTTTCTCAAAGTAGAAATCCCCTTCAATCCTCTTGCCTTTGCAAGGTCTTTTAATGTAGCAAGGGACAACGATTCATATTTTTCTCTCATATAAAAATCCTCTCAGTCTTTTCAAGGCCTATTTATTTGATACCAGTTATTCAGGAATATCTGTCTGACTCGACATGAATTTCAGAATGCCAAAAGAAAACTCTGAGAGAGCTTTCTTTTGGATACTTAAGAATATTTTATCACAACTTGAAACTTCTGTCCAGCAGATAGAACAGAAGTTTAGATGTTACTGTCCACAGGTAGTATTCCGCGAGGTGTTTTGCCATGAATAATGGCCAAACCCGATCACAGTATCGTTTTAGTGGAGCAGGTTACCTACGATTCCATAAGAAACCACATACATGATCACGGTTGCCATGATCAGTCCACAGAAGATCGCAACAGATGACTTCTTGATATCGACTTCCAGAAGGGATGCGATCAGAGAACCTGTCCATGCACCGGTTCCCGGAAGTGGCACTCCCACAAACAAAAGTAAACCCAGAAATTCATATCGTTTGATCTGGTCACTCTTTCCCATGGCACGTTTTTCCAGTCTTTCGATCAGTCCGTGGAAAATCTTTGTTTTTTTCATCAGTTTGAAAATCTGGCGGATAAAAAGCAGGATAAACGGAATCGGGATAATATTTCCTATAATACAGATTGGGATGGCTTTTGCTGCGGATACTTTCAGAAGTGATGCCGCCAGAAGCCCTCCTCGAAGCTCCAGAATCGGGATCATGGAAATGATAAATATGACCATCTCCCTTGAAATGTGCTGTGACAGGTTATCCGTAAACCAATGAACTAAAACTTCCATAAATTCTCCTTTTTGAAATACTCTTTTACGAAATCAAGGAAAGTCTGCATTTCTTTTCTTGTTCCGATTGTAATGCGCAGGTGGTTATCTGTTCTTCCACCCGGAAAATAACGTACATAAATATGCTGTTCGCGCAATGCCTGAAACAGCTGTTTTGCAGGACAGTTCGCATGAGAAACAAAAATGAAGTTGGCTTTGGAATCTTCAAAAGAAAAGCCAAGTCTTTTCAGCTCCTGCTTTGTCCATTCTCTTGTCTCTATGATTTTATCACAGGTCTTGTGAAAATATGCCTGATCTTTGATCGCAGCCACACCTGCTTCAATCGATGTACGGTTCATCGTATAAGAGTTGAACGAATATTTCACATCATTCAGGTAAGCAATCAGTTTCGAACTTCCCATTGCAAATCCGATACGCATGCCTGCCATGGATCTTGATTTGGAAAATGTCTGAACGACCAGCAGATTCTCGTATTTATCGATCAGGGAAAGTGCTGATTCTGTACCAAAATCTACATATGCTTCATCTACGATCACGATCACATCCTGATTATGAGAAATAATTTCTTCTATCTCATCAAGCGGCAGAGACACACCGGTCGGTGCATTCGGATTTGGAAAAATAATGCCGCCGTTTTCACGGAAATAATCTTCTTTCTTTATATGGAAGTGTTCGTCCAGTTCCGGACGCTCGTACGGAATCTGAAACAGATCTGCCCATACATCGTAGAAAGAATACGTAATATCCGGAAAGAGGATCGGTTTTTCACTGTTAAAAAATGTCAGAAAGCTCATTGCAAGCACATCATCTGAACCGACGCCTACAAACACCTGCTCATCCAAAAGGCCATATTCAGCCGCGATCGCATGAACCAGATCCTTTGCGGCAGGATCTGGATAAAGTCTCAGTGCATCTGTCTCTGTATTTTTAAGAACCTCTGCTACACCCGGTGCCGGAGGATATGGGTTTTCATTTGTATTTAATTTGATCATATCCGGCTGGTTCGGCTGCTCCCCCGGTGTATACGGAACTACCTTGCGGATATTTTTTTCCCAGTTGTTCATTCTAAAGTCTGTCCCTTCTTTATTAAATCAGATGCGTGCAACACCCGTTCTTCTGGCAGCCTCTGCAACAGCTTTAGCTACTGCCGGTCCGACACGCTTATCAAAAGCCTTCGGAATGATGTTGTCCGCACTCAGCTCTTCATCACTGATCAGTGCCGCAATTGCTTTTGATGCGGCAATCTTCATCTCTTCATTGATATCACTTGCCCGTACATCAAATGCACCACGGAATACGCCAGGAAACACCAGTACGTTATTGATCTGATTCGGGAAATCAGAACGTCCGGTTGCTACAACCTTCGCACCGCCTTTTTTTGCTTCATCCGGCATGATTTCCGGTGTCGGGTTTGCCATTGCAAATACGATTGCATCATCTGCCATCGTGCTTACCATCTCCGAAGTTACGATATTCGGTGCAGATACACCGACAAAAATATCTCTTCCTTTCATAGCTGTCTTCAGATCGCCGTGCAGACGCTCTTTGTTTGTGATCTCTGCCATTTCTTTCTGTGCCGGATTCATCCATTCTTCACCCGGTGCAAGAATACCATTACGGTCAACAAGAACCACATCACCGATTCCAAGTTCAAGAAGCAGACGACAGATAGAAATACCGGCGGAACCGGCTCCGTTGATTACAACTTTTGCCTCGGAAAACTCTTTGTGTACATAACGAAGTGCATTAGTAAGACCGGCAGCCACGACGATTGCTGTTCCGTGCTGGTCATCATGGAATACCGGAATGTCACATTTTTCTTTCAGTTTCTTTTCGATTTCAAAACATCTCGGAGCAGAAATATCTTCGAGGTTGATACCACCGAAAGATCCGGAGATCAGATAGATTGTATTAACGATTTCATCAACATCATTGCTCTTGATACACAGAGGAAAAGCATCAACATCACCAAATGCTTTAAAAAGTGCGCATTTCCCTTCCATAACCGGCATTCCGGCTTCCGGTCCGATGTTACCGAGTCCGAGGATCGCGGAACCATCTGTAACAACCAGGCACATATTCCACCTTCTGGTAAGTTCATAGGATTTATTAATATCCTTCTGGATTTCCAGACATGGCTGCGCTACACCCGGTGTATAAGCCAGAGAAAGGTCTTCTTTGTTTTCTGCCGGTACGCGTGTAACAACTTCGATCTTGCCCTTCCATTCTTTGTGTAATCTCAGTGATTCTTTTGCGTAATCCATTTTATTTTCCTCCTGTATATCCCTGCGATTTATTTTGCTGCATTCCATCCAAGCATTTCTCAATTGTGTCCATGTGTTCTGACATGCAAAGCTCTGCCAGCTTGTCATCATTATTTATGATAGCTTCCACAAGTCTGCGATGCTGTTCATCAATTTCAGCGGTCGACATGTTTTTCTGCATGATGTATTCCCGCGTTCCTGAAATAATATTATCGGTAAGCTGATCTGCTGCTGCAAGCACACTGTAGATCATCGGATTATCTGCAATCTTCGCAATCTTTGTATGTAATTCTTTATCCAGCTCACCCCGACGTATCTCATCTTCCGCAGAATCTATCTGTGTCAGGATTCTGAGAAGTTCCGCAGCGTCAAGTGGTGTGCATTTCCTTGCCGCAAGAATTGCCATTTCTCTCTCCAGTGCTGCACGGAGCTGCTGATTCTGTCTGAAATAACTGTTATTCAGCTTAAACAGAATTGATAACGGCCCGATCAGCCAGCTGTCAAGATCATCCGCTATATAATTACCACCGCCCGGTACCGGTTTGATGATTCCAAGTAACTCCAGCGCTCTGAGCGCCTCACGTACTGCCGGTCGGGACACTCCCATCGTCTCTGCCATCGTTCGTTCTGCCGGAAGTGCATCTCCCGCTTTCAGACGCCCGCTCTGAATATTGTCTGTAATCTGATTCAATATTCCGTTAAACGTCCGCTCGTCTCCAATTTCTTTAAACATAACCCCACCTCCTGCATTCTCTACTAATATATCATTTCCGGCAGTTGTCGGCAAGTCTTCCATCGTGTTCCAACTGGATTCTTTTATGATTACTGTTCACTCCGTTCACAGTAACCTGGTCAAAATGCGTTTCAAATCACCTTCGGTGATGGCATTTTGCCCTGTATATCTCGGGATTTTGCCATATTCATGGCAAAACACCTCGCGGAATATTACCTGCCAACAATAACCTCTTATGTACATTTTGTGTTTTATTTCTAAACTTTTTCTATATTATATTGACAAGTTGAAAAAAGAACGCATAATGGAAGTAGATATTATTTTTAAGTAAGGGAGATTATCTTATGAAAAAAAGAAACATTTTGCTCTTTTCAGCAATTGCTGCCGCATCGATCACCATGGCAGGCTGCGGTTTTTCCGCAGAGGATCCTGCTGACAGCCAGGCTGTATCCATAACTCCAGAAGCAGAAGTCACCGCTACACCGGCTCCTACAGCCACTCCAGCTCCTACAGCTACACCGGCTCCGACCGTAACTCCGGCAGCAGGCGCTTCCGGCACAGACGCTGCAGGCACTGCAGCAGCAGATGGAACCACAACAGATGGAACTGCTTCTGACGGATCAACTTCTGCAGACAGTACTTCCTCTGATGCATCTGCCGGTACTGACTCAGGCTCTGATACAGGCGCTTCCAGTACAAGTACTTCTTCAGGAGATGCTTCTGCCTCTGTTGGAAATTCTTTCACTTCCTTTATGGATGCATACGGTACACCGATCGAATATGAGCCGGCATATGATGCAAACGGCAACGAAGTAGGTGGTGTTTATTCCTACAACGACTTCTCCGTTACAACAGACTTCACTTCCGGAAGCGAAGTTGTAGCAGCAGTTGATTATTATTGATTTTAACCTCAAAAAATCCCTCACTCATCACTGAGTGGGGGATTCTTTTTTCTTTGTTCTTTCATATTCTTTCAGTTCTTTCAGAGCTTTCTCACCCTGCGGATACAGAATGATGATATTAAAGACCGTCATAAGTCCGATTCCGACATCCCCAAGATCCCACACAAATGTATATGCTGCAAGGCCGCCGATGAACAGCATCACAAGCGCCAGTACTTTGTACGCAGTCTGTGAAGCCCAGTTATCTCCAAAAAGATATGCAACATTGCTTCTCGCATAAAAAAGGATGCCCAGAAACGTCGAAAAACTAAATAAAAACAGCGTTGCCGCAATAAAGATCACGCCAAACCTCCCAAGATGATGTTCCATAGCTGTCTGCAGAAGATCCATTCCGGAAAGTCCGGCAACTTTCTCTTCCGGTGCAAGCAGCATGATAAATGCCGTGCAGCTGCAGATCACGATCGTATCGACAAATACCCCGAGGGCCTGTACCAGTCCGGCTTTGACCGGCTGATCACATTCTGCTGCTGCCGCCGCACATGGAGCAGATCCGGAACCTGCTTCATTGGAAAACAGTCCGCGTTTGATTCCATTCATAAGTACAGCACCAAATCCGCCGGCGGCTGCCTGCCGGAATCCAAATGCTTCCTCAAAAATCCTTGCAAAAACGCCCGGCAGACTTCCAATATTCATCACAATGATCAGAATCGTGATTGCAAAATAGCATACCGCCATGACCGGTACTACCATATCCAGGATCTTAACTGTCGCATCTTTACGAAGCACGATCACAGCCGCCACAGCAACAAGTACTACCGTCGTATAGATCGGCGGAATTGAAAATGCATTTTTAAAAGAAGAGACAACGGAATTACTGATCACCTGACTGATACCGCACCAGCAGATCAGACCGGAGATTGCAAACAATACAGAAATTACCACTTTGTTTCTCTTTTTCTTCTGTTTTTCTTCTACATATGAATGAATATAATATGCCGGACCACCGCGATAACCGCCGTACAGTGGGTCTTTTTCTTTGTAAAGCTGTGCCAGTGTCGCTTCAATAAAAGCCGTTGACGAACCGATAATTGCAGTCACCCACATCCAGAAAATCGCACCGGCACCGCCTGCCGAAATTGCCGCAACAACACCAACCAGATTTCCCATACCGACACGGGTTGCCGTCGAAACGATCAGGGTCTGGAAGGAAGACAGACTGTTTTTATCTTGTTTCTTCTCAACCAGCGCCTGCACCATATCCGGAAACAACCGGATCGGCAGAAAACGCGTCCGAATTGTAAAATAAATTCCTGTGGGAATCAATAATATAATTAGAAGCGAAATCCCCAGAGTGCTGCCGCCCGGCAGTGGAATCTGCACCAGATCTCCCCACAAAAAGCTGTATACTTTCTCAATCAGATTAACAATCATACTTTAAACCCTCTTCCATTTCTCACATACCCGAAAGAACTCCGGGCAGACACTATCTCAGTATATCCCATATTACCCCTTAAACACAAGCACTTTTGGGGTTTAAAGTCAAAAACTTTAAATAATCTAAGATTCAATGTCACACCCTCCCGCAGTACTTGACGGTTACAGCATATTTGTTTATAATAGGCTTGTCTGATGAATACTGTTTATTCAGACATTTCAAATTACATACAGATTGATAACAGGGGAGCTTGTAAAACAGGCTGAGAGGAAGTTTGTAACTTCGACCCATAACCTGATTTGGATAATGCCAGCGTAGGGATGCGTTAGATGATTTGGATTGCATTTTACCCGGTTACGGGGAGGCGTGACATGTTATGATCTCTTTTGTTTTCAGTCGAAGACGAGGGAGGTCTTATTTTATGTTCAGCTTTATGGTAACAAGCGAAGGCGGACTGACAACAGCCGGATATGCCATCGCGATCATCGCAGGAATCGTTCTGTTCCTCGCCGCAATCTACTTTGCAGGCAAAAATTCAGAAAAGAAAAAACTCACAACAAGACAGCTTGTTTTCTGTGCCGTAGCAATGGCGCTCGCCTTTGTTACTTCTTATCTTAAAATCTTCACCCTTCCATGGGGCGGAAGCGTCACACTCTGCAGTATGCTTTTCATCGTACTGGTTGCTAACTGGTATGGCGTAGGCACCGGCATCACCGTTGGTCTTGCTTACGGAATCCTGCAGTTCATTCAGGAACCATATGTACTTTCCTTTTTCCAGGTATGCTGTGATTACATCCTTGCATTCGCCGCTCTTGGTATTGCCGGCTTCTTTGCAAAACAGAGCCACGGCCTTCTGAAAGGTTACATCGCAGCCGTAATCGCACGAGGATTTTTCCATGCACTCGGCGGATATCTGTACTGGATGAGCTACATGCCGGATAATTTCCCGAAATCACTCACAGCTATCTACCCAATCGTATATAACTACAGTTACCTGCTTGCAGAAGGAATCATCACCGTGATCGTAATCTCTATTCCTGCAGTGTCCAAAGCACTGACTCAGGTAAAGAAGGCAGCACTGGGTACTTCCCTGTAACCCGCCAGTTTCATATGGTACTTCCCTGTAACCCGCCAGTTCACACTGGCAAGTGTAAAGAAAAACCGCAAAGGGACTTGCCAGTCCCCTTGCAACCCCTGGGCGGAATGTAAGACGGAAACTTTGTCTTATGTAGTACCCTTAGAAAAATTCTCCTGGTGTTTCAGATCAGCAATTTTTCGTATAAATAATATCGCAGTATATAAAAATAGCGGGCTTCTTCTCTGTCATATGGAGAAGATGTCCCGCTATTTTTTCATTCTGTTGGTTACTATGTCAGTAATTAGTCGGCATTGTTCTGATATATATTCTGCTGCTACTCTGCTAATCTTCTGCTGTTATTTTCCTGGTCTCCTGCTCTTCTCCACAGATTTGGTTGACCTGGAACTCCGCTCCCACAAACCGAGTCATCTTCCAGCTCCTGCTTCAATGACTTTCAAGCAAGTTTCCGTAGTCTAAGTCATCCCTTTTCATGTATTCCGTTGACCTTTGTCAGACTTACTCTTCTCCAGATCATCCATTTTCATGCGCCCCGTTGACTCTTGTCAGATTTATTCTTCTCTAAGTCATCCATTTTTCCTAGATTCCGTTGACTTCCTGACACCTTTCCCATCCACGGGGCAATTCATCTTCTCAATTTCGTTGATCCCCTGATGCCTTTCCCATCCACAGGTCAATTCATTCTCGCAATTTCGTTGACTCCCTGACACCTTTCCCATCCACGGGGCAATTCATCCTCTCAATTTCATTGATCCCCTGACGCCTTTCCCATCCACGGGTCAATTCATCTTCCCAAATTCCTCTGGTTCCTCCACTACTTACTTCTCTCAGTCACCTCACACCCATAGAATGAAAAAATACCAGAATGCCCTTCCCCATATGGAGACCAGGGATTCTGGCATTTCTCATATTCCTGCATACTTATACACCCTCGGAGGCTTAAAAGAGCCCAGGGGTGTGCAGAGGGGAACGGCGAGTTCCCCTTTGCGGTCTTCTTTATATGTCAATGTAAATTGACGGGTTCCAGGGCAGTCCCCTAGAAAGGATTGTAGAATCGTCCAAACTTAATGGTTACTATAAGGCTCACCACCAGCAGTGCCACACCGATTCCAAGTGCCATAAAATCCCGTACAGCAAATGGTCTTCTGGTATACCATGTACGTTTCTTATTCTTTCCGAATCCACGAAGCTCCATGGCATTGGAAATAGTATCGATCCGGTTCAGGCTTGTCAGAATCAGCGGAAGCAGGATATTGACCGAGTTTTTCAGTCGTGAGAAGAAATGCTCGTTCTTTCCGAGCTCCACGCCTCTCGCCTGCTGCGCCTGACTAATACTGTGATAATCTCTCTGGATATCCGGAATATAGCGAAGTGCGATTGCCACAGAATATCCTACTTTATAGGAGATTCCGATACTGTTCAGGCTCGCCGCAAATTCACTTGGATTCGTCGCCGAGATAAACAAGATTGCTACCGGCAGTGCCACAAAATATTTCAATGAAATATTCAACATATAAAACAGCTGTTCCGCCGTCACATCGTATCTCCAGAAAATATGACAGAGCACATGTCTCGTTCCGTACAGGTTCGTTCCCTGATTCGGGTCAAATAAGAAAATAAACAAATTATTCAGAAGCAGAAAAACAAGCATAAAGATCATCATAAAACGAACTTCACGATACTTGATCTTGCTGAGTTTGAATGTGGCAAGACTTACTGCGAACAGCCCAAGCAGCACCCATGTGTTGTATGTGATCATACTTGCGAACGTAAACAACAGGAAAAATGCCAGTTTCGTGGTTCCTGTCATCTTATGTACGACGCTGTCGCGATCCAGATAATTCAATACCGTCTTAGCGGCCATTGCTGCGCACCTCCCTGTCTTCTCCGATAAATCTTTCTACAAATGCCTCCGGCGGTGTAATCTCACACTGATTTGCCAGCGTAAACAAGCTCGTTTCTTTCAAAGCAGCTCTCTCAATCAGTTCCGGATCACACAGAACTTCCGAAGCTCTGCGATCCGCGATCAGCTGTCCATCTGAAAACACCAGTGCACGTGGTGTGTACTCCAGCATCAGATGCATATCATGAGTGATCATCACAACCGTCACGCCACGTTCATTCAGCTTGCGCAAAAACTCCATAATTTCTGTATAATGGCGAAAATCCTGTCCGGCAGTCGGCTCATCCAGAATGATCAGTTCCGGATCCTGCACCAGCACACTTGCGATCGTCACACGCTTTTTCTGTCCAAAACTAAGCGCCGATACCGGCCAGTTACGAAACGGATAAAGTCCACAGATTTTCAGAGTATCTTCTACCTTCTGACGAATCTCCGTCTCAGGCAGCCCGGCCTTTTGAAGACTCAACGCCACCTCATCATAGATCATAGTTTTGGAAATCATCTGATTTGGATTCTGCATAACATATCCGATATATTTTGCACGGTGACGGATATTTTCTTTCAAAAGATCTTTACCGCGGAAGGTAATTTCCCCGGAATCCGGATCTTCAAATCCACAGATCAACTTGGAAAATGTCGATTTGCCGGCACCGTTTCGCCCCACAATACTGACCATTTCGCCCTTGTCAATCGACAGACTGACGTTTCGAAGCGTCTGCTGCCCCTTCGTATATCCGAAGCTTAAATGTTTCACTTCCAGAAGTTTTTCACGCTCCCCTGCATCCTTCGGAAGCGGCTGTGCCTCAAACCAGTCTTTAAGTTTCTTACAATCCACCTCATCCAGCACAACAGAATCCACATGTGCCGGTTTCTTTTCTTTCGTAATGTCAATTCCCGCATAACGCATTGCAGTCACATAAAGCGGCTCGCGGATACCATTGTCACAAAGCAGACTTGTAGAAAGAAGTTCATCCGGTGTCAGATCCGCAAGAATCGTTCCGTCATTGACCAGTACGATACGGTCCACATTACGCCAGAGCACATCCTCAAGACGATGTTCAATGATCAGAACCGTCGTGTCTGTTTTTTTCTGAATTTCATCGATCAGCTCGATCGCCTGCTTGCCGGTTGCCGGATCAAGGTTTGCCAGTGGCTCATCAAACAGAAGGATTTTGACCTGATCGACCATAACACCCGCAAGGCTGACTCTCTGCTTCTGTCCGCCGGACAACTCGTGCGGTGCATAATCCAGATGGTTTTCAATTCCGACAAGCTCTGCGGCATGACGGGTGATCGCATGCATTTCATCCTGAGGTGTGCAGCTGTTTTCCAGGGCAAAAGCAATGTCTTCGCCTACTGTCAGTCCGATAAACTGTCCGTCCGGATCCTGTAAAACCGTTCCCACATGGGCAGACAGTTCAAAAATACTGCTGTGCGGTGCATCCACACCATCCACGGTCAGCGTGCCTTTGCATTCTCCCGGATTGGAAAAAGGATTCAGACCATTAATGCATCCTGCCAGTGTACTCTTACCACTGCCGGAAGGTCCTGCGATCAGCACCTTTTCGCCCGGATAAATATCCAGATTGATTCCTGTCAGTGTAGGCTTCTTCTGTGCCCGGTACTGGAATGAAAAATCTTTGAATGAAATAACAGGGGATTTTTTTTCAGTCATTTAAACACCTCAAAATTATATTATTACGTAACTGTTCAGTACCCTCACAGTTACGAGTCAAAATGCATTCCAAATCACCTTCGGTGATGGCATTTTGCCTTATATGTCTCGGGATTTTGGCAAAAAACATGCCAAAACGCCTCGCGGGATACTACCTTCTGAATAGTTACATTATTACAATAAAATAATCCAAAAACAACAGCATAGAAAAAGCCTTTTCACAAGCCATAAAAGCTACATGAGAAGGCTTTGTCATCATATCTTATTCCTGATCAAGGGAACCTTTCTTTGCAATGGTCTTTGTGTATGCCAGAATCAGAAGTCCGCCTACAATCACACCTGTAACTGTGTTGGAAACTGCGGCAAATACACCCTGAGCAAATACCTTGTTTGCAGGCTCTGCATAAATAAGAATGTCAAGTACCGGAGCTACAACTACCCAGCCGATCACATGTGCGATCACATTGGAAACTACGAATACAGCAACTTTGCCTTTACCGAATTCGCCTTCCTGAACGTTCAGTTTCTTGGCAAACAGGCCGATAACCACACCAACGAATGCGGAAGTGATTACCCAGCTCCACCACGGGCTTCCGCCCCATGACAGGTCGATCAGTGCATGACCGATGAAACCGATCAGACCACCGGCTACCGGGCCGTACATTGCAGCCAGAAGTGCAAGTACTGCATACTGAAGGCTGATGTTTGTGTTCGGTACCGGGCTCGGTATTGCAACAAAACGTCCCAGTACAAAGAACAGTGCTGCGCCGATTCCGACGGCAACAACGGTTTTGATACTGCTGTTGTTTTTCATGATTATATCCTCCTCAAAAAGTACATGTTCTCCGGTCATACCGGAGACAGTGATAGTATAAGTCTTTTATAATGTTTTTGTCAATGGATTCCAAGGGCTTCTTTTGCAAGTTCGTCGACCATATCGTTGTATTTGTCATTGGAATGACCTTTGACCTTACGAAATTCGATGTGTACCTTTTCTTTTGCCTTCTGATAAAAATCGCGGTATGCGATCGTGCCCGGTTTATTGGCTTTCCAGTCTCCGTTGCACCAGCTCGCGATTCCCTGATAATCATGGTATATAATAATAGAAGGAATTTTGTGATCCAGTGCATACTGCATCGCGGCTTCGCTTCCTTTGATCTCACCTGCTACATTTCGCATCTGTGCAAGCTGTGGATCTGTCATCTTCTGAGAAAATTTTTCCTCTTTTCCGTCGATCAGGACGACCATTCCATAGGAAAACTCCTTTGTTCCCACGTGATAACTTCCGTCAACGTATATTTCGACCGCATCTGAATTTGCCGTCTCCGCCCGGATGTCTCCGCTCGTCTCCGGATTCTTTACAGCAGATTTATTTTCTCCGGCATTTTTTTCGTTTTTATCATCACTGCCAATTCCCAGGTACTCTTTTGCTTCTGCTTCTGTGCCAAAACTTTTGTATATTGCTCCTGGATACCCCATCACCTGCTTCTTACATTCATCCCAGGTAAGGAACATCCCGGTCTTTCTTCCCTGTCTTACCGCATAAAATTTCTTCTTTGCCATGCTGCCTCCTGCATAATTTAATATCGTAACTGTTCCGTACTCTCACCGTTACGATAGTTCTATTATACCTGCCCGCAAAAAAAACACAACTTTTTATGTAATAGGAACATTACGGAGTAATTTCCTATTACATAAAAAAAGAAGACCGCTCCGTCTCCGGAATGATCCTCTTTTCACCACATGATTCAGTCTGAATCAAATACAGTCAAAAAATTATTCAGCAACTGCGATTGCTTCTACTTCACACAGAACGTTCTTCGGAAGCTGTTTAACAGCAACGCAGGAACGAGCAGGTTTGCTTGTGAAGTATTTTTCATAAACTGCGTTGAATGCTGCGAAATCAGCCATATCAGCAAGGAAACATGTTGTCTTTACAACGTTATCAAATGTAAGGCCGGCTTCTTCGAGGATAGCTCCTACATTCTTGCAGGACTGCTCTGCCTGAGTTTCAATCTTGTCGCCTGCAACTTCGCCTGTTGCCGGATCAACCGGGATCTGTCCTGATGCAAATACAAAGTTTCCTACCATTTTAGCCTGAGAATATGGTCCGATTGCTGCCGGAGCCTTTTTAGTTTCAAGAGTTTTCATGATTAATCCTCCATTTTTCATTTTTCTCATCTTAGCACCGAACGAAAAATGCGTCAATGCCCATCACGTTTTTCATGGTTTTTTCGTGATTTCACAGTTACTGTTCACACTATATTTCTGACAGATATTTTCCTTCTTTTATACCGCGCAAAAAGATTCTTCCCGAGAAAGCGATATGCGGAAGTTCATAAAAACTGCTGCTCTTCGGACAGATTGGTCTGTACAGTGGATCCGCAATGATAATCCTTGCATCTTTTAAAAGTTCCTGTACTTCTTCCTCACCTTTTGTGACACGGTCATTCAGGGCAAGAAGTCCTGCATTTGTCTCCAGCGGACATATCACACGGACGGCTTTATGGTATTTCTTTTCGATTGCAGCTGCCAGTGATCCCATCGTTACTGCCTCTCCGATCAGCGTGATTTCCTGTGGTTCAGACAGACGATTCTGAAGATATGGAATCTCCGGTTCGTCCTGACCGACTGATGCGGATTCTTCCTCAGATAATTTTTTCTCTGTATTTTTCGTCACCTGTTCCAGTGCCATTACAAGATCTTCTGTAAAATCACCAACCGGTGTGCCGATAACATATGGTGTACCGAATTTATCTTTTAATACTTTTGCTGTCTCAAGTCCCACGGAAGATACGACCAGATTAACTTCTGCTTCTGCCGCATGACTTATGTTTTCCATCGAATCTCCCATTGCCCAGGTCGATATTACCTGCCATCCGTGCTTTGCGAGATTTTGTTTCATGCAGTCTGCGTTTTGCTGCGGGCCGAAGTCCAGAGGTGTGACTCCGAGAAGGTTGAGTGTGTGGAAAAATCTACCTGTTGATGTTACATCAGAGATGTCAGTTCTTGTTGCACCTGTTACTTTTGTTGCGCCAATTGGTTGTACAAAACGTTCCGCAAGCTTCGCAAGGGCAAGTCCGGCGCCGTACGTATAATCATGCATCCCATTTGTCGGGATTGCAAATGCCGGGATTCCTGTCTCTGTCTCAATTACCTGTGCAATCGCAGGAAAATCCGTGCCATTCATAAACGGAATCGGCGAACCTGCCAGCGCAATAAATTTTGGATGCAGTTCTTTTGCCGTCTCCTCAATGTCACGGATAAATTTTGCATCGTTCCCCATCACAGCATCGATCTCAGTCAGTCCGGAAATGTAGATCAGGCTGTCCTGTTCGTACCAGCGGATCTCATCGTGGGTATTGTAAGTAGAATTACATCCTGACGGATCGTGCATGACTACCATGCCGCCAAGCTCGTAGAGTGCGGAACACACTCCGGAAACATCCGCTGTATAAACCGGTATGATTCGATATGCCTGTCTCATATGCAGCTTTCGCACCCCCATCCTTTACGTACAACCAGATCTTCCGTATCTTTTTCTTCAAGAAACGCTTCTGTCATCAGTTCCGCTGTCCTGCGGATTCCGTCAAATCCCCAGAGACCGCCGCCCTGCACCATATTGACAAAATTTCTGCTCCCCGTAAACCACGCTGCTTTCTGTCCGATGGCAAGGATTTTTCCCTCATTTTCTCTCGGGAGAACACGCATCTTCGGATGAATCGTAGCGCGTAATTCGAGATTCGGACAGTTCACCTTCAGCCAGTCAAAAGCTTCTTTTTCCTCCGCACTGATACTGTCAAGATAGATCGTAGTCACGTTAAAATCATGTGTAAGAAGAAGTTTTGCCAGTCCGAGCGGTCTCGGATGATAAAGATAATCCAACGCGATCGGAGTTCTGCCGATGATGGATTTTGCGTGTTTAAGGGCATCTTCGCAAAGAACAATCTCCTGTTGGAAAAATGCTTCAAGATCTTCAAAACTCATACTGTTTTCTGTATTCCGCAGGATCTCTCCTTTGTCATTTTTTTCTACATTACTGACTGAATTTTTCACTGCCTCTGCAAATGTCCGGATCTCTTCTTTAATTTCTTCATAATCAAAACTTCCCGGCAGATACAGGTGTGTACGCTGTAATCGTTCTGCCAGCATCTCTGCGCCGTACTTTGCCGGAGGATAGCAGGAAATCAACATTTTTCCACTGCCAAGTTCCTGATACTCTTCCCAGTTTGTACAGGCCGTCAGTTCTTTTAATGTATATCCGCCGGATCTCAGCAGACGTTTGATATCGCAGGTTTCATCCAGTGCAAAATCATTTCCGACAAGGGTGACGACTTTTTCATCCGATGACCTTTTTTCCAGCGGATCATATAATGCTTTTCGCAGTTTCTGATCCGGTGTCAGCCCATGTTTCTGCATGATCGGGTCCATAAAACAACGTACAAATATAATCTCCGGAAAACGGTTTTCCAGTTCTTCGTATACCCTGTCCAGATCACATCCGAGAAAATGATGGAGGCATACTGTAAAGAGTAATACCGCTTTTGGTTTTTCTTCTGTTTTATTTAAAACATCGGTCACACCTTCGATTGTAACATCCTCGAGATTTCCGTTCAGAAGATTTTCTTCTTCTATAATTACAAAAGAAAAACGGTCTGCCGCATTCATTTCCGCCGCTGTGAGCACCACCCCGCGCATACAGTTGTCCGCACAGACATAAATTTGTATGGCCTCGGGCATCAGCATCCCGGTATGTACAATATTCCAGTTGCCATGTACCGGAGAATTAAATTCCAGACCAGGCGGAAACGGCACAGGAAATTCAGCCTCACCAATCGTCGTGACTGCACCTTCCGGATTTATTTCTCCGCCGACTCGTTTCAACATAACCCGTCCTCCCTGCAGATTTTCAGGATATTTTCTGTCAGTGTACGGTACTCCTCTGCCATCTCACTGTCCGGATAGCATTCCATCAAGGTTTTTCCCTGCTCTTCCGCATCCGTGACCAGTTCGCTTCTGGTAAGTTTTCCGACAACAGTTGTCTCAAAATCATCTGCCAGTTCCTGCACTTTTTCTTCTTCCCGTTTGACATTCCGCCGGTTCAGAATAATGCCGCCAAGAGATGCATAGCCGCGATTTTTGAAATTCTGCACCGCCATGGCGATGTTTGCTCCGGCATGAATCGCCATATTTTCTCCGGAAGTGATGATAAAGACTTTGTCTGCATAGCCTTTTCGCATCGGCATGGAAAAACCGCCACAGACAACATCACCAAGAACATCATAGAGAACAATATCCGGTTTATAGGTCTCGTAAGCGCCTGTTTCTTTCAGTTTTTCGAGAGCTGTGATGATACCTCGTCCTGCACAGCCAAGTCCCGGTGTCGGGCCGCCTGCTTCCACGCAGATCACTCCCTGATACCCGTTCGTAGTCATGTCTTCTAATTTTAAATTCTGTTTTTTTTCATTATACAGATCGAGTACGGTGCGCATTTCTCTGCCATGACGCAGCTGAATCGTAGAATCAGCTTTCGGATCGCAGCCGATCTGCATCACAGTCATGCCCTTTTCGGCAAGGGCAGCTGCCACGTTGGAAACGGTGGTAGATTTGCCGATTCCGCCTTTTCCGTATACTGCAATTTTAATCATGTTTTTCCTCCGTATGTGTAATCACATTGGAATATGCGGTCTTAGTGGACACGCCTTTCAAACGGCCGATCTTTCCGGAAAGAGCACTGATGATATCCTGTGAGGCATCAATGGCGATGCTGATGATGCTGATTCCTTTTTCGCGGTACGGGATGCCCATGCGGCCAATGATGTGATCGCGGGCATCATAAAGAAGCTGGTTGAGGGTTTCGATGGAATCGCTGTCTTCGACAATGATGGATATTACTGCTACTCTTGTATCCATGTTAGTCCTCCTGTATATAAAAAATATTCCAATTTCACAACTGCCTCGAGTAAGAAAACAAGTTTGTAAATTCTGCACATTTTTATATTGCGGACCACCTTATATTCTACACAATTTTTGCAGTCCTCCCATTATGTGCATAAACTGTCAAGCTTTTATAACTGCTCTTTCTAATTTGGACACGTTCACGGTTACCCTTGTATCATATATCAACAAATTCTCGGTAACAGTTCTCCGCCCGGCTGTGGGAGCAGTGCCTGAGTTCCAATCTCGGTGGTCATGACCACTTTGCCTGGCTGATCCGCGGTGACTTCTCCGATGATTGCAGCGTCTTTGGAGTACGGGCACTGGCGGAGTGCTTCGACGATTTTGTCTGCTTCAGCTTTTGGTGCCATGATTACCATACGGCCTTCGCAGGCAAGATAAAGCGGTTCCAGTCCGAGCATTCCACAGACACCTTTTACCTCCGGTGCTACTGGTACAGACGCTGCATCCAGTCTGATTCCGACATTACTCTGTCCCGCAATCTCATAAAGAACAGTTCCGACCCCGCCACGTGTCGCATCCCGGATCACATGCAGATCATGTGTCGTATTCATTACAGCTTCAACTGTCTTCCAGAGTGGTGCGCAGTCACTCGTGACATCTGCTTCAATTCCGAAATCCTCTCTTGCAAGAAGAATCGTGCATCCATGTCTTCCCACATCACCGGTCACAATGATCGCATCTCCCGGCTGTGCAAGCGTTCCGCCTACTTTCACACCATCTTCAATCTGCCCCATTCCGGTCGTTGTAATAAATACACCGTCCACCTGTCCTTTACCTGCAACCTTTGTGTCGCCGGATACGATATGTACACCAGCCTCTGAGGCTGTTTTTTCCATGGCAACTGCAATTTCTTCCAGTTTTTCCATTGGAAAGCCCTCTTCAATAACAAATGCGCAGGTCAGATACAATGGTTTAGCCCCCATACATGCGAGGTCATTTACCGTTCCGCAAACAGAAAGTTTGCCGATGTTTCCACCCGGAAAAAATGCCGGTGAAACAATAAATCCATCTGTAGAAACAGCCATTTTCCCAGCCGGAGGTATCAAAACCGCCGCATCATCTGCAGTCAGATCCGGATTCGCAAAATGCGCTGCAAAAATCTTGTCAATCAGTTCGGAGGTCTGACGGCCACCGGCTCCATGTGCCATCGTTACTGTTTTATCTTTTAAACTGCTCATAGGATTATCCTCTTTTCTTCTCTTAATCTTATCCTACCTGCTGATTGCTTCATTACTTCGTAATTCCCGCAATCTTACACACATTCGGAATCCGCTGATTTATTTATTGTCACCATATGCGTAGTATGCCGAACATGCTCCTTCATTCGAAACCATACATGCCCCTACCGGATGCTGCGGAGTACAGACTTTTCCGAATACTTTGCAGTCCGAAGGTTTACATTTTCCCTGCAGGACATCTCCACACCGACAGGCCGGATTTGCCTTGCCCTGAATCGGTGGAATATCATATTTCTTTCTCGCGTCAAATGCACTCCAATCTTCTTTCAGACAGACACCTGACCCCGGAATCATTCCCAGTCCTCTCCACTCACTGTCACAGGCTTCGGTCATTTCATCGGTAAGCTGCTGCGCCTCCCGGCTTCCTTCTGCTTTTACCACTCTCGGATAGCAGTTTACAAAAAACGGTTTTCCTTCCTGAAATTTCACCAGTGCAACCGCCAGCGCGGTGAGAAGTTCCTTCGCTGTAAATCCGGCAACCACACCACTGACACCTTCTTCTGTCAGTTTCTCACAGAGTTCTGTGCCTGTTATTGCATTCACATGTCCCGGATAAAGGAAAATATCTGCACTTCCTTTTAAGGCTTCATATGCCTGTGGCATAGTCTTGTTTGCCATCAAAAGTGAATAGTTCATAAGCCCGTCTTTCTTCGCTTTTTTTACAGAAAGACACTCTGCCGGAGTGGTCGTTTCAAAGCCCACCGAAAGAAAAACCACCTGCTCCTCCGGATGTTTTGATGCATATTTTTCTGCATCTGCCGGAGAATATACGATGCGTATCTTTGCTCCTTTTTCTCTTGCTCCTGCAAGGCTCATCTTCGTCCCCGGTACACGAACCAGATCGCCAAACGTACAGATCGTCACGCCTTTTTCCAGTGCAAGCCAGATTGCTTCGTCAATAAATCCGACCGGTGTCACACAGACAGGACAGCCCGGTCCCGAGATCAATTCGACCTGAGGTGGCAGAAGTTTGCGGATTCCAAGACGAAAAATTTCATGTGTATGTGTCCCGCACACTTCCATGATTCGTACTTTCGGGCCATCATAATTTTCTATGATCTCCCGCGCTGTTTTCTTTTTTTCTTCTTCCATTACAGCAGATCCTCCATAAGCTGATCAGTCTCGTCATCATCTTCTTCTGCGATTTTTGCGATTGCCACGCCGGCATGAACCATTACATAATCACCCGGTTCCAGATCTTCGAGAAGCTGTGCAGAAACTTCTCTTTTTGCTCCGCCTGCATCTATTACTGCTGTTCCGTCACTTATTTTTACAACTTTTGCTGATAATCCAACACACATGTTAAAGCCTCCCTTTGTTTTTCTCCAAATATTCCATCGCATACACCGCCTGTCCGAGTGCGATTCCGCCGTCATTTGGCGGCACAAGCTGATGTTTCAGCACCTCAAATCCCTGATCTTTAAGTCCATGATCTGTCAGCTCCAGAAGCAGCCGGTTCTGAAAAACACCGCCGCTCAATGCCACTTTATTGCATCCATTCTGCTGCCTGATCTGTACGCATGCATCAATGATCTGATAAGCAAGTTCCCGATGAAAAAAATATGCCAGTCTGCCCGGATCTTCATCATTCAGACAGCGAGTCATGAGTTCTTTTATTAAGGATTCTGTATTGAGCAGCAGCCGGTCACTTTCCACAATTCGTCGCTCATCGTTAAGAATCGTTCTGTCCCCAGTCTGTTTTCGATACATTTCATCTGCTATATCCGGCTGATTTTTATTTTCAACGAGAACACCTGTATTCTTTTTATGGTAACTATATTTTTCAGTTTCCAAAATTTGCTGCGTACTCTTTTCAAGTAATGTTTTCTGGTACTCTTCCGCTGCAAATTCCAGTGCCATCGAAGCTTCTCCTTCGAATGTGGATTTCCTGCGGATTCCAAGTATTGCACTCACTCCGTCAAATAACCGCCCGGCACTTGTTGACATCACAGCATTGATCTTACGGTCTGCCATGGTAAACTGTACGTTTGCTTCCTGCTTCGTACAAAGCGCTAACTTTTCTATTATTTCGGCAGCCTTTTCTCTGTCGCCGGTCATTCCGTAAATCAATGAAACCGCAATTCGCCATCCTTCCTTCGAGGATGCATCTCCTCCAATCTGCAAAAACGGCACAACACTTCCGACTCGCTTAAATTTATGCAGATCTGCCAGAAGAATCTCGCCGCCCCAGATAGTTCCGTCTGTTCCATAGCCTGTTCCGTCAAAAGATACCCCTATCACCTGCTCCACACAGTCATTTTCCGCCATGCAGGAAAGAATGTGTGCATAATGATGCTGTACTTTTACGACCGGAAGTCCAAGTTCTTCCGCCACCATCACGGAATTGTACTTTGGATGCATGTCACAACAGACGATTTTCGGCTGTACTTCCAGAAGCGTTTCAAGTCTTCCAATCGTCTCCCGAAGTGCTTTGACTGTACGCAGATCTTCCAGATCTCCCACATATGGCGATGGATAAAAACGGTTATCCACACCTATGCAGAAAGAATTCTTAAGCTCTCCACCGATGGCAAGCACCTGTCCCCGATATGGTGTGGAAACCATGAACGGAAGTGGTGCATAACCTCTGGAACGACGGATCATATATGGTTTATCCTCATAAAAATCCATCACGGAATCGTCCGCCCGGATGCGAATTTTTCGGTCATGAGATAACATGCAATCACAGAAACCGGACAGTTCAGATTCTGCTTCCTGATCATCCCTGCAAATTGGTGCACCGGAAGTATTGCCACTTGTCATCACCAAAAATTCCGGCATTTCGATTCCATCATCATATGTAAAAATCAGCAGCTGCACCGGTGCATACGGAAGCATCACACCCACTTTCGGATTCCCCGGAGCCACCGACGGACAAAGAATTTCGGATGTTTTCTTTTTATCCAGAAGAAGGATCGGTTTTTGGTGTCCGTCCAGAATTTTCGCCTGCTCTTCTGATACTTCACATTCTTTTTTTACTGATTCCAGATTTTTTGCCATCACTGCAAAAGGCTTCATCGGACGACGTTTAAGCTCCCGAAGGTGACTGACTGACACTTCATTTGAAGCATCACAGCAGAGGTGAAAACCGCCGATTCCTTTGATTGCCACAACGCCGCCTTCTGCAATTGTTTTTCTCGCAAAAGTGATTGCATCTCTGCCACGTTCTTTGCGTCCGATCAGGTAAACTTCCGGCCCGCATTCATTGCAGCATACCGGCTGTGCATCATACCTTCTCGTCGCCGGATCATGGTACTCCGCCGCACATTCCGGGCACATCGGAAACTCTTTCATACTGGTACGTTCCCTGTCATATGGCAATGAATCCAGAATGGTAAGGCGCGGTCCGCAGCAGGTACAGTTGATAAAAGGATGCAGATATCTGCGATTCTTTTTATCAAACATTTCTTCTTTACATTCGTCACAGATTGCAATATCCGGTGAAACAAAAATCTCTCCTTTTGTTTTCTCACTTTCAATAATATCAAACTGCGTATACTGCTCCGGCGCTTCTATATTTTCTACATTTATTTTCAAAATTGCAGCCCGTTTCGGCGGCCGGTTCTGTATATCTGAAATAAATTCTTCTACCGCTTCTTCGGACCCCTGCGCATAGATTTCGACATAAGGCCCTTTGTTACAGACATTTCCACGGATTCCCCTCGCAGTCGCATGGCGGCTGACTGTCGGCCGGAATCCCACCCCCTGTACGATTCCATAGACACGGATCTGTCTGGTGATTTCCTGGTTCATATGCTCACTCCCACCCTCTGTTTTTAGTCCTTCCATTCAAATTATGATTCTGGTTTTCCAGACTACATCAGGCTTTCTTTTATTTATTTCTCAATTAATTTCCCGGACACCGCAAAATGCCTTGTATTCACAAATGTTCCTTCAAATCCCGGTGTCATCCGTTCCATGCATCCATCTGCAAAAATAATATCAAACTCACCATTCTGCACCAGTTCTATGTAGGCATCTTCATCACGAAGAATCACATCTCTATCTGTCTGAAGTTCTTTTTTCATCATAAACCAGCACGCTGTCTGAACCGTTCCTGCGCCTCGTTTCAGCAGTTCTTTTCGGATAGAATCGGCAATCACCTGCTGGTGTACGACAAGGATTCTTTTACCCGTATAATCCATCTCCGGAATCAAATCTTCCACCAGCGGATAATAAATTTCATATGGTGTTCCGAATGTTTTTTCCAGATATTTTGCTGTCGCAAGTGCAGCCGGAGAAACCACAATATTTCGGCTCACGGAAGAGGATTTTTTTACTTCTTGCAATCCATCTCCCATACAGTAACAGACCGCTTTCTGTCCGTATTTTTGCTGAAACAAATCTCGTATTTTATCTGTCGCGTCAAGGTCGCTGACATCCTGCGGAGTCATTCCGAGAATGCCGATTTTTTGCTCATCTATCGGATATTTTTCCACTGCAAAAGTCTTAAAAAGTTCCAGAAAGGCTTTTTCTTCACCCTTATCGTAAAGCTCCATTCCATCCGTATCCACAGTCAGAATCGGAAGATTTATTTTCTTTTCACCCATGCGTTTCAAAGCCAGATAATCCGTTGCAATCACTGCCGGAACCGGTGTCCCGATCACCGCCGCAAACGTCGCATCTACCTTCCGTGCCGCATCCGCAAGCTTCGCTACCAGCCGGTCATCTCTCCCCAAAATCGCATCCATATCTCGAAGTCCCGCACTGAAAATCGCACTTTTCTGCTCAAACCACCGCGGCTCGTCGAAACCACAGACATTGCCGGTACAGCCTCCCGCATCGCAGATCACCACAATGCCTCCCAATTCAAAAAGCACTGATACTGCACCTGACTGATCCGGTGCAAACGGTGTCAGATATTTCCGAAGTCCTCTCATTCTGTCACCTCCTTAAGTGCCTCAAACAGTCTTCTCACCCCGGCAAATCCAAACGGCTGCTCATCCTGATTCCACATCAGTCCCGGGCAGTCCTGATGGTAATAAAGGGCATCTTTTCCTATGGTGATGTTTACGCCGCTCTCCTTTGGTTCATAATAGATCATGGTAGGTTCCATATTTGAAAATACTTTTGTTGTCGGACTTAAAAGAGCAAGCTGTTTCATATAAACAAAGTTTTCTACCGTGATCGTTCCATAGATCTCCGGTACTTTAAATCCATATTTCAAGAGCGCCAGTGCCAGTTCAAACGGATCACCGTTCATGCATTCACCAACTGCGAAAGAAGCATCCGGACAGACTTTTCGGAAGTTTTCTACCGCCTGTTCTGCCGCCTTTCGATACGCAGTTGTATCAAAAGTAACTCCCAGCACCGAACCAAATGCCTGATACTGGTTTTCTATTTTGTCAGTCTGATACAGGCGACGAAGTTCAATAAACGGAATCTTTAAGCGCTCATGAAAGTCCTCTGCCGCTGCTCTTGCTTCCTGGTGAAGTACCAGATTGAAGTTCGCTTCAGACATCGTTTTGTATTCATCAAAATTCCTGCATCTGGAAATTTCATAGATTGTTTTTATACCCGCACTGTGCAGAATATCATACAGCTCACAGTCATCCACTAACGGTGAAAAAAATCCCAGAAGATTAACAACATTTCCTTTTTTCTTTGCCGGTTCAAGAAGAGAATACAACGACTGTCGTACATGTACCATCGGTGGCTTCCGCCCCTCTCTGGTCAGTGCATACATATAACACGGACGTACCGGAAGCCCTGCACGCTCCTCTGCTTTGCGGCAGACACGCTCCATATCCGTACCGAGAAGTGCGTCCACACAGGTAATACAGATCATCACGACTGATGGTTTTTTCTCAAGACTTTCGCAGATTTCCTCAACCGCTTTCGGAATTTTTTTGAGATGGCGTCCGGTCACAATGTCAGTCTCATCCATCATCAGATAGAAAAAACGATTGTCATATTCACGCATGGAGCTGATCAGGGATGTGTTTCGCCCACAGCAGCCCGGCGCCACGATCAGCATGATCGAATCCGGAATAGCAAGCCCGGCACGCTTTACACCAAATCCTTCTGCGCCCGGCGAGTTAAACGCAAGCGTTGCCGGTGAACTGTAGATCAGATGCATGTTGGACTTAAACTGATCCGGAATATTCTCTTTTCCAAGCTCATTTAATTCTTTTACCGTACAATAATAGGCTCTGCTCATTCTTCTTCCTCTGCTTTCAGAAGCATTTCTGCCAGGTCAAAAAATCTCCGGCTGATCTCTGAATCTTTGTCTCCCTCGATCACGGTCTTACCCTGATCTTCCCACCGGATGATCTCATCACTTCTCGGGATTTCACCCACGATCGGGATGTTGCTCTTCTGCGCAAATGCCTGCACTTTTTCCGTTTCATTTTCGACGTTTCGATGGTTCAAAACAATTCCGAAAACCCTTGCATAACTTCTGTCTTCGAAGTTCCTTACTGCACTTGAAATGTTATTTGCCGCATACAGTGCCATCTTTTCTCCGGAGGTCACGATGAGGACTTTTTCTGCATAACCTTCACGTATCGGAGCTGCAAACCCACCGCAGACAACATCACCGAGGACATCATAAAGTACGACATCCGGCTGATATGTTTCGAATAATCTCAGGTCTTCCAGAAGCTGAAAAGTTGCAATGATCCCTCTCCCGGCGCAGCCAAGTCCCGGTGTCGGTCCACCTGTTTCAATGCAGAGTACCCCACCGAATCCTTCTTTTGAAATATCCTCCAGAGTCTCCGGTTCCTCGTCCTCCTCACGCATATAATTCATGACCGGACGAAGCGGTTCTCCGCCCAGAAGATTGATCGTTGAGTCTGCCTTTGGATCACATCCGATCTGGATGACTTTCTTTCCCATGGATGCAAAAGCCGCCGCCAGATTGGAAGTCACGGTTGATTTCCCGATGCCACCCTTTCCATAAATCGCTACTTTCAGCATTTGTAAATACCCTCCTCATAAAAAACAGTTCTTACAGATTTCACCCGAAAAATCCTCTCTTGCATTCTTTGGTATACAAAAAGACTTCTCCACCGTCAGGGTAGAGAAGTCCTGTAAATGTCACTGTATGATTCGCTCGCAGTAACCTGTAAATTTCACATCAACAACTATTCCCGCTCGGATGATTCCTTGCCGTCAGAGTCTGTTCTGTTTTCATTCTTTTCTTTCTTATTTTACGTTTTTATCTGACTTTATTGTACTTTACAGAAGTGTAGTGAGTCAATGCTAACAGATATATATCCTACTGTTTTACTATCATAAGTGTTACTGTTCACTCCGTTCACAGCAACTTGGTCAAAATCCATTCCAAATCACCTTCGGTGATGGGATTTTGCCCCGTATGTCTCGGGATTTTGCCATATTCATGGCAAAACACCTCGCGGGATATTACCTGTGAACAGTAACTCATAAGTTTTCTATTTTCATACAAACCTGCAATTATAACAGTCCGGCAAACAACCTCATCAACAGCTGCCCCAGACGAAGATATGCGCTGCGCCCAGTGCGGTATTTTTCAGTAACATCACGGCACTCTCTCATCGTCTCCTGAAGATCCCTTCTGATATCCAGAACTGCATCACAGTCTGCCATAAAACAACCATTTTCAAAATGATGATACAAACTTCTATAATCCAGATTGATGGTTCCACAGGTTGCCATACAGTCATCTGCAACGCTCATTTTGGCATGGCAAAATCCTGGTGTCCATTCATAAATATGTACACCATCCTTTACCAGTTCATGATAAAAAGATCGGGTGACACTGTAGATCAGTTTTTTGTCCGGAATTCCCGGAGTAATGATCCTTACATCCACGCCACGTTTGGCAGCAAGTGTCAGCGCGTGCGCCATTTCATCAGTAATGATCAGATATGGGGTCATAAACCAACAATATTTTTCTGCCTTATTCACCATACTGATATAAACTTCCTCTCCCACCTGCTCATTATCCAGTGGACTGTCTGCATATGGCTGAATAAATCCGGTCTGCTGTGCTTCATACGGATAATCTGTCAGAAACCTTGAAAACTCTGTATCATTTTCATCCCTGTCACTGACCGCATTCCACATCTCAAGGAAAGTCACTGTCAGAGAACGCACTGCGTCTCCTTCCAGACGGATACCGGTGTCTTTCCACTGACCATACGGATGCGTCAGGTTAAAGTACTCATTTGCAAGATTATATCCGCCGGTAAATCCGACTTTACCGTCAATAACTGTGATCTTACGATGGTCACGGTTGTTCAGAAACATATTCAGACCCGGCATGAATGGATTGAAAACACGGCATCGGATTCCGACCGCTTCCAGCTTCTTAATAAAATCTGTATTAATAAAGCCAATCGAGCCCATATCATCATAAAACACCCGAACTTCTACACCGGCTTTTACCCGTTCTTCCAGCACATTCTGGATTCGATGCCAAGCTTTGGCATCCTCGATTGCATGATATTCCATAAAAATAAAATGCTCTGCTTTAGTCAGTTCTTCAAGCTGTGCCTTCAGGCCTTTCAAAGCCTCGTTATAATAAGTTACATCTGTATTCTGATACACAGGGTAAAGGGCATTTCTCTGTATATATGAAGAAATATTTCCCGCTTTTGGGATTGTATGCTGTAATTTTTCCTGAATCTTATGATTCTTCGGAAGCAGCGGCAAAAGCTGTTCGTCGATATCTTTATAACGTTTCCTCATCTTATTCGTACCGCCGTTCAGACCGACCATCAGATACAATGTAAGTCCCATGATCGGAAATACCATGATCAGGAAAATCCACGGCATCTTGATCGTCGAGGTAACCGGAGATGCATACATATTTAAAATGACGATCAATCCCAATATCCTCGTACACAGGTTGATTGCCTCTGCGTAACGATTCAGTCCGGTAAACAACAGTAAAACAAATATCACTTCCAGCAAAATACATACAACCGAAAAAACAAGCCTGGTGACACCGTTTTTCGTTTTCGCCCTGCCCTCAAGCGTCATATCCTTCATAAACTCCACTCCCTTTTCTCTGGCAATTCTTTTTATGATTGTGATACACATCATAGCACTTTACAAGCGAATCGTAAACACAGAAAACTTCAGGGAGAGCTGCCGCCCTCCCTGAAAAAATTCATTTTATTCTTTTACACTCAGACGCACCAGTGCTCTCTGCAGTTTTGCAGATGCCATCTTATATTCCTGGTCGGTGAGGCCGCCTTTGGCGATCATTTCTTCGGCGCGTTTTTTTGCTGCCTGCGCACGCTCTGCGTCGATATCTTCTTTCCATTCCCATGTGGTAGCAAGAAGGCGGCAGGTTCCGTTCATCACGGAGAGCATTCCACCGATGCAGGCCGCTGTTCGTCTGGTTCCGTCCTCCATGACTACACTGGCTTCGCCCATACCAAGGGCAGTGCAGAAATTACAGTGTCTTGCAAGAATGGCAAGATCACCGCCTACACTTCTGCAAACCACGCGCTCCACATCTCCTTCAAAAAGAAGACCGTCCGGTGTTCCGATCCGTAAAGGGAAGGTACTCATAAGACACCTCCTTTACTGCTTCTTAGCTTTTTCAAATACTTCATCAATAGTGCCGGCAAACAGGAAACAGCTCTCCGGAATGTCGTCACATTCTCCGTCAAGGATCATCTTGAATCCTCTTAAAGTTTCTTTCAGCGGAACATATTTACCAGGCATACCGGTAAACTGCTCTGCTACAGAAAAGCTCTGAGACAAATATCTCTGTACCTTACGTGCACGGCTTACCGTACGTTTGTCTTCTTCGGAAAGCTCATCCATACCCATAATAGCGATGATATCCTGAAGTTCTTTGTAACGCTGAAGCACTCTCTGTACAGATCTTGCGATCTCATAATGCTCGGTTCCGACAATCTCCGGTGAAAGAATACGGCTTGTGGAATCCAGCGGATCTACTGCCGGATAAATACCCTGACTGGAGATCTCACGGGAAAGTACGGTTGTCGCATCCAGATGTGAGAATGTCGTTGCCGGAGCAGGGTCTGTCAGGTCATCGGCAGGTACATAGACAGCCTGTACCGATGTGATGGAGCCTTTACGTGTAGAAGTGATTCGCTCCTGTAAGTTACCCATTTCTGTTGCCAGTGTCGGCTGATATCCTACTGCAGACGGCATACGTCCGAGAAGTGCTGATACCTCAGAACCGGCCTGTGTGAAACGGAAAATATTATCAATAAAAAGAAGCACATCCTGATTCTTCTCATCACGGAAATACTCCGCCATGGTAAGTCCTGAAAGTCCGACACGCATACGTGCTCCCGGCGGCTCATTCATCTGACCATAAACCAGCGCTGTTTTGTCAATAACTCCGCTTTCTTTCATTTCATTATAAAGGTCATTACCCTCACGGGTACGCTCTCCAACACCGGTAAATACAGACAGACCACCGTGAGCAGTCGCTACGTTGTGGATTAATTCCATGATCAGGACTGTCTTACCTACACCGGCACCACCGAACAGACCGATTTTACCACCCTTTGCGTAAGGACAGATCAGGTCAACAACTTTGATACCAGTCTCGAGAATCTCCGTTGCCGGCATCTGCTCTTCATAAGAAGGCGCCGGACGATGGATAGACCAACGTTCTGTTGCCTCCGGAGCAGGCTGATTATCTACAGGATCTCCGAGAAGATTAAATACTCGTCCCAGGCATGCATCTCCTACCGGAACTGTGATCGGGCCGCCGGTATCTACTGCCTTCGTGCCCCGGACAAGACCGTCGGTAGAATTCATGGCAATACATCTTACGACATCGTCGCCAATCTGCTGCGCTACCTCGGCTGTCAGCTTTGCGCCGTTTGATTCTATTTCTATGGCATTGAGAAGAGCCGGGAGTTCATCGTGCGCAAAGCGGATATCCAGAACCGGACCGATGACCTGTACTACTTCGCCAATGTGTTTTTCACTCATGTTTTAAGTCTCCTATGATATTTTAAAGCCCTTCCGCACCTGCAACAATCTCCGTGATCTCCTGCGTGATGCTGGCCTGTCGCGCTCTGTTGTAATACAGATTGAGCTTATCGATCATCTCTTCTGCATTGCTGGTCGCAGCGTCCATAGCCATACGTCTGGCTGCAAGTTCACTGGCTGTACTTTCGCAAACACCGCCATAAACCAGACCTGCCAGATATTCCGAAACGATGGCATCAAACACAACTTCTGCATTCGGCTCGTAGAGTATCAGATTTTTTGTATCTACTTTGCCGCCGCTTTCTTCCCTGATATCAGTCATCGGAAGTATGGAAAACACCTCAGGCTGCTGGGAAAGCATTGATGTGAAAACTGTGTAACACAGTTCAATATGCCCAAACGTTCCTTTTCGGAATTCTTCACAAAGCAGATTCGCAATCTCAAAACAGTCTGCGACAGAAACATCTGCAATCTCTGCAAAACGGTCTGTCAGGCATTCAATGCCCCGCTGCCTGAAATACTCAACTGCCTTTTTGCCAACCGGCAGAACCATATAATCCTTACCTTCTGCTGCTGATTCCAGACATTTAAAAAGGTTTGCATTATATCCGCCTGCCAGACCTCTGTCACCGGCAATCGCCACATAACAGCAACGGGGATTGGATGATTCTCTGGCATATACGGAGGAAAAATCAATATTTTCTCTTGCAATGTCTTTTAGTGTCTCATGCAGCTCTGTAAAGTACGGACGGCAGGTTTCTGCACGTTCCTTTGCCTTACGCAGTTTGGAGGATGCTACAAGTTCCATGGCCTTGGTAATCTGCATCGTACTCTGTACGCTTTTGATACGCAGCTTTACCGCTTTCATATTTCCAGCCATATGATCATACCCTCCTAATCACATTATTTTTCAGGTCTTGTATTCAGGAAATTCTCTGTATATGCTTCCAGTACCTGACGCAGTTTTTCTTCAGTCTCCGGCTCAAGTTTACCTGTGGAGCTGATCAGCTGCATTACTTCAAGTCCGGCAGCATCTGTATCAAGATACGTATACAGTCCTGTTTCATATGCATTGACATCCTCTACCTTTACTTTCTCAAGGATACCTTTGGTAACTGCATACAGGATTGCTACCTGCTTTTCTACCGGAACCGGTGCATTCTGGCTCTGTTTCAGAACTTCCACGATACGTGCACCCTGTTCCAGACGTGCCTTCGTATCCGCATCCAGATCAGATCCAAACTGAGCAAAACTCTGCAGCTCACGATACTGAGAATAAATCAGTTTCAGAGTACCGGCAACCTTTTTCATTGCTTTGATCTGCGCATCTCCACCAACTCGTGATACGGAAATACCAGGGTTTACCGCCGGCATGATACCGGAATGAAAAAGCTCTGTTTCCAGGAAGATCTGTCCGTCTGTAATAGAAATTACATTTGTCGGAATATAGGCAGATACATCGCCTGCCTGTGTTTCAATGATCGGCAGTGCCGTAAGTGAACCGCCGCCATGTTCGTCATCAAGTTTTGCCGCGCGTTCCAGCAATCTGGAATGCAGATAGAAAACATCACCCGGATATGCTTCACGTCCCGGTGGACGACGGATCAGAAGAGAAAGTGCACGGTAAGCAACCGCATGCTTACTTAAATCATCATAAATGATCAGCACATCTTTTCCTTTATTCATAAAGTATTCACCCATCGCACATCCTGAGTACGGAGCAATATACTGCATCGGACTGGATTCAGAAGCCGTTGCCGCGACTACGATGGTATAGTCCATCGCACCGTTTCTGGTAAGATTTTCTACCAGTGAAGCAACTGTAGAACGTTTCTGTCCGATAGCTACGTAGATACAGATTACATCTTTGCCTTTCTGGTTGATGATCGTATCTGTCGCAATCGTTGTCTTACCGGTCTGACGGTCACCAATGATCAGCTCACGCTGTCCACGACCGATCGGAATCATGGAGTCGATTGCCTTGATACCGGTCTGGAGAGGCTGATATACGGAACGTCTTTCGCAGATTCCCGGTGCTTTCGTCTCTACCGGTCGAAATTCTTTTGTATCAACAGGTCCTGCACCGTCAATCGGCTGTCCCAGAGCATTTACTACTCGTCCGATCATTGCTTCACCAACCGGTACAGACACAACCTTGCCTGTACGCTTTACGGTCTGACCTTCACCAATATTTTCATCGGAGCCAAATATTACGATAGAAACACTGTTTTCTTCAAGGTTCTGTGCCATGCCGAAATTTCCGTCTTCAAATTCCAGCAGCTCGCCCGCCATACAGTTTATGAGTCCGCTGGCACGGGCAATTCCGTCACCAACCATCAGGATCGTACCTGTCTCGTTCTGCTGAATGGCATTTTCATAATATTTTATCTGGCTTCGGATGACTTTGGATATTTCTTCAGGTTTTAATTGCATGTGTCCATTCCATCCTTTAACATTTTATAGCTTCATAGCCTGTTATCGTTTGCTATTACTTTTTACTACACCACTACTTCGTTCAATCGTTTTTCAATATCTGAAATACGTCCCTGCACCGTTCCGTCAAGCTGTCTGCCTTCCATCTCTACACGAAGACCGGCAAGTACGGTCGGGTCTGTTTTCTGTGTCAGATGTATCTTCTTACCGCTGACTTTTTCAAGTTTGGCGCTCAGCGCTTCCATCTGGTCGTCTTTTAATTTCACTGCGCCGGTGACTACCGCTTCCACAATTCCGTGATCGGTATTGTACCGCCGCGTAAATTCCTCGCAGCATCCGGCAAATTCTCTTAAGATTTTCTTTTCGCACAAAAGCTTCAGAAAATTCAAAAGATACAGTTCTACCTGTCCGCCAAATGCCTCGTCCAGCATCTTTATCCGCTCCTCCTGTGGAATTGCCGGCTCTCCCAGTAATTTCAGATATTCTGGATTTTCCCGAAAGATCTGTCTGATTTCATTCATCTGCTCCATGATCTGTCCAGCGAGCTTTTCCTCGGCAGCAAGATCATACAGACTGCCACCATACACTTTGGCAGCTTGTGTCATGATGCCTCACCTACATTCTCAATAAAATCATTAATCAGTTTCGTGTGATCCTCTTCATTAATTTCGCGCTCGATTACCTTGCCGGCGATCTCAACAGCCATACCGCCAATCTCTCCCTTGATCTCATTGACAGCTTTACGTTTCTCCTGTGCAATGTCTTTCTCTGCCTTTTCTTTCATGGCTGTTACCTGACTGGAAGCTTCTTTGAGCATCTCTTCACTCTGAACAGCCGCTGTTTTCTGTGCTGTCATCACGATTTCATTTGCCCGTTCTTTTGCTTCCTGCATATTCTTTTCATACTCAGCTTTCATGGCCTGAGCTTCTTCTTTGGCCTTCACCGCATCCTGAATCTCGGCATCGGCTTTCGCCTTGCGTTTGTCCAGCATTTCGTTGATCGGCTTGAAAAGGAAACGTTTGATGAGATACACCTGAATAAAAAGGTTGCAGATCGTCGCTATAAAATTCCAAGGCACAATTCCTACTAATTCCTGTACCTGCATGTTTGTAACCTCCTATTGCTGCCGCCTGATCTGTCCGCTGCAGCCTTCTGCCTTTACCTTATATTCTCTATCATCCAAGGAAATTCATGAACATGCCCGGTGCTACGAAGATAAGAAGAAGACCGGTTACAAAACCATAAATACCGGTTGTCTCTGCGATTGCACAACCAAGAAGCATAGTAGATGTAACATCTCCTTTGCACTCCGGCTGACGTCCGATTGCTTCCAGAGCACTTGCAACAGCATTACCTTCACCAATACCAGGGCCGATACCTGCGATCAGCGCACATCCAGCTCCAATTGCACAACCTGCTAATGCGATACCTTTTGCCAATAACTGAAAATCCATAGTAAAATCCTCCTGTAATAAATTAATTATCCGTAACTGTTCAGTACCCTCACAGTTACGTTATCCCTTGTTTCTGCGAGTGCCCCGCACTCAAAATCCCTAACCTTCTTCTGCTGCATTCGCAATGTACATAACTGTCAGCATACAGAAAATAAATGCCTGCATAATTCCTGAGAACCAGTCAAAATATACAGATAAAATTGCCGGCACACCTACATCAAGAACAGGTATCTGTGACAGAACATCTCCCACAAGTCCCGGGATCAACCCCAGAAGTGCGGAACTTGCCACTGCCAGCGCCCCATAGATCAGGCCATTGATAACAACACCGGAAAGAATATTTCCGAAATGACGGCATGCCATACTGACCGGTGTTGCCAGTTCGGAAAGAATATTAAATGGTGTCATAACCGGAATCGGCTGTGTAAATCCCTTTAAGTAACCGCCAAAACCACTGGTCTTGATTTTCTGCGCAGTGATCATGATAAATACCACAACCGCCCACGCTGCTTCTGTAGACAGATCTGATGTCGGGCTTCGAAGTCCGACAAGGCTGATCAGGTTTGATACAACACTTGTTGCGAAAAGCGCTGCAACAAATGGAATCATGTATCTGAATTTCTCTCCCATGTTACCTATAACGAATTTGTTCGCCTGTTCAACCAGAAGCTCTGCTACTGCCTGCCGTTTGGAAATATTTTCTTCTTTAAGATCATGTGTCAGCCAGATACACAAACCTGTGATCAGAATCATAACAATCCAGCTTACGATCATGGTCTCGCTGATTTTTAACTGTCCCAGAACCGGCAGGTCAATGGGTAAAGTGAAAAATATCCTTGCCCCATTAATATCCAGTTCCATACGTTCACTCACCTCCCGTCTCTTTAAATTCGTCCCCTCCTAGTTTGCTTTATGAAATATCCCCACAAATTTCAGTCCCGTTCCCGGAAACAGAAGTGGAGCAATTCCCGCTACAAATTGAAAACACGGAGCAACGATTGCAACGATCACCCACAGAATCATCATCATAAAACGCTGCGAATAGCTGGCTTTGAGCTTCATCCTCGCTGTCCCCTCATCTGTGGCTGACGCAGCTTTCTGTACTGCAAGCCCCATCAGGAAGAAATTCAGGACTGCGATCACACCGCCGCCGATGCCACCTAAAATTACCGTATAATCAAATGGTACTTTATCCGGCATTGTGAAATGAAGTATCGCAAACAGGATCCACATCAGGATCACTCCTGCTCCTGTGATCATCACGACCCTCTTTGTTTCCTTCTTTACTGCCGGCTGCACATTTTCCAGTAAACCACTCATATTTTTTCCATTCCCTTCATTTATTCTGTCCTTCATTTAGATGTTTATGAATGTCTGTTAAAATATATTTTTTTACTTTTTGATTGTTTCTTGTTCTGTCTGTTTACAGAAAGATAAAATTTATATGCCACAGTAGCTGATCCGCCCATGCCGAAGAAAAATCCCGGAATGTAGATCCAACCGCCCACACCTGTCTTTGAAATAATGAACCAGCAGAGAGCCAGACACAAAAGAAGCGGTGTAATAAACGACAGCCCCAGCTGAGACAGCATCGTGACATTACGCATGATTTCCGACCACTGTTTCAATACTATTCTCCTTTTTTACCAATATTTGTCTATTTTTCCCTTTGCGCATAGTCAAATTTTACCACAACAGCATTAAAAGCTCAATGCATTTGTACAATTTATTCAAATATTTTTGTCTCCCTCAAAATATTTTTGTCACAATTATAACATCTTCGTCTTTTGAATGTCAGGATTATAACATGAGTCTCCATCCACAGTCATGTAACGAAAAAGAGATTCTGTCCCAAAATGGAACAAAACCTCTCTTCTGTAACTCTGTTTTATTTTCTTATCCTTACCCGATTTTTATGATACATACATCCCATGAGCCAGGAGAAACTTCCCGGTGTTCCTCATCTGCTGTACCGAGTACTGTACTGAATTTCTCTGAAACTTTAATTTTTTGCTCTTCCCATGCATAATTCAGGTAAAAGCGAATCCTTTCACCTTTTTCATTTATGCCCTCACGGACGATCACCGGAAACTGTTCCGGCGCTGCCGCATGGATTCCGTTCTCTCCCAGAATCCGGGCAAATAACTGCTGCAGGTACTTTTCTTCAAACATACATCCAATATACCACGCTTCACCTTTGCCATATGCATGACGCGTAACCGCGGCATATTTTTTCCAGTTTGAATGCTGATATGACAAAACAGTTTCCGCACCTTCCGACATCAGAAGCTCCATAAAATGTTCTGCCTCCGGCGCACCACTCTCAAATCCGGTCAGAGTCACATTTTTCGGAAATGTAAACTGCTGATAATATATGCCAAACACTTCGTTTAAAATGTGTGGCTGTCTGTCCGGATATACTTTCACATTTTCATTGGCAAAGGCTGTCTTGAATGTAGCGATCAGTGTGCCTCCATGCATTGTATAATCTTTCAGACGCTTCAGGAGCTTTTCATCAGCCACATACATTGCCGGCAGGATGACTGCCTTATATTTTTCGATATCCGTACTCTCTGAATAAATAATGTCACACTCAATATTCATTTTATAGAGGGCATCATAGATCCAGCGTACCACATCGTTATATCTGATTCCATTATTTCCGGCAGCGTCCGCTTCGATTCCGAACCATTTGAGCGCGGTCAGAGATTCATTATTCACCATAATTGCAACTTTATTATTTTTCTTAAAGCCAGACAGAACGGAAGATAATTTTTTAAACTCATTTCCTATAATACATGCCTCGCGGTAAACGGCATTTTCTTCCATGTCATGGCTCAGAAGTCCCCGCCAGTACGTCTCGAAAGAATTATGAATGGAATGCCAGTGCCAGTACATGACGCCAAGTGCTCCCGTTGCCAGATGACTGTATGCCTGCAGGCGGAGCTGCCCGTCATACGGAGTCCATCCCGGATATCCCTGTGCTTCCGTCTCCAGCACAAGGTAGTTATCGTTTTTCAGGGAACGAATCAGATCCCCGCCAAAAGCGATTTCAGCACCTGTAAGTGCATCCTGCGTCGGATGATAAATATCCACACCGGCAAGTGTCAGGTGTTTCGCACATTTAAAATGATCTACATCCGGCTGCACACCATAGGAATAGCCACGCCATTCAAAATCCAGATTGTGGGTGATAAACTGGTCTTCTCTCTTATATTCTGAAACAATCTCTGCCTGCCAGCCCAGGAACTCCTCAACAAGGCTGCGCTGATATTTTTCAAACTCTGCGCCAAGGCTTCCATTGATCGTTCCACGCACATCCGGAAAATCTTCCCATGCATTGATCCGGTTGCTCCAGTAATCCAGCCCAAACTCATGATTCAGTGCATCAAGATCGTTGTTGAATTTTTCTCTGAGATATTTGACAAAGCCAAGCTGAACGTTTTTGCCCGCAGTTCCGTAATATTTTGTTTCATTGTCAAGCTGGAATCCGATCACACATTTTCGGTGCGCCGAAACTTCCATCAGTTTACGGATCACGCGTTCTGCATAATAGCGATAGACCGGATGTGTGATATCCATAATCTGTCTTGCACCGTAAATGCCCTGTCCTTTGACAGTCTCTGCAAGCACATCCGGATAAGCTTTCACCATCCATGTCGGCACCGCATAAGTCGGAGTCCCAATGATGACGTTGATTCCCGCTTCTTCCATCGCATCCATCACACGGGTCACATGCGAAAAATCAAAGACGCCCTCCTGCGGCTCGCATGTACTCCACGTTGATTCCGCAATCCGGACTGTGTTGATTCCGGCCTTTTTCATCATGGCAACATCTTTTTCAAGCCGGTCATATGGCATATATTCATCGTAATAGGCTGCTCCGTACAGTAATTCTTTCATAGGCTCCCTGCCCCCTCTTTTTATTCCTTAGTTATACTTTAACATAGTTGATCGATATTTGACATTATTTCCTCTGAAATCCAGGAAACTATTTCTATTCCCCCCTTATTGTCACGAACCTGATTTTTATATATAATTGTTTTATATCATTTTCAGGAGACGATCATCATGCAGAATCAAAACAATACAAATCCCATGGAAACGGGAAGTATCCCGAAACTACTGGCGCAGCTGGCAATCCCTGCCGTTGTCGCACAGATCATCAACCTGCTCTATAATATCGTAGACCGAATTTATATCGGACATATCCCGGGGATCGGCGCGGCTGCCCTGACCGGTGTCGGACTTTTTGCACCGATTTTGATGCTCCTTAATGCATTTGCCATGCTGGTCGGTTCCGGCGGTGCACCGCGCGCTGCAATTGCAATGGGAAAGAAAGACCATGATACGGCAGAAAAAATCGTCGGTAACTGTTTTACTTTGCTGACAGGGCTTGCCGTTATTCTGACAATCCTCTTTTACATAAGCGCACCAACCTTATTAAAGCTTTTCGGTGCAAGCAGTGCGACCATGTCCTATGCCACAGCTTATGCAAGAATTTATATTCTCGGAAGTTTCTTTGTACTGATCGTACTTGGTATGAATCCTTTTATCACTACACAGGGATTTGCAAAAATCAGTATGATGACCACCGTCATCGGTGCTGTGATCAATATCATCCTTGATCCGGTTTTTATCTTTGTTCTGGGAATGGGCGTAAAAGGTGCCGCACTTGCCACGGTACTCAGTCAGGCAGTCGGCGCCATCTGGATTCTTTGCTTCCTGACCGGAAAGAAAACAATCTTACGATTAAAGAAAGAAAACATGCGTCTCGAAGTTCGTGTATTCGGTCCGTGCCTTGCACTCGGTATTTCAACATTTGTCATGCTGTCCACAGAAAGTCTTCTGTCGATCAGTTTCACAAACAGTCTTTCCCGCTACGGTGGGGATGTAGCAGTCGGTGCCATGACGATCATCACAAGCATCAACCAGCTTGTAGCAATGCCGGTTCAGGGAATCTGTCAGGGCGGGCAGCCGATTATCAGTTACAACTATGGTGCAGACAAGCCGGAACGTGTCAAAAAGGCTTTTTTTACGCAGTTCTGTGCATGTGTTGCTTATACCTTTACATTCTGGGCTGTGATCATGTTCTTCCCTCAGGTATTTGCTTCTATATTTACTGCAAACAAAGAACTGGTAGAGTACTCTTCATGGGCGCTGCGCATCTATATGGCGGGCATCTTTTCTACTGGTTTTCAGATAAGCTGCCAGCAAAGCTTCATGGCTCTCGGTCAGGCAAAGGTCAGCCTGCTGCTTGCCTGTCTCCGTAAGATTATCCTGCTGATCCCGCTGATTTTTATCCTGCCGCACTTCCTGCCGGATAAAGTCTTCGCAGTCTTTCTCGCAGAACCGGTAAGCGATATCCTTGCCGCCGCCGCGACCACAATCACGTTCCTGACACTGTTCAATTCAATCCTCAAAAAAGAAACGAAATAAATCCCCTGTAAGAAAAATCACCAATGATCCTTCTGATAAAGCAAAATTCCCTTCTTATTTTGTATGGGGAGCAGCTACCAGTTCCTATCAGATTGAAGGTGCTGTAACAGAAGACGGCAAAGTACATGATCCGAACCGTATCGACTTCCTCGCAAGATATCTCGGCGAAGAACAAAGCGGACAAGTCCGCTTCAAACTCCCTGAATCCCTCAATCTTTGAGG